>Ga0207695_10000100_pt1 | contig 258626 bp, 210 predicted proteins | sample KBSC54metaG_FD_184354 | JGI IMG/M metagenome (GOLD analysis project Ga0207695, IMG submission 184354) | Corn rhizosphere microbial communities from Kellogg Biological Station, Michigan, USA - KBS C5-4 metaG (SPAdes) (version 2) | ecosystem: Host-associated > Plants > Roots > Rhizosphere >...
GCTGTTTTTCATGATGACCGACAAGGACGGCAGCAAGCGGACCGTCTGGGCGCTGACGCGCCGCATCGGCCTGTCCATCGTGCTGATCCTGATGGTCGTCTTCGGCATCTGGATGGGCTGGCTTCATCCACATGACGTCGGTCAATGATTGTAACGGTAGCGGGAGGGGTTCGCTGTGGGGCGCGACATTTGGGACGGGAAGCCGCTTGCTGTGAGCTGTGAAGCTGGCGGTGCCACCGCCTGTAAAGTCGGCCGCTAGCGGCCTGTAAAGCCGCTCACTACGTTCGCTGTAAAGAGGAACTCGCAAGCCGGCTTTCCCCCTTACAGGTCGCGCAGCGACCGACTTCACAGGCGGCACCGCCGCCGACTTTACAGCTCGCACAGCGAGCGAACTTACCCAACAAAAAACCCGCCGAATAGGCGGGTTTTTTGTTGTGCAGCGCAAAAAGCGCTGCCCCTCAAAGAATATAGACGAACATAAACAGGCCCAGCCACACCACGTCCACAAAGTGCCAGTACCACGCCACGGCCTCGAAGCCGAACTGGTGTTCCTTATTGAAGTGGCCCTTGAGCACGCGCAGCCAGATCACCGCCAGCATAATCGTACCCAGCGTCACGTGCAGGCCGTGGAAGCCGGTGAGCATGAAGAAGGTCGAACCATAGACGCCGCTGTGCAGGGTCAGGTTGAGCTCCTTGTATGCCTCCATGTACTCATGCGCCTGGAAATTCAGGAACGTGGCGCCGAGCAGCACGGTCAGGCCCAGGAACAACAGGATGCGACCGCGATGGCCCGAGTTGAGCGCATGGTGGGCAATCGTGATGGTGACGCTGGAGGTGAGCAGGATCAGCGTGTTCAGCAGCGGCAGGCCCCACGGACCGATGGTCGAGAAACGACCGCCGACACTGCCCGGGCCACCGCCGCCACCGGCACCCCAGGCCGCGGAGTAATTGCTCCACAGGAACTGATGGGTCAGCACGCCATGGCCTTCGCCGCCGAGCCACGGCACCGAGATCGCACGGGCGTAGAACAGCGCGCCGAAGAAGGCACCGAAGAACATCACTTCGGAGAAGATGAACCACATCATGCCCATGCGGAACGAGCGATCCACCTGGTTGTTGTAGCTACCGGCAAGCGACTCGCGGATCACCGAGCGGAACCAGCCGAAGAACATCAGCAGGATGCCGATGACGCCGACGGTCAGCACCGACCTGCCGAAACCGGCATCGCCGGGCTCTGCGTTCAGCCAATGTGCGGCGCCGAACACAGTAACGAACATCACGACCGCGGCCACGAATGGCCAGTAACTCTTGGTCGGAACGAAATAAGCGCCTTGCTGCTGACCCATGGTGTAACCCCGTGGATATCTCTTAGGTTGCTTGTCGCCCCGGCAACACACCGTGGCGAGGAACTACTGTCCGGATCGATGCCCCGCATCGCCCCGGAGGGATACTACCAACCGGTACTACTTGAACTTCACCATCTGCAAGATCGATAGCAGGAAAATCGCGATCGCAATCACCGCAACAATCAGGGCGGTGCGCTTTGCACCTCTGCGACGCGCTTCTTCCATCGGATCTTTGCCTGATTCCAAGTTATCCAACACCGGTTTCAACGCTGCGACCACCCTGGCCGCAGCGTACAAAGCTGATCAATCGTCAACGTGACCGTGTGCCAACTCGGCATCGTTCACGATCGGCGGCACATCGAAGGTGTGATACGGGGCCGGCGACGGCACCGTCCACTCCAGACCCTTGGCGCCTTCCCATACGCGGTCGGTGGCTTTCTTCTTGGAGAACCACACCGCGTGGACCAGCACGCCCAGGAAGATCAGCTGCGAGGCGCCGAACAGGAAGCCGCCGATCGAGCTGATCATGTTGAAGTTGGCAAACGCGACGTTGTAGTCCGGGATACGACGCGGCATGCCGGCCAACCCCAGGAAATGCTGCGGAAAGAACAGCACGTTGACCCAGATCACCGAGTTCCAGAAATGGATCTTGCCCCAGGTCTCCGAATACATGTGGCCGGTCCACTTCGGCAGCCAGTAGTAGGCACCGGCGATGATCGCGAAGATCGCGCCAGTCACCAGCACGTAGTGGAAGTGCGCCACCACGAAGTAGGTGTCGTGATACTGGAAGTCGGCCGGCGCCAGGGCCAGCATCAGGCCGGAGAAGCCACCGATGGTGAACAGGATCACGAAGGCGATCGCGAACAGCATCGGCGTTTCGAAGGTCATCGAGCCGCCCCACATGGTGCTGACCCAATTGAATACCTTCACGCCGGTCGGCACCGCGATCAGCATCGTGGCGTACATGAAGAAGATTTCGCCGCCCAACGGCAGGCCCACCGCGAACATGTGGTGCGCCCACACGATGAACGACAGGAAGGCGATCGAGGCAATCGCGAACACCATCGCCTTGTAGCCGAAGATCGGCTTGCGCGCGAAGGTGGGGATGATCTCCGAGACCAGGCCAAAGGCCGGCAGGATCATGATGTAGACCTCGGGATGCCCGAAGAACCAGAAGATGTGCTGGAACAGGACCGGATCACCGCCGCCGGCGGCGTTGAAGAAGTTGGTGCCGAAGTACTTGTCGGTCAGCAGCATGGTGACCGCACCGGCGAGCACAGGCATCACGGCGATCAGCAGGAAGGCAGTGATCAGCCAGCTCCACACGAACACCGGCATCTTCAGCAGATCCATGCCCGGAGCGCGCATGTTCAGGATGGTGGCGATGATGTTGATCGCACCCATGATCGAGCTGATACCCATCAGGTGGACCGCGAACACCACGTAGGCGATCGACGAACCCTGCAGCGACAGCGGCGGGTACATGGTCCAGCCACCGGCAGGGCCACCGCCGGGCATGAACAGGGTCGACAGCAGCAGGGTGAAGGCGAACGGCAGGATCCAGAACGACAGGTTGTTCATGCGCGGCAACGCCATGTCCGGCGCACCGACCATCAACGGGATCATCCAGTTGCCGAGGCCGACGAAGGCCGGCATCACCGCACCGAAGATCATGACCAGCGCGTGCATCGTGGTCATTTCATTGAAGAAGTACGGCTGCACCAACTGCATGCCCGGCTTGAACAGTTCCGCGCGGATCACCATCGCGAAGCTGCCGCCGATGAAGAACATCAGCAGCGAGAACACCAGGTACAGCGTGCCGATGTCCTTATGGTTGGTGGACATGCACCAGCGCACGAAGAAATTCTTCGGGGCGCCGTGATGATCGTCGTGGTGGTCGTGGGTGGCTTCGTGCGCCATGGCCTTGCACCTCTACCTAATACGAATCGAATCTGATGATGGAAGCGAGCGCTTTAGCGCTTAGCCCTGGGAGTTGCCGGCAACGGGAGTGACCTGCGCGGTCTTCGGCGCGGCGGCCGTCGACGCTGCAGCGGGTGCAGCCGGAGCGGCGGGTTGGGCCGGCGGCGTGGCGGCGGCCTGCTTCTGCGCCAGCCACTGCTCGAACTCCGCCTTCGGTACCGCCTTGACCACGATCGGCATGAAGCCATGGTCCTGGCCGCACAGCTCGGCGCACTGGCCACGGTACACGCCAGGCTCCTTGATGTTGGTCCAGGCCGCGTTGACGATGCCGGGGATCGCGTCCATCTTCCAGCCCAGCGCCGGCACCCACCAGGAGTGGATCACGTCGCCAGCCGTAATCACGAAGCGGATCTTGGTGCCCACCGGAACCACCAGCGGTTCGTCCACGTTGAGCAGGTAGGTGTTCTCGCTGCCCACCTTGACCGCATTCGGGTCCATGCCCGAACGCAGCTGGCGGGTTTCGTCGCTCTCGCGATCGAGCTTCGACATGAAGCCGACCTTGTCGATCGACTTGCCCATGTATTCGATGTAGTCGTAGCGCCACTTCCACTGGTACCCGGTGACCTTGACGGTCATCTGCGAGTTGGTGGTGTCGGCGAAGGTCTTCAGGCCGTTGGTAGCCAGGTAGGCCAGCACGATCAGGATGATCACCGGGACCGTGGTCCAGATGATTTCGAGCGTGGTGTTGTGCGACCACTTCTCGGCCACCGCGCCGCGCGACTTGCGGAAGCGGAACATGGCGATGAACATCGCGCCGAAAACAAGGATGCCGATAACAACGCAGACGCCGAGCGCGACGTTATTGAGGAAGTAAGGCTCCGAAGACCACTCCGAGGAACCGGGGGTCATGTTGAGCTGACCGGGTTCCGGGTTGGCCTGGGCGATGCCGCAGAACACTGCCAGGGCGAGGGTCGCCCATGCCGTTACCGTTCGCTTGAAAACCCCAGGCCTGATGCCGCCAGATGTCATGTACTTGCACCTTTGTTGAACCTACCTGCGCGACTGGCCATGGATATCCGCCAGCAACACCATGAGTTTCTTCGACAGCTCGATGCGTTCCTCATCCGCCAGGAAAGCCCCGATTTCCAGCGCTCGTCCATGCGACGTCAGCAGCAGACGATGCCCTCCCCGGCTTGCCTTCAACTGCACGCGAACCCAATACGGCTGGAAACGCATACCGCGCCGGCCTGGCAGCGACTGCACCTCCAGCGACGTTTCGTCGAGGGTGATGCGCTCGCTACGGTCACCGGCTCGCCAGGCTACGCCTAGCGCGAATGCCACCGCGGAAGACTCCAGCAGAGCGAATAACGGAGCAAAGACATTCCCCTGCCACGCACCCAATCCGGCCGTCGTCAACGCCAGCGCCGCCAATACCCCGATCAAGCGACGCAGGTCGCGACGGCTGAGTGCACGATTTGGCTTGAGCCACATCGTTACGCACGGCAGGCCGGCGGTAGCTGGTCGAAGCACGATCATGGGGATCCGGCGTGCCTGGAACATTCGGATGATAGGCCGCGGCGGGGGGTAGGGGCAAGAATGACGCACAGGCTTGACATATGGAGCGTGCACTGGTGTGCGATGGCGAAAGTATTTGCTGGATACGGGAGCCCAACAAAACCCGACTACCTTCCCTGATTTTGTAGGAGCGACTTCAGTCGCGACCCACGGTTACGTCACGGCCTGTCGCGACTGAAGTCGCTCCTACAAAGATTCAGGGGCTTTCGGGTGGCTTTAAGCCCCATACGGATGCGTTCCCCCCGCCCCACCCCTACAATTACCCATTTCCCCCACCCAGCCGTACCGTGACCCAGCCCATCCTCAGCCCCGAACTCCCGCCCGGCGCCAGCGCCGCTCGTGCCCGCATTACCGCGGCATGGCTCCGCGACGAAACCGAAGCGGTCAACGATCTGCTGGCACAGGCCTCGCTGCCGCCCGCCGAGCGCGAGAAGGTGATCGATCTCGCCGCCGATCTGGTGACGCGCGTACGCGCACGCGCCAAGGATCAGAGCGCGGTGGAATCGTTCATGCGCCAATACGACCTTTCCAGCGAGGAAGGCGTGCTGTTGATGTGCGTGGCCGAAGCGCTGCTGCGCATTCCGGACAAGGCCACCGCCGACAAGCTGATCCGCGACAAGCTCGGCGACGCCAACTGGAAGAAGCACCTGGGTCAGAGCGAGTCTGTCTTCGTCAATGCCTCGACCTGGGGCCTGATGCTCACCGGCAAGCTGGTCAATCTGGCCGAAGAAACCCGCCACGACTTCGCCAGCGCGCTGCGCCGCCTGGTCGGCCGCGCCGGCGAGCCGGCGATCCGCCTGGCGGTGCGTCAGGCCATGCGTATCATGGGCCATCAGTTCGTGATGGGCCGCACCATCGACGAAGCGCTGGACCGCTGCGCCAAGAAGGAATACGCGATGTATCGCTATTCCTACGACATGCTCGGCGAATCGGCACTCACCAGCGAAACCGCCGAGCGCTATCAGCAGGATTACCGCAACGCGATCGCCGCGATCGGCTCGCGCGGCCCATTCGCCAATCACACGGACGCACCGTCGATCTCGGTGAAGCTCTCCGCGCTGCATCCGCGCTACGAGGTCGCCAACCGCGAGCACGCACGCCGCGACCTCACCGCCAAGCTGCTCGAACTGTCACAGCTGGCGATGAAACAAGGCATCGCGCTATCGGTCGACGCCGAAGAAGCCGACCGCCTCGAACTGTCGCTGGACATCATCGGCGACGTGTTCGCGCACCCGTCGCTGCAAGGCTGGAACGGGCTGGGCATCGTGGTGCAGGCCTACGGCAAGCGCACGCCATTCGTGATCGACTGGCTGGTCGAGACCGCACGCCAGGCCAACCGTCGCTGGTACGTACGCCTGGTCAAGGGCGCGTATTGGGACGCCGAGGTCAAGCGTGCGCAGGAAAACGGCCTGGCCGGTTACCCCGTCTATACGCGCAAGCCCAATACCGACGTGTCGTATCTGGCCTGTGCGCATCGTCTGTTCAATGCTGGCACGGAACTGATCTACCCGCAGTTCGCCACGCACAATGCGCACACCATCGCCGCGGTCCATCACATCGCACAGGGTCGTCCCTACGAATACCAGCGCCTGCACGGCATGGGTACGGACCTCTACGCCGAAGTGATCGGCGCGCAGAACTTGAACGTACCCTGCCGCGTGTATGCGCCGGTGGGCAGCCACGAAGACCTGCTGCCGTACCTGGTGCGCCGCCTGCTGGAAAATGGCGCGAACACCAGCTTCGTCAACCGCGTCGTGGACGAGAGCGTGCCGGTGCGCGAGCTGGTGGCCGATCCATGCGAGACCGTACGCGCTTTCGCCTCCATTCCGCACCCGCGCATTCCCCTGCCGGTCAATCTCTACGGTGAACTTCGGAAGAATTCCATGGGCATGAACTTCGCAAACGACAACGAACTGAAGGCCCTGGCCGACGCGGTCAACGCCGCCTGCCCGCCCGGCACCACCGGCCGCTGGAATGCCACTCCGCTGGTTCCCGGCGCGCAAGTCGGCGCAGCCACGGTCGAAGTGACCAACCCGGCCGATCGTCGCCAGCGTGTGGGCAGCTATGTCAGCGCCGACGCCGCCACGGTCGACAAGGCGCTTGCCAATGCGGTTACCGCACAGCCCGCCTGGGATCGCATGCCGGCCGCCAGCCGTGCGGCGATCCTGGAGCACGCCGCCGACCAGCTTGAAGCGCGCCGCGGTGAATTTATTGCCTTGTGCGTGCGCGAAGCGGGCAAGAGCCTGCCCGACGCCATCGCCGAAATCCGCGAAGCGGCCGACTTCCTACGCTACTACGCCACGATGGCGCGCCGCCTGTTCGGTCACCCGGAGCAATTGCCCGGCCCGACGGGCGAAAGCAATCAGTTGTTCTTGAATGGCCGCGGTGTGTTCGTCTGCATCAGCCCGTGGAATTTCCCGCTGGCGATTTTCCTGGGCCAGGTGTCGGCCGCGCTTGCCGCCGGCAATGCCGTGATCGCCAAGCCCGCCGAACAGACCAGTCTGATCGGCTTTGTCGCTGTGCAGCTGTTGCACGACGCGGGCGTACCAGCCGATGTGCTGCAATACCTGCCGGGCGATGGCGCTGTAGTCGGCGCCGCATTGACCAAGGACCCGCGCGTTGCCGGCGTCGCCTTCACTGGCTCGACCGAAACTGCCTGGGCGATCAATCGCGCACTGGCCGCGCGCAATGCACCGATCGCTGCGCTGATCGCCGAAACCGGCGGCCAGAACGCGATGATCGCCGACTCCTCCGCGCTGCCCGAGCAGATCGTCAAGGACGTGATTTCCTCCGCCTTCCAGTCCGCCGGCCAGCGTTGCTCGGCCGCACGCGTGCTGTTCGTGCAGGAAGACATCGCCGACAAGGTCAGCTCGATGCTTGCCGGCGCCATGGCCGAGCTGAAGGTCGGCGATCCGGGCCAGCTGTCCACCGACGTCGGCCCCGTGATCGACGAGGATGCCAAGAAGATTCTGGTCGACCATGCCGCGCGCATGGACAAAGAGGCCAAGAAGATCGGCGAAGTGCAGCTCGACGCGGCGAACACGGGCAACGGCACGTTCTTCGCACCGCGCGCCTATGAAATTCCGTCGCTGGCCACGTTGACCCGCGAAGTGTTCGGGCCGGTGCTGCACGTGATCCGCTGGAAGGGCGATGAGCTGGACAAGGTGGTCGAGCAGATCAACGCTACCGGTTACGGCCTGACGCTGGGTATCCACAGCCGCATCGACGACACCATCGAATACATCCAGAGCCGCGCACGCGTGGGCAACTGCTACGTCAACCGCAACCAGATCGGTGCGGTGGTCGGTGTGCAGCCGTTCGGCGGCGAAGGCCTGTCGGGCACGGGGCCGAAGGCCGGCGGCCCGCACTATCTGCTGCGCTTTGCGGGCGAGCGCACCTTGACGATCAACACGACGGCCGCAGGCGGCAATGCGTCGTTGCTGACGATCGGGGAATAAGAAGTTTCGAATAGCCACCTGATTTTGTAGGAGCGACTTCAGGGAACCTCGAATAACCTCCGTTTTTCCTATCGTCATCCCGGCGTAGGCCGGGACCCAGTGGCATCTGTTTCCAGTTTTCGCAATGAAGCTGAGTTTTCCCGGCTTTCGCGACAACCGATCGCAAGGCCACTGGGTTCCGGCCTACGCCGGAATGACGGGTAGGAAGGTTTTTTAGAGGTTCCCTTCAGTCGCGACCGTGCGGCGCAAGGTGCAGCCGGTCGCGACTGAAGTCGCTCCTACAAGTTAGTCAGGTTTTGGCGTTTCCCCGGGTTTTTTCGAGGGTGCCGCCAGTCATCTAGCCAGCCCGGTCCGGCAGGACTAAAGTGCCGCCATCGAAACGAACCGCGAGGCCGGTCATGGTCGGTTTCCTGATGTGGTTGTTATTGCTGGTGTTTTGCTGGCCGCTGGCGCTGCTTGCGCTGGTGCTTTATCCGATCGTGTGGTTGTTGCTGCTGCCGTTCCGGCTCGTCGGCATCACGGTCGATGCGGTGTTCTCGCTGCTGAAGGCGATTCTGTTTCTGCCCGCGCGCGTATTGGGCGCCAAGCCTGTCTGAAAGCCTCAGTTTTGCCGTCATCCCGGCGAAGGCCGGGATCTATTCCTCAGTGCTCGCCTGTCAGACAACGTTTGGCGAGCGTCAAAGCTGAGGAGTGGATCCCGGCCTGCGCCGGGATGACAAGTAGGGAAGGTTATTAAAGGTTGAAGGCTTACTTCCCTTGCACCACCGGCAGGCTGATAAAGCTGGCCGTACCCGGCGTATGCCACACACGCTGCGTAGCCTTCTGATAATCGCCCGCCTTGGCATCGAAGATATTCGGCACGAACGTCTGCGGATTGCGATCGTAAAGCGGGAACAGCGTCGACTGTACCTGCACCATGATGCGATGGCCCGGCTGGAACACATGGTTGGTGGTCGGCAGCCCGAAGGTATAGAGCAACGGCTGGTTCGACTCGATCGCCTGCGGATGCTCGAAGCTGGTGCGATAGCGGCCGCGGAAAATATCCAGCGATACCGGCAGCTCGTAACCGCCCATGCCCGGATCGGAGGCGATCGTGTCCGGATAGACGTCGATCAGCTTCACCACCCAGTCGCTGTCCGTGCCGCTGGTGGACGCGTACATGTTGACCACCGGCGCACCACCGATATGCAGCGGCTCGGTCAACGGCTGACTGACGTAGGTAAGGACGTCTGGACGTCCATCCACAAAACGCTGATCGTTGAGCAGCCAGCGGGTCCACGCATCATGATCGGCAAAATGCACCGGCCGCGGCTGGTACGGCACCGGCTTGGCCGGGTCGGACACGTATTCGTCGTATTTGGCCGCAGCAGCGTCCGGCGCCTGGAAGGCCAGCTTGCCGTCAGCCTCCAGATATAGCGGCTGCGGTTTGCTGGCGCAGCCCTTGTCGCAGCTCAGCGGCCACGACTTGTAGCGATCCCAGTGGTTTTCACCCGTGTTGTAGATCAATACCGGCGGCGTATTGGCCTTCGGTGCGCCATCGACCAGATACTGATCGAAGAACGGCTTGAGCACATCGCGACGGAACTGCAACGCGGTGTCGCCGTCCCATTTCATCGGCCCAAGCGAGGTGCCGTCGTAGTTCACCTGGCTGTGGCGCCAGGGTCCCATCACCAGGTAGTTCTTGTCGTTGTTCTTGTCCTTGGGTTCGACCTGCTCGTAGCTATGGATCGCGCCCCACATGTCTTCCTGGTCCCACAAGCCTTGCAGCCACATCGTGGGCACGGTCAGCGGTTGCTGGCCCATGATCTTGTCGAGTGCCTGGCCCTGCCAGAATCCATCGTAGGCCGGATGTTCTTCGAGCTTGCGCCAGAACGGCAGCTGGTCGAGGCCGGCCGCGCGCGCGAAGTCGCCGGCCGAGCCTGCTTCAAGGAAATTGGTGTAGTCATCGAAACCGGCGCGCGGGATGCCCTCGCCCTTACCCTTCTGCGCCGTCTGACCGAGGATGTAGTCGAAGTTGGTCTGCCGATACGCGCCGTAGTGGAACCAGTCGTCGCCCATCCAGCCATCCACCATCGGACTTTCGGGTGCAGCGACCTTCAGTGCCGGGTGCGGATGGATCAACGCCATCACGACGGTGAAGCCTTCGTACGACGAGCCGAGCATGCCGACCTTGCCGTTTGATTCGGGCGTGTTCTTCACCAGCCAGTCGATGGTGTCGTAGGCATCGGTGGAGTGATCGACTTCGCTGCTGTTGAGCGGCCCACGCAGCGGGCGGGTCATTACATACTCGCCTTCGGAGCCGTATTTGCCGCGCACGTCCTGGAATACGCGGATGTAGCCGCCCTTGACGAACACCTCGTCGCCCTGCGGCAACTCGTTGACCATCTTCGGCGATTCCAGGCGCATGGCGCGGCCACTGGCGTTATACGGCGTGCGCGTCAGCAGGATCGGCGCATGCTTGGCACCCTTGGGAATCACGATCACGGTGTGCAGCTTCACGCCGTCGCGCATCGGGATCATCACCTCGCGCTTGACGTAGTCGAGGCTTTCCGTAGGCGCGGTGAACTTGGCCGGGATGTCCGGCGTCAGCGGCGCGGTCTGGGCACCGGCCATGCCGGCGCTCAGCGCGGCTGCGAGTACGGCAAGGGAAAGCATGTGACGTGCGGTGGTCATGCAACCTCCTGAGGGCCACCCGGGGAAGGCAGCCGTGACGAAATGCGGTAGCGCCATGGCGCAAGCTGTCGACTGTAAGCGAGGTGGGGCACGGGTCGTACCATGACTTCTTGCCTAGTCGACCGATCGATTTGATTTTTGTGGGCATTCGTCCAAGGATGACCGGACAACCCCTCCAGCGAGTGACCTGCGGCCCGTGCAAGCCATCGATACCCTGACGCCCTGCCCTTGCGGCAACCCCGATGGCTACACGCGTTGCTGCCAGCCGCTGCATCAGGGCGGGACAGCCGCCAGCGCGGACGTTCTCATGCGTTCGCGCTACAGCGCCTATGTGCTGAAACTGGAGGACTATCTGCTTGCCACCTGGCACGCGAGCACGCGCCCGGCGCATTTGAAGCTGACCACGCAGCAACCCGCGCCCACCTGGCTAGGCTTGAATGTGAGACGCCATGAGAGCGATGGCGACCACGCCATCGTCGAATTCGTGGCGCGCCTGCGCTACGGCGGCGGCAGTGCGCAGCGCATGCACGAGATCAGCCGCTTCGTTCGTGAGGACGGGCGCTGGTTCTATATCGATGGCGAGATCAAGAGCTAGCTCTAGAAGCCGTCCACCCCCATCTCGTGCAATTGCCCGGCAAGCCATTGCACCTGGGGATGCTCGAAGAAGGCCTTCAGCTTGCGCGCACGCACCGGCCCCACACCCGGATGCTGTCGCCACGCCTGCTCCGTCATCGCGACACCGGCTTCCCAGTTTGACAGGCCGATATCGCCGGCCGGCGGCATGCCGAGCGATCGCAGCCATGTCGCGAAATCACGCTGCCTTGCCTGCTCGAACGCGTTGACCCACGCGACAGCACGCGTGCGCCCGATCCCGGGGACGGCCTGCAGCTGGGATGACGTCAGGCTCATCCAGTCGAGCATGCCGCGGATGAGCCCGGCATCGATCAACATCCGCCAGTTGCGCTCGCCGATCCCATCGATCATCAGGCCCTGTTTGCCGCTCAACCACACCAGACGCGCGAGAAATTGCTTCTCGCAGCCGGGCACCGGTTCCCAGCAAGCCAGCGCATCATCGGGCCGCGATGACGGCATGGGTACATCGACGCGTTGGGCCGCGCGCAGCACGACACCGTCGAAACGCGGAATCGTCAAACCGGCCAGCGCCACCGCCACTTGATCGCCCGGTCGGACATCGAGAGCTTTCCAGCGCGACAACGAGCCCAGCAGCACGCGTTGCACCGTGCGATCGCCCAGAGTGATGGGTTCGAGCTGTAGTACCGCATCCATGCGACCGCTGCGGCCGTGTCGAAAATCCACGCCAACGACCGTGGCGACAACCTTGGCCGGCGGATACTTCCATGCGACGGCCCAGGCTGGCGGAGCGGCCGTCCACATCGACGCCGGTGGGCGGCGCCCTTGGCGTATGACGATGCCATCGGTCGCAAAAGGCAGCTCGGTGCGATACCAATGCTCTCGCCATTTCGCCACGTCTTCGGATGTACGTACACGTTGAGCCAGCGCGACGCTGTCGCCGAACCCCATGGCGGCAAGGCCGTCCAGACGCGCCTGCATAGTGTCCGGACCGTCGGGCCAGTCCCAGACGAAAAGCGCGATCCGGCTGGCCGTTTCCGTATCCAGTGCTTCGCGCGCCAGCGCACCGACGACTTTGGATCGCGCCCCAACACCGCCCGCGTTCGCCTGCCTGTGCCCAGGCAGCCGCCATATCAGTTCGCCCTGCAACACGACACGAGCGGGAGCTTGTCGCAGGCGCGCGGGTACCGCCGGCATGCGTCGAACCTGCTGCGTCCAGTCGCTGCCGTACACACCGTCGCCGCGGCTTGTCGCCGAAAGCAGTTCGCCGTCGATATAAAGCAGGGTCAGCGCAACGCCATCGGCTTTGGGCTGGACCCACAAGTCGTCTTTGTCGCGTACTCGCATCCATTCGGCGACAGCATCGACATCCGCCAGCTTGCCCAGCCCCGTTTGTGCGACCGCCGCGCGTACAGCCCCGGTGTTACCTCTTTGCTCGGGCTTGCTCGCCAAGCCGGGAAAACACGCACGCAGCGACTCATACCGCTGCAGCAGCTGATCGTAGATATCGTCGTCGATCGGAGAACGCCCCTCGGCGCGGTACGCACGATTCCATTCGTCCAGTTGCCTGCGCCACGCATCGAGCTCCGGCCTGGCCTGCTCTGCTGTCCTGTCGGGACAATCGGCGTGCGCGAACGTCAGGGACAGCAACAAGAGCAACCCCACTGCACTGCGAAGCATCGTCTTCCTCTGGCCATAGCTCGGCCTAGCAGGATGCGGATCCTATGTCGCAGATACAGCAGGGGTCATCTCGATCGATTGTAGGGACCGATCAACGATCTCCAGAGGCGATACCGAAACGCAACTTCGTTTCGCCGTCATGGCGGGCATTGGGGCCAAAGCGGCGCTCAACGATGACGCCTTCGCCGGCATGGGAAATCGCCACGATCGTGCTGGCCCGCGTTCCGTACAGCTCGCCACGGATGAAAGCCGCCGACAACCAGCGCTCACGCTCGAGGCCTACACCAGTGTCGGGCAGCTCATCATCCGGAGCGACTCGCTCATCGGCCAGCGCGTCAAACAGTTCAGAGAAATCGTCCGCATGCTCCGCCTGCAACCAGGCATTCAAGCGACGCATCAGCTGACGGGTCTTCGGCCACGGCGTATTGAAATCCGCATTGGACAGCCCGTGCACACCATGGTCGATCGTCTGCTTGCGAGGCTCGGGACGATTGCCCAGATAGAAAGCGCTCCGCGTATCGAAAGTCAGCAAGTTGAAAGGCCGATAAGCCGCCGCTTCGTTGACCAACTGCGATGCATGCGTCGTTGCATCAGCCGTACCGCTCAGATAATCCAGAGCAAGCAGCCCGCGCGAACGACCAAGTTGCGGATCGCGTGGATCGCGCACATTGGTGACGACGCTGCAGCGGCCGTCATCGGTGACGCCGAGCCAGGTGCCCCCTGCCTCCAGGTCACGTCCTCCGATGATCGGCTTGTCCTGCCAACGCGCCAGCTCCGCGCTGGGGCGCGCATGGAATTCATCGCGATTGCCGGCCAGCACCAACTGCCAGTGAGGATGCGCGTTCCAGGCGAATGCGATCAGGCACATCGTGACATCCTCAACGCAGCGCAACGCGTCTACGTACCGCCTCGGCCCAGCGTGCAGCGACACGTGGCGAAGTCATGCAGACGGCTTCGTCGGTCACGGTCGTAACGGCGCGCTCCAATAGCTGGATATCGGCTTCGTGCTGGCGCGCGACGTGCGGGTCTTCGAAAAAGATCGCGCGTTGACACCTACGCTCCAGTACCAGGTCGGCGATTTGTGCGTCGCCACCCAAAGGGCCGCTCTGGTAACGGTCGGCCCAGGGCTTGCCAGCAGGCCAACCCAGACGCCATGCCATCTCATTGAGGCGATGCCCGGTCGTACCCGTGGCAACACGGTGCTTGAATCGCGACAGCACATCGAAATGTGTCGTCGCGTAGGCGAGCATCTGTTCCTTCATGGCATCGTGCGCTATCAGCGCGAGCGTGTGGTTTTCCAGCGCATACAAATCATCCGCGCCACGATCCGGCTTCAGGTCCGCATGAATGCGCTCGACTTCGATCCAGTCACGTGCCGAGGCCACCGTCGAAATGAACGGCTTGTGATGGATGACGCATTGGCGCTTGAGTGCGATGGCTTCCGGAAAGATCGACGACGGATCGACCGGATCGATCAGATAGATGGCGCCGTCGAGTACGCGCTCGGACTCGGGCAGACCGACCACCTCGGCTACCAGTTTCATCAGGCCGCCTTCGCGTCCGTTCGGATAACGCCGTAGACCGGCGTAGTCGTCGAAACGGTCGTCGGCCACGATGGCATCGTAGGTGCGGCCGACGGCGCATAGCGTCAAATCAAGTTCGCGAATACCTGTATCGCAAGCGCTTAACCAACGAAACAAAGCGGCATCGGCCTGACTGTGGTGGAGCTGATTGGCGGCAAGCCCTATGCGCATGACGAAACCTGGAGCCTTGATAATCACAAGTGTACCTGTCCGCTTTCGATGGAGGCGAACAACAAGGCCAGCTTTGGGAGCCTTGCATAAACTCAGTTTTTTGTTGTGATCCTGAGGACTTAAAGCCCCCTCACCCCAGCCCTCTCCCCCGGCAAAGCCAGGGGAGAGGGAGCAAAAGTGCGCAGCGTTGAAAGCTTACTCCAGTGTGCCCCCTCTCCCCTGGCTTTGCCGGGGGAGAGGGCTGGGGTGAGGGAGCCGGGTGCTTGCGGGAGCATCTCCGAAGCCCTTGAGCGTAGCCCCTAAAAAAGTTTAGACGAGCAGCATCTGTGCAATGGAGCCGGCGGCTTCACGTCCGTCATACACCGCACGTACCACCAGATCAGCGCCACGCACATTGTCGCCGCCAGCAAAAATACGCGCATGACTGGTCTGCAGCGGCAGTGCACTGCCTACGCCAGTCGCAATACGTCCCGAAGCTTCCAACTCCACGCCATGCGAACGCAGCCAATCGGGCGGACTCGGCAGAAAACCGAAGGCCTGGATCACCACATCGGCATCGATCTCGTGCTCGCTGCCCTCGATGTTCTGTGGACGCTGTCGGCCATCGCCCGTGTCGACCAGCTCGGTTTCGACCACGCGAACCGCACGCACCCGGCCATCGGCATCGCCCAGAATTTCCAGCGGCTGACGATGGAACAGGAACTCCACGCCCTCTTCGCGGCTGTAGCCTACTTCGCGAGCGGAACCGGGCATGTTTGCCTCATCGCGACGATAAACACACGTCACAGACTTGGCGCCCAGGCGAATGGCGGTGCGATTGCAATCCATACCGGTATCGCCGCCGCCGAGCACAACTACGCGCTTGCCATGAAAATCGAAGGCATGCGCCACCGGATCGTCACGCATCAGGCGCTCGGTGTTGCCGATCAGGAAAGGTAGCGCATCATGCACACCATGCAGTTGTCGACCCGGCAGCTGCGCATCGACATACGTATAGGCACCGGTACCCACGAACACCGCATCGTAGTCGTCGAGCAACTGACCGAATTCGATATCGCGGCCGATCTCGTGACCGAGCAGGAAACGCACGCCCATGCCTTCGAGCACGTCGCGACGCGTACGCACAATGTCCTTGTCGAGCTTGAACGGTGGAATGCCGAAGGTCAGCAGGCCGCCAATCTCACGTTGGCGATCGTAGACATCCGCTGCGATACCGGCACGGCGCAAACGATCCGCGCAGGCCAACCCGGCCGGACCGGCACCGATGATCGCCACGCGCTTGCCGGTTTCGCGCACGCGCGAAAGATCCGGCCGCCAGCCCTGGCGCAAGGCCTCATCGGTCACCCAGCGCTCGATGCTGCCGATGGTGACCGAACCGAATGCCGTCTGCTCCAGCGTACAGGCCCCTTCGCACAGACGATCCTGGGGACAGACGCGTCCGCAGATCTCCGGTAAGGGATTGGTCTCGTGCATCAGCGTGGCCGCCTCGAGAATACGGCCGTCCTGCACCAGCTTGAGCCAGTTCGGAATGTAGTTATGAACCGGGCAGGCGTGTTCGCAATACGGGTTGCCGCAATCGATACAGCGCCCCGCCTGGCCGGAAGCCTGCGGCAGGGCGAACTCGCCGGCGATTTCGCCGTAACCCATGACGCGTACCTGCACGGGAACGGTGCGCGGCGTTTGTCGCGGGAGGTCGAGGAACTGGAAGGCTTTGTCGGTCATGAGGGGGCGCGAAAGGAGTGAGTGAATGGGAGTGAGGAGTTGGAGAGAGCGGGCGATCAGCGTTTTCGCAAAGAAGCCGGCTTTTTCGCTCTCACTTTCTCCTTACTCCTCTCCACTATCTTCTGCTTCATCACGCGGCACTCCTCAACTCTTCCGCCAACGCCGACAGACTCGCCGCCTTTGGCTTGACCAGCCAGAACTTGTACTGCAAGCCGCGGAAGTCGCGCAGGATCTGTCGACCCCAATCGCTGCCGGTCAACGCGACATGGCGCTCGACCAGGCCGCGCAGATGCTGCATGTAATGCTCCATGCCTTCGGGCGAGATACGCAGAATGTCGACCAACTCGTGGTTGTAGCAGTCGACAAAATCGCGCTGCAAATCGAGCACATAAGCAAAGCCGCCGGTCATGCCCGCGCCGAAGTTAAGGCCGACCTTGCCCAGCACGGCGACCACGCCGCCAGTCATGTATTCGCAGCAGTGATCGCCAGCGCCTTCCACCACGGCCAGAGCACCGGAGTTGCGTACGGCAAAACGCTCGCCGGCGCGGCCGGCGGCAAACAGCTCGCCGTCGGTGGCGCCATACAGGCAGGTGTTGCCGATGATGGCGGCATCCTGGCTGGCAAACGGCGAATCGAGCGGCGGGCGAACCACGATGCGGCCACCGGCCATGCCCTTGCCGACACCGTCGTTCGCTTCGCCGGTGAGATCGATATGCACGCCACCGGCATTCCAGGCACCGAGACTCTGCCCGGCCGCGCCGTTCAATCTCAAGATAATGGGCGACTCATCCATACCGTGGTCGCCATGCACGCGCGCGATCTCGCCGGAAAGGCGTGCACCGATGGCGCGGTCGGTATTGACGATGTCGTAGGCGAATTCGCCACCCGCACCCGCCGCCACGATGGCGGCGGTATCCGTCGCAATGCGCGTGGCCAGCGCCGCTTCGTCGCGCATCGGGTTACGCGCCAAGGTACAGGCAAAGTCGACGTTCGAACCCAGGCTGTCACCATCGATCAGCGGACGCAGGTCCAGCTTGTGCTGCACCGGCGTGGCACCTTCAAGCTGCTCGAGCAGGTCGCTGCGGCCGATCACTTCGGCCAGCGAACGCACGCCAAGCCGTGCAAGGTGAGCGCGCACGTCTTCGGCGACAAAGCGGAAATAGTTCATCACCATTTCCGGCAGACCGATGAAGTGCTCCTTGCGCAGCACCGCATGCTGTGTCGCTACGCCGGTCGCGCAATTGTTGAGATGGCAGATGCGCAGATATTTGCAGCCCAATGCGACCATCGGGCCGGTGCCGAAACCGAAACTTTCCGCGCCAAGCATCGCCGCCTTGATCACGTCCAGGCCAGTCTTCAGGCCGCCGTCGGTCTGCAGGCGCACGCGCCCGCGCAGGTCGTTGCGACGCAACGTCTGCTGCGTCTCGGCCAGGCCCAGCTCCCACGGTGTGCCTGCATACTTGATCGAGGTCAGCGGACTCGCGCCCGTGCCGCCGTCGTGGCCGCTGACGGTAATCAGATCCGCGCCGGCCTTCACCACGCCGGCAGCGACCGTACCGACACCGGCATGGCTTACGAGTTTGACCGACACCAGCGCCTGCGGGTTGACCTCCTTAAGGTCGTGAATCAGCTCGGCAAGGTCTTCGATGGAATAGATATCGTGATGCGGCGGCGGCGAGATCAGACCGATGCCAGGCTTGGCGTAACGCAGACGCGCAATGGTCGCATCGACCTTGTGGCCCGGAAGCTGGCCGCCCTCGCCCGGCTTGGCACCCTGCGCGATCTTGATCTGCAGCACTTCCGCATTGACCAGATACGCCGGCGTCACACCAAAGCGGCCGGACGCGACCTGCTTGATCTTGGACATCTTCTCGGTGCCGTAACGCACCGGGTCTTCGCCGCCTTCACCGGAATTGCTGCGCGCACCCAGGCGATTCATCGCAATCGCCAACGCTTCGTGCGCTTCGGGCGACAACGCACCCAGCGACATGCCGGCGGAGTCGAAGCGACGCAGGATGTCGTCTACCGGCTCGACCTCGGTCAGCGGCACCGCGCTCGATGCGGCCCGGGGCGCCAGCAGATCGCGCAGCGCCGACGGCGGCCGGTGATCGACAAAATCCGCGTACGCGCGGTAGTCGGCCGCGCTGCCCGTACGTACCGCCTTTTGCAGCGTGGCGATCACGTCCGGGTTGTACATGTGGTACTCGCCGCCATGCACGTATTTGTAGAGGCCGCCGGCACGCAGCGGCAGCGCTTCGTTCCACGCCTCGGCAGCCAGCAGACGCTGATCGTGTTCCAGTTCGGCGAAACCTGCGCCGCCGATGCGCGAAGGCGTTCCGGGGAAACACAGCTCGACCACGTCCGGCGCCAGGCCGACGATCTCGAACAACTGCGCGCCGCGATAACCGGCCACCGTCGAGATACCCATCTTGGAGAGGATCTTCAACAAGCCCTTGCGGACACCGCGACGGTAACTGCGGCCGATTTCCATGCGGTCGTTGGCGATATGCCCTTCACGACCCAGCTCGAACAGGCTCTGGTAGGCCAACCACGGGTAGATGGCCGTCGCACCGAAACCGATCAGACAGGCGAACTGATGCGGGTCGCGCGGCGTCGCCGTCTCGACCACGATGTTGCATTGACAGCGCAGGCCTTGGTCGATCAGGTGCGCGTGCACCGCACCGACCGCAAGCAGCGAATGAATCGGCAGCAGACCGCGTTCGGGATAGCGATCGCTGAGGAAGACCAGCGAACAACCGCCGCGCACGGCTTCGGCGGTCTCTTCGCACAAGCGACGCAGGGCAGCTTCCAGGCCTTGCTCCGGTGCATACATCAGATCGAAGCGTGGCGTGCTGGCGAACTGCGGCATCGCCAGCAGCTGGCGCAATTTGCGCTGCGAGAGAATCGGCGAGTTGATCAGGATCTGCCTGGCATTTTCCGGCTGCAGGTCGAAGACATTGCCTTCCGGCCCGATCTGCGTCACCAGCGACATCACCAGCTTTTCGCGCAGCGGGTCGATCGGCGGATTGGTGACCTGCGCGAAGCCCTGGCGGAAGCGATCGAACAGCGGCCGCACCTGGCGCGACATCGCGGCGATCGGCGTGTCGTCGCCCATCGAGCCGGTTGCCTCCATCTCCAGCTCGACCAGAGCCTTCAGCACCGTCTCGCGCTCTTCGCGCGACAGGCCGTAGAGCTTCTGATAACAACGCAGCTGGTCGGCCGGCAACGGCTCGGCGGCCAGCGACGGGTCGATCAGGTCCGATTCCAGATAGCTGACACCCGCGCGCAGCCAGTCGCGGAACGGCGCACGACGGCGATTGATATCGTCGATGTCGGCATCGCGCAGCAGGCGCTTGTTGGCGAAATCGACCGCGATCATTTCGCCGGGGGCAAGCCGTCCCTTGGCGATCACCCGCGACGAAGGCACGTCCCACAGACCGGCTTCGGAGGCCACGATCAAATGGTTGTCGTCGGACAGGGCCCAGCGCGCCGGGCGCAGGCCGTTGCGGTCCAGCGTGCAGGCGGCGTAATGGCCGTCGCACATCACCAGGCCAGCAGGGCCGTCCCAGGGTTCGCTATGCAGCGCGTAGTACTCGTAGAAACCGGCCAGGTCTTCGTCGATGCCTTCGCGCGCGGCGAAGGCCGGCGGTACCAGCATGCGCATCGCCGCAAGCAGATCCATGCCGCCGGCAAGCAGCACTTCCAACGCGTTATCCAGGCTTTCCGAATCCGAACCGGTCTGGCGCACCAGCGGGCCGATGTCCGACAGGTCAAGCAGAGGCGAGCGCAGAATCGATTCGCGCGACTGCATCCAGCGGCGATTGGCACGGATCGTATTGATCTCGCCGTTATGCGCCAGCATGCGGAACGGCTGCGCCAGCCGCCATTGCGGCGTGGTGTTGGTGGAGAAACGCTGGTGGAACACCACCGCATCCGATACCAGCGCCGGATGCGAGAGATCGGCAAACACATCGCGCAGGCGACCGGGCGCGGCCATGGCCTTGTAGCCGATCACTTGGGCGGACAACGTAACCACATAGAAGTGCGGATCGTTGCTCAAAGCCGTCTCGGCACGGCGACGCGCACGGAACAGGGCACGCTCGAACGCCGCATCGTCGCTGCCTTCGGCCGCATGCACGAAAATCTGTCGTACGCGCGGGCGCGCAGATGCGGCCAAGGGGCCACACGCCTGCGGATCGACCGCCACATCGCGCCAGCCGGCAACACGCAGGCCTTCTTCGTGCAGGCGCGCTTCGAGCAATTGCGCGGCAGCATCGCCACCGGCAGGGTCCAGAAACACCAGGCCCGCAGCGAAGCGCTCTTCGAGCGCCAGACCGGCTTCAGCCGCCAGCGCCGACAGCCAGGGTTGCGGCCGATGGATCAGGACGCCGCAGCCGTCGCCGCTGACGCCGTCGGCGTTGACGCCACCACGATGGGAAAGTTTGGCGAGCGCGACAAAAGCCGTATCGACGAGTTTTTTACTGGCACGCCCGTCTATCTGGGCGACCAGTCCAAAACCACAGCTATCGTGTTCGAAGGCTGCGTCGTACAGCGTGTTGCCTGGCCCTGCCATCTAAGCCTCCCCGGCTCGTGCATTTGCTGGGCGCAAAAGGCCTCGGTGCGAAAAGCACCGAAGCCCCATGCGAGTATGGCTACGACTACACCACACTTGCTGCGTCGCGTCAAAGCCGGGTCGTTTGGGCCTTTGGACGTCCAAACGTTTTGGCAACGAAATCTTTCTTTCTCTGTCCCGCGGACAAAAAAAGCGCGCCGGTTGCCCGACGCGCCTTAATGGTTTCACTTGAGACTATCGCCGAGCGAACTCGGCGGCAGGCATCAATTACAGCTTGACCTTCACACCGATGTTGTAGAAACGGCCGATGACGCCAGCCAGATCGTAGGTCGGGTTGTAGTTGTTGGCCGCGTAGTTGGCCGGATCGATCGGGGCCTTGCGGTCGAACAGGTTCTCCACCGAGCCGGTGATCGAGATGTGGTCGTTGATCTCGTAACTACCGGTCAGGTCGAAGTAGGTGAACGAACCGATACGGCAGCTGGTCGGGATGCTGCTCAGGCACTCAAAACCGCTCTGGTCCTGCGCGTAGTTGGCTAGACCGCTGGTGTAGTACATGGTCAGCGTACCGGTCAGCTTGTTCCAGATGACGGTATTGGCGAACGACCCACGCGTGCGCGGCGTACCGGCACCCGAAGACAGGGCATACGGGCCATGCGTACCGACGAACTGCTGGCGCGTACCATCGGGGAGAGTCAGTGCCCAGTTGAAGATCTGGGTGCCGCTCAGCTCAGCGATGTAATGCCAGTCGTTGCTGAAGTCGAAATGCGCCTGAATGTCGACGTCGACACCGGTCGTCTTGAGCGAGTTGGCGTTGATGTATTCGCCAATCACTTCCGCCGGACGAGCCAGTGCCGTCGGATTTGCCGCATCCGGACGATCGGCAATGACCTGCGTGATACCGAACGGCAGCGGCGTGCCGTTGTAGTACGCATCCAGCGCCGCGCCGACATCGGCCGTGGCGATGACGTTCTTCTTTTCGATGTTGTAGTAGTCGATCGACGCATTCAGCCAACTGGTCGGCTGCAACACGATGCCGAGGGTGTAGTTGGTCGCCTTCTCAGGCTTGATGTTCGGGTTGGCATTGGTAGTGATGGCCAGCGCGTAAGGCACCGTCACATACGGGCTACCGTTGTGCGCCCCTGCGAAACTATCCGGCAGCGCACTGGCACCATACGTGGTGAAACCCGTCGCCGAACTGGAGCCGTTCTCGGCGAACGACGGCGCGCGCAGACCCTTCGAGTAGGTGCCGCGCAGAGCGAACCAATCGACGGGCTTCCACTTCAGGCCGACCTTCGGCGTGAAACCGTTGCCGATATCGGTGTAGTGGTCATAACGGCCGGACACGTCCACTTCCAGGGACTGGAACAGCGGTGCGTCGACTTCGACGTAGGCGCCCGTGACGTTGCGGCTACCCTGGGTATGTGCGTTACCCAGACCCAGGAATTCGAGGCCCGGATTGAGGGTCGGATCGTCCTGCGCTTCGTGGCGAGCCTGCAGGCCGGCCGCGAAACCGATCGGACCGCCATCGAGCTGGCCGAAGGTGCGGTTGACGGCGATGTCCAACGAGTCGAGATCGGACGTCGAAGTCTTGGAGTAACCCGGGGCGAGGGCATTGCGCACGGCAGACGAGTTCGCCGACGGATTGACGAAGTTGTAGCTGCCCGTGTTGATCGCGGTGATCAGCGCGTCGTAGTTAATCAAGCCCTTCTGGTCGGTGTTCAACCAGGTGTGGTTGACCACGGCGGTGACGTCGTAACCCCAGTCGCCCAGCGTACCGGCCACATCGCCGACCAGACGCGCGTTGTGGTTGTCGTACTGGTTGTTCGACGGAATGTCGCCGAATGCATAGTTGATCAGCGCGTACTGACCAGCCGCTGCAAACGGGTTGTTCGGGTTCAACTGCCCATTGGCGAGCGTCGGCGGCAACGCAATGTTGCCGGTATTGGTCGGTGTACTGACCTCGATCTGCGACGGGTTGTTGTTGACCGTGGTCTTTGCTTCGAAGTAGCTGGCCGACAAGTAAGCGCGCGTCGTGTCATTCAACTTGACGGTGAAGCGGCTGTAGATGCCGCCCTGCTCCATCGCATTGGTCACCTGGCCGTACTGGTTCGGGAAATCCTGCGTGCAGTAAGCGTTCGTGCCGTCGTTGCCGGCCACGGTGCCCTGGCCGCAATTGGTCAGCGGGCGGCTGGCGCCATCGGCGATGCCGGTGGTGAGGTCGCCCGGAGTCGCCAGATGACCCGGCGAGACCACTGCCGATGTCGTGCCGGACAACGCACCCGGCTGGCCCGCCAGCGAGTTGGAACCGCCGATGCGGCTCAGGTCGGCCGTGTTGTACGGGAAGCTGCGATCACGCAGATAGATCGGGTTGTCCTTCTGGTACTGGATCGACACGTAGGCGTTGTGGCCGTCCTTCTCCAGGTCGCCACCACCGAACAGCAAGGTAGCCTTACGGGTCAGACCGCCACCGTGCTGCGAGGTACCGACGTCGAAGGTGCCTTCAGCGCCCTTGAAGCTCGGCTTCAGGATGACGTTGACCACGCCGGCGATCGCATCGGCGCCGTACAGCGACGAGGCGCCGTCTTTCAGCACTTCGATGCGCTCGACGGCGGCGAGCGGAATGGTGTTCAGGTCGACGAAGCTGCGCTGACCGTCATCGGACACGGCGTAGCTGGCGTTGCGATGGCCGTCGATCAGCACCAGGGTCGAGTTCACGGTCAGGCCGCGCAGGGCGACGCCCGACGAACCGGCGGCGAAGCCGGCGCCGAAGGCGTTCGGGATCGAGCCGCTGTTATCGGCCGAGATCGAGCGGACGACGTCGGCGAGGGTGGTCAGGCCGCTGCGCTGGATCTGGGCGGCGGTCAGCACGGTCACCGGAGAGGGCGTCTCCACGTCGATACGCGGAACGGCCGAGCCGGTCACCGTAATGGTCTGCAACTGCTTGGCCGACTGCTGATCAGCGGTGTCGGAAGTCTGTGCGGACTGTGCGAATGCGGTGCTGGCCACGGGGGCTAGTAAAAGCCCAGCCAGCGCCAAGGCGAGCTTGTTGCGCTTCATGGAAATGTCCTCTCTTTATTTGTAGAGCGATTTGCTCGCCCCTGGGGGCTTGTCCGGCTCTTAATGGGGATTAAGAACAGCTAAACGCCGAACAAGTGCAACCTGAGTCTTCCACTTTAATGCTCAGCTCACAAGTCCATTACTTTCGACCTAAGTGACTGATGGGCGTAATTAAATTCGATTTCACAAAACCTTCGCGCAACATCTCTCGACGACTGCTGTAAAGGTTTGCGCGCACTTGCACCATAAATGACCAAAGCCGCGATGCAGTGTGGAATTAATCACGTGCTAACAGTTAATTGGATCGGTTCAATAATCGCACCGTTTCGCGGCAAAGCATCATTTTTATCCTGTCTAATTCGTAATTACTTACGATTTATTTGCCGATGCTGCGCCGCAACAGTCCTGAACAGATCGTTAGGAGCTGTTCGCCCGGGGTTGAACTCGCCCTTCGGGGCGGCTTCCTCTTAACCCCAAGGCAACATTCAGTGCTCAAAGTTCGAGCTGCGCGCCCAGCATGAAGCCCCGACTCGGGCCCGGTTCATAGAAGCGCCCATTGCTTTCGTTGACGATCACCGAACCTGCATAGCGACGGTTGAGCAGATTGTCGACCCGCGCGCTCAGGTGCAGTTTCGAGCTGCCCACCGGCAAGCCATAACCCACGTCCGCACCGAGCAGCACATAGCCAGGTGCCTGGCCGCTGTTGATGTCGTCGACGGTAACGGCCCCTACGCCGGTCACTTCCGCACCGTAGGTCCAACCCATGTCCCCGCCATGTTCGACGCGCAACGAGCCGTAGTTTTCCGGTACGCCAGGAATACGCGCGCCTGCGCGTACCGGCGTGTTGGGTATGGTGCAGCCGCTGGTGACGCAAGTCATGAAAGGCGTGCGGAACGTCGCCTGCACATGCGTCATGCCAAGCATCATGCGCCAGCCTTTGCCGAGGTCGCCATGCAGCGAAAGCTCCTCGCCCTGGCGCCGGCTGCGACCGATGTTCTGATAGCTGGAGCGGCCGCCGACGTTGCGTACCACCGCCAGCTCGTTGCGCGAGTCGGCGCGAAAAACAGCAGCCTCCAGGGCCAGACCCCGCGTTGCCTGCCACTTCATGCCCAGCTCGCTGTTGCGGCTTTTCGAGGGCTGCAGATTGAAGGCAAGGCCGGAGCCGCCATCGGCGCGATAACCCAGTTCGTTGAAGGTCGGGGTTTCAAAGCCGCGGCCAAAACTGGCGTAGAAGCGCAGATTATCGTCGGGGCGGAACTCCACGCCGCCCACCGGCGTGGTGGCGGTGTAGCGCGCGCTGCCGCTGTCGTCCGGATTGGTGGCCGTGATAAAGCGGTCCTGCGAGGTAAAGTGCACCACGCTGTGGCGCAAGCCCAGCAGCAGCGACCAGCGTTCGGCGATCTGCCAGTACACCTGGGCATATTGATCCAGGTTCCACACCTTGTCGTCTTCATTGCGGCGCAACGCCCCGGTGACACCCAGGGTATTGCCGACGAAATTGTTGAAGCCCTGGCGATGCTGGTCCTGCGCGTCGTAATTGACGCCCAGCACGAACTCCAACGGGCGCCCCGCCAATTCGCCGCGATGCGTCCAGCGCGTATCGACACCGCCGTAGTTGCCGGAAAGATCGACCACGCCACCGGCGCTGAGTGGATTGATCTGCGCCGATTGGGGGATCGACAGTACCTGCTGTACATCGCGGTTGCCGTAGTAACCCATGGCGCGCAGCTGATCGTTTTCGCCCAGCGACTGCTCGTAGATGGCGCCGCCCTGCACCTGATGCACGCTCTTGCGCGTATTGAACTGGTACGCCGATGCAATGGCCTGGCGCGGATCGGCCTCGAACTGTGCTTTGGTCAGGCCGAGCGGATCCTGTGCACTGGGCAGCGACACCGTATTGACCACCAGGGTGAGCTTACGCCCCGCGCCCAGGTCGAAGCCCAGCTTGGCATTGCCTGACTCGCGCTCGGCCTTGCTGTGGTCGCGGTAACCGTTGGTCTGGAAATGCGACACGACCACGTTGTAGTTCATCGGCCCGTCGATGCCACGGGTCGATGCGCCGACGCGATAAGTGTCGTTGCTGCCACCGAATACGCCGAACCGGGTCTGCGCCGGATCGGTGCCGTCCGCACTCCACATCTGCACCACGCCACCGGACGAATTGCCGTAGAGCGCCGAAAACGGCCCGCGCAGCACGTCCACGCGATCGGCCGAGTCCATGCTGAAATGCGAGACCTGCCCCTGACCGTCAGGCATGGTGCCGGGAATGCCATCGGAATAGACACGCACGCCGCGCACGCCAAAGGTGGAACGCGCACCGAAACCGCGGATCGAGATCTGTTCGTCCTGCGCGTAGTTCTGCCGGTCGCGAGCCAGCACACCGGGCACCCCAACCAGCGCTTCGGACAGGTTCACACCGGGTTTGCCGGCATGACCGGGCGAAAGGTCGATCTCGCTGATCGACGCGGGCACATCGAACGGCGGAATTCCCAGGCGTATCGCATTGACCTGCACGGCCGGCAGGGTCGAGGTGGTCACCGGGTCGTCGGCACGCGCATTGCCCGCCAACAAGGCGAGCATCCAGGCCGAACTGGCCAGACACGGGATGCCCAGGCCGATGCGTCGACTCATCCTGCACTGTCCTTAGGGGAGTGGGTCGCCCGATGTTACCCCCCGAATACTCGGACGTCTCCCCGCTTGGGTCACGGCTCGGAGATAATCCCCCCATGCGCGACCTTGCCCGTTCGATCTTTCGACTTCTCTCGCCGCTTGCCATCGCGGCGAGCCTCGTCATCGTGACGCCAGCCTTTGCCGCGCAGGACAAGAGCAAAAGCGAACAGGCGGACGCGCAGAAAAAACTTGCGGACATCCGCACCAAGATGGAAGCGCTGGCCAAGGAACAGGCCGACACCGCATCCAAGCGCGACAGCGCCAATGCGGAATTGGCCAAGCGCGCCAATGCCGTGGCAAGCGCAGCGCGGGCCGTGCGCGAAACCGACCAGGCACTGGCCGACAAGCAGAAACAGCTCGACCAGCTCGAACAGCAACGCGCCGAGCTGAAGAAGAACCTGGACAACCAGAAGGCAGCGATCGCCGACCTGCTGCGCGCCACCTATACGCTGGGCCGCGGTTCGGATATGCGCCTGCTGCTGGGCGACCAGGACATCGCGCGGATCGCGCAGGCACTGGTCTATTCGCAGTATTTCCAGCAGGACCGGCTCCAGCGCGTGCAGACCTTGATGGGCGACCTGGCCAAGCTGCAGGACCTGGAGGCCTCGATCCAGACCGAGCAGCAGGCACTGAAGGACACCCGTTCGCAACGCGAACAGCAAGCCAAACAATTGCAGCAGCAACGCAGCGAACAGCAGAAACTGGTCGCGCAGACCGATGCGCAATACAAGGACCAGGCGCAAAAGATAGCGGCGCTCAAGCAGAACGAACAGTCGCTCAACGATCTGGTCGCCAAGCTGCAAAAGGCCATCGACGATGCCGCGCGCGAAGCCGAGCGAGCCGCACGCGCCAACCCGATCGCGCCGACGCCTTCGGGCAAGGGTACGGCCAATATCCGCGGCAACTTGCCGTGGCCGGCCAGCGGCGTGGTCAACACCTACGGCAACGGCGTCCTGATCAAGGCCAATGGCGGCAGTGAAGTGCGCGCAGTCGCGCGTGGGCGCGTCATATACGCGGCCTTTCTACGCGGCTACGGCATGCTGCTGATCCTCAACCACGGCGACGGCATCATGAGCATGTACGGCAACAACGAGACCTTGCTCCGTGGTGTCGGCGATCAGGTCGATGCCGGCCAGGCCGTGGGCACGGCCTCCGCACCCACCGGCGTGAACACCGGCGTCTATTTCGAGCTGAGGCAGAACAACAAGCCGGTCGATCCACGCAGCTGGCTGAGCCGGCAGCGCTGATAGACTCGTGATTCGGGTGAATTTCGGCGGCATCATGCGGTCTTTCATCTCACCCCGGGAGCGTATGCTCCCTATTTGGCACCCTTTGTAACCTGGAGTTATCCATGCGGTTTCCTCCCAAAAGCCTGCTTGCCCTGCTGCTCGCGGCGCCCGTGCTCCACGCACAGACCGCCTCCGCCGACAGCGACGGCCCGGCCAAGGCTGCGACAACCGCCGTGCCCGATCGTATCGACGTCGACGACGTACGCATGTTCAGCCGCGTCTACGAGATCGTGCGCCAGGCTTATGTGGAAAAAGTCGACAACAAGACGCTGATGAAAGCGGCCATCAGCGGCATGCTCACCGGCCTGGATCCGCACAGCGAATACCTGGACAAGGACGGCCTGGCCGAGCTGAGCGAGGACACCACCGGCCAGTACAGCGGCTTGGGCATCGAAGTGTTGCAGGTCGACGGCACGCTGCGCATCGTCGCACCGATCGACGATACGCCCGCGGCCCGCGCCGGCATCAAGCCGGGCGACATCATCGTCAAGATCGACGGCAAGGTGGTCGATTCGGAAAACATCGACGATATGTTCAAGAAGCTGCGCGGCGATCCCGGCAGCAAGGTCGTACTGACCATTCTCCATGAAAAGTCCGATAAGCCGATCGACGTCCCGCTGACGCGCGAAAAAATTTCCGTCGCGAGCGTGAAGGTCAAGGAGCTGGAACCCGGCTACGCCTATGTCCGCATCAGCCAGTTCCAGGACGACACCGCACCCGATCTCGAAAAGAAGCTCGGCGAGCTGATCAAGAAAAATGGCGCGCAGAAAGGCGCCGTACTCGATCTGCGCTCGAACCCGGGTGGCTTGCTCACCGCCGCCGTCGGCGTCAGCGACGATTTCCTGGACTCGGGCACCATCGTCACCACGCGCGGTCGCCTGCAGGACTCCAACCTCAACTTCTCCGCGCATCCGGGCGATCTGATCAACGGCGCGCCGATGGTAGTGCTGGTCGACAACGGCACCGCATCGGCTGCCGAAATCGTCTCCGGTGCGCTGAAAGACAACCACCGCGCGCTGATCATCGGACGTCGCACGTTCGGCAAGGGCGTGGTGCAGACCGTGCTGCCGCTCGATGCCGATCATGCGGTCAAGATCACCACCGCGCGCTACTACACCCCGGCCGGCACGTCGATTCAGGCCGAAGGCATCAAGCCGGATATCGCCCTGGCCGACCTCGCGGTCAACAAGGCCGACAGCGGACCCGTGCTGATCGGTTCCGAGGCCGACCTGCACAATCACCTGGCCAACGAAAACGCCGATGCCAGCAAGGACATCGACAACGACGGCAGCGCGGAGAATGCCAAGCTGGCGACGGAAGACTATGCCCTGTCGCAGGCGTTGAATGTGTTGAAGGGATTGTCGCTCCGGAATGCTGCGGCTGGGGCTGTGCCCAGCAAGCATTGAGGGCGAACTTTTAGACAACCCTACCTACTCGTCATCCCGGCGCAGGCCGGGACCCAGTGGCTTCGGTTTACGGTTGTCGCGATAGAGCAGATGCTTGTTGGCTCTCGCGATAACCGATCACAAAGCCGCTGGGTCCCGGCCTTCGCCGGGATGACGATGGAAACTGAGGTTTACCCAAAAGCCTCTTTAGCCGGCACCGGCCACCGCGCATCGCAAGCGGCTACGCCGAGGAATGGATGACCAGCTTCGCTGTTGAAAAGCGCCTTCGGCCTTCGCCGGAATGACGATGTAAGAAGGGCTGAGGCAAGACCGCAGGCACCACGCTCTTACTCACTCCTCACTCCTCTTCACTCACTCCTATGGAGCCGCCTCTTTAGCCGGCACCAACCACCGCACCGCCAATATCCCCAACTCGTACAACAGGCACATCGGCACCGCCAGCATGATCATCGAGGCGATGTCCGGCGGCGTGATGAAGGCTGCGATCGCGAACGCACCGACCACCGCGTAGCGGCGGGCGCCCTTGAGTTTCTCGATATCCACCAGACCGATCGCGGCCAGGATCACCACCGCCACCGGCACCTCGAAGCAGAAGCCGAAGGCGAAGAACATCAGCATCACGAAATCGAGGTAGTGCGTGATGTCCGTCATCATCTCCACACCCGCGGGGGTCACCGCGGTGAGGAAGCGGAAGGCGGCGGGCAGGACCAGGAAATAGGCGAACGCGCAGCCGAGATAGAACAGGAACAGCGCCGCCACCAGCAAGGGGCGCGCAAGACGCTTTTCATGCTTGTAGAGACCGGGGCTGACGAACGCCCACAGCTGATACAGAATCATCGGCATGCAGATGAACAGCGCCGTATAGAAGGCCAGCTTCAGCGGCGTCACGAACGGGCTGGCGACCTCGGTGGCGATCAGGTGCGCGCCTTGCGGGAGCCGCGCAACCAGGGGCGCGGCCAGCTCCGAATACAGATGATTGGCGAACGGCACCAGCGCCAGCAGCACCAGCAATACGGTCACCACCGCCTTGAGCAGACGCGAGCGCAACTCGATCAGGTGCGAGAACAGGCCTTCTTGCAGACCTTCCAGTTCCGGCCCGGGTAGCTCAGGTGCTGCCATGCGGGGAGTCCTTGCCCGGCTCGATGCCGGAATGGGTTTCGCTCGGCGCCTCGTGAGTCACCGATGCCACCGGTTCGCTGGCCGGCTTCTCTTCGACGGGTGCCTTGGGCGGGATCTCCGCGCCGATGTCGCGCACCTTCTTCAAGGTGGCATCGAGTTCGGCCTGCGCGGCTTCCGCCTTCGCGGCCGCCTCGCGCGCCTGGCGCTTGATCTCCTCGACCTGCAGTTCGCGCTCGACCTCCGCGCGCACGCTGTCCCAGCCCGCACGCACCCGGCGCAGCAGCGTGCCTGCCGTACGCGCCGCGTGGGGGAGTTTTTCCGGTCCAAGCACGATCAGCGCGACAAGCGCGAGCAGCACCAGCTTGCCGAAGCTGATCTCGATCATAAGACTGCGATCCGCTTTACTTGGTGTCGGAAGTATCGCGTTCGCGCTGGGTCTGCGTGGTCTCGACCGGCGGGTCGGCCTTCAGGCGCTCTTCGGCCGCGGCCTTGGCCTTGGCGGCTTCGTCGCCGTCCAGGCCCTTTTTGAAATCACGTACGGCGCCACCGAGATCCGAACCGATATTGCGCAACTTGCTGGTGCCAAACAGCAGCACGACAACGACCAACAGAATGATGAGATGCCAAATGCTCATGAAAGATGACCTTGGAAAACGGAATCAATCCGGAAAACGTATCGCCCCAGGATGAGGCTGCTGGGGCGCCCGGTCTTTCCGATTCAGCGCTGAGTGTACTCCTCCAGGCGGTCGCGGAAATCGACGACCGGGCCGGGAACGTTGGTTACGCCGCCTTCGAAAATGCGCCTGGGGGTGACACCCGAGCCATAAATGGCCGCATTGGCATCATAGTCGATACGCAGTGCCGAGCCATCCAGCGCCACACCCGCGAACAGGCCGCGCGAGCGGGAGTACGAGTAAATCTCGGCCTTGAGCTGGCTGTCAGTGGCGGCGGTGGCGGTGCGGCCCACCGGACCGGCCGCGGCCGAGGCATCGGCGCCGAGGGTGAATTTGCCGTTGACGATCGAATCCACGCCGCGCTGGGTGCGGAACACCAGGATCACGTCGGTCGACGACACGCCGGCCTGGAAGCCGATGCTGCCACCAGTCAAAGTGACGAAGCTGGGGTTGGACCAGGTGCCATCCGGGCTCTTGACCGAAATCAGGCCTTCGCCCCGGCGGCCGCCAAAGATCAGGCCAGCCTTGACCATGTCCGGGATGACCGCGATGGCATGCGCTTCCTTGAGCAAGTCCGAAGGAATCGACTTGTCCGGCGCCTCCATGATCTCGCGCATCACACGTACGGCGTTCTCCGCACGCTTGAGCGGCGGGTCTTCGGCGTGGACGGCGAGCGCGGGCAGCAACAGCAGTGCGATAAACAAGCAGCGGCGCAGCGATGTGAACGACATGGGGGACTCCTTACGTTGAATCGGATCTCTGTTAGCCGACCGGACGCGCGCTGCGACAACCTTGCCACGCGGCGGACGGGGCGGCTTATGGCAGACTCGTCGCCCTGACTCGATGTCACGGCGACGCGATGCCTTCAACCAATGACTATACCGGCCTGGCCGGTTATTCCCATGACCGGCCGGTTAAGGCTGGCGTACTGCTCGTGAACCTTGGCACACCCGAGGCACCTACCGCCAAGGCGGTACGCCCCTATCTCGCTGAGTTTCTTGGCGATCCGCGTGTCATCGAATACCCACGCTGGCTGTGGAAGCTGATCCTGCATGGCGTCATTCTGCGCATTCGGCCGGCACGCTCGGCACACGCCTACGGACGCATCTGGACGCCGGAAGGCTCTCCGTTGCGTACCGGTAGCGAGGCCGTGGCGAGAGGTTTGCAGCAGCGATTGGCGGCCCTGCGACCCGGACCGGTCGCCGTGGCGCTGGCCATGCGTTATGGCCAGCCCTCGGTCGCCGCGCAGATCGAGCGATTGCAAGGCGACGGCGTGCGCCGCCTGCTAGTCCTGCCGATGTATCCGCAATACTCGGCGACCTCGACCGGATCGGTGCTCGATGCTGTGGCCGACAGTCTGAAAAAACTTCGCTGGCCACCGGAGCTGCGCATCGTCAACGACTATCACGACGATCCCGCGCATATCGAGGCGCTGGCGCAAAGTATCGAGCAATGGTGGGCGACGAACGGCCGCGGCGAAAAGCTGCTGCTTTCCTTCCATGGGATTCCCGAGCGCTATGTACACGCGGGCGACCCCTACTACTGCCAGTGCCAGACGACGGCGCGACTGCTACGGGAGCGTCTCAAACTCGATGCCTCGCAGCTGGTGGTGAGCTTCCAGTCGCGCGTGGGGCGCGAGCGCTGGCTGCATCCGTACACCGATGCCACGGTGCGCGAACTGGCTGCCGCCGGAGTCAGGAAACTCGACGTCGTCTGCCCAGGTTTCGCGGTCGACTGCCTGGAAACCCTGGAGGAAATCGCCATGCAGAACCGCGATTTCTTTGTCGAGGCCGGCGGCAGCGAGTTGCGCTACATCCCCTGCCTCAACGACAGCGCCGCGCAGATCGACAGCATGGCGCAGCTGGTGCTGCGGCACACTCAGGGCTGGGAGGAGTTTTCTCCGGACTACGATACGCAGGCGGCAGCACAACGCCAGCAGGCCGCACGCGAGCGAGCCGAGCGTGCACGCGCCGGTTGAACGATCCATCGCCCTGCCACACCTGACCTTACGTGCGCAGGTCTGGGGCAGCGATGCCGCGCCACCACTATTGGCCTTGCATGGCTGGCTGGACAACGCCGCCAGTTTCGCCACGCTCGCGCCCTTGCTGGCCGATCGCTGGCAGGTGATTGCGCTGGATCTGCCCGGCCACGGCCACAGCGATCATCTGCACGAAGGCGCGTTCTATCACTTCGTCGACTATGTGCGTTGCGTACTTGCCGCCGTCGATGCACTGGGCCTCGAACGCTACAGCCTGCTGGGCCATTCGATGGGGGCCGGTATCGCTTCGCTGATGGCGGCCGCAGCGCCCGCATCGATCGAGCGGCTGGCCCTGATCGAAGGACTGGGCCCGATCGGCGACGACGGCTCGCATACCCTGCAGCGCTTCCGCGATGCCCTGACACTGGCCCCGGCGAAAGGCAGCCGCGGCCTGCGCGTATTTCGCGACATCGAACAGGCCGCCAGCGCCCGAGCCATTGCCAGCGGGCTGAGTGCCGAACTCGCACTCCCGATCATCGAGCGCGGCCTGTTCGAGATTACCGATGGCTGGCATTGGCGCAGCGATCCCCGCTTAAATCGCACCACGCCGTTGCGCCTGGCGGAGACACAGATCATGGGGCTGCTGCGTGGTATCGAAGCGCCGACGGCGCTACTGCTTTCGGCGCCGCATACGCCTTACCTGCCGCCCGCGCAGATGTCCGCGCGTGCGGCTTGCGTCAGTGATGTCGCCGTGACGCATATGGAAGGCGGGCATCACCTGCATCTGGAACATCCCGATGCGGTTGCGCGGTGGTTGATTGGGCATCTTGCTGGCGCGGGTCGCGACTGAAGTCGCTCCTACAAACTAGGAGAAGCCTCGCTAGCCTGTAGGAGCGACTTCAGTCGCGACCGCAACGTCACAACATAACCACTACGGTTTGCTCAACCCCAATACATCGAGCCCCTGCTCGAAAGTGACATCGACCGGAATCTTCGCCTGCTCCAACCGCTTCAGATCACCGGCAAGCTGCGCGTCGACACTGCCCATGGTATCGGTCAACTGCTTGGCCGCCGCATAATCGCCATCACCCTGGATCGTCAGCAGCTTGGCCGACAGCGCATTCATCGCCGCGGTCATCTTGTCGAAATCCACGCGATAGCGGCCGGTTTTATCGTCGCGCGAGAACGCGCCCTGCTGCTTGAAGAAATTGAAGCGCACCATGTTCGCCTTGGCATGCGCATCGCTAGCGCCGAAACGCACCGAGCGAAGGATGCCGGCCAGGAACGTTACGTAGTTATCCATCAGCTTGGCCTTGTCCAGCTCGCCCTTGTCGGCCAGCTTGGTCACCATATACAGGCCTAGAATGTCCGCCTTACCTTCCTCGAAACTCGACGCCTGGTCCTTCAACGCCGTGCGCACCATGCCCTTGCCGTCCACCGTCTGCTTGATGCCCAGACCATGGGCGACCTCGTGGAACATGGTGTTCTCGAAGAAGGCATCGAAGGTGAGGTGCGCCTGCTGATCGTCGGCGATCAGCGACTTGGCGATGGGCAACATGATGGTGTCGAACTTCGCGCGCATCACGTTTTCAAGCTGCAGGCGGCGCGTGCCTTTCTTCAGCTGCACTTCTTCGTCGTTGGGCAGGTTGATCGCGATCGTCTTGGCGCCGACATTTGCGTCGCCCGCGTAGTACACCGCGAAGTACGCATTGAGATCGGCATCGGAGCCGGGCTTCTCCTGCTTGTACTTCGCATCCACCGGTAACTGCGTCTGCAGCTCGGGCAGGTACTTGGCGAACCGCGCCAGCTTGGCGCTCCAGGCCTGATCCTTGACCAGCACGTAACTCTCGAAGCTCGCCTTGTAACCGAACAGTTGGTCTTCGTAGGTTTCGATCGGACCAATCACGATATCGACCGGATTGTTCTTCATCGACATCCAGGCGAAATCGCTGGGCTGATAGTTGTCGTCCAGCAAGGCATCGGCGCGCATCTTCAGATACTTGGCGAAGTCCTTGTCATCGGACAGCTTGGCCGCGTCGCGCAGCAGCCCCGCTGCCTTCTGCAGATCCGCCTGGTAGGCCTGGTGATACGGCTCCGTCACCAGCTGGTTCTGCGCATCGCGGCGCAACACGGTATAGAGCGACGCCTTGTCCTTGAGCGGTGACTTCTCGAACTCGTCCTTGGTCATGTCGGCCGGATAGAACTGCGCGCCCGGCGGACGCGCGCCCACGCCCGCCACGAAAGGCTGGTCGTTGTTCAGTCGGTCCCAGGGGCCGTAGTTGATCTCGGCATATTGCCTGGTGGACGCATCCCCAATGCGCTGCATCAACGCCGCCTTGTCGCCCCAGCCTTGCTGCCAGTAGATGCTGTTGGTGACATCGGCCGCTTCGATCAAGAGGGCGATCATCTGCTTCTGTTTGGCGTCGAATGCGGAAAGATCGGCCGAAAGCTTGACGCTTGCGTAGCTGGCTAGTCCTTTCTGCGCCAGGTCGGCATCGGTAGATGCTTCCGGCTGCGCGGCCGTAGTGGTGGCTGGCGCGGGTGTCGTCGATGCAGCTGACGGAGTCGGTGTTTGTTGCTGCGACGGGCCACAAGCCGAAAGAGCGGCGATCAGGCTGACGACGAGAAGGCGACGGTACATGGAGTGTTTCCTGTTGAGCGAGGAAACATGGTAACTCGCTTGCTGGCAGCAGAGCCCCCCTCACCCCAACCCTCTCCCCCGGCGAAGCCGGGGGAGAGGGAGCAGGTTGCGAAGATACGAAAGACTGAGGTTACCTCAGTTAACCCCCCTCTCCCCCGGCTTCGCCGGGGGAGAGGGCTGGGGTGAGGGGGGCGGGTGCTTGCGGAAACACCTCAACTGGAAATCGCCAACCTCTCCGACCGATACAACTGCGCCGTCACCGCCACCGCCACCAACGCCGCCAACGCACTCCCACCCAAACAGAACAACATCTGATGCATGGTCACCCCATCCCCACGCAACACCTGCATCACCCCAAGATGCTGCCCCAGCAAAGGCACCGCATACATCCACTCCTGCGGCTTCACCGGCAAAGCCATCAACAACACACTGGGCAACGCCGGCACCAGCATCAGCAATGAAAGATAGGTCTGCGCCTCGCGATAACTCTTGGCAAATGCCGCCACCATCGATTGCAACGCAGCCAGCAGCACGATCAGCGGCAAGGCCATCACCAGCACCGTCAGCGCAAAGCGCACACCCAATTCCAGCTCCATGCCGAGCTTGTCGACCGGCAGGAAATGACCGACGACCGAGAACGCAATCAGGCTGATCAACAAACTGGTCGCCGAGAACGTGCAGATCGCCGCCAACTTGCCCGCAAAGATTTTCCAGCGCGCTACCGGATTGGCAAACAACGGTTCCAGCGATTGACGTTCGCGCTCGCCCGCGGTGAGATCGATCGCCAGATACATGCCGCCCATGAACATGGTGATCACAAAGAAATAAGGCAGCAGGCCGAAGATCAGCACGCCACGCGCCTGCGCCGTAGCCTGATCGCGCCGCGCCACCGACACCGGCCAGGCAGTACTGGGCGAAAGACCGCGTGCCACCAGCCGCATCGCACCCTGCTGACGCGCGTAACTTTCGATCAGGCCGCTGACGCGCTCGACCGCGGTATTCGCATCGCGTTGCGACGAGTCGTAGATCACCTCGACCTGCACAGCCTCGCCCTTGCGCCACGACGCCGGGTAGTCCGGCGCGACCCGGATGACGACGTCCGCCTCCTGCTTGCGCACCGCCAGCTCGGGGTTGGCAATCGCCGGGCCGGGAATGACGCCGCCAGCCTTGAGCGACTCGAACAGATTGGGCGCGTATTGCTGGCCGATCACCGGCACCGTAAGCGGCTTCTCCGCCTTGTCCAATTCACGGCTCAGGCCGATGTTGAGCATCATGACGAACAACAGCGGCGCCAGCAGCGGGCCGGTGATCAAGGCGGTCATGATGGTGCGGCGATCGCGCAGGTTCTCGCGCACTTCCTTGAGATAGACGGTGAGAAACGCGCTCGCTTTACGCGATGCATTGGCAACGTTACTCATGCGGAAAGTCCCTCTTCGCTGCCGATGATCTTGACGAATGCATCTTCCAGATTCACCTCGCCGGTTTGTTCGCGTAGTGCCTGCGGCGATTCGTCGGCGACCACCCTCCCATGCGCGATCACCACAATGCGATCGCACAGCGCCGCGACCTCCTGCATGATGTGACTGGAAAACAGCACGCAACGCCCCTCGTCTTTCAACTGACGCATGAACTGGCGCAACGCGCGCGTGGCCATGACATCGAGGCCGTTGGTCGGCTCGTCGAGAAGCACATTGCGGGGATCGTGAATCAGCGCGCGGGCAATAGCCGTCTTCACGCGCTGTCCTTGCGAAAAGCCTTCCGTGCGGCGATCGCCGATATCCTGCATTTCCAGCGTCTGGATCAGCGCCTCGCGACGCGTCTTGAGCTGATCTTCGGAAAGACCATGCAAACGGCCGAAGTAATCGATGTTCTCGCGCGCACTCAACCGCTTGTACAGTCCGCGCGCATCCGGCAACACGCCCAGCTCGCGACGCACTGCCAGCGGGTCGACCGCGGCATCCACGCCATCGACCAGCACCTGTCCGCGATCGGGCTTCATCAAGGTGTAGAGCATGCGCAGCGTGGTGGTCTTGCCGGCACCATTGGGGCCGAGCAGGCCGGTGATTTCGCCGTCGCGCGCCTTGAACGTCACGCCGTCGACGGCTTTGACATCGCCGAAGGCCTTATGCAGGTCGTTGACCTCGATCATGGCGCAGCTCCGTTGAAATCGATAAACATCGGCGTGGCTCGCAGCCGATCCAGGCACTTCGCGTCCAGGTCCTTGGGATGAACCTCTTCGATAAAACGCTTGAGCAGTTGCGGCGCGCAGCCGGTGTTGATCACGTTATGCCCCTGCCCGTTGAGCACCAGGTGGCGGGCATTGCTCAAACCCTTGAGCACATCCTCGCCATAGCTCGGTGGCGTGACCGGATCGAACTGGCCGGAGAACAACAGCACCGGCTTGTCCGACTTGAAGGGCTGGTGGAAGTCGGCCGGGCGGGTGCCCTTGGGCCAGACCGAGCAGACCGCCTGCAAGGCGTCGATCATGCGCGTGCCCAGAATGGTCTGTGCGTCCTGTGGGCGCGGCGTGAGCAGATCGGCGTCTTCGCTGCAGATGACCGACGACTGCATGCCTCCGTTCATCGTGTCGGCCAGATCGCCGGACAGCAGTTTCGCCTGGCCAAGCAGCGGCCCCACATCGCCGTGTGCCGCGGCGTCGATCGACAACGGCAACAGCGCCGAGGTCAGCGGCGTATAGGCGAACATGCGTACGACGCTGGCGAGTGAATATTCGTCCAGGGTGCGCTTGACGGTTTGATACGACTGCGGGTCGCGGAAGCTCACTTCATGCGGGTTCGCACGCAGCGCATCGCGCAACTGATAGAGCGTCTGGTAGGGGTCGCCAAAATGCTGCTTGCAGGCATTGTCCGCCGCGCACCGGGCAAACTGGGCTTTCAGCGCGGCATCCAGGTTTTGCGCAAAGTCTTCACCGAGCACCAACCCATTGGGCACGACGCCATCGAGCACGATGCTGCGCACTGCCTGCGGATAATGCGCGGCATATTGCTGAGCCATGCGCGTGCCGTACGACACGCCGACCAGATCGAAAGTCGGCGAACCCAGCGCCTTGCGCACGTCCTCCAGATCCTGTGCGGCGATGGTGGTGGTGTAGTAACGCGGATCGGCCTTGCCTTCGAGCTGCTTGAGACATTGCGTGACTTCGTCGCGCAGCTTGGCCGGATCGAAAGCGCCTTCATCGTGCTTGGCAGCCGTTTCGGCCGGCGGCTTGCAGTCGAGCGGATTAGAGCCACCCGTACCGCGCTGATCGAGCAGCAACACGTTGCGTTGCGCCAGCAACGGCTGCAGCGCGCCGGCAACACCGCTCCAGGATTCGGTCGCGGCCTGGCCGGGGCCGCCCGCGAGCAGCACCACCACATCGTGCTGCGGCACCTGCGCGGCAGCGCGCAACAAGGCAAGTTTCAGCTTGATCTTGCGGCTGGCGGGATCGTCGCGATTTTCCGGGACCTCGAATGGCGCGCACCACGCCGCCGTGGAAAGACCGCTATTGGGCTGTTCCAGCTCGCATGAAGTAAACGTCAGTGTGCCGACTTTCCACGTTGTGTCACCTGCCGTGCCGGGGACCTGGCTGGTGCTGGACGCCACTGCCGGTACCGGCTGCGGCCCGTCCGCCGCAGCCAAGTCAATGGATTCCGGGGCCTGGTGGAAATGCTTCCATCCCAGCGCACCCAAACCGATAAGCACTACGCCAATGCGTAATGCGGTACGTCCCTTGATCGCCATGCGCCCCTTACTCCTCTCCCGGTTCGAATATCGTCTCGATCGCTCGGCCGAACAGGCGTGCCAACTTGAAAGCCAAGGGCAGGCTCGGATCGTATTTGCCGGTTTCGATCGCATTGATCGTTTGTCGCGACACGTCCAGCCGCTGGGCCAGATCGGCCTGCGACCAGCCCAGTTCGCTGCGCAACTGGCGTACGTGGTTGTTCATCGGGCTCGTTCCTTAGGCCTTCAATCGCCATCCCCACCCGAGCGGCGCCTGGCTCGACGCCAACGCAGCAGGCCGAACGCAATGGCCACGGCGACAAAGCTGGTCCCCATGCCGGCCAGCATGCCGACCTGGTAATCCTTCATATGCCCGTCGCCCAGCCATGCCGCCAGCAGCATCACGCCGCCCGCGAGCAGGAAATGCCATTCGCGTATGCGCGTCTCCTCGATACAAAAACCATCCACGCCGTAACGGCGATTGGCCCAGCTCCGCCCGGCGGAATACGTCAGCATCAGAATCGGAAACACCCAGATCAGGATGGTGCCGTCCAGGTCCACCACGTGCGCCGCCGCGAGAAAGCCGCCGGCCAGGCTGAGCACGGCCACCACGGCCGTGGCCACGGCAAGACCGACCAGATGCGTGCGCTGCTCCAGTTCGTCGCTGCCCAATACCAGGCGCACCATGGCGCGGATCACCAGGGCGATCGGAACCACCGGAAGCAGAGCCAGCACGGCCTTGAGCACGGGTTGGTCGACATGGCGCAGGTAGGGCCAGCCGAACAGCATGATCACCACATAGGCCAGCATCGCCGGGACGAATTCCCGGTAATAGCGCCGGTAGATACCGCGCATCGGAAGCATGGTCTTGGTCATCGAACTCCCCCGGGTGTCAAGCTGACTTGACATGAGGCTAGCCCTGCTCTGCTTTGCTGTCAAGCGTCCTTGACACTTGATGAAATCTGCCCGGCACCTCTAGCCAAAACTTTAGGACATAGGTCAGAATTTGTGACGCAATTGGCAATTTTTGGCCCATCGGACCCAGGGGAGGCTCCGGTTCGGCCCTTCTGAAACACCCCCTCCGTAGCACCAAATACCTCGCAAACCGCGCCACAAAGCCATTTGTGGCGGTTTGGCATGCGGGTTGCATTTGACGATCTCGTAACAACACACACCAACCTGGAGATTCACCCATGCTGCTCAACAAGTCGCTTCTGACCTCCGCACTGATCGCTGCTTTTGCTGTTGCAGCTATCGCTCCGCAGGCCGCCCATGCCGTCGATGGCACCATCAACATCACCGGCACCATCAACAGCTCCACCTGCAAGATCAACGGCGCCAACAGCCCGGCCACCATCGCCGTGGCGCTGCCGACCGTCTCGACCACCGCGCTGAACGCCGCCGGTTCGGTCGCTGGCCGTACCGCTTTCAACATCGCCCTGACCGGCTGCGGTGCGCTGACCAAGGCCACCACCTTCTTCGAGCCGGGCCCGACCGTGATGGCCGACGGCAACCTGAAGAACGCCACCGGCACCGCCACCGGCGTTGAAGTGCAGCTGCTCAACAACGACTTCAGCGCGATCGCCCTGAACGGCGCTGCCAGTGCGCAGAGCTCGCAGTCGGTGACCCTGGCCAGCGGTGCCGGCACGCTGAACTACTACGCCCAGTACTTCGCCACGGCTGCTGCCGGCGCCGGTTCGGTGTCGACCAGCGTGCAGTTCTCGATGATCTATCAGTAAGTCGCAAATCATGGCGCCGGAACACGGTGTTCCGGCGCCATGCCGCTTGCGAAGGCGGCATCACGATTCAACGAGGTAATCCCCCATGTGGAAGTTTGTCGGCGCCATCAGCGCGGGCCTGCTCGCTTTGTGTCTCGTCGCTCCGCAAGCGCACGCCAATGTGCTGATCGGTGGCACCCGCGTCGTCTTTCCTGCAAAGGATGGCGAAGTCACGGTGCGCCTGACCAATGAAAACGATCACCCGGTGCTGATCGAGTCGTGGATCGATCGCGGCGACGTGCATTCGACGCCCGAATCGGTCGATGCACCCTTCCTGATCACGCCGCCGCTGTTCCGCATGGACGCTCAGAAAGAGCAGAGCCTGCGCATCGTCTACACCCACGACCAGCTGCCGGCCGATCGCGAATCGCTGTTCTGGCTCAATGTGCTCGAAGTCCCGCCGAAGCCGACCGGCCCGCAGGTCGAAGGGCAGAATCTGCTGCAACTGGCGCTGCGTTCGCGCCTGAAACTTTTTTATCGCCCGGCCGGTTTGCAGGGCGACCCGTTGAAGGCCCCTGCCCAGCTGACCTGGAAAGTGGTCGCCGACGGCAAGGGCTATGCGCTCGAAGCGCACAACCCGACGCCCTACTACGTCACCGTCACTGCGGCGACGCTCAACACCACCGCCGCCGATACCGGCATGGTCGCTCCGCTGTCGGATCTGCGCATGCCGCTGCATGACGCGGCACAGAAGCCGGCCGCCGGCACGATCCACTTCACCGCCATCAACGACTACGGCGCCGCCGCCGACTTCACGGGAGCCGTCGCTCCGTGAAAACCCTGCGCACCCGTCATGGCAAGTACGAGACAAACGGCTATGCCGTTTGTCGTCGTGCCTTGCTGGGCTGGGTGATCGCAGGCGTACTGACCAGTTGGAGCGTTGGTGCATTCGCCGCGGCGGCCGCCGCCAATGGCGCCACCGCGACGCCCGATGCGTCGGCAGCTACGGCCGACGCCAGCTTCGATCGCGACCTGCTGCCGGGCGCCGGGCGAAACACGGGCGACCTGTCGCGCTTCGAGCGCGGCGCGGTAATCGTGCCGGGCATCTACCGCACCGATATCTTCCTCAATGGCACCTGGGTCGGCCGCAACGACGTGCGTTTCGCGTCACCGACACCGAACGACAATGCTATTCCCTGCCTGACTCGCGCGATGGTCGACAAGCTCGGCCTGCCGCTGACGAAGTTCAGCGCCGAGCAGCAAGCCCAACTCGCCGAGACACAGGGCTGCGTCAGCATCGGTAGCCTGATCCCGGCCGCGACGATGACCTTCGACCAGGCCAACCTGCGCCTGGACGTGAGCATTCCGCAGGCATGGCTGGGCACGCGCGCACGTGGCTATGTCAGCCCGGAAAACTGGGACCGTGGCGTCAATGCGGCACTGCTCAACTACAACTTCAACAGCTACCGCAGCCGCAGCAACGGCATCAGCCAGACGTCCTCGTTCCTGGGCCTGAATACCGGCGTGAACCTCGCCGGCTGGCAGCTGCGCAACGACTCCACCCTGGTGATGCAGTCGGGCGCGGCCGGTTCGCCGTCGACGCGTCACTGGCAGAATATCGACACCTACGTGCGCCGCGACCTGCCTTCGCTGCGCGCGCAGATGACCTTGGGCGATTCGTACACCAATGGCGAACTGTTCGATAGCGTGAGCATTCGCGGCGTGCAGATCGCTACCGACGACCGCATGCTGCCCGATTCCTTGCGCGGCTACGCGCCGACGGTGCGTGGCGTGGCCGAGACCAACGCCAAGGTTACGGTGCGCCAGAACGGCGTGACCTTGTACGAAACCACCGTGGCGCCGGGTCCGTTCACCATTTCCGACCTGTACTCCACTGGTTACGGCGGCGACTTGAACGTGACGGTGACCGAGGCCGACGGGCGCCTGCGTACTTTCTCGGTGCCCTACGCATCGGTGCCGCAGTTGCTGCGCCCGGGCGTCACGCGCTTTTCGGTGGCCGCCGGCGAGCTGCACGATGCAGCGCTGCATTCGCATCCGGCCATCGTGCAGGGCACGATCCAGCACGGCTTCACCAATCTGCTGACCGGCTATGCCGGCGTGGTCGGCTCGAACGGCTACGGCGCCTTGCAGGTCGGCACGGCGTTGAACACCAGCTACGGCGCACTGGCCCTCGATATCACCACCGCGCGAGCGGACATCCCGGGCCAGTCGACCAGCAGCGGCCAGAGCGTACGCGTGGGCTACAGCAAGATTCTGCCCGACAGCGACACCTCGATCAGCGTGGCGACGTATCGCTATTCCACCAGCGGTTACCTGGGCCTGCGCGACGCGATGACCTTGCGCGACATCGCGCATGGTTTCCGCTATGTCGATCCGACCACGGTCAACACGATCGACGGCATCGTCGTTCCCAACGTGCTCACGCCCGAACAGCGCCAGGCGCTGGCCGGCAACAACGCGTCGAACAACTTCACCGCCTACACCAATCAGCTGGATCGTCAGCGCAGCCGCTTCGACGTCAACATCAACCAGCGCCTGGGCGACCGCGGCGGCTCCCTGTATGTCACCGGTTCGGCTGTCGACTACTGGAACCGCAACGGCACCGACCTGCAATTCCAGGTCGGCTACAACAACACCTTCCATCGGCTGAGCTACAACCTGTCGGCAACGCGCGTACGCGATTCGTATTCGCGCTACACCAACCAGTTCTTCGCCAGCTTCACCCTGCCGCTAGGCGACAGCGCGCACGCGCCGACGTTCGGCGTCAGCGCCAACCGCGACAGCTCCGGCCGGATGCTCGAGCAAGCCACGTTGAGCGGCACCGCCGGCACGGACAATGCGTGGAGCTACGGCGCGACCGCATCGCACGACAACGGCCAGGGTAGCGGCGGCAGTGCAGGCGATGCCGGCACGGTGTACGGCGGCTATCGCAGCCCGTACGCACAGTTCAATGCCAGCTACGGTTCGGGCAAGGGTTATTCGCAGGGCTCGCTGAGCGTGGCCGGCGCGATCGTCGCGCATCCGGGTGGCATCACGTTCGGCCAGCCGATGGGCGATACCGTGGCGATCATCTCCGCGCCGGGCGCCAAGGGTGCACGCGTCCTCAATGCTTCAGGTGTGCGCATCGATCACAACGGCTACGCACTGGTGCCTTACCTGACGCCGTACAACCTCAACAATATCCAGATCGATCCGAAGGGCCTGCCGCTGACCGTGCAGCTGGACGCGACCAGCGCCCAGGTCGCGCCGCATGCAGGCGCGGTGGTGATGATGGCATTCAAGACCGAGAACGGCCGTTCGATCATCGCGCGCGTCCGTCGGGACGACGGCAAGCCGGTGCCGTTCGGTGCCGAAATCGTCGACGAAAAGGCGCAGGTGGTCGGCGTGGTCGGCCAGGCGGGTCGCGCACTGGTGCGCGGCGCCAAGGACCAGGGCCAGCTCACCGTGCAATGGTCGACCGACGGCGAGCCGGCCATGCGCTGCAGCTTCCCCTATCAATTGAAGGCTGGCCAGAGCCAGGACGCCTACGAGCAGCTTGAGGCAACTTGCCATGCTGTCGTTGCCACCGGCCGGAGCGACTCATGAACCCTGTTCGTCACACCATCGCCTTGCTGTTCCTGATGTTGCTTTCGACTTTGCCGATCGCTGCGCGCGCAACGTGCGCTTTCAGCAGCGGCAACACATCGAACGTCAATATCTCCATGCCGAGCTCGGTGGTTACCATCAATCCCAACGCGGCGGTCGGTACCGTGCTGGCAAGTTCGGCGCAGTTCTCGCCCACGCCAACATCCTCGATTACGTGCTCCGGCACGACGCGCATCGGCGTACAGAACACTATCGACTCACAACCCGCATCCGGCGCGACGATCTTCCCGACCGGCGTCCCTGGTGTGGGTTATCGCATTACCCATCCGAACACCGGCAACTATCTGGAGGCCTACAGCGGCGACTCGATCGCAGCCGGCAACTACGATCTCTCGGTGACCTCGGGTATCGAGCTGGTCAAGACCGGCCCCATCGCCAACGGCGCAAAGCTCAACAGCGCCACCCTCGGCTACTGGCGCTATGACGGTAACTTCCTGAACTCCAACCTCCACGCCGAAAACTTCGTCCTCGCCAATTCGGTGACGTTTGTCTATCCGGCATGCACGGTCAACAACAACGTGATCAATGTGGTGCTGCCGACCGTCTCGACCACCGCATTCAATGGCGTGGGCACCACGGCCGGTGCAACCGCTTTCAACATTTCGCTCAATTGCCCGGGGGGAGACACGCTGTTGATCGAATTCGACACGGCCAATCCGTCCAGCGTCGCCAACAGCGTTATTGCCAACAGCACGGGCACGGGCCGTGCGAAGAATGTGGGCGTGCAGTTGATCGATCAGAGTTTTGTGCCGATCACCTTCGGTACGCCGGCCGTCGTCGGCGCCACGCCGAGCGGTCCGTATACCCTGACGTACTACGCTCGTTACTATCAGACCGCTGCATCACCGGCCGCCGGCACCGTGAGTGCGACTGCAACGTTTACGCTTACGTATCAGTAGCAAGCTCAAGGTTGTGGTCGCGACTGAAGTCGCTCCTACAAACTCGGACAGGCGTGGCTAGCTTGTAGGAGCGACTTCAGTCGCGACCACCCTGACCATCAATCGTAAACCTGCGTAACCAGCTTCGGCTGGGCGCTCAAGTAATTGGCGAAGTAGACGATTAAACGGTCAGAGCCTAGCGGCGTGCCGGTCAGCTCGGTCACCGAAAGCGCATACGATTGCGCGACCTGTGCCGAGGCAGCGCTAACCTGCTCCGAGCAGCGATAACGCTGAGAGGTGCCCACCGCCTCGGCAGCGGCAATGCGCTGCGTTCCGACCGAACAGGTGGGCTCGACGACGGCACCGGAGAAGGCAATCACGCCCCCGCTGGCGTGCGCGCTGCTACCGGCAACGACGATGCCGGCCAGAAGAATCTTTCGAATCACGCCACGCATACAGCCTCCTGCGCCCAGTTTAAAAAATGGGCGGCTTTAGGCTCTGTCGGCGTGTGTTACCGCTGCTTGAGTGAAGGTTTCGCGGAGACGATTCGATTTGTGATACAAATCACACTTTATGGGCTAATCCGGAGCCGGAGCTGCTACGGAAGCGCCGATTGATGGAGAGGATGTCTCCATATAACGGCACATTTCGGCAGACTTGAGCGGAAAACTTAACTTCCGTTAAGGAAACTTCACCTCAAGCCTGCACAAGCACGGCCAAGCACCTGATAAATAAACGATCAGCGCGACGAAACGTACTTCTCACGGCGAATTTGCGGCACCGGCAGACCGAAATCCTTCAGAGCCGCGAACGCTGCATCGACCATGTTCGGATTGCCGCACAGATAGGCGATGTCGCGTTCGGCGCTTGGCGCCAGTTCGGCCAGCACGCCCTGCACATGACCGTTGCGGTCGCTCGGCCGCGGCACCGCGCGAGGTTCGCGGCTCAGGCAACCATGGAAGGTGAAACCGGGCACCCGCTGCGCGAAAGCTTCGAATTCCTCGCCATAGAGCAGCTCGGTCTCGTTGCGGGCGCCGTAGAGCAGCACCACTTCCCGCCCGCCCTTGGCTAGCAGCTTTTCAAACAGCGGCAACATGGCGCGGTAAGGTGTAACGCCCGTTCCCGTCGCCAGCAGCAGGTAGCGTGGATGCGCGTCGGCGTCCTGCAGGCAGAACCGGCCGTAAGGGCCGCTGGCCTCGATGGTCTGCCCGTTTTCGAGCCCGCCCAACAGCTTGGTGGCCGCACCGCCATCGACATAGCTGACCGCAATCTCGATCCGCTGCGCCGGCGAGCTGCCGTCCCCTACCGTGCCCACCGAATAGCTGCGCTTGGTGGCGGTGCCGTCGTCGTACTGAAAATGCACCTGCAGGAACTGCCCCGGCACGAAGCTCAAGGGCTGCCCATCCGCCCGCTCGAAGATCAGGTGGCGCACGGTCGGCGCCAGCATGTAGCTATCGACAAGACGGAGAGTGAAGTGATCTGCCATGGATAATGCTCAGTTTGCGGAACAGTGCGTCCCGTCAGGGATGCCGGGCCAGCCGGCTATAATAGAGAGCTAGCCCCCTCGGTGCAGCCCATGACGTCCACTTCCTCCGCCCCCGCGCTCGTCGTCGAGAACTTACGCAAGACCTACGGCAACGGCGTACAGGCGCTCAAAGGCATCAATCTCACGGTAGAACCCGGCGATTTCTTCGCCCTGCTCGGCCCCAACGGCGCCGGCAAGTCCACCCTGATCGGTATTCTTTCCTCGCTGGTCAACGCCAGCGACGGCGATGCGCGCGTGTTCGGCGTGTCGGTGAATAAGCAGCGCAGCGCGGCCATGCGGCTGATCGGCCTGGTGCCGCAGGAAATCAACTTCAACCAGTTCGAGAAGCCGTTCGACATCTGCGTGAACCAGGCCGGCTTCTACGGCATCCCGCGCAAGATCGCCGCCGAGCGCGCCGAGAAATACCTCAAGGAGCTGCGCTTGTGGGACAAGGCGCAGGATCAGGCACGCATGCTGTCCGGCGGCATGAAGCGCCGCCTGATGATCGCCCGCGCGATGATGAACGAGCCCAAGCTGCTGATCCTCGACGAACCCACCGCCGGCGTGGACATCGAAATCCGTCGCTCGATGTGGCAGTTCGTCAGCGGCATCAACGCGGCCGGCACCACGGTGATCCTCACCACGCACTACCTGGAAGAAGCCGAACAGCTGTGCCGCAATATCGCCATCATCGACCACGGCACGATCGTGGAAAACACCACGATGAAAGGCCTGCTGGCAACGATGGACGTGGAAACCTTCGTGTTCGACACCAGCAGGCTGCCGGCCGCGCTGCCCGCGCTGCCCGGCATCACCTTGCGACAAGTCGATGCGCACACGCTGGAAGCGGAAATGTCGCGCGCGCACGATCTCAACTCCTTGTTCTCGGCCCTTTCAAGCAACGGCGTCACCGTCACCTCCATGCGCAACAAGACCAACCGCCTCGAAGAGCTGTTCGTACGACTGGTCGAACAGGGCCGCAACGGCAACCAGGAGAAGGCCGCATGAATGCCTCGGCCAATCTCGTTGCACTAGGCACCATCGTTCGTCGCGAAATCGTGCGCATCATGCGTATCTGGACGCAGACGCTGATCCCGCCCGCGATCACCATGACGCTGTACTTCGTCATTTTCGGCAAGCTGGTCGGCAGCCGCATCGGCGACATGCATGGCTTTACCTACATGCAGTACATCGTGCCCGGCCTGGTCATGATGAGCATCATCACCAACTGCTACGGCAATATCTCCAGCTCGTTCTTCGGCGCCAAGTTCAGCCGCGCCGTGGAAGAAATGCTGGTATCGCCGATGCCCAACTGGGTGATTCTGCTCGGCTACGTTACCGGCGCGGTCACCCGCGGCATCGTCGTCGGTGCGCTGGTGCTGCTTATCGCGCTGTTCTTCACCGACCTGCACCTGGTGCATCCGATCATCACGATTCTCGCCGTGCTGCTCGGCTCGACGGTGTTCTCGCTGGCCGGCTTCGTCAATGCGGTGTTCGCCAAGAAGTTCGACGACATCGCCCTGGTGCCGACCTTCGTGCTGACTCCGCTGACCTACCTGGGCGGCGTGTTCTACTCGATCGACCTGCTCGGCCAGCCCTGGCGGAGCATCTCGCTGGTCAATCCGATTCTCTACATGGTCAATGCGTTCCGCTACGGGGTGCTTGGCGTCAGCGACGTGCAGATCGGCGTAGCTTTCGTAGTGATGATTGCCTTCGTGATTGGTTTGTCGGCGGTCGCACTGGTGTTGCTCAAGCGCGGCGTGGGCATGCGTTCGTAGTCAAGTCATGCGCGTAAACAAATACATCAGCGAAGCCGGCCTATGCTCCCGCCGTGAGGCGGACGAGATGCTGCTGGCCGGCCGCGTCACCATCAATGGCGAAGTCGTTACCACGGGCGCGAAGGCGCTCGAAGGTGACGAGGTGCGCGTGGATGGCGAGATTGTTCGCGCGCGTGTGCTTGCATCGACACCCTCGGCGAAGAAGGCTGTCTATATCGCGCTGAACAAACCCGTCGGTATCACCTGCACCACCGACCAGACCGTCAGCGGGAACATCATCGACTTCGTCGATCACCCGCAGCGTATCTTTCCGATCGGACGTCTGGACAAGGATTCGGAAGGGCTGATCCTGCTGACCAGCAACGGCGATATCGTCAACGAAATCCTGCGCGCCGAAAACAACCACGAGAAGGAATATCTCGTGGCGGTGAACAAGCCGGTGACTGACGAATTCCTCGCCGGCATGGCTCGCGGCGTACGCATCCACAACCAGATGACCAAGCCCTGCCGCACGCGCAAGATCGCCAAGTTCGGCTTCGGCATCGTGCTGACCCAGGGCCTGAATCGCCAGATTCGCCTGATGGCGGCGGCATTCGGGTACCGCGTTACCCAGCTGCGGCGTGTGCGCGTGGTCAATGTGAAGCTTGCTCATCTGAAGCCGGGGCAATGGCGCAATCTGACTGAGGCGGAGTTGAAGGGGTTGTTGCCTAATCGGACGCAGTGGTAACAGCTGCGTTCACGGCCCCCAAATCTCTCCTATCCGTCATCCCGGCGTAGGCCGGGATCCATCCCTCGGTCCTTGCTCGTCAGACACCCATTGGCAAGCTTCAGCGCTGAGGAATGGATCCCGGCCTGCGCCGGGATGACGATTGGGAATTGAGGCTGATCTAAATCCAACGCGGAAATCTCGCAGGCACTTGACGATCGCGACGGTTCGGCGCTAAATACTTAACTAATACTTTAATTATTTAACTACCCTATGGCCGTCGATCTGGTATTCGAAGCCCTGGCCTCCAAGCCACGGCGCGAAATTCTTGCCTACCTCTCCGCGCAGGAACTGACTGCCGGCGAGATCGCAAGCCGTTTCGAGATGAGCGCACCCGCCATTTCGCGCCATCTGTCGTTGCTGGAAAACGCCGGCCTGGTCAACAGCGAGCGGCGTGGTCAGTTCATTGTCTACCGTCTCAATCGAGACAGCCTGGTCAATACGCTGACCGGCTTCGCCTTCGAGATATGCCCCACCGCCGGCCCACTGAAGCGCGAATCGCGCAAGCTCGCCACCCGCAAAACCACGCGATAGCTCATTGAGGAGCTTGCTCCATGCGTCAGCCTGCACGCATCGTCGCTTCGTTTCCCGCAGTAAGCATTCCCTCGTCGGTCAACGGCTTGCCGATCGAAGTGTCGCTGATCGCACAACTGGGACCGGGTGCCGGCGACCAGCTCTATGTCGGCGTAGCCGCAAGACAGCGCGCGCACCCGCAGTTTGTCGACGCACTGGACGAGCCTTCGACCCGACTGGGTGCCAGCGATTTTTCCAGACAGGATCCAACGGCGCTCTATACATTTACCGTGGGCCCAGGCGGGCACCCGTTTCATCGGCATGCGGGGCATCGCGTCTTTACCGCCATTTCCGGAAGCAGCGGCGCACAGCTGCGCTTTTCCACGGCACCCCATGAGCAGCTCGTCAGCGACCCTTCGCTGTTTTTCCGCACACTGCACTTTGTCGACATTCCGCCCGATTGCCTGTTCACAGTGAGGTTCGGCGGCGGCACCTGGCATCAATTCGTACCGCTTAAAGAGAACGCGGGACACCCCACATTTTTTGCGCTCTCGTGCCACACCAACGAACTCGGCGGCACGCTATCCCCAGCGGTTTACGACCAGATCCAGCGCGGCGACGCGTCGATCCCTGCCCTGACCGAGCTATTGCCGCAGGAGGTGATCGCGCTGATGGATGCCATGCCCATGCATCGGCGCCACGTTCCGACGACGCGTCTTGCACTCGATGCTGCACCCGAGTCCTTGCTCAGTCGCTTTTGCGGCCGGGTACGCGCGATGTTGGGCGGTTTTCGCTACCAGGCCGTCCGGCTGCAACATAGCAATGGCTTTCTCTCCGCCACCGGAGGCACGCTTAGCGTGACGGTCGAGGCGACCCCTGCGGCGGACTCTTTGCTGCTCACGCAGCTGAGCGATGGGCACCATCATCAGGACAGCTTCTGCATCCAACTCGGCCAGATAACCGGGCCCCAGGCTTCGGCCACGCAATGGCTCAGTCGAGTACTCGACGGCTTCGTGGAGAATCCACCGTCCAGCGTGTCGCGCATGATGGTCGTCCGAAATGCACTGGTGCGGCCATGGGGTCTACGCACCTCCCGCTTGGGATGTCCCGCATCCTCACTGCTGTCGCGACCGGATGGCCAGGTTTTCAATAGAAAACATCCTGTCCTTGCTCAGGCGGTCGACGAACACGACCGCCATGCCCAGGTCATTCTTGGTGCCGACGACAAGCACCTGCGTTTCCGCTCCTGCGTGGGCGTGCGCGCCCTCGCAAACGGGCAGGTCGAGGTCACGCTCGGCACTCGCGTTCAATGCAAGAACCGCTTCGGCCACTTCTATATGGCCATGATCGAATCGGTGCACCGTCGCCACGTCAGCCCGACCATGCTGCGCATGGCCACCGAGCACGCCTTTCCCGCCGCGGCACGACCTCATTAAGCCCAGTCCAGCGCGTTGACCGCGCAATGATGCGATCATGTCCACATGACCGATTTCAGCACCCTCCCCCTTAAACCCGCCCTGCTCGCCAGCGTGGAAGCGCTCGGCTATAGCGAGATGACACCCGTACAGGCCCAGAGCCTGCCGCCGATGCTCCAAGGCCGCGATGTGATTGCGCAGGCCAAGACCGGCAGCGGCAAGACCGCCGCCTTCGGACTCAGCCTGCTACATAGCCTGGACGTCGATACGATTCGGCTGCAGGCGCTGGTGCTGTGTCCGACCCGCGAGCTGGCCGATCAGGTGAGCAAGGCGATCCGCAAGCTCGCCGCGTCGATTCCCAATATCAAGCTGTTGACCTTGTGTGGCGGCATGCCGCTCGGGCCGCAGCTCGCGTCACTCACTCACGATCCGCACATCGTGGTCGGCACGCCTGGCCGTATCCAGGAACATTTGAAGCGCGGCAGCCTGCACGGTGGCGGCATCAAGGTGCTGGTATTGGACGAAGCCGACCGTATGCTGGACATGGGCTTTTCCGAAGCCATCGACGACATCGTCGGGCGGATCGCCAAGCATCACCAGACGCTGCTGTTCTCGGCCACCTATCCGGAAGAAATCCGCGAAGTCAGCCGCCGGCTGCAACGCGATCCGGTAGAAGTGACGGTAGAGGCGCCGCACGAAGAGACGACCATCGAGCAACGGTTTCACGAAGTCGATCCCGCGCAGAAACTTGACGCACTGGCCCAGCTCCTTGCCGGCGAGCATGCCGAGCATGCGCTGGTGTTCTGCAATATGCGCCGCGACGTGGACAGCGTAACCGCCGAGCTGGACAAGCGTGGCTTTTCCGCGCTGGCCCTGCACGGCGATATGGAGCAGCGCGATCGCGATGAGGTGCTCGTGCAATTCGCCAACCGCAGTTGCTCGGTACTGGTCGCCACCGATGTCGCCGCGCGTGGCCTGGATATCGTTTCGCTGCCGCTGGTGATCAGCTACGACATCGCCCACGATCCGCAAACGCATACGCACCGCATCGGTCGCACCGGTCGCGCGGGCCAAAGCGGCCATGCCATTACCCTGGTCACCTCGCGCGAGCTGCCCAAGGCACGCAATATCGAGGAAACCAACGGTCAGTCGATCGCATGGCATCCTTTGAAAATCGCACCACTGAGAGGCAAGACCCTGCACCTCGCACCGATGAAGACGTTGGTCATCGACGCAGGCCGCCAGGACAAGCTGCGCCCGGGCGATATCCTCGGTGCGCTCACCGGCGAGGCCGGGCTTGGCGCGGACGATGTCGGCAAGATCGATGTGTATGCAACGCGCGCTTATGTCGCCATTCGCAGGCCGCTTGCCAACAAGGCGCTCGAGCGCTTGCGTGCCGGGAAGATCAAGGGACGTAATTTCCGGGTGCGCCCGCTTGGCTGAATGAAGTCACTGGGCCCCGGCCTTCGCCGGGGCGACGGCGTCGTGTACTTAGAGGTCGATCGGCTTTCCCGATTGACGCGACTCACGTAGTGCCACTGCAATACGCGTGGCTTCAGCGGCATCTTCGAGCGTGAGATCGAATGGCTTGTTGTCGAGCACTGCATCGACAAAGTGCACGCACTGCGCCTGGAAGGCTTCCTCGAAGCGCTCGAAGAAACTCGGCACGGACAGGCTGCGCACACCGTAGGCATCGGCGATTTCTACGCGGTCCGCTCGCGGGTTCCGACCCACACTCAACTTGCCGGCGGTGCCGATGATGTCGGTATGGGTGTCGTGGCCGTGCGCCTGCGTGCGCGAGGCGTAGAACATGGCCATGCTGCCGTCGACGAATTCGCAGACGGCGGCGCCGTTGTCGATGTCGCCGATGGGCTCCAGCTCCGGATACATGGCCGCGGTGCCGATCGCGTAGACGCGCTTGACGACGGGGCGGCCGAGCAGCCAGCGGGCGAGGTCGATGTCGTGTACGGAGCAATCGAGAAACAGGCCGCCGCTGGTCGGTGCGAACTTGACGAAGGCACCGGTCGGATCGAGCTTGTCGGCGGTCTGCGAGTACACCATGAAGGGCTTGCCGATGCCGCCGGCTTCGATACGCGCCTTGGCATCGCGATAGCTGGCGTCGAAGTGGCGCACGAAGCCCACCATGGCGCGCAGCTGCGGATAGCGCTTGGCATGTTCGACGGTATGCAGGCAGGTGGCCAGATCGAGCGATAACGGCTTTTCACAGAAGACGTGCTTGCCGGCATCCAGTGCTTGCTCGATCTGCTCGGCATGCAGCGAGGTTGGTGTGACCAGAAATACCGCGTCGAGCGCGGGATCGGCCAGCATGGCGCGATAGTCGCTGTAGTGGCGCGATACGCCAAGGGTGTCGCGTGCCCAGGCGATTTCTTCGTCGACCGGGCTGCACACGGCGTCGAGGCTGGCGCGCGGGACGGTACGCGCGAGGTTTTCGGCGTAACGGCGGCCGAGTCGGCCCAGGCCGGCGAGGCCGATGCGGAGAGTGACGTTGCTCATGGCGATTTCGGATACCGAAAGATTGGGGATTTTTGTAGGAGCGGCTTCAGCCGCGACAAGCCGTGACGTAACCGTGGGTCGCGACTGAAGTCGCTCCTACAAGCTTAGGAAGGTGCTGGCTAGATCGAGCAGTCCAGGGCCTTGCCCTCGCGCCACGACTGCGTCGCCAGCTCGGCCAGCTCCAGCGCCTTGATGCCGTCCTCGATCGTGGTGCGCACCGGCGTGCCGTTGACCAGCGCGTCGAAGAAGTGCGCGATCTCCAATGCATAGGCGTCGCGGTAGCGCTCTAGGAAGAACGCCTCGGGCTTGTCGCTGCTGATGTTGTGCTCATTCCACGCGACGACCTGCGTCGGCCGCACGTTGCCCGCTTGCAGCAGGCCCTTGCTGCCCAGCACTTCGAAGCGCTGGTCGTAACCGTAGGCGGCGCGGCGCGAGGTATTGATCTGGCACAGCGCACCGCTGCGCGTGCGCAAGGTGACGGCGGCATGGGAGATATCGCCCGCCGCAGCCACTTCCGGCAACCCTGGACAGCCACCCGTCGCATGCACGCTGACCGCTTCGCCGCCGAGAATCCAGCGGAAGATATCGAAATCGTGGATCAGCATGTCCTTGAACACGCCGCCCGAATGCGCGATGTACGATGCCGGCGGCGGTGCCGGATCACGACTGGTAACGATCAACACTTCCGCCTCGCCGATCTCGCCTGCTTCAAGGCGCGCCTTCAACGCGGCAAAGGTCGGATCGAAACGACGCTGAAAACCGATCATGCAGGTCGCACCGGCATCCTTGACGGCCTTGGCGCAAGCGCGTGCGCGCTCGACGTCGAGATCGACCGGCTTCTCGCAGAAGATCGCCTTGCCCGCCGCTGCCGCGCGCTTGATCAGATCGGCATGTGTATCGGTACTCGACCCGATCACTACCGCACCGACTTCTTTATCGGCCAGTGCCTCTTCGATGGAAGCGACGCGCGCACCGTGCTTTGCCGCCAGGGCTTCGGCCGACGGTGCGTGCACGTCGACCACATAGCGCAGCTTTGCGCCCGGGTGACGCGCCACGTTGCCCGCATGGATATTACCGATGCGGCCGGCGCCGAACATGGCCACTTCGATCTGCTTAGTCATCGTATTCTCCAGGATGTGCTGTTTCTTCGACTTTCAATTCGAGCTTGTAGGCCAGCGCGACAAACAGCGCCTGGCATAGGCAGATGGTGCTGGTGAGCGCGCGAAAGGCGAACGCGCTGCCTTCATTGACTTTCAAGGCCACGGTGGAATCGCGCGCCAGCGGACCCAACGCGCTATCGGTGATGGCGAGCACTTTCGCCTTGTGCTGATGCGCGACGCGCGCGCAATAAAGCGTTTCCTTGCCATAGGGCGGAAAGCTGATCGCGATCATCGCGTCGTTCGGACCGATGCTGCGGATCTGCTCACGGAACATGCCGCCCAGTCCGCTGACCAGATGCACGCGCTTTTGCGTGTGCTGCAGCGCGTAGGCGATATAACTGGCGATGCTGAAAGTGCGACGCACGGCGACCACATAGATGTTCTCCGCCTTCATCAGCAGATCGACGGCCGCCTCGAACTGGGCCGCATCGAATTCTCCGGCCAGTTCGTCCAGGCCTACGCGGCTGGCATCGATAAAGCGCAGTGCCATCTGGGCGGTGCTGATGGGCGCGCTTTCGTCCGCAATGACCTTGCGGATGCGCTGCTGGTAGCTGCGGGCCGGGGTGGTGGCCTCGGTGTAGTCGCTGCGGAACACCGCCTGCATCTCCGTAAAGCCGGAGTAGCCAAAGCGCTGGGCAAACCGCACCACGGCCGACGGATGGACTCCGCTGCCGTCGGCAATCTCATTGATGCGTTGCACCATTATGTTGGCGCGCTGCTGTTCGAGATAGGTCGCCACGCCTTGTAATTGGCGGGGCAAGGCGTCGAATTCGCTCGCAATGCGTTGCAGCAAATCGTCGACCGCGCTCCGTTTGCTCATAGGTGCTCCATGGGTCACTGGGGAAGCCATGCCGTCCAAGCGTCGCCGTTCCAAAGGCGGGCCATTCGACCCGCGGCGAGGGATGTTATGCACCACATGGAATTTTTCTTCCAGTTTTTTTTATTGTGCAATGCAAATTGCAAAATCCGTTGCGGCGTACCTATGCTCGTCCAGCCCTCATCGACGCCCACGTCCCTTCGTGGCGTCTCCCGTAACCCAAGCCGGCCCACCAGCAGGCCGGCACATTCAGCGGAGGCTTGATATGCGCGTTCGGAAGATTTCGTTGTGGCTCGCAACCCTTATGGCAGGAGCCATGGCGTTGCCGGCGGCCAGCATCGCCGCGGACGGTCCACACGCGAACGAGCGGTACGTCCTGATCAGCCATGCCCCCGATTCGGATTCCTGGTGGAACACCATCAAGAACTCGATCAAGCAGGCCGGCGAGGATTTCGGCGTCCAGGTCGACTATCGCAATCCGCCCAATGGCGACCTCGCGGACATGGCCCGCCTGCTTGAGCAAGCGGCTGCGCGCAACTACAACGGCGTCGCCTTCGATATTGCCGACTACGACGTGCTGTCCAAGCCGGCGATGCGTATCACCGCCAAGGGCATCCCGGTGGTGACGCTCAACTCGGGTACCGACCAGGAAAGCAAGAAACTCGGCGCGATCCTGCACATCGGTCAGCCCGAATACGATGCCGGCAAGGCCGCGGGCGAACGCGCCAAGGCCGCGGGCGTGAAGTCCTTCGTCTGCGTCAACCACTACGCCACCAACGTGGCTTCACTGCAGCGCTGCAAAGGCTTTGGCGATGCGATCGGCGTGGACTATCGCGGCTCGATGATCGATACCGGCGTCGACCCGACGGTGGTGGCAAGCAAGGTCAGTGCCTATCTGCGCAGCCATCCGGATACCGGCGCCGTGCTGGCACTGGGCCCGAACTCCGCCGAGCCGACCATCCAGGTGCTCGAACGCATGGGCAAGGCCGGCAAGCTCTACTTCGGCACCTTCGATCTGTCGCCGGCGATCATCGACGCGGTCAAGAAAGGCGAGTTGAATTTCGCCATCGACCAGCAGCCGTATCTGCAGGGCTATATGTCGGTCGCCGCCGCGGTGATCGCCTATGAAGACAAGACCAAGGATCCGGCCGCGATCATCGCCAAGCTGAAAGCCAATCCGAAATTCCAGCAGCGCCTGAAGACCTACGGCCTTGAGCCCATCTACACCGCGGACGGCGTACGGTCGGGCCCTGCCTTCGTTACCAAGGACAACGTCGCGACCGTCGAGAAGTACGCCGGTCAGTACCGTTAAACCCGCAGCCGGTCGATGCGCCACGCATCGTCCGGCTGCGCAGTCGCAAGTTTGGAAAGCAGGTAACTCATGAGTGCGATAACTCCCTCCATGACCCAAAGCATCGGCAAGAACCCGGCAGCCAAGGCCGACGAACGCATCCGTCGCATCTCGCCTTGGCGCGCCCTGCTCAACCGCCCCGAGTTCGGCTCGATCGCCGGCACCGTGTTGATCTTCATCCTGTTCGGCGTGTTTGCCGGCGACTCGGGCATGTTCAATCTCGACGGCGTGATGAACTGGTCCACCGTCGCCGCCTACCTGGGCATCATTGCCGTCGGTGCCTGCGTGCTGATGATCGCCGGCGAGTTCGACCTGTCGATCGGTTCGATGATCGGCTTTGCCGGCATGATGATGGCGGTCCCGTCGATGTTCCTCGGCTGGCCGATGTGGGCGTCGATGCTGTTCGCCTTCGCCGGTTGCATGGCGCTAGGCTGGCTCAACGGCTATCTGGTCGTACGCACCAAGTTGCCGAGCTTCATCGTCACGCTGGCTTTCATGTTCATCCTGCGCGGCCTGACCCTGGTGTTGTCCACGCATTTCTCCAACAGCACCATCGTCAGCGGCGTGGGCGACAAGCTCAGCGCCGATCCGGTCGTGCATACCCTGTTCCAGGGCACCACGTTGCACGGCCTGTTCGGCTGGTTGGGCAACATCGGCCTGATCGAGAAACTGCCCAATGGCGAGCCGGTCGTCGGCGGCCTGCCCAAGGTGCTGCTGTGGTGGCTGGGCGTGGCGGTGGTGGCCGGCTTCATCCTGTCGCGCACGCGCTTCGGCAACTGGATCTTCATGGTCGGCGGCGACAGCAACGCGGCACAGAACGTGGGCGTACCGGTGCGTCGCGTCAAGATCAGCCTGTTCGTGTTCACCGCGTTCTGCGCCTGCCTGTTCGGCGTGCTGCAGGTGGCCGATGTGGGTTCGGCTGCGGCCGACCGCGGCTTACAGAAAGAATTCGAAGCCATCATCGCGGCGGTCATCGGCGGCGCCTTACTGACCGGTGGCTACGGCTCGGTGCTTGGTGCCTGCTTCGGCGCGCTGATCTTCGGCGTGGTGCAGATCGGCATTTCGTACACCAACTTCGATTCGGATTGGTATCGCGTGTTCCTCGGCGGCATGTTGTTGCTGGCCGTGCTGTTCAATCACTACATCCGCTCGCGTGCAACGACCGGCAAATAGGGACTGGCCATGACGACTGAAACGAAAGACGACTACATCCTGCAGCTGGAAAACATCAGCAAGTACTTCGGTACGGTGATCTCGCTGCAGGACGTCACCCTTCGCCTGCGTCGCGGCGAAGTGCATTGCCTGCTCGGTGACAACGGCGCGGGCAAGTCCACGCTGATCAAGACGCTGGCCGGCGTGCACAAGCCCAACAAGGGCCGTTATCTGGTCGAAGGCGAGGAGGTCAATTTCACCTCGCCGCGCGAGGCGCTCGACAAGGGCATTGCCACGGTCTACCAGGACCTTGCCCTGGTGCCGTTGATGAGCGTGGCGCGCAACTTCTTTGCCGGCCGCGAACCGATGAAGAAACTGTTCGGCGTGATACCGGTGATGGACATTAACCATGCCGCCAGCGTCGCCGAGGAAAAGCTCGGCGAGATGGGCATCCACGTGCGCTCGCCACACCAGCCGGTCGGCACCATGTCCGGCGGCGAGCGTCAATGCCTTGCCATCGCCCGTGCGATCCATTTCGGCGCCAAGGTGCTGATTCTCGACGAGCCCACCGCGGCGCTCGGCGTCAAGCAGAGCTGCAATGTGCTCAAGCTGATTCACAAGGCGCGCGAGCGCGGCATCTCGGTGATCTTCATCACCCACAACGTGCACCACGCCTACCCGATCGGCGACAGCTTCACCTTGCTCAACCGCGGCCAGTCGATGGGCACGTTCGCCAAGGAAAGCATCAGCAAGGAGGAGGTGCTCGACATGATGGCCGGCGGTACCGAGATCCAGAGCCTGTTCAACGAATTGGAAGGTCGCGCCGCGGCCTGACGGTTGCGGTGGGAGACGAGTAGCGAGGGCGCGGCACCCCTCCTGGGCCGGCGGCAACAACGCCATTCCCTGTCGATGGCACGTCGCACGACCCGGCCGCGAACCGCTACTCGTCTGCCCAGCCGCCCTGCCGGCACAACGCCGGCATCCCTATTGAAGAAGCCCTTCGCAATGAATGAACGTCAATACGATCTGATCTGCCTCGGCCGCCTGGCCGTGGATTTGTATGCGCAGCAGCCGGGCGCCCGCCTTGAAGATGCCTCCAGCTTCGCCAAGTACCTTGGCGGTTCGTCGGGCAATTGCGCATTCGGTACGGCGCGTCTGGGCTTGCGCTCGGCGATGCTGACGCGGGTGGGCGATGACCATATGGGCCGTTTCCTGCTCGATACGCTGCGCAGTGTCGGTTGCGATGTGAGCCACGTACGCACCGATCCGCAACGCCTGACGGGCCTGGTGCTGCTCGGCATCAAGAATCGCGAGACCTTTCCACTGGTGTTCTATCGCGAGAACTGCGCGGATATGGCGATCGAAGCGGCGGACATCGATGAAGGCTTCATTGCCTCGGCACGCGCGCTCGCGATCACCGGCACCCACTTCTCCACCCCAAGCGTGCATGCGGCAAGCAGTCTGGCCCTCGACTATGCACGCAAGCATGGCGTGCGCACCGTGCTGGATATCGACTATCGCCCAGTGCTGTGGGGCCTGACCGGCCGTGGCGACGGCGAAACGCGGTTCATCGCCAACGACGGTGTCACCGCACACTTGCAGAACATCCTGCCGCAGTTCGACCTGATCGTCGGCACCGAAGAAGAGTTTCATATCGCCGGTGGCAGCGAAGACCTGATGACGGCGCTGCACAACGTGCGCAAGCGGACCCAAGCCACCCTGGTCGTGAAGCGTGGCGCGCAGGGCTGCAGTGTGATCGAAGGCGACATTCCACAGCGGATCGACGACGCGCCTACCTTCAACGGCACCCGGGTGGAGGTACTCAACGTACTCGGCGCGGGCGACGCGTTCATCTCCGGCTTTCTGCTCGGCTGGTTGCGCGACGAAAGCATCGAACGCTGCTGCGCCTATGCCAATGCCTGCGGCGCCATCGTCGTCTCGCGCCACGGCTGCGCACCGGCGATGCCGAGCCGCGCGGAGCTGGATTATTTCCTCGCCAACGCCGAACGCCTGCAGCGTCCGGATCGCGACGACGAACTCGCTCACCTGCATCGCGTCTCCGTGGCGCGCCCGCACTGGGACGACCTGCACATCTTCGCCTTCGACCACCGCAGCCAGTTTTTCGAGCTGGCGCGCGAGTGCCGCGCTATCGAAAGTCGCCTGCCGCGCCTCAAGCAGCTCCTGATCGAAGCCGTGGCAAAAACTGAAGCGGCGCTGGATCTCAAGCACCGAGTCGGCGTGCTGACCGACCAGCGCTACGGCCAGGATGCGCTCAACGCCGCCACCGGTCGTGGCTGGTGGATCGGCCGGCCGGTCGAAATGCCCGGCTCCAATCCGTTGGAGTTCGAATACGGCCGCTCCGTCGGTACGCAGTTGGTAAGTTGGCCGGCCGAACATGTCGTGAAATGCCTGGTGCCGTTCGATCCGGACGGCGCCCCGGAGAGCCGGCTGGAACAGGAAACGCAGCTGCTTTCACTGTACGACGCGGTCAAACAGAGCGGTCACGAACTGCTGCTTGAAGTGATACCGCCGGCCAATCCGAACGCGGTCGGCACACCCGGCGAGCGTGTGCTGCGTGCGATGAAGCGCATCTACAACCTCGGTATTCGCCCCGAATGGTGGAAGCTCGCACCGGTGACGGCCGACGACTGGAAAGCGATCGATGCCTTGATCGCCGAACGCGATATCTATTGCCGCGGCGTGCTGCTGCTCGGCCTCAATGCGCCGTTCGAGGAGCTGGCCGAAGGCTTTACCGCCGCCGCGCATAGCGCCAGCTGTCGTGGCTTCGCGGTGGGCCGCAGCATCTTTGTCGACCCCGCACGCGCCTGGCTGCTCAACGAGATCGACGACGCCGAACTGATCGAGCGCGCCTCTGCGCAGTTCAGCCAGCTGGCCGCGCTTTGGAGCAAGGCACGCAAACAGCGCGCGACCGGTGCCAAGACCATGGGGGCTGCTGCATGAGCGCAACGGTTCGCCTGACCATGGCGCAAGCCCTGGTGCGTTATCTCGCCGCGCAGCGCATTCGCGACGAAGAAGGCCATACCGTGCCGCTGTTCGGCGGCGTGTTCGCGATCTTTGGCCATGGCAACGTCGCCGGCCTCGGCGAAGCGCTCTATCAGCAGCGCGATGCCCTGCCGACCTACCGCGCGCACAACGAGCAGGCGATGGCCAATGCCGCCATCGCGTACGCCAAGGCGCATATGCGTCGACGCATGATGGCGGTCACCACCTCGATCGGTCCGGGCGCCACCAATCTGGTGACGTCGGCAGCGCTCGCACACGTCAACCGCCTGCCGGTGCTGTTGCTGCCGGGCGACATCTTCGTTTCACGCGCGCCCGATCCGGTGCTGCAACAGCTGGAAGATTTCGGTGACGGCACCGCCAGCGTCAACGATTGCCTGCGTCCGGTGTCGCGCTATTTCGACCGTATCGTCAAACCGGAACAGTTGCTCACGGCGCTGCCGCGCGCGATGCGTGTACTGACCGATCCGGCACTCTGTGGCCCGGTCACGCTGGCTTTGCCGCAGGATGTGCAGGCGGAGGCATTCGATTGGCCGGAGGACTTCTTCGCCGAACGCATTCACCGCATTCGCGAGCAGCCCCCTTCGACCGAGGACATCGCTGAAGCGACCATGACGCTCCTTGCCGCCCAGCGTCCGGTGCTCATTGCCGGCGGCGGCACCCTGTATGCGAATGCAAGCGAAACCCTGCGCGCCTTCGCGGACAAGCACGGTGTGCCGGTCGCGGAAACGCAGGCCGGTAAGGGCGCGCTGACCTGGGATCATCCCTTGCAGCTGGGCCCTGCTGGCGTCTGCGGCTCGACCGCCGCCAATGCCTTGCTGGCCGAGGCCGATGTGGTTCTGGCTGTCGGCACGCGCTTGCAGGACTTCACCACTGGCTCCAATGCGTTGTACGCGAACGCTCGCATCATCACGTTGAACGTCAACGGCTACGACACCCTCAAAGGTGGTGGTATCGAAGTACAGGCCGACGCCAAGCTGGGACTGCAGTCGCTGTCCGACGCGCTGGGCCACTGGCAGAGCGATCGCAGCTGGCAACAGCGCGCTGCCGAGCAGGCGAAGGAATGGTCCGACATCGTCACTCGCATTACCGGACGGCGCGAACTGCCCACCGGCACGCTGCCCTATGACGGCGAGATCATCGGCGCGGTACAGCGTTCGGCCGCCGCATCGGCACGCGACGATATCGTGGTCTGCGCCGCCGGCACGCTACCGGCCGAGCTGGAAAAACTGTGGCGCACGTCGACACCCGGCGGCTACCACATGGAGTATGGCTACTCCTGCATGGGCTATGAGATCGCCGGCGGCCTGGGCGTGAAGATGGCCAAGCCCGATCGCGAAGTGATCGTGATGCTTGGCGATGGCAGCTACCTCATGCTCAACGCCGAGATCGCCACTTCGGTGATGCTCGGTCACAAGCTGATCGTCATCGTGCTCGATAACGGCGGTTACGGCTGCATCAATCGCCTGCAACAAGCATGCGGCGGCGCGCCATTCAACAACATGTTCGACGACTGCCTGCAAGGCGGCGACGGCATGCCGAAGATCGATTTCGCCGCCCATGCACGTGCGATGGGCGCATCGGCCGAGCACGTGAACAGCATCGCCGAACTCGAGCAGGCACTCGTGCGTGCGCGCGCCTCAAAGCAGACCTATCTGATTTCTATCGATACCGACCATCGCCGCACCACCGAAGAAGGTGGCTGCTGGTGGGAAGTGGCCGTGCCGGAAGTCTCCGAGCGCGATGCCGTGCTCAAGGCACGCCACGACTACGAAATCGCCAAACAGCAACAGCGGCCCGGTGCCGCCACAGGTAAGTCCGATGGCAACTAAAGAATTCCAGGTCAGGATCGGCATCAATCCGATCAGTTGGAGCAACGACGACCTGCCCTCGCTCGGCGGCGAGACGCCGCTGTCGACCGCACTCACCGAAGGTCGCCAGATCGGCTATCAAGGCTTCGAGCTGGGCAACAAGTTTCCGCGCGATCCAGCCGCATTGCGTGAGCTGATGGCGGGTTATGGCCTTGACGTTGTCTCCGGCTGGTACTCCGGCCGCCTTGCCACGCGCACGGTGGAAGAAGAAATCGCCGCGGTCGAAGGCCATCTTCGCCTGCTCGCCGAGAATGGCTGCAAGGTCATGGTGTACGGCGAAGTCGCCGATTCGATCCAGGGCGAGCGTGGCATTCCCTTGTACAAGCGGCCGCGCTGGATGAACGACGACGAGTTCAAGCGCTACGGCGAGCGCCTCACCGCTTTTGGCAAACACCTGTTGAAGTCCGGCGTGCGTCTGGCCTATCACCATCACATGGGCGCGTACGTCGAAGCGCCGGACGATATCGATCGCGCCATGGCCTATACCGGCGATGAGGTCGGCTTGTTGTTCGATAGTGGCCATGCCTATTTTGGTGGCGGCGATCCACTGACCATTCTCACCAAGCACATCGATCGCGTTTGTCACGTGCATTGCAAGGACGTTCGCCCCGCGATCATTCGCCATGCGCGCAATCGTCAATGGAGCTTTCTCGACTCGGTATTGAACGGTGTGTTCACCGTACCGGGCGATGGCGCGATCGATTTCGAAGCTATCGTCGGTGTGTTGCGCAAGCACGGTTATCAGGGTTGGTTGGTGGTCGAAGCCGAGCAGGATCCCGCCGTCGCACCGAGCTACGCCTATGCCGATCTCGGTTATCGCACCTTGCGCGCGCTGGCCGATGGCAAGTCGCTCAAAGAGGTGGCGTGATGCGCGCATCGCTTCGAACACTTTTTCGGGAGACGCTCACATGAGCTTGTTGGTCAAGGCACGCGAAGGACGCGACATCGTCAAGGTGACGCCGGCGTCGGCAGGCTGGAAGTACGTCGGCTTCGAAGGTTACCGCCTCAAGGCAGGCGAGACGCTGGAGATCGAGCTGCCCGCCGATCGCGAAGGCTGCCTGGTCGTACTTACTGGCAAGGCCGATGTCACGGTCGGTGCGGATGCATGGACGAATCTTGGCGGTCGTGCCAGCGTATTCGACGAACGTTCGCCCGATGCGGTCTACGCGCCGCCGGGTTCGCGCTATCGCATCGATGCGCATGACGACGTCGAACTCGCGCTGGCCACCGCGCCCGCTACCGGCAAGCATGCCGCGCGCCTGATTCCCTCGGCACAAATGAAACGCTCGGTGCGCGGACAAGGCACGAACACGCGCTACGTCTGCGACATCCTTCCGCAGACGGAACCCGCCGAATCGCTGCTCGTCGTCGAGGTCGTCACGCCGGCCGCGCATTCGTCCAGCTATCCACCGCACAAGCACGACAGCGACAACGTACCGGTAGAAAGTTCGCTGGAAGAAACCTATTACCACCGCATCGATCCACCGCAAGGCTTTGCATTCCAGCGCGTGTATACCGATGCGCGCGATCTGGATGAGTCCATGGCCGTGGGCGATCACGACGTGGTGATGGTGCCACGTGGTTATCACCCGGTCGTGATGCCTCATGGTTATCGTGGCTATTACCTCAACGTAATGGCTGGCCCGCGCCGCGAATGGCATTTCAAGAACGATCCCGCGCACGACTGGCTGATGCCGCGCTGATTACGTCGACAGGAAATTCACATGTCCGCACAACCTAATACGCATAACCAACCCACCGCGATCGGCCATTACATCGATGGACGCATGCAAGCGGGCGCCGGCAACAGCGCGCCCTCGTATAACCCGGCAACCGGCGCCGTGATCGGCGCGGTCGTCCTCGCTTCGGCACAAGATGTCGATCAGGCCGTCAAGGCCGCCGAAGCCGCTTTCCCCGCGTGGTCGCAAACGCCACCGCTCAAGCGCGCTCGCGTGATGTTCCGTTTTAAACAGCTCATCGAGCGTGATATGGACAAGCTCGCCGCGACGATCACGCGCGAGCATGGCAAGGTCTTCTCCGACGCCCAGGGCGAATTAGTACGTGGCCTGGAAGTGGTCGAGTACGCTTGCGGCATCCCCGAGCTGCTCAAGGGCGATTACACCGAGCAGATCGCCAACGGTATCGACGCATGGACGATGCGCCAGGCGCTGGGCGTGTGCGCAGGTATCACGCCGTTCAATTTCCCCGCGATGGTTCCGATGTGGATGTTCCCGATGGCGATCGCCTGCGGCAACACCTTCGTGCTGAAACCGTCCGAGCGCGATCCCACCACCTCGCTGATGCTGGCCGAGCTGCTGACCGAGGCCGGGCTGCCCGATGGCGTTTTCAACGTGGTCCAGGGCGACAAGACCGCGGTCGACGCCTTGCTCGATCATCCGAAGGTCAAGGCGGTGAGCTTCGTCGGCTCGACTCCGATCGCCGAATATATCTACGCGCGCGGCACCGCCAGCGGCAAGCGCGTGCAGGCACTGGGCGGCGCGAAGAATCACATGATCGTGATGCCCGATGCCGACATGGACAAGACCGTCGACGCCCTGATGGGCGCGGGCTTCGGCGCTGCGGGCGAGCGTTGCATGGCAATTTCGGTGGTCGTGGCGGTTGGCGAAGACACCGCCGACACGCTGGTTGCCCAGCTCGTTCCGAAAGTGCGTGCGCTTCGTGTAGGCGAAGGCATGAACGATACGTCGGAAATGGGCCCGGTGATCACCTCGCAACATCGCGAAAAGATTGTCGGTTATATCGACGATGGCGTTGCCAGCGGTGCCGAACTGGTGGTCGATGGACGTGAACATCGCGTCGCCGGATTCGAGCAAGGTTTCTTCCTGGGCGGTACACTATTCGACCGGGTTACACCGGCCATGCGTATCTACAAGGAAGAAATTTTCGGCCCCGTGCTCTGTGTCGTCCGCGTGCCGGACTTCGCCACGGCGCTGAAGCTCATCGATGAGCATGAATTCGGCAACGGCACCGCCATCTTCACGCGCGACGGACATGTCGCGCGCGAGTTCGCGCATCGCGTACAGGTCGGCATGATCGGCATCAATGTACCGATCCCCGTACCGATGGCATTCCACAGTTTCGGTGGTTGGAAAAAGAGCCTGATGGGCGACCACCATGCACACGGCCCGGAATCGGTCCGTTTCTATACCCGGCAGAAAGCGGTCACCCAACGCTGGCTGTCCGGTGGCGCAGGAGGAGGCGGCGCGCAATTTGCCATGCCCACCCACTGAGCCGTCCCCACGACACCCCACGCCCCCATGGAGTCATGTGATGGATCTCAAACATAATAAAAAGCCGCTTGCCGCGTGCACCCTGCTCGCACTGCTGGGACTTGCCGCGGCACCCGACAGCCGTGCGGATGACAGTCCGTATCTGTTTGGCGACTGGAACGGCACGCGTACCCGCCTGGAACAGGAAGGCATCAAGTTCGACTTCGGCTACGGGTTCGAAGCGGCACACAACTTTACCGGCGGCACACGCAGCCTCACCCGCTATACCGACCAATGGAAGTTTGGCGCCAGTCTCGACCTGGACAAGCTTTGGGGTTGGTCCGGCGGCAAGTTCGACATCTACGTGACCGACCGTAACGGCCGCAATCTCGGTGCCGACGCCAATATCGGCAACAACCAGCTGATCCAGGAAGTCTACGGCCGCGGCCAGACCTGGCATATCACCGTGTTCGCGCTGGACCAGAAATTCTTCGACGACCGGCTCGAATGGCGCATCGGTCGCCTGCCGGTCGGCGAAGACATGGCCAGCTTCAGCTGCGACTTCGAGAACCTGACGTTCTGCGGTGCACCTCCGGGCAATATCGTCGGCGACTACTGGGTCAACTGGCCGACCAGCCAGTGGGCGACCTGGCTGAAGTTCAAAACCACCGACACGACCTACGTGAAGGTCGGCGCCTATCAGGTCAACCCCAATTACGTGGATGACGCCTGGGCGCGCCGCAATGGCTGGAAGCTCAACTTCCCGGGCGGCACCACCGGTGCGCTGATGCCAGCCGAATTCGGTTGGACGCCCAATGCCAACGGCCTGCCCGGCACCTACAAGATCGGTGGCTGGTACAACAATTCCGGCGGCAAGGATCTCTATCTCAATACCGATCGCGAGCCATTGGCGCTCGCCGGCGGTACGGCGCTGCAGCGCAGCGGCCGCTACGGCGGTTTCGTGGAAATGATGCAGCAGGTCAGCGGCGATGCCGGCGGTGCGGGCACGACGGTGTTCTTCAACTTCTCCCAGGCCGACAAGTTCACCTCGGCCACCGATCGCCAGATCGCGATGGGCGCGGAGTACAAGGGCATCTTCAACCGTCCGCGCGACATGGTCGGCTTTGCTGTCGGTGCCACGCACGCCAACGGTCGCCTGGGCGACTACCAGCGTCAGTACAACGCGCTCAATCCGACCGCTCCGGTCAAGGTGCTGGACGGCTACGAGTACGTCTCGGAGCTGTTCTACAACTGGTCGCCGATCGCGTCGATCAACCTGCGCCCGAACCTGCAGTACATCCTGCATCCGGGTGGCACACGCCAGAACAGCAACGCTTTTATCCTTGGCCTCAAGACCAGTATCGCGTTCTGATTGTTGCTCGCTCGGGGAGAGGTTTTTGCACCTGCGGCGCCCCCTCACCCCAACCCTCTCCCCCGGCGAAGCCAGGGGAGAGGGAGCCTACTGAGGGAGCCTCGGCGTTGCGCACTTGCGCTGCGTACCCCCTCTCCCCTGGCTTCGCCGGGGGAGAGGGCTGGGGTGAGGGGGGCTCTAGATCCTCAAAGCATTCGAACCGATCGGCACACTTGGCCTATAAACTCCGACAAGTTTTCACCCATCGGGGATCCTCCATGCGCCGTACCGCTCTTCTCCTGCTCGCCCTTTGCGCGATGCCGGCATTCGCCGCCGACCCCGCATTGCCTGCACCACGCGAACAAGCCGCGCTGCACGCACTGGCCACGACGCCGAGCGAAGCGGAGCTGCGCGCCACGATCGAAAAGCTGGTCGGCTTCGGCACCCGCCATACAATGTCCGACACCACCTCCGATACGCGCGGCATCGGCGCCGCACGACGCTGGGTCAAGACACGCTTCGAAGCGATTTCGCGTGAATGCGGCGGCTGCATCGAAGTGGTCACACCATCGCAAAGCTTCAGCGGCAAGCGTGTGCCGCAACCTACCGAAGTCATGGACGTGGTTGCGATCAAGCGCGGCAAAGGCGACCCGAAGCGAGTCATCGTGATGAGTGGCCACCTGGACTCGCGCGTCACCGACGTGATGAACGCCACCAGCGACGCACCCGGCGCCAACGATGATGCCTCCGGCGTAGCAGCGCTGATCGAAGCGGCGCGTCTGCTATCGAAGGGCGATAATCAGGCGACGTTGGTGTTCGCCGCACTATCGGGCGAAGAACAAGGCCTGTATGGCGGCAAGGTCCTGGCCGACTACGCGACAGCGCAAGGCTGGCAGGTCGAGGCCGATCTCAACGACGATATCGTCGGCAATAGCCGCGGCCAGAACGGCGTCACCGACAATACCACGGTGCGCGTGTTCTCCGAGGGCACCAAGAGCAACGAAACCGACAAGCAGGCCAATTTCCGCCGCTATCACGGCGGCGAAGTGGATTCTCCCTCGCGCAATATCGCCCGTTACATGGAACGGCTCGCCAACGACTACATGCCCGACCTGCGCGTGATGATGGTCTATCGCACCGACCGCTTCGGTCGCGGCGGCGACCAGGTGCCCTTTCTCGAAGCCGGCTATCCGGCCGTGCGCGTCACCGAGGCCCACGAGGATTACACCCGCCAGCACCAGGACCTGCGTACCGAAAATGGCGTGCATTACGGCGACACCATCGACGGCGTGGACTTTCGCTACCTGGCCCGCGTGACGGCCTTGAATACCATCGCCATGGCCTCGCTGAGCCGCGCGCCGGCACCGCCGACCGGCGTCGCCATCGATGGCGCGGTAAGCAGCGACACCACCGTCCAGTGGAAGAAGCAGCCCGACGCCGCCGGCTACATCGTGCATTGGCGCGATACGACGGCTCCCCAGTGGCAGCACAGCCGCCAGGTAGGCGCGACCGACAAGGCAGTCCTCAAGGACGTGGTGATCGACGACTGGTTTTTCGGCGTCTCGGCGGTCTCCGCCGACGGCTACCAGAGCCCGGTGGTGTTTCCGGGTGATGCCGGCAGCTTCGAGCGCTCGCCACCGACCGCTCCGGCAAAGTAAGCCCTAAGGGCGGGAACTGGCGCGGACGCGGCCGGCCTGATAAAAAGACGCGCAGGGCCGCGCCGTGGGGGAACGGCCCTCTCACGTTAATCAGGGAAAATCATGACAAGCAAGTCCTTTCTGGCCGCCCTCGGCCTGTTGGCCGCGTTCGCCTTCTCGCCCGCCACCCATGCCGATACCGCCGACGACCAGGGCGATGCCAAGGTCGAGGCGTTTCTGAAAACGCTGCACCCGAAGACCGGCGACGTCAACGTGCCCGAGGCACAAGCCACGCTGAAGCTCGGCAGCAACTACAGCTATCTCGGCGCCCAGGACGCACAACGCGTGCTGACCCAGCTGTGGGACAACCCGCCCGATACCGAAGTGCTGGGCATGATCCTGCCCAGCACCGACCCGAAGATATTGCTCGACGAGAAATCGTGGGCCGTGGTGGTGACCTATTCCGCCGATGGCTACGTGTCTGACGACGATGCCGCCAAGATCGATTACAGCGACATGCTCAAGGACATGCAGCAGGCCACCAAGGATGAAAATCCCGAACGCCTCAAGCAGGGCTATCCGTCGATCGAGCTGGTGGGCTGGGCCGAACCGCCGCGTTATGACAGCTCGTCGCACAAGCTGTACTGGGCGCGCAACCTGAAATTCAGCGGCGCCGACGGCAAGGACGAAAGCAGCACGCTCAACTACGCCATCCGCGTGCTGGGCCGCCACGGCTATCTCTCGCTCAACGCGGTGGCACCGATGGCCGAGCTGGCGCAGGTGCGTGCGGATATGCCCGACGTGGTGTCGATGGCCGAGTTCGATGCGGGCAATCGTTACACCGACTACAACTCCAGCACCGACAAGCTCGCGGCTTATGGCATCGGCGCGCTGGTGGCCGGCGGCATCGCAGCGAAGGCCGGTCTGTTTGCCAAGCTGGGCGTGCTCCTGCTCGCACTGAAGAAGTTCATCGTGATCGGTATCGCAGCCATCGGCGGTGTCTTCGCCAAGCTGTTCAAGGGCAAGAAAGCCAACTAAGCCGTGACGACACCGCCGCGTATGACGCGGCGGTGTTCCCGCCTGGAGGAACGCGCACGTGATTCCGCAGGACCGCCCCGAACCGACCATCGATTTTACGTCCACGGTATTCGACGAACCGCGGGCACTGCCGCCGCCGGTACCGAAGGACTATGCGCATCCGCGCACCGCTGCGGCACGTGGGAAATCCAGCTATATCGGCGCACACTGGCGCGGCGAGCTGCCACTGGCGCAATCGTATTGGATCAACGTTTTCCTGATCGGCGTCCTCCTGCTGATCGTGGAAGCCATGATGACCCCGCTGTTGCGCGCCCAGCACCTTTCGCTGACCTCGCTGCTGATCCTGCTGGCGATCTATGCGCCTTTGCGCCTGGCGCTCACCGTGTGGCAAGTGGTCGGCACTTTCCGTTCGGCCGCCCTGAGCGGCAGTGGCTGGGCCGTCGTGGTCAATATCGTGATGATCTTTGCCGTGCTTGGCACGATCGGCAGCGGCATCAGCACGGCCAAGAACTTCCAGATGATTGCACATGCCGCGGCCGAGCAGCGCAGCATGAACGACTTCACCATCAGCCTTGCACCCAATGGCAAGGGAATACTCGCAAAGGGAACGATGGGGATCGGGTTTGCCGATGCGGTACAGGCGGCCTTCGCCAAATATCCCGAGCAGCACCGCCTTTTGCTGGACAGCCGTGGCGGCGACGTCGACAACGGCATGCAACTGCATGACTATCTCGCGGCGCACAGCGATATCGCGGTCGAGGTCGACCATCTATGCGCCAGCGCCTGCACCCTGGCGTTCGTCGGTGCCAGCCAGCGACTGATCGCCCCGGGCGCGCAAATGGGCTTTCACCAGATGCGTTCGATGATCGACAGCAATTATTCGAAGAACATGGTGAACACGCAGCAGGACAGCTTCAAGGGCTTCATGAGCAAGCTGGGCGCGTCGCAAGGCTTTATCGACATGGCGTTCGCCAAGCAGGGTGACGATGTGTGGCTGCCCGACAGTAACACCCTGTTTGCCAATCACATCATCACCGGTGTGGCGATCGATGACCGCATCGTCGGCGAACACGACTGGCGTAGCGAACGGTTCCTGTATGCGTATCGGAAAGAACCGACGATGCGCACTATAGGAGTCGCATTCGAGCACCTGCGCACTCAGCAACCCGATACCTTCAATGCGTGGACCGAACGCAATACGGCGATCCTGCGTCAGGCGACGCGGGCGCAACGCATCGAAAGCTACCGCGCCAATCTCTGGCAGACCTTGCGCGGTGGACGCGCCGTGGCGATGGCACGCGCACCGGATGCAGCCGTGCGCTCCTTTGCCGTGCGCTATCGCGACCAGCTGGAAATGATACGCGACAAGGAATCGCTGTTGACCTGCGACCACTACCTGGATGGCACCGGTGTCGAACTCAAGCACGTCAATGCCGATTTCTACATCGGCACCGGCACCGCGTACGACGCCCTGTTTTCCGCACCGCTCGGGACGAAGATCAGCGACCACGAACGCGCCGAAGGCATGCAGCTGATGCTGGCTCAACGACAAGCGATCCTGGCCGGTCAACATGTCACGGGGAACCCCGGGGCAGGGCAACTCTGTCAACGACAGATTGCCCTGCTCGGCCGCTTGATCGATACGCCCACACCGCAAGCGGCATGGGCGCTGCGCAGTTATTTCATTCGTTAGGCTGCGCCGATCAGGGCGGACCCAGCGAGCGCAGGAACGTGTCGACGGCGCGCGTGTAATCGGAATCGCCGCCTAGCTCCGCATTGATCTGCGCATGGGTCAGCGCCTCGGGCAACACCTGCGCGCGACCGCCCTTGTCGTTCACCGCCTTGGCGAAGGTTTGCGCCTGGGTGCAGGACAACAGCCGCTGCGATGAGCACACCAGCAGCATCGGCTGGGTCTTTCCCTGCAGGCGATCGAGCGGCGATACCTTGCGCCAGAACGCCTCGTCGCTACCGAACACGCGGTCATAGAGCCCGGCGTGTGGCAACGACATGATGCGCGGCACACTGTAGGCCGCACTATCGAGCGCGACCGTACCCAGCCACGCCTTGGCGCCTTGCGCATAGGCAAGCGATGGATCGGCGGCCAGCAAGGCCACCAGATGCGCGCCGGCCGAATGGCCCACCAGGGTCACACGCGCACCATCGCCGCCCCAGTTGGCGGCGTGCTGCTGCACATAAGCCAGCGCACTGGCCACGTCCTGGGCCTGCACGAATGGATCGGCCGTCGGCACCATGCGGTAGTCGATCGAGACGAAGACATAGCCCTGCCCGGCCCAATGCGCCTGCTTGCGCCCGGCGACACCAGGATTGCTCTTGTTGCCGATCATCCATCCGCCGCCGTGCACCATCACGATCACCGGCGCCGCATGGGCGTGCGCCGGTTTGTAGACGTCCAAACGCTGAGCCGGCGCATCGCCATAGGACACGTCACGCAGCAGCACGGTATCGTCGGCGCGGGCGGCGGCCGCCAGACCGAGCAGCAGCGATAAAGTTAACCCGTAGAAGCGAAACATCGGCCGATCTCCGTCTGGCAATCAGTGGCAGGGAATGGTCGCACCGGCGGCATTGGTGCAGCTACCGGTATGCGTCACGCCATCCTTGGTGACCGTGGTCTGGCCGGTATAGCTGTTGCCGTTGGCCCCGGTCGCCTGCGTGTCATGGGTAACGCCCTGCCCGGTCGCCCCGGTGGTGGAGCCGTTATAACTACCGCCATTGGCGCCAGTGCCACTGGTCGAACGCGAGAAACTGCCGCTGCCATCCGCATTGCGCGTGGCCGAACCGTTGCTGCTGATAGTGCCGCCGTTCGCACCGGTGGCGCGGAAACCCGATTGGTGCTGCGCCGAACCGTCCGCATTGCGGGTCGTTTCGCCGGCCCGCGCCGCGGTACCGCCATTGGGGCCACGCCATGCCCCGGCGCTGGCCGTGCGGGCATCGCCCTGCCCGTCGGTGACGGTACGCCGGCCATGGATACCGGCCGCACCATTGGGGCCGCGAAAGCCCGCCGCATGCCCGGCCACCACGCCGCCACCGGCACGAGCGCGAATGCCGCCGGCAACCACACGGCCCGCGGCATCGGCCTGCGCCGCGCAAACCAGCATCAGACCCAGGGTGATACCTATCAGTGCCTTGTTCATGAACAACCTCCTCGATGTCGGGCGGATGCCCCGGGGTTGATCGTCGTCCCGTCCCCGCTTGCAGGCGTATCCCAAGGGCAAGCGAATGCAAACGGATATTGCCGTCGGCCGTTCTGGAAACATCTGCTTACAAATGCGCTCGCAGGGCGCCTGACAGCACGGCAGAATCGACCCATGACCGCCACGCCATCGCCCGTTCAGATCCTTATCGTCGACGACGACCGCCGGCTGCGCGAGTTGTTGCAGCGTTATCTGGAGCAACAGGGCTTCCAGGTCGGCTCGGTAGGCGACGGACGCGAACTGGACCGCGAGCTGAGCCGCCGGCATGTCGACCTGATCGTGCTCGATCTGATGCTGCCGGGCGAAGATGGTCTTTCCATCTGCCGACGCCTGCGTGGCCAGGGCGTCGACACGCCGATCATCATGCTGACCGCGCGCGGCGACGATGTCGATCGCATCGTCGGCCTGGAAATCGGTGCGGACGATTACCTGCCCAAGCCCGGCAACCCGCGCGAGCTGGTGGCGCGTATCAATGCGGTGCTGCGACGTGGCCGACCGGCGCCGGGTGCGCCGCTCGCCGATGCGGGCAGCGTGCGTTTCGGCCGCTTTGTGCTGGAACTGGATACGCGCAGGCTACTGCGCGATAGCGAATCGCTGCGCCTGACCACCGGCGAATTCGCCGTGCTTGCCGCGCTGGTGCAGCGTGCTGGACAACCGCTAACGCGCGATCAGTTGATGAGCATCGCGCGCGGCCGCGAACACGACGCCTTCGACCGCAGCATGGACGTGATGCTCAGCCGCCTGCGTCGCCTGATCGAGGACGACCCCAAGCAACCGCGCTGGCTGCAGACCGTGTGGGGACATGGTTACGTATTCGTCCCCGAAGGGAGTGCGCCGTGACAGCCAAGCCAAGCGGACTGTTTACTCGCCTGGCCTGGCTGTTGGCAGGCACGGTGGGCCTGGTCGTGGCGATTGGCCTGATCACGCTCAATGTCACCGGCAGCCGCCTGAGCAACGCATACACCACGCGCACCGTGGCCTTGCAGGTTTCCGCGGCCGATGTATTGATCGCGCAGGGGCACGATAGCGAACTGGCCAACCTCGGCATCGAGCTTTCCCCCGCCCCGCCGCAAGGGCATGCGCCAGCCCTGCGCGCGATGCGCAACCTGCTGGTCGACACCCGCATGCATTGGCCGCAGCGCCAAGCCTATATCGCCGGGCTGCGACAACCCACGCTGTGGCTGAAAGCGCTCTCGCCTTCCAATAACTGGATCGGCATACCGCTGATGGGACTGCGTGTGCCGCTCGTGCGCACAGCCGTGGTGACCACGGCGTTCGCGGCCTTGATCGTACTGTTGATGGCGGCAGCTTATACGCGAAGCCTTACCGAGCCTTTGCGTCGACTGGCTCAGGCCGCGCCGGCTGTCGTCGCAGGCACGCCGTTGCCACCACTCCCCAAGCACTCCGTGCGCGAGCTGGTCGAATTGAACGCCGCGCTGTCGCGCGCCGCCGCCGAAGTGCGCAGCAACGCGCGCGAACGCGACGTCATGCTCGCCGCACTCTCGCACGACCTGCGCACGCCACTGGCGCGACTTCGACTCGGCCTGGCCTTATCGGGCGATGCCGTCGATATGTCGCTGCGTGAAGGTATGGAGGCGGATATCGATGCTATCGACGCGATGAGCGCGCAATTCATCGGCTTTATTCGCGATGGCAGCGACGAACCAGCCTCTCCGGTGGACATCGCATTGCTGCTGCGCGAGTTGTTGTCGCTCAATCGCGGCAACGGCGGCCCGCCATGGGAAATCGAATCGCCGGATCACGCCGTACTACAGGGGCATCCGCTCGCGTTGCGGCGTGCGCTGGACAACCTGATCCGCAATGCGCTGCGCCATGGCGATGCGCCGTTTCGTGCCGTGCTTGTGATCAGTCCGGCAGAAATTCGCCTGAGCATCGCCGATGGTGGACTCGGCGCTCCGCCGGACATACTCGACCGATTGGGCGAACCCTTCGTGCGCGGAAATCAGGCACGTAGCGATGCCATGGGCAGCGGCTTAGGCTTGGCCAGCGTCAAGCGCATCGCCACGCAGCATGGTGGGAGCCTAAGCGTACGCAACCTGCCCCAACGCGGCTTCGAAGCCACCCTGCGACTACCTCGCTGAGAACCCCAAAACTCTTCCTACCCGTCATCCCGGCGCAGGCCGGGACCCAGTGTCTTTGCAATCGGTTATCGCGAGAGCCAACAAGCATCTGCTCTATCGCGAAAGCCGAACACCGATGCCACTGGATCCCGGCCTGCGCCGGGATGACGATGGGGGAACTGAGGTTTTCAGGCGGGCTATCTTCTGTCTCGATAGCGCAGTCGAATCGTGTGTAAAAATCAGGCGCGTAGCGATGCCGTGGGCAGTGGCCTGGGATTGACCAGCGTCAAGCGCATCGCCACGCAGCATGGTGGGAGCCTAAGCGTACGCAACCTGGCTCAACACGGCTTCGAAGCCATCCTGCGACTACCTCGCTGATCTCATAGAAGCGACTCCAAAGAACCTCGAAAAACCCTCCCTACTCGTCATCCCGGCGCAGGCCGGGATCCAGTGACTTCGGTGTCCGGCTTTCGCGATAGAGCAGATGCTTGTTGGCTCTCGCGATAACCGACTGCAAAGTCACTGGGTCCCGGCCTACGCCGGGATGACGATAAGGGGAACTGAGGTTTTCAGGGGGCTACCTTCAGTCGCGATAACGCAACCACCATCCGCAGCCGAAACATTTGCTTACAACCGCCAACGAAGCCGACAAACCTCGCGCACCACGGCCCTCTTATCGTGTGCCACACCCACACCGGAGACACCGTCATGCGCCCCGCCGTTTTACTCCTCAGCCTGCTCGCTCTGGCCCCACTCGCCGCCACCGCACAGGTATCGCAAGACAGCAAGAGCCGCATGGTCAACGAAATCAAACAGCGCTTCGACAAGGCCGACACCAACGGCGACGGCGCGCTCGATCGCGAGGAAGCCAAGGCCATGCCGCGCGTTGCCCAGAACTTCGACGATATCGACACCGATCACGACGGCAAGGTCACGCTGCAGGAGATCGGCCGTTATCTCGCCGCCAAGCGCGGTAACAAGTAAGCGGTCCGGCCATGGAGCTGCCCCGTCATCTGTTGCCACTCCTGCCCGCCTTCATCCTGCTGGCCGCCATCGAAGGCTGGTACCTGCATCGCCATCGCCCAGGCGGCTATGACTGGCGTGCCTACTTCGCGTCGCTGGGCGATGCGATCGGACGACTGGTTTTCACGCGCCTGCTTGGACTCGGCGTGGCGGGCATCTTTTTCAGCATCGCCTATCGCTACCGGATCACCACCATCCCGATGCACGCCTGGTGGGCATGGCCGCTGCTGTTTGTATTGCAGGATTTCTTCTATTACTGGATGCATCGCGCCGATCATCGCGTTCACTGGTTCTGGGCGACGCACTGCGTGCATCACTCCAGCAACAGCTACAACCTCGCGGCAGCATATCGCCTGGGATGGACAGCGCGGATAAGCGGCAATGTGATCTTCTTTACGCCACTGGCGCTGCTGGGCTTCCCCGTCCCAGCCATTCTGGCCGCCACGGCGATCAACCTGCTCTACCAGTTCTGGCTACACACCGAGCTGGTGCCACGTTTAGGGCCCATCGAATGGGTATTCAACACCCCGGCCCATCACCGCGTGCACCACGCCAGCAACGTGGCGTATCTGGACAGAAACTACGGCGGCATCCTGATCATCTACGACCGCCTGTTCGGCACCTTCGCCGCCGAACGCGCCGACGATCCCTGCCGCTACGGCCTGGTCCACCCGATCAGCAGCAACAATCCGTTTCGCATCGCGTTCCACGGTTGGGTCGGCATATGGCAGGCATTACGTCACGCCCCTAGCTGGCGCAGCCGCTGGCTAACTCTATTCGGACCACCCACCTGAGTTTGTAGGAGCGACTTCAGTCGCGACCACCCGTGACGTAACCGTGGGTCGCGACTGAAGTCGCTCCTACAAACTCAGGTGGTCTTTCTCACCGTCATGCCAACTACGGCACCTCGATCCCCAACGAGGCCATCGCCGCCGTAAACCCCGCACGATCGCGATACCAATGCGCGATCAACCCAGCCTTCTCCGCCCCGATCACGTTCTCTTCGAGATCATCGACAAACAAGGTCGTCGCCGGCTCCTTGCCCCAATGCGCCAGGCAGCGCTCGTAGACATCGGTGAACGGCTTGCGCGTATCGAACTGCGCACTAGTCCAGGCGGTGTTCTCGAACAGAGGAAACATATCGGGCACGACGCGACGCACCGACTCACCAAACATCAAGGTGTTGTTGGTCAGCATCCCCACGGCCACACCGTCACGCACCAGACGCGCCGCCAGTTCCAACATCCACGGCCGCAGCTTTGTGACCTCGCGCCGCGCGGCAATCCACGCCTCGCGCGTCACCTCGGCACCGGCCAGCCGGCTGATCGCCGCCAGATAGGTATCGGGGTCGTAGCCGATGCCCGAGTCCGCCGCCAGCTCGATCCCCGAGCCATACACCGCGTACTGCATGGTTTCAGCCGACACACCGGCCGACGCGGCCATCCGCGCGATACGTCCATCGCGGTCATAGTCGGCAAGCACGCCATCAAGGTCGAACAGTACGGCTTGAATCTTCAATGCATGACTCCTTCGATCAGGTCCCGCGCGGCTTGGCACGATGGGTCGGCGCGGCGGTCCACGGATCGTCCGGCCAAGGGTGGCGAGGATAGCGACCTTTGAGTTCTTTTTTGACTTCCGGGTAGGTGCGTTCCCAGAAACCCTTCAGGTCTTGCGTCACTTGGATGGGGCGCCGTGCCGGCGAGAGCAAGTGCAGCGTGACTGGAATCCGGCCACCGGCAATGCGCGGCGTATCGGCCAGGCCGAACAGCTCCTGCAGCTTGACCGCCAGCACGGGCGGCTCCTCAGGCGTGTACTCGAGACGATGCGTGATGCCACTGGGCACGGTGAGGCTATCGGGCGCGTGGCTATCGAGCTGGCGACGCTGTTCGTAGTCGAACAGCGAGGTCAGCGCCTGTGAGAGTTCTTCCGCGCTCAAGGCATCGAGACGGCGCTTGCCGTTGAGATAGGGCGAAAGCCAATCCTCCAGCGAAGCAAGCAAGGCCTCGTCGGAGACATCAGGCAACCCCAGCTCGGGCATCCAGCTGCGTAGCGATTGCATGCGCGCACGCAGGCGAAGTGCGTTCTCGCTCCACGGCAATACGCCGATACCCCGGCTGCGTATCGCAGCCAGCAACGCAGGCAACGCGTCTTCCGGCTTGACCGGGACACTGCGACGCTCCAGCGTAATCGCGGCATAGCGATACTCCTCGAACGCCTCGACCGCCTGCCGCTCATCGTTCCAGCGCAGTACGCGTTCGCGCACGAACTGCGTCGGATAATCGCGCTCCAGCGCCCGTGGATCGAGCGGAGCGGCGGCGCGAATCAGGCTATCGCGCGCGTCGTACTGGATATCCAGCACCACCAACCAGGGTTCGCCATGCAACGCCGTATTTTCGTGCAGACGCGCACCACGGCCATTGGCCAGGGTATAGCGCAGCGGATTGCTGTCGTCGCGGCGGGCGACGCGGTCGGGAAACGCATGCAGCAACAGATCACCAACCGCATGACTATCCGGCACACCACTGGCAGCGGTGCGGATATTCAGGCGACGACGCCATCCCTTGGACGATTGCTCGATAGCGGCCAGCGCACCGCTATCGGCACCGCCACGCGCGCCGGCCGTGCTGCGATCGCGCCATGCGTGCAAGGCATGCACGCGTGCACGGAAGTCGTCGCTGCGCGCCTGTTCGCCTCGCAACGGGGACCGCGCTTCCATCAGCGCAAGCAGGTCCGCAATCAGGGCATGCAGCTCGGGTGGCGCACGCATGGCGGCCGCGCCAAGGCGTGGTGTGGCGCCGAGTTCGAGCATGCGTCGGCCTAACGATGTGATGCGTGCACCGGCATCCAGTGCGCCCAGCTGAGTCAACAAGGCACGCGCTTGCGCCAACGCACCTGCCGGTGGGGGATCCAGCCACGGCAGACTCTCGCTACCCCACGCAGCCAGCTCCAGGGCCAGCCCCGACAACTCGGTCTGCATGATTTCAGCCGTACGCGACGCGTCGAGCCGCTTACTCTGTGGCCACAACCGATACGCAATACCCGGCGCAACACGACCGGCACGGCCAGCGCGCTGATCGGCGGAAGCCTGCGAGATCGCCACCGTCTCCAACCGCGCAAAACCGGAGTTCGGATCGAAGCGCGGCTCACGTGCCTGGCCGGCGTCGACGACCGCGCGAATGCCAGGCAAGGTCACGCTCGATTCGGCGACGTTCGTTGCCAACACGATGCGACGCGTCCCTGGCTCCGCAGGCGAAAGCGCAGCCTGCTGCTCGGCCATCGACAACTCGCCGTGCAGCTGCACGACTTCGATGTCCGTTGCGTCGTCGCGTTCCAGACTCTGCAGCAAGATGGATTGTGCTCGTCCGATCTCCCGACGCCCGGGCAGAAACGCGAGTACGTCGCCATCGGTTTCCGCCAAGGCCTGGCGCGAGACCCGGGCGAGATGCTGTTCCAGTGTTTCCTGCGCGCGCGCAGGTGGATATTCAATCTGTACCGGAAAGCTACGCCCAGGGCTGCTGATACGCGGCGCATCCAGCCATTGCGCGATACGTTCGCCGTCGAGGGTCGCGGACATCACCACGATCCGCAGATCCGGACGCAGCGTGGCCTGCACATCCAGCGCTAGGGCGACACCGAGATCGCCCGCCAAATGCCGCTCATGGAATTCGTCGAACAGGATCGCGCCGATCCCGGTCAATTCGGGATCGTCCTGAATCAAGCGCGTAAGAATCCCCTCGGTTACCACCTCGATCCCCGTCGCTGCGCTAACTCGTGATTCGAAGCGGATGCGGTAGCCCACGGTCTGCCCCACATCTTCACCAAGCTGGTGGGCCATGAACTGGGCGGCGGCGCGGGCGGCGATGCGACGTGGTTCTAGCATCAGGATGCGCCGACCGCTTAGCCAATCAGCGCCAATCAACGCAAGTGGCACCTGGGTAGTTTTACCTGCTCCCGGAGGTGCCTCAAGAATCAAGCGCATACTGGCTCTTAGAGATTCTTGGATCTCCGGTAGCACCGTGGAAATGGGAAAGGAAAGGGATCGCGTTACCATTCTTTAGATGATAACGCGAACCTGACGCTTGAATGACGGCTCCGATAGCGCGCAGCAACCTACGCTGTGCTACCAGTCCAAGGCTTGAAGAAGCCAAGTCACAAGCGCTTGTGATAAGCACCCAGTTTGAGACTAAAAATAGCGCTGAATCACAGGAATCAGATGCCGACCATCCACACAGCCGGAAAATTGAACATGGCTGACCACAAACCATCCATCAGGGAAGACGGATTCATCAGAACACACGACCATCTGTGCGCCTATGGGCCTATCAAAGTAGCTGGTAAATACATATGCCCAGTTGTTGCCTGAGACGGAAATGCAGCCCGTATTGTAGGTACCACCCGTCCATAGATAACCACGTGGCTCCGTTCGATTACAGCTGTTCAAACTAGCCATAATTTCGACAGTCCCATCGACTGGACCTACCTCGGCTTTTTCGGCAAATGTCGTGTTAGAAAAAATACAGCCCAGTACAGCGAACGAAAACAATGCGTGCTTCATAGCTCCCTACTCTTGATGCCGGCCACATGGCCGACATCAAGAGTAGGAACATCTACAATGCACAAAAGTCAGAATTAGCAGGCCTCTCGAACGGCTCGCATCCCTTTACATTGTCCGACACTTCCTACTTCAGCGGCGTTGTCTTTGCCGGCGTCGAGCCAGGTTTGTCGTCTGCGGCGCGCAGGGGGGCCAGAGACTCAAATCTCTGCTGATACTCGTCGGTGATCTGCTTCGCTTCTTCGCTGTTTGTTATGACTCGCGGAGTAATCAAGACAATCAGCTCTGTACGATTCTTGCTGCGATTAGTACTCCCGAACAACCGTCCAAGAATGGGAATTTGATTTAGTCCCGGAATTCCTGTGTCGGTGGTCTGATCTAGCTGTTGAATCAGTCCACCAAGGAGTACCGTTTGCCCGCTTTGCACAGCTACCTGGGTACTTAGCGCACGTTGGCTGATAGTCGGATTAACTCCGGCGGCAGCGGCAGCTGCCTGACTCACCTGCTGCATGACATTCATATAAACCAAACCACCTGGATTGACTCGAGGCTGAACGCCCAAGATAACGCCGGTAGGTATGTATTGAGCCGTACTTACGGTACCGGTCGCGAGACCAGTATTAACAGTGGTAGAACTGATGGGCACCTGATCACCCACTTGGATCTGGGCAACTTGATTGTTCAATACAACCATCGACGGCGCAGAAAGCGTTTTGGTTTTTCCGCTCGTTTCCAGAGCGTGCAGAGCTACCTGCAAATTGTGATTCACGAACGAATAGTAGAATGCATCTCCGCTCACGCTCCCGCCGCTGTTAGTAACAGGCGAATAGTTGGGACCACCAGCACCTAGCGCACCTTGCTGCTGATTGCCCGGCTGACCGGGAATAATGGCGCCCGTCGTAGGATTAACGCTGTTATTGATCAGACCCTCAAGATACCACTGCACACCGAACTGGAAATCACCGGTCAGCGTCACCTCCAGAATGCGCGTCTCGATCTGCACCTGAAGCGGCGTAGTGTCCAGGCGCTTGATTGCTGAATTGATCTCATCCCACTTCGACGGCGGTGCGCGTACAAGCAACTGATTGTTCGCATCGACCGAACTGATGCGGATGCTTCCGTCATCGTTGCTGTACTGCTGCGACTGCTGTCCGTTGTTGTTGCCGAATACGCTATTGGACGTACCGTTGCTATTGATACCGCCCGGCGTGAATCCGCCAAAGCCGTTGGACGACTGGTTGGATCCAATGCCGCCGCCGCTGCCGAAGCCGCTCGTGCCACCGATACCCCCAGATGTCCCTGAGCCGATGCCGCCGGAGTTCAGGCCGCTGTTGCTTCCTAAGCCACCGCCGATCCCGCCGTTGGTGCTGCTGCCGAAGCTGCCGGCAAGACTACCTAGGCCATTGGCCGAACCATTCGCGTTATCACTGCCGCCCAGAGTGCCCGACGTCAGACCTGGCCCTACCTTGGCTCCGCCATTGCTGCCGTTGCCGTTGCCCGATGCATAGATCTGCGCCAGATACTGCGCGAGGTCGGATGCTTTGAGGTTACGCACGTCGTACACAAACAGCTGCGGTTCGTTGCCGCCGCCGCGATCGATCTTTTCGATCCAGCCACCGACTTCGGAGAGATAGCTAGGCTGTGTCGTGATAACTACCAGCGAGTTGGTGCGCTCGATCGGTATGAAGCGCAGCATACCGGCCAGCGGCGTGTCGCCCTTGGAACCGAACAGGCTGTCCAGCTTAGGCATCAGCTCGGTGACATTCGCGCGTTGCAAGCTGTACACGCCGATCGACATACCGCGCAACCAGTCGACGTCAAAGGTCTTGACAGTGCGCTCGTAATTGGCAAGGTCTCCGGGTGTGCCTGACAGCACGATGACATTACGCGCCGGATCGGCCAGCAGAATCGATTCGGGGCGTGCAAACGGCTTGATCAGCTTCTGCATCTCGTTCGCCGAGATGTAGTGCAGCGGATACAAGCGTGCCTGCAAACCGGCTTGTGGCGATGCGGCACCCAGGCTCGGCGCAACATTGCCGCCTACGGCGTCCTTGGAAGGCATCACGACATAGCCACTGCCTTGCTTGACCAATGCGTTACCGGTCCAGGAGAGCAGCGTTTCCAGAATCGGGATCGCCTGGGTGCTGTCAACGGGCTGGGACGTGGAGAAGGAGATGTTGCCCTGCACGCCCGGCACGATGGTGTAGTTCTGCTTGAGCAGATCGCCAAGAATGACCTTCACCACCGCCGGCACCGGCTGGTTTTCGAAATTGAAGGTGACGGCGTTGTCGCCACTGGCAGCCTTGATCGGTGTAGCCAGGCCCTGCGGACGAATGAACTGCCCGGTGCCCTCGGACACCTGTGGCCTTACCGCGGCTGCAGCATCGGGCGCCGTGATTTCCTTGTTGAGCGCTACGGGCTCGGGTGCCGGTTTTTCGGTACCGGCCATAGCTTCGCGCTGCAGCACGCCGTCGTCTTTAGGATTCGGCAACGTCGAGCAGCCAGTTATCCACACCGCCATGGCGACGGTGCCGATACGAAAGAGTTGAAGGATGGGGCGGGACATGAATCAACGTACTCCTTCAGGGGTGGCCGCTTGCTGTGCGCGACGCTTTAGGATGTTCTCTCGCAGCTGGCGAATGCGCTCGGCCTGCTCCGTGTTTTGCCCAGGCGGCTGATTGCCGGGCGGAGGAGCGGGCGGGGCACCAACCGGCATGTGCCGGACCTGCATCTGCGGTGGATTGCCGTTATCGGGTGGCGGATTGGGCACGGCGCCCAAGGGCGTCGGTGTACCGGCGGCTCCGGCTTTTGCCAGCGGCGTTACCGGCGCGCCGGCGGGCAGCTTCAATTCGGTGCGGCTGCCTGAAACTTCGAATACCGCCGAGCGAGGACTCAACTCGGCCAGTTTGATCGCGCCGTCGGGCGACGTACCGCCTTCACGGATGCGTAGTTCCTTGTCGCCGTCCTTGCTGTGCAACAAGGCCACGCGCAAGCTCGATGTCATGATGATGCCGGTCAGCTCCATATCGCCGAGATTGCTCGATTCACCGGCGACGCGCGCCACCGGTTTGCGATCCGGATTGAACAACGGTTTTTGCCAAACCACGCCGTAGCGCTCGAGCGGCTGGAATGTGGGCATGCCGCTATCATTGTGCATATCGGGCAAGGGCGGCGTAGGCAAGGGCGGATTCCAGTGCACGCCGCGTCCGACACCACCGAGCAAGACCACGAACACCACCGCCAATACGGCGGCGATACCGCCAAGCACGGGCGTCAGACGACGTTGAGCGGCAGCGTTCATGAGGAAGCCCCTCCGTCGTCGTTGCTCCCGCTCTGACGTGCCTTGCGGATATAGCCCGAGAGCGTGAACTGCACCTCGATCGGCGCACCGGCATTCTTTTGTGCGGCGACCGGGTTGCGGTAGAGCGAGATGTCGTCGATGAAAAGATAGGGCGTGCTCTGCTCCAGCGCATGCATGACCGAACCGACCGATTCGATGTCGCAGCGCAGACTGATGCTGACGGCGACTTTTTTGTAAGGGTCGTTCGCATCGGCTCGCGGATTGGCGACAGGCATTTTCTGTATCACGTCGCAGTTGCCGCCCGGCTGATGCGAGGCGACCACGTCGACCACGCGCTGCATCAAGCCAGCGGCAGCGGCGTTCGCGTCGTCCTCGGGCAGGAAAGCGTTGCTGCTCGCCTGCCCCGCGCCCAACGCATCGATGCGTTTCTGCAACTGCGGCTTTTCCGCCAGGGCAGCGGCAAAACGCGCCTGCGTATCGCGCAGGTCGTCCATTTGTGAATCGATCTGTTGCAGCGGCGCGACAAACCACCAGTGCAGCAGCGCAAAGTAGGCAATCACCAGCACTACCAGCAGCAGCAACACGGCGGCAATGCGGCTCTCGCGCGGCTTGAGTTTCTCAAGCTTCATCGCGCACTCCCGGGGTGCGCAGGCGTGGCCTTCGCTTTGGTATCGGGCTTGCGCAGCTGCGCGACCATATAAAAACGTTCTTTGCCGGTAGTGGGATCCGCCTGAATCGTGCCCTGGAAATTGGCATCGGTGATGACAGGCGAACCCTTGACCGCATCGATCAGCTTGGCCGCCTGCTTGGATTGGCCCTGAAAACCCACCTGCCCGGCGTTGTCGATGCTCAGGCGTTCGAGCCAGGCGTCGTCGGGCAGGCGCTGGCTGAGATCGTCCAGCAAGCTCAGCGCCGACGGCGTATGCAGTTTGCGATCGGCCAGGAAACCGGCAGCACCGGCGTTGTCCTGCAATTGCTGGCGCAGCGCCGCGACCTTCTGTGCCTCGCCGCGCATGTTGTCGACCGTGGTCTGCATCTCCGACAAGGCCGCTTGCCGGTTGTGCAGCCATTGGCCGAGGGACATCACCACCAGCAGAATGCATGCCGCCGCCAGAACCAGATTCAGCCGCTGGCGCGGATGGCTGCGACGCGGTGCCTGCTCGGGCGGCAACAGGTTGACGCCGAGGCGGTCGTAGCCCGAAGCCATGTCGACCGCGTCGATACTGATACCGATAGCACGCAGACGCTCCAGCAACGGGTCGAGCGTCTGGCGCGGCACGGCCACCAATTCGGCGGCGAAACGCCCGGCGGGAGCAGCGCCTTGTGTGTCGCGTACGTCGTAACGAACCTGCTCGGCACGGAACGGCGTCTGGCGGTCCATTTCGAACGCACCGATCTGCTGCAGGCTCTCTCGCGCCGCGATCGGCAACAGCAGGCTACGACGCAACATGGTGGTCGACGGCAGGCACAGTGCGATATGCAGGTCTTCGGGATCGACGCCACGCAGCGCATCGTTCAAGGCCACCAGCTGTGCCGCCGGTTCGAGGCTGTCGCTCCATGTCGCCAATGGCATGCTGTCGCCGGCACGGCGCACCTGCCAGTCGTCGCCCTGTTTTTCGAGCAGATGCCAGGCCGCCCCACCGCCAAAAGCGTAACGCCAGCGGACCGGCAGCAAAGTCGCCAGCTCGCCACCCCACCATTGGAAAAAACGCGGCATCGGCGACGTGCGCCAGGCACGACGCACGTTGTCCAGCAGCGGCTGCAACGATTGCGTTGCGGAACTCATTCCCCGTCTCCTTCCTGCCAACGCAATACCGCGAAAGGTTGCGCGCCGAATCGAACTCCTTGTAACCGAACCGTGGCGTTCAGCACCGCATGAGTGCCGTCGGCCAGGGTCGCTTCCGACCGGATACTATGCGTTACTCCCTGGATGCCGGCTAGACCCTGCACATTGCTGCCCGGCTGCGCGCCGGCCTGGCGTGCGGCGATCAGGCTGGCGATCTGCTGGGGGTCCATGTTCGGAATGGCCGCCAGCGCCAACGGAGGCGCGGTATTGGGGTCGGGGCTGTCGCGGCCGGACCAGATCGTGATGACCGAGCCGATCTTGGCGTAGATCGCCGGCGTCATGCCTAACACCATCTGCAATTCCTCAACGCTGGCAAAGGGACCGCTGCGCGGACCGTAGTCGCGGCCGGCGGCTTTGTAGGCTTGTGCACGCCTGCTGACATCGTCGGAGCTGATACCAAAGCTGCGCCAATCGACGATGCTCTGGGCAATATCCCGGGCCTGATTGCTGTCGACACCGGCCGCGGTGAGCAAGGCCATCAGCACTTCCGGCCGCGCGGCATTGAGGTCGACCTTGCCGCCCTCGTCCACCACGTTGACCTTGACCGTCGCGTCTTCGTACTTGAATGGGTAGGTACGGCCATCGGGGACCCAGTGGGTCTGTGGCTGCGTGTCCTGCAAACCGTAAATCGCACGCATCACGCCCGCCTCGGCGGCGTAGTGCGCCTGCGCCTGGGCAAACTGATAGCGCGCCTGCATGCCCTCGGTGCGGGCGAGCATGGCATAGCCACCGAGCATGATCGCCAGCAGGGTCAACGCCCACATGACGACAAGCAAGGCGACGCCGCGCTGCGCACTGCGCGATGACATATGCGATGACTTCATCGCAGCACCTGCCCGCGATTCAAGCCGCGCAGCAAGTTGATCTGATTGCCGGTGGCGCTGGGGTCGACGCGCAAGGGGACTTCCAGGTTCGGCCAGCCGTAGTTGCCATCGACCTGCAGGTTGACCTGCACCAGGATCGGCATGGCACGACCATCGCTCCAGTCCGTCCCCCAGGTGCCGGCCTGATCGTCGGTATCGGGGCTGCGATAACTGAAGCTGCCTTCGCGTACGTTATCCATCAGCACTTCAGGATCGCCCAACGGCTTGGGATCGCTGCCGTCGGGCGGAAGGATCGCGAAGCTCACTTCCAGGCGCGAACCGCCACCCTTGTCGTTCGGCACCAGCTTGATCTGTTGCAGTTGGGGCCCGAGCTTGCCCAGGTAGCCGGGCAACGGTGCGACGAAGCGCATCTGATGCGCATCGCCCAGGAAATAGATGTTCTCGCCCTTGTCGGTCTTGGCGAATGCCATCGCCATGGTTTGCGCCAGTTCGCGACGCAGGAACATCTGCGCGGAACGGATCTGGTCCAGCCGCTCGATCGCCGCCTGACCGGAGCGCACGCTTTGCGACGCGGCGCGTATGCCACCGTAGACGGCGAGCAGCAGCAGCGACAACAGGACGAGCGAGCCCAGCACCTCGATCAGGGTGAAACCATGCTCGCGGCGCGACGAACGCATCATCGCAGTTGACCCTGTGCCTGCGGCACCGCACTGACCAGCCGCAAGGTGCTGAAGTGCGCGGTACGCTCACGCCGCCCGCCCCACATCACGTCAAGGTCGAGCTTGAAGATCTGCATCGGCGTGTTGTTGCCCGCATCGCCGGGCTGATAGGGCGCAACCGCCAGACGCCAGTGGTATTGATCGTCGAACTTGCCTTCGCTGGTTCCGGGCTGGAGCTTTTGCTCCATGCCGGCGCTGTCGAGCAGGCTGCGCGCCCACAAGGCAGCTTGCGCGTGATCGGCCGCATTGTTGGTCAGGCCGATCGAACCGCCCGCCACCTGCATCAATGCGGCGAAGGCGATCGCCAGTATCAGCAGCGCGGCGATGATTTCGATCAGGCTGAAACCACGTTGTCTCCCCAAGGCAGGTTTCATTGCACCACCACACTCACCGCGCCGGTCAGCCACGACACATTGACCAGCCACTGGCGCTGCTGCAGCTTCAGGGTGACATGACCGCCGGTGGAGCTGCCGTCGGGAAAGAAACGGATGCGCCCGACGTTGCTGCCGACCTGGTCTTCGGCGGCGCTGGTAATGCCCAGCGTCATGCCTTGCGGGAGACGAACCACTTTGCCGCCGACCGGCGTGTAGGTGTTGTCGCGCGTATTGACGGCAAACGTCTGTTCCTTGCCCTGCACGATCGCCTGCGCACGCGTTGCACGCAGCGCCGCGGCCATTTCGCCGCTGGCCGCGTTGACGCGCGCACTGGTCAGGCCTTGCGATACCGATACCGATACGGCGGCCGTGGCGATGGCGATCAGGAGGATCACCACCAGCATCTCGAGGAGGGTGAAGCCTTTGGAGAGCGAGGAGTGAGTGGATAGGAGTGAGGAGTGAGAGAGAGCGGGAGCCCGCATGTTGTCGGGGTTTACTCGTTTCTCATTCTTGTTCACTCCTGACCGGGACGAGGGGCGCGAGCGTGCGGGCGGGCTGATCGCCCACCTGCGCATGTTGCTCGCTGCCGCTCGCCCCTGCTTTGTCACTGCCAGTTACCGACGTCCGCGTTGTAGCCGTCGCCGCCGGGCTGGCCGTCCTGGCCGTAGAAGATCAGATCGAAACTGCCATGGTCGCCGGGATACTTGTAGCCAAAATCATGGCCCCACGGATCGTGCATCTCCGATTCCTTGACGTACGGGCCCTGCCAGTTGCGTGCATTGGCCGGACGCGCCAGCAGGTCGCCCAGCTGCTGCGGCGGCGAGCCGTTGTCGAGCGCGTAGTTTTCGATCTTCTGGCTGAGCGTGGTCAGCTGTGCCTTGCCGGCGCCGTACTTGCCCTTGTCGACGTTCTTGCCGACACCGGTGACGACCACGGCACCGATGATGCCGATCAACACGATCACGGCAAGCATTTCCAGCAACGTAAAACCGCCCGAACGGAGCGACCGTGCTGTCCTGGTGGTTCTTTGCATCATCTGCGTCATCTGTGGATTCCTCCGTTCGGTTACTGAATATTGCTGGTAAGGCTGAGCAAGGGCAGCATGATCGCTGCCATGATGATCGCCACCAGAATGGTCATGACGATGGTCAACGCCGGCACCAATGCGGCCAACAGGCGATCGATCGAGCGCTTGGCTTCCAGATCGAACGTGTCGGCGACTTTGAGCAGCATGGTGTCGAGCTGGCCGGCTTCTTCGCCCACCTGCACCATCTGCAGGGCGAGACGCGGAAAGCGTTGCGACTGCGCGAGAGCAAGGCTCAGGCCCGAGCCGCCTTTGACTTGTTCGGCGGCCTGGGCGAGTGCTTCGTCCAGCGCGCGGTTGGACGTGACCTGACGCGAGATGCCCAACGACGAAAGCAGCGGCACGCCGTTTTTCAGCAGTGTGCCCAGCGTGCGTGCGATGCGTGCGGTTTCGACTTTCAGCAGCAGCGGCCCGACCAGGCGCATGGTCAACAGCTTCGCGTGCCAGGCCAGTCGCGTGGCCGGATCGCGCATGCGCGCGCGCCAGATCAAGGTACCGACCACGATCGTCGCAATGATCAGCCACCACCATGAGTGCATGACTTCGCCGACCGCGAGCACGGCCTTGGTGATAAACGGAATCGGCACGCGCATGTCTTCGAAGATCGGCACGAACTGCGGCACAACGTACGCCAGCAGCAGCACCAGCGAACCGAGCACGCCGAACATCAGGATGGCCGGATAGATCAACGCATTGATGATGCTGCCGCGCAGTTGCTGCGAACGTTCGAGGTAGTCGGCCAGGCGGCGCAAGGTGTCTTCGAGCGAACCGCCCGCTTCGCCGGCACGCACCAGGCTGATGTAAAGCTTGGGGAATACGCCGTGTTCTTCTTCCAGCGCCTGCGACAAGGGCGTGCCTCCACGCACGCGATCACGAATGCGCTCGACCATCTTCTTGGCGCGCTCGCCCTCGGGCAGCTCCAGCAGGATGCCCAGTGCGCGGTCCAACGGCTGGCCGGCGCCAAGCAGGGTCGCCAGCTGGTGCGTGAACTGGGCCAGCTGGTCGCCAGTGAACGGGCCACGCTTGAACAGCGCGGCCATGCCGCTGCCACCGGCCGCCGCATCGGCCATACGGGCATCGAGCGGGGTGCTGCCCTGTTCCTGCAGGCGGCTGATCACCTCGTCGACGCTGGACGCCTCCATCTGCCCCTGCAGTATTTCGCCGGAGTCGTTGACCGCTCGATATCGAAACTGAGCCATGGGCTAGACGCGCGCGAGTGAAGGTGAACGAGCGAAAGTGAACGGCAAGCGGCCGCTCATGGCGCAAAGGCGCCATGAGTTGTGACTGCGGGAAGCGGCTTGTAGTTCGCGACTTGCGGGTAAAGTTTTGAGAACTGCTTGGGCCTTCCAGGCCAGACCGGCATCATGCCGGTCAGCTTTCCTGCGTGACACGCAACACCTCCTCGATGGTGGTGATGCCGGCCACCGCCTTGGCAATGCCGTCCTCGTACATCGTGCGCATGCCTTCGACACGCGCCTGGCGCTCGATTTCGCCCGCATCGGCGCGCTGCATCACCAGGCGGCGCAGCGGGTCGGTCATCACCAGGAATTCCATAATGGCGCGGCGGCCGCGATAACCGGTGGGATTGGCCGTGCTGGTGCCCGGCTTCCACAGGCGGATCGGCCGTTCGTCAGTGTATTTGTGCAGTTCGAACTGCTCGATCACTTCCGGCAAGGCTTCGTAGGAAGTTGCGGTCTCCGGATCGAGGCGACGTACCAGTCGCTGCGCCAGGATGCCGTTGACGGTGGAGCCGAGCAGGTAATCCTCCACGCCCATGTCGAGCAGACGAGTAATGCCGCCGGCCGCGCTGTTGGTATGCAGGGTGGACAACACCAGGTGACCGGTGAGCGCGGACTGGATCGCGATGCGGCAGGTTTCTAGATCGCGCATTTCGCCGATCATGATCACGTCCGGATCCTGTCGCACGATCGAACGCAGCGCACCGGCGAAATCCAACCCGATCTGCGGCTTCACCTGGATCTGGTTGATGCCTTCGATCTGGTATTCGACCGGGTCTTCGACCGTGATGATCTTTACGTCCGGCGTGTTGATCTGCGACAACGCCGTATAGAGCGTGGTGGTCTTGCCCGAACCGGTAGGACCGGTGACCAGCAGAATGCCATGCGGGCGGTCGAGCACGTCGACAAAGCGTTGCTGGAAGTTGTCGGTGAAACCTAGCGAGGCGAAATCGAACACCACCGATTCGCGATCGAGAATACGCATCACCACCGATTCGCCGAAGCTGGTCGGCACGGTGGATACGCGCAAGTCGAGCTCCTTGCCTTGCACGCGCAGCTGGATACGACCGTCCTGCGGCAGGCGGCGCTCGGCGATATTGAGCTTGGCCATGATCTTGACGCGCGAAATGACCGCGGCCGTAGAACTGGCCGGCGGCGCTTCCACTTCGTGCAGCACACCGTCGATGCGATAGCGCACTTTCAGGCGATTTTCGAACGGTTCGATATGTACGTCCGACGCGCGCTGTTCGACGGCGCGCTGCAGAATCAGGTTCACCAGGCGAATCACCGGTGCTTCGGAAGCAAGATCGCGCAGGTGCTCGACGTCGTCTTCGACCGCGGCGCTGCCATCGAGATTCTCGACGATGGTGCCCATCGCCGAACGACCGGAGCCGTAATAACGTTCGATCAGGTCGTCGATTTCCGAACGCAGGCCGATGCGCAAGGCAACCGGTCGACCCGTCGCCAATTCGACCGCATGCACCGGGTACGGATCGGCCGGATCGGCGACCATCAAGGCCAGACCGTCCTCGCCATCACGCACCGGCACGACGTGTTGCTGCTTGAGGAAACGCAACGAGATATCGACTTCGGGCGGCGGCAACTCCGGCGCTTCGCGCGCGGCCAGCAACGGTGCGCCCAGGTATTCGGACCAGGCTTCGGCCAAGTCGCGCTCGGACACCAGACCCAACCGCGCCATCAGACCGGTCAGGGTGCCCTCGGGGGATTCCTCATGCAGACGCCGCGCCCTGACAAGGTCGCCGTCCTTGAGTCGACCTTTGGCGACCAGCAACGCACAGACCGCCACTTCGCGGTCTTGGGTCGCCGCAACGGTCTGGTTGGTCGCCGGCTTTAGTGTGGCTGCCGACATGTTCTCACCCCGCATCCAATAACGATTCGCACCCACGATGCTCCATGCATCGCCCCCGGAAGGTGCAGAGAGATGCATAGTTAACATATTCGTCCGGGGTTACGCGAGCGTTGCATCGCTAAACGCAGCGTAGGAATCGGCGCGATAAAAAATAAAGCCGGCGCCCTCAAGGACGCCGGCCGATTTCTGTACTTTGGAGTCTGCCGTTGGCTACTTTACGGCTGTGCTCCGGCTGCTTGCACTGCAGCATAAGCGTTGAGAATGCCCGTGCCGATCTGCCGGTTCGATGGCGGCGTCACATGGAATACCGTCGCCGAGGAACGTAACAGACTGGTCACCTGCGCTGTAGTAAGCAATGTCTTGCCCAGCGCGAGGCGGTAGCTCTGCATCAACGCCACGGTACCGGCGACATGAGGCGTGGCCTGCGAGGTACCGGCCATGCCGCCATAGGTCGAGGTGGTCGGCGTAGTCGAGCCGGCATTGATGGTCGACCAGATGAAGCCGGTGGTGGCCTGTGTGCCGCTGGAACCGTCATTGCGATACACGCCGCCACCGGGCGCGGCGAGCGTAATGCCATTGCCATAGTTGGAGTAAAACGCGCGCTTGCTGGTGATGCCGGTGGCCGCCACGGCAACCACGCCCGCGCAGTTGGCCGGCGAGAAGCCCGATACGTTGGCATTGCTGTTGCCCGCGGCGACGACTACGGCGGTACCGCGGCCGGTTGCGCCGGTAATCGCGCGACCGAGGACCGAGCTGGACGAGCAGGTGCCCGAACCGCCCAGACTGAGGCTAATGACCTTGGCCGGGTTGGCATTATCCGGCACGCCGGTGACATGGCCGCCCGAAGCCCAGGTAATCGCATCGGCGATATCGCTATCGGTTCCACCGCAATGCCCCAGCACACGCACTGGCAATACCTTGGCGCCGAAAGCGGTACCCACCATGCCGGTGCTGTTGTTGGTCAGCTCGCCGCCGGCCGTACCGAACACGTGTGTGCCATGCCAGCTGCTGGCCTCGGCGGCCTGGCCGGCCCCGCACTGACCCGCGGTGGTCCAGTCGCCCGTGTCCCAACCACCGGCGACGCGGCCATCTGTGCTGCGCCCTGAAACCGTATGGTCGGTGATGAAATCGTAGCCCGCGTTGGCCAGGGTGAGATTCAGATCCGGGTGATTGGTCACGCCCGTGTCCAGGCTTGCGATGACCACACCGGTGCCATCGGCCAGGGTCCAGGCCTGCTGGATATTGGCGCCGCCCCAGTTGGCGACCGACGTGCCCAGGCTGCTGTCGCTGAAGCCGGTACCACTGGGCGAGAGGTAGTCCCACTGGTACCCGGCGTAGTACTGGTCGTTCGGCACCGTGAAGGTAGCCGCCCCTGCCGGCGAAATGGTGGGGCGGTCCACCGCCTGGCGCATGTAATCAGGCTGTACGAACTCCACCGCCGGATCGGCTGCCAGTTGCTGCACGAACTGACGGGTTTCGGCCGCGCTCAACCGGCGCGAGGTGGTGACGACGTCGCCGCCGATCGCCAGGCGACGCCCGTAGCTCACATTGAGCAAACGACCGCCACTGCGCAGCGCCTGTGCCCCCGTCCCGGCCTGATCGACCAGGTTGGCACGCGCCGCGGCAGCATTGAGGGACTGCACAGCCGCCGCCGGCTGCACCCGCTCGGTGCTGCCATCGCGATAAAGCACGACAAAATGATTGTACGTTTGATTTTCCTGGACCGAGCTCAGATCGAATCGGCTGGTATTGGCCGAAATATCGGCCGCTACCGCCGGCAAACCCATCGCCATAAGCATGGAAGCCACCAGCAACTTCATCTGGGAACGCTGTTTCATTCGTCTATCCCTCTCATTGTCGATAAAGAGCGAAGTGCCTGCCGCCATCCCTGCGATAAGACCCTCCACAGCCCCTGTCAGCGGGCGGTCTTTGCAAGCCATTGAAACTTCGCTGGAATATCCCCTTCCAGGTGAACCGTCCCGGCGCACCGAATGACCAAGCTACAAGCGCAAGCTTTTGCGAATAGGGACCGGGTTCGCAATTTCATGCCAAGGCGCTCAAAGGCCATGATTTGGTTGGCCTGCACCGGCTCTGGGACAATGGCGGTTTTCCAAGCGGCCTTTTCATGCAACTGATCGATATCGGCGCCAACCTCACGCACGAGTCTTTTCATCACGACTTCGACGAGGTGCTGGCACGCGCCCAGGCCCAGGGCGTGACGCGCATGGTGGTGACGGGCGCCTCGCGCGATGGCAGCGAGCACGCGCTGCAACTGGCGCAACGCCATCCCGGCCGCCTCTATGCGACAGCCGGCGTGCATCCGCACCATGCAATCGATTACGACGACGCGACCGACGCACGCCTGCGCGAGCTGGCGACCCAGCCGCAAGTGCGCGCCGTCGGCGAAACGGGGCTGGACTATCACCGCAATTACTCGCCGCGCGATGTGCAGCTTGAGGTGTTCGAGAAGCAGTTGAAGATCGCCGCCGATCTGGGCAAACCCTTGTTCCTGCACCAACGCGATGCGCACGCGGACTTTATTGCGCTGCTGAAGCGCTATCGCGATCGGGTCCCCGCTGCCGTCGTGCATTGTTTTACCGATACCGGCGAGGCGCTGCGCGACTATCTCGCGCTCGACTGCCATATCGGGATCACCGGCTGGATCTGCGACGAACGGCGCGGGCTGCATCTGCGTGAACTGGTCCGCGAGATACCGGCGAACCGACTGATGATCGAAACGGATGCGCCGTATCTGCTGCCACGCAATGTACGTCCGCAGCCTTCGCACCGGCGCAACGAGCCGATGTATCTGCGGCATATCTGTCTGGAGATTGCGCGTGATCGTGGGGAGGCTGCCGAGGTTACCGCTGCGCAGAGTACGGCGGCGGCGGAGGCTTTTTTTGGGATGGTGGGCGAGTAAACCCCTCTCGAACAGCCTCAGTCTTCATCGTCATCCCGGCGAAGGCCGGGATCCAGTGACTTTGCGATCGGTTATCGCGATAGCCAACAAGCATCTGCTCTATCGCGAAAACTGGAAACCGAAGTCACTGGATCCCGGCCTTCGCCGGGATGACGAGTAGGAGAGGTTTCTAGAGATTCTCTGAAGTCGCTCCTACCGAACGCGCGCTCAAACCCTGCGCGATTCACCCGGCGTAAGACCATCCAGCGCATACGGCCCAATGCGCACGCGAATCAGGCGAAGCGTGGGAAAGCCAACGGCCGCGGTCATGCGGCGCACCTGCCGATTACGCCCCTCGCTCAATGTCACGCTGACCCAGCTGGTCGGAATCGCCTTGCGAAAACGCACCGGCGGATCGCGCGGCCACAGCCAATCGGGTTCGACCGCATGCGCGACTGTCGCGGGCCGCGTCGGTCCATCGTTCAATACGACGCCACGACGTAACGCCGCGATCGCCTCATCGGTGATCTGACCGTCTACCTGCACCAGATAGGTCTTGGGTTCTTTGTGGCGCGGGTCGGTGAGCTTGTGCGCGAGCGCACCGTCGTCGGTGAGCAGCAGCAGGCCTTCGCTATCGTGATCGAGGCGGCCGGCCGGATAGACGTCTTTCTGCTTGACGAATTCGGCCAGCGTACGCCGGCCGTCGCTATCGGTGAACTGGCAAAGCACGCCATAGGGCTTGTTCAAGGCGATCAACATGGCGTGCAGTGCACGGTGCGTCGGTCAGGACGCACCGCCTGTCAATGAGCGGTGCCCGGAGCCGCCGGGGTTGCCGGTTTGACGAAGCGCAAGGTCATGCGGTCGGATTCGCCGATCGCCTGATACTTGGCCTTGTCCTTGTCGCCCAGCGTGAGCGTGGGCGGCAACGTCCAGACGCCCTGCGGATAGTCCTTGGTGTCTTTCGGATTGGCGTTGATCTCGCTGGTCTCTTCCAGCTTGAAACCGGCATCGGTCGCCAGCTTGATCACATAGGCCGTGGGCAGGTAGCCGCTTTTCTTGACCGCATCGACGGAAGCCTTGTCGGCCGCGCGATGGTCTTCGACGCCGAGCACGCCACCCGGGCGCAATACCGTGAAGAACGCCTTGAACATCTGCGGCGCGGTATTGGCCATGACCCAGTTGTGCACGTTGCGGAACGTCAGCACCATGTCGGCCGAGCCCGGCGCACCGAATACGGGCGCCTTGGGATCGAACTCGACCACGGCAGCCTTGCCGTAATGCGCCGCATCGGCAGCGAATTTCTGATGCAGCCCGGTCGCGTCCTGGCGCGCCTCGCTGTCGGAGGATTTCTGCACGGCGGCGACGTAGTGACCGTTGTCTTTCAGCAGCGGCGCGAGAATTTCGGTGTACCAACCGCCGCCGGGGGTGATTTCGATCAGCGTGTAATCCGGACGAACGCCGAAGAACTCCAACGTAGCCTTGGGATGCCGGTACGGGTCGCGGGCGCGATTGGCCGCCGAGCGCCAGTTGCCGGCAAGCACACCGTCCAGCTGCTGCGAGGTGAAGTCGCGCGCGCTGGTGGGCGGCACGAGATCGCCGGCGGGTTGATCCTGCGCTTCCTGGGCAAACGCAGGAACGGCAATGACGCAGCCGGTTGCCAGCAATGCAGTCAGCACCAAGGTGGTACGGGTTTTCATCGACAACTCCTTATCGCGGCGCCAGAAAGGCTAACACGTGGCAGGCCGCAAGCCACGTCAACAAATGGTGTAGACCGGGCCTTTCGGTGGGCTGTCATCGCGCCATACCAGGCTGGCAACCGGCTCAGAACGGACGCGGGCAGACCGACTGCAAGCCGTCGATATGCTCGTGCAGATCCGGCGCGATCCCCTGCCACATCGGATCGAGGATGAAATCGATGCCCTCGTAGCGGGCCAGCTTGGCGGCGGGGATGAAATCCGCGTCACCGGCCACCAGGATGATCTGGTCGACCTGCTTCTTGTACGACAGTGCGGCGATATCGATGCCGATCTTCATATCGACTTGGGTCTGGCGCATGTCCGGCTCGAAATGTTCATCGCCCAGGTCGTCCCACTGCAGGGTGCCTTCGCGCAGTTGCTGATAGGCGTAGCGCTTGAGCTGCCATTCGCCACGCTCGGCAAGCCGGCCCAGCCGCAGCGCCAGCTTGCGCTGGCGGCGCAGCTGATCGTGAAGATCGCGGCGGAACGAGGCCGATCCGGTACGCGAGAAATCGATACTGTCCCCGCTGATCGGCTTGACGAAGCTCTTTTCCAGCGGCGGACAGTCGTAGAAGAAAATGCGATAGAGCGCTTCGCGCGGACGGTCGAGCGCCTTGAGATGCTCCAGCGCCATACCGAAAACGGTCTTGGCGACGGTGCGCGCGTCGTTGGCGTCGCGTTCGCCCCAAACCTTGCGGTAGCGCGCAAGAAAAAAAGCGCCGTCGACAAGGATGGCTGTGTTGTTCATGGGGTGGTCCTAATTAAGAAACGGGATGATCGCCGTCGACTTCAGTCGACGGCGAGAGAAGAATTTTAGCGATTTGGACGCTCAATAGTGAATCACTGACCGAATCACCTTGCCTTCGTGCATCAGATCGAACGCCTCGTTGATGCGCTCCAACGGCAATACCTTGGTGATCATTTCGTCGATCTTGATCTCGCCGCCCAGATAGCGCTCGACATAGCCCGGCAGCTGCGAGCGCCCCTTCACGCCACCGAAGGCACTGCCGCGCCATACACGCCCGGTGACCAGCTGGAACGGACGCGTGCTGATTTCCTGGCCCGCCCCGGCAACACCGATGATGATCGATTCGCCCCAGCCCTTGTGACAGCACTCCAGCGCGGCGCGCATGACGTTGACGTTGCCGATGCATTCGAACGAATAGTCGACCCCGCCGTCAGTGAGATCGACGATCACCTGCTGGATGGGTGTATCGGGATAATCCTTTGGATTGATGCAGTCGGTGGCGCCAAGCGCCCTGGCCATGGCGAACTTTTCCGGATTCGTATCGACCACGACGATGCGCCCGGCCTTGGCCATGACCGCACCCTGCACGACCGACAGGCCAATGCCACCCAGACCGAACACCGCTACCGATGCACCGGGCTCGACCTTGGCCGTGTTGAGAACGGCGCCAATACCCGTGGTAATGCCGCAACCGAGCAGGCAGACCTTCTCCAGCGGCGCGGCCTTGTTGATCTTCGCCAGCGAAATTTCCGGCAGGACGGTGTATTCGCTGAAGGTGCTGGTGCCCATGTAGTGCAACAGCGGCTTGCCATTCAAGGAGAAACGCGAGGTGCCGTCGGGCATCAGGCCCTTGCCCTGGGTCGCACGGATCTTCTGACACAGGTTGGTCTTGCCGGAAAGGCAGAACTTGCATTCGCCGCATTCGGGCGTGTAGAGCGGGATGACGTGGTCGCCTACGGCTAACGAAGTCACGCCTTCGCCAACTTCCTCGACGATGCCGCCACCCTCATGACCGAGAATGACCGGAAATTCGCCTTCCGGATCGGCACCGGACAGCGTGAACGCATCGGTATGGCAGACGCCGGTGGCGACGATACGCACCAGCACTTCGCCAGCCTTGGGCGAAGCCACGTCCACTTCCTCGATCGATAAGGGCTGGCCTGCGGCAAAAGCGACGGCGGCACGCGATTTCATGGAGTGCTCCTTATGAGGACGAAAAATAGGGATGGACTCGATCGCAAAAGCAGTATCGAGTCGGCATGACTCAATAGCGTATCAGCTAATACATATCGTGAACCTTATGCGTCATCTTGCTACAGCAATTCGCACTCGTTTCCGCAAGGCACTGCTACCTGTGCCGACTTCGATAAACAAAGGAGTTCGGTAAAAAGAGGCTCAACGAAAAGGAGTTCATATGAAAATGTTCGCGTCTTTCGTTTGCCTTGCCATCCTGACAGCGCAAGTATCGGCGCAAGATGTACGGATGCCTGCTTTAAACACGCTGCAGGAAGACCGCCAACCGGATCTGTCCGCATTCGAACTTGCCGCTCCCATCGAGAATCCTTCGCCACCACCCCGCACATTGGCCGGCAAAGATACGTACACCTATCTGCGCTGCCACTATCGCAGCGACAGCGATCCCAACGGTACGCAGACCAGGTACGAATGGGCCACAGACGCCAATGGCCGATGGTACCGGGTCAATGGCTACTGGTATTCAGGGAGTCTCTTTGAATGGAACAACATGTTCTACACGGCCACCGAACAGGCTGAATTTCGGACGGTCTGCGGCGATTCGCTGAAACGAAAAGGCATTTCGGCCAAGCTTGCCGACATATCCGGTGCGGATACCGCCGCATCGTTCAATCATGTGCTCTGGACGCAGGCCAAGCCCGAAGACTCGCGAGGCACGGAACGGATCATCGTTTTTGGCGACAGCCTGAGCGATACGCGCAATCTGAAAAATCTCTCCCTCGGTTTGATACCCAACGCCGGTTCGTGGTTCCTGGGGCGTTCCAGCAACGGCCCTGTGTGGCCCGAATACCTGGGGAATAACGTCGGGCTGACGGTCTACAACTGGGCGGTTGCCGGCGCGGCCGCTGATCGGCAACTTGTCATTCCCGGATTTATCCAGCAGGTCGACTCATGGACCCGCATGATGCGCAGCGCCAAGGACTATGACCCCGGGCAAAGCCTCTTTTACCTCATGGTCGGCGTCAACGACCTGATCAATTATGACCGCACGCCAAATCAATCGCTGAGCACTATCGAGGAAGGCTTGCGCAAACTGCTACGTGCCGGCGCAAGGAAAATCGTCATTTCCAATCTACCGGATGCGACGCGCGCGCCGTTATTTCGCATACGCCGCGACGGCGCGGCCATGGCCGCCAGGATCAACGAGTTCAATGCACGTCTTCCCCAACTGATCGACAAACTTGAGGCTGACTATCCGAACACCGTTGCACTGTTCGATGCGAACGCCTTTTTCAAACAGATACTCGATGCGATAGAACAGGCTGGCTTCAGCGATGCGGAACAATCATGCCTGCGCATCGATAACAGCTCCATGCTCAATTACCTGTTGCCCCATGACCGGCGCGTCGAATGCACCGCCGATACGTACGTATTCTGGGACACATTGCATCCGACTACCCGCATGCATCAGCAGATAGGCCAAGCCATGCAGGAGGCCACACCAGCAGCCTGGCTCCAGTAGCCACGCCATATGACTGTTCGTGCCCTGCTACGGGGCACGTGCGGTCACACGGCGATTTGCCGGTGCGCATTTGATCGCCTGTTGATATGCCGCAGCCTCTTTCTTTATCCACTCGCGAAACAGTCGCAAGCCGGCATGACTCTCAGAGCGCGGCGGATACACCAGAAAATACGCTTCGGGAATCTTCATGTAGCGATCCCCCAGCATGCACAGCAGGCCGGCATCGATCAGCGGACGCGCCATCACCATGCGCCCAAGCGCCACACCCATACCTTCCACGGCCGCGCGCTGTAGCGCATCGGTGGTGTCAAATTGCGCCACGAAGCGACGGGGAACCTCTACGCCTGCGTATTCGCTCCAGTTCTGCCAGCGTCCACCGGGATCGCCCAACAAGGGCCACGCGGCTAGGTCATGCGGATCACGCCCTTGCATACGCTCCACCAGCGCGGGCGCGGCAACCGGCGCGATCCATTCGTCGAAAAGGCACTCGCTTTGCAGGCCCGACCAGCCGCCAAGCCCATAGCGAATAACCACATCCACCGGGTCGCGCTCGAAATCGACCAGGCTGGTGCTCGATTGAAGGTTCAACTCCAGCTCGGGATGGGCGGCCACCAGACCGGCCAGGCGCGGCACCAGCCAGCTGGTCATGACACCGGGGATGGTGTTGACGGTCAGCGCTTCCTCGCGTCGGCAACGGTAGACCGCCAAAGCGCGGTCAATGCCTTCGAAATGCACACCGATCGCATCGAGCAGGCGCTGTCCCTCAGCGGTCAACTGAACACCACGAGGGCCACGGTCGAACAGCTTGCGTTCGACGCGCTGCTCCAACTGGCGAATCTGGTGACTGAGCGCGCTGACAGTGAGATGCGACTGCTCCGCGGCGCGCGAGAAATTTCCTGCGCGGGCGGCGACGACAAACTGCTGCAATAGGTCCAGCGAGATACGTGCCATCTTGAAAATCTCTCAAGCCTGTGTTGCCAATATATCGCTTTTCCGGGTCCTGGGGTGAGCTTATCTTGAGTTCTCTGCCACTCGCAGAAACTTATGGAGGCGCGGTTATGAGTTCGCTTTGGACTGACATGCTGTTCCTGCACGGCCATATCGCCGACCCCAAACTGGCCCGCCGGCTGGTACAGCCGACACCCCCGGCCGCACCGCCCAAGACCGGCGGCGGCAAGCCTCGGCCAGCACGGCGTCGCGCGACCTACTATCTGGCCGCCTCATTGCGCCGCAGTCTCTGGATGGGTTGATTCACGCCGTCGCACTACCAACTCGAAGAGAATGCCCCGTCACGGTTTTCTTCGAGGAGTTTCACCATGAGTTTGAGCCTGCGTCAGCTTGGCCGGTCGGGGCTTTCCGTAGCACCGCTGGCCTTTGGCGGCAATGTGTTCGGATGGAGCGCGGACGAAGCGCGGTCGTTTCAGTTGCTGGATACTTTTGTCGATGCCGGCTTCAATCTGATCGACACGGCGGACGTGTATTCCGCCTGGGCGGCGGGTAACCGTGGTGGCGAATCGGAAGCCATTATCGGCAAGTGGCTCAAACGCAGCGGCAAACGCGACAAAGTGCTGATTGCCACCAAGGTTGCCAAGTGGGGACAGCAACCGGGCCTGTCGCCGATCAATATTCGCGAAGCGGTGGAAGGTTCGCTCAAGCGGCTGCAGGTCGAGCAGATCGATCTGTACCAGGCACATGAAGATGACGCCACTGTCCCGCTGCATGAAACCCTCGGCGAATTTTCGCGGCTGATCGAAGAAGGCAAGATCCGTGCGATTGGCGCATCGAACTACAGCGCCGATCGTTTTGCCGAGGCTTTGCAGGTATCCGAGCAATACGGGTTGCCGCGTTACGAAAGTCTGCAGCCCGAGTACAACCTGGTGAGTCGTGCCGGCTATGAAAAAGGCCTGGAGCCGATTTGCCGGTCCGAGCAGATTGGCGTGATCGGTTATTACTCGCTGGCCAGTGGATTTCTTACCGGGAAGTACCGTAGCGAAGCCGATCTGGCAAAGAGTTCCGCACGCGGTGGCGCGGTGAAGAAGTACTTGAACAAGCAGGGCCTGGGGGTACTGGCGGCGCTTGATCAGGTCGCTGCTGCGCATAGTGCAACGCCGGCGCAGGTGGCACTGGCCTGGTTGATTGCGCGACCTGGCGTGACTGCGCCGATCGTCAGTGCGACGAGTGTCGAGCAGTTGAAAGATATTTTGGGAGCGGCGACGCTTGAGTTGAGTGCTGGTGAAATTGCGCAGTTGGATGTAGCTAGCGCGAGCTAAGAGCGCCCCCTCACCCCAACCCTCTCCCCCGGCATAGCCAGGGGAGAGGGAGCTAACTGAGGCAACTTCAGTGTTTCGCACTTGCGTAACCTGCCCCCTCTCCCCTGGCTATGCCGGGGGAGAGGGTTGGGGTGAGGGGGCTTTTAAGGCGAAGGCGACTCCGGATTCTCCGTATCGTCATCATCCGGCGCCTGCACCTGGTAACCCTGCGCTTTCAACTTCGCCAACAAACCCTTGGCCCCCAGCACCTGATCCATCGGCAGCAGCGCAAAGCTCTGCGCATCGTTCGCCAGCGCATTCTTCGCCGCATTCATCCAGGTGTCTTCGACCTTCTGCGGCAGATCGCTCAAACCGATCTTCTGCGCAAGGCCCGTCTCGGTCACGGCGGTAACGCATGCCTCACGCTGGTCTTTCAGCGATGCCTTGCGCAGTACGTCGATATCGCCAGTAGCCCATGCATTGGCGCGCGCCACCATGGCGCCCAGCTGGTTCTGCACCGTATCGAGCACATTGGAAAAACACTGCTCGTCGTTCATCGACAGACTCTTGAACGCTTTGACCGCGGCACGGGGCTCGGTGATCACCATCTGATACTTGGTTTCGGTGATCTTGATGTTGTGCTTCTTGGCCAGGTCACGCACCGTGTTCTTGACGCCACCGGATGCATTCATTCCGCTGCGCTTGACGGCCTTGTCGTAAAGCTCCAGCGCGGCAAAGATCGGCCGCCAACGCTCGATACCCGAATCGTTGCCGATGTATTGCTGCTTCAGCGGCAGCCATCGTGCATAAAGCGGCGTGGGCAACGTTTGCTGCAAGGTCTTGTCGTCGGGATTCTTGCGGGCGCCGACCAGCGACGGCAGCAGGAAAAGCTTGCCGAAGAACCCGGTATCCGCCTTGATCGTTACCTTGGGCGGATCGATCACTTCCTGCGAATGCGCGATCACGTCTTCGACTTCATCGGTCTTCCACTGCATGTGATCGGGTAGCGGCGAAACCGTGCCCAGTACGTACATCACATGATCGCCCTTGCTCACTTTCCATAAGCCGGGCCCGGGCTGCACGCCGCTCACGGTAATCGCTTCGAGGTTGGCCACAGAGCCCGATGGCGCCGGAGCCGTGCTGGCAGGTGCCACGCTCTGCGCGACGGCAGGGAGGGCTGCGCTAAGCGCCAACAGCAGAACGGACTTGGCGATAGGCATAAAAGGTTCCTGGGTTGATGGACGCTAGTGGGTAGAGGACTGATCCTTGGCGAGCAGGCAAAGTTCAATGCCGTCTCAATAGCACAAAGCACAGGTTTAGCATGTGCCGTGCAAACAAAACGGGGCGCCGAAGCGCCCCGTCTTATCAAGCGATCAGCCGCTTACAGCGACGCCAGCGCCTTGTTGAACGTTTCACTGGGACGCATCGCCGCGCTGACCAGCTTCAGGTTCGGATGGTAGTAGCCCTCGATCTCGACCGGCTTGCCCTGTACGCCATTGAGTTCGCCGACGATCTTCGCCTCGTTCTCGGCCAATATCTTGGCCAGCGGCGCGAACCTCGCCTTGAGCTTGGCGTCCTCGTTCTGCGCAGCCAGGGCCTGCGCCCAGTACAGCGTCAGGTAGAAGTGGCTGCCGCGGTTATCGAGTTCGCCGACCTTGCGCGCCGGCGATTTGTTGCTGTCGAGGAACTGGCCGTTGGCCTGGTCGAGCGTCTTTGCCAACACACCGGCGTCGGCATTGTTGTAACGGTTGCTCAGATGTTCGAAGGAGGCAGCCAGCGCCAGGAATTCGCCCAGCGAATCCCAGCGCAGATAGTTCTCTTCGACGAACTGCTGCACGTGCTTGGGCGCCGAACCGCCAGCACCGGTTTCGAACAGACCGCCGCCGGCCATCAGCGGCACGATGGAAAGCATCTTCGCGCTGGTGCCCAGCTCCATGATCGGGAACAGGTCGGTGAGATAGTCGCGCAGCACGTTGCCGGTCACCGAAATGGTGTCCTGGCCCTTGCGGATGCGCTCCAGCGAAAGCCTGGTAGCGTCGACCGGCGACAGGATGCGGATATCCAGACCCTGGGTGTCATGGTCCTTCAGATAGGTCTCGACCTTCTTGATGATCTGCGCGTCATGGCCGCGCTTGGCGTCCAGCCAGAACACGGCCGGCGTGTCGCTCAGGCGCGCGCGGTTGACGGCAAGCTTGACCCAATCCTGGATCGGAGCGTCCTTGGTCTGGCACATGCGCCAGATATCGCCCGCTTCGACGTTGTGCTCGAGCAGCGTGTTACCGCTGGCATCGGTCACCTTGACCACGCCGTCGCCGGCGATCTGGAAGGTCTTGTCGTGCGAGCCGTATTCTTCGGCCTTCTGCGCCATCAGGCCGACATTGGGCACACTGCCCATGGTGGCCGGATCGAACGCGCCGTTGGCTTTGCAGTCCTCGATCACGACCTGGTAGACGCCCGCGTAGCTGCGATCCGGAATCACCGCCTTGGTGTCCTGCAACTTGCCCTGGGCGTCCCACATCTTGCCCGAGTCGCGGATCATCGCCGGCATCGACGCATCGATGATGATGTCGCTGGGCACGTGCAGGTTGGTAATGCCCTTGTCCGAGTTGACCATCGCCAGGCCCGGACGCTTGGCGTATTCGGCCTTGAGGTCGCCCTCGATCGCGGCCTGCTGATCGGCCGGCAGATTCTTCAGGCGCACGTACAGGTCGCCGATGCCGTTGTTTGCATCGAAGCCGGCCTGCTTGATCGCATCGGCGTGCTTGGCCAGCACATCCTTGTAGAACTCGTTGACCACCAGGCCGAACATGATCGGATCGGAGACCTTCATCATGGTCGCCTTCAGATGCAGCGAGAACAGCACGCCTTGGCTTTTGGCGTCCTCGATCTGCGCATCGATAAAGCTGGCCAGGGCCTTCTTGCTCATGACCGCGGCGTCGATCACTTCACCGGCCTGCACGCTGGTCTTTTCTTTCAGCACCTTGCTGCTGCCGTCCTTGCCGAACCACTCGATCTTGACGCTGCCGGGCTGGGCGATGGTCACCGACTTCTCGCTACCGTAGAAATCGCCGCCGTCCATCTGTGCCACGTGCGTCTTGGAGTCCTTGCTCCATGCGCCCATGCGATGCGGGTGCTTGCGCGCATAATTCTTGACCGACAGCGGCGCGCGGCGATCGGAATTGCCTTCGCGCAGCACCGGATTGACCGCACTGCCCATGACCCGCGCATAGCGCGACTTGGTCTCTTTTTCCTTATCGTCCTTGGGCTCATCGACGTAGTCGGGCAAGGCATAGCCCTGCGACTGCAGCTCTTTCACCGCCGCCTTCAGCTGCGGCACGGAGGCGCTGATGTTCGGCAGCTTGATGATGTTGGCGTCCGGCGTGGTCGCCAGCTCGCCCAGCTCGGTCAGATCGTCGGCGATCTTCTGACCGTCCTTCAGGTATTCGGGGAATTGCGAAAGAATGCGGCCGGCCAGCGAAATATCGCGGGTCTCGACGGCAATGCCCGCGGTGGCGGCAAAGGCTTCGATAACGGGCAACAGGGACTGCGTAGCCAGGAACGGGGCTTCATCCGTGAGCGTGTAGATGATCTTGGGCGTTTGGGACATGGTCTGCACAACCTCTTTGGCTACGGCACTGTTCGATTTTTAAAGGAGCGCCGCCCGCGACTCGGACAGCACGCCCCACGCTAGTGGCGTCGGATCTGCCGAAATCAACCGCAAGGGCCGATCGGGTTCGACGATAGCTGCCTATTGTCGCGACTTAAGGGTAGCCAAGGAAAGGCGCAGCCCTGCGTAACGTACGCGAAGGTATGGCCATACGCTGCGGTGACGACCGCTGATCGAAGCGTGGGGAATAACAGATATGCGCCGCAAACCCGGCGCAACGGTGGCGCAGCCTTGCGCTGCGCCACCGTCGATCGAAAGCCTTACTTCACCGAAAAATCTTTCGTGGATACCGACTTGCCATCCTGCGAGATCTCCACCTTGTAGCTGCCGGTCGGCCAGCCGCTGGGCTTGGCGATATGGAAGGCGGTGTTCGCCGGCCCGGTCGGGTTGATGGTGGTGCTCTCTTCGTTGACCGTCTGGCCGTCCTGATAGGTCCACTTGGCATCGAGCTTGGCCGTGCCGGCGCCGGTGGTGGCGACAGAGGCGTAGATCGTGTCCTTGGCACCGAAGCTGGTCGTCGGCGTGGTGACTTTCTGGTCGCCGTCGACCGCGCTGCCCAGATCGACCGAGCTCACGGCGACCGCCACCGGTGCCGCCGGCGCTGGGGTGGTCTGTGCCGCGGGCGGCGGTGTCGCCTGCGTGGCCGCCGGTGGGGTGGCGTTGTCTTCCTTCTTGCCGCAGCCGCCCAGTGCGAGCGTGGCAGCCAGCGATACGGCCAAGATCAAAGCTTGCTGGGTGAACTTCATGATCTCGCTCCTCGTTATTGTTTGGCTGGGATCTTCAGGACCTGCCCCGGCTTGATCTTGTCCGGGTTACTCAGCTGATCGCGATTCGCATCGAAGATGGGTTGCCATGCATTCGCATTGCCGTAGAAATGCTTGGCAATCTTGGACAGGCTGTCACCCGAGACCACGGTGTAGCTCTGCTCCGCGGTCGAACTCACACCCGATTGAACATCGGAAAAATCCGCTTTGCCGCTGTCATTGCTCATGGAGCCTTCCTCCTCACCGAAGAGAGCATCACAGATACTTCGAGCGATGTTAACGAGCTGTGAGGGCGCTTATGCCCCCCGCCATGGCACAAAAAAAGCGCGAGGTTACCCGCGCTCTCGTATCCTGGTGAACAACCCATCGATCAGTTTGAAATCTGTTGCCTCAACCGTGCTCGCTTGCGCGCACGCTGACGTTCGCGCATCGCCGCCCAGCGCTCGGCCAGGCAGGAGAAGATCACGTACAAGGCCGGCGTACTGAGCAAGGTCAGGCTTTGCGAAATGAACAGGCCACCGATCAATGCGATACCCAACGGACGACGCAGTTCGGAGCCTTCGCCCAGGCCGACGACAATCGGCACGGCGGCGAGGATTGCCACCATCGTGGTCATCATGATCGGGCGGAAACGCACGATGCAGGCCTCGCGTACGGCATCGATCGGCGACTTGCCATGCTTGCGCTGCGCGACGAGGGCGAAGTCGATCATCATGATCGCGTTCTTCTTGACGATACCGATCAACAGTACCAAGGCAATCTGCGCGATGATCGAAAGCTCGGTATCGGTCAGCCACATCGCCAGCAACGCACCCACACCGGCCGCCGGCAAGGTGGACAGGATCGTCACCGGATGGATCAGGCTTTCGTACAACACGCCCAGCACGATATAGACGGTAACCACCGCAGCCAGCAGCAACCAGAGCATGCCGCTCTGGGACTGCTGGAAACGACGGAAATCGCCACCGACGTTCAGACGGATATCGCCCGGCATGCGCATGCCGCTGGCCGTACTCTGCACGATCAGCATCGCCTCGCCCATGCTCACGCCCGGTGCGAGGTTGAAGCTCAGATCCATCGTGGTGTACTGGTCTTCGTGCGTGATCATCGTCGGCGCCAGACCGTCCATCTGCTTGGCCAGCGCCCTCAGCGGCACCATCTGGCCGGTGTTGGAAGCGACATAGATACGGTTGATCGCATCGGGGGTCGCGGTCTGCGCCGGCAGCGCGTTGATCACCACCTTGTACTGGTTGATGTCCGAGTAGATCGTCGACACTTGGCGCTGGCCGAAGGCGTTGTAGAGCGCGCCGTCGATGGTGCCGATCGATACGCCCAGCTGCGCGGCGCGGTCGCGATCGATCACGATGTTCTGACGCAGGCCCGCATCGTCGATATCCGAGCCGACATCGGTCAACTTGGGGTTCTTCTTCAACTGGTTGACCAGCTTGGGCAACCATTCCTCCAGCGCCTCCGGGTCGTTGCCTTGCAGCGACACCTGATACTGACCGCCCTGCGAACTGCCGCCGGAACCGCCGCTGGGCAGGTCCTGGATCGGGCGCAGGCGCAGGTTGAGATCGGGATAGGCATTGGCCTTGGCACTCAGTCGCGCCAGCGCATCGAAGGTGGTGTCCGTGCGCCCCTCGGCGCGCGTGCGCAGTTCGATATTGAAACTGCCGCTGGTGCCGGTACGGCTGGTGCCCAGGCGCGAACTCACCGCCTTGACGTCGGGATCGGCCAGGATCATCTGGGTCAGGCGGTCCAGGCGATTGATGGTTTCGCCGAACGACACCGTCGCGCTGGAGGTCGCGCGGCCCGACACCAGACCCGTGTCCTGCGCAGGAAACAAACCGGTCTTGACCACGCCGAACAGGAAGATCGTCACGCCGATCAATACCAGCGGCGTCAACGACAACAACAACGCGTGGCGCAGCGAAAAATTCAATGCGCGTACGTAGACGCGCAACATGCCTTCCTGGATTTTCTCCAGTCGTTGGCTCAGCTTCGAAACCTTGTCCGGTTCGACATGACCGTTGAGAAAACGACCGCACAGCGATGGCGTCAAGGTCAGCGACACCAGCGCCGACATGATGATCGCCGCCACCAGGGTTACGGTGAATTCGCGCATGAACAAGCCGCTGAAGCCGCTCATGAACAGCAACGGGATAAACACCGCCACCAGCGACGCGGTGATCGACACGATGGTAAAGCCGATTTCCTTCGCGCCGGCCAGGGTTGCCTCCAGCCGCGTCATGCCTTCGTCGATATGACGGATGACGTTTTCGATCACCACGATCGCATCGTCGACGACGAAGCCGATGGCGATCACCAGCGCCAGCAAGGTGAGATTGTTGAGCGTGTAGCCGAGCAGATACATGCACAGAAACGCGCCGGCCAGCGACAACGGTACCGCGACGCCGGCAATCAAGGTCGGTGCCAGACGGCGCAGGAACAACGCCATCGTCAATACGACCATGGCCAAGCTGATCAGCAAGGTGATCTGCACTTCCTTCAACGAATCGCGGATCGTCGGCGTACCATCGAAATAAGGCGTGAGCACCGTGCCGGGCGACAGGTATGAGCGCAGGATCGGCAGCTGTGCGCGCACCGCGTCGACCGTGGCGATCACGTTCGCATCGGCCTTCTTGTACACGTACATCAGCACCGCGGGTTTGCGCTGAAACCAGGCGGCCTGATACGCGTCCTGCTGGCCGGCGTAGACGTTGGCGACATCGGAAAGTCGCACCGGAACGCCGTTGTGCGTCGCCACCACCAGGTCGGCGTACTCCTCGGGCTTTTTCAGCTGATCGTTCGCGGTGAGCGCGGTGGTGGTGATGCCGTTGGAAAGAAAGCCCAGCGGCGAGGTGACGTTCGCCGCCGTCAACGCGTTGCGGATCTGGTCCGGCGACAGGTTCATCGCGTTGAGCGCACGCAGATTGAGATCGACGCGGATGGCCGGCGTTGCCGCACCGGCGATATCCACCGAGGCCACGCCATCAAGCTGACGCAGGCGCTGTGCGAGCAGCGAGTCGGAAATGTTGTAGAGATCGGCCGCCGACTGCGTGTCCGACGTCAGCGCGAAGGCGATGATCGGATCGTCGTTGGGATTGGCCTTCTGGTAACTCGGCGGATTGTTGAGGCCAGCCGGCAGATCGGGCGCGGCGGAATTGATCGCCGCCTGCACATCGCGCGCGGCCGCATCGATATTGCGGCCGTTGTCGAAGATCATGAAGACCGACGTGCCGCCTTCGGAACTGCGCGAACGCATCGTATCGATGCCCGGCACCTGCCCGAGGTGGCGTTCCAACGGCGCGGCAACGGTGGTGGCCATCGTGCTGGCATCGGCGCCAGCCTGCGAGGCCTGCACGAAGATCACCGGGAATTGCATATCCGGCAGCGCCGCCACGCCCAGCAGCGAATAGCAGATGATGCCCAGCACGAACATGCCCACGGCCAGCAGGAACGTACCGATCGGGCGGCGGATAAACGGGCCGGAAATATTCATCGTTGTTTCAACGTACGACCTTTAGATCGGTTGAAGGGCGCTAAAGGCCGTGGATAGCGACAGATTGCCTATCGCATGTTACGCCAGGACGGCTGGGGCGCTAAAGGTCGATGAGGCCCGTTAGGGCATGACTTGTGGCACGGGTGGCTGTTTTAGGAGTGAGTGAAGAGGAGTGAGGAGTGAGAGAAGGGCATGAGCGCCCCTTACTACTCGGGCTCTCTCTTACTCCTCACTCCTCTCCACTTACTCCTGCTCCAGAGCTCACCAGCGTGCGCTCCGCTTCTCGTCTGCGACAGGACGCAACGCAACCGCGAGCAGGGGGTGCTTTTAGGAGTGAGCGAAGAGGAGTGAGGAGTAAGAGAGAGCGGGAATGGTGAGGGTGTCCGTGACCCCTCTCACTCCTCACTCCTCTCCACTTACTCCTGCTCTAGAGCGCTCGTTGCGCCTTGGCCAGTTCCCGCTGCTCGCGCCTCAGGCGCAGCCAGTCGGAGAAACGCTCCATGTACAGATAGATCACCGGCGTGGTGTACAGGGTGACCAGCTGCGACAGCAGCAGGCCGCCGACGATGGATACGCCCAGCGGTTTGCGCAGCTCCGAGCCGATGCCCGAACCCAGCGCCAGCGGCAAGGCGCCGAGCATGGCCGCCGCGGTGGTCATCATGATCGGGCGGAAGCGCAGCAGACAGGCGCGGCGGATCGCATCGCGCGCGCGCATGCCGGTACGCTGTGCCTCGATCGCGAAGTCGATCATCATGATCGCGTTCTTCTTGACGATACCGATCAGCAGCACGATACCGACGATGCCGTCCACCGACAGGCTCATTCCGCACAGGATCAGCGCCAGCAAGGCACCGACACCGGCCGGCGGTAGCGTGGAAATGATGGTCAGCGGGTGGATGTAGCTCTCGTACAGCACGCCCAGCACGATATAGATCACCACCACCGCGGCAAGCAGCAGCAACACTTCGTCGCCCAGCGAGGCGGAGAACTCCGCCGCCTTGCCGACGAACTGCCCACGCACCTGCGGTGGGAAGTTGAGCGTCGACTCGACCTCGTGGATCGCCTTGACCGCATCGGACAGCGAGTAGCCCTGCGCCACGTTGAACGACAAGGTCACCGCCGGCAACTGCTGCTGATGGCTGATGACCAAGGGCGCCGCCGTCGCAGTGGCCGTCGCCAGCGAGGCGAGCGGAATCGTGCCGCCACCGCCGACCTGGAAGCCGACATTGCCGGTATTGCCGATGCCCGACGGCGTGGCCGAATTGCTCGAGGTGAGCTGGCCGAAGCTGGTGGCATTGGAACCGGTCAGCGCACCGTTGCCGTTGCCGCGCACGGTGAGCTGATTGAGCAGCGCCGTGCTGGTGCGGAATTCCGGCGCAACCTCCAGCACCACGCGGTACTGGTTCAACTGGGTAAAGATGGTCGAGATCTGGCGCTGACCGAATGCGTCGTAAAGCGTGTCGTCGATGGTCTGCACCGGCACGCCCAGGCGGCTGGCTTTTTCGCGGTCGATCACCAGCGACAGCGAGTTGCCGCTATCGGCCAGGTTGTTGTCCACGTCGGACAGTTCCGGCCGCTGACGCATCGCCTGCGTCATCTGGTTCGCATATTTGGCCAGCTCGTCGGAGTTGAGATCCGATAGCGAATACTGGTATTCGGTCGCGGCCACGCGGCTATCGAGCGTCACGTCCTGCACCGGCTTGAGATACAGCGCCACACCGGGAATGCCGGCGACTTCGTTCTGCAGGCGCGGCAGGATTTTCTCCAGGCTATCGCGATCGCCGCGGTCTTTCAGCACGATGCTCAGCTGACCCTGGTTCAAGGTCGGATTGATCGAACCGGCGCCGATAAACGCGGCCACACCCACGACCGCCTTGTCCTTGCGCAACGCCTCGGCGACCGCCTGGGTGCGCTGCTCCATCTGCGGGAACGCGACGTTCTGATCGGCCTGCACCACACCGGTAATCATGCCGGTGTCCTGCTCGGGCAGCAGGCCCTTCGGGATAATGACGTAGAGAATGACCGTGACCACCACGCTGATTGCCGCCACGGTGATCGTGGTGCGCTGGTGATCGAGCACCCAGTCGAGCGAGCGCTCGTACACGCCGACCGTGCGCGTCCACAGGTTCTTCTTGCCCTCGGCCGCGTGCCGCTCATGCACGTCGTCGCCTTCGGGCAACGCATCGGCCTTGAGCAGGTAGGCGCACATCATCGGCGTCAGCGTCAACGACACCAGCATCGAGATCGCCACCGCGATGGTCAGCACCCAGGCGAACTCATGGAACAGGCGACCAGTCACGCCGGGCATCAGCAGCAGCGGCAGGAACACCGCGATCAGCGACACAGTCAGCGACAACACGGTGAAGCCAATTTCCTTCGCACCGATCTCGGCCGCTTCCTTGCCGTCCTTGCCCTGCTCGATATAGCGCACGATGTTTTCGATCATCACGATCGCATCGTCCACCACGAAGCCGGTGGCGACGGTAAGCGCCATCAGCGAAAGGTTGTCCAGCGACATGCCGGTAAAGGCCATCACGCCGAACGTACCCATCAACGACAACGGCACCGCCACCGAGGGAATGATCGTGGCCCACAGGCGGCGCAGGAACACGAAGATCACCGCCACCACCAGGAAGATGGTGAGGACCAGCGTGAACTGCACGTCCTCCACCGAGGCACGGATGGTCACCGTACGATCGGCGAAGATATCCAGGTGCACGTCGGCCGGCAGCACGCTGCGCAACTCGGGCATCAGCGCGCGGATGCGCTCGACCGTCTGCACGATGTTCGCGCCGGGCTGGCGACGAATATCGAGCAGCACCGCCGGCTTGCCGTTGGCCCATGCGGCGAGCTGATCGTTCTCCACACCGTCGACCACGCTGGAGACATCGGACAGTCGCACCGGCGCGCCGTTCTTGTAGGCGATGATGGTGCTCTTGTACTCGGCCGCATCGCTGAGCTGGTCGTTGGTGCCGATGCTGTAGGACTGCGTCTTGCCGTTCAACGTACCCTTGGGCGCATTGACGTTGGCCTGGGTCAATGCGCTGCGCACGTCTTCCAGGGTCAGGCCCAGGTTGGACAGCTGCGCCGGATTGACCTGGATGCGCACGGCCGGACGCACGTTGCCCGCGATAGATACCAGGCCCACGCCCTGCACCTGCGAGAGCTTCTGCGCGAGGATCGAATCGGCGTAGTTGTTGACGTCGCGCAGCGGCAGGCTCTCGGAAATCAGCTTGAGCGTGACGATCGGTGCGTCAGCCGGATTGACGCGGTTATAGACCGGCGGATACGGCAGGTTGTTCGGCAGCGTGCCCTTGGCCTGGCTGATCGCCGCCTGCACGTCCTGGGCGGCGATATCGATGTCGCGATCCATCGAGAACTGCAGCACGATAGTCGACAGACCCGCCGACGAATCGGAGGTCATCATGCTCAGGCCGGAGATCTGGCCGAAGTTGCGCTCCAGCGGCGTGGTGATCAACGCCGCCATGGTCGATGCGCTGGCGCCCGGGTATTGCGTGGTCACCACCAGGCTGGGGGCATCGATTTCCGGCAGCGCCGACACCGGCAGCTGGCGATAACCGAGGATACCCAGCAGCAACACCGCCACCATCAGCAGCGATGTAGCGATCGGTCGGCGGATGAAAAGGGTGGAGAAGCCCATGGGGTTAGTTGACCGTCAGTGGTTGGGGAGGCGCGCTCATGCGCAGCCGCGTGTCCGTATTACCTGGAGATGGGAGATGAGTGGTGGGGGCGCAAGTCCGCAAGGTTTTTGCATCCCCTGGGTTGCGCAAGCGCACGGTTGTCGCGCCCCCGCTACCCATCTCCCACCTCCCGCTTCTCATCACCGTCCGCCGCCACCGCGACGACCGCCCTTGCCATCCTTCTTCGCCTTCTGCAGCTCTTCGTCGGTCGGCGCGGCGGGAACTTCACCGGGCTTGAGCGGCTTGATCTTGCTGCCCGGCTTCAGGCGGAACTGACCTTCGGTGACGACCTGGTCGCCTTCTTTCAGGCCGCTGCCGATCATCACGTGGCTGTCGCCGACTTCGGCTGTGGTCTTCACTGCCTGCATCTTGACCGTGTTGTCGGCCTGCACCAGATAGACATAGTCGCCATCGGGACCGCGCTGCACGGCCTGCGCCGGAATCACCAGGCCGCCGTTGACCGTGTTGACCTTCAGCTGCACGTTGACGAACTGGCCCGGCCACAGCGCGGAGGTCGGGTTCGGAAATTCCGACTTGAGGCGGAACGTGCCGGTGGTGACGTCGATCTGGTTGTCGACCACCTTCAGCACGCCATCGTTGGCGATGGTGTGCGCATCGGCGCGATCGAGCGCGGCCACTTCGAGCGGCAGGCCCTTGGTCATCGCCTCGCGCACCACTTCGAGATTCTGCTCGGGCAGCGAGAACATCACATTGATCGGATGCAGCTGGGTCAGCGTGACGATGCTGCTGGTGGTGGTGACCACGTTGCCCGGGTCGACCGCACGGATGCCGGCCACGCCATCGATCGGCGAGAGGATCTTGGTGAAGCCCAACTGCACCTTGGCGCTGTCGATCGCCGCATCGTCGGCCTGCACGGTGGCCTGGTTCTGGCTGAGCGTATTGCGCAAGGTGTCCATGTCCAGCTTGGAGATGTAGCCCTTGGTGGCCAGATCGACGTTACGGTCCAGATTGCTCTTGGCGGTCGCCAGCAAGGCCTGATCCTGCTGCTTCTTGGCAACGGCCTGCTGATAGTTGGCCTGGAAGGTACGCGGGTCGATTTCGGCAAGTACGTCGCCGGTCTTGACCTCCTGGCCTTCCTTGAAATTGATCCTGAGCAGTTGCCCGGTGACCTGCGGGTTGATCGTCACCGTGTTGAGCGCCTGCACCGTACCGAGCGCGGTCAGGAAAATCGGCACATTCTGCTTGGTAACGGGCACCACGGTGACAGGCACCGGCGGTGCGTCCTTTCCGTTATTGTCGCCGCCGGCATCCTGTGCCTGTTGTCCACCGCGACGGCCGCCGCCCGCGCTGCCTTCGTCGCCCGAGGGCTTGTGCAGCATGCGGAACCCCACGAAACCGACCACGATCACCACAATGGCGATCAGCGCGATCTTCCAAAAACGCGACATGTAGAGCTCCCAAATATTAGACGGCGGGCCACCCGACCCCACCTGGCGCGGCGTGCGCCCGTTTTTACGTTGGGTGAAAGGATAGGGGCAGTGGAACGAGATTTGACAATGCCGGTTGACATGGGTGGTGCATGACCGATGGCAGGGCCAATCCCCTCTCGTGCCTTGTTCTGACCTATCTCGCTACGAATAGTTGCCCAACAATGTGACGCCCAGATGCGCAGTGTAGGCTGAACCGGCTGCAAACTTCGTGCGGGCTTCGTCTATACTCTGAGGCTTGTTGCCCGGGGACAGCTTGTCCGGGGGAGCGGCAAGTAAGCATAGCCTCGGTCTGACGCCACGCTAGCGGTGTGCAACGGCCCGATGCCCGCCGACTTTACTTTTGACTGGAGTAATTGCGTGAGCGGTTCCATGAGCAAATCCGACCAGAGCTTCATGCGCAGCTTTTCGCTGCTGATCGTGGGCCTGGCCGTGCTGACGTTGCTGTTGATTGGCCTGGCCTGGACGATCTATGACCACGAGCCTAAAGAAGTCGACCCCAGCGCCCAGGCGCAAGTAGACGCTCGCATCGCGCCCAACGGCGCCGTATACGCCGGCAATACCGGCCGTGCCGCCATGCTGGCCGCGCAGGAAGCCGCCGCCAAGGCCGCCGCGTCCCAGGTCGCTTATGGCGGCACCAAGGACGGCAAGACGATTTACGACAACCTCTGCCACAGCTGCCATACCGCTGGCGTGGCCGGTGCGCCGAAACTTGGCGACAAGGCCGCCTGGGGTCCGCGCATCGCCGAAGGCCTGGACACCCTGGTCAAGCATGCGATCGAGGGTTACAAGGGCCCCGATGGCAACATGATGCCGGCCAAGGGCGGCAACCCGTCGCTGACCGACGAGCAGGTCAAGGCCGCTGTGACCTGGATCACTCAGCAGGCCAAGTAAGCCGCACCGCTTTATCGGTTCGAACGACGCCGCCTTCGGGCGGCGTTGTCGTTTCTAAGGCAGTCCACGCTCGGCGCGCCACTCGCGCGCAAAACGCTGAAGTCGCGGGAAAAATGCCTCGAAGCGCTGCTGCAGCGGCCCGCGCAACGCCTCCAGTACCGGCAACGACTGCGCCAACGGATTGGCTCGCCGCAGTCGACGCGAGATGCCGCCAAGTGCCCGGCCGATCTCCGCCGGGTCGGCATAGCCCGCGGGCAGGCCGTGCGTCTCCATATATACAAGGAATCGCTTCAGATCCGGCGGCAGCAGCGACTCGTGGCGGTAAAGCAGATCGCGCAGCGCCGGAGAGAACAGATGCAGGGGCTGCCCGCTCCAGCGTAGGAAATCGCGAGCGAGGCAATGGTCGAACCACATGTCGAGCAAAATCCCCGCGTAGCGGCGATAGGGGGCCTCGAACAGGGCGCGCGCCGCGATCACTTCCGGATGGCTGTCGGTATAGACGTCGATGGCGCGATGCAGGCGTACACCGTCGATAGCTCCCTCGGGCAGGCGCAACGCCTCGGGCGGTCCATGCACGAAATCGCCGAGCATGCCGCCCAGTTGCATCAGCTCGTCGTCGCCCGCGAGCAAGGCATGCGCAAGATGGTTCATCGTCGCGGCGCGGCTCGTCCGGTCGCCTGGGCGGTTATCATTCCGGTCATGAACATCCTGGCGCTTCCCGCAGACCCCGACAGTTTTCCCGATCAGGCCGCCAGCTTCGCGCTCAACGGCCCGGCCGGCAAGCTCGAAGTCATCAGCGACGTGGCCGAGCGTCCTGGTGCGCGCCGCGGTACGGCGATCGTCTGCCATCCGCATCCGCTGCAAGGCGGCACCATGCATAACAAAGTGGTCACGATGGTCGAGCGCAGCCTGCGCGAATCGGGCCTGGATACGCTGCGCTTCAATTTTCGCGGTACCGGCGAGTCCGAAGGCAGCTACGACGACGGCAACGGTGAGGGCGACGACCTGGCCGCGGTCGCCCAGTGGGTACGCGAGCGACGCCCGGACGACGCATTGTGGCTGGCCGGTTTCTCGTTCGGCAGCTATGTCTCGATCCGCAACGCGGTGCGCTTGCGCGCCGACGCGCTGATCAGCATCGCGCCGCCTGCCGGGCGCTGGCCGTTCGACACGATCGAGCTGCCCACCTGCCCCTGGCTGGTGGTGCAGGGCGAGGACGACGAAATCGTCGATCCGCAGGCCGTATTCGACTGGATCGACGCCATGGAGCATCCGCCCGAACTGGTGCGCATGCCCGAAACCAGCCACTTCTTTCATCGCCGCCTGATGGATCTGCGCGGTGCGATCAAACACTCGATACGCGACTGGCTACCGCCTCAAAGGAGTTAAGGATGCGCCTTTTTCTGATTGCCACAGCGCTGCTGGCGCTCCCGCTGGCCGCAAACGCGGCCAGCTTCGACTGCACCAAGGCCGCTACGCCTGCGGAAAAAGCCATTTGTGGCGATGCCGATCTGTCCAAGCTGGATAGCGATCTCAATAGCGCCTTCATCAGCGCCATGTCGGCCGCTGCCAACCCCGACAGCCTGCGCAGTTCGCAGCGCGACTGGCTCAAGCGTCGCAACGCCTGCGGCGGCGACACCGTGTGTCTTCAACGTGTTTATCAGGAACGCCTGGACCGCCTGCAGAACACAGGCAGCACTGGCCGCACCGGCGATGCACGCTGGGTGCAGGTGTGGCAGCTCGACAACGACAATCCGTCGGCCAGCAGCCAGATCAGCATCACCGGCAAACCGCCCGCGCTGAAGTTCAGCATCGAGGCGAACAACGGCGGCAATAGCGGTGCACTGGAAGGCAAGATCGTGCTGAAGAGCGATCGCGCCACCTATCGCGACAAGGACGGTTGCCAGCTCGATTTCGTGCGGGTCGGCCAACGGCTGACCGTGCGCCAGAACCAGAACGATTGCGGCGCGGGCAGCGGCGTCTACTACGGCGGCAACTACCTGCCCGCCAGCGCGATCGCGGCCAAGCCGAAGGCATCGCTGGTCAGCCTGAAGGTGCTCGATGCGAATCAGGATGCCGCTGCACGCACGTTGCTGGGCGAGGATTATCAGAACCTGCTCGACACCATCAACATGCAGGGCGAGATCGACGACAAGGACGGCCTGGGCGCGAAAGTCGGCGATTATTTCGTACGCGGCCTGGCCAACACCAACGCCGCGGTGGTGATGCGCAAGGGCGATCAGCTCTGGATCGGCTTGCTGGTGTTCGACAAGCAGAACAACTCGCGCATGCGCTACTACACCAATGTACCGGGCTGGAAAAAGCGTCTGCCGAAGACGATTCAGGCATGGCATGACGAACACGATTCGAAATTGCCGGTCGACTACATGCCCTAAACCATCCCCTCCTACCTCGTCATCCCGGCGCAGGCCGGGATCCAGTGACTCCGGTTATCGGTTTTCGCGAGCACGTTGAAGCTCTGACGCGACAACCCACCGAGAACGCCACTGGATCCCGGCCTGCGCCGGGATGACGATATAGGAAATTCCACAGAAAATTTTTGCAGGCCCCGTACCACCCATGAGCGACATCCCCCTCTCCCCCAGCGCGCGTTACCAGGAAGGTATCGCGGCACATCGTTGGGAAGCCGATCCCGCGCAGCAGGCGCTGCTGCCCGAGTTCGACCGCATGTATGCCTCGCTCTGCGAAACCAGGCAGGACACCGGCAGCTTTTTCGGAAAGTTGAAATCGCTGCTCGGCAACGAATCGTCGGAGCCCGTGCCCGGCTTGTACCTCTGGGGCAGCGTCGGCCGCGGCAAGACGTTTCTGATGGACCTGTTCGTGTCGAGCCTGCCGCCTGGCGTGGCATTGCGCCGGCACTATCACCGCTTCATGGGCGAGGTGCATGAGCGCTTGCGCGAGCTGGGTGAGCGACAGGACCCACTGATCGAAGTGGCCGCCGGTATCGCGCAGCGCTGTCGCGTCCTGTGCCTGGACGAGTTTCTGGTCAACGACATCGGCGATGCAATGATTCTCGCCACGCTGCTCGATGCATTGTTCGCGCGTGGCGTCACCCTGGTGACGACGTCGAACACCGCGCCGAAAAATCTCTACAAGGACGGCCTGCAACGCGCCCGTTTCCTGCCGGCGATCGCCTTGCTCGAACAGCGTTGCCATGTGGTGGAGATGATCTCCAGCCGCGACTGGCGTCTACGTGCGCTATCGCAGGCACCGGTGTATCACACGCCGCCGAGTGCGGAAGCCGAGCGCGCGCTGTCGAAGATTTTCACCACGCAGGCCGTCGGCGATGTTGTCGAGGGTGGCGATATCGTTATCAACGATCGACCGATTCCCTTGCGCAAGCGCGCCGACAATATCCTCTGGTTCGAATTCGACGCGCTCTGCGAAGGTCCGCGCGCGGTATCCGATTACATCGAGCTAGCCAAGGCGGGACCGGCGATCATCGTCTCCAACGTGCCGCAGTTCACCATCTACAGCGAGGACGCCGCCAAGCGCTTCGTGCTGCTGGTGGACGAGTTCTACGACCGTCACGTCAAACTGATTCTTTCCGCTGCCGCACCGATCACCGAGCTGTACGATGGCGAACGCTTGCGCGCGGAGTTTGGTCGTACGGAATCGCGCCTGATCGAGATGCAGAGTGAGGCATACCTGGCTCTCGATCACCGATCCGATTAAAGCAAGCTTCGACTCTTTGTAGGAGCGACTTCAGTCGCGACAGGCCGTGACGTCACCGTGGGTCGCGACTGAAGTCGCTCCTACAAACTAGCCGGCTTTTTTAACCCATCACGGAGGCAACACCATGCTTAGCCTAGTGACTCTAGCCCTGTTGATGGGCGCACCGCAGACACCTGCCGTCGACGACTTCTCCACGCGCGTCACCCGCGCGAAGCTGGCCGAAGGCGCCGCCACCGGTCCCGCCTACCAGAAACTGTTCTGGGACAAGACCGGCGATCCGATGACCGACACGCTCAAGGGCTGCATCAAGAGCAACGCGCCGGCGGACAAGTCGCCTTTCACGCTGGTGGCCGATATCTCGCCGGATGGCCATCCGCTGCGTGTGGAAGTGCGCGTGCCCACGCCCGTGGCCAAATGCGTCGCCGGGCAGTTCTCGGCCTGGACGTTCCCCAAGCCGCCGGTGCAACCCGGTCAGACGGATTACCCGATCGAGATCGACGTCAGCGTCGTGCCCTGAGCCCGGCACATGACGTCTGCCGCCACGCCGCGCTCGCGCAAGGAAAGCTTCAAGGCCATCGTGCGGGTGGTCAGCGGCAATTTTCTCGAGATGTACGACTTCATGGTCTACGGCTATTACGCCCCGGCCATTGCACGCGCGTACTTTCCGAGCCATAGCGCCTATGCCTCGCTGCTGCTGACCCTGCTCGCCTTTGCCGCCGGCTTTGTGATGCGGCCGGTGGGCGCGATCGTGCTGGGGGCTTATATCGACCATCACGGTCGCCGCAAGGGTTTGATCCTTACCCTGTTGTTGATGGCCGTCGGCACGCTGCTGGTCGCCGCCGTGCCCGATTACGCGACGATCGGCGTGCTGGCGCCGCTGCTGGTGCTGGCCGGTCGTCTGCTGCAGGGTTTTTCCGCCGGCGTGGAGCTCGGCGGCGTCTCGGTCTACCTCAGCGAAATCGCCCGGCCCGGCCAGCGCGGTTTCTACTGTTCATGGCAATCGGCCAGCCAGCAGGTCGCGGTGGTGTTTGCCGCGTCGATCGGACTTCTGCTGCAGTACTGGATGCCTCCCGAGGCCATCGACCATTGGGGCTGGCGCATTCCCTTCCTGGTCGGTTGCCTGATCGTGCCGTTCCTGTTCGTTATCCGCCGCTCGCTGGAGGAGACCGAGGAGTTTCTTTCGCGCCGTCAGCCAAGCTTTGGCGAGATCTACCGCTCGATGCTGGCGCATGGGCGCATCGTGCTGATCGGCGTCGCCCTGGTCATGATGACCACGGTGTCGTTCTATCTGATCACTGCCTATACACCGACCTTCGGCAGCGAGGTACTGAAGCTGTCCACCTTCGACGTGTTCCTGGTGACGCTGTGCGTTGGCGTCTCCAATTTCATCTGGCTGCCGATCATGGGCGCGCTCTCCGACCGCATCGGTCGTCGCCCGCTGCTGCTGGCCTGCGCCGTGCTGGCGCTGCTGACCGCCTATCCGGTACTGCGCTGGCTGGTCGCGCAGCCCGGCTTCGGCCGGCTGCTGGCGGTCGAGCTGTGGCTGTCCTTTATCTATGCAAGCTACAACGGCGCCCTGGTGGTGACCCTGACCGAGATCATGCCCGCCCAGGTCCGAACCACCGGGTTTTCGCTCGCCTATAGCCTGGCCACCACCCTGGGCGGCTCCAGCCTGGCCATATCGCAATGGCTGATCCATACCACCGGCGACAAGGCGGCACCGGGCCTGTGGCTGTCCTTCGCCGCGCTATGCGGCCTGGTGGCGACCTGGCGGGTGTTCCGGGACCCGCGTAGCCGGGACATGCATCGGGGCTAGGCCCGGACTGGGCCGCTGACAGGCGATTCGTACAAAGCTGCAAATTCCCGCAAGCGCCTGAACAGGCTGCTCCGTTTGTATTTATCCACCGGCTTATCCACAAATTATTGGGTTGACCAGACCCTTGGACCCCGATATGTTGTGCCTCGTCGGTGCCTTTCTCAGACCCACGGTCGGATCGGCTTAATAGGGAATCCCGGTGAAAATCCGGAACTGCCCCGCAGCGGTAAGTGGAAACGAACACCCCCATCGCACTGGCCGGTAAGGCTGGGAAGCGGGGGCAAGTAGGCGGATCGCCCGGAATGATCCTCGTCCACAAGTCCGAAGACCTGCCGACACGCCGCGGCCTGCCGCCGCGGTGAGTGATGGCGGCTTCCGCGGGGAAGCGCGTCGTGGACGCGGGGCGCCTAGCCTCGCCAGACGACCGTTCGCGGAACCCTAAATCACACCTTTCAGCCCTGCGCGCGGGAGCAGGCGAAACGAACTTTTTTGCTGGAGCGCTGCCGCCATGCAACCTCTCGATACTTCCACGCGCGAACGCCTTGTCGGTCGCGTGGACGCTTCTCCTTTCTCCGCCGATGCCGCCAGCACCGGCCCGACCTCCCCTGCCGCAGCGGAAACCCCGTTTGCGCTGACACCACCGCACAACCCGGGCCAGATGCGCGTGACCAAGCGCAACGGCGGCCAGGAAATCGTCGACGTCAACAAGATCGTGCGCGCGGTAACCCGCAGCGGCGAGGGCCTGCACGGGGTCGACCCGCTGCGCGTCGCCCTGAAGACCATCGGCGGCCTCTACGACGGCGCCACCACGCAGGAGCTGGACGAGCTGTCCATCCGCACGGCGGCGGCGCTCACCGCCGAGGAGCCGGAATACGGCCAGCTCGCCGCGCGCCTGCTCGGCGCCTTTATCGAAAAGGAAGTCAGCGGCCAGGAAATCCAGAGCTTCTCGCAGTCGATCGCGCGCGGTGCCGAGCTGGGCATCCTCAACGCGCGCCTGCGTGACTTTGTCGCCGCCAATGCGCGCAAGCTCAACGACGCGATCGATCCGCTGGCCACGCGCCGTTTCGAATACTTCGGCCTGCGCACGGTGTACGACCGCTACCTGCTGCGTCATCCGCAACAGCGCAAGGTGATCGAGACGCCGCAGCACTTCTTCATGCGTATCGCCTGCGCGCTCGGTGGCAACGACATGGGCGAGACGCTGGAGCTGTATCGCCTGCTCTCGTCGCTCGAATACATCGCCAGCTCGCCGACGCTGTTCAATGCCGGTACCTCGCACGAGCAGCTGTCTTCGTGCTTCCTGCTCGACTCGCCGACCGATTCGCTGGAATCGATCTACGAGAAGTACGGCGACGTCGCCAAGCTGTCCAAGTTTGCCGGCGGCATCGGCCTGGCGTACTCCCGCGTGCGTTCGCGCGGCTCGCTGATCAAGGGCACCAACGGTCACTCCAACGGCCTGGTGCCGTGGCTGAAGACGCTGGACGCCTCGGTCGCCGCAGTAAACCAGGGCGGTAAGCGCAAGGGCGCGGCCTGCGTGTACCTGGAGCCGTGGCATGCGGATATCGAGGAGTTCCTCGAACTGCGCGACAACACCGGCGACGACGCCCGCCGTACGCACAATCTCAACCTGGCCAACTGGATTCCCGACGAATTCATGCGCCGCGTCGAGACCGACAGCGACTGGTCCCTGTTCGATCCGAAGGTGGTGCCGCACTTCGTCGACAGTTGGGGCGAAACCTTCGAGCAGGCCTATCGCGACGCTGAAGCCGCCGGCCTGGCCGTGAAGAAGGTCAAGGCACGCGAGCTGTATGCCCGCATGCTGCGCACGCTGGCGCAGACCGGCAATGGCTGGATGACCTTCAAGGACCGTTCCAACGCCACCAGCAATCAGACGGCCAAACCCGAGAACGTCATCCACCTGTCCAATCTGTGCACCGAGATCCTGGAAGTGACCTCGGCCGGTGAAACCGCGGTGTGCAACCTCGGCTCGATCAATCTCGCCCGTCATGTGGTCGACGGCGCAGTCGATTTCGCCAAGCTTGCCGGTACCGTGCGCACCGCCGTGCGCCAGCTCGACCGCGTGATCGATCTCAACTTCTACCCGATCGATACCGCCGCCACCGCCAACCGCAAGTGGCGTCCGGTGGGTCTGGGCGTGATGGGCCTGCAGGACGTGTTCTTCAAGCTGCGTTTGCCGTTCGATTCGAGCGAAGCGTTGGCTCTGTCCACGCGCATCGCCGAAGAGATTTATTTCAATGCGCTCGACGCATCGAACGAGATCGCGCAGAAGCAAGGCGCGCACCCGGGCTTCGACGAAAGCCGCGCCGCCAACGGCGAACTGCAGTTCGACTACTGGCCGCAGGCCAAGCCGAACGATGTGGCGCGCTGGGATGCCTTGCGCGAACGCATCAAGACGCACGGCCTGCGCAACTCGCTGCTGATCGCGATCGCACCGACCGCGACCATCGCCTCGATCGCCGGTTGCTACGAGTGCATCGAGCCGCAGGTGAGCAACCTGTTCAAGCGCGAGACGCTGTCGGGCGACTTCCTGGTGGTCAACCGCTATCTCGCCGACGAGCTGAAGACGCTGGGTCTGTGGACGAGCGAAGTGCGTGACGCGATCAAGCTGGCCGATGGCTCGATCCAGGGTATCGCATCGATCCCCGAGCGCCTGCGCCTGATCTATCGCACGGTGTGGGAGCTGCCGCAGAAAGCATTGATTGATCTCGGTGCAGCACGCGGTGCGTATATCGACCAGAGCCAGTCGCTGAACCTGTTCATGGAGAACCCGAACATCGGTCAGTTGAGCTCGATGTATATGTACGCGTGGAAGTCGGGGATCAAGACGACGTATTACTTGCGCTCGCGGCCGGCGACGAAGATTGCCAAGACGACGGTGTCGGCGCCGGCTAAGGTTGAGGCGCCGATGGTGGATGCGCAGGAGTCGGCGACGGCGGCTGTGTTCTGCTCGCTAGAGAACCCCGAGTACTGCGAAGCGTGCCAGTAACAAGGAGTGAGTGGAGAGGAGTGAGGAGTGAGAGAAAGCGCGCGCGTTATCGCTTACGGAGTTTTTGGCGAAATGCGGTCAGGATGCGGCTCACTTCCTCTACCCGACTCCTCAGCAATTCTGTCTTTGAGGTGGGAAACCAGCCCAGTTGTTCGCATAGCGTCAACTGGGTTTCCAACTCGGCCAAGGAGCTTTGGGCTATGGCAAAGAACTGTAATTTTTCGCGCGGCGATTCTCTTGTCCAACCTTCTGCGATATTGCTTGGAACGGATACAGCAGCACGGGTGATCTGCGAACGCATTCCATATATCTCTTCACGAGGCAGCAACGCGACGAGACCATATATCTCACGCGCAACGTCCATTGCCTTGTGCCAAACCACCGTCTCCCGGTAATGCATATGTCCTCCTTTGACGCCAACAGCTTATCTTCTCTCACTCCTCACTCCTCTTCACTCACTCCTCGCATCCTCGACCCGGGCTTCGAACTCACCTTGCGCCCCATGCGCTACCCCGAGTTCTACGAGATGTATCGCAATGCGATCAAGAACACCTGGACGGTGGACGAAGTCGATTTTTCACTCGACGTAACCGACCTCAAGTCGAAGATGTCCGATGCGGATCGTCATCTGATCCATCGCCTGGTCGCGTTCTTCGCCACCGGCGATACCATCGTTTCCAATAATCTCGTGCTGAACCTCTACCAGCACATCAATGCGCCCGAAGCGCGCATGTATCTGTCGCGCCAGCTGTACGAGGAAGCGCTGCATGTGCAGTTCTATCTCACCTTGCTCGATACCTATATTCCCGACCCGGCCGAGCGCAACAAGGCGTTCGACGCGATCGAGAACATTCCCTCGATCCGCCAGAAGGGCGAGTTCTGCTTCAAGTGGATCGACTCGATCCAGAACGTGCAGCGCCTGGAAACCAAGGAGCAGCGCCGTCAGTTCCTGCTCAACCTGATCTGCTTCGCCGCATGCATCGAAGGCCTGTTCTTCTATGCCGCCTTCGCCTATGTCTACTTCCTGCGTTCGCGCGGCTTGCTGCACGGCCTGGCCTCGGGCACCAACTGGGTGTTCCGCGACGAGAGCGGCCACATGGCGTTTGCGTTTGCGGTGGTGCGCAAGGTACGCGAAGAGGAACCCGAACTGTTCGATGACGCCATGCGCACGCAGATCGAGCAGATGATGGAAGACGCCATCGCCTGCGAAACGCAGTTCGCATCCGACGTGCTCTCCGGCGGCGTCGCCGGCCTTTCGGTCAACGACATGCGCCAGTACCTCGAATACTGCGCCGACCAACGCCTGGTCCAGCTCGACCTGCCCAAGAAGTACGGCACCAAGAACCCGTTCGACTTCATGGATCTGCAAGACGTGCAGGAAGTGACCAACTTCTTCGAGCGTCGGGTATCGGCCTATCAGGTCGGCGTGCAGGGCGAAGTGGCGTTCGACATGTCGTTCTAAGACGGGCAACCTGAATTCGAACGGGTTCTTGGTGCAAAAGGAGAACCCTTTCGGGTTCTCCTTTTTTTATGCGGCTTACGACCAGCTGCTGTCGTCGAAATTGCTATCGTCGAAGTCGTTATCGGCGAAATCGCTGTTGAAATCGTTATTCGTCGAGGCGAAGTTGTCGTTACCTGATTGACGATTGCCATCGTCGTAGAAATTGTTCTCGGTAACGTTCTCGATCACCTGCGGCTGGCTTCCGCCACCGAACAGGCCGCCGCCATGGTGGCCGCCGATCAGGCTTTCGATACCATCGAACAGGAACATGCCGCCTGCGACACCGGCCGCGGTCGTGGCCGCGCTGGCCAGGAAGCTCGGTGCACCGCCCTGTTGCGGCTGCGGAGCACCACCGCCGAACAGACGCTCACGCCAACCCGGCGCAGGAGCTTGCTGCGGCATCGGCGGAGGCACCTGTTGCTGCGGTTGATTCCAGGCCGACTGGCCGCCCAGGAAGCTGCCGCCGCCCTGCTGCGCACCTGCCTGAGCCTGCAACTGCGCGATCTGCGCCTTGGCGCTATCGAGTGCGTGCTGCTGCAACAGGCTGCGCTGTACCAGTAAATAGAGCGCATCGGGGTGACCGGCAAGCTGCTGCTGGATCAACGCATCGGCCTGCGGGTCCTTGCTGACGCCGCTCACAGCGGAGAGACGTTGCAGGAAGTCTTCGAGTAGCTGTTGTTCTTGCGGGGTCATGGCAAATCTACCTGTGGAGTACGGAGATGATAGGGGCGCCGACTGCCGGTTCAATGAACGCCGGCCCATCGTGCGGCGGCGTTTACCCTGCAGACAGTGCCGGAGCGGAGGCTTGAAAAACGCCGAAGTGTTCCACCGCCGCCCCGCAAAAACATGCGATCTTATTTGGCGACGCTGCCCTGCGCGCCCAGATTCAGGAATGGAAGGACGCCGCTGCCGTAGTACGTCGGCAGTTCACCGTTCCATTTCTCGATCGCCGACATCTGTACGACGTTCGGGTTCTGCCGCAACGCTTCACCCTTCAGCGAGATCGCCTTGGCCTCCGCTTCGGCAATGGTCAGCTGTGCCTGCGCCTTGCCTTGTGCTTCGGCCTCGACCTTCTGTGCTTCAGCTTGCGCCTGCGCCACCTCGTTCTGGCGTTGCTCGGCCATCTGGGTCGCCTGGATTTTTGCATTGATCGATTGCACGACGTTTTCAGGCAGGCGCAGTTCGCCGATCCAGTAGATCTTCTCGACCACGATGCCGACCGGGCCGACCTCGTCGGTGACATCTTTCTGTACCGATTCGACCAGGCTGGCCTTGCCCTTGCCGTAGACCGATTCGATATCCAGGCTGGAGGCTTCCTTGACCAGCGCGTCGCGAATCATGTTGCGCAGGTAGATGTCGGTGATCTCGTCGATGCCCTTGCGGTACTTCTGAAAGATCAACGTGACCTTGCTCGGATCGATGTGATACGTGATGCCCACGTCCGCATTGACGGTCAGGCCTTGCGCGGTCTGGAAACTGATCGACTCGTCGACCGGACGGCCCTCGTTGCTCGAACGGGTAAACGTATAGGTCTGGGTAAAGGTCGGAAAGGTGTAAAGCTCGTAACCCCAACCCACCCAGTAGCGACCCGGCGGAAGTTCCTGCAGCGCGCCCTTGCCGTCGCCATACATCTGGAACTTCACGCCGACGTTGCCCGACGGCACCTTGTCGCAGGCGGCCAGCAGGGCGAGCGAGGAGAGCAGCAACGTGATTTTGGACAGACGTTTCATGACTTATTTCCAATCCTTGTGACGAAGCATGTGGATAAAAAGCTGGTAGGCCCAAACGATGAGCAGAACCAGCAGCGCAAGACCGCCGATCACCGCAAACGTGTCCTGCGACGAAATCAGCCGCGGGCCGACAAAGCCCACGTAGAACACGAGACAAGCCACAAACCACCAGGGTTTGTTGAACACACGCCAGAACGATGCCTTCATGGTTTCTCCATAGACGACGCAACGGTGTTTCGCATGGCGCAGAGGCGCACGAAGCCCTGGCGCTTTCGCCATGTCGATTAAAAAGAAGATAGAAACGAACACATGCACGGCGCACTGCGCCGCGGTGGCTTCAAGTTCGTCGGAAGGGCCCCTAGCCCGTGGGGGCGATCGCACGCCGCATGTTGCGGCCGATCGGATCGAAGCGATGGAAGATATTCAATGTAGCCTTCATAAGCGCACCCCATGCGCGCCCTGCGATGACGACGGTGCGGATTCTACTCCGGCTTTTTTTTGCTTGCATGGATTGTGCAATGTAATCACGTAACACATGAAAAAGCCCCGGGCGATGCCGGGGCTTTTTCAACGAACATCCGAAAGACTGCCTGAGTTTGTAGGAGCCGCTTTAGCCGCGACCCACGGTTACGTCACGACCTGTCGCGACTGAAGTCGCTCCTACAAAAATCTACACATTGACTCTACGCATCATCGCTTCCGGATAACGCGTCCCGGCCGCAGCATCGGCAGGGAACGTCGCCTCGATATCGCGCAACTCGTCGTCGCTGAAATGCACGCCGCAAGCAGCGACATTTTCCTCGAGATACTTGCGGCGCTTGGTGCCCGGAATCGGAACGATGTCCTTGCCCTGCGCCAACACCCATGCGAGCGCGAGCTGACCCGGCGTGCAGCCCTTGCGTTCGGCCAACGCCTTCACCTTGGCGACCAGTTCGAGATTGCGCGTGAAGTTCTCGCCCTGGAAACGCGGGCTGTTGCGACGGTAATCGTCGGCGTCGAAGTCGTCCGGCGTGGTGATCTGCCCGGTGAGGAAACCGCGACCAAGCGGGGAGTAGGCGACAAGGCCGATTCCCAGACGACGGCAGGTTTCGAGCATGCCGTTGTTCTCGGGATCACGCGTCCACAACGAGTACTCGACCTGCAAGGCACTGATCGGATGCACCGCATGCGCACGCTCGATGGTCCTGGCGCCGGCTTCGGAAAGACCGAGGTAACGCACCTTGCCCGCCTTGACCAGCTCGGCCATGGCACCCACGGTCTCTTCGATCGGTACGTCCAGGTCGACGCGATGCTGGTAGTACAGGTCGATATGGTCGACACCCAGCCGCTTCAGGCTCGCATCGCAAGCCTCGCGAACATACTCGGGGCGGCCATTGACGCCACGCGCCTGCGCATTGTTCGGGTCGCGCGTAAGACCGAACTTGGTCGCCAGCACCACGCTGTCGCGACGGTCCCGGATCGCCTTGCCGACCAGCACTTCATTGGTATGCGGACCGTAGGCATCGGAGGTGTCGAGAAAATTGACGCCCAGTTCCAGCGCACGGTGAAGGGTGGCGATCGACTCGGCATCGTCGAATGCGCCATAGAACTCGCTCATGCCCATGCAGCCCAGGCCCTGGGCGGACACCTTCAAACCTTGCGTACCGAGCGAACGTTGTTCCAATTGAGTGTCGAGCATGGGTTCTCTCTTGAGGTAGGGGAAGGACCAGCGCATTTTTCGCTCAATCGGCTTGTCGATAAATACTCAATAATCGACAAGTCTGTTTCATCCTGATAAATAATCGCCATGGACCGTCTCCACGCCATGCGCGTCTTTGCCCGTATCGTCGAACTGCGCAGTTTTACCGCTGCCGCCGATGACATGAACCTGCCACGCGCCACGCTGACTCATACGATCAAGCGGCTGGAGGCCGAGCTCGGCGTGCAGTTGCTGCAGCGTACGACCCGGCGCGTCAACGTCACGCGCGATGGCGAAACGTATTACGCCCACTGCCAGCGCCTGCTGGCCGACCTGGACGAGGTCGAGGCAAGTTTTCGCGATACCGCCCAGGGGCCGCGCGGCCGTTTGCGCATCGACCTGCCCGCCTCGCTTGCGCGCATGATGGTGATTCCCGCGCTACCGAGCTTTTATGCCGCGTATCCGCAGATCGAGCTGGACATCAGCACCGGCGATCGCTTCGTCAACCTGGTGCAGGAGGGTGTCGACTGCGTGCTGCGTATCGGCGAACTGGCCGATTCGGAGCTGGTCGGGCGACGTGTTGCCGTTTTACCCCAGGTGACCGTGGCCAGTGCGGCTTATCTGCGCAAGCACGGTGTACCGGAAAATCTTGCCGATCTGCAGGATGGTCATCTTGCGGTGAATTGGGCCTCGCCCACGACACGTCGGGCCGAGCCGCTGGAGTTTCTGATCAATCGCAAGAAACGCGGCGTGATGCTGCCGGGACGGATTACCGTGAGCAGTACGGACGCCTATATGGCGGCCTGTCTTGCCGGGCTGGGCATTGCGCAGCTATCGCGTTATCGGATCAGCGAGCATCTGGTTAAAGGGCAACTGCGCGAGATCCTGCCGGCGTCGCCGCCACCGACATTGCCGGTGACGGTGTTGTATCCGCAGCAGAAGCGGTTGCCGACGCGGTTGAGGGTGTTTGTGGATTGGTTGGTGGAGTTGATGGGGACGGTTTAAGAGCCCCCCTCACCCCAGCCCTCTCCCCCGGCAAAGCCAGGGGAGAGGGGGCACACTGAGGCAAGCTTTCAACGCTGCGCGTTTTTGCTCCCTCTCCCCCGGCTTTGCCGGGGGAGAGGGCTGGGGTGAGGGGGGCTCTACAAAATCCCAGATTCAGTCCGACCTGCCCACGCCATGCCGCGCCACATCCGATCCCATCGATTCGGCGGTCAACGGCGCCCCCATCTGAGCCAACATCCCGCGCTGCTCGCCGAGCGGCAGACGCAACATCGCATCTTCATAGCGCGCCAGTTTCTGAAACGGCGCCAGCGCCAGCACGCGCGAGACAAACGCTGCTGCGTGCGGCCAACGTGCCGCGTCGATGGCATAACGGACAAACGATGCGGTACGGAAATACGACGCCACACTGATATCGGCGATCGACAGCTCGCCATACAGATAACCTTCGGCGGGCAGGAAGCCCTCCAGGTAATCCAGTGCCGCCGGAATATCCACCTCACGCGCCTTGGCCACCACCGCTTCATCCGTCGTTTCACGGAACACATGGCGCTTGATGCCAAGCTGGTAGAACAACCGCCAGATCAACACGTTCGCCAGATGCGTATCGGCGTACTCCTCCAGCCAGCGCGCTCGCGCACGATCGACGATATCGACAGGATAAATCGACGCCGCCGGGTACTTGTCTTCCAGGTACTGGCAGATCACCGAGGAATCGTTGAGCACCAGCTCGCCGTCGATCAATATCGGCACCCGCCGCAACGGGTTGAGCGCGGTGAAGCGATCGTCGCCGACGAACGGCGTGATCGGGTCGATCTCATAGGTCAGGCCCTTGAGTTCCAGGCACACCAGCACTTTGCGCACATACGGCGAAATGTAATTGCCGATGACCGTCAGCGATTTCATACGATGTCGCCACCGGGCAACGGCGGTACGTCGGTCGGCGTGCCGTTGGAGTCGAGCGCCACCATCACGAACCGGCCCGTCGTGCAGACGCGGCGATCGCCGGTCAGCGGATCTTCGGCGGTCATTTCCACTTCGACATGCATCGAGCTATGACCGACCTTGACCACCCGGGCCACCAGTTCGACCAGTTGCCCCTTGCGCACGGGCACGCGAAAGCTGACTTCCTCCGAACGCGCCGTGACGACGGTGCGGCGGGCGTGGCGCGAGGCGACGATAAAGGCGGCTTTATCCATCCAGGCCAGCGCCTGGCCGCCGAACAGGGTGCCCAGATGGTTGGTGTGATCCGGGAAGACCATTTCCAGCAGGCGGGCTTCGGGGAAGGCGGAGCTCATAGGACGTTCCTGATATCTCGGTAGGCAACGCGTAGTTTGCCGGAACCGTGGGGATGTCGCAGGACTTTCGGCAGGGGTCTGTCCCGTGGACGGGGGATTAGGATCGAGGGATTTGAACGCACCAGCCATTGCTGGCCTACCCGGCCCGCATCAACCGCAAGGGGAACCGCCCGTATGGGTCTGATGATTGCCACGCCGCGTCTGTTGGGCGCCCTGATCCTGACCGCGTTGTCGGCCGCCGCCATGGCGCAGACGAGCAAACTCAGCAACGAGGATTACGCGCGAGCCGAGCGCTTCGCGATGTACAACGCGACGCCGCTGGTCGACCACGCCGTCACCACCGTCACCTGGGTGGACGGCACGCACTTCTGGTATCGGGACCACGATGCCGGCGGCGATCGCTACCTGCGCGTCGATGCGACCACCGGCAAGGCCGAGCCGGCCTTCGACCAGGGCAAGCTGGCTGCGGCGCTCGGCAAGGCCTCGGGCAAGCCGGTCGATGCGAACAAGCTGGCGCTGACCGAATTCACCCGCCTGGACGACGGCCGTCTGGATGTAAAAAAGGGTGGCAAACATTATGTGTGCGATCTGACGAGCGCCGATAGCTGCACCGTCAAGTCGGACAAGGAACCCGGTGTGCTCTCTCCGGACAAACGCAGCGAAGCGTTTATCCGCAACTGGAACCTGTGGGTGCGCGACGTCGCCACCGGCAAGGAAACCCAGCTCACCACCGATGGCGTGGAAGATTTCGGTTACGCCACCGACAATGCCGGCTGGAAACACACCGATGCCGCGATCCTGGTGTGGTCGCCCGACTCGAGCAAGATCGCCACCTTCCAGCAGGACCAGCGCAAGACCGGCGAGATGTATCTCGTCTCGACCAATGTCGGCCATCCGAAACTGGAAAAGTGGAAGTATCCGCTGGTCGGCGATACGGACGTGACGATGATCGAGCGCGTGATCATCGATGTGCCGGGCAAGCATGTCGTGCGTCTGCAGATGCCGGCCGATCAGCATCGCTCCAGCCTGTGCGACGACATCAGCTGCGGCCGCGACGGTGGTTGGGACGATGTGAAGTGGTCGAAGGACGGCAAGAGCCTCGCCTTTGTTTCCACCTCCCGCGATCACAAGCAGGAATGGTTCCGCATCGCCGATCCGCAGACCGGCAAGGTACGCACCGTGTTCGACGAAAAGGTCGCGACGTACTACGAAAGCGGCAACGACATGGTGAACTGGCAGTACCTGCCGGACACCAACGAGGCGATCTGGTTCAGCGAACGCGACGGCTGGGGCCAGTTGTATCTGTATGACCTCAAGACCGGCAAGCTCAAGCAGCAGATCACCCATGGCGAAGGCAACGTTACCCAGGTGCTGCATGTCGATCCGGCCACACGCACGATCTGGTTCCGTGGCGTCGGCAAAGAGGCCGGTGTCGATCCGTACTATCAGCAGTTCTACAAGATCGGCTTCGACGGCAAGCACCAGACGCTGCTGACGCCGGAGAAGGCCGACCATACGATCAGCTTGTCCGACGATGGCCGTTACTTCGCCGATGCGTACTCCACGCCGACCACCGCGCCGGTGACCGTGCTGCGCGACGCGAACGACGGTCACACCTTGCGCGATATCGCCAAGGCCGATATCAGCCGCCTGACCGCTACCGGCTGGAAGCCGCCGGAGTCGTTCACGGTGAAAGGACGTGACGGCAAGACGGATCTCTACGGCTTGATGTTCAAGCCGACGCACTTTGATCCGAACAAGAAGTACCCGATCGTCGACTATGTCTACCCCGGCCCGCAGACCGGTTCGGTCGGCAGCCGAAGCTTCAGTGCCGCTCGCGTCGATCACCAGGCGCTCGCCGAACTGGGTTTCATCGTCGTGGCCATCGACGGCATGGGTACGCCATGGCGTTCGAAGGCGTTCCACGATGCGTATTTCGAGCGCATCGAGGACAACACCCTGCCCGACCAGGTAGCCGGCGTGAAGGAACTGGGCAAGCGTTATGCGTGGATCGATCTCGATCGCGTCGGCATCTGGGGTCACTCCGGCGGTGGCAACGCCACCGTGGGTGCGATGTTCCACTATCCCGATTTCTTCAAGGTGGGCATTGCCGAAAGCGGCAATCACGAAAATCGCAACTACGAGGACGACTGGGCGGAGAAATGGCAGGGCCTGCTGAAGAAGAACCCTGATGGCACCACCAATTACGACAAGCAGGCCAACCAGTCGTTTGCGGCGAACCTGAAAGGCCATCTGATGCTGGCGCACGGCACCATGGACGACAACGTACCGCCCTACGAAACCTTGCTGGTGGTCGATGCGTTGATCAAGGCCAACAAGGACTTCGACCTGGTGATGATTCCCAACGCGCATCACGGCTACGCCGCCGCCAGCACGTACATGATGCGCCGCCGCTGGGATTACTTCGTGCGCAATCTGATGGATGCGGAGCCGCCGAAGAACTACCAGATGAATCCGCCGAAAGACTGATCTCTTCTGTTCCGGTAAAACAAAAGGCCGCCCCGTGCGAACGGGGCGGCCTTATTGTTTACGATCTCAGCGTGAGACGGTCTGCGCCGCGCCGCTGGCCAGAGCCTCGTCGAGCACCTTGTTCAACTGCGCGTCGGCCTTGCTTTGGGCATCTTTCTGCCGCTTGGCCAGTTCTGCTTGCTGGCGAGCCAGGCCGGTGCGTTGCTTGCTCAGGGCCTGGCGCTGGGATTCGATCTCGGCGCGTTCACTCGCCATGTCGCGATCCATATCCGCCTTGCGTTCGGCCAGCGACTTCAGTCGCTCATCCAGCGCGGCGCGTTGCCGGGTCGTGGCGGCCGAATCGCCGGACGCATACAGCGAAGCGCGTTCGGCCTCAATGCTGCCTCGCTCCGCCTCCAGCCCACCCAGACGTGCGGCAAGGCTGCCCTCGCGGGCTGCAAGACCACCGTCTTCTCCAGCCAATTGTCCTTCCTTGCCGGCCAGTTCACCTTGCATCTGGGCCAGTTCCGTCACCGGCGCATAGGCACCCTGGGCGCGTTCGACATAACCGCTGTCGCGCACCACATAGTCCTTGCCGTCGCGGCGGAACCACAGCATCGGCTTGTCGCCGTCACGCAGGCTCTTCACCTTCGCCAGATCCGCGGTGTCGCCGTCGAACAGGATGTGGTTCTTGCTGATCAGCGCCAACCCATATTTGGCGTTGTCGGAAATCGACAGTTGCACATGATCGGCGTTGAAGCCTTCCGTATCGGCGGGTGGTACCGGCGGAACAGGAGGCACAGGCGGCACGGCAGGCACCGGCGGAACTCTCGGAACCGGCGGTACGGGCGGTACGGGCGGCGGCGGAGGCGGTGGCTTCGGTGCATCCGGCGGCGGCGGTGCGGGGGGCGGCGGAGGCGGGGGCGGCACATCCGAGCTGACGGAAATCGCTGTCTCCGGTGCGTCCTCGTGCACGCTCATACCGGCCGCCTCGGTAAGGCGATACGGCAGCACGCCGCCCAGGGCCACCAGCGCCACCAGCAGCCAGCCGCGTGCGCGTGGCGTTGTGTCATTTACCGATTGCTGCAACATGGTCAGTCGCCTCTTCAACGTCTGAAAAGTGGGGGAAGCTCCGGCCAGACCGGAGGGGAGCGGTTGGGCAACGCCAAGGCGCAGCAGGAGGCGCCCATAGGTTTGCGCTTCGGTACGTTGCTGACGCATGACCTGCGCGTCGCATGCGGCTTCGCGGTGCAGCGCATATTCACGGGTCGCCCAGCGCGCCAGCGGATGAAAGAAGAACAGCCGCTGCGCCAGGGCGGGAATCCAGCCCAGCCATAGATCGCCGCGACGGATATGCGCCAGCTCGTGTGCGATTGCCATCGCCGATTCATCCGGAGTCAGGGCGTGGTCCGCCGGCAGCAACACGATGGGCGATACGTTGCCGGTCACTTGCGGCGAGGTGATTTCGTCGGACACGCGAAGCTGCGGGCAACGGCGTAAACCCAGTTCACGCGCTTGCCGCTGGCATAGCGCCTGTAGCGCATCGTCATCCAATGGCCTGGAAGCACGCAGGGTGCGGCGTGTTTCGATGCCCTGCCGCAGCGTCAACAACAACTGCAGTACGAGGCCTGCGCTCCACAGTGCAAACAGCGCCATACGCCAGTCGAAGGAGGCCTGCGGCATCGATGCCGCAGGCAAGACCGCGTCGTCGGATGGATTCGACGCCAGCATCGGCACAGCCGTAGACGCCGTCACGTTCACCGTCACGCTGCGCGGTTCGGGCTTCAACAGCGGCAGGCGCAACGGCGAACCGATCGCCAGGCCCAATACCAGTTGCGCACCGAGCAACCACCACAGCATGCAGCGCACGGCAGGCGTCAGTCGCGGCACGAAGCGGATCAGCGACCAAACGATCGCAAACAGCAGCGCCCCTTGTAACGATGTCCAGGCAAGGCGTTCCAGCAAGGTATCGATCAACGCATGCATGGCTTAAGGCTCTTTGCGCTGCGACTGCAGCTGCGCCACCAGCGCTTCCAGTTCGGCCAGTTCGTTGTCGCTGACCGTCGCGCGTTCGGACATCCATGCGACAAACGGCGACACCGAACCGCTCAAGGTCTTTTCGACAAACTGGCCGACCGCGCTGCGCATCGCCTCGCCCGGGCCGGTGGCCGTGCTGTAGCGGTAGATGCCTTTGACATGACGGCGCTTCAGATAACCCTTGCCGCGCAGGCGTTCCATCATGGTCAACACGGTGGAGCGGGCCAGGCCGCGCTCTTCGCCATAGCTGGCCGCCACTTCGCCGACCGAGGCCGGCTCGTGTTCGGCCAGATAGTGCAGCAGCGCCAGTTCCTGGTCGCCGATCGAGGGGTTGCTCATGAGCCGGGCTTCCGTGACTACAGTTGTCGTCAACTTACGCCGTGACTACGACTGTAGTCAATAGGTCGGAAGTCGTTCTGTGGCTGGCAAGGCCTGTCGCGACTGAAGTCGCTCCTACAAGCTAGCAATCCCCGGCTAGCTTGTAGGAGCGACTTCAGTCGCGACAGGCCGTAACGCAACCGCAGATCTCGACATAACCGCTAAAATGACCGGATGACCACGCCCGACCACTCCCCGCTCGGCAAGACCACGATCTACGCCGACCGCTACGACCCCAGCTTGTTGTTCCCCATCCCCCGCCAGGCCAAGCGCGACGAAATCGGCGTGGACGGCAATGCGTTGCCATTTCATGGCGTGGATATCTGGAACGCCTACGAGCTGTCATGGCTCGATGCGCGCGGCAAACCGGTCGTGGCGATCATGACCTGCCATGTGCCGGCGACCTCGGCGGCCATCATCGAATCCAAGTCGTTCAAGCTGTATCTGAACGGGTTCGCGGGCGAGCATATGGACAGTAAATCGGCCTTGGTCGAGGTCCTCGAGCGCGATCTTTCCCAGGCTGCAGGGGCATCGGTCGAGGTACAGCTGAGCGATGTCAGTGCACGCGATCACGCCGTCGTCGATCTCGACGGTACCCTGATCGACGCCCTGGAACTGGATATCAATGACTACGGTCCGCCCAAGTCCAGTTATCTGCATGCGGACGAGGCAGTGGTCGTGGAAGAGACCCTGGTGTCCAACCTGCTGCGCTCGAACTGCCCGGTGACCGGCCAGCCGGACTGGGGCAGCGTACAGATCGCCTACCATGGGCCACGTATCGACGCGGCCGGGTTGCTGCGCTACCTGGTCTCGTTCCGCAACCACAACGAGTTTCACGAGCAGTGCGTGGAGCGCATCTACGTGGATATCCAGCGCCATTGCAGGCCGCAGGCCTTGAGCGTCTACGCCCGCTACACCCGTCGCGGCGGACTGGACATCAATCCTTTCCGCAGCAGCGCCCCGGGCCGGCCGGACAACCCGCGCGGCGCCAGGCAGTAGCGCCTGCCGGTAATCGAGGCTTCAGATCACCAGCGCTAGGCTTTACGCTGTATCACTTGGCGTCGAGATGACTCACGCCGTGATACCCCCTTCCTTATGCCATGCCAACGGGTCTTGTTATGAAACTTTCCGCACGCTCCGCCGCCCTGTACAGCGCCACGTTCGCCGGCCTGCTGATGCTCAGCGCCTGCGGCAAGAGCGAACAGCCGGCGTCCACTCCGCCTGCCGCCAGCACCGCCGCCGCACCGGCAGCACCGACCCCGGCCTCGACCGCACCGGCTCCGGCCAGCACGGCCGCCGCCCCGACGCAGGCTCCGGCACCGTCCACGACCGCTGCCGCCGCTCCGGTCGCCGCGCCCGCCAGCAATACGGCCGCGGCGCCCGTCGCCGGCGATCTCAAGGTCGCCGGCCTGACGCTCGGCGGTGCCGTAAGCGCCGACCATAAGGTCAGCAAGGCCAAGACCACCTTCGCCCCGGGCGACAAGTCGATCTATGCCAGCGTCGCCACCGAAGGCAACACCGACGGCGCCACGCTGAGCGCCAAGTGGAGCTACCTGGAAGGCAAGGGCCAGCTGGTCAACAGCACCAGCCAGTCGATCGCCACCGATGGCCCGGCCACCACCACCTTCCGCGTGCAGAACCCGAACAACTGGCCGGAAGGCAAGTACAAGGTCGAGATCGCGGTGAACGGCAAGTCGGTTGCTACGCAGAACTTCGAAGTGAAGAAGGGCTGATAGCCAGCTCCATCGCTTCTTGAAAAAGGCGCCCTTGGGCGCCTTTTTTGTTTCCGATGTCCGGCCGATAAAGCACATAAATCATGGCCACGATGACTACGTAGCCGAATGCATCGTATGAATACGACGCGCGAACGAATCTTCGGACGATATCGGTGCATACGACGGCTGAGTATTCTGGCATCGCATCAGGAACGATGCACCGACGTGCGTGCCGCACTCGGAAATACATCAGGAGCCGTCTCATGTTTCCTAAGCTAGCCATTTCGATTCTCCCGCTGTGCATGCTGTCGCTGAGCGCAGCAGCCGCCACTTCCGCACCGATCGCGCTCGAACTATTGGCTTCGTCGGCCTTTACCGAGGTCCATGAAAAAACTCTCTTCACATCGAATGAAGTGGTCGTTGAGATTCTCAAGCAGAACGAATCCGGCACCCACGTCATGGGCGCGGTGACTGAAGTGGTTCCTTCCGACATCCACGGTGCACCGGCGATGCGATTGTTTTTTGCCCACCAGGATCACGGCGCCTGGAAAATCGGCATGGAAGGTTCCGAGGCATTCAACACCGAGTTGGAGTCCATGCCATTGGATGTGGTCGGTCCTGATGAGCGACCGACACTGGCTCGGCTGGGACAGGGCCAGGAGTCGTTGGCCGCAGGTCAATTTGTGAATATCGCTTTGCCTTGGGCCGAAGAAAACACTTGGACCATGACCGCGGGCCTACATGGCTATGGCGGTGCGTCCCTCCCCTACAGCTCCGTCGATTTCTGGAGCGGCCCGGACGGTAACAACGTTCGCGCAGCCGCCGCCGGGCTCGTTTACACGACCTGCGCGAAAAATGGCAGCGCCCTCATCACCATCGTGCATGACAACGGCTACAGGACATCGTATTACCACCTGGAAAGACTGGGGTCGTTGCCCAATGGCGGTCGCATAGACATCGGCACTCGCCTGGGTTCTGTCGGCAATGGTTTGCCCTGTGGCGGCAGCAGTTCCGGAGCTCACGTGCACTTTACGTTATTGAATAATCGAAATGAGTATGTCTCGCTCAATAACGTAGTACTTGGCGGCTGGACCTTTCACAGCGGTCTATTCCCCTATAGCGGCAACGCTACTCGCGGCAGCAAGACCGTTTATTCGCGCGGCGCACTGTACAACTTTGGCCCAGCCGACAAAGGCATGTAACGCCCGACAGATGGGTAGCGAACTCTGCCGGTCTTTAAAGAGGCGCCCTTGTGGCGCCTCTTTATTTGTCTCAAGCAGGATCACAGACATGCATATGGTTTTCACCGACACGGCACGAGCCGATCACATCGACGCTGTTCAACTAGTTGCTACATAGCGACGAATGCGTAATTCCACGCACGGGAGGTAAGAGCTCATGAACCAAGACACCATCAAAGGTCAGTGGAAACAGCTAGGCGGCAAGATGAAAGCACAGTGGGGCAAACTCACCGATGACGATCTGAAAGTTGCCGAGGGCAACGCCGAATATCTATCCGGCAAACTGCAAGAGCGCTATGGCATTGCGCGCGACGAAGCCGACAAGCAGATCAAGCAGTTCGAGAAGACCAACCATCTGCATTGATCCGGGCACGCCCTATCCATCATGTGAAGCCGCCGACGTGATGTCGGCGGCTTTTGCAGCTTGTAGCGCTCAAGTGTGCTTTTCGCCGTGAGGGTGCACGCCCAGCGCAGCCACGACCGCGGCCAGCAACAGCAATCCGATCGATATACACGCGGACGTGTGCAGACCTGCTACCACATGCGCCTCCCCATCGCCGGCAAACGCACCGAACACAGCGACACCGATCGCACCGCCAGCCTGGCGCGCCGCATTGAGCACGCCCGAAGCGACACCTGACGACTCGGCTTGCACGGCCGATAACACCGTGTTCGTCATGGCCGGCACCCCCAAACCCATACCCGCGGGAAGCAAGGCAAACGCCGGCAACATCAACCAGTACGAGCTGTGTGCATCGAGCAAGAGCAACAAGGCAAAGCCGCCAGCGTCGATCAGTGCACCGATCACCATCAAGGGCCTTGCACCAATCACACCGATCAGCCAGCCACTTAATACGTTGACACCAAAGAAGGTTGCCGTCAGCGGAAGGTAGGCGAGGCCCGTACGCAAGGCACTGTAGCCGAGCACGCGCTGCAAATAGAGGCTCAACACGAAGACGATGCCGTAGTACGTGAGATTGACCATCACGCCGTAGCCCACGGCGGGACTGAAGCCGGGCCTGGAGAAGAAATCCAGCGGCAGCATCGGTGCTTTACTGCGCGACTCGGTCCAGATAAATCCGGCGGCAGCCAGTACCGCGACAAGACATCCACCGTACACGAAAGGGTGCGTCCAACCCATCGGCCGCGCCTGGATAATCGCCGCCGTGAGTGCTGCCAGGGCCAGCACCGCGAGAACCTGACCCTTGATATCGAAACCGCGTCGATTATTTTTCGGTGCCATGGCGGGCACGCGCCAGGTCAACCACGCGCCCACGGCACATACCGGGAGATTGATCCAGAAAATACTGCGCCAACTGGCAACGCCGAGCAGCAGCCCGCCGACGATCGGGCCTGCGGCAATCGCGATGCTGCCCGAAGCCGTCCACCATCCGATGGCCTTTGCACGCAATCGACGGTCGTGACCGGTGGCCCGATTGATCAGGGCCAGCGAGTTAGGGAGCATAGCCGCGGCCGCCAGGCCCTGCAGCGTGCGCGCCATGATCAAGGTCGGTGCATCGATGGAAAAGCCACAGCCCAGCGAAGCCAAAGCAAATAGCCCAAGGCCAGCCAGATACACGCGACGCGCACCCAGGCGATCGCCGAGAAAACCCATCAGCAAAAGCAGTACGGCAAAAGACAACGCATACGCATCCACAACCCACTGCAACGCCGATACGCCCGCTTGCAGTTCGCTTGCCATGCGAGGCAACGCAACATTGACGATGGTGACATCCAGCTGGACGAGTGCGAAGCCAAAACTGGCGGCCGTGGTGACCCAGGCGGTAGATAGGGAAGGCACGGTCTCCCGTGTTGCCATGTCCGCCATCAAACGGCTCCCGCCAATCCGCCAAGGGCGAAGAGCATAGGCAGGCACGATGCCAAGCTACGTGAAGGTCGTGTCGCTGCGTGTCTCGGCATGAGCATGTCCATGGCTGTGTGGGTTGCAGTTATACCGCCCTGACCAGACGCACACTTCGCTGCACACCACATTGACCGAGCCGCGCTATCGATCGTCTCCTGAAGAGATTGGGGGTGGCTACGACCTCGCCAGCGGCTGGGTCGGCATGCTCCGATGGGTCTTCGGATCCGGCAGGCATCCGATGCCGATCAAGCTGGCTTCGACCGCTTGTTCGATTGGGGTATGCGGCTCGCTACCCAATAGCTCCAGCAAGCGCGCGTTGTCGAGCCGAATCGGACGCATCCACAGGTAACGCATCTCGTGCAGTTCGCGCAGCAAACGGACAAACGGCCAGATAACCGCCAGCAACCACCAAGGAAATGTACGTACCGATACCGGCTTGGCAACCACACGTTGGACGGCCTCCACCATGCGCATACCGGTATCGTCCCAGTGGCCGGCCATATGTACGTTCTCGAAGTTGTTCAGACGATCCTCGACCTCGAGCAGGCGCAACATCGTTTCGGCCACGTCGGGGAGATAACCCCATTGATGTCCGACACCCGCCTTGCCGATGCGCGTGACATGCGATACCGGACGACCGGCCGTCACCATTTGCGAAAACCAGTTGTTGCCCGCCTTGGGTCCGAAGTAATCGCCAGCGCGCACGACCAGGCTGCGTACGCCTTGCGCACTCGCCTCGCGCAACAGGGTTTCCATCTGCACGCGTATCGCCCCCTTGCGCGTACGCGGCCGCTGCGGCGCATTTTCCACGATCACCGGAAACGTCTCGGGACCGTAGTTGTAGAACGTGCCGGGCAAGACGATGCGTGCGCCGGTCTGGCGTGCCGCGCTCAGCGAGTTACGCAGCATCGGCAGCACCCATAGCGCCCAGTTCTTGTACGCCGGTGGATTGACCGCATGCACGATCACGTTGACGCCTTGGGCTGCCGCGACCACATCGGCCTCATTCATGGCATCGCCCTGGGTCCATTCGATGCCAGGATGGTCCGACTTCATGCGCTCGGCGTGGCGATTCAAGGCACGGACGGCCCAGCCACGGCGCAATGCCGCCTTGGCCACCTCGCCACCGATACCGCCGGTCGCGCCCAATACCAACATCGTCTTGCTGCCTTTCATGATCGGCTCTCCGTCTGGGATGTCGCCTATGCTGGCCCCAGGACGGCCTCAAAGGAATTGACGAGATCCTTGAGTAGCTATACAAAAACGTATGGATAAAACCGAGCCAGAATGGCAGCTTTACCGCACCCTGCTGGCCGCCCTGCAGGAGGGCTCGCTCTCGGCGACGGCGCGCTTGCTGGGCCTTAGCCAGCCGACCGTCGGCAGGCATATCGATGCGCTGGAAGCGGCCCTGGGCATGAGCCTGTTCACTCGTTCGCCCAGCGGCCTGCTGCCGACGGAAACGGCGCTGGCGATCAGACCCTACGCGGAACGCATGCAAGCGACGGCGGAAGCCCTGCGTCGTGCGGCAACGGCGAATAAAGGTGTAGCACGCGGCACGGTGCGCATTACGGTGGCGGAATTGATGGGTGTGGAGGTCCTGCCGCCCATTCTCACCACCATCCGGAATACCTATCCTGCGATCACGCTGGAACTGGTGCTTTCCGATCGCGTCGAGAACATCCTCAACCAGGAGGCCGATATCGCCGTACGCATGCTCGATCCGACGCAGGAGGCGTTGGTCGCACGCAAGATCGGCAGAATCGAAATCGGCGCCTATGCGCACCCCGATTATCTCAAGCGTCACCGGGCGCCGCGCAGCATCGACGAACTTGCCGGACACAACCTGATCGGCTTCGACCATGAAAGCGCCTATATCCGCCGCATGCTCTCCGATACACCCGGATTGCGGCGCTCCATGTTCGCCTTGCGCACCGACAGCAACGTGGCGCAACTGGCAGCGATTCGCGCCGGTTTCGGTCTGGGCTTCTGCCAGCTGGGCCTGGCCCGACGCGAACCGCGCCTGCGCCGCGTGCTGCCGGAGCTGACGATGACCCTGGATACCTGGTTGGTCATGCATGAAGACATGCGCCATAACGCTGCCTGCCGCTCGGTTTTCGACATGCTGGCCGAAGGGCTGGCCGCCTATATAAACAGCCAGCACGACCGCTGATGTACGTTTGCCGTCAGGCCATCTTCAAGGTGGCGGTTGCGCGGCGGGACACCCATCGCACTGGCTCAAGCAACAGCATGCCGACGAAAATACCGACAAGACGATCGAAGCCGGGACCGATGTCCGCGCTGGCATAACTGTCCGGCACCAGCACCACCAGGAAGGCCAGCACAAACTGCGTTCCGATATAGCCGATGCCAAGTTTGCCGTTTTCGATATGCCGCCCCGCCGCGACACCTATGCACATGGCCAGCACCATCAGCCACGGCCACGGATGCGCAAGCAGCAAGATACCCGTCGCCAGCAAGCCGCCCACCGTGCAGCCGATAAACCGATGCAGCAACCGGCTCGATGGGGCACGGGACGTGGGGGACAAGCTGGCTAGCGGCACCATCATCACCGCCATGATCGTCGTACTGGACTGACTCAGCGCTTCGATATGGAAGATCGCCCATACCCAGGGAATCAGTGCCAATGCAACGGCACCCTGCAGCGCGTGCAAAAACGCCGCGCGATGCCAGATCGGCAGATGGCGAACCATGGTTTGCATGCTGCGATCCGTCTGTGACATCCGTAGCCGGCGGCGTATCGTCACCGCGGACACGCCGCTGACCAGCACGGCAGCGAAGGTACCGGTAAATATTTCGACAAAGCGCGATTGGGCAAAACCGGCAAGCGAAGCATGGGGAAAGGCCATGCCGTCGATCAACACCATCGCAAACGTCAGGCCGGTGAACAGCCACGCGTAGCTGCGCTTGCCGATCAAGGCCATATATAGCGTGCCCAGACCTGCCACACCCAGTGCCAGGCAAAGACGCGAAGGCGATTGGACGACGTAAGGCGCTATCGACCACGCGGCCACCGCGCCCAATGCCGTACCGATAACACGGAGACAACCGCGCATGAGGCTTTCGGAAAACTGCGCGCGCATCACCATGTAGCCACTGAAGGCCGCCCAGCCGATATTGCGTGCGCCAAGCAGATGGGCAAGAACAATGGCCAGCAACACCGACACCATGCTTTCGAGTTCGTCGAGCGTGCGCGGACCTCGCCGCAACCAGACACGAAAATCCGTCGCAAGACCGGTTATCAGGCTGCGAAGGTCGGGCAGTGCTTCAGTGATGCGAGACATGGTTTATCGACGTGGCGCCCCGCCTGCGATGAAAGGCCTTCGATGGAATGGCACTACGCATTTTAGGCCAGCACGACCAAGGCACCACATAGCAATTTCTTCTGCCAGGCATAGGGGTATCCTATCGCCTCATGGATATCAGGCAGCTCAAATACTTCGTCGCGATTGTCGATGCCGGCAGCCTGTCCAAGGCGGCGCAGAAACTGTATATCGCCCAGCCCTCGCTGAGCCAGCAGATGGCCGCACTGGAAGAGGAGCTGGAGACGCAGCTGCTGTTGCGCAGCGCCAAAGGCGTAAAGCCCACCACAGCCGGCCATGCCTTGTACCAGCGCGCGCGCGCGATATTGCGGCAGATGGAGCAGCTCCGTGCCGACGTACGCGAGGAAGGCGGCAGCGAATCGGGCATGGTGGCGGTCGGCTTGCCGACCACGATCGCCGCGGTGCTGGCCGTGCCCTTGTTCGAGCATGTGCGCAAACATTTCCCCGGCATCCGTCTGCAGATTTTCGAAAGCATGAGCGGCTATATCAGCGAGATGCTGCCCGATGGCCGGCTCGATCTGGCGATCCTGTTCCGCGATTCCGAGACCCACGGCATGTCGGTCATCCCGGTCTTCGACGAGGAACTTTACGTGTTTGGCCAGGCCGGACTGAAGCTGCGCAAGACCGCGACGACCTGCCCCTTATCGGCCCTCGCCGGTGTGCCGCTGGTAACGCCGGGTACGGTCAACAATCTGCGCCTGCTGATCGAGCGCACCTTTCTGCGCGAGGAAATCGAGCTCCATATCGTCGGCGATATCGATTCGCTGCCCGCATTGATGGCGATCGCCCATGGCGGTAGCGCCTGCACGATTCTGCCTGCGTCGGCGATGCTTCACCGGGCGGAAAACGCCCGTCCGCCGATGCGACGTATCGTCGCCCCCGATATGAGCCGGCCGGCCAGCGTGTGCTGGTCGCATGCGTTGCCCGTAAGCGCTGCGGCGCTGGCCGTGCGCAAGGCGATGGTTGGCCTGATCGCTCACTTGCATGCCGGCGGCCGCTGGCCGGGTATCACGTTGCGGCCTCCGCCGGATGCGGCGACGCTCGAGGACACCAGCGGTAGCGCCTAGCGACCAGCTCTAGGTTTTGCCTATGGGGCGCCTGGACAAATCATATTTCCCGCCAGCGCCCGCGTTTTCTAGACTGTTGGCTCAGATACATCCCCGGAGCTCTGGTCATCATGTCGCGCTCAATCGCACGCGATATCTTTGTGCTGCCTGCCAATCTGTGGCGGCGATGGATACCCTCGCTGACCTTCGATCACGGTGCCGGCTGGCGCGCTGCGTTCGCGGTCAGCGTGTTGCTGTGGTTGGGCCATGAACGACACGATCCGCTCTTTGCCTGGGCGGCCATCGGCGCATTCTGGACCTGTCTGGTCGACCCCGCAGGCACACGTCGTCGACGTCTCGCGTCGATGCTCGCCTTTGCACTGGTATCGGCCATCTGCGGTGGTTTGATGGCTTATGTCGCCGGCAGCGGCACGGCGCCCACCGCGCTGGCACTGTTCGGTGCCTGCCTGCTCGCCGGGCTGGCCAGCACACGCTCGGCAGCCACTTATCAAGTCGCCATCTTGAGCGCGACCGCCTGCGTCGTCATGATCGACCTGCCCCATCACGACGCGCCGCATGTTCTGCATCTGCTGCTCACCTATCTGCTCGGTTGTGCGCTCAGCGCCCTGATTGCCGTCAGTGCCTGGATCTGGCCGGCGGCTACCCGCATATCGGTATCGCACCCGAAGATGGCCGAACGCGACATAGCGACACGACACGCCTTGCGGCTTGCATTGGCGACGACGGCGGCATTTCTGGCCGTGCGCTGTCTGCAATTGCCATTCGGCTACTGGGCGACCATGGCCACCTTGTTGATCCTGCAACCGAACCGCAACGCCAGCTTGCCGCGCATGGCCGAGCGTGCGCTGGGTACCGCACTGGGTGCGATGATCGCCAGCGCTATCGGCTTGCTCATACATTCGCCGACAGGGCTGGTGCTGGCTGCTTTTCCGCTGGTCGGCATGGCGATCGCGGTGCGCCGGATCAACTATGCGCTGTTCGTGGTTTTTCTCACGCCGTCGTTCGTGCTGATTACCGACTTTGCGCTGCCTGCCAGCGAGGTCAGCTATGCGATGACGCGGTTGGGCAACAACCTGTTGGGATGCCTGGTTGCCTTTATTGCGATGCAGATCGTGTGGCCACGTGAAGCTACTGGGAAAGCCTGAAAGGCACTCTCACAAAAAAACGAAACCCATCGAAATTTTGTAGGAGCGACTTCAGTCGCGACCCACGATTACGTCACGGCCTGTCGCGACTGAAGGGAGCCTCGAAAAACCTCAGTTTTCATCGTCGCCCCGGCGAACGCCGGGGCCCAGCGTCTTCAGCACGTTGTGGCGTAAGGCGCTGGGTGACCAGCTTCGCTGTTGTAAAGCGCTTCCGGCGTTCGCCGGGACGACGAATAGGAGAGGTTTTTCGAGGTTCCCTGAAGTCGCTCCTACAGAGAGCTTGCCACCTTTCTATAGACGGTAATGTCGCATGATCGGCACGCCCACGTGGCGCGTTATCGCGCCGAGCGCGCGAACTGCACGCCGTGTCCTAGTCGGCATGTGACTGACCAGCACCGCGCTATATTCGATGGCCGGTTCGCCGCCACGCTGCCGCTTGAAATGAGCCACACCCGCACTGAGGTTAACCATGCAGCCGTCGCGGCCGGCCTCGCGCAGCACCAACGCGGCGAGCATGCGATATAGACCTTGCCTGGCGGGTAATGAGGTGTTGTAGCCAACGATCGGTGACGTCAGCAGATCACCGAAGCGCAACATACCGACAGCACCCTGCAGCACTCCCTGCGCGTCGCGGATGCCATGGAGCTCCAGCAGGTTCGCCCTGTGCCAGGCGGCGATCAATGCCGCACCGTAGCGCGGATTCAAGCCTGAGTACTTGCCGATGTAGAGCTCCGTGTAGAGTTCGGCAACCCGTTCCAGGTCCGCATCGTCAAAATGGCGGGACAGATGACCGCCAGCGTCCTGGCGCGACAGCATCGCCAGATCGCGTTTGAGATCGGTTCGCTCGCGCGACAGCCGTTCGATATCGTCGAACAGATAAACCTGCCGACTGGGCACCAGCACGAAACCCATGTCCGACAACGCTCGCAACCAGTCCGCGTGATGAACGGTATTGAGCGAACGGAACCATATCGCATGCGCCGGCCAACGCTCGCGGACTTGCGCAACGACGCTATTCAGGCCGATAGCACCCAGGCGCGGATAGGCGTTGGTCGACACCAGCCAATTGTTCACGGCCACTGCGCGATCGATATCCGCACGGCGCAGCCACGCAGCCGCATGTGAGGCCAGAACGCGTAGCGGCGCAGCCAAAAGCGGGCGCCCCAACCGATCGACTTCTTCCACCGCATAGTGACCATAGGTCGTCAATGGCGAACAGACCCAAGCATTGTCCGGCTCGTCGTCGTTGATAGTCACCGGAAACACCACGCCACCGGCCTGCACCGCATCGACCCGGCATTGCACATTGGCAATCATCGGACGCGTGGGTTTGCCCTGGTGCAATCGCAGGTAATCCCATGCCTTGGCATTGAACGTATCCAATGCCATCGCCGGCACGCGGCTCATAGCGCGATCATCGGCTGGCCATCCCATTCGATATCGCGCGTCGATGCTTGCCTCAGGCTGCAACGTTCACGCAAGGCCACGCGTGCGAAGGCACCCATATCGATCAGCCCGCCGAACCATGGGGCGATATCGCCAGGTGCCGCGATCACGTCGCGCGCACGCCGATAATCACGCCACCAGCGAGCAACCAGCCCTTTCTTCAATGCCTGTGCACCACCTGCCGACAGCATGACTGAACCGAGCATGCTGGCTGCACCGGCAACAGGGCTAAGGCATGAGGCTACCGTGCCGGCCAGTGCACCGGGCAGATCGTCATCATCCTTGAAAAGGTGTACGCCACTGACCGCGCGAGGATTGCATTCAAGTACCGAAACACGGCCTTCTTCCGATTGAATCCAGTCGAAAGCGAACTGCCCGGTGTAATCGAGCCTGGCGGCCAGCGTGTCGACGAACTGCCGTATCGCGGGTACATCGCAGGCTTCGAACCAGAAACTTGCACTGCCCGCCAGGCGATATGTGGGCCGATAGGCCACATGCGCCAGCACCTTGCCGCGGTCGATTACACTGTAGGAGCACAGTTCGCGTCCCTGGAAAAAGCGTTGCACGACCCATGCCGCCGATAGTTCCAGCGGCTTGGCATCGGCGGGAATGCCCTGCGGATACAAGCGCACATGCGTACCGAAGCGCGAGTACTCCGGCTTGATGACGACCGCATCAGTACCCGCCCATGCCCTGGCCTGTTCGAGCGAGTCGACCCGTGCACTTGCCGGTGCATCCGCGCCGCACTCGCGAGCCAGCTCAAGGAAAGTCCATTTGCTATGCAGGCGATCCAGCGTAGCGAAATCGGCTACTGCCACTCGCACACTGGAGGGCAGCAAGTCGCGATAGCGCGAGAGATAGAACACCTCTTCGCATGTCGGCACGATCAAGTCGATGCCATGCGTATCGATGATGCGCCGCAACGCGTCGACGAAAGCCTGCGGCGAGAAGCGCGGTGACGGCAGTCGCACCGATACGGCGACCGAATGCGACCAGGTCGTGAGGCGACAGGACATGCTGTCGCCTGCGACCACCGACCAACCGTGCCGGGCGAAGCGTCGCGCAAGGTCGAGCGCGACAGGGGCGCGTCCGCCAAGGATCAGAACCCTAGGCATGGGCGATCCCGCATAACCGCCGGACCCGGCGGCATTTGCGTTCGTCACCGCGCTCGATCATCCCATCCACGATGATCGTCGGCACGCTCGCCCCCAGGCGATCGATACCTGCGCTGAGTGCCATACGGATTCGCTCGGCATCCTCGACCGTGGGCGCAGGCGATACGCCAACATGCAGAATATCCGGTGCGCGTTGCTCTATGCGGTAGTCCCGTACCGCCGCACCCGCATTCAATACGGCACGCGACAGTACATCCGCGAAGGCCGGGACCTGCTGCGCGCTCGTCCGGCTGCGCAGCCAGACAATATCGTCTTCGCGCCCTTCGATGCGTTCGATCGCGGTGAAGCATGAGCCACAAGGGCACGGAGTGGCGCGTTCGACCAGGACGTCGTTGAGCCGGTAGCGGATGACCGGCTGAGTTTGTCGATAGAGATCGGTGACAATCGGCGCAAAGCGGCGTGTTTCCCGATCGACCCACGCCTTCTCGACGATCAGCACGTCTTCGTTGAGATGCAGGGTCCCGTGCACACAGGTGTGCGCAAGAAAGCCTTCGGTCGCCTGGTAGATCTGCTCGATCGGTACATTGAAGGCCGCTCGAATGCGCGCCGCATCGATATCATCCAGTACTTCCGCGGCGGCGACCACACGCGCTGGCTTGAGGCGGATGCGGCCAGCGAGCGTTGCGTCAGCAGCAAGTGCGAGCACGCTCGGCGGGCCAACGAGAATGGTGGGGTGATAACGATCCAGTTCGGCGAGCACGTCGTTGAACGGACGCGTCAAATCGAAGTACTGAAACTTCAACCGCAAGCCGCCCGACAACGTGTCATAGAGGTTGCTGCCCGCGCGCAACAGCAAACCGATTCGCGCCTGGGTCAACAAACCCTGCGGAAGCATTTTTGCCAGCAAGGTCCCCGCCCACTGCAGGCGCTCGGCCTGCGAGGCCAGAAACACGCCACGTGCGCCGGAGGTACCCGTGGACAGTCCGATCGATACGCCCTGCCACATGGGGCTGAAGTCACGCGTAGTTTCCGCCCGTTCGGCTACGGCAAAGGCCTCACTCAACGACAGACCAACGGTATTGATGCGGTCGAACGCATCCATCCACGACTGTTTGTCCATAACGGGACAGTCCTGGTGATTTGCGGGATGTAGCGCCGCATAGAACGGTGACTTTGCGAGCACATGAGCGCGTAACTTTTGCCATCGGCCTTGCTGATGCTTCTGCAGGGATGTGTGATCGCGTAGCCCAGCCCGACGGCGTGCGGCCAGATAGTGGCCCACCAGGATCAGGCCATCCGACAAACGGCTCATGCCTGCCGCCATTCGTCGCAATGCGACGGCAGCATGCGCAGCTCGGGCTCGGCCTTTGCCAATGCATGCAGACGCGAGAGGGTTTGACGATAAGCGTATGTGTCGCCGAGCAGACCCGTGACCAGCGCGGGAGGCGGTATGTCGGTGCGGATGGCCTGTGACGACCAGGCAGCGTCGGCTACCAGGAAGACGCGTCGGCCTTCGGTAGCCTCGAACACCACACCGTAGTGCCCCGGCGCATGACCCGGCAGGGCGATAGCGATCAGGCTGCCGTCGCCCAGCAGGTCGCGGCCCTTGCCGAACGCCGCGAAATGGGCAGAGAGCTCGCTCGCCGGTTTGTCTTCAATCCATTCGACGCGTTCGTTGAAATCGTCCGGCAACAGCTTGGGCAATAAGCCGTGCCTCAAGGCATCGATTCGCCCGCGCGCCTGCAAGTCGTGCCAGGCCTCACGCGCGCAGATCAACCGCGCCTGCGGAAAGTCGCACACGCCGGCAATATGGTCGCCATGAAAGTGGGAGAGCACAATGATGCCGATGTCCTTCGGCTCGATGCCATCGCGCCGGAGCTGCTCGCTCAACGTTTGCCGCGGCTCCAGATGCACCGGCGTCACCGCGCGATAAAGCAGCTCGGGCAGGCGTCGCGTCGCATCGATGAAGTGCTGCGCATAGCCGGTGTCGAACAGTATCCAGCCCTGTTGCGGATGACGCAGCAGGAACGCCAAGGCCGGATAACGTGCGGGCTTGAATGGCGCGCCCCGGCGCGTCGCGCACTCCGGGTGCATGCAATAGCCTGCCTCGTAGATGCGCCATTCAATCGACGGCATGATCTTTCCACCAGGATGCAAACCGTTCGATCCCTTCGGCCACGCTCACCATCGGCCGATACCCCAGCTGCTTGCGGGCCGCGGAGATATCCAGGGTTTGGGAGTAACCCAGTACTCCGACACCATAACGGCTCAAACGCGGCTCGGGCTGCCCGGGCCGGGCCAGCGCCCACTTTTCCGAAAGGTGACCCAAGGCCACGGCGAGCCCACGTGGCAACGGAACCATGCGCACGCGCAGATCGACCGCGCGAAAGAGCTGCGTCAACAGTGCGTTCACCGGCATCGGCTCGCCGTTAGTGATATTGAAGGCACGCCCATCGCCGGGTGCGTCCGACTGCATCGCCGCCTCCACCGCCGCGACGACGTTGGCGACATAGGTAACGTCGATCATCGCCTCGCCATGACCTATCTGCGGAAACCAGCCGCGCTGCGCGAGCGTCAGCAGGCGCGGAAAGATCGCACGATCGCCCTCGCCGAACACAGCCCTGGGCCGCAGCACGATCGACGGCAAGCCTTGGACGGCGGCAGCACGAACGCGTTCCTCCGCCAGCCACTTGGTTTCCGCATAGGCGTTGATCCAGCGCTTCGGCGGCTGGAAAGCCTCCGGCGTATCGTACTGATCGCGCAACTGAAAATAGATGCTCGGTGACGACAGGTGCACAAAGCGACGCGCACCGTTCTGCTGGGCGGCATCGAGCAGGCGTTGCGTCGCGTCAACATTAGCCGCGACGAATGCTTCGCGTCTGCCCCAGGGCGACGACAAGGCAGCGGCGTGCACGACAATGTCGCGATCGACAAGCAGGGCTGAGAGGTCATCACGGACGAGGTCGAAACTACGCGTCGCGATGCCTGATGCCGCGAGCGGTTGCAACCGGCCGGCATCGCGCCCCGTGGCAAGCACGTCATGTCCCACGGCATGCAGGCGGCGCGCGATATGGCTGCCGATAAAGCCGGAGGCACCGGTAACGACAACGCGCGCCATACCCGTCAATACCTCAGCACGGTGCCGCCGAACGACAGCCCGGCGCCGGAGCCTACCAGCGCGATCATGTCGCCGCGCCGAATACGCTGGCTGCTGATCGCCTGATGCAGCGCGACGGGAATCGAGGCGGCCATCTGGTTGCCGCGCGAAGCAAGCACACGCACAAGCATGCCATCGGGCAGCTTCAAGGCGGCCTCCAGATGAGCCAGTCCCTTGACGCTAGCCTGGTGCGGCACGATGCAGGCCAGTTGACCCAGACGCACTTGCGCACGCTCGAACAGGCGATCGAGGAACCGGGGCAGGAGCTTGGCCGCCATGCGGTACGTCGCCGGCCCGTTCATCTCGAAAAAGGCCCCTTGCAGGAACGCGTCCAGCGTTTCGCGTGGACGGATGCGCGTGCCACCCGAACGTACCTGGCATAGATCGGCACCATCGGCGTAGGTTTCGAAATGCGTACCGAGTATTTGCCCGCCGTCCTCCGTGTCGCTGCACTCCAGCACCACCGCCGCCGCGCCATCGCCGAACAGCATCGCGGTGACCGGATCGTTTTCGTTCAAACCGGCGGAGGCGATTTCACTGGAGACGATCAACACCCGCCGATAACGACCGACCGCCATCGCTGCGCTCAGCGTATCGAGCGCGGCGAGAAAGCTCAGACAGGTCGCATTGATGTCGAATGCCGGGATACCGCTGCCGCCCAGGCCCAGCTCGCGTTGAATCAACACCGCCGAACAGGGTATGGCCTGCTCCATCACGCTGCAGGCCGACACGATGCAGTCGAGCTGGTCCGCACGTAATCCCGCTACTGCCAAGGCAGCTCGCGCGGCACCGGCGGCCATCGACGAGGTGGTCTCGTTCTCGCCAGCGTAGTAGCGGCTTTCGACACCGGAATGACGGAATGTCCAACCTGCAGGCTTGTTCCAACGCGCATCCAGCGCGGACGATTCGACCTTGTTTGAAGGGAGCTGCTCGCCCGTGCCGAGAATGCGCACAGGAAGCGATCGATGCACGGCCATGTAGACGAAAACCCTCGAACCGGCTGCGGTGTCTGCCAAACGCGCATCGTCGCATAGAGCCGGTTCGGGTTGCGCGGCCTGCCCGAACGGCTGGTCACGGCGCTTGCTCGTTCAGTCCACCGCGGGGAAGTCCACCGTGGTGTCGTTGATGCGGTTGAAGACATTGGTGAACGTGATAACCGCTATCGCCAGGCCGATATCGACCAGCTGCGTGTCGGTGTAGCCGGCCGCCTTGATGGCTGCAAACGCCTCATCCGAGACGGTGCCGTGGCCCTGCACCAGGTTCCTGACAAAGCCGATCAGGGCATCGCGCTTGGTGTCGCCGGTCAGGCCGCCATGGCGGATCTGCTTCAACGCATCGGGCTGCAGCCCGGCCAACTTGCCGATCAGGCTATGCGCGGCCACGCAATAGTCGCAGCCTGCGATGCTGCTGACGACGAGCTTCACGGTCTCCTGATCCTGCTTGCTGAGGCTGCTTGCCGCCAGTACAGCGTCGGCTTGCAGCATGACTTTCAAGGCGTTGGGCTGAAGCGCGCCGACAGCGGCATAGGCGTTGGACACCTTGCCGACCGCCTTCTTGATCTGGGCATAGACTTCGGCAGTGGCACCGGTAGCGGACTCGATGGCGGGGGTAACGATACGTGACATGGGAAACACTCCTTCGTAGGTGGGTAACAACGTGTCGCCACTTTACGGAGGCTCATCGAGCTTGTTAATGTTGAACTAGCTTACTTATATGCTCAATCGTCTCAATGACTGAATCATGGACTGGCTAAGCCGTCTGCTCGACATGACTCCCGTGCGCGGGCAGCTGGATATCCGCTGCAGCTATGGCGCGCCCTGGCGTATCGACGAGGCACCGGCCGGCGCCGGAGAGATCCCCTACCACATGGTGCTGGCTGGCTCGGCCTTGCTCGATGACCCGGCAGGTGGGCCGCCACAGGCACTGGAGGCGGGAGACATTCTGTTGATTCCGGACGGTGGCGCGCATGTCCTGCACGACGGCAGTGGCCTGCCCGCCCGGGCCGCTCGCAACAGCAAGCAGCTGAATCTCGTCGTCAGCGAAAACGATGGCGGCGGCGATCGGCTGGAACTGCTATGCGGGCGCTTCGTCCTGGCCGCTCCACATGATCGCCTCCTGCGCGACTACCTGTCTTCGCGATTGATCGTGCGCACCGGAGTCCAGGGCGATAGCGCGGCGGATTCCACAACACGCGCGCCGTTGCTCGAACTGTTATCGCTGATGCGCGACGAATCGTCCGCCGACCGGCTCGGTGGACGCGCCATGCTCGACGCGCTGTCGACGGCCCTGTTTGCATTGACCTTGCGCATCGCCAGCGAATCGGCATCCGCTCCCACGGGATGGCTGGCGCTCGCCGCCCAGCCACGTCTGCAACCGGCCTTGATGGCCTTGTTCCATCAGCCGGCCCATCCCTGGACGCTGCCCGAACTCGCGCGCCAATGCCATATGTCGCGCGCTACGCTGGCGCGGCAGTTTCAGGAAACGCTCGGCCGATCGCCGAGCGACCTGTTGACCGATATCCGCATGAGCCTGGCGGCCAACATGCTGGAAAAAACGTCCGCGTCGACCGGTGCCGTTGCCGAGTCGGTGGGTTACCAATCCGAGGCCGCGTTCCAGCGCGTATTCAAGCAGCGGATGGGGATGACGCCGGCACGGTGGCGACGCCGGGCACCGTAACGTCACCGCTCAACAAAGGCGCGCAAGCGCGCCAATGCGTCGTCCCACTGCCGCGACACTTCGTCGAGATACTCGCGCATCTGCACGATCGATTCCGGTCGTAGCTCGAACTGGCTCTCGCGTCCCGCACGCGTGCTGCGTACCAGCCCCGCGTCTTCGAGCACGCGCAAGTGCTTGGTAACGGCCTGCCGGGTGATTTCCGTATCGACGGAAAGCTCGGCGATCGAGCGCGATTGTCCATCGCTCAGCTTGGTGACCAAAGCCAGCCGCGTGCGGTCGCCGAGCGCCGCAAAGATCGGGGCAGCGTCGTAACGGCGCGCTCTACGACTCGACATAGTGACGGATGTTCTCCATTTGTACCGTCCAGCCTTCATCGTTCATACGCATCGCATCGCCCAGGCGATGCTTGGGTAGTCCGTTGAAACCTGATTCGACGACGGTGAGCCGCGTGCCACCCGCGATCGGCTCTAGGCGAAACTCCACCAGCGTGGGCGTTTCTTTCGAATAATCGACCGAGGTATCGATCGCGGCGGGGTGCCAGGTGAAAGCGAATATGCGTGGCGCATCCATCCGCTCGATCTTCGCTTCCCAACGTAGATGCTCGTAACCCGGCCAGGTGATATGACCGCTGGATACCTCGCCCTTGACGAAGGGGCCATCCAGCTTGACCCGGAACCATTCGCCAAAGGCTTCGTGGTCGGTCAGCGCATGCCAGACCCGCTCGACGGGTGCTTTCAGATCAATCTGCTTTTCGATGCGATCGTTCATATAGGCAACCTCCTGGTTGCTTATTAAACTACCGCAGGGCAAGGTCATTTGCAACCCTCAGGTTGCACTTTCAGTATCGCTAAGCGAGCGCGGCCTTGGCGAGTTCGCGCAGCCGCAGCCGCTTGTCGGCGACCTTACGGAAAAAATCGATCTCCAGCTCGATCGGCTTGAGCAGCAGCTGCGTTCGCGTGTTACCAAGCTCCTCTTCCACCACCAGCGTCATCGTCTGTTCCAGGCCCTGCTCGCTTTGCACTTTACGAATTACATGGTCGGTGACAATGAAACGCAGACGCGGATTAGGTTTCTGCTTTGCCTGCTTGTAGCCGAAGCTGCGATCGTCCTTGATCTTGAAATAGCTGCTCTTTGCCAGCGCCTCGTAGAACGGTGAGTCCTGCTTCGCCCGGCAACCATAGGTGCTCTGTCTGCCTCCCATATAAAGCAAGGCATACGGCAAGTTCGAGGTACTGGCCGCACGATAAAGTTGTCCGTCCTGACTGTGAAACTCCCGCAGCAGGGATTCGAACAGCACGTCGGTGATATCCAGCCCAAGGAAACGTTCGATAAAGAAATGCACGGCGTCGGCGCGCTCGATCAATGCCTGGACGATACCGTTGGCCACCTTGCCCGGCTTGCGCTTGCTCGACTTGCCGTTGAACGACGAGGGATCGCGCAGGCTGCAATCCTCGTAGGCTTCCCGATCATATTCGCCAATGCCCTCGACCGAGCTGATCGCATGCTTGGCATAGAGCGGCAACGGCCGTTCGCCAAGATCGACTTTGCGATCGACATCGAGATTCACGATATTCATCGGATTGTCGCACTCAGGGCACACCGCGTAGTGCATCATCTTGTCGCCACGCCGCTGAAACCATGGCGCCTTCTTGCCGGTTTCGATGTGGTAGTTGCTCGCCGTCAGCGTGACGCTGTGGTGTTCGCCTTGACGCAGCTTGAAGATGTTCATCGACTCTCCCAACACCTTGAGGTTCAGTACCTGTCGTAGTGATACCGGCACTGTGCAATCTGAATGACGGTGACCTTCTCGGGCCTGGCCTGCCCTTTCCTTGGCTTATCCATATCAAACAGACGATAGACCAAGCGATCGTCCTTGGTGATACGACGCGACCACCATCCAGACCAATTTGCCTTGAGTGCTTCTGGCTTGCCTAGCCCACGAAAGGGATCGCGCCGAATTTCCTTGATCAGGCTGTTAATAGCGCCAGCGATCTTGAGATCGTGTTGTTGCCAGTACAGATAGTCCTCCCATGCCTGGCCCATCCACCAAAGGTCATCCCTTTCCCTTCGGATCGCCATTTATGCCTTCCTTTTCCTGGCAATTTTCTTAGCCGCAGCTTTGGGAGGCTTTCCGGCCGCAATCGACTTGGCTGCGTGCCTGACGTCCTTGGCTGACGTGACATCGTCTGTACGTCCGCGAGCAAGTATCTTCGTACCGCGCTTCTTAAGAGACGTCTTGCTGGCCCTTGCCCTCGGCGTGCTCGTATTTCGAGCAATGGCGCCCTCTGGGCCCAGAATCCGTGCACCCGCGGGCAATGACGCGTCAGCCTCTGCCATGGCTGCGCCAAGGCGTTCGGCGTTCGCCCTGGAACCAAACAAATACAGGGTCTCCAGGATGGAGTTGTAGTCCCCCAATGACATAACCACAGCGTCTTCCGTATCACGACGCTTTATGAGCGTAATGGTGTGATCGGAAACCACGTCGTCGAGTACCTGCTTGAGGTTGCTGCGCGCGTCGCTGAAATTGATGGTTCTCACAGGCCACCCTTACTTGTACCGATAGTTGTACAAGTCAAATATAGCGCGATCGACGCGGAGCGCACAAGAGCGGACGTCGGCAAACGTATGATCCAGCAAGATTTTCGTGTTTACCCTCCTGAATTACCCCTGGATTCCATGCGCACGCAGTAGATCAGCGATATCCACTCTCCAGATATTGCGCGAGCCGTTGAGTGGACCCGTCAGCTTCTTCTGCAATGAGGCTGCGGTGTCCCGCGGCTTGGGAAACCGTACGTTTTCCTGACGATTGCTGGACACATAAAGCTCGCCGAATGCATGGCCAAGTGTCGGTGCGTTTTCCAGGCTCTTGCTGTTCACCTCGCCACCCAGATGCTCGGGCTTGCTCCAGCTGCCATCGGCGTTGCGAAAAGCGATGTAGATATCCGCACTGCCTAGCGAGTCGCCTTCATTGCCGGCAAACAACAGGAAGCGGCCTTGCGGATCGATGCAGGGATCCATGCGGTTATGCGATACGTCGCCCAGATCGACCCGCTGCGGCGTGGAATAGCCGCCGGCCATCGGATGCACCACATAGATCTGATAGTGATCGCCGGAATCGGGGCGATGCGCGGAGAAATAGATATCGCCACTCGCTGCTATCGAGGGGTTATAGAGCATGGCGCCTTCGTTGAGCGCACCGTCTACATGTGTGGGCTCGCTCCAGCGTCCATTCGACTGTTGCTCGACGTACCAGAGGTTGGTGCCAGCGAACGTCTGGCCGAGCATGCTGGCGGTCACCGGTGCATCACCGGCGTGCACGGGCCGATTGGAGACAAAGTACAGGCGCTTGCCGTCCGGCGAGAAAGCCGGTTCGGAATCGTGCCATTGTCCCGAGAACGATGCGACCTCCGGCACAGACCAGCTGCTTCCATGGCGATGCGAAACAAGGATGGTGTCGTCGGTTTCGGCCAGGTCGGAACGCATGAAGTAGAGCGTCTCGCCATCAGGGGAGAAGGCCGCGGTGGTTTCCTGCATGCCGGTTGAAATCACGCCGGGGCCGAGCAGCTCCGCGGCATTCACCGAACCGATGAAGCCCAGGGCCAACACTGAGGCCCAGACGATTGCGCGCAACTTCATGCTTGTCTCTCCGTCGAATGGCGGTCGATGCGACCTGCCCCATGATCGGGAGAGCACGATTGGCTCGCCGCAGTTTTGTGATGAGCGGCTACGCGGGCATGACGAGCGGGCACATACAGGTGCAGCCGGCTCGGGACGAGTTCACGACAGGCGGGACTTATCGAGGTCGCACATACATCGATGCGGCGATGTCGGCGAAATGGCGCGCCCGGAGGGATTCGAACCCCCGACCAATGGCTTCGGAAGCCACTACTCTATCCGGCTGAGCTACGGGCGCATGATGCGCTGCCATGCATGGGTGGGTCGCGGGGCGGCCTGATGGCAGGGGAGCGAGTATAGCGGAGCTTGGCGGTCAGGCCCAGCCTGAGGGGCGCCCTCTCATCTGCCTGCCGGCATCTTCTCCCCCGGCGGAGCCAGGGGAGAAGAGTCACGTCGTTGAAGCGTGGCCTTGGATCAACGGGCCTTGAGCAGGTCGGACAGAGTGTCCTTGGTGCCGGTGTCGCGCTCGAGGTGCGGGTACTTCAGGCCGTCGTGGTAGTCGATGCGCAAGGTCTGGAACTCGTCGAAGTTCTTGACCAGCAGCTCGACCGGCTTGCTCTTGTCCTTGGCCGATGCGGTGATGGCATCCTTCAACGCGTCGCCAGAGAATTCCTTGCCGTTGACGCCGATCAGCTTCATGCCCGGCGACAGGCCGGCCTTGAATGCAGGGCCATCCCACAGCACGTCGTTGATGTCGCCGCCCTTGCCGATCGACACGCCCAGCGAATAGGTCAGGTCGGTCGAGCCGCGGCGCATTTCCACGCCCTTGACCATGTCCGAGGGCTTGTCGTTATAGACCAGCTTCCAACCGTGCGCGGCAATGCCATTGGTGATCGGACCATGGCCGTCCAGACGCTCGCGCAGGTACGGCGCCCAGTCGAACGGCTGGATGTCGTTGAGCGTCTTGACCACGTCTTCGAAGGTGTAGGTATTGACGTCCCACTCGCCGTTCTTCACGCCGAAGAACGACTTGCCGAAATCGTCGATGGACTTCTTGTTGCCCGAGAGCTCACGCAGCTTGGCGTCGACTTCCAGCCAGATCATCTGGCCGCCCGAATAATAATCTTCGCTCATCTGGTAGTTGCGGAAAGGCAACGGACGACGCATCGCGATGATCGGGTCGTTGGTGGTGTCCTGGATGTTGCGCCACTGCTGCAGGCCTGGGCGGCCCTTTTCATAGGTGGCGGCAACGTAGGCGAGCATGTCGCGCGCCTGGTCTTCCTTCCACAGGCCCGAACGCGCGGCCATCACATAACCCCAGAACTGGGTCTGGCCTTCGTACACCCACAGCAGACTGTCCTGCATCGGCACGTTGAAGCTCGGCGTGGCCAGGTCGGCGCCGCGACGATACTTGCCGTCCCACGAGTGGTTGAATTCGTGCGAGAGCAGGTCGCGCTCGACCGTGTTCTTGTCCCACTCGGTGAAGTAGCTCGGGCCGACGCCGTTCTCGCTGGAGCGGTGATGTTCCAGGCCGTTGCCGCTCATCTTGTCGCTGAGTGACAAGAGGAAATCGTAGTGGTTGTAGTGATGCGCGCCGTACATCTTGTACATCTGCTGCACCAGGTTCTGGTGCGCCTTCAGCTGCTCGGGCTTGATCTCCAGATACTTCGGATCGTCAGCGACGATGTTGAGGAACACCGGCGTCTTCGCACCCGGGTCAAGATCGACGCGCTTGAAATACTTGCCGGCGTAGATCGGCGAGTCGACCAGGTCGTCGTAGTCGATCTCTTTGAAGTTCACGGTGTCGCCATTGCGCGAAGCCACTTCAAGCGCGCTGCCGAACTGCCAGCCCGCCGGGAAGGTCACGCTGGCCTCTGCCTTGATCTGGCTGCTGTAGTAGCCGGCCGGATAGACCGACACGGTATTCCACTGCAGGTTGAGCATTTCCGGGGTCATCACGACACGGCCCTGGCGCTGGTCCTGCGGCGAGAGGAACTGGAACTCCACCTCCACGCTGCTCGCGCCCTGCGGCACGTCGACATGGAACGCGTAGACATTGAGCGGATCGCGCACCCACGGCAGCACTTTGCCATTGGCCGTGACCTTGAGGCCGGCGAACTTGTCGATCGGGCCGGTCGGCGAATGGTTGCCCGGCAGCCATTGCGGATACAGCAGCGTCAGCGCGCCGGCTTGCGCGGGAATCGTCTCATGCACGCGAAAAATACGGCGCCCGATATCGGTAGCGTCGACATTGATTTTCAGCGTGCCCTGGTAGGGCACGTTCTGCGGTGCGGGCACGTCGGCGACGGCGGCAAAGCTGCTCAGCCCAAGGGCCGAAACAACCATGGCGGAAACAAGGCGCGAAACTTTCAAAAGAGGTCTCCCATGGACACGGAAGCCGGAGTCGCCGGCTGTACACAATCTGACCGGGCGATGCTAGACCGCCATGACGTTCAGCACCCCCTGCCAGAGGTCACGACAGCACCGCGACGCTTTGTCCAATCCGGCAGAAAGGTCGCGGGAAGATGGAAATCGTATAATCCTTCGGCTGCGTATCCCCGACGCAGTGCCGCGGCAGCCTCTAAGGCGGTGCAGCGGGAATCATCAAAACTAGAGACGGAGTTCTCATGAAAAAGACCTTGATCACGGCCGCCTTGGCCGTCGCCGCTGTGTTGCCGTTCGCCGCTCAGGCCGATGCATCCAGCCAAACCAACGACTTCTTTGTTGCCGGCAACCTCGGCCAGTCCAACCTGCGCGACAGCTTCACGCACAAGAACAGCGTGTTCCAGAACGTCCGCTTCGGCTGGCGCTGGAATGGCATCGTCGGTGCTGAAGTCGGTTACGCGTACCTGGGTCGTCCGAAGCTCGATATCGGCGACGCATCCACCAGCGTAAAGACCCAAGCCGCCACGGTCGGCGTCACCGCCAAGTACGACTTCGTGCCGAACTGGTATGTCACCGGCCATGCCGGCTACGCGCGCACGCGCTCGATCGTCACCGGCACCGACGGCGACTTCACCGCCAAATCGCGCAGCTGGAACAACGGCTGGTACGGTGGTGCGGGCGTGGGTTACAACCTGACCTCGAACGCCAGCCTCGGCCTGAACTACGACAACTACCACGTCAAAGTGGGTCGCAAGGGCGATGGTCGCGGCGCGGCCAATATCGCCACCTACTCGGTGTCGTACGAGTATCGCTTCTAAGCGATTCGGCAAGGCGATTAAAAAAAAGGGCGCCCTTGGCGCCCTTTTTTTGTTACTGCAGTTCGAGTTTGCTGTGCCTGATCCCGTAACCGAAGTAGACCAGCAGCCCCAGTGCCGTCCAGACGACAAACAACTCCCAGGTAGCCAGCGGCAACTCGGAGAGCAACCAGATCGAGAAGGCGATACCGACGATCGGCACCAGCGGTACCCACGGCGTGCGGAACGAACGATGGATGCCCGGCTGGCGCACGCGCAGCACGATGATCGACGTGCAGATCACGATAAACGCGGACAGCACGCCAATATTGACGAGCTTGGCCACTTCGCCCAGCGGAAACAGGCCCGCCACCAGCGCGGTGAACACACCCAATGCCACCGTGGGTCGGTGCGGCGTGCCGTAACGGGGATGCACCTTGGCGAACCAGGCCGGCAGCAAGCCATCGCGTGACAGCGCAAACCAGATGCGTGTCGCGCCCAGCATGAAGGCAAACAAGACGCTGATCAGGCCGAACACCGCCGAGACCGATACGGTCAATGCCACCCAATGCAGGCCCAATCCCTTGAATGCATCGGCCACCGGTGCATCCGTGTTGAGGCTGGAGTAGTGGGCAATACCCGTCAGCACCATGGACACGGCCAGGTACATGGTCATGGAGATACCCAGCGACAACAGCACGGCACGTGGCAGGTCGCGTTGCGGGTTCTTCGACTCTTCGGCAGCGGTGGTCAGGGTGTCGTAGCCGAACACAGCGAAGAACACCACGGCGGCTGCAGTCCCTACACCCTGGAAGCCGAAATGTCCGATGCCATCGGGTCCGATCACGCGCGCCGGAATAAAGGGCACCCAGTTCGCCGGGTTGACGTAGAACACGCCGACGCCAATCACCAATGCCACCGCCAACACTTTGATGATCACCACCAGGGTATTGAAGCGTGCACCCCATTCGGTGCGAAAGATCAGCAATGCCGACACGCCCAGCGTCACCAGCGCGGCAATCACGTTGAAAACATGACCGTCTCCCGTACCCATGGCGCCCTGCGCCCACACGGGCAAGTGGATGCCCAGGGTACCGAGCGCAGATTGCACATAGCCGGCCCAACCGATCGCTACTACCGCAACAATCAACGCATATTCCAGCAGCAGATCCCAACCGATCAGCCACGCGGCCAATTCGCCAAGCACTGCATACCCGTACGTGTAGGCGCTACCGGTGACCGGAATCATCCCCGCGAATTCGGCATAACAAAGAGCGGCCGCCGCGCTGGCAATACCGGCAATCAGAAAAGACAGCACAACGGCCGGACCGGCGTTGAGTGCCGCCTGCTGACCGGCCAGCACGAACACGCCGACGCCGATAATGCCACCGATGCCGATCGCGGTGAGCTGCCACAAGCCGAGCACGCGACGGAAGTCGCCTCGCCTGCCCGCCTCGGCCTGCAACATCTCCACCGGCTTGTGGCGGACCAATTTGCTCAAGAAACTCATCGCAACATCCTAGAACGAAGTCGAGCGATCATAACCGCTCGCCCCGGTCGCGCCATGCTGCAATTGCGTCTTAGCCTGAAATGGCACGCCCTACACGATGTCGGCGCATGCCCCATATGAGCAAAAGGAATACAAGAGCACTGGCTGCCGGCACCGCGATCAGCGCCGACCATACGCGAGCGTCCAGCTGCGTCACGCCGAACCATCCACCGGTCACCAACGGAATCGCTGCGGTTGCCGCCAGACGCAGCAGCTCCAGACCATGGCCGCCACGACGCAGTTCGGTCATCGCGCCCAGGGCATAAAGGCTGAGCAGCAGGAACGCGGCGTAGCCCAGCAGGCTCGACGCAGGCATGTGCTTGGCCAGGTCGAGAAAATGCACGCCCATGGCCAGCAGCAGGGCGAACTGAATCAGGCTGTAGATCACCAGCGGGGTCGGCAACGGCGGCGCAAAGCGCTCGCGTCCGATATCGAACGCGCTTTTCGGAAAGCGCTCGGCCACGTCGGCCGGACGCCAACCGGGCGGCTTGAACCATATAAGCAACTTGTCGCGCCAGCGACGCGCATGCCAGGCGTCCTTAAAGGTCGCCCAATACACCTCGACATTCGCCCAGAGCGGATTCCAGCTACGCAGCGGCGAACGCGTGCCGTAGATCGGCGGGTCCTTGTCGTCCTCTTCGATAAACGTACCGAACAGGCGATCCCAGATGATCAACACCCCACCGTAGTTGCGGTCCAGGTACTTGTCGTTCACCGCATGATGCGCCCGATGATTCGATGGCGAACAGAACACGCGGTCGAACCAGCCCAGCCGACGTATCACTTCGGTATGCACCCAGAACTGGTAAAGCAGATCGATCAACGCAACGACGACGAAGACTTCCAGCGGATAGCCGATGATCGCCATCGGCAGATAGAACAACCAGCCGAGCAATACACCACTGCCGGTCTGGCGCAGCGCGGTGCTCAGGTTGTAGTCCTCGCTTTGATGATGCACCACGTGCGCGGCCCAGAGGATATTCACCTCATGGCCGAAACGATGCAGCCAGTAATAGCAGAAGTCATACAGCAACAGCCCGCTCACCCACACCCACACGCTATCGGCGGGCAGATGCAACAACGCCAGGTGTTGCGCGCACCAGGCATAGATGCCCAGTGTCAGCAGCTTGGTGAATACGGCGGCGATCTGCGAGATCACTCCGAGCGACAAGCTGTTGATGGCGTCGCTGCTGTGATAAACCCGCCTGCCTTGCCACCGGGCGATCAGCAGTTCCAGCGCGATCAGCGCAAAGAATACCGGCGTCGCCCAGGTGATGATGATTTCCTGCATGTTCAAACTGCGCCCTCCCCGGTCCAGGCGAGCCGAGTGTAGCGCTGTTCGCGTTTTCGATTTCAAACGCTCGGCGAGCCCGAGGGGCGGGCCCGGCATCGATGCCGGGCCGCCTTTTTAATGTTGGGAAATCCCTTTCCCGTCGAGCATCAGAACCGGATGGTCGCCGTCAACATCGCCGCACGCGGTGCACCGGGCAGCAGCGTCTGGAACGTACCCGTCGGGTCGCTGACCACGAAGCCGTTGGAGCCCACGGTGGCGAAGTAGTGCTTGTCGGCCAGGTTGGTCACGTTCAGAGCCAACTTGAGGTCATCGGCCATGCTGAGCTTGCCGAAGTCGTACGCCACCGCCGCGTTGAAGATCCAGTACGAGGGCACGCCTGCATCGTTGATGTAGGTGTAGTAGCGCTTGCCGGTGTAGTGCGCCGACAGACGCAGATCCCACGGGCCCGGCGTCCAGATCACTTCCGAGGCGAGCAACTGCTTGGGACTGTCGACCACGGTCTTGCCCTTGGTCGGCACGACCACCGGCTGGCCCTGGCCGTTGACGCCATTGATGTAGTTGTCGTCGTAGCGCGCACGGTTGTAGGACAGCGAGTTGGTCCAGCGCCAGTCCTGCGCCAGCTTGAAGTTGACCGCCAGCTCGGCACCACGACTCGTCACCGAGCCCACGTTCGCGTAAGCGGACGCGCAACCGATGATGCCGGCGCACTGCGAGATCACCAGCAGACGGTTGCTGAACTTGACGTCGTAAACGGCCAGCGAGGCTTCGTAGAAATCCGTCACCTGGCGCAGACCGCCTTCGATGGTGCGCGACTGTTCCGGCTTGAGCTGCTTGCCGAAGGTGTCGAACGCAGCCTGCGTCGTTGCCAGCGGACCGGTGATGCCGGCCTGGTAGGCAGCGATGTTCTTGGCGTAGGAACCGAAGACTTCCCAACCGCCGCCGAGGCGATAGCTGGCGCCGACCTGCGGCAGGAAGTTCTTCTTCGCGGTGAGTTCGCCGTTGGCGTAGGCACCCGGCGTGCCATAGGTCAGCGTGCCGGGGACATCGCGCGCCGTCACCTTGGTATCGGGCGACTTGAAGCCGACGTCGATGCTCAGGCGATCGTCCAGCAGACGGAAACTGTCCTGCACATAGAACTGGCGGGTTTCGGTTTCGTAGTGCTGGTAGAACTGACGCAGATCCGGATCGCTGAGGAAATAGTTATCGTCGAGCGGGCCGGTGATGTAGTAGTAGTTGCGCTGTACGTTGTGATTGGAATCTTCGTACCAGAATCCGGCTTCCAGATGATGGATGCCGATATCCCAGTTCAACGCGGCCGTAACGCCGGCGCGATCGATGCCGTATTCGGTGGTGCGGATCGAAATAGGCGTCTGCTGCGGCGTGCCGGGAAACGAGACCACGTAGGGCGTGAACCAATGCCCCTGGCCACGATCGTTATGGTAGTAACCGGTGGCCTTCAGGCGCACGGTATCGCTCAGCGCGAAGTCGCCGAACACGCTGGCAATGGTATCGTCACGCAGGCCGCGCGCATCGTAGTACGCATCGTCCGGCGTCTGCACATTGCCATCGGATACGGTCCCGGTGGTCTGGTACTGGTTGGCCACGCGCAAGGCACGGTTCCAGTCCGGACGGAAGTTGTCCCAGTTCCAGCCATTGCGACGCTGCAGCGCCAGCGACAGATCCTGGTAGTCGTTCTCGTCGCGGCTCGACGTGGTGACCAGCGCGCCGATCTTGCTGTCGCCGAAGTTGTAGACCGCCTTGGCATTGAACTGCGACTGGTTCTGCTCGCCGTCGCCCTTCCATTTGTCGACATCCGAATAGGCGGCCGACAGATACATGGCGAAGCCGTTGTGATCGCCGGTGTCCAGACGTGCGTACGTGCGGCGCGCCGAATCGGTGCCGAAACCCTGCGCGACCGTGACGCCATACTGCGGAGTCGGATCGCTGGAATAGAACTGGATGGTGCCGCCCAGATCGCTGGTCGATGCAGTACCCAGCGCGCCGATACCTTCGGCAAGTTCGGCGCCGTCAAGGTTCTCGGCAATCAAGGCACGGCTGATATGCAAACCGTTCTGGTTGCCGTAGCTCATATCGCCCAGCGGAATGCCGTCGAGCGTAAAGCCCAGTCGGTTCTGGTTGAAACCGCGCAAGCTGATACGCGTCGACCACTCGTAGTTGCCGAACGGATCGGCCGACTCGAAATGCACGCCCGGCTTGGATTCGAGCACCTTGAGCGGACTCGTCCCCGGCGGCAGCGCCTTGACGTCGTCGACCGTAATGCGCTGAATCTGACGCGTTTCGCCCTGTCCGATAACAGAAACCGCTTCCAGGCGTTTTACCGATGCATCCGCAGCCGGCGCGGCATCGGTTGCCGGCGTTGTTTCGTCGGCGGCGTATGCGTTGGCTTGCAATGCGATCATGAGAGCCAGCGCCAACGTGGCGCGGCGGCTAGACAACAGGCGGTTCGACATGCGTGCGCATCCCCAGCGCGGCTACGAACGTAGCCGCGTCATTCATTGGATAAAGGTGTCGTGATCCATCCCCCAAGCGATGGATCGTGAAAGCATGCGCAAGATTTATGAAATTGCGCTTACATTGATATGTCGTCTCTCACACGCGACACACGACTTTGATGACAACGCCATCGATGTGTCGTTTCGCTTACTGCTTGATGTCCAGAGGTTTGCCCTGAGCTTGCGGCAGACTGACGCCGAGCCACTTCGCGAGCGTCGGTGCGATATCGCGCATATCCACGAGGCCGAGATTGCGACCCGCGGCAACGCCTTTGCCCTGGATCAAAAGCGTCGCGCGCTGATCGGCACGCGCGGGATCGTAACCGTGCATGCCCAGATAGTGCGAAGGCGCCGGTAGCGGTGCGTCGGGCTTGATGCCCATTTCGAAACCGGGTTTGAAGATAACGAACCAGCTGGCCTCGGTTGCGCCGCCCTTCTTGGCGATGTTCGCGCGATCCATCACGTTGTCGATGCCATAAGCCGGATCGGCTGCCAACGTTTTCAACAGTGCGCTCACGCGTGCCTGCAGCGCGGCATCATCCGGGTTCTTCAATACGATCGCCGCACTGCCGCCGTCGTTCCAGACGGCTGCCTGCCAATTAGTAACCTCGCCATCCTTCACCGATATCAAGCCGGCCTTGATAAAGGGCGCGTAGAGATTGACGTCGTGCTCGACCGATGCAAAGCCATGATCGGACACGACCGCCACGATGCCGTCCGGATGCACCTGTTGCGCGGCCTGCACCAGCTGGCCGATCTGGACGTCGAGCTGCTCCAGAACACGATTGGCATCCGCTGTACCGGGACCCTTGGCATGCTCTTCGTGATCCAGCGATGCCAGATACACCGTCATGAAGGCCGGCGAATGTTGTTTCAGTAACGCTACCGCGAAGCGCGTACGACGTACATCGCCGTCCAGCGACTCGTCGATGCCCAGCGGATAAGGCCCGAGGTCCTTTTCCAGACTGGGCAACAGATCCGGTGTTGCCAGGGCGGCCAACAGCTTGCGGTCGTCGGGCGTTCCGGTACGCCAGATCTGCGGAAGGTTCCAATCCGCCGGCGCGCCGACGCTTACCGGCCAATGCACATTGGCCGTGCTCAACCCTTGCGCACGCGCGGCAGCCCACAGCGTCGACACGCGGATGTCGCTAACATACCAGTCCCAACCGTACTGGTTCTTGTTGAGCGGATCGAAGGTGAGATTGCCACCGACGCCATGGACGGCAGGCGTGACGCCGGTCAGCAGCGTGACATGGCTCGGATAGGTCAGCGTAGGCAGCACACCGGTCACGCCGCTCGCATAACTGCCTTGCGTCACGAAGCGCGTCAGGTTCGGCAAGGTCAGGCCACGTTGCCTGGCCTGCAGAATGTCATCCGGACGAAGTCCATCGATGGAAATCAGCAGGACCGGTGCGGCTATCGCGGGCACCGCTGCCAGCATCAACGAAAGACCCAGCAAACCACATCGCAACAGTGCGCGCATCCGAAACATCCCCTGATGGAAACCGTAGATGCTTGCGGCTGCGCGCTACAAGGCCATGACAGGCCTGTGTCGCAAACTTATCGCGCGTCCAGTGCGCGCCGACCCAAGGCGGGATCGTCGGTAAAGAAGGCGTCGATACCGGCATCGAGGTAGGCGCGGATTTCGGCCACCGAACCGGTCTCGTTGAACTGCTTCGGATCCGTGCCCTGCCAGAAGTTCTTCGCCTGAAAATGATTCTCGGGGCGGAACGTATAGGGGTGCACTTCGAGCTTGGCGGCATGCGCATCGTGCACGAGCGACGTGGGTTCGCCCAGGCTGCCATCGCTTGTCAACGGAATGATCGCGCGAGTATTCGGGCCGATCGCATCGGCGTAGATGGCGATGTCGCGCAATCCCGTCGGCTTGAGCATGTCCGCATAGCGCAGCTTGCCGCCTGCGGCGACCACGTCGAACGGCTGCGTATCGGCGTCATCGATCAGCTGCAGCAGGCGGATATTGGGATGGTTCTTGCCGAGCTTGCCGCGCAGATAACGCAGGTTGGCGATCTCGAAGGACTGGATTTCCACCGGCGCCGTGCGGGTATAGGCATGCGCATCGAGCGTACCGAGTACGCGCTGCTCCATCGGCAAACCGATTTTCTGAAAATAGGTACCGTGCTTGATCTCGGGAATGATGCCGATGGGGCGCCCATAGGTCGCCGACTGCGCCGCCACAAAATCGATGATCTCGTCGAACGTCGGAATCTGGAACTGGCCGTCGTACTGCGTGCTGCGAAACTGCGGCAGGCGTTCGCGGGCGCGCAGGGTTTTCAGCTCCGCCAGCGTGAAGTCTTCGGTGAACCATCCGGTGATGTTGTGCCCGTCGACGCTCTTGGTGGTCTTGCGTCCGGCAAACTCCGGGTGCTTGGCGACGTCGGTCGTGCCGCTGATTTCATTTTCATGCCTGGCGACCAGTGCACCATCGCGGGTCATCACCAGATCCGGTTCGATGAAGTCGGCACCGTCAGCGATCGCCTTGCTGTAGGACGCCAGCGTGTGCTCCGGGCGCAGCGCGCTGGCGCCACGATGGCCGATGACCAGCACCTTGGCGGCAATGGGTGCTTCCTTGGCGGCAAGAGGGGCGGACATGACCAGGATCCCGGCGGTGAGGGCGATGGCCCAGCTTAACGATTTCATGCAAGGACTCCATGGGTCATCGGCAACGCTTCATCGTGACGCGGTCGCATGTAAATACCTTACAACCACCTAAGTTTGTAGGAGCGACTTCAGTCGCGACCGTGCAGCACGAGGTTCCGCCGGTCGCGACTGAAGTCGCTCCTACAAGCTAAGAGGGTGATTTTCGAGCTTAAGTCGCCCCCAGATCAGCGCGAGGGAGACGTCTTGCCGACCCACTGCTGCCAGGCTTCGTAGGTGGGCCGGTCGACAGGTACGCCATCGGCATTGCACGCCTGCAGACGGCAGGCCATCTCGCCGATGCGCGGCGCGTGCTGCACGATGATGTGGAAGATCGCGTTCTGCTCCATCTCGCCGTGGAAGGCAGATGCACCGGGCCCGGTGGCAAAGATCGCCACGTCTTCGCCGCCGTGCGTTTCTTCCTTCAGCGGGACGATGGTTTCCTGCAGGTAGTTCGGATCGTCGACGGCGACGTGGGTCAGATCGGGGCGGCCCTTGGTGCTGCCGCGATAGCTCTTCGGCTCGTGCGGGAACCGTTTGGAGCCTTCGGGCTGGCTGTCGCTGGCACCGGTATAGCCGCTGCCGTTGGCAAAGCCCAGCGTGGTGTATGGCTTGCCGGTCGCATCGTGCGCGAGGCCCGGACCGCCTTCTTCGTCGTAGCTGTCGGTCGGTCCGGCGACCAGGCCGAGGATATCGTTGCCGCGCTTGGGATAGCCGGCAAACGTCAAGGTGTGGCTATGGTCGGCAGTGACGACGATCAAGGTCTCGGCCGGGTCGGTGTGGTCGAGTGCGGCCTGCACGGCATCGGCAAACGCCACCGTTTCGTCGAGCGCGCGATAGGCATTGCCGGCATGCAATGCATGGTCGATACGACCGCCTTCGACCATCAGAAAGAAGCCGTTGGGATTTTGCTTGAGCACCTCGATGGCGCTTGTCGTCATCTGCGCCAGGCTAGGCTCGCCCGCGGCGTCATGCGGGCGATCGTGTTCGTAGTTCATATGCGAGGGTTCGAACAGGCCGAGCACTTGCGGTGTATGCGCCAGGTCGAGGGCTTCGAGCTGCTTGAGGTTCCATACATACGCACCGCCTGGATGCCTGGCTTTCCACTCCGCCAGCAAGTCGCGTCCATCGGCGCGCTGGCCATGCTTGTTCGGGTATTCCGGATCGGCCGCACTCCTGGGCATGAACTCGGTGCGACCACCGCCCATGGCCACGGTCAGACCGGCGTGGGCCGGGAAATCGACCAGTTGGGCTGCGAAGTCCTTGCAACCATCGGCACGCGCCTGCGTGCTGAGTGCGGTGTCAACTTCCCAGTTGCGCTCCGGCAAATGCCCGTACGTCGCCGCCGGTGTGGCATGCGTGATGCGCGTGGTGGTTACCGCACCTGTGCTCATGCCGGCGGCCGATGCCAACTCCAGCGTGGTGACCAGCTCCTGACCCTTGCTGGCGGCGCAGTCCTGACGCTTGGGCAGCTGCGAGATACCGATAAAGCCGGCACGCGTCTTTACCCCGGTCATGATGGCGGTCATGGTGCCGGCCGAATCGGGCGTCTGCTGATCGGTTTCGTACGTGCGGCTGAGTGCACTGAAGGGAAAGGACTCGAAGCTCAAGCGATAGCTTTCACCATCCACGCCCTTGCGTTGCCCCGCCAGCACATGCGCGGCGGCGATCGTGGTGATGCTCATGCCATCGCCAAGAAAGACGATGACGTTCCTGGCTTTCTGTGTCGACGGCGCTTGCGCGGAACGCTGCGCAGCTTGCGCTGCGCCGTTACGGAACCACCATTGCGCCGTCTCGCCGGAAGGACGCTGGATGGCCGGAACGTCGATCGTGACCGGCTGCGACTGTGTCACTGTCTGGCTGGCGCAAGCCGTCAACAGGGCGAAAGAAAGAACAAGGCAGCTGCGATAACGCATGGATATCCCGCGGGCATGAAATCCTGGAGCACCCGATCATAGCCCATGAATCGCAAGATCTTGCTTACAGTTTGATGTACACCCGGCGACGATCGAGCACATACACAATGGCCCACCACACCGTGACGAACACTGCGGCAAAGGCCAACGACGCCACATACGGGCCTGCCAGCGGCGTGATCCAGCCGGTAAAGGCGTGCTTGTAGATCGGCTCTTGCAGCCCCAGGCCCGGCAACAGAATCTGCATCAATTCGGAGCCTGCGTACGCCGCCACCGCATTGACGCCGAAGCGACGCCCCCATGCCGGCCAACCGCGCTGGTCAATCAACTGATGAAATACACCCAGCAGCAGCGCTGCCCATCCGGCACACCACAGCACGAACGATGGTGTCCAAAGATTCTTGTTGAACGGAAGCAGCAACGACCATAGCGCGCCCAGGACGACCCAGGTCATACCGGCGATCCACAGCGGTTTCATCTGCCCCTCGCGCAGCCAACGGCCAGCACACAATCCGAGCAGGCAAGTTGCCAGGGAAGGCAGCGACGCAAGCAAACCCTCCGGATCGTGACCGCGGCCCGTCGCCGGATCGATCAGATAGACGAACCGACCGAAGATCGCGCTATCGGATCGGCTGACTATGTTGATGAAAGGCTCAAGCGAACCGCCCGCAAGCAGCAGCCCCCAATAGCCGAGCAGAATGACGACGATGGCCGCCCATTGGACGCGCGGCCTGGTGTAGATCGCAAACAGCGCCGTCCCGGCGAAGCACAAGCCGATACGCTGCAAGACACCAGGAAAACGCAGATGCGCGCCGGGCATGATCAACCAGGCCAGCACATTGATTGCCACGCCCAGTACCAGGATGCGCAACGCGCGCAGCAGTGCTGTGCGTGTCAGGCCGCCCTTGTCCGCACCCATCGCGATGCGCGGCTCGATCGCCAGCGCCACCGACACGCCGACGACAAACAGAAAGAACGGAAAAATCAGATCGGTCGGCGTGCAACCGTGCCACGTCGCATGTTCCAGCGGCCAATAGACGTGATCCCAGTCGCCGGGGTCGTTGACCAACAGCATGGCCGCCACCGTGCAGCCGCGTAACGCATCGACCGACGCCAGCCGGCGCAACACTCCGCTCACGGCGTGGGTTCCACACGCAGCGCGGCCTTGCCGATGGCGTAAAGCGGTCCTTCGATGGGCGAGGTAAAGATCAGGCACAGATCGTGTGCGCCCTGGGTCGGCACCATCGCTCCCTGAAGGGTGAAGTTGCGTGGCCCGTCGGTCGCCGGCAACGGCAAGGTCGCCACAGTCGGTCCGTCGCAACGATCGCGCTTGACCACCAACTCGCCATGGGCGGTGGTTGCCGGATGCGACTTCACCAGCTTGGCCTCGTGCGCCAGGGCGTAGTTGCGCGGCAGGCGCGCGACATCGACGCGAATCGACTGCACCCCGTCAAGGCGAGCGGCCGGATAACGGCGGCAGGCGTCGAAGACGTTGAGGTTATAGACCGGCGCAACACTGATGGCATCGGGCATGGGCTGCACGCGCAGGGTGAAATCGCTGCCTGGGCAATTGAGCAGCTCGCCGCTGTTGCGGGTGAGCAGGCTATCGCGGTCGAGCACACGTTCGCGCGAAGACGCGAGAACGGTACCGCCGGCCGAGAACGTGGCAGCACGTACGGTCGTTGGTAGATTCACGGCGAGAGGCTGCGTATAACGCGGAGACGATGCGGTCGGCTCGCTACCGTCCAGCGTATAGCGCACTACGCCGGCGTGTGCCTGGTTGCTCAGGCTGAGTTTTGCCTTGCCGGTAGCGACGGCGGTATTGCGATCGAGATCGAATGACGGCGCGAACGCGCTGTCGGCCACCTCCACGCCTGCGCTGCGATAACGCTCGAACTGCGCGGGCAACCGCGTGACAAAGCTGTTCCAGTTGCGCGCACTTTTGGTCGACCAGCCCGCTTCGGCGATAGCGTCCATGCGCGGAAAGATCGCATGCTGTACGTGTCGTGCCGTAGGCAGGTGCTCCGTCCAGACATTGGCCTGCAAACCGAGCACATGTTTGGCCTGCGCAGCGTTCAATTCCTTAGGCACTGCTTCGAAGCCATAGATGTGTGCAAGATCCATCGCCGGCAATCGACCGGAGAACTCATCGTCCCGGGTGCTTTGCACGCTATCGAAATACAGGTCCGGCGCCGGCGACAGCACGACGTCATGGCCTTGCCGCGCCGCATCGACCGCCCCCTTGATCCCGCGCCAGGACATGACCGTGGCGCTAGGCGGCACGCCGCCTTCGAGAATCTCGTCCCAGCCGATCAGGCGGCGACCATGCGCGGCCAGATACTTGCCGAAGTGTTCGATCATCCAGCTCTGCAAGGCGTTTTCATCCTTGAGTTCCAGCGCGTGGATCTTCGCCTGGATCGGCGCGGACGCCTGCCATTGGTCCTTGATCGCCTCGTCGCCGCCCAAGTGAATGTATTGCGATGGAAACAAGGTCATCACTTCGTCGAGCACGTTCTCGAGGAACTGAATAGTGTGCTCGTCGGTGTTGTACAGATACGGATTGACGCCCCAGTCGGTCGACACCGACGGACGCTTGCCGGTGACACCAAGCTCCGGATAGGCGGCCACGGCGGCCTGCGCGTGTCCGGGCATATCGAGCTCCGGCACGATCGTCACATGCCGTTCGGCGGCATACGCCACCACCTGGCGGATTTCATCCTGCGTGTAGAAACCGCCATATTGCTTGGGCTCGCCATCGGCGCCCGCGCCAGGCGGCGTGCGCCAAGCGCCGATGCGGGTCAGCTCGGGATAGCGCTTGATCTCGATGCGCCAGCCCTGGTCGTCGGTGAGATGCCAATGCAGCACATTGAGCTTGTGCAGCGCCATCTGGTCGATGATCGTGCGTATCTCATCCGTTGTCTGGAAATGGCGTACGGAGTCGAGCATCAGGCCGCGCCACGCAAACCGCGGCTGATCCTGGATATGCACCGTCGAAAGCTTCACGTCGTCCTTGTTGCCGGCAGCTGTCAGCAACTGCCAGAGCGTGACCGCACCATAGAACAGGCCGGCACCGTCGCGCGCGGTGATGCGAATGCCTTGCGGGGTGACGTCGAGCAGGTAGCCTTCAGGGTTGGCGGCCGGCGCGCTGGCGTCACGTTTGAATACGATCGCTGGCGCACCCGCCGACGTGTCCTGCACTTTCAATGTCGGGCCATGACTATGGGCAAGCTGTGCAACAAGATAGTCCGCGGCCAGCTTCGCTTGTGCATCGCCGGCGTCAATTACGACGGGCGTCCCTACGTTCACCTCGAATGCCCCTTGCCCCTTGGTCACATGCGCGGGCATCGGAATGATATCCAGCGGCGGTGCAGCAGGCGTTGCTGCCTGTCCGATGGCGGCCTGTCCCATGACGGCATGTCCAAGCAGGCCCAGGCAAAGCATGTAGCGAATCGTTCTCATCGAAACTCTCACGGCGTTAATCGCGGGGAATGCTGACGGCAAACAGATACCACGCATCGTGCGGCAGCCATTGCTCGGTCCAGCGCCAATCATCGTCCTTGCCGGTTTGCGCGTAACCCAGGTCGAACGCGATGCCATCTTCATCCGTCAGCCCACTGGTGATGCCATTGATGATCGCACCGGGCGCGCTGGTATACGCGTAGGAATCGAAGAACATGTACTGTGCGTTGTTATGCCCGCTGGCCATCAGCATGCTGCTGTCGTATGGATTGCGGCCGAGTATCCAATGCAGCTGGTTCCAGGCATAGCCTTGCAGCTGACGCTGAAACGCGGGATCGCCCCTGTACAGCGGCGCGGCTAATCGTGCGGCGGCAGCTAGCGAGGCCAGGCGCGCATTCTCGCCCTGCCACCACGGTGCCGCTTCGCTGTCGTGCGGAAAGAAGAACGCGGTGCGCAGATCGCCTTGTTTGTTGCGGACCAGCTGGCGGGCATAGCCGAACGGGTTGGCGGCATCGGCGGTGGTGCGCAACTCGAAGGCGAGCGAACGTTTTACCGTATCGCGAACCTGCGTTAGGCGCTTGCCGTCGACGATGCCGGCGTACTCGGTCAAGGCAATCACCGGCAAGCCCGCATCCGAGGGATGGAAGAACGGCCGCGCGCCGTCATCCGCGCGCCAATAATCGCGGTAATCGCCGTGGCTGATCAGGCGTGCGAGCAGTTTGTCGGCACGTGTATCGGCAGCCTTGCGCCACTCCTCGTCATGCGTGCTGCGATACAGCTCCACCGCGGCCAGCAGCGCGCAATAGTCGTCGGTGATGTTGTCCTTGCCGTCGTTGGTCAACTCGTTGTTGTGCGCGTCGAGGAAACGATAAGCGTCTTCGGCAGTCTTCAGGTAATCCTGGCGCGTGAAGTCGCCCTCGGCATCCATGCGGCCAGCCAGGGCCAGGGCCGCAATGGCCATGCCGCCACCTGCGCGAAAACTCGCCTCGAAGGCATGCGGCCCACGTGCCGGCTGTTGAATTTGCTCGGTGGTGTCGCCGGGCTTCTGCTTGATCTGCGTGCGCCAGTTCGGATCGCCGATATGGCGATCCTGCGGCAGCTTGGCAGCGCCCGAACCGTCGATGGATTGGTAGAAAGAACCGTCCGGGCGCTTGTCGCGGACCAGAAAGTCCGCGCCGTAGAGCCCTTCGTCGAGCAGACGGCGTTGGTATTCGCGAAAATTCGGATCGTGGCGCGCGTCCAGTTGCTGCCAGGTACGCAGCAGGCTCCATACGGCCAACGGCAGTTGTTGCGTATTGAAGTAGCTGGTCGGGTTCTGATGCGACAGGTGAATGCCGTAGTCGCCGGTGGCGTCGTACCAGCCGCCATGCAGATCGAGCGTACCGGGCTGCCCGTCAGGACGCGCCAGATGCCGGTCGGCTTTCTCGAGCAGGCCGCTGGAGCGCTGGCCCTTGAAGTAATAGATCACATTGGAAAGCGTGTTGCGTTCAAGCACGTTGTCCTGAACGACGAAGGCCCAGGAATGACTGCCGTCGGCTTCGACGTAGTAATGCCCTGGTGTCTTCAATGCACTGAAATCGGCCACGGCGTAGCGATCATGCCAGTGGGCGACGGTCGTAGACGCTGACAGCTCGCCTTGCAGCACCTGCTTGCCGGTATCGGCGTCGACAATGCGGAAGGTCTTCGCACCATCGGCGGCCTGCAGCATGACCACGGCCTGCTTGGGCGCCTGCGTGTCGTAACCGACCTGATCGACCAGGATCTTCGACGTGGCGGCCTCTACGCCCGGAGCGGCCAGAACACAGAGTGCGGCGATGACACGGCAACGATGCTTCATGCAGTCGACTTTCCCAGCGAGTCTTCAGGCCCCGCGAAGAAAAATCGGGCCCGGCAAGTGTGCCGGGCCCTGGCGGGGAGGATTGCCTAAAAGTTAGAACTTGAAGCGCAGGTTGACGTAGTACTGACGACCGTTGTCATAGAACGCATACGGCTGACGGCCATAGGCGGGGTTGACGGTGTAGTACTTGAACTTGGGACTGTTGAGGTTCATCGCATCGAGCGCGATCGACATCCACTCGTTGATGCTGTAGCTGAACGATGCCGCCAGCGTGCCGATACCGCCCTGGAAGAACGTATCGGCGCGGCTCACACCCGCGTAGAACGAAGAACGGTAGGTGTAGCTGAGGCGTGCATTGAAACGCTCGTTTTCGAAGTAGCCCGACACGTTGTAGGTGTTCTTCGAGGTGCCCTGCAACGGACCGCCGCCATCGGCATGGCCGCTGGCAAAGGTGTAGTTGGTCTGCACGCCGAAGTTGTTGCCGATCGGCTGGATGTAGTTCAGCTCGACGCCCTTGACGTTGCCGCCCACGTTGGTCGGAACGCTGACCTGATAGGTGGCGAACACGTCATGTCCGGCATTGGTGCTGGCCTGCACATCCTTGAACTGGATGTTCTCGTTACCGAAGTTGACGTAGTTGTCCAGCGACATGTTGTACACGCCAGCCGATACCAGGCCGCGCGGTGCGAAGTACCACTCCATCGACGCGTCGAAATTGGTCGAGATCAACGGCTTGAGCTGCGGGTTGCCGCCGGTACCGGTGTGAGTCAGGTCGTCGAGCACGTACGAACCTGCCAATGCCGAGTAGTCCGGACGTGTCATCGTCTGCGAAGCCGCAACACGGGCAATCAGATCGTCGGTCAGGCTGAACTTCAGGTTGGCGCTGGGCAGGAACCGGCCCGATCCGTTGTTGTAGTTGTTCTTGTAGTAGTCACCGAAGGCCGAGCCGGTGTACGGGCCGGAAACGGTGAAGTCGGACACCGAGCTGGTGTTGTAGTTGATATCGTCCTTGGTGTGGACGTAACGCACGCCCACATTGCCGCTCCAACGGTCGCCCGCGAAGTTGGCCTGCAGGTACGCCGCGTAGACGTCTTCCTTCACCTTGTAGATGTTCTGCCAGTTGTAGCGGGCGATCGGATCGCGCGTGGTGTACAAACGGTCGAATGCAGCCAGCTGCGCCGGGCTGTAGTACCAGACCGAACCCGGAGCGGTAACGCCCAGATCGCCATTGAAGCCGCCCGGATAGTTCTGCCACGACTGCGGGTAGTTGGCCGGATTCTGCCAATCGCCCGCCGGACCCTGGCCGATATCGCTCTTGTTCTGGCGGGTATGCGTCGAATAGCGCACGCCGAAATCCAGCGAGGACAGCGGGATATTGTCAAATGCCAGCGAACCATCGCCCTGGAAGAAGTTTTCCTTGTCCTTGACGTGAATGTCCTGGTCGCCAAAGATCCAGCCCGCCGAAGGAATGATGCCCGACGGCGAACTGTTGTCACCGCCCATGGACCAGTTGATCGGCTTGCCGGTACCGCGCATATCCCAGCCTGCACCCGCGCCGGCACCGAAACCGAGCTCGCTCACGTCCTGGGTCGGGCTATCGCCCTTGCCCTGGGTGGTGCCGACCTGGCCGGTGAAGGTCAGGTGGTCGGTCGCACGCCACTCGGCATCCAGAGTGGTGTAGGCGGACGACGACGAGGCACCCGGACGCGAAATCTGGTCGTACACGCCATACGGCGTGGTGCTACCCGGCACCGCCGCGAAGTTGGCGTTGGTCAGCACATTGCCCTTGACCTGGTAGCCCGGCTGCAGGCCGACGCCACCCGGCACGAACTGGCTCGCCCACATCATGTAGTTGCGGTTGAAGTTGTCGGCCTTCAGCTTGGAGTAGAAGCTGTTGAGATTCAGCGTCAGGTTATCGAGCGGCTTCCACTCGATGTCGATCGCACCGCCCTTGCGCGTGCGCGTCTGAGTGAAGAGGGTCTGACCGGTTTCGTTCGGATAGTAGACGCCAGCCAGATCCGGATGAGCTACGGCGATCGGATCGGTCGCGTTGATCTTGTTATAGCCGCCGACCACTTCCTGGCCATCGCGCTGCAGGCTGCGCTTCTCATAGAACGCCTGCGCCATCACGCCGAAGGTATTGTCGTCGCTCTTGTAGTTGAACAGGCCGCTGAACTGCGGCTTGGTGTCGCTCGGCAGATCCGAATACACACCACCAACGGACACCTGCGTGGTGTACTGCTTGGCGAATTCGAGCGGCTTGCGCGTGATGATGTCGACCGAACCGGCGGCACCGCCTTCCTGCAGCTTGGCTTCGGAAGACTTGTGCACTACCACTTCGCTGACGATTTCCGACGGCAGCAGGCTGTAGCTGACGCTGCGACCGACCGTCTGCACCTGGCTCAGCACGAACCAGTCGCCGGTGCCGATGGTATGACCGTTGACCAGGGTCTGGGTCATGCTGGGGTTGGTACCGCGCAGGCTGACGCGATCGCTTTCGTCGAAGCCGCCTTCGCTCGCACTGGACGAGCTGATGTTGACGCCCGGCAAGCGCTGCAGCGTGTCGGCCACGTTCTTGGCCGGCAGCTTGCCGACGTCTTCGGCGGTCACGATTTCAACGTGCGAATCGGCGGCCTTTTTCAGGTTCAGCGATTCGGCTTCGCTGTCGCGGATACCGATAACGGTGACGGTGTTGAGGTCCTTGACGGGCTTGCCGTCGGGCCCCAGCTGCGTGGACGGCGTCGCCTGCGCGGTGTCCTGGGCATACACGTTGCCGGCTAGACAGAGACTGGCGACGATACTGGCTGCAAGTAGAGTCTTTCGATACGACATGGTTTCCTCCCCTCAGAGGCGAATCAACAGCGGTTGGTAGTGGCGTGATTGCGGTGCTGCTTCTTGTTGGCTTGCTTATCGTTCGATGCGAAAGCGTGCTGCATGGCTGATGTTTCCTTACCGGATGGGCCGGCTATCCAGATACAACCCGGCTGCGCCGATCACCCCGTGTTGGCCGTGTTCCATCAACCGAACGGGAACCTGTTGCAAGAAGGCGCGCATCACGCCCTTGTTGAAAAAGCGCTCGGCGAAGCTGCTGGTCAGCAGCTTTTCGCGGATCTGCGGCAGGATGCCGCCGGCGAGAAATACGCCACCGCGTGCACCGTAAAGCAGAACCAGATCGCCGACGAAGCTGCCGAGCAGGCCGCAGAACACGTCCAGCGCTTCGACGGCCGTGATATCGCTGCCATCGAGAGCCGCCTGGGTGATCTCGCTGGGTTGAGTCAGCGCGACGCTGCGATTGCGCAGATGCGCGATCGCCTGATAAAGATTGAGCAGGCCCGGACCCGACAAGGCGTCTTCGAACGACACGTGCGGGCGGTCGCGGGCCAGCCAGCGCAGGATGTCGATCTCCAGCGCATTGCCCGGCGCCAGTGAAATCTGCCCGGCTTCGGTCGCCAGCACGCTGGCGCGCGGCTTGCCCGGAAACAGCACGGCCGAACCCAGGCCGGTACCCGGCCCCATCACCAGCACCGGCCCCTCGACCGGTTCGGCATGGGTTTCGATCACCGGCGTGGTGTCGGCCTGGGCGAGGAACTGCGCGGCATAGGCCACCGCTTCGAAATCGTTGACCACGGTCAGCTGGTCGATACCGAGGCTGTCGCGGATATCGCGAATCGACACGGGCCAGGGCAGGTTGTCGTTGACGATGGCATCGCCCAGCACATAGCCGGCGCTAGCCACGGCGCACTGGTCGACTCGAACCGAATCGCCCAGGTGCTCGACAAAATCCTTCAGTACAGCAGTAAGGCTCGGCCAGTCGGCGCAGGCATAGCGCTGATACTGGTGCACCGTGATCGTCTGGCGTTCGCCCTGACGCTGGCTCACCAGGCCGACGCGCGCATGAGTGCCGCCCACATCGGCCGCTAGAAACATAGCGCCGGTCGGTGACGACCCATTCGCCCTGCTGTGGTTGACCACGTCCGCCACGCCATACCCCCGTCAAATCCCCGTAACGTTTTTGTAAAACGCACCCGTCTTTGGCCGGAGTCTGCGAACGGATGACAACGTTGTCAACAGGACATTTCGAAGTCGGGTCAATTTGTTATTTTGCAGTGCAACATGATCATTCCCTGGCAGTTTTTGGGCCACATAGGCCAGATTGGCGGCCCAAAGCCATTTAGATCGATCAATAGCGCCGAGCCCAGGGTTTTGGCGCATCGCGCCATGGCCAAAAGCAGCCCGTGTCATCCGTCACGGATGCCGGGCGTCGGAAAATGTCTCGTCGAAGGACAACAATTGACAACGTTGCTAGTTAGCGCGGATAAAACACCCCTGGGGAAGGTCGGCCCATCGGGCTATCTTTAAGCGTTACCAAAGCCATGGGCGGGGAGCCACGAAAAGCATCATGTCATCCACAACAGTCACCGCGGACGCACCGCGCACATCCAGCCTGGTACCGATGCTGATCATCGGCCTGCTGTTTTTTGTCATGGGTTTCTTCACTTGGCTCAACGGGCCGCTGATCTCGTTCGTCAAGGTCGCCTTTACGCTCGACGACATCAACGCCTTCCTGGTGCCGTTCGCGTTTTACGTGTCCTATTTCGTGCTCGCGCTGCCCGCGGGTGCGGTGCTCAAACGCACCGGCATGAAGAAAGGCATGGTGCTCGGCCTTTTCATCATGGCGATCGGCGCGGCACTGTTCGGCGAGTTCGTGCGCATCCGCATTTATCCCGGCGCATTGACCGGCCTGTTCGTGATCGGCGCGGGCCTGTCACTGCTGCAGACCGCTTCCAACCCCTACATCAGCATTCTCGGCCCGATCGAGAGCGCCGCGCAGCGCATCGCGCTGATGGGCATCTGCAACAAGGTGGCCGGCGCGATCGCGCCATTCGCCTTCGGCGCGCTGGTAATGAGTGGCATCGATGCATTCCTGGGGCGGATAAGCGCCATGGAGGTCGGCCCTTCGCGTGATGCCTTGCTCACTGAGTTCGCGGCGCGTGTGTTCTGGCCATACATGGCGCTCGCTGCGCTACTGGTCGTCGTAGCCGCCTGGATCCTGTTTTCCTCGCTGCCTGAAATCAAACCGTCCGGCGCCAACAGCGAACGTTCGATCGGCCACAGCAAGGGCAGCATTTTCAGCTTTCCGCACCTGTGGCTGGGCGTGCTGTGCCTGTTCCTCTACGTAGGTGTCGAGGTCATGGCCGGCGACGCCATCGGCACCTATGGCCAGGGCTTCGGCTTGGCTCCGGGCGAAACCGCGCACTTCACGTCTTTCACCCTCATCTGCATGTTGGTGGGCTATCTGGCCGGCCTTGCGCTGATCCCGAAGATCATCTCGCAGCAGTCCTATCTGGCGCTGTCCGCGGTATTGGGCATGGTGTTTACCTTGGGCGCGTATGTCACCCACGGCTATGTTTCCGTCGGCTTCGTCGCGGCACTCGGCTTCGCCAATGCGATGATGTGGCCGGCGATCTTTCCATTGGCTATCAAGGGCCTGGGCCGATTCACCGAGCTGGGTTCGGCCTTGCTCGTCATGGGCATCGTCGGTGGCGCGATCCTGCCGCAATTGTTTGCGCACCTGAAGGCGCACTTCAATTTCCAGCTGGTGTTCGCGGTGCTGATGGTGCCCTGCTACCTGTACATCCTCTATTACGGCGCGCGCGGCCACCGGGTAGGCCAGCACGGGACCTGAGACCGCCATCCCGACGACCCAAGCCTGGGCTACGATGCCCGGTTAACCGCGCTACCGGAGTTCTGCCGTTGCAAAGCCCCACCATCAAGGACGTCGCCAAGCGTTCTGGCGTATCGCTCAAGACCGTCTCCCGGGTGATCAACCGGGAGACCTCCGTGCGTGCCGACACGCGCGAGAAAGTCGAACGCGCCATTGAAGCCCTCGGCTACCGGCCCAATCCGTCCGCACGCGGCCTGCGCAGTACGCACGCGTATGCGATCGGTCTGGTCTACGACAACCCGAACGCGCACTACGTCATCAGCATGCAGGAAGGCGTGCTATCGGCGTGCCGCGAACGCGGCTTCGGCCTGCAGATTCATCCCTGCGATTCGTCCGCACCGGACCTGGCCGAGGAGCTCTGTTCGCTGGTCAAGCGCTCGCGCCTGGCCGGCCTGGTGCTGGCGCCGCCAATGTCCGAGCAGGACGACCTGATCGCCACGCTGAAAAGCGAAGACATCACTTTCGTCCGCATCATCGCCGCGCGCGAAGATCCCAAGGACGGCTCGCCCTGCGTCTATGTCGATGACCGCGATGCGGCCTACGCGATCACCGAGCATCTGATCCAGCTGGGTCATACGCGCATCGGCTTTCTGTGGGGCGAGGAGCATCACCGTTCCAGCCCCGAGCGCTTCCAGGGTTATTCGGACGCGCTCAAGGATTACGGCATCGCGCTCAACAAGAAGATCGTGCTGCCCGGCAGCTACGCCTTCGACGATGGCTTTCGCCGCGCGCGCAAGCTGCTCGCATCGAAGGAGCCGCCCACGGCGATCTTCGGCAGCAACGACGAAATTGCCGCCGGCGTGCTGGCCGCAGCGCGCTCGGCGGGACTGGATGTGCCGTGGGATCTGTCGATCGCCGGCTTCGAGGACAACCCGTTTTCCAAACAGGCCTGGCCGGCGCTCACCACCGCGCGCCAATCCACCGGCGATATCGGCCGCCATGCCGCGTTGCGCCTGATGGACGACCTGCAGCGCAAGAACAACGGCAGCGCCGAGATACCCAGTAACGAAGGTTTTTCACCGGAACTCGTGGTCCGCGGCTCCACCGCACCGCCACGCGGCTCCGCGCCACGCAAGGGCTGAGCGTTCGCTCGAACGGCGCCCGACTTTTATCGAGAGATCCATGAAATCTTCCAGCGACACCCTGATGTACCGCGAAGCGGCCGAAACCGCCGACGTGGTCGCGCGCCAACTCGAACAGAATGCGGAGCTGCTGGCCAAACTCGGCAAGCATCTGCGCGCCCATCCGCCGCGCTTCATTGCCACGTGCGCACGCGGCAGTTCCGATCACGCAGCTGCCTATGCCAAGTATGTGTTCGAAACGCGCCTCGGTTTGATGACCGCATCCGCGTCGCCGTCGATTTCCTCGATCTACGATGCCGACCTGAAAATGGACGGCGCACTGTTCGTCGCGATTTCCCAATCGGGCAAGAGTCCCGACCTGTTGCGCAGCGCGCAGGCGGCGAAGAAAGCCGGCGCCTACGTCATCTCGATGGTAAACGTCGAAGACTCACCACTGGCGGAACTGGCCGACACCGTCATCCCGCTGCGCGCCGGCCCGGAGCGTAGCGTCGCCGCCACCAAGAGTTACCTGGCCACCTTGGCCGCGATCCTGCAATTGACCGCTCATTGGAGCGACGATGCGCAACTGCATGAGGTGATCGCACGGCTACCCAACGACTTGCGCCGGGGCTGGGATAGCGACTGGAGTGCACTCGAGCAGGGCCTGCGCGACAAGCAGAATCTATTCGTGGTCGGTCGCGGCTATGGCTTCGGCGCCGCGCTTGAATCGGCTTTGAAGCTCAAGGAAACCTGCGGCCTGCATGCCGAGGCTTTCAGCGCTGCCGAAGTCAAGCACGGTCCGATGGCCCTGGTGGGCGACGGCTTCCCGGTACTTTTCTTCGGCCAGGACGATGGCACGCTGGACAACACACTTGCTGTCGCCAGCGAATTTCGTGCGCGCGGTGCACGCGTGTGGGTCGCGGCGCCCGGCGCCAGCGGCACCGATGCCTTGCCGCTACCCAACAACATCGCACCGATCGTGACGCCGCTGCTGGCCGTACAGAGTTTCTATCGCGCTGCCAGCGCGCTCGCATTGGCACGCGGCTACGACCCGGACGTACCGCCGCATCTGAACAAGGTGACGGAGACGGTCTGATGGCAACGCAAAGCATGCTCGCCCTGGTCAATGGACGCGTGCTCGGCGAGCACGGTCCACGCGAAGGCCAGGCCGTTCTGGTCGAGGGCGCTCACATCGTCGCGATCGTGGCGCAAGACGATCCTCGCGTCGCCCAGGCAAAGCAGCACGATCTGCGTAGTCATCTGCTGCTGCCCGGCTTTATCGACGTGCAGGTCAATGGTGGCGGCGGTGTGTTGTTCAACGAAACGCCTACGGTCGAGGCGCTAGCCAGTATCGCGGCGGCGCATCGTAAGTTCGGCACTACCGGAATGTTGCCGACACTGATTACCGATACGCCTGAAGTGATGCGTGCGGCGTTAAAGGCGGTCAATGATGCGATCGATCAGGGCGTGCCAGGCATTCTAGGCATTCACGTCGAGGGCCCGTTCCTGGCGCCGGCACGCAAAGGCATTCACGACGCCAGACTGTTTCGCCTGCCAGAGCCCGAAGACGTGCTGGCGCTGACTGCCGGCAATCGCGGCGTGGTGATGTTGACGCTGGCGCCCGAGCAGGTGCCGATGGATACCATTCGTCAGTTCAGCCAGGCGGGTGTGGTGGTGGTTGCCGGTCATACGGCTGCCGACTACACCACGGTGCGTGCTGCGCTCGATGCGGGTGTCAGTGGTTTCACGCATCTTTATAACGCGATGACTCCGTTGGGTAGTCGCGATCCCGGTGTAGTCGGTGCCGCGTTGGACGATCCCCATAGCTGGTGCGGTTTGATTGCCGATGGACATCATGTGCATTCGGTTGCCTTGCGTATTGCCATTGCTGCGAAGGCGCGTGGCAAGAGTGTTCTTGTCACTGACGCGATGCCCCCGGTCGGATCCGATAACCCAAGTTATGTGTTGAATGGTGAGACCATTACAGCGCGTGATGGGGTTTGTCAGAGTGACGCGGGTGTGCTGGCCGGGTCGGCGTTGGATATGGCGAGTGCGGTGCGGTACGCGGTGCAGGTGATTGGGTTGCCGTTGGCTGAAGCCTCGCGCATGGCCAGTAGTTATCCTGCTGCCTGGATTGGGCGTGATCGGGTGCAGGGGCAGTTGGTTGCGGGGCAGCGGGCGGATTTTGCTGTGGTGGATGATGGGGTTGTGGTGCAGGAGACTTGGGTGGGTGGTGTTGTTTACCCGGTGGCTTAGTCTTGCTGTGATCTCCCCTATCTCGTCATTCCGGCGTAGGCCGGAAGCGCTTTACAACAGCGAAGCTGGTCACCCAGTGGCGTCAGTGTTTGGTTCTTGCCTGGGTGTTCGGGCGACCAGCAGGCGTTTCACTGTTACCCACCTATCTTGTAGGAGCGACTTCAGTCGCGACAGGTCGTGACGTAACCGCGGCACTCGTTTTTAGCCACCAAGCTGGTTTCGTCGGTGCCTCGTTCTTGCCTGAGTGTTCGGGCGACCTGGCCGCTTACGCAGCGGGCGTTTCGAACGCCTGCCGGCGTCCGAGTCACTTTCTCTTTGCTGGCCCACGCTTGCGCGCAGCGCATTCGAACGGCGAAGCCGGCCCGGAGGGCGGAGGACCTTAGGTCCGGAGTAAAGAGAAAGTAACCCAAGAGAAATGGCCTGTGGATCAAGGGCTCTGAGCAGCATTGATGGATAAAACCGTTCGTACCGTCTACTCGAATCGTCAGGGGACACTTCCGGCGCTTCTGAGGTACGCCAAATCTGTGCGCGAGGCGTCGTGGCGCTGAGGACTTAAGGTGTTCCCTCACCTTCGCTACCCCTCTCGTCATTCCGGCGCAGGCCGGAATGACGAATAGGTGGGGTGAGGTGAGATGTGGGGAGGTGCGCTCTTACTCACTCCTCACTCCTCTCCACTCACTCCTCACTCATAAACATGCAACTTCTGAAAAATCCACGCATGGTACGACTCCAGCAACCCCGGTTCCTTACAGTCGCTATAAGTCCCCTTACAGCGATCGCGTAACGCTATCGACGCCGAGAAATACGGATCGGCCGGCAGCCCCGCGGCCTGCAGAATCATCGTCGGCAGATAGGCGATATCGAGCACAGGATACGCTGGCACCGCGGGCCCTTCGAAGTTGCTCTTGAGCATGAAGTACGTCAGATAGTTCTGCTCTGCTTGCGCGCCGTCCGGCACGCTGCGTCCCATCTCGCGAATGACGCCGCTGAACGATGGCTGGTGGTCGCCGAAGTGCAGGATCAGGGTCGGTTCGGCGCGCGCCAGGAACTCGTGTTCCAGCTGCGTCATGGCGGTGTCCGAATCGTGCAGGCGCGCCAGATACGTGACCATATTCAGTGACTGCTTGTCCGGCAGGTTCTTCAGTGGGTTCTGGCTGAAGGGCAGCGGCAGCGTGGAGAGCGGGTCGGTGTCGTGCGGGCCGTGCTGGTTGAGCGTAAGCACCATGATGTAGACCGGCTGGCCGGGCTTTTTCACCTGGGCATAGGCGCGCTTGACCGCGTCGAACATCTGCGCGTCGGTTTCTTCCCATTCGTCGAGCTTGAGCTCCTGCGCGTCGAAGAACCGGTCGAAACCATACGCCTTGTACGCATTGCGACCGTTGAGAAAATTGCCGTTGGTCGGATAGACGGCCACGGTGAGGTAGCCCAGGCGCTGCAGCTGCAAGGGCAGCGAGTCGCGTACGTGCGGCGCCAGTACATACGGCGCGTACATGCCGGCCGGGCCGAAAATATCGTGCGGCATGCCGGTCAAGGCGGCGAACTCGCTCATCCAGGTGCCGCCGCCCCAAGTATGTACGCGCATAAAGCCGTGCGAGCGTGTCTGCGCGTCGGCCTGAAGCATGCGCACATGGCATTCGGGCACATTGCAGCCGTTGAAATACGACGGATCGAAGGTGCTTTCTTCCAGTACCTCAATGATGTCCGGGTAGGTGGCCTTGGCCGCCACGCCCGGCGTGCCGCTGGCCGTCGCGCTCCATGTCTGCTCGGCATCGGCTTCGCTCGACTGCGCCGGCATCTGCACGCCGGACTCGCTCATGGTCACGAAGAAATTAGTGAGCTGTGCGGATGCTTCGTCGGAAAGCTTGTCCCAGATATCCCGCGCATGGACTACTGCGAAGGGACCGTTGGGCAACAGGCAGATCCAGAACGCCACTGCGCAGGCGATAACGCCGGCGGCACGCCACTTGCGCACCCGGCGTCCCAATAGATGCCAGTCAAAGCGCCATGTCAGCCACAACAGCGGCGGCACCAACAGGCAGGCGGTGACGCTGACGCCGAACAGGTGCGGGTAGTGCCGCAAGGTTTCCAGCAGGCTGGTGCGCGCGTAGTAGACAAAGTCGGCGGCCATCAGCGGCGAATCGAGATAACGCAGCTTCAATACCGACAACACGCGCAGCAACAGGAACAATGCACCGCTCAACACCAGCGCAATGGCCACGCGACCGAACCCGAACACGAAGGCGCCGAAGGTGCAAAGCATCAGGGCAAGAATGAAACCGCGCTGCGGCCAGCCGGGCTCGCCCATGACGGCCACATCGACACAAAACCCGAAGAAGACGAGCGCGAGCAGACAGGCCGCGCTGCCTCTGGCGACGCGAAACACAGATGATGACATCGGACAGCTGGCCCCTGTTCTCTAACATGTTGTAATGAAAGCGACATGTTAGCTCCGCCAAGCCCACTGCAAGGCCAACGGAAGGCATGACTCTCGGCAGGGTTCAGCCGCCGTTGAGCGTGAAATTTCATACCGATCTGCTAGGTTGCCCGGCTTGATACCCGTTCAGGAACGTCCCATGCCCTTGCGCTCCACCTTGATCCGGGCCGCCGTGCCCGCCGCCATGGCCCTGGCCCTGCTTGCCGGCTGCGCCACGACCCCGCAAAAAGCCGCCGTCGCGCCCGACGGGAGCCGCGCCCAGGTGGCGATCCTGGAAACCACCGATATCCATTCCAATGTGCTGAGCTTCGACTATTACAAGCTCAAGCCGGACAGCAGCCTGGGTTACGAGCGCACGGCCACGCTGATACGCCGGGCGCGCCAGCAGTACGCCAATACCTTCCTGTTCGACAGCGGCGACACCATCCAGGGCAGCGTGCTGGCCGATTACCAGGCCCAGGTGCAGAAGATCGGCTGCCAGGAAGAACTGGGGATCTACCAGGCGATGGACGCGATCGGTTACGACGGCGGCACCGCCGGCAACCATGAATTCAACTACGGCCTGCCGTTCCTGTCGCAGGTCACCGGGACGCCGATGAACGTCGACGGCGGCCATGCCGACCGCTGCGCCGGCCCGCATTTCCCGCTGGTGCTATCCAACGTATTCAGCGCGCGCGATGGGCAACCGATCTTCAAGCCCTGGGCGGTGGTGGAAAAGACCATCCAGGTTGACACTCCGAACGGCAAAAAGCGCAGCGTGACGCTGAAGGTCGGCATCATCGGCTTCACCCCACCGCCGATCATGGAATGGGACAAGCAGAACCTGGCCGGCAAGGTCACCGTCACCGGCGTGATCGAGGCTGCCAACAAATACATGCCCGAGCTGAAAGCGCAGCATCCGGACCTGATCGTCGCGATACTGCACGGCGGCCTCAATACCGACACCTACACCTCGGAGATGGAAAACGGCGGCTGGTACCTGGCTGCGGTGCCTGGTGTCGACGTGCTGCTGCTTGGCCATTCGCACACCGAATTTCCCGGCCCGCACTACCAGAGCATGAAGGACGTCGATGCCAAGCGCGGTTTCGTGCGCGGTACGCCGGCGGTGATGGGCGGTTTCTTCGGCAAGGACCTGGGCGTGATCGAGCTTGCGCTGGAACGTCGCGACGGCCGCTGGGTGATCAACAAGGACAAGACGCATAGCGAAGTGCGTCCGATCTGTCCGACCAAGAACGACTGCGTGCCGGCCGACCCGGCGATCGCACCGTTGGTCGCCAAGGCACACGATGCCGCCGTGGCCTACGTCAACACGCCGATCGGCGACACCAAGGTTCGCATGAGCAGCTATTTCGCCGACCAGGGCAATATGACCGCGCTCGCCGCGATCAATGCCGCGCAGCGCGAATACGTGAGCGCCGAACTGCCGCACCTGCATCCGGAACTGGCCAAGCTACCGGTGCTCTCGGCGGCCGCCGCCTTCCGTACCGGCTTCGGCGGCCCCGACGACTACACCGATGTCGTGCCCGGCCCGATCACCCTGCGCAGTGCAGCCGATCTGTACTTCTATCCCAATACGCTCAATGCGGTAAAAGTCAGCGGCACCGGCCTGAAAGCATGGCTGGAGAAATCGGCCGAGCGCTTCAATCAGATCGACCCGAACAAGACCGGCGAACAGGAGCTGATCGGCAAGGGCTTGCCCGGCTACAACTTCGACCAGATCCAGGGCGGCCTGCACTACGTCATCGATGTGTCCAAGCCCAAGGGCGAGCGCATCGTCCATCTCACCTACAAGGGCAAGCCGGTCAAGCCGGAGCAGAACTTCATCGTCGCCACCAATAACTATCGCGCCAGCGGCGGCGGTAATTTCCCCGGCCTGGACGGCAGCAATATCGTGCTGGCCGCGCCCGATGGCGCGCGCGAAATCCTCGCCAAGTGGCTGCAGCAGCACAAGCAGATCAAGGCCAAGGATCTGGAAGCGACCTCGTGGCGTTTCGCGCCACTGAAGACGCGTGGGCCGGTCGTGTTCAAGGCAGCCGCCGGCAAGCTGGATGCCGCACGTGCGGCGGGGTTGAAGAACATCACCCTGCTCAAGGACAACGGCGACGGTACGGCGACCTACGCGATCGACCTGAGTCGCTGATCTCTCCAGCGGTTTGTGTTTGCAAAGCGCCGGGCATCGCACCCGGCGCTTTTTTGTTTATCCGCGCATGGTCGTGCACATCCGGAAAGTCACCCGCGATAGCGGACTTCGTCACCTTTCTGGCGCCGGACAAGTTCTTGCGGTAATTTCAGCGCCGACACACCCGCGTCTGCCCAAGCGGTTGTGGTATCTATGAACCGATGAATGGCATACGCGCAGGACGCCGCATGCTGAACAAGGGGGGCATGTCTTTCGATGGTGCGCGTATCGCACAGGTTTCTTATCGGCGGCTATTGGCTGCGCGTGGCGCTGCTCGTTTTTGCCGCGGCGCTGCTTTTCAGCGTGAACATGGGCTACCGGGCGGACTTCTTCGGCGTACGTGCCATGGCCTCGCTGGCGCACCTGGCCACCGGCCTGCTGGTGGTCTGCGCACTGGCCTACCGGGAACGGACGCCACTGAAAATCTGCCTCGTCACCATGTCGGCCTGCTGGCTGGTTCGCGTATTGCACACGGAGCCTGTCGAGATCGTTCCGTGTCTGATGGGCCTGCTTCTCGCCTGGGGTGTGTACTGGCTCATGCTGTGGATGCGCCATTTCGTCTATGCAAGCGATGCGGACAGTACGGCTTTCAGCGCACGACATATCCCACGCTTTCTGTTCGCGGCCCTGCTGGTTCTGCCTGGCTTTTACGCACTCGGTAACCTGATGCTGGTATCGCCCTTGCACGCGCTCCATTGGGACGCGGTAGCAAGCGATACGGTGCAGGTGTTTTTCGCCAAATTCTTCGGCGTGCTAATCATTGCATTGCCGATCGTCATGCTGGCAACCCGCGACGTTTCTGTCGCCGCCAAGCCTTGGTGGCAGCGCCCTGTCCCATGGCAACCGGTGCTGTTCGGTGTACTGGTGCCGGCCCTGGTGCTGAAGATCGGTAGCCAACTGCACCTGGACGTCGAAGATACGCTCGAAGTCCTGCTGCAGAACCGCTTGTTGATCGCCGTGCTGGTGGTGTGGGCATCGTTCAAGCTGCCGCTGCGCTGGAGCATGACGCTACTGGTGCTGGTGGAATTCAGTTTCGCCACGGCGCTGTCCCGACACGTCGACCTTTCCAGCGAGCTGCCCGACATGCTCGACCTGGTACGCGTCGGGTTGGAGTGCATGACGCTTGAGCTGATGGTATTGCTGCTCTATCTCTACAGCAGCGAGCGAGATGCCGCGCTGATGCAGTATCAGCAGGCCAGCCTGATCGAGCCGCTGAGCGGCTTGCCGAATCTTTCCGCGCTACGCCAGCGACATGGGTACCGCACCGATATCCCGTTGGGCTTCCTGATACTCGACCGTGCGGAGAAAGTATCGGCCAGCTTTGGCCTGCAGGCGCAGGCAGCCATGAGCAGTTCGATCGCCGCACAATTGCAGGACATCGCCGAGGTTTTTCATATCGGCACCGGCCAATTCGTCGTGCTGCTGCGTGACGAAGGCACTTCCTGGGATAGCGTGCTGCGGCGCCTGCAACAGCAGGAATTCGTATGGCAGGAACGGCGCTTTCATGTGCTGCCTTATCTGGGCGTGACCGAACCGGCGCTGGCGCATGCCACGCTCGACACGCGCATCACCCTGGCCTCCGATGCCGCTATCGAGGCGCGCACACGCGGCGAATCCCAGGTGCAGCTGACCCATGCCGCTTCGCACGCCGACCCGCGCGAGCAGCACAAACGCGGCCTGGAGTTATCGACCACCGTGCTTTCGCGTATCCGCGCGATGGAAGTGGAGCTCTACCTGCAACCCTTCGTGCCGCTGTCGGATGCGGCTGCCAGCGCCAACATCAACGGTGAGTTGCTGTGTCGCCTGCGCGATCGCGACGGACGCATCATCATGCCGCATCTGTTCGTGGAACAGCTGCAAGCGGATCGACGCATGGCCGAGCTGGACCTTGCCATGGTCCGGCAGCTCAATCGCTGGTTGCACGAACATGAAGCACTGATTCCGAGCATCGGCCGTTTCTATATCAACCTGGCTGGGCAGTCACTCGCGTCGCGCGGCTTTTCCCGCGATCTGTTTGCCCAACTCGATAGCTTCATATTGCCGGCGGATCGTTTGTGCTTTGAGGTTACGGAAACCGCGGCCATTGCATATCAGGCCGAATCGCTGATGTTGTTCGAGCAATTGCGCGAACGTGGATGCCATATCGGCATCGACGACTTCGGCGTCGGCTTTCAATCGTTCGAGCGCCTTAAACAGATTCCCGCCGACGTGATCAAGATCGACGGCAGTTTCGTGCGCGATATGACACGCTCGGCCTACGATATGGCCGTCGTACGTGCCACCGTCATGATCGCGCAGGAACTCAAGGCACAGACGGTTGCCGAGCACGTCGCCGATGCCGATACCGCGCAGGCACTGCGTGCCTTGAATGTGGATTGGGCACAGGGGTTTTTCTTTGCAACGCCACTGCCTATCGACGAAGCCATCAAGCGAGTCCGCGAAACGGCGATCATCTAAACCAAAAGCCCCGTGGGGTTCACCCACGGGGCTTTTGGTAAAACCAGTCTGCCGCTTAACGCCGGGCTTTCTTGCGAGTCGCCTTTTTCACGACCCGGGCCTTCTTGGCCGGTGCCTTGGCTTTCGTGGCGCCTTCGATCAGGAAGTTTTCGATACTGGTGCCGCGGCGCTTCAGGGCATGGGCCAGCCACAGCGGCTGGCGACCGCGACCGGACCAGGTTTCGGCCGGGTTTTCCGGATTGCGGTACTTCGGCGCAACCGCCGAACGCTTGCCCGTGCCCTTTCCGGCACGTCCACGGGTGGGGTAAACATCAGCGAGGGTCAGCCCGCTATTGCCCAAGAGCGCGTCGATCTTCTTCCGGACGTCCTGAATATGGTTGGCCCGGGCCTCGTGCATTTGCGATTCCGCATTGGCGATAAGAGCCTGGAGCTGGGAGGGCGAAAGGGACTTCAGATCAATAGCCATGGATATTCCTATGGTGTTTTTAAAAGAATTGCGTAACTGAGGTTGCCAAAAGACAAAGGGTAAAACCAGGGTGGGATGGCAACTAATGTGTCAGTTTAGACGCACTCGACATATATATGACGTATTCGTCGACCGGTGAACATGGGAAAGGTTGCAAATGAACCTGTTGACTGCACCGCAGCATCGCACCTAATGTCGACACCATGACGCCGATCAGCCTGCCATCTTGCATGCCCATCGCCCTGGCAACCGCCGGGACCGTCATGCCGTCCGCCTCCACGACCACTATTACCACTACCGGAACTAGGTCTGGGCGGATGTCCGTGCGCGAGTAAAGCAATACCGCAACGGTCCCGCCCTCACAAGAGGCGGGCCGGCATACTCCGAACCGCCTACACATGAAGACGGGACCCCCTAATCTTAAGGAGGTCATCGTGAACGTGTGTCTTTCACCATCCGCTAAAGAACCTTTGCTTCCGCCACATGGTGCAGCGCTGCCGGCGATATCCGCCCGTCGCCGCGTGCTGGCCGTGGGCCTGATCGGCCCCGGCCGCGTCGGTAGCGCCCTGCTCACCCAACTGCGCACGGCGCAGCCGCGACTCTCAGGCATGGGACTGGACCTCAAGCTTTGCGGCGTCGCCGCCAGCAAGCGCATGTGGCTCGATAGCGACGACCCGGATCTCAATGCCCGGCACGATGGCGCGCAGACCTGGCGACCGGCCGACCTGCACGCTTTCGCCGAACACGTGCGCGGCATGGACGGCCGCCATGCGCTGCTGATCGACTGCAGCGCCAACGACCATGTCGCCGCGCACTATGCCGGCTGGCTGGCTTCGGGCGTGCACGTGGTCACACCGAACAAGTTGGCCGGCAGCGGCCCGCTGGATCGCTGGCAGGCCATCCGCAACGCCTGTCTTTCCGGTTCCCGCTTCCGCTATGAGGCCACCGTGTGTGCGGGCCTGCCGGTCGTGCAGACCCTGCGCGACCTGCTCGATACCGGCGACCGGCTGCTCGCCGTCGACGGCATGTTTTCCGGAACCCTGGCCTGGCTATGCAATCAATACGACGGCAGCCGCCCCTTTTCCGCCCTTGTGCACGAGGCCCATGCACTTGGATACACCGAGCCCGATCCGCGCGACGACCTCTCCGGCCGTGACGTTGCCCGCAAGCTCGTGATCCTGGCGCGTGAAGCCGGCTGGCAGCTTTCATTGGAAGATATCGATGTGCAAAGCCTGGTTCCCGCCGCTCTGGCCGACCTGTCGCTGGACGACTTCATGGAGCGCATGAGCGAGCTCGATGCCCCGATGGCCGCGCAACTGGCCAACGCCCGCGCGCATGGCGGCGTCTTGCGGCATGTCGCCAGTCTCGATGCGCACGGCAAGGCCAAGGTCTCGCTTTGCGTGCTGCCGGCCGCGCATCCTTTCGCGCATTCGCGCCTGACCGACAACGTCGTGCAGTTCACCACGCAGCGCTATCACGACAATCCCATGCTGGTGCAGGGACCGGGTGCAGGGCCTGAAGTGACCGCCGCGGGCATCTTTTCCGACCTGCTGCGCATCGCCGACACGCTGGAGTTCAGGCCATGAATGCACAATTGGAGCTCTCTCCAAGGCGCGCAACGTCAGCCATGCAAGCAGCTCAAGCCATTGCCTATGCCAGCGTCGGCAATATCGGCGTCGGTTTCGACATCCTCGGACACAGCCTGGCCGGCGCCGGAGACCGTGCCGAAGTCCGGCGCATCGCCGAACCGGAGGTGCGCATTACCGCCATCCATGGCGCCGCCTATCCGCTGCCGACCGAAGCGCGCGCGAACACCGCCGGCGCGGCCTTGCTCGCCCTGCGCAAGGCGCTCGGCCTGGCGCACGGCTTCGAGCTGGTGCTGCATAAAGGCATCGCGCTGGGTTCGGGCATGGGTGGCTCGGCGTCTTCCTGTGTCGCCGCACTGATTGCCGCCAATGCCCTGCTCGACCGGCCGTTACCGCGCGAAGCACTGTACGGTTTCGCGCTGGAAGGCGAAGCGGTAGCCAGCGGCGGCCGGCATGGCGACAACATCGGTGGCATGTTGCTTGGCGGCCTGGTCCTGGCCACGCGCGACCGGATGGTGCGCATACCGGTACCGGCCGACTGGTATTGCGCGCTGGTGCATCCGCACGTGGTGCTGGAAACACGCAAGGCGCGTGCGGCGTTGGCGGGCGACTACGCGCTATCGGAGTTTGTCGCGCAGAGCGCCAATCTGGCCCTGGTCCTGGCCGGCTGCTATCGCGGCGAGGCGGCCCTGGTGCGCGATGGCCTGAAAGACGTCCTGGTCGAGCCGCGGCGCGCATCGCTGGTGCCCCAGTTCGCCAAGGTGAAGCAGGCAGCACTCGATCATCACGCCATGGGTGCGAGCATTTCCGGCGCAGGCCCGAGCGTGTTCGGCTGGTACGAAACCCGCGGCGACGCCCAGGCTGCGGCCGTAGCGATGTCCGCCGCTTTCGCCGCGGCAGGTTTGCAAAGTGATTCGTTCGTGTCGCCTATCGACGGACCGGCGGCGCATCTTCTGGAGGAAGGTAGGGACGCATGAGCGAGCCATTGCTCTTTCACAGCACGCGCGGCGCCGGCTCGGCAACGCTTGAACAGGCGATCAGCGCGGGGCTCGCCCCCGATGGCGGCCTTTATGTACCCGAAGCCCTGCCGCGCCTGAGTATCGACGCATTCGCCGATGCCGGCACCCTGGCCGAGGTCGCTGCAGTACTGCTGCAACCGTTCTTTGCCGGAAGCTCGCTGGCGGGTGCATTGCCGGCCATCTGCGCGGAATCCCTGAGCTTCGATACTCCGCTGAAGCCGCTCGGGCAACGCGCAAACGCCTATGTGCTGGAGCTGTTTCATGGCCCCACCGCGGCGTTCAAGGATGTCGGTGCGCGCTTTCTCGCCGCCTGCCTCGCGCGCCAGCTGCGTGGCGAGAGTTCGCAACCGCTGTTGACGATCCTCGTCGCCACCTCCGGCGATACCGGTGCCGCGGTGGCTGCCGCGCTGCATCAGCAACCCGGCATCCAGGTAGTGATTCTCTACCCGGACGGACGCGTTTCGCCGCGCCAGGCTCACCAACTCGGCTGCTTCGGCGACAACGTGCAGGCCTTGCGTGTCGATGGCACGTTCGACGACTGCCAGCGCATGGTCAAGGCGATGCTCGGCGATACCGAGCTGCAGGCGCAGCGGCCGCTGTCGTCCGCCAACAGCATCAGCCTGGGTCGCCTGTTGCCGCAGATGAGCTATTACGCGCAGGCGTCGCTGGCTATCTGGCGCACGCACGGGACCGAGGCCAACTTCATCGTTCCGACCGGCAATCTCGGCAATGCGCTGGCTTGCGTGTGGGCGCGCGAGATGGGCCTGCCCATCGGCTCGATCCATCTCGCCTGCAACGCCAACACCACCTTGCCCGACTATTTTGCCGGCGCCGACTATGCCGCCCACCGCACCATCGCCACCCTGGCCAATGCGATGGACGTCGGCGCTCCCAGTAATTTCGAGCGTCTGCGCTGGACGTTCCCATACGACAACGAACTGCGCGGGCAGCTGACCGCTTCCAGCGTGAACGACGCGACGATTCGCGAAACCATTACCCGTCATGCGAAGGCGCACGACAACGTGTTCTGCCCGCACACCGCAACGGCGATGCACGTGCTGGACAACCTCCCCGACGACGGCCTGCCACGCGTGGTGACGGCAACCGCACACCCGGCCAAGTTCGAAACCGTGCTGGAGCCCTTGCTTGGTTTTTCGCCGGATGTTCCGGGGCCGCTGGCGGCAATGCTTTATCGGTCGGCGAGTGCCGAGGCGATTGCGGCTGACGAGAGCGCGCTGAAGGAGTGGTTGCTGCGGGAGACGGTGGAGTTGTCGCGGGCTTGAGGGGTCAAACCTGCGTCGTCGGTGGTCCCCCCGCGAGCACCCAGCCCCCTCACCCCAACCCTCTCCCCCGGCAAAGCCAGGGGAGAGGGGGCAGGTTACGCAAGTGCGAAATACTGAAGTTGCCCCAGTTAACTCCCTCTCCCCTGGCTTTGCCGGGGGAGAGGGTTGGGGTGAGGGGGGCTTTAAGTCCTCAGGGCGATGACGCCTCGCGCACAAATCCGGCGCACCTCAGAAGCGCCTGAAGCGTCCCCTGACGATTCGAGAGGCGGTCCGAACGGTTTTATCCATCAATGCTGCTCAGAGCTCTGGCTCGCAAGGCCATTTCTTTTTGGTTACTTTTGCTTTGGGCCAGCAAAGAAAAAGTGACTCGCTCGCCGGCAGGCGAGTGAAACGCCCGCTGCGTAAGCGGCCAGGTCGCGAAAGCACCCAGGCAAGAACCAAACACTGACGCCACTGGGTTCCGGCCTACGCCGGAATGACGAAGTAGGAAAATTTGCAGAACAGTGTGGAAGGCGCTGGGTCTCGGCTTTCGCCGGGACGACAAACTGAGGAACAGCCGGACCCTCACCCCTTACGCCAACATCCCCAAAACCCCCTCAGTACTCCGCACCCTCCCCAACCGCGGAAAAATCCTCCCCACCGCAAACGCATGCATATCCGCATCGGAAGAACTCATCGCATCCTCCACCAGCACCTGCGAAAAGCCCAACTCGAACGCCACCCGCGCCGTCGACTCCACGCCGATATTCGTCGAAACACCACCCATCACCAGCGTTTGAATGCCGCGGCGACGCATCTGCAACTCCAGCTCGGTGCCATAGAATGCACCCCATTGCCGTTTGATGATGTGGATATCCGAGTCGCAGGCATGGAGCTCGGGGGCGTAGTCCAGCCAGTTGTCCGGCAACTTGCGAGGTGGCGATGGCGCGTCGACCGGAGGTTTGAGCGCATCGGCATGATCAGGCGAGAAACCGACGCGTACCAGGGCCACCGGCGAACCCAGTTCACGAAAACGAGCGGCAAGCCGGCCCGCGCGCTCGTACACTTCAGCCGAGGTGTATGGGCCGCCGGCAAACGGAGCGATACCCAACTGCAAGTCGATAAGCACCAGGGCCGTGGTGCGGGGGTCGAGCTTTTCCATCGAAGTCTCCGGGTCCGGCAAAACACAAGAAATGTGAGGACATCCTCACTTAGGAGTTTATGAGGATGCCCTCACAAAAAACAAGTCCGCCGGCGCGCGCGCCACAGCGCAAACGCGGTCATGAGCGGGTGGCATCCCTGCTTTCGGCGGCCGCCGATACCTTCGTGGAGAAGGGCTATGACGCCGCCACAATGACCGAAATCGCTGCCCGGGCGGGTGCCTCGATCGGCTCGCTGTACCAGTTTTTCCCGACCAAGGAAGCGGTGGCGCAGGCGCTGATGGGTGGCCATGCCGAAGCCTTGTACGCCCGGATCGGCCAGCTGACCGCGCGAGCCCCTCAATGGGGCAACGACGAGCTGGCGGGGCAATTGATCCGCCTGTTCCTGGATTTCCGTCGCCAGCAGCCCTCGTTCGTGGTGCTTACCGAGGTGCCTGCCTCGGTACCCAAGGGAGAGGCGCTGACCATACGCATGCGTATCCGCGATGAGCTGATCGGGCTGCTCGGTGGCCGCTACCCCGGCCTGCCGACCGCACAGGTCCGGGCCGGCGCGACCGTCGTGCAGTACATGATGAAGGCCGCGGTCGCCCTGCATGCCGAAACCGCTTCGACCGCCCGCACGGCCGCGCAGACGCAGCTTCGCCGCACGCTTTGGTTGTACCTGGACGATCTTGCGAATACGTGACTGAAAACGTCCGGACATCTGGACGTCCAAACGTCCACGGCATCGCATTTTCCTGGATCGATAGAAAATTTCAAACGAAACTGTTGACATGACTTGTCGGCCACCGTTAGGGTCGACGACATGCCGCAGCGCAACAGCCACCTTCACGTCACCGAAAAGATCCGTCTCCTGACGGTTCCGGGACGCTTGCAGGTCCGCGGCAACCTCCTTCTTACCCTCGTACTCGTACTCCTTATTACCAACGGAGGTGCGGGCTGAGGGCGCGTGTCCAGGTAAAGCAGAACTAACCTGAACCACCCGAAGAACCCCGCACCGGCAACGGAGCGGGGTTTTTTGTTGCCCTCGGCGACGCATCCAAAGCGGAGCCAACATGACACCCGATCAGCAAACCAGTACCGACGTCGAAGACCATGTACGGATCTTCGATACAACCCTGCGCGACGGCGAGCAGGCACCCGGCTTTTCGATGGATCGTCGCGCCAAGCTCCGGCTCGCACACGCGCTGGAGGCGCTTGGCGTGGATATCATCGAAGCCGGCTTTCCGCAGGCCTCACCCGACGATTTCGCCGCCGTCTCCGAAATCGCCAGCGTGTTGCGCAATGCGACCGTTTGCGGCCTGGCACGTTGCCAGGTCGGCGATATCGAGACCACCGCACGCGCTATCGAAAAAGCGCAACGCTCGCGCATCCATGTGTTTCTCTCCACCAGCCCGCTGCACCGCGAGCACAAGCTGGGCATGAGCAAGCAGCAAGTCATCGATACCGCCGTACGCTCGATCGAGTTGGCCCGCGGCCTATGCCATGAGGTGGAATTTTCCGCCGAAGACGCGTTGCGCACCGAGCCCGAGTTCCTGGTCGAGGTGTTCAATGCCGCCGTTGCCGCGGGTGCGACAACGTTGAACGCACCCGACACCGTCGGTTACACCACGCCCGGCGAAATGAGCGAGTTGTTCGCTTACCTGCGCCGTCACGTGCAGGGCGCCGACAAGGTCGTCTTCTCCTCGCATTGCCACAACGACTTGGGGATGGCGGTCGCCAACAGCCTGGCTGCAGTGAGTGCCGGTGCGCGGCAGGTCGAGTGCACCATCAACGGCATCGGCGAGCGCGCAGGCAATGCGGCGATGGAAGAAATCGTGATGGCGCTGAAGGTGCGTGCACCGCACTTCGGCGTCGACACCCGCATCGACACCCGCAAGCTGTATCCGACCTCGCGCCTGCTGAGCCAATTGACCGGACAGAACGTACCGCGCAACAAGGCCATCGTCGGCGAGAACGCATTTGCGCACGAGTCTGGCATCCACCAGCACGGCATGCTCAAGCATCGCGGCACCTACGAAATCATGCGTCCGCAGGATGTCGGCATCGCCGATACCAAGCTGGTGCTGGGCAAGCACTCGGGCCGGCACGCGCTGCGTTCCCGCCTGCAGGCGATGGGCTATACGCCCGACGACAAGGAAATGGACGACATCTTCGCCCGTTTCAAGGCGCTGGCCGACAAGAAGCGTGAAGTTCATGACGACGATCTGGAGGCCATCGCGCTCGGCCACGATCCTGAGGCTGCTGGCCCGTGGCATCTGGTGCAGTTGAACAGTAGTTCGCATCTGGGTGGCAGCGCATCGGCGTCGGTAAGGCTGACGCACGAAGACGGTACCGAAATCGGTGAAGCGGCGATCGGCGACGGCCCGGTCGACGCGGTCTTGCGCGCAATCGAACGCGCCACCGGCACGGCATTGGAACTGACCAAGTTCCAGGTACGTGGCGTTGGCGAAGGCGGCGATGCGCAAGGCCAGGCGCAGTTGACCGCGCGCAACCAGGACCGCGAATGGCGCGGACAGGCCGTCAGCACGGACATCGTCGAGGCCACCGCTCTGGCGGCGCTGGTCATCGTCAATCGCATCGAGCGCCAGGCCCCGGTAACGGGAGCGCATCCAAGAGTACGAGGAGCTTTGGTATGAGTACGCCTTTTCTGTGGCATAACGGACAGATTCGCCCGTGGACGGAAGCCACCGTCCACGTCAGTACCCACGCGCTGCATTACGGCTCGTCGGTATTCGAAGGCGAACGCGTCTACGCCACGCCCGATGGCCCCGCGTTTTTTCGCTTGCAGGATCACACGCGCCGCCTGTTCGAATCGGCCAAGGTCTACGAGATCGATATCGGCTACAGCGAAGACGAGATCAACGACGCCTGCCTGGAACTGATTCGTGCCAACCGCATGAAGTCGGCCTATGTGCGTCCGATCGTCTTTCGCGGCGCGGGCGGCCTGGGCGTGCTGCCCAAGGAAGGCGCGCCGGTCGACGTGGCGATCATGGCGCTGGACTGGGGTGCATACCTGGGCGAAGCGGCCGAGCGCGGCGCGGACGTATGCGTTTCCTCCTGGCATCGCCCTTCGCCGAACACCGTGCCGAGCTGGGCCAAGGCGGGCGGCAACTATCTCAACAGCCAGCTGATCTGCCTGGAAGCCCGTCGCGGCGGATATGACGAAGGCATCGCCCTGGGTGCCAACGGCTTGCTGAGCGAAGGCGCCGGCGAGAACGTGTTCGTGATCAAGCGTGGACGCATCTACACGCCGCCGGCCAGCGCCGGCATCCTGGCCGGTATCACACGCGAATCGGTGATGGAGCTGGCCGCCGATCTCGGCTACGCGGTCGAAGAGCGCGAAATGCCGCGCGAAGCGCTGTACTCCGCCGACGAAATGTTTCTCACCGGCACGGCTGCCGAAATCACGCCGGTGCGCTCGGTCGATCGCAAACCGGTCGGCAGCGGCAAGCCCGGCCCGATCACCCAAGCATTGCGCGAGCGCTTCTTCGGCCTGTTCGATGGCCGCACGCAAGACACGCGCGGCTGGCTCACCCCTGTCCACACTACTGCCACCCTGGAAGCCGCATGAGTCCGCGTAATCTGTTCCAGAAACTATGGGACGCGCACGTCGTCGCGCCCGAAACCGCCGATACGCCGGCGATCCTGTATATCGACCTGCATCTGGTGCACGAAGTCACCTCGCCGCAGGCATTCAGCGAGCTGCGTGAGCGCGGCCTGTCGCTGCGCCGTCCCGATCGCATGCTGGCGACGCTGGATCACTCCACGCCAACCCTGGCTGCCGGCGCCGACGGCGAACGCCCCTATGCGAATGCCGAGGCGAAGGCGCAGGTCGCGCAGCTGGAAGCGAACTGCCTCGAGTTCGGTGTCGAACTGCATGGTTGGGATAGCGAAGATCGCGGCATCGTTCATGTGATTGGCCCGGAGCTCGGCGCGACGCAGCCAGGCATGACGATCGTGTGCGGTGACAGCCACACGTCCACGCACGGCGCTTTCGGTGCGCTGGCTTTCGGCATCGGCACGACCGAAGTCAGCCACGTGATGGCAACGCAATGCCTGTTGCAGCGCAAAGCCAGGACGCTGGCGATTCACGTCAATGGCGACTTGCCACGCGGTGTCGGTGCGAAGGACCTGATCCTGCACATCATCGGCGAGATCGGCGTCGATGGCGGTACCGGCCACGTGATCGAGTATCGCGGCAAGGCGATCGAAGCGCTGTCGATGGAAGAACGCATGACGGTGTGCAACATGTCGATCGAAGCCGGTGCCCGCGCCGGCCTGATCGCGCCGGACGAAACCACCTTTGCCTGGTTGAAAGGCCGCCCCCGCGCACCACAGGGTGCCGCCTGGGATGCCGCCGTCGCCCACTGGCGCACGCTGCGCACCGATGCCGGCGCCAGCTACGACCGCGAAGTCCATATCGATGCAGGCAAGGTGCGGCCCACGGTGACCTTCGGTACGCATCCTGGCATGGCGATCGCGATGGATCTGCCCGTACCGGCTGCGCGCAACGCACAGGAAAAGCGCGCGCTCGAATACATGCAGAGCAAGCCCGGCCAGCCGATGCGCGGTACGCCGGTCGATGTGGTCTTCGTCGGCAGCTGCACCAACTCGCGCCTGTCGGACCTGCGCGAAGCGGCGCAAGTGTTACGCGGCCGACGTGTCGCCAATGGCGTGCGCATGCTGGTCGTACCAGGCTCCGAAGCGGTGCGCCGCGATGCCGAGAGCGAGGGCCTGCATCACGTCTTTACCGAAGCCGGCGCCGAATGGCGTATCCCGGGCTGCTCGATGTGCATCGCGATGAATGGCGATCTGGCACAGCCCGGGCAGCTGGTTGTCAGCACGTCCAATCGCAACTTCGAAGGCCGTCAGGGCAAGGGCGCACGCACCGTGCTGGCCAGCCCCGCGACCGCCGCCGCATCTGCGCTGGCAGGCGTCATTGCCGATCCGCGCGAGTACCTGACCGAGGTGGCCGCATGAAACCCGTAACCCGACTCCATTCGCGTGCCGCCGTCCTGCCCGATGAAAACATCGACACCGACCGCATCATCCCGGCGCGCTTTCTCACCACCACCGAACGCGCGGGCCTGGGCAAGCTGTGTTTCAACGACTGGCGCTACCAGGCGGACGGCAGCGACAACCCCGCGTTCCCGCTGAACCGTCCCGAAGCCAAGGGCTGCTCGATCATCGTCGCCGGACGCAACTTCGGCTGCGGATCCTCACGCGAGCACGCACCGTGGGCGTTGCTCGACTACGGCATCAACGCAGTGATCTGCAGCGAAATCGCGGACATCTTTCGCAACAACGCGCTGAAGAATGGCCTGCTTGCCATCGTCATCGACGAAGCCGAGCACCGCTGGTTGCTGGAGCACCCGGGCGTCGAACTGATTATCGACGTGCGTGAGCAATACATCGCACTGCCCGACGGCGGCCGCATCGGCTTCCAGCTCGAACCCTTCGCACGCCACTGCCTGCTCAACGGCGTCGACCAGCTCGGCTACCTGCTGCAACACCACGACGCCATCTCCCACTACGAACAGACCACGCAAGCCCGCCAGGAGGCTGCATGAAAGCGCATATCGTTACCCTGCCCGGCGACGGCGTCGGCCCCGAAGTCACCGCAGCTGCCGTTGCCGTACTGCAGGCGGTCGCCGAGCACTTCGGCCATGAGTTCACGTTCGAAGAGCACGCGATCGGCGGCTGCGCTATCGATGCACACGGCGACCCCTTGCCGAAAGCTTCGCTGGAGGCCTGCAAGAAAGCCGATGCCGTCCTGCTCGGCGCGGTCGGCGGCCCGAAGTGGTCCGACCCGAATGCCCCGGTTCGCCCGGAACAAGGCTTACTGGCATTGCGTGCAGCGCTGGGCGTCTACGCCAACCTGCGTCCGCTACAGGTGCATCCCGCCCTGGCCAGGCTGTCGCCGCTGAAAGAAGAAAAGCTCAAGCATGTCGATGTGCTGTTCGTACGCGAACTCACCGGCGGAGCCTACTTCGGCGCGAAGACACGTACCGCCGACACCGCCACCGACGAGTGCAAGTACACCGTGGCTGAAATCGAGCGCGTTACGCGTCGCGCGTTCGATCTGGCGCGCCAGCGTCGGCGTCACGTCACCTCGGTGGACAAGGCCAACGTGCTGGAGACTTCGCGGCTGTGGCGCACCACGGTACAGCGCATCGCAGCCGACTACCCGGACGTGAAGCTGGAACACCAGCTGGTCGATTCGATGGCAATGCTGTTGCTGACCCAGCCTGGCCGCTACGACGTCGTCGTTACCGAGAACCTGTTCGGCGACATTCTTACCGATGAAGCGGCCGCACTGGCCGGTTCGCTGGGCCTGCTGCCGTCCGCATCGCTGGGCGAAGGAAGCCGTGGCTTGTACGAGCCGATCCACGGTTCCGCACCGGATATCGCCGGACAGAACATCGCCAACCCAACGGGAGCGATCTTGTCCACCGCGTTGCTGCTACGCCACTCGCTGCACCTGGAAGAAGAAGCCAACGCGGTGGAAGCGGCAATCGACGAAGTACTGCGCGATGGTCCGCATACCCGCGATATCGGCGGCAACGCCGGAACCGGCGAAGTGCAGGCAGCCGTGCTGACCGCCCTGGAGGAGCACGCCAGTAACTCGGCGGCTTTCTTCTGTGGCGCGCGAGCCTGCGGCTAATGGTTCTCTCCTTGCTGCTGTTACGCGTGCGGGTCGGAACGACATCGCCACTCTCGCCCCGAGGGCGTGCCGTCACCTCACCCCCCTGTCCCCGCACGCGTAGCAGCGGCAACTTTTTTTCTTTCGACGGAATCTTTCATGCGCAGTGATCTCATCAAGACCGGCCCCGACCGCGCGCCCGCACGCGCGATGTTGCGAGCCACCGGGCTGGACGACGACGCCATCGCCAAACCCCTGGTTGCGATCGTGCATACCTGGTCCAACGTCAGCCCCTGCAACCTCAACCTGCGCGAGCTGGCCGAGCATGCCGCGGCCGGCGTTCGCGCGGCCGGCGGGACGCCGATCGAGTTCAATACGATCGCCGTGACCGACGGCATCGCCATGGGTACGCAAGGCATGCGTGCCTCGCTGATCAGCCGCGAGGTAATCACCGATTCGATTGAGCTGGCCGTCGATGGCCATTGCCTCGATGCGATGGTGGTGCTTTGTGGTTGCGACAAGACCATACCCGCCGCGGCCATGGCGCTGGCTCGCCTGAATATTCCCGGTGTCGCGCTTTACGGCGGCACCATCGCGCACGGCACCCACGACAATCACCCGATCACCATCCAGCAGGTGTTCGAAGCCGTCGGCGCGCATGGCGCCGGCAAGATCGACGATGCCGAACTGGCTTCGGTCGAGCGCGATGCCTGCCCAGGCGCCGGCGCCTGCGGCGGCCAGTTCACCGCCAACACCATGGCGATGGTGCTGACTACGCTCGGCTTGTCGCCGATGGGTTTCAACGACATTCCGGCCACGCACCCGGCCAAGGCACAGGCCGCTTTTCGCTGCGGCGAACTGGCGATGGAATGCCTGCGCGAGGAACGCGCCCCGCGTGAACTGATCAGCGTCACGGCGATGCGCAATGCCGCGCGCATGGTCGCCGCCACCGCGGGCTCGACCAATGCCGTGTTGCATCTGCTGGCGATTGCGCGCGAAGCCGGCGTGCCGTGGACGCTGGAAGATTTCGAACCCGCATCCAGGGATACACCGGTGATTGCCGACCTGCTGCCCGGCGGCCGCTACACCGCCGTGGAGTTGTTCGGCGCCGGCGGCAGCGCACGCGTGGCGCAGGAGCTGATCACCGCAGGCATGCTCGACGATGCGCCCACCGTAACCGGACGCAGCTTGTTCACCGAAGCCAGCGCTGCCCCGCGCGCCGCCGCACAGGACGTCGTGCACCCCACCACGCAACCGCTGAAGCCGCGCGGTGGTTATTCGATCCTTTATGGCAATCTCGCGCCGGAGGGCTGCATCCTCAAGCTTGCCGGCAAGGGCGACGGCCATTTCGAAGGCCGTGCGCGCGTCTTCGAAAGCGAAGAACAGGCCTTCGCCGCCGTGCAGTCCGGCAACATCGTCAAGGGCGATGTCATCGTGATCCGTAACGAAGGCCCTGCCGGCGGTCCCGGTATGCGCGAGATGCTCGGCGTCACGGCCGCCTTGATCGGGCGTGGCCTTGGTGACGATGTCGCGCTGATCACCGACGGTCGTTTCTCCGGCGCTACGCATGGCTACATGGTCGGCCACATCGCACCGGAAGCCGTTCGCGGCGGCCCCATTGCCCTGCTGCATGAAGGCGACCGCATCCGCATCGACGCCGGCACGCGCGAAATCTCGACCGATGCCGATCTGGCCGAGCGTCGCAAGCATTGGCGCACACCCGCACCCAAGGTCACGCGTGGCGCACTGGCCAAATACGCACGCCTGGTCAGCTCTGCCTCGGATGGTGCGGTCACCCGCGCCTTCGATACCGATACCAACGATTCCACCACCGCGTCATCCGCCACATCTTCCACGACTTCCAACCCTGTCCTGACTGGAGCCATCGCATGAGCCAACCCGCCGCTACTACCGACCAACTTGCCAACGCCCGCATCGCCGTCCTGGGCTACGGCAGCCAGGGCCGCGCACATGCGCTGAACCTGCGTGACTCCGGCCTCGACGTCGTCGTCGGCCTGCGCAAGGGCGGCCCATCGTGGGAGCGCGCTCGCGCCGAAGGCTTCAACGTGGCCGAACCCGGCGATGCCGTACGCGATGCCGACCTGGTCGCCGTGCTGACCCCGGACATGACCCAGCCGGCAATCTATCGCGACGCCATTGCCCCCAACATCAAGGCCGGCGCGGCACTGCTGTTCGCGCACGGTTTCAACGTGCACTTCAAGCAGATCGATCCGCGCAAGGACATCGATGTCGTACTGGTCGCACCGAAAGGCCCGGGTGCACTGGTGCGGCGCGAGTATGAAATCGGCCGCGGCGTGCCTTGCCTGTTCGCCGTCGAGCAGGATGCCACCGGACAGGCGGAAGCCAAGGCCAAGGCCTATGCCGCCGGTATCGGCGGCGGCCGCGCGCTGCTGATCGAAACCGACTTCAAGGAAGAGACCGAAACCGATCTCTTCGGCGAGCAGGCGGTACTTTGCGGCGGCGCCAGCGAGCTGGTGATCAAGGGCTTCGAGACGCTGGTTGAGGCCGGCTACAAGCCGGAGATCGCGTATTACGAGGTAATGCACGAGCTGAAGTTGATCGTCGATCTGTTCTACGAAGGCGGTCTGAAGCGCATGCTGGAGTTCGTTTCCGAAACCGCGCAGTACGGCGACTACGTCAGCGGCCCGCGCGTGGTCGACCAGGAAACCAAGCAGCGCATGAAGGCCGTGCTCACCGATATCCAGGACGGCACCTTTGCGCGCAACTGGATCGCCGAATACCAGGCCGGCCTGCCCAACTACAAGCGTCTCAAGCAGGCGGATCTGGATCATCCGATCGAGCAGGTGGGCGCCAAGCTGCGCGCGCGCATGCCGTGGCTCAATGCAGGGGCGGCGCAACCTACGGCGGCTGAGCCTTTGAAGAAGGTCGGCTAAAAGCAGGAGCGAGTGACCAGGAGTGAGTAGCGAGAGAAAGCGACTCACTTCCCGGCACTCGCTAGTTACTTCTCACATCTCACCACTAATGCCAGGACAAGCGCTGACCCATGAAGGCCCCACTGCACACCACGCCAACAGAAGCTACGCATGACGGGCATCCGCTCGCCGGCCAGAGCATGAGCGGCGCCGAAGTAGTGGTCCAGGTATTGGCCGACGAAGGTGTACATGTCCTGTTCGGTTATTCCGGCGGCGCCATCCTGCCGGTCTACGATGCGGTGTTCCGCTATAACGCCACGCATATCGGGCCTGACGGCGGCGAGCCCATGCCATTGATCGTGCCGGCGAACGAACAGGGAGCCGGCTTCATGGCCGCCGGTTACGCACGCGCGTCCGGCAAGGTCGGCGTGGCGATCGTCACGTCCGGCCCGGGTGCCACCAACATGGTGACGCCGGTGCGCGACTCGATGGCCGACTCGATTCCGATGGTGGTGATCAGCGGCCAGGTGCCCACGACGGCGATCGGCAGCGATGCCTTCCAGGAGGCGCCGATCAGCAACATCATGAGCTCGTGCGCGAAACACGTGTTCCTGTTGACCGACCCCGCACAACTGGAGGTCACGTTGCGCACCGCGTTCGAGATCGCGCGCAGCGGGCGACCGGGCCCGGTGGTGGTCGACATTCCCAAGGATGTGCAGAACGCGCCGCTGACCTTTGCCGGCCATGGTGCCTTGCCGATCCCCGGCTATCGCGCCCGCCTGCGCGCGATCGAAGAGGCGCAGCTGGGCGATGACGCCTGCGCCGCCTTCTTCCATGCGCTGGCCACGGCCACGCGGCCGCTGATCTATGCAGGTGGCGGCCTGATCGCCTCCGGTGCTACCGATGCGCTGCGTCGTTTTGTCGATGCGTTCGGCTTTCCCGTCACCACCACCTTGATGGCGCTTGGCGCCTACGACACGACCCAGCCGCTGGCGCTGCATATGCTGGGCATGCACGGCACCGCTTATGCCAACTATGCGGTGGAGGATTGCGATTTTCTTTTTGCACTCGGCGCACGCTTCGACGATCGCGTTGCCGGCGTCCCCGGCCGGTTTGCTCCGCGCGCTCGTACGGTGGCGCAGATCGATATCGATCCCGCCGAGATCGGCAAGGTCAAGGCCGTCGACTGGCGACATATCGGCGACCTGCGCAACACGCTCGATCGCCTTTGCGAATACGGTGAAAAGCACGGGCTGCATCGTGACAGCGCCGCCCGCTATGCGCCGTGGCACGCCCATATCGCCGAACTCAAGCGCACCCATGCCCTGAGCTATGACCGGCAAAGTCCGCTCGTGCAACCGTATGCCGTGATCGAAGAGATCAATCGCCATACCCAGGGCCGCGCCATCATCAGTACCGGCGTCGGCCAACACCAGATGTGGTCGGCGCAATACTTCGACTTTCGTGAGCCGCGCCACTGGCTCAGTTCCGGCTCGATGGGCACGATGGGCTTTGGCCTCCCTGCCGCTATCGGCGCGCAGTTCGCTCGACGCAACAGTGTCGTGATCGATATTGATGGCGACGCCAGCATCCGCATGAATCTCGGTGAGCTGGAAACCGTGACCACGTACGGGCTGCCGGTCAAGATCGTCGTGCTGAATAATTTTGGCGACGGCATGGTGCGTCAATGGCAGAAGCTGTTCTTCAAGGGCCGCTTCGCCTCGTCGGACAAGAGCCTTCACCGCAAGGACTTCATCAAGGCCGCGCAAGCCGATGGCTTTGAGTGGGCCAGGCGGCTTGAGCGCCCCGAGGATGTGGCCAGCATGATTGCCGACTTCATCGCTTTTCCCGGGCCGGCCTTCCTGGAAGTCCTGATCGACCCGGACGCTGGCGTGTATCCGATGGTCGGCCCAGGGGCCAGCTACGCGCAGATGATCACTGGCGACTTTATCGCCGCACGCGACAGCGAGGCCGTGCACGCCTCCGCAACGGATATGTTCTGAGGCAACCATGAAACATACGCTCTCCATCCTGTTGCAGAACGAAGCCGGCGCCCTGGTTCGCGTCGCCGGCCTGTTCGCCGCGCGCAACTGCAATATCGACTCACTGACGGTTGCCATCACCCAGGACCCCGGCGTGTCGCAGCTGACGCTGGTAATGCATGGCGCGGACGCCACCGTGCAACAGATCATCGAGCAGACGCGCAAGCTGGTCGACGTCATCGAAGTCAGCCGACCGGTATCCATGTTGCACTCATGAGCGCACTAGCCGACGATACGGTCGATCTCGACGATACGCGGCACGACCTGCTTCGCCGAGTCCTTTCCGCGCAGGTGTACGACGTAGCGCGCGAGACGGCACTGGAATATGCGCCGCTGTTATCGGATCGCCTGGGGCACCGTATCTTGCTCAAGCGCGAGGACCAGCAGCCGGTGTTCTCGTTCAAGCTGCGCGGTGCATATAACAAGATGGCCTCCCTGGACGATGCCCAGCGAGCACGCGGCGTCATCGCAGCTTCCGCCGGAAATCACGCGCAAGGTGTCGCCGTGGCGGCAGCGAAACTCGGCATACGCGCGACCATCGTGATGCCGGTGACCGCGCCACAGGTAAAGGTCGATGCGGTACGACGCTTCGGCGGCTCGATGGTAACCATCGAGCTGGCTGGCGACTCCTACAGCGACGCTCAGGCACATGCGGCACGGCTGCAGGCACGGCATGGCTTCACCCTGGTCCATCCGTTCGACGATCTGGACGTCATTGCCGGCCAGGGCACGATCGGCATGGAGATCCTGCGACAACACCCCAAACCGTTGCATGCGATCTTTGTGCCCATCGGCGGCGGTGGCCTGATCGCGGGTATCGCGGCCTATGTAAAGGCACTGCGCCCGGAGATACGGGTCATTGGCGTACAGGCTACCGATGCGGACGCGATGGCGCGTTCACTGGAGGCCGGAAGGCGCGTCGCGCTCGATGAGGTTGGGCTCTTCGCCGATGGCACCGCGGTAAAGCAACCCGGCGAATGGACCTACGCGCTGTCCAGCAGGCATGTCGATGAAGTTCTACGCGTAGATACGGATGCCATCTGTGCGGCCATCCGCGATGTCTTTCACGAAACGCGCAGCGTCCCTGAACCCTCCGGAGCGCTGGCATTGGCCGGGCTCAAGCACTACGCCGAGCGAACACAGGCGCGTGATGAAACCCTGGTTGCCATCGTTTCCGGCGCGAATCTCAATTTCGATCGCCTGCGCTTCGTTGCCGAGCGTGCGGAAGTCGGCGAACGCCATGAAGCCATTTTCGCCGTCACCATTCCTGAGGAACGCGGCAGCTTTCGCCGCTTTTGCGCGACGCTTGGCGATCGCAATATCACGGAGTTCAACTACCGCATCGGCAATGCTACCGACGCACATATTTTCGCCGGCATACAGACGCGCAACCATGCAGAGAACGCGACGCTTCTGCAGGCGTTTCAAGCCGAGGGCTTCGCTGCGCTCGACCTGACTGACGACGAGCTGGCCAAGCTGCACCTTCGCCATATGGTGGGTGGGCGCTCCGCACTCGCTCATGACGAACAGCTCTACCGCTTCGATTTCCCCGAACGCCCAGGCGCGCTCACCCGCTTTCTCGAGCACATGCATCCGGACTGGAATATCAGCCTCTTTCATTACCGTAACCATGGCGCCGACTACGGCCGCATCCTGGTCGGGATCCAGGTGCCGATGGAGGAGCGGGAAGCCTTTGCCCAGTTCCTTTCCAGGATCGGCTATCCCTACAAGAGCGAAACGTCGAATCCCGCCTACCGTCTGCTGCTGCAGGATGGATCAGCTACCGCCTCTATGGGTGGATAATCATCCCATTGGCGATATTTGAAGGTGGAACTCGTGCGCGATGAGCCCAGATATTGGTTTCCCGCAAAAACCTACGGCTGGGGCTGGGGCCTGCCACGGACGTGGGAAGGATGGATGGTCCTGGTTCTCTATGCCGCGGCCATAGCCGCCCTGGGGCATTTCTTTCCGCCGCACGGCGCCCCCACCGAATTTGGCCTGGGCATGATCGCCATTACCCTGATTCTGGTAGCCATTTGCTGGCTCAAGGGCGAACCGCCGCGATGGCGGTGGGGTGGCCATTAGCCCCCGACCTGCCTATTTGCGGAACGGGGTCTTGCCTATGGCCGCTCATTCCGTGGCATTATCCACGCGTCAAATGTCAGACGTGCCCGGAGATTAACCGGCACGCGCCAGGGGAAAATCTGATAGTCAATCGCGCGGACGCCTAGCGCCGCCACGTCAGATTTACGTGCGATCAGGTGGATAGCGTCATGGAACGAGATGCCAACAACGATGGGATGCGAACCGCCGATACCGGCCAGCGGCCGGCGTTGCACTTTATTACAGCGTTTTCCGCCGGTGCCAGCGCATCGCGTTGCTGCATTGCTCCCGCCTGTCCGCTGCACACGGCAGGCGGTGTCCGTTTCGTTCTTTCATACAGTGTCGTAAAGGAGTACCCATGAAGAAGCTCGTCCTGCTCGTGTCTGTTACCGCTGTATTGCTTGCCGGCTGCGGCACCACCAAGCGCACGACGCTTGCCAGCCAGATCACGACGCTGGTGGATCAGACCACCAACTCGCAGACCGAAGCGGATGCCTTCCTGCGCCTTGAGTCGTACGGCGAAAACGGCGTGCCATACCTGGTAAGCCACCTTGGCGACATGCGCCCGCTTGGCGACAAGAACATGACGCTCAAGAACATCGTGATCATCGACTCGAAAAAAACCGAGCAAGGTCAGCGCATGTACTCGCCCGAGGTCGTGCACGATGCTCTCGCGGCGCTGCTGAACCAGATCACCGGCAAGAGCTTCGAGTTCGTCTACAACGGCTCGGACCCGGCAACGCGCGCTACCAACCGCAAGGAATGGCAGGACTGGTGTGTGAAGACCTATCCGGACAAGAAGGCGATCTGCAAGAAGGGCTGATCGGCGTTTGTAGGGGCTGCTTCCGTCGTGACCCTGAGGTTGCGTCATAGCTGGTCGCGACTGAAGTCGCTCCTACACGCTAGCCGGTCCTGTCCGAATTTCCCGGGGTGGATCCGGCCGCTGCGCGGCCCGTCCATGGTCAACAGTAAGCAGAGAGAGCCACGAGCGTTGAGCTAGCGAGGCTTGGCTTTTCCTGTTTACTATTTGCAGTGCCGAAGGCGCGATCTGACAGGCCACGCAGTGGCCGACTTTACGGTTTTCGAGTCAGTCGCGACCGTCCGCACTCGCTGTTAGTGTGTTGAACTCCAGCCTGTTGCCGGTTCCAGCATGTCGAACACACCACGCGAATTACTCAAGGCCGATGCCATCGCCGCGATGGAAGCGCAAGTCCGGCCGCATACGCTCAACCCCAACGCCATTCGCCTGCGAAAGTCGCTCGGCGATCTCACCGGACTGAGCCAGCTTGGCGTGCATCTGATCACCCTGATGCCGGGGCACGAGTCAAGCGAATATCACCGTCACCTTTATGAAGAAGAGTTCGTCTATATCCTCTCGGGCATAGGCGAGGCGCTCATCGATGAGCAGGTCCATGCGGTTGGCCCGGGCGATTTTCTCGGCTTTCCACGCGGCGGCCTTGCGCACGTCCTGAAGAACACCGGCTCGGAGCCCCTGACCATGCTGGTCGCCGGGCAACGCCTCGAACAGGACATCTGCGACTACCCACACGTGAAAAAGCGCCTTTATATCTATGGCGATCGTGCTGACATGGTGGATTTTGAACATATCCAGCCCGACGAATGAGGCTGGGTGCGAGGCGACCAAGTATCACTAAGGATAAGGAGCCCATCCTTATTACTCAGCATGGTCTTCCCAGCGCCTATCTGGTTGACGTTGAGAGCTACGAATCGTTGCGTCGACGCCTGACTGTACTGGAGGGTATCGCGCGTGGCGAAATGGCCGCAGCAGAATCGCGCACGTTATCTCAGGAGCAGGCCAAATCACGCTTGGGTCGATGGTTGAAATAATCTGGATGGAACCGGCATTGAGCGACCTCGATGCCGTCGCTAACTATATCGCGCTGGAGAATCCGGCGGCGGCAAGCGATTTGGTCAAACGCGTCATCACCCATGTCGATCAGCTGGCCAAGCATCCCGATAGCAGTGGCCGCCCTCCTGAGCTCGGACGATCCCGCTATCGCCAGATCGTCGAACCACCCTGCCGCGTGCTCTATCGCTTTGATGGCGAGAAGGTTTTGATTCTCCACGTCATGCGTGGTGAGCGCATCCTGCGAAAAAGGCGGCTGACATCAGGCGTTAAAACCGACTAGTACACCCAGCTGCGGTGAAATGGCCGCCAGTCCACACCCGGCGGCTGGTCGGCACGGTAAACTTCCTGCCCATGGCCCCGACTCCACGCAAGCGCCCCAGGCGCACCCCGGCTCCCGCTACCGCGCCGCGTGCGCGGGTTGCGCCGTCGCCTGCGAAGAAAGCGACGGTGCGCCCGGCCGATAGCTCCACGCGTGCCACACGTGTGCTCGGTTGGCTGCTGCAGAAGCTGCCGCCGCACATACGCGAAAAAGCGCTGGACTATCTGGTGCTGACCCGCATGGATCGGCCGATCGGCGCCTTGCTGCTGCTGTGGCCCACCTGGTGGGCGCTTTGGCTGGCGGCGGGCGATTTCCCGCCGGTGAAACTGCTGGTGATCTTTACGGTAGGCGTGTTCGCGATGCGCGCGGCCGGCTGTGCGATCAACGACTTTGCCGACCGAAAACTCGACCCGCAGGTGGCACGCACCGCCGGCAGGCCGATCGCCAGTGGACGCGTGACGCCACGCGAAGCGTTGCTCGTTTTCGCCGCACTGCTGGTATTTGCTTTCGTGCTGGTGTTGTTCACCAACAAATTCACGATCCTGCTGTCGTTCGGCGGTGCCGCGCTGGCGGCGATCTATCCTTTTACCAAGCGCTACACGAATCTGCCGCAGATCGTGTTGGGCGCAGCATTCGGCTGGTCCATTCCGATGGCCTTCGCGGCCGTTTCAAACAACGTGCCTCCACTAGGATGGTTGCTGTTTATCGCCAATATCCTGTGGTCGGTGATCTACGATACCGAGTACGCGATGGTCGACCGCGACGAGGACATCAAGGCAGGCGCGAAATCCACCGCGATCCTTTTCGGCGACGCGGACCTGCCCATCCTGGGTATCCTGATGGGCACGTTTGCGCTGGCCATGCTGTTCGTCGGCCAACGCGCCAACCTCGGCTGGCTGTATTGGCTGGCGCTGGTGGCCGCGCTCGGCCTGTTCGCCTGGCAGCTCTGGTCGATTCGCACGCGCGATCGCGATGCCTGCCTGAAGGCCTTCCGCAACAATAACTGGCTGGGCATGGCGCTGTGGATCGGCATCGTGCTGGCATTGGCGTTCCGCTGAACACGATAGCCTCCACCCGCACTTAACACCCCCATCGAGAACATCGGCGATAAAAGGGTTGAGGAGTCGCCCCGTCGGCTCGCGCTTGTCACCCTGGGAACCGCATGCCGTTTCGCTTTGCATCGACAGCCTTGATCCTGGCCGTGTGCCTTTGGGCATTGCCTCTGCGGGCGGCCCAGGTGAGCCTGCTCAATGTGTCCTACGACCCCACGCGTGAGCTGTATCGGGACGTCAACGCAGCGTTTGCCGAACAATGGAAGCAGCAGCATGGCGACGATGTCTCGATTCACATGTCCCATGGCGGCTCGGGCAAGCAGGCCCGCTCCGTATCGGAAGGCTTGCGCGCGGACGTGGTGACGCTGGCACTCGCCTACGATATCGATGCGATCGCGGCACGCGGCTGGCTGGCGAAGAACTGGCAGCAGCGGCTGCCTGACCATTCCACGCCCTACACCTCCACGATTGTCTTCATGGTGCGCAAGGGCAACCCCAAACATATCCACGACTGGGACGACCTGGTCCAACCCGGCGTTCAGGTGATCACGCCCAACCCGAAGACCTCCGGTGGCGCACGCTGGAATTTCCTCGCCGCGTGGGGCTATGCGCTGAAGAAATACCATGGCAACGAAGACGAGACGCGCGCCTTTGTACGCACGCTCTACAAGCACGTGCCCGTGCTCGATGCCGGTGCGCGCGGCGCGACCAGCACATTCGCCCAGCGCGGTATCGGCGATGTGCTGCTGGCGTGGGAAAACGAAGCGATGCTGGCCAAGCAACGCCTGGGAGAAAACGACTTCGAGATCATCAGGCCTTCGATCAGCATCCTGGCCGAGCCTCCGGTGACGATCGTGGACAAGAACGTCGACCGTCATGGCACGCGCGCACTGGCCCAGGCATATCTGCAATTCCTGTACTCGCCGCAAGGGCAGTTGCTCGCGGCAAAAAACTACTATCGCCCGCGCTCGATGAGCGCCGCCGGGGCGTATGCCGCCCAGTTCCCGCCGATCACCACGTTCACCCTCAACGAGATGTTCGGCACCTGGCAGCAGGCGCAGGACAAATTCTTCCGCGATGGCGGCGTATTCGACCACTTCGGCGCCAACGGAGGCTTTTGATGAAGCGCCGTCTGCTGCCCGGGTTTGGCCTCAGCCTCGGCTACACCATCATCTATCTGAGCCTGATCGTCCTGCTGCCGTTGGCGGCGCTGCTTGCCAAGGCCTCGAGTATCGGTTGGGATGCGTTGACCCATCTGCTCGGCTCCGGTCGCACACTGGCCGCACTGAAGCTCAGCTTCGGCGGCGCCCTGGTGGCGGCACTGGTCAATGCGGCCATCGGCCTGCTGGTGGCGTGGGTGCTGGTGCGTTATCGCTTTCCGGGGCGGCGCCTGCTCGATGCATTGATCGACTTGCCGTTTGCGCTGCCGACCGCAGTCGCGGGCATTGCCCTGACCGCGATCTACGCGCCCAACGGTTGGCTGGGTCGCTGGCTGGAGCCACTGGGTATCCACGTCGCCTACACGCCGCTTGGCGTGCTGGTGGCGATGATATTCGTCGGCTTTCCCTTCGTGGTACGCACCCTTCAGCCGGTACTCGAAGCGCTGGAGAACGATGTGGAGGAGGCCGCCATGAGCCTGGGCGCCACGCGTGCGCAGACCTTTTTCCGAGTGATCCTGCCGATGCTGGTGCCGGCGTTGCTCACCGGGTTTGCGCTGGCGCTGGCGCGCGCGGTCGGCGAATACGGCTCGGTCATTTTTATTGCCGGCAATATTCCGAAACAATCGGAAATCGCGCCGCTGCTGATCGTGCAGAAACTCGAACAGTTCGACTACGCCGGCGCCGCAGCGCTTAGCGTGGTCATGCTCACGTTTTCCCTGCTGTTGCTGATTGCGGTCTCGCGACTGCAACGCTGGAGCCAGCGCTGGACGGAGAGCCGTCGATGAAGCCGACCACACGCCCCACCGCATGGCCACGCAAGCTTGCGCATGCAGGCCTGATCAGCGTGGCGCTGCTCTTCCTTATCGTGTTTCTGCTGCTGCCGTTGGCCACGGTGTTCTACGAAGCCCTTCAACAGGGACTCATGGCCTATGTTCATGCCATGGCGCAACCGGAGGCGCTCGATTCGATGCGGCTCACCTTGCTGGTAGCAGCCATCGCGGTGCCATTGAACCTGGTGTTCGGTGTTGCCGCGGCCTGGGCCATGGCGCGCTTCGATTTTCCCGGCAAGTCCATCCTCGGCGCCTTTATCGACCTGCCGTTTTCGGTATCGCCGGTGATTTCCGGCCTGCTCTATGTATTGCTGTTCGGCGCACATGGCTGGTTCGGGCCTTGGCTGGACAAGCACAACATCGACATCATCTTTGCTGTTCCCGGGCTGGTACTGGCCACCGTGTTCGTCACGCTGCCGTTCGTCGCGCGGGAACTGATCCCGCTGATGCAGGCCCAGGGTACCGAAGAAGAAGAGGCTGCACGCGTGCTCGGAGCCAATGGCTGGCAGATGTTTTTCCGCGTAACGCTGCCCAATATCCGCTGGGCGCTGCTGTACGGCGTTCTGTTGTGCAATGCGCGCGCCATGGGTGAATTCGGCGCGGTCTCGGTGGTCTCCGGGCATATCCTCGGCTTGACGACCACGATGCCGCTGGAGGTCGAAGTGCTCTACAACGAATACGACTACGTCGGTGCATTTGCTGTCGCCTCATTGCTGGCGATGCTGGCCTTGCTGACCCTGGCCCTGAAAGCCGTACTCGAATGGCGTTATGGCGACCAGATCGCCTCGCATAACACCGCCAGGCATTGAGAGACACGATGACGCTGAAGCTTTCCCATCTCAGTCGCCGCTTTGCCGGATCGGCCGCGCTCGACAATGTCAGCCTGGATATCGAGCAGGGCGAATTTCTTGCGCTGCTTGGCCCCTCCGGCTCGGGCAAGACCACCCTGCTGCGCATCCTGGCAGGGCTGGATTACCCTGAAAGCGGAAGCGTCATGCAGGACGAACGCGACCTGTTGAAGGTGACGGCACGCCAGCGCAAGGTCGGCCTGGTATTCCAGCACTACGCGTTGTTTCGCCATATGACCGTCGCCGAGAACGTTGCCTTCGGCTTGCGTGTTCGCCCTTTTCGCTCGCGGCCATCGCGTAGCGATATCGACGAACGCGTGGAGAAGCTGCTCAAGCGTGTGCACCTGGAAGGCTTCGGCAAGCGCTATCCGGCGCAACTCTCCGGTGGCCAGCGCCAGCGTGTTGCATTGGCGCGTGCGTTGGCGGTGGAACCTGACTTGCTGCTGCTCGACGAGCCGTTCGGGGCTCTCGACGCCCAGGTGCGTATTTCATTGCGCCGCTGGTTGCGCCACCTGCATGAAGAGCTGCAACTCACCACGGTCTTTGTCACGCACGATCAGGAGGAAGCACTCGAGCTTGCCGATCGCGTCGCGGTGATGAATAACGGCCGCATCGAGCAGGTCGATACACCGGACATGATCTACCAGCAACCGGCCACGCCGTTCGTGTGCGAGTTTATCGGCAAGGTCAACAAGCTGCCGGCGGAGCGCCGCGGCAATCAGCTCGTCTGCGGAACGATGGAGCTATGCGAAGACCCCTGGGATGGGCGTTATGAGCGCGCTGTGGCCTATGTCCGTCCCGAGCACCTCACGCTCTCCGCTCGCGGCGATGGCAACGCGTGGCAGGCGCGCCTGCAGCATATCTATCCGGCCGGTAGCGTGACGCATCTGGAACTGGGCCTGCGCGACCCCACCCACGAACTCGAAGCCGATGTCGCCAGCGACAGCCTCGGACGCCTGGGCCTGCAGTACGGCCACGACCTGCTGGTTCGTCCCAAGGTGTGCACGCTGTTCCCGCTGGATGTCGAGGGCCACGCCCATGCGGGCGAGCGCATCATGCTGCGTTGGGATGACGCGAACGTCTAGTCGTGAGCTGTCAGAAGTGAGAAGCGCCTGTAAAGCCACGCTCGTCCCACTCGTTTCCATTTCCAGAGCATGCGCCACTCGTTCTGCAGCGACGCTGCTTTTGGCAAAGCTCATATGCATGATCCGCATCGAAAAATATGACGACTTCGTTTAATGATTTGGACGTCCAAACGAAATGAAGTTGCGCTGTCACGGTAATGTCCGCTTAACTGTAATAGCTTGCGCCTAATATTTGCGATCTCGGAGCTCGCGTCGGCCAGGGGAGCCGCGAGCAACCACAGATTGCATGGCAGACATTGCCCTTATTCACCGATCGCCATCGTGGCGTGATCGGCGTGGGCGTGTGCGCGGCTCCGTGAATCCCCACCCATTCCCGGAGTTATCGCCTTGCGTACCACCTCACTTTCCCGGGCCATCGGCCTCGCCATACTGGCGGGCACGTTGGCCAGCGTGACTTTCCACGCCGCCGCACAACAAGCACCCGACTCGAACGCCGCAACAACGAGTGACAAGGGCAGCAAGGACGCAAAGAACCTCGATAGCATCGTCGTGACCGCACGCTCCGGCGTCGAGACGCGCACGAAAGCGCAAACCAGCTATTCGATCACCACGATCGACGAGGACCGGTTGCGCATGCAGGCCCCCACGTCAGTCACCGAAGCGATGAAGTCGGTCCCTGGCTTCTGGGTCGAGGCCTCCGGTGGCGAAGCCAGCGGCAATATTCGCGCGCGTGGTATCCCGGTCGATGGCTTCGGCTCGGTCAACCTGCTCGAAGACGGTATTCCGGTGCAGCACGACCCGGCATTGGGCTATCTCAACGCCGACCAGGCGTTTCGACTGGATGAGACCATCGAGCGCATCGAAGTCGTGCGCGGTGGCCCTTCATCGGTGTTCTATTCGAATGCCCCGGCGGGCGCGATCAACTTCATCCCGCGCCAGGTCGGCGACACGCCCGAAGGCATCTTCAAGTACACGTTTGGCGACTACGGGCTCAGCCGCGCCGACATGTGGTACGGCACGCCGATCGGCGATGGCTGGAAACTCGGTGTTGGCGGTTTTTACCGCATCGACAGCGGCATACGCGACCCGGGATTCAATGCCGACGAAGGTGGCCAGTTTCGCGTGAACCTGGCCAAGGATTTCGAGCATGGCCGCTTCAGCGTCGACTACAAGCATCTCGATGACAAGGTTGCGCTCTATCTCGGCATACCGATGCGCACCTATCCGGATGGCAAGATTCGCGCTGTGCCGGGTTTCGACGGCAACTTCGGCACGCTGGCCGGTCCGGAGACCGAGCACATCCAGATGAAGGAAGGCGATGGCAGTCTCTATGACTTCGACAACAGCGAAGGCACCCACGTCAAACGCGACCAGTTGACGCTCAAGTTCGACTACGACCTGGGCGACGATTGGAAGCTGGCCGAATCGCTGCGCTACGACGACACGCATACGCAACGAAACGGCATGTTCCCGAACACCGTGGAGAGCGCCGATACCTTCCTCGCCTCTGCCAAGTCGTCGATGCCTGCCGGCGCGACTGGCTTGCAGCTGCGTTATGTCGACAACCCTTCCCAGGTATTCAACAACGCCAATCAGAACGGCAACGGCCTGGTCATCATCGGCGGCCTGCGCGGCGTGACGATGCCGGTGAAGGAGCTGATCAACGATACGCGCTTCATGCGCAAGTTCGACATTGGCGACCAGAGCCATGACGTGACGTTCGGCTATTACTACGCGCGCTTCGACCAGTCGTTCAGCCGCTACTCTTCGACCGTGCTGCTCGACACGCAGGACAACGCACGCCTGCTCGACCTGGTCGCCGTCAATGCGGCCGGCCAGCCGGTGTCCACGCTGACCGATCACGGCATCTACAAGTACGGTTACGAGTGGGAGAACGCCAGCGGCATTTCCACCACCAACGCGTTCTATGTGTCCGACGAGTGGCAGGTCACCGACAAGCTGCGCATCGATGCCGGCGCTCGTTGGGAGCAGGTCAACACGCGCGGTAACACCGAGCTGAAACAGACGGTCAATTTGGGTACGCCCGCGACTTCGCAGATCATCACCGGCAACGGGCAGTTCACCGACTGGGATCACACCTTCAACAAGCTCGGCTGGACCATCGGCGCGAACTGGCAGTTCTCCGATCGCCAGGGCCTGTTCGCACGCTGGACGCCGACCTTCCGCCTGCCCAACCTGAGCACCTACATCACCAGCCCCAGCGCCACGCCGCTGACGCAGACGATGAAGCTCGGTGAGGTGGGCTACAAATACTCCGACCGCCAGCTGGATCTGTACGCCACCGCGTTCTATACCAAGTACAACGACGTGTCGTTCAGCAACTACGTGTTCGATCCGAACTCGGGCGCTTCCACGGTGCAGCAAGGCTATGCCAATACCAAGACCACCGGCCTGGAGCTGGAGGGGACCTGGTATCCGACGTCGTGGTTCGATGTGCAGGTCACCGGCACGCTCCAGGACCCCGAGTACAAGAACCTGACCTATACCGAACTGGTCAACGGTGCTCCGGTGCTCCGGGATTTCGTCGACAACCAGCTGATTCGCGTGCCCAAGGTCAGCTACCGCATCGTGCCCGGCGTGAATCTTCTCGATGGGCGGCTGCGACTGCAGCTGGCCTACGAATATGAAGGCGCGCGCTATGTAGATACGGCCAACTCGGTACGGCTGCCTTCGTACGACGTGCTCAGTGCGAGCGCACGCTATGACATCTCGCGTATCTGCTCGTTGTATTTCTATGTGGACAACATCACCAACTCCGAAGGCCTGACTGAAGGCAATCCGCGTGCGGGTGAACTGCAGAGCGCCGATGCGGGAGCCAATACGTTTATCGCCCGTCCGATTCTCGGGCGCGCCTATCGTGCGGCGATCATGTATCGCTTCTGACGCCATCGCTTGAGGCGATGCCAGGACGGGCCCAGGGTCCGTCCTGGCATCGGCAGCGGCTCGCTCATGACAGTTCCCTTGGTATGACCCCATGAATCAGCGCCAACTACGCCTGCTCGTCAATTTTTTCGCTCTTCTGATCATGCTGCTCGGCGTGCTCGAAAGCAGCCACGCCGCCGACACCGAAACGCCCGACCTGGTGTTGCACGGCGCGCTGGACGGCCATGACAACCATACGTATCGCAACCTGCCCTTCGACGTCCCGGCAGGTACTACGCGTATCACCGTGCAGTTCGACTACACCGGCCACGACACGGAACGCACGACGATCGACCTGGGCCTGCTCGGCCCGGACGGTTTCCGCGGACAGGACGGATTTCGTGGCTGGAGTGGCGGCAGCAAGCACCTGTTCACCGTATCGGCCAGCGATGCCACCCCGTCCTATCTGCCGGGCGCCATACGCGCCGGGCGGTGGACGCTCCTGCTGGGCATACCCAATATTCGCCAGGCCAGTCACGCGACCTACGATGCCCGCATCTGGTTTGGCCACGCGACGGATCCGGCCTGGATACCAACGGTGCTGCACCCGCCGCTGCGCAACGAGCCCGGCTGGTATCGGGGCGACCTTCATATGCATACGGCCCACAGCGACGGCAGCTGCAAGAGCCAGAGTGGTACGAAGGTTCCCTGCCCGCTGTTTTTCACGGTACAGGGCGCCGCGCAGCGCGGCCTGGATTTCATCGCGATGACCGACCACAACACCGTGTCGCACGCGAACGCGATGCTCGAACTGCAGCCCTACTTTGATCGCCTGCTCCTGATACCGGGGCGCGAGATCACCACATTCAGCGGGCACGCCAATCTATTGGGCACCACTGCACCGGTTGATTTTCGTGTCGGCAGCAAGGATGTCCCGGACTGGAACGCGCTCGCTCGGGCGTTGGTGCCGCTGCACGGCCTGCTATCGATCAATCATGCCATTCGCCCGAGCGGCGAGGCCTGCATGGGCTGCGGCTGGACGCCCGAGCCACCCATCGACATGCACGAGGTTCAGGCCATCGAGATCGTCAACGGCAGCGATGCGGGCACGCCTTCGTCGGCGCTACCGTTCTGGGAACAACAACTGGCGAAGGGGTACCGCCTGACCGGGATTGGCGGCAGCGACAATCACAACGCCTTCCAGGATGCCCCGGGAATCGGCTCCAACCCCACCGGCATTCCGACCACGGTCGTGCATGCGCGGGCACTGTCGATGCCCGCGATCCTTGAGGGTATCGGGTCCGGGCAGGTCTTTATCGACATCCAGGGCAGTCGCGATCGCTTGCTCGAATGGCACGCCCGGTCCGGCGAGCAGCAAGCGGACATGGGTGGCAATCTTGTTGTCGGCGCCGGCGCGGCTGTCGATTTCGACGCGCATGTCACGCACGTTGCCGATGCGCACGCGGTGGTATTTCTGGACGGCAAGCCGCTGCCGCAGGGAGAGCGGACCATCGACAGCGCAAATCAACGGCTAGCTTTCCGTTGGACGGCCGATGGCGCACGCCACTGGATGCGTATCGAGGTAAGAGATGCCGCTGGCAAGCCGTTGCTGATCGGCAACCCGATCTATATCGATTTCAAGTCGTGATGCATGGCGAGTTCCCGCGCGGCTAGCCGGTATAGCGCTTGCGATACTCCGCTGGCGTGATGCCCACGTGTCGGCGGAACGCGCGCCGCAGAGTATCGGCATCGGCGAACCCGCACTGTGCGGCCACTTGTTTCGGCGCGGCATGTTCGCCTTCGAGCATCCGCCGCGCGGTGGAAATGCGGGATGCCTCAACCCAGGCTGCGGGTGTCATGCCGACTTCACTGCGGAACAGCCGGGCAAAATGGCGCGGACTCAGATGCATCCGCGCAGCCAGCGCAGCGATGCTGTGATCTTCTGCGGGGTGCGCGGCAACCCAGCGCTGCACCTCCTGCAAGGCTGAGCGTCCAGCCGGTACGGCCTCACCATGGCGGCTGAACGACAATTGCCCACCGGGCCGCCTGAAGAACATCACCAGTTGCGCGGCCACCGCAGTGGCAAGCTCGTGTCCGTGGTCTTCCTCGACCAACGCCAGCGCCATGTCCAGGCCGGCGGTAACACCCGCCGCCGTGCGTAACTTGCCGTCGCGAACGAAGATCGCATCGACATCGACCTCGGTCGCCGGATACTCGCGAGCCAACCGTTCAGCGACCGCCCAATGCGTGGTGACACGACGACGCTCCAGCAGACCGGCCGCAGCCAGCATGAATGCGCCGCTACATACCGAGCCGTATCGCCGCGCGACGCGTGCATGACGGCGCAGCCATTCCAGGGTCGCTGGGGCAAAGCGCTCCTGGTCCGCATGCGGCGAGCCGGCGACCAGCAAAGTGTCAAAACGTTGATCGTCATCGCGACCGATCACGCCATCGGGAGCCAGTCGCACGCCCGATGAACTGCGCAGTTCGCCTGCACGCGTTGCGATGACGTGCGGCTGATAAAGCACCTGGCCAGCCTGTACGTTGGCCTCGGCAAAGACATCGAGCGGGCCGGCCACGTCGAGCAGTTGCACGCCCGGCGTAGCCAGCATGGCTATCACACGCGGCTTGTGGTTCATCTTGGCTCCTGCGGCCGTCCCGGCACGCAAATGGCAGAATTTGTCGTACTACGTCGATTGAGGACAGGATAGCAGGGTTCTAGCCTGTGGGTACCCCTCAACCGGAGCCTGGCCATGAGCCTTTCCATCGATGGTATTCGCATCCCCGACAGCGCGCTGGCACGTGAAGTCACCGAACTGGTGCGAGATACCGAGTCACCGTTGCTGTTCCATCATTCCAGCCGCGTGTACTACTTCGGCGCGCTGGCCGGTAAACACCGCGGCCTGTCATTCGACCCTGAGCTGCTCTATGTCGGCACCATGTTTCACGACATGGGCCTGACGGCCCAGCACAGCAGCAGCAACGAACGCTTCGAAGTCGATGGAGCCAACGCAGCACGCGACTTTCTGCGCCGCCACGGCATCGCGCAAGGCGATATCGACACGGTCTGGACGGCGATCGCACTGCACACCACGCCGGGTATTCCGCAGCACATGCATCCGGTCGTTGCGCTGGTGACTGCGGGCGTGGAAATGGATGTGCTGGGGCTGAGCTATCCCGAGTACAGCGATGCCGAGCGCGAGGCGGTGGTACGTGCGCATCCGCGCAGCGAGCACTTCAAGGAAGACATCATCCAGACCTTCTACAACGGCATCCGTCACAAGCCGGATACGACGTTCGGCAACGTGAAGGCCGATGTGCTGGCAGACAAGGATCCGCGTTTCGTCCGCGGCAATTTCTGCAGCGTGATCCGTGGCTCGGCGTGGCCGGGCTGAACGTTATTTCGTATCGATCGACCAATCGACCGCCGCCTGGGCGTGCAAGGCGGCGGTGTCGAACAAGGGCAGCACCGCGTCGTCAGGCTTGATCAGCAGGCCGATTTCGGTGCAGCCCAGAATAACCGCCTGTGCACCGCGCGCCGCCAACAGGTCGATGATGTCGCGGTACACGTCACGCGATGCCGGGCGGATATCGCCATGGCAAAGCTCGTCATAGATGATGCGATGTATCTCGCCGCGCTGCGCTTCATCGGGCACCAGTACATCCAGGCCAAACTTGTCGCGCAGCCGCCCGATATAGAAATCCTGCTCCATCGTATAGCGCGTGCCAAGCAGGGCCACTTTCTCGATACCGGCAATCTGCAGGGCCATACCGGTGGGATCGGCAATGTGCAGGAAGGGAATGGCGATCGCCGCCTCGATCGCTTCATGGACGCGGTGCATGGTGTTGGTCGCCAGCAACACGATATGGGCACCGCCGGCTTCGAGCTGCGTTGCTGCCGCGGCAAGCTGGTGACCCAGGCCGTCCCAGTCGCCCGCGCGTTGCGCAGCTTCAATTGGCGCGAAGTCCACCGTCACCATCAATGAGCGCGCATTGTGGTGCCCACCCAGGCGCGATTTGGCATGTTGGTTGAGCAGGCGGTAATACGCCGCTGACGATTCCCAACTCATGCCGCCGATGATGCCGATGGTTTTCATGGTCGCTTCCTAAGCCCGGCAGATCTGGGCCCGAGCGGGGATGATAGCGCGGCGTGGTTTGGTTATCCGTTGATCCAGGTCATCCCCGTGCACGACATTGGCCTCAACTGCGTCGTGTCGGCGCACGCGCCAATGCCCAGATATCTACGCGCGCGACACCGGCGCGCTTCACCGCGCGGGCACATTCGGCCAGCGTTGCACCGGTGGTCATGACGTCATCGACGATCACGACATGCGCCGGCAACACCGTCCTGGGTTTCAGCGCAAAAGCCTTATGCACATTGCGTCGCCTGGCGCCTGCATCGAGTTCGGTTTGCGGTGCACTGGCACGGTTGCGTAACAGCACGTCGTGGCGCAACGGCACACCCATCGCTCGCGCCAGGGGCCTGACCAGTTCCAACGCCTGGTTGTAGCCGCGCTCGCGCAAGCGGAGACGATGCAATGGCACCGGCAAGATCAGTTCGGGACGGTCGAGCGGCAACCGCGTGTCGCGCCACAGCTTTGCCAGGCTGCGACCATGGGCAAGATCACCGCCGAACTTGAAGCGCGCCTCCAGCCGATCGAGCGGCCAGCCGTAGACAAACGGTGCCCAGGCCGCATCCCAAGGCGGCGGTCGTCGTTGACATGTGCCACAGAGCGTGGCCGACGATGCGAGCGGCAACGCGCAGCGAGCGCAGCAGATCGTGTTTCGCGGCAGGTCGGCGATGCAGTCGGCGCAAAGGTCGATGCCATCGGCACCCTCGGCACCACAAAGCTGGCAGCGCCAGGGCAGGCCCAGGCGCGACAGTTTCTTCCACCATGTCGGCGCATCCATGCGCTTGCCTTCCTTGATTCAGCTACGCGGCTTGAATAGCGCCGCGTCGAGGATCGACCACAAATGGATGATCCAGCCAAGCCAGAAGAACCAAAGGACGATGGCGAGCACAAACATCACTATCGCTTTCAACAGGCGCCCCTGTACCAGCTGGCCAAGCCCGGGAATGAAAAAACTGCAGATGGCTGCCAGCACGTTGCCGGTGCTGCCTTGTCCTGCACTCATCGTTCGAGCTCCTCGGCTATCGATGGGAGCCATGATAGCGGTTACGACCGGAAAGCTACCCATGACCACATTTAAGTAACTGTAAAATAAAGAATAGTAGCCATCTGTCAACCGGCGACTGTAGCGCACAGTTGACAGAAAAACCCTCCCTGTCAGACTGTCGCGCTTCCCGATTCCCCGGAGTAGCAAGCCCATGGTCGAAGCCGCCGTTCGCCACGACTGGACCCGCGACGAAGTCGCCGCACTGTTCGCGCTGCCGTTCAACGAACTGCTGCATCGGGCGCATTCCGTTCACCGCGAGCACCACGATCCGAACGCCGTACAAGTGTCCACCCTGCTGTCGATCAAGACCGGTGGCTGCCCCGAGGATTGCGCGTACTGCCCGCAGGCAGCGCGCTACGACACCGGTGTGCAGGCCCAGAAACTGATGAGCGTCGAGTCGGTGGTCGCGCGTGCACAAGCGGCGAAAGACGCGGGCGCCAGCCGTTTCTGCATGGGTGCCGCCTGGCGCAGCCCGAAGGACCGCGATGTCGTCAAGGTGGCCGAGATCGTCTCCGCGGTGAAGGCTCTGGGCCTGGAAACCTGCGCCACTCTGGGCATGTTGAACGGCCCGCAGGCCGATACGCTCAAGGCCGCCGGGCTGGACTATTACAACCATAATCTGGATACGGCGCCCGAGTTCTACGGCGAGATCATCCATACGCGCCAATACCAGGATCGTCTCGACACCCTTGAACACGTGCGCGAAGCGGGCCTGAAAACCTGCTGCGGCGGTATCGTCGGGATGGGTGAAACGCCAGCCCAGCGCGCCGGCCTGCTGCAGACGCTGGCCAACCTGCCTGAGCATCCCGAATCGGTGCCGATCAATCAGCTGGTGCAGGTCAAGGGTACGCCGCTGGAGGGCACGCAGGCGCTCGATCCGTTCGAGTTCGTGCGCACGATCGCCGTTGCCCGCATCATGATGCCCGCATCGATGGTGCGCTTGTCGGCAGGACGCCAGGACATGGACGATGCCACTCAGGCACTATGCTTCTTCGCCGGTGCCAATTCGATTTTCTATGGCGAAAAGTTGCTGACCACCGGCAACCCGGACGTCGAACACGATCGTCAGCTGTTTGCGCGGCTTGATCTGCATCCGATGGAAATCGTGGAGACATCCGAAACGGTGCATGCGGATATTCTCGAACATTGTGCTGCGTGACCCAGTCATGGGAGCGGTCGACACCGCTCCCGGAAACGACTCATGCGCGACAACCTGCTGACACGCCTTGCCGAACGCACCGCTGCGCGAGAACGGGAACAACTCACACGTCGCCTGCGTACAGTCGATCGCATAGACGGCCCATGGGTATGGGCCGGAAGCAGACGATTGCTATCGTTCTGCAGCAACGACTATCTGAGCCTTTCGCAGCACCCTGATGTGGTTGCGGCGCTACGCCTGGCCAACAGCGTTGGCAGCGGCTCGGCCCATCTGATATGCGGGCATCGCGCAGAGCACGCCGCGCTGGAACAGGCCCTGGCCGAATGGACCGGACGCGAACGCGCGTTGTTGTTTTCCTCGGGCTACATGGCGAATCTGGGTACCTTGCAGGCGCTGCTGCGCGATGGCGACCTGTGCGTACAGGACAAACTCAATCACGCCTGCCTGCTCGATGGCGCCAGCTTGAGCGGAGCCACGCTTGCGCGCTATGTGCACGCCGATGCCGCCAGCGCCGCACGGCAACTGGCAGCCTCGCATGATGTTCCTGCGCTACTTGCGACCGATGGTGTCTTCAGCATGGACGGCGACATCGCTCCGCTGGACGAACTGGCCGCACTATGCGAAGCACAGAACGCGACGCTGATGGTCGACGATGCGCACGGTTTGGGCGTGCTGGGCAGAGATGGTGCGGGCAGCGTCGATGCCGCCGGACTCAACCAACAGCAAGTACCGGTGCTGATGGCGACACTGGGCAAGGCGCTGGGCTGTTATGGCGCCTTTGTCGCCGGATCGGCAACGCTGATCGATGGGCTGCTGCAAACCGCGCGACCCTACATCTACACCACGGCCTTGCCACCTGCACTCGCTGCGGCGGCGTTGGCGGCAGTACACGTGGCTCGCCGGGAGTCCTGGCGGCGCGATCGACTTACAACGGTGATCGCTCGTTTTCGTGCGGGCGCCGCACAGCTTGGCTTGCCCTTGCTGCCCTCGACGACGGCGATTCAGCCGTTGCTGCTGGGAGACGCCGGCAAAGCCCTGGAAGCCGCGCAATCCCTGGAGGCGGATGGTTTCATGGTGACCGCGATTCGGCCTCCGACAGTGCCACAGGGTAAGGCGCGCTTGCGGATTACCCTGTCCGCGGCCCATGCGGATGAGCATGTGGATCGCCTGCTGGAGGCGTTGGCTCGCTTCGCGGCCCCCGCACCGCAGGCCTCTCCCCGGCTGAGCCAGGAGAGGGGCGGCAGCGTTGCATAAATGCAGGGGCGCTCTTGAACCTCAGCCCTTATAATTGCGCTCCTTATCCGTCGTACCCTCGCATGTCGATCGTCAATCTCTCCGCCTATCGCTTTGTCAGCCTGGACGACCTCCCGGCGCTGCGTGAGCGCCTGCTCGAACGCTGCAACCTGCTGGCGCTCAAGGGCACCATCCTGCTGGCGCCGGAAGGTATCAACCTGTTCCTGGCCGGTCCGCGCGAGGCGGTGGACGGTTTCATGGACTGGCTGCGCGAGGATTCCCGCTTCGCCGGGCTGATACCGAAGGAATCGGTCTCCGAGGCAATTCCCTTCGGCCGTATGCGCGTACGCCTCAAGAAAGAAATCATCACCATGCGCATGCCGGCAATCCGTCCGGAAAGCGCCCGCGCTCCGTCTGTGACACCACAAACGCTGCGCCGCTGGCTGGACCATGGTCGTGACGATGAAGGTCGTGACGTGGTGCTGCTGGACACGCGCAACGACTATGAGACCGACGTCGGCCTGTTCGACCACGCCATCGACTATCGCCTGAGTAGCTTCACCGGCTTCCCCGGCGCCATCGCCGCTGACCGTGAACGCTATGAAGGTAAAACGGTGGTGTCCTATTGCACCGGCGGCATCCGTTGCGAAAAAGCGGTGTTGCATATGCAGGATATCGGCATGGATCACGTCTATCAGCTCGAAGGCGGCATCCTGAAGTACTTCGAGGAAACCGACGGCGCGCACTGGCACGGCGACTGTTTCGTGTTCGACGAGCGCGGCGCGGTGGACCCGCAACTGACGCCTGCGCCGCTTGACGCAAAAAGCGAAGACGAATGAACCTGTATATCGATCGCCAGGGCAGTGGCCCGATTCCGCTGGTGCTGCTGCACGGCTGGGCGATGCATGGCGGTGTCTTCGAAGGGCTGGTGGCGGCACTGCGTGAGCGGTGCACGCTCTACGTGGTAGACCTGCCCGGCCATGGCTATTCGCGCGAAAGCGCATTGCCGCTCGAGCCACGGGCCTGTGCCGCCGCCATCGCCGAGGCCACACCGCCGGCGCTATGGGTCGGCTGGTCGCTCGGCGGGCTGATCGCGCAACAAGCCGCACTGGACCTGCCAAAGAGCGTGCGCGCATTGGGCGTGATCGGCTCGACACCGAAATTCTCGCGTGGCGAGAACTGGCCCTACGGCAGTGACCCGGTCCTGGTGCGCCAGTTGGCAACCGACCTCGAAACCGATTACCACGCCACCATCGAGCGTTTCCTCGCACTCGAAGCCATGGGCAGCAAGGATCCGCGCGGCGAACTGCGCCACCTGCGCTCGCTGGTCTTTGCGCGCGGCGAACCCGATCTGCGCATCCTGCAGGAAGGCATCCGCATTCTCGATACCACCGACCTGCGCGACGAGATCGCCACGCTATCCCAGCCCAATGCATGGATCTGCGGTCGACTCGATCGCCTGGCTTCCTCCGCCGCAATGCAATGGTCGGCAGAGCGTGCCGGCGGACAGTTCACCCAGATCGATCATGCCGGGCACGCGCCGTTCTTCGGTCATGTAGACGCCGTGGTCGCGGCATTGAATCCTCTGCTGGAGTCCTACGGTGAGTGACGATTTCCACGTCGATCGCAGCAAGGTGCGGCGCAGCTTCGGCCGCGCCGCCGCAACTTACGAGCAGCACGATGCCTTGCAGCAGGAAGTGCAGAAGCTGTTGAACGAACGACTGGATTTCTACCTGGGCGAGGCTGGGCGTGTGCTCGATGTCGGTGCAGGCACCGGCCGTGGCAGCGCGATGCTGAAGAAGCGCTATGCCAAGGCACAGGTGATCGCGGTCGACCTCGCCCTGCCGATGCTGCATGCAGCCAGGCAGCACATGCCGTGGCTCAAACCCTTCGTGCGCGTCAACGCCGATGCCACGGCCCTCCCTTTCCCCGACCACAGCGTGGACGTGCTGCACTCGAACCTGTGCTTTCAGTGGATCGACGACCTGCAGGCGCTGTTTGGCGAATGCGTGCGCGTACTGAAGCCTGGCGGCATGCTGGTGTTCTCCACCTTCGGCCCGGACACCCTCAAGGAATTGCGAGCAGCCTGGGCGCAAGCCGATCAACAGCCGCATGTGAGCCGGTTCCTGGACATGCATGACCTGGGCGATGCGATGATCGCCGCCGGGCTGCGCGATCCGGTGCTGGATGTGGATCGCTTCACGCTGACCTACAGTGAGCCGCGCATGTTACTCAAGGAGTTGCAAGGCCTTGGAGCCACCAACGCCGATACCACGCGCGAACGCGGCCTGATGGGCAAGAAACACTACCAGCGGATGCTCGCGGCCTACGAAACCATGCGACGCGATGGCCGCATCCCCGCCACCTGGGAGGTAGTCACCGCGCACGCCTGGGGACCGCCCCCTGGTCAATCCCGTCGCGGCCCCGGCGGCGGCGAGATCGCAAGCTTCTCCATCGACAGCCTGCGCGGATCGCGGCGCCGCTGATTTGCTTTCATGAAATATTTTTCATGGACGTCTAAACGTAGATATCGCCAAAGCGCCGCGCCGACGGCCTGGTGCAAGATTGTCATCGTCTTATCACAGTCATAAAAACTTCATTCACAGATGACAGCATCCCCAACCTCTTGAGACCTGCGCGTCGGAACCGGTGGCCGGTTCGACGTACCGCCAATTTTTAGGAAGGGGAATTGCGTGCTGCAGAAGACTGTTCTCGCCGTGGCCTTGGGCCTGGCGCTGTCGACGGCTGTCCGTGCAACGGACAACCACCCGAACGATACCGATACGAACGCCACCGACACGGCCTCGCGACCCAGTACCGATCAAGCCAAGAATCTCGATGCCGTGTCGGTGGTTGGCAGCGGCGAGTCGCGTCAGGTGCAGCGCATCCAGACCAAGAACCAGGACACACTGCCGCCCGGCACCAGCCTGCAGAAGGTGCTCAACATCCTGCCGGGCGTGAATGCGCAGTCGATCGACGCACTCGGCGCCAACGAACAATCGATGACCTTGAGCCTGCGCGGCTTCAACTCCACGCGCCTGGGTTACACGCTCGACGGCATGCCGCTGGGCGACAGCGCCTACAACAACTACAACGGCCTGAGCATCAACCGTGCGCTGATCTCGGAGAACATGGGCGGCGCCGAGATCGCCGAGGGCATCGGCAACCTGGGCACGCCATCGACCAGCGACCTGGGCGGCACCATCGCCTATACGTCGAGCGATCCGTCCAAGCAGATGGGTGGTCGCATCAACCAGACCTTTGGCAGCGACATGAACCGTCGCACGTTCGCACGTTTCGATACGGGCGAGTACCACGGCTTCTCGATGTATCTGTCCGGTTCACGCACTACGTCGGACCTGTGGGACAACCAGACCGCCTACAACAAGTCCACTACCAAGCAGTTCAACGGCAAGGCCGTGTACCAGTTCGATGGCGGCCGCATCACCGCGTTCGCCGATACGTCGCGCACGTCGCAGGCGGATGATTTTTATCTTTCCAAGGACGAACTCGCACGTGGGCTGGGCTGGAACTGGGGCGGCTATGCGCCGAACTTCCAGAAGGCCCTGAGCCGCGCGTACTGCAACAGCGGCAGTTTCAATGCCAAGCTGTGCGACAAGAGCGGCCCGGACCAGGATGCCGATGGCGCCTTCACTGGCGGCCAGATCCTGCGTAACGACGACCTGTATTACCTGGCCGGCGATTTCTTTCCGTCCGATACGATAACCCTGCATGCGCAGGTGTATCACCATGAAGATGCCGGCTCGGGCAACAACTGGAACAGCGGCAGCTTCTCCAACCCGGGCACGCCCGAGCAGCTTCCGCTGATCATTCGCGAGACGCTCTACACGATCAACCGTACCGGCGCGATCTTCAATGCCGGCTGGGATATCGGCATCAACCACATCGAAGGCGGTGTCTGGTACGAGCACAATATTTCCAGTGCCTCGCGCTACAACTACACCGACGTCACCGGCCCGCGCGATATCAGCGGTTTCCAGACCGGCCAGCCGGACGTGGGCACGTTCGATCAGCGTACCGTGTGGCAGACCCGCCAGGCGTACCTGCAGGACACGATCAAGCTGATGGACGACAAACTGTCCATCGACTTCGGCGTGAAGAGCCCTCACGTGACGTCCGACGCCACCGCGTTGCCCGGTATCGCCGTCAAGCCGATCGCGGCCAACTCCAGCGCCCAGTTCGCGACCGGCAACCTGTCGGCCAGCCGCGCGTTCCTGCCAGGCCTGGGTGCGCACTACAACATCGGCGACGGCCAGGAAGTGTTCGCCAGCTACGCCGAGAACATCGCCATGTTCCAGGGTGGTTTCAAACTTGGCCCGCAGGCCGTGAGCCAGGCCACCTGGGATGCCCAGCAGACGCTGCAGCCGGAAGAGTCGCGCACGCTCGAAGGCGGCTACCGCATCGTGCAGAGCGACTTCCAGGCCTCCGCTGCGATCTACAAGGTTCGCTTCGATAACCGCCTGCTGCAATACAACCCCTGCGACTCGCGCCAGCCGGTCGGCCCGGGTTGCGGCAACAAGTTCTACAACGTCGGCGGCGTGGACAGCCACGGTGTGGAGCTGACCTTCCTGTGGACGCCGTCAAGCCACTTCAGCTGGTACAACTCCGCCTCGTACAACCGCTCGACCTACGCCAGCGACTATGTGCAGGCCGGTGTAGTGGAACCGACCAAGGGCAAGATCCAGGTCGATACGCCGACCAAGCTGTTCGCCAGCGAGGCCACCTACACCTATGGCCCGTGGTTCGCCACGCTGCGCGGCAAGTACACCGGCAAGCGCTATTACACCTATACCAATGACCAGGGCTTCGGCGGCTTCACCACCTTCGATTTCTCGGCCGGCTATGACTTCGGTGCAATGGCCTTTGCCAAGGACGTACGCATCCTGTTGAACGTCACCAACCTGACCAACAAGCGCTACGCCGCAAACTTCGACAACAGCGTGTTCGCACCGACCGATCCGAAGGGCCAGATCTACGTGTTCCACGCGTCTGCGCCCATCCAGACCTTCGGGACGCTGGATATCCGTTTCTGATGCTTGGGGTTTCGAGGCGCCTGTATGGCGCCTCTTTTTTTCGTCATGTCGGCGAAGGCCATCATGCCGAAGATGTGACGTCGCCCTTGTGCTGCCTTCGGGATTGCTTCGCATGAAACAGATCACTGTCGGCCTGCTGGCCGCGCTGCTGTCCTGCACCGGTGCCACGCTTGGCGCAACGGACAGCCTCTCGCCGCACGTCATTGATGGCGATGCCCCCCAATCGATCACTGTCGATGGCCGAAGCTCGATCAACCATGGCCTGGTTGGGTCAGGTCGCCTTTCGGCGAGCACCGTGGATTTTCTTGGCGATACCCTGGGCTCGTTTTCATCCCTGGCGATCGTGCCCAGCAGTTGGAAGCTAAACGGCGACCACTACGAAGCCACGCTATGGACGCTGCCCGATCGCGGTCGCAACGATCCGGGCGAAGGCCTGTTCTACGACTATGCCGCGCGCCTGCATCGCTTTCGCATCGAGTTCACGCCATACACCGGCAAAGCTTTGCCCGCCGATACGCGATCTCAACGTCAGGTCCGGATCAAGCCCGATGGCGGCCTCGTACTGACGGATTTCCTTGGCCACCGTTTTACGGGCGCCGATCCGGCCGATGGCACAGTCACCGAGAAAGGCATCCTGCTGCCTGCGCCGCGCAGCGGAACCGGTGCCGGCAAAGTGTCGATCGATGCGGAATCCTTGCAGTTCACGCGCGATGGCCATTTCTATATTGGCGACGAATACGCCGCGCATGTGTACTACTTCGATGCCAAGGGTCGCCTGCAAGGCGTGATCGTTCCACCGGCCGCTGTCGTGCCGCGCACCAACGGCCATATCGATTTCGGCTCGCTCAACCCACCGCAGACCGGGCGCCGCAACAACCAGGGCGTCGAGGGCATGTCGCTATCGCCCGATGGAACGCGCCTGTTCGTCGCGCTACAGAGTGCATTGATCCAGGACAGCGCGCATGGTGACGCATCGGGACGTGTCAACACGCGCGTGCTCGTCTACGACGTCAGTCATGACCCCGTGCCGACTCATCCGATCGGCCACTATGTCATGCAGCTGCCTGCCTATAACGATCGCGGCGACGGCAAGACAGCCAACAAGACGGCTGCGCAAAGCGAGATTCGCGCCTTGAACGAACATCAGTTCCTGATGCTCTCACGCGACGGCAACGGCCTGGGCACCGACAACGAAAAACCGATCGTCTACAAGAGCGTATTGCTGGTCGACACGCTCGATGCGACCAATCTGGTTGGCAGCGCCTACGAAACCGGTACGACATCGGTGTTGCGCTCTCCCGATGGTGTCGAACTCAAAGCGGATATCAAACCGGCATCGCTGCGTGAGTTGGTCAATCTGCTCAATCGATCACAGTTGTCTCGATTCGGCCTCAATGTCGACACGCAGCCGAAAAACCAGCCGCTCACGCTATCGGAGAAATGGGAAGCCATGGATCTGGTGCCGGCACTCGATGCAGCCCGACCGCAGGACTACTTTCTGTTCATCGGCAACGACAACGACTTCATCGCACGACATTGCGTGATGGAAGGCCAGCACTGCGACTCGTCGTTCGACAACGACAACATGCTTCTCGTCTACCGGCTTACTTTGCCCAGCATGCAGCAACGCGCACGTCCTTAAATCGACCGGTGTGGGCAACCGGTTGCTACCCACCACACAAGGCACACTCGCACATGAAAAAGTCGCTCGCTTGCTCCCTGATGGCAGCAGGCATGCTGGTCAGCATCGCCAGCCATGCCAACGAACCGGTCTCGGTCGACAGCAAGGAATACAAGGTGCTGCTCGATCCCAGCCTATTCGCCAGCAACCCGTCCAGCGCCGCCAGCTCGCTGCTGTCCGCCTTGAAGACGCGCCTTACCCAGCTCAATTTCGACAAGACCATCAGCGGCAGCTTCTCGGCCGGGAATCACGACCAGATCAGCTACTACGACACCGCGAGCACTTGCGTCGTGCGCAATAACGGTTACTCGGTGCGTTATCGCACGGGCGACGACAAGGACGTGGAATTCAAGTTCGGTCATCCGGACGAAGAACTGTCGTACTACACCGATGTCACCGGCACCGGCAAGAACAAGAGCAGCAAGCTGGAAACCGATGTCAGCCCGGATAAGCTCGTGTACTCGCACTCGACCGAGCAGGACCCGGCCAGCAGCGGCGCACCGGCCAGCGTCAGCGCATTGATCTCACAGTTCTCCGGCGCCAGCGTGCTGTCGTCGTATAGCTCGCAGTCGCTGGTGCCAGTGAACGGACTGGTGATGACGCAGCAGGAATACGATGGTCCGAGTTCCGACATCGGCAACTCGGACGCCGACTTCACCCTGACCATCTGGTACATCGGCAGCAGCACCACGCCGTCGCTGGTCGAGCTGTCATACCGCGTCGATGCCGATAGCGATACCTATTTCACCACGCCGGTGCTGCAGCGTTCGCAGGTATTGATGCAGGCCATCAGCAGCCTGGGCAGCTGGAACCTGGCCAACTCGACGACGAAGACGGCATGGATCTATGCCTACCATTCGTCGAGCTATCCGAATGGGTTCTGCGCGGGCGGTTGATCGCTACCGCGTACCTCCGGACACCGTCCGGAGGTACGCATCAATAGTAGTAAGGTGCGTATTCCCACTGTTGATGTGAGTTGCCCAGGCAGGTCCATATCTGCAGATACATTCCGTTGGCGGCCCCACCCGTCGGGTCATCGAGGCATTTGTCGCTTTGTTTGTTGCGAAGCTCGCCACGGATGATCCATTTTTGCTGGATACGCCCGTCGCACACGCCTACCGTGATCTGCGAGCCGTCGGTGCCATTAGTGTTATCTCCTATCTGCAAGCACATGCCGGTTGCGCTCATTATGGCGCCAGATCGCAAAGTCCACTGCTGGTTGGTCGCGTAGGTACAGTCCCAGATCTGTACTGGCGTATTTTCCGTGGTGCCGTAGTTCACAATATCCAAGCAGCGCCCCGCACCATTGGTAATCTGCCACGTACTCGAATCGAATCGCCAGCGTTGGTTGCTCCCTCCCAGATCATCCCAAAGCTGCAGCGACGTACCATTCGTCGTACCGAGGTTGGTAGCATCCATGACGCGTCCAGTGGCGGAGACCAGTGCCGCCTGATTGAAATACCAATACTGGCTGGGGGTCCACAGTGCGTTCCATATCTGCAAATGGGTGCCGTCGGCTGTCTGAGCAGCGGTGTCCAGAACCGCTGCAATATCAGGGTTGCCGAATGTTCCTATGCCATGGCTGAAGTCCCATGTCTGCTGACGGAGGCCATTGCAGTCCCACATCTGCACTGGATTGCCATCGCCCGTGCCCCCATTCACGACGTCCAGGCAGCGATGTGTACCGGCAAGCACCATCTGCCCTGGCTGAAGATCGTTGACGGGATTGTTGACCACTGGTGCGCGAAAGTTCGCTGCAATGGGCATCGTCTGCTGGAGCGTTCTCACAACATCAGCCGTGGCGGCGTTGCCGCATGGCGCGTTATAGCAATTTGTCAGTAGCGGCGTCGCGTATATATCAAACTGCTGCTGGCCGTCCAAGCCATACGCCATCACGTCGTAGAAGTTGGCCGCGTCGTCGCGATAGCCGTGCGAATAAGGGAATAGCCCGCCGGTCGGGGATATCTGTATGTTGTGAGCCGCGCCGAGGTTGTGACCAATCTCGTGAGCCATGGATACTGAAGGACAGTAGCTGTAGTACCCATTATTCTCGTCATACTGACCGTCACTGACGGTGGAGTAGCCGTAATCGGGGTTATGTGCGGCGTTCATGATATATGCCACACCACAGCTGTTCTGGCTTGCGTTGTATTGCCTTACCAGGCTCACGAGATCGGCACCGTATTGCTCTCTCGCAAAATGTACCCCCGCAAGCGGGCTGGACGCTGACGTTGATTGCAGGTCCGTCAAAGCCTGGTTGTTGTCGGTGGCGTCAGGATAGTTCACTTCCATCGTACCGACCAATCGGTATTGCCCATTGAGCAGTGAATTGGAAAGCGTGGCATTGCCGATGGCGATCATGTTGGTGATCGCAGTCACCGCGGCAGACGTACCGCCGCGATAAGCGCTGTAACCGCTGGTATAGGCGATAAATACATCGACAACCGGGCCCGATGTCGCCGCACCCGCCGAGACAACGGTAGTGCTTGCAGGTGCAGCGGCCGTCGATGTCGCCCCAGCAGCCATTGCTGGCAAGATCGCATCGGTATCGCGCGCCCCGCTATGCAATACCGACAGCGGCGTCGAAGCCATGTATGTGTGCCCCTGCAGCGTCGTCAGCTTCAGTTGGTTACCGTTGACGTTCGGCAATGAACCGAAGGTCGCATCGGCACCAAATGTCATGACCACGTCCCGGCTTGCGTCCCCGCCTTGCTCCCGACCAATCCAGGACCAATTTCCATTGCCATGTTCGATGTGCCGGTCAAACGAAAGCGCTAGTTGGGCACCATCTGGCGTGGTCAACGACAAGTGGCCATTGAGCATGGATGAGAACACGTCATCCATTTTCAGCTGAACCGGATAAAACGAGGTTGCCCCCTGATGCAATACCTTGCCTGGGAGATAAGTCAGAAGTTCTTCGCCAAGAGATGAGGCGGCAACCGCGGACGTGCTGGCACTGGGTGCAGGCACGGCCATATGGCGCGCGGGAAGTGGCGAAGACGTGAGCGGGTAGCGACCCATGGACGACGCACTCGAGGACGTCGACAGCCCTTTTGCCTCGGTGTACGTATAGCCCTTTTCCACAAATGCCGATCCGACGCCAACGGCAATCGATAGCAATATGCCTCCTGCCAAAAGGCGAAGGATGATCTTTTTGTTCACAGGTCCCCCTGATGTCCCTGTCTAGGACTTACGCAATTACTATGAAAAACTGCGTTGTCGTGAATGGACCACGGCACCCATTCGTCGAGCTATTCGAATGGCTTCCTGCGCGTGGCCAACTACAGAAGCGCTCCCCCGCTAAGGAGGAGCGCTTTTCTAATCAGTACAGCCATTGCTGATGCGAATTTCCAAGACATGTCCATATTTGAAGGTGCGAGCCATTGGCCAAACCACCTGAAGGATCGTCCAGACATTTATCGCTTTGCTTGCCACGAATCTCGCCGCGCAGGCGCCAAAGCTGCTGCGGACTACCATTGCAAGCGGCCACGCTCACGCCCGAACCATCTCCCGACGCCGTGCCCGTCACCTGCAGGCAGAGACCGGTATCGCTGATCATCAGGCCATTGTTCTGCAAGCGCCACAATTGGTTGGTAGTGCCATTGCAGTCCCAAAGCTGCACTGGCGTATCGTCGGCCAGACCGAAATTCTTGATGTCGAGGCAACGGCCGGATGCACTGGTGATCTCGGCGGTTACGGGGTCGTAGCGCCAACGTTGGTTGCTGCCACCCAGGTCGTCCCATACCTGCAGTAGAGTGCCGTTCCCCGTGCCCATATTCACCGCGTCGAGCACTTTGTTGTCAGCTGTCACCAGCGCAGCGTTGTTGAAAAACCAAACCTGGTTCGGGTTCAGATTTTGAGACCAAGTCTGGATCGGTGCACCATCGTTGGTCTGCTCGTTGACGACGTCAAGTGCCGACCCTGTGTTCTCCGCAACAATGGCGCCATTCCCTCTCTCAAACTCCCATTGCTGCTGGTGCAAGCCATTGCAGTCCCACATCTGAACCCTCATGCCGTCAGTGGTATCGTCATTGGGAAGATCCAGGCAACGACCAGTGACTGCGAGGGTGATCTGGCCGCGTAACCCATCATCCGTCGTATTGAATACCGCGGCGCGATAGGCAGCGGCGATTGGCATCGTCTGCTGGAATGTACGCGCAACGTCCGCCGAAGCGGCATTGCCGCACAGTTGGTTATAGCAATTGCCTAACAGTGGCGTCGAATAGATTTCAAACTGGGTCTGACCATCCAGGCCATACGCCATGATGTCGTAGAAGTTCGCTGCATCATCTCGATAACCATGGGAGTAGGGAAATATCCCTCCGGTGGGGTCGATCTGCGTATTGTGCGCAGCTCCAAGATTGTGACCCATCTCGTGCGCGAGTGTGACCTCGGTGCAATAGCGATAATAGCCGGGAGACACCTGGTACTCACCGTCGCTCACTTCGGAATAGGCGAAGTCCGGATTGTGGTTGCCGTCCATGATATAGGCGACACCACAATCCTCTTGCGCGGAATTAAAAACCCGCATGATGCTTACAATGTCCGCACCGTACTTTTCCCGCGCGGCATGCACCGCCGCCAGAGGTGACGCTGGCGAGTTGGACTGCACGTCAGTTAGCGCCTGGCTGTTGGTGCCGGTATCGGGATAGTTCACTTCCATCGTGCCAACCAAGCGATACTGCCCGGTCACGCGTGAGTCGTATAGTGCGTAGTTGGCCACATCAATGAGGTAGTTGATGGTGGTGACTGCCGAATTCGTTGTCCCGCCATGGGCAAAGCGGTAGCCACTGGTATAGGCAATAAGCACATCGACGATCGGCCCCTTCGCACTGGAACTCGCATCGGCGCTTGTAACCACAGATCCTTGAGAGGTCACGCCCGCGCTGAACGCATCGGCGGCCACTGTCGGCGGAGTTACTATGTCACCCGCGGGATTGGTACCTTGATGCAGTAAAGCCAGAGGTGTCGATGAGATATAGGTCTGGCCGGCAACCGTGACCAGCTTGAGCTGGTTGCCGTTGATGCTTGGCAACGATCCGATGGTCAGGTCGGGTCCAAAGGTGATGATCGCATTTCGGCTCGCATCGCCCCCGACTTCCCGGCCGATCCATGTCCAGTTCTTGTTGTCGTGTTCTACATGCTTGTCGAAAGCGAGGGACACGGGGCTGCCGTCCGGGGCGGTCAGGTCGAGACGACCGTTGAGCGCGGACGCGAATACATCGTCCATGTTCAGCTGTACCGGAAACAGGGTCGCACCGTCCTGATGCAGCACTTTTCCCGTCGTATAGGTGAAAAGGCGCGGCGCCCCCGTCGGGGACATGGGTAATAAAGCGGGCTGCGCCAACCCGCCGCCGGTCTTGGCCAGGCGAGCAGGAAACGGGGAAGACATGAGCGGCGCGTTGGGCTTTTGTGAGCTTGCTGGCTTGGCGGTAGCCTTGGCATCACCGCGGGGATCGACGACGTGTCTCGACCATTGCGCGGCCATCAGGCAGAGCGCAAGTAGCGCCGCCCCCGCGACAAAGCGAAGGATTTGCTTGTTTCTCACAAAAGCCCCTGTGCTAATCGGAGCAAAGTGTTGCTCCGAAATTATTGCGTATTACGCTACTACATCTTTTGGGGCAACTGCGAGCAAAAATTCAGCATACTGAACCGCCGGACTATCGCATTTTTTTGCGAATCTCGATCTATAGAATCTTTTCAGATCTATGCCTTGTAACAAAAGCAATTGACTTGATGATCGTTGACCATCCCGGTTGCCTGCATGAACGCATAGCAGATTGTCGTGCCTACAAACCGAAACCCGCGTTTCTTCAGAGCCTTGCTCATTCGATCTGACACCAGAGTACTGGCGGGGACGTCACCCAGACCTTTCCAACGATTGCGAATGGTCTTGCCGTCGACAAAAGACCATAGATAGTTGTCCAGGCTGCCGAACTCGGCGATGGCCTCGAGCGCGGCTTTTGCGTTGTCCCGCACCGAATAGATCTTCAGTCGGTTGCGCACCAGGCCCGGGTCGAGCAGCAGCTTCTCCAGCTCCCGGTCCTTCATCGCTGCGACCTTGGCGATCTCGAAGTTATGGAACGCGCGGCGGTAGTTCTCGCGCTTGACCAACACCGTGCGCCAGGACAGACCTGCTTGCGCGCCTTCCAGGCAAAGGAATTCGAACAGCAACCGGTCATCGTGCAAGGGCACGCCCCACTCGGTATCGTGGTAGTCGCGCATGATGTCGAGTTCGCCGCTGGCCCAGGCACAGCGAGTAGTGGCCGCCATATGGTCCGTCCTTCTGAAAGAGGACGCAGCATAGCGCCAGATGGGACATGTAACGAAGGGGCGAATAGCGAGGGCGCCGAGGCTTAGTTCGCGACTTGCGCCGGTAGGGGATGACAGGGTCCCGATACCTTTGTAGCGCGCACACCGCCGTGCGCCCTCGCTATTCGCCCCTCCGATAATGATGTAACGCTTGGCGAACTAGATGGAGATCGCCGCGCGACGACGCTGGCGCAAGTGATTGATCGCCAGCACGATCACCAGCAATACGACCACCACGCCGAAGATCGTCATCCCCAGATTGCCGCCCTGCACGCCGTGAGCGAAGTTCTCCGGCAACTGGCCACCGTTGTCTTCCATGTGCATGGCCGCCATGCCGGTGTAGTGCATGCCGCATACCGCCACACCCATCACCAACGCGCTGCCGATCATCTGCGCCGGGCCACGCATGTGGAACGCCAGCCACAGGGCCGCAATGGAGGCGATCACGGCAATGGCAATGGATGCGGCAACCAGGTCCATGTCATAGGACATGTCTCCGGCCATCATCATCGCGGCCATGCCCAGGTAATGCATGCCGGCCACACCCAGTCCCATGCACACGCCACCAAGCACCAACTTGGCGCCGCTGAAAACACCGGTGCCGGCAACCCACAGCCCGGCAGAGCAGGCAGCGAATGCGATCAGTGCCGACAACGCGGTACGCGGCAGATCATAGGTGACCTGCATGCCCATATCGCAGGCGAGCATGGCGATGAAGTGCATGGCCCAGATGGCGCCGATACCCATCGCCGCGCCAGCAGCCAGTACCGCAGCGGCGCGTTGCTTGCCGGTTTGCGCAACCGGGATCATCACCGCCAGTTGCAAGGCCGTGAACGAACCAAGTACCGAGACGACATAGGACAGCACGACAAGCAACAGGTTGTAGTTCTGGTGATCATGCATGGTGACTCTCCTTGATATAGATATGCCGATCCGAACGTTTCAGTGAGAAATTTCCAGCACGCAATCGGCCGCACCATGACTCCTGCAATGCAGGTTGCGAACGAATACCGTGCCCGATGCCATGGCATCGCCGAGCAAGCCCTCCAGATAGCCACTGAAGAACTTGCAACCCGAGTGCCCGCGCGGCGAGCAGATCGCGCTGTTGCGAATATGCAATTGATCGCCATGCTGCTCGACGTTGGCCAGGCCACGCAATGCCGGCATGGCGATGCGCTTGACGGCATCGACCAGTGGCAGCTTGGCACCCAGCGCATAATCGCGCTTGTAGACCCAGGCACCGGTGCGCCGCCCCGCAAGCAGCAAGGAAGGCTCGCGCGCATCGTCGGACACCGCGTTTTCCAGCGTGACCAGCCAGGGGAAAATCCGTGGATAGTCGTGCGCCATCTGAGGAAGCACGTTCTCCACCTGGCGTACGTCTGGCAGCGCAGTGTTGATCGGCACGACAGGCGCTGCAGCCGGTACGGCGGCCGATGCAGGCACGGCCGACATAGGCACTGCCTGTCCAGCAGGCACGCCCATACCATCCCCGACAAGAGACGCCTCGAAACTCAGCACACGACTGTGCGTGGCCAATGCCTCTTCGAGTACCAGTTGGCGCTCTGCCGGGCCGCGCACAAACAACGTCAGCCACGCGCCGCGGCTGTCTTGTGCAAGGCGTTGACGGATGAGGCTGAAGCCGTTCGATACAACCAGACGACCCAGTTCGACCAGCAGACCTTCCCGACGATCGGACAGGATCTGCATCTCCAGCTCGATCATTAGGCCCCCCTGTAGTCGATGCTGGTGCAATAAGTTGTAGGCCGAAACGATGATTGATTCATCGCGGAAAAAATGTGATTGACCTCAAGAAAGCACACGCCTCGCGTCTCGCGTTGGTAACGCGAGAACCGAAGGCGTGAATACTTTGTGTACGCGAAGGTCGAAAGTGACACCGATGAGCAAGCGCGCGCGAATGTTCTGCGCAAGCCTGGCTGTTACCAGGGAAGGTCACCCAGATCGACATTGCCGCCGGTCAACACCAGGCCGACGCGCCGCCCGGCAAAATGTTCGCGCTGCTTGAGCACCGCCGCGAACACCGTGGCGCTGGATATTTCGACGACCAGCTTGAGCTCGGCCCACAGGAGTTTCATCGCAGCAACCGTCTCGGCGTCGCTGACCGTAATGGCCTCGACACCGTGCGAACGCAACGCCTCGAAGTTGGGTGCACCCACCAACGTGCGGAGTCCATCGCACAACGTATGCGGTACGAAAGGCTCTACGCGTCGACCCTGCGCCAGCGAACGGGCGGTGTCGTCGGCGCCTTCGGGTTCGGCGGCATACAGCGATAACCCCGGCTTGAGACCGTGTGCGGCAATAGCGCAACCGGCAGCCAGGCCGCCGCCACCGACCGGCGTGATCAATGCATCAAGATGCTCGCTCTGCCGCATCAACTCCAGGACCAATGTCCCCTGTCCGGCCATGACGCGCGCATCGGCATAGGGATGTATCAGTTCGGCACCGGTCTCTTCTTGAATATGCGCCGCCGTCGCCTCGCGTGCCGCCTGCGTTGCTTCGCACCGATGCAGGATGGCGCCCGCACGGACGATCGCATCCAGCTTGGCGCGCACTGCGCCTTCGGGAACGACCACATGCGCGGGAATGCCGCGCGTCGCAGCCGCCATCGCCAGGGCGTTGCCGTGGTTGCCGGAGGAATGGGTCACCACGCCGCGTGCAGCCTTCGCTTCGTCGAGCGACCAAACGGCATTGCATGCTCCGCGGAACTTGAATGCGCCGCCACGCTGCAGGTTCTCGCATTTGAAATGCAGTTCGGCTCCGGCAAGTTTATCGAGGGCCGCGTTTCGTAACACCGGCGTCACCGTGGCATACGGTGCGATGCGCGCGGCAGCGTCGCGGATGTGCGCGAAGTCGGGCAGATGCTGGCTCATACCTGCTGGCTCTCGATCTCGACACCACAATGGAACTGACGCTCCGCACCGGGTTCCAGATGGATCGCCGAGGCGCAATCCTCGCGATTGAACGCGTCGGACATGCTTTCCATCGGCTCCAGCGCGATCGCACGACGGGCATCGCGCGGCACCGTGTCGGCGGTGAACACGAGCACGATGCCGCGGGTCTGCCACATCGCCACCGTCAACCCGGTTTTCGGATCGCGCACGCGAGTGCGCGCGCGGCCGTCGGCATCGGCGTGCAAGCCGGCATAACCATGATTGAGCGCTGTGTCGCCGATGCGGCGCCACTGGCGAAAATCCATCGTCGGCTCGTCTTGCACCGCGACATAGGCTTCGTCACCCGGCAGCGGAATGAAATTGGCATCGGTGCGGATCAGCAGGCTGGCCGGCACCTGCAGTTCCCATGCGTCGACCAGGCCATCGGCAACGCGAAAATACGGATGCCAGCCAAAGAAGCAGGGGGCCGTTTCCTCGCCGACATTACGCATGCTCGCTACCACCTCGAGCCCACTCGCGCTGAGGATGTAATGCACGCTGACATCGATGGCGAATGGGTAGCCTGCGTGTACCCCTGGGCGGATACTGCGATTGACGAAGACCGCGTGTGCGCCGGCGTCATCGGCGTCCAGGCGCTCGAGCGTAAATTCCTGATCGCGCAGAAATCCATGACGCGACTCTCGCTTGTCGCCTTCGATGCCAGGCGCAAGATCATAGACACGGTCGTCGAACCGGTAGCGGGCATCCTTGATGCGGTTGGCGAACGGCGCCATCACGGCATAGCGCGAGCCAGGGCGCTGCTCCACTTCCGTCAGGTCGCGATAACCATCGGCCAGCTGGAAAGTGCTGCCGCCGTGGGCGATCTCGATGCCGACAACCGCTGCGCCGCGGCTGACGATACGCACCTGCCGCTGCCGCTGCGGGTCGCCCAGGATGGCGATGTCGTGGGATCCCAAACGGTCTCTTGCGGCGCTGAAAGCGGTCATAGCCTTGTTCCTGGCATCAAAGCACCGCATGTTAGCCTGACCCCATCCCTTCCGTTTCGAATCCCCCATGAATGCACGCCCCGACAGCCCGACATCGCCCATCCTGCTCAGCCAGTACCAGGCGCCTACATGGCAGGTGGAACGGGTCGAACTGGAGTTCGACCTGGCCATCGACCGCACGGAAGTGCTTTCGCGCCTGACGCTCAAGCGCGGCGACACAACGGCGCCACTGCGCCTGGATGGGGAAGGTCTTGAGCTGCTATCGATCGCACTCGATGGCAAGACGCTCGACTCGTCGGCCTATCGTCATGCGGACCAGACGCTCGAAGTCGATGGCGCCCAGGACGGTAGCGTGCTCGAAACGCGCGTTCGCCTGGATCCGGCGAACAATACCGCGCTCGAAGGCCTGTACCTTTCCGGTTCCCGTGATGCCGGTTTTCTGCTGACCCAGTGCGAGGCCGAGGGTTTTCGCCATATCACGTATTTCCCGGACCGGCCTGACGTACTGGCCAGCTACACGGTCACCTTGCGAGCCGATCGCGCGCGTTTTCCGGTGCTGCTTGCCGGCGGCAATCCCGATGGCGCCGGCGAGCTGGACGGAGGCCGTCATTGGGCGCGCTTTGTCGACCCGCACCCCAAGCCCAGCTACCTGTTCGCCCTCGTGGCCGGGCGGCTGGAAAAGATCGAACGCGATTACGTTACCGGCGAAGGCCATGTGGTCAAGCTGGTGATATGGGCCGAAGCCGATGCCATCGATCGGTGCCATTACGCGATGGACGCTTTGGAGCGCTCCATGCGCTGGGATGAGCAGGCTTATGGCCGCCACTACGATCTGGATGTCTTCCATGTCGTAGCCACCCACGATTTCAACATGGGTGCCATGGAGAACAAGGGCCTCAATATTTTTAATGCGAAGTATCTGCTCGCCGATCCGGATTCGACGACCGATGACGAATACCGTGCGGTCGAGGCTGTAGTGGCACACGAGTATTTCCATAACTGGAGCGGCAACCGGGTCACTTGCCGCGACTGGTTCCAACTGAGCCTCAAGGAAGGTCTGACGGTATTTCGCGAGCAGCAGTTCTCCGCGGACATGAATTCGGCTGCACTCAAGCGCATCGAGGACGTCGCTCTGCTACGTCGCGCGCAGTTCCCCGAAGATGCCGGCCCGCTCGCACATCCCGTGCGCCCCGCGCAGTACCAGGAGATCAACAACTTCTATACCGCGACGGTCTACGAGAAGGGTTCCGAACTGGTACGCATGCTCGCCGGCAAGCTCGGCAAGGACGGCTTCCGCCGTGGCATGGACCTGTATTTCGCGCGCAACGATGGCCGCGCCGCGACGCTGGAGGATTTTCTCGGCGCACTGGGCGAAGCCAACCAGACCGATCTCGCACCCTACCTGGCTTGGTACGGCCAGGCCGGCACACCGCGAATCAAGGCACATGGCCGCTACGACGCAAGCGCTCGCAGCTATACATTGGTGTTGAGCCAGCACACCGCACCGACACCAGGCCAGGCGCAGAAGTCGGCGCTGCCGATTCCGGTGAAACTGGCGCTGTTCGGGCAGGACGGCACCATGCTCCCGTTACACCTGGGCGATTTACGCGATAGCGAAGATGGCGCTACGGAACGCGTGGTGATCCTGGACCGGGCCGAGCAGTCCTTCGTCTTCCAGCGCATCGGCTCGGCGCCGGTGCCGTCGCTGCTGCGCGGCTTCTCGGCCCCGGCGATCCTGGAGTGCGATTACTCGCCGGCCGAACTGGCGTTGCTGCTGCGTCACGATGTCGACGGCTTCAACCGTTGGGAGGCTGGGCAGCAGCTGGCTGCTCGCGCTTACGATGCGCTTCGCGACAACGGTGACGACGTCGCGGTACAGGCATGGTGCGAAGCGCTCGCCGATCTGTTCGAGCACGACAGTGTCGAGGATGCCCTGCTCGCCGATCTGCTGACGCCTCCGGGTGAGATCGAACTGGCCGAGCGCGAACAGGGCATCGATCCCTCGCGCATTCACTCGACGCGTCAGGCCCTGCAGCGTCGGCTGGCCGAGCGCCTCGGTGCAAGTGAGCTGCAACAGCGTTACGACACGCTGGCGGCACACACCAATCGCAGCCTCGACGCTGCCAGCCAGGCGCGGCGACGCTTGAAGAAGCGCGTGCTGGAGTTGTGGTCGCTGGTCGATAGCGTTGCCGCGCTGTCCGCCGCAACGGCACAGTGCGAGCAAGCACCCACGATGACCGATCGCCTTGCCGCACTGTCTGTCATGGTGCGCAACCAGGCTCCGCAAGCGGCCGAAGCACTCGCTCGGTTCCGCCAACGCCATGCCGACGATCCGCTTGCGATGGATAAATGGTTCGCCGTGCAGACGCAGTTGCCCGGCGATGCCACGCTTGAGCGCGTCCAGGCACTGGCCGACGACCCCGCATTCACGCTGAAGAACCCCAACCGCGTCAACGCATTGCTCGGTAGCTGGGCGCGCGGCAATCCCAGCGGCTTCCATCGCGCCGACGGCGCCGGGTATCGTTACCTCACCGAACGCCTGCGCGAACTGGACGCACTCAATCCGCAGGTCGCTGCACGCCTGGCCACGGTGCTCAATGGCTGGCGGCGGCTGGAGCCGGTACGGCGCGATGCTGCACGAGCAGCCATCGCTGGCCTGGCTGGAGAGGGCACGCTGTCGCGCAATCTGGGCGAGATCGTGCGCAGCATGCTGGGCGACTGAGCTATAGCTGGCGATGGTCGCGCGCTTGCAAGCTGGCTGGGCACTGCTGTTTTGTCGGCGGCTTCAGGGAGCCTGTAAAAGCGTAAAGTCGGCCGCTGCGCGGCCTGTCAAGTCGCGCCTTCGGCGCTGTAAAGGGTAAAGGGTGAAAGCCAGCATGCGGTAGTTCGCGGCTTTTTGCTTTCTCCCTTTACTCTTTCCTTTTTGCAGGCCACGTAGTGGCCGACTTTTCCGACCTATCTCGTCGGTGGTTGCTCCCGGCCGGGTTTGTCGGGGTTTCCTTCAGTCGCAACCAGCAGTGATGCAACAGCACATACGGAAAAAAATCGCCCGAGTGCAGCGCGTCCGAAGACGGCTACACCCGGGCGTAAAGTGAAAGGGTTTCGGTCGTCGACTCAGACCGGCAGTTCTTCCAGGGCATGGCGCAGCTGCTTCATGCGGGTTTCCAGGCGGGGGCGCAAGGAAAGATTTTCCTGCGCGCTACGCGCCTGCAAACGATCCATGGCCATCTCCACCCGCCCCATCTCGATCAGCAGATCGTGATGCGTATAAACGGGCTGCAAATCCAGCGAATACTCCATGGCACATCCCCCAAGAGCTTGTCTTGAGGGTGTCAATGCAACGCCCATGCCAGAGTGTGATGAAAATCACGCTTTCTTGAGCCAAGCTGCGCAAACTGACGTAGTGCGTCACGTGTTGCCCCCGACCGGCACAAATTAGCGTTTTAGTCACCCCATGTTCACGCTCAAAGGGTAAATATCCGCATCAAGCGGAACGGTTTTCTTACGCCGATTCCCGACAGATTTTTCGGTTTCTGACGCCTGGCAACACGGTCATCCTGGATTCCCCCTGTTCCTGAGACCGCCAGGCGTCAGATCTAACAAAGCAAAAAGGCCGCTAAATAGCGGCCTTTTTGCTTTTTCGGTCCTGCAAAAGGCGACGGCGCCCCGAAGGACGCCGTCTTGCTTCCTCTCCCAGCACGCGGTCGAACCCCTGTCCGTTCGATCTCGGCGCGCGTTTCCGCGCAGCTTCTGCCCGGGAAAAGTGCGAAGTGAATAAAGCAGCTTCCATGCCAAGACGCCAGTGCAGGTTCCTTCGCAGGTTCGGGGTAAAATGGCGTCCCGTTTCGTCAACTTTTGCTCTGCCAGGGCACCTTTAGAGCGCGTTTCCCATGATGCTGCACCCGACTCACTACGACGTCATCGTTATCGGCGGTGGCCACGCCGGTACCGAAGCCGCGCTGGCAGCGGCACGGTGTGGCGCGCGCACGCTCCTGCTTAGCCACAACATCGAAACCATTGGCCAGATGAGCTGCAACCCGGCCATCGGCGGCATTGGCAAGGGGCACCTGGTCAAGGAAATCGACGCCTTGGGCGGAGCCATGGCACGTGCCGCCGATCGCGCCGGCATCCAGTGGCGGACCCTCAACGCATCCAAAGGGCCTGCCGTACGCGCCACGCGCTGCCAGGCCGACCGAGCGCTCTACAAAGCAGCAATCCGGCATATCGTCGAGACCCAGCCGAACCTGGAGCTGTTCCAGCAGGCGGTCGACGACCTGATCCTGGAAGGCGGCCGGGTGGTCGGCGTGATCACCCAGATGGGCCTGTCGTTTCGCGCCAGCAGCGTGGTGCTGACCGCCGGCACCTTCCTCGCCGGCAAGATCCACATTGGCCAGGCGCAGTACGCCGGCGGCCGTGCCGGCGACCCGCCTGCCAGCACCTTGGCCACGAAGCTACGCGAATTGCCCGTGGCCGCCGAACGCCTCAAGACGGGCACGCCGCCGCGCATCGATCTGCGCAGCATCGACTTCACGGGCCTGGAAGAGCAACCGGGAGACGATCCGGCACCGGTATTCTCGTACCTGGGCTCGCGTGCCGAGCACCCGCGCCAGGTCAGCTGCTGGATCACCCATACCACCGAGCGCACGCACGAGATCATCCGTGGCGCACTCGATCGTTCGCCGCTCTACACCGGGCAGATCGAAGGCATCGGTCCGCGCTACTGCCCGTCGATCGAGGACAAGGTGGTGCGCTTCGCGGAGAAGTCCTCGCATCAGATCTTTATCGAACCGGAAGGCCTCGATACGTTCGAGATCTATCCGAACGGTATTTCCACATCGTTGCCATATGACGTACAGCTGGATCTGGTGCATTCGATCAAGGGATTCGAGCGCGCGCACATCACGCGTCCCGGCTATGCCATCGAATACGACTACTTCGACCCGCGCGGCCTGCAGCCGTGGCTCGAAACCAAAGCCGTTCCCGGCCTCTATTTCGCGGGCCAGATCAATGGCACCACCGGCTACGAAGAAGCCGGCGCACAGGGCTTGATCGCCGGCCTGAACGCCGCGCTTGCCACGCAGGGCAAGGCACCCTGGTATCCGCGACGCGACGAAGCCTATATCGGCGTCCTGATCGACGACCTCACCAGTAACGGTACGATCGAGCCGTATCGCATGTTCACCTCGCGCGCCGAATACCGGCTGCACCTGCGTGAAGACAATGCGGACCTGCGCCTCACCGAAACCGGGCATGCGCTGGGTGTGGTGCCTCAGGAGCGTTTCGATGCCTTGCGCGCCAAGCGCGAAGCGGTCGAACGCGAAACGCAGCGCCTGGGCAGTATCTGGGCAGCGCCGAGCAACGCGCTGGGTGCCGCGATAGAGCGCCAGCTCGGTATCGCCGTCAGCCGCGAGACCAACGCGCTCGACCTGTTGCGCCGCCCCGAACTCGACTACGTCCGTCTCATGACAGTGGCCGAACTCGGCCCATCGGTCACCCAGGAAGACGTTGCCGCGCAGGTGGAAGTCCAGACCAAGTACGCCGGCTATCTGGAGCGCCAGCGCGAAGAAATCGAACGCCAGCGTCGGCATGAACATACCGCCATTCCGGGCAGCTTCGATTACGACAAGGTGCGAGGCCTTTCGGCCGAGGTGCTGCTGAAGCTCAAGCGGACGCAACCCGCGACGATCGGACAGGCGGCCCGGATCAGCGGCGTGACCCCCGCGGCGATCTCGTTGCTGCTGGTGCACCTGAAACGGCGGGATGCTGCCTGACGGCAGTTGAGGGCACCGCCGGGACGCCCTCTCGCCACTCACTCCTCCCTGGCTTCAGCACTTCCGCTGGCAACTCCCTCCTCCGCCCCCGCCAGCCATGGCATCATCAGCGCTCATACCCAAATCCGCGGAGTCTTACGATGGAAGTCTGGATCGGACGCGATGGCGAGCGCCACGGCCCGTACAAGGAAAGCGATGTTCGCCAATGGCTGCGTAGCGGCCAGGTGTCTCGCGATGATCTGGGCTGGTACGAAGGCTTAGCCGATTGGCAACCACTATCGGTGCTGTTCCCGGATGAGAAGCCTTCCACACCGCCACCGATGCAGAGCGACTCGCCCTATGTCGCACCGCCGATGCCACAGGCCGTAACCACCACGGCGCTGGAGGATTACGCGGGCTTCTGGCAGCGCTTCGGCGCCTGGGTGATCGATCTGGCCGTGCTGCTGATTCCCTGCGCCATCATCTATCAGTCGATGGGTGGCTTCGCTGCGTACATGAACCTGCTCGGGCAAATGCGCGAAGGCATGGGCAGCCCGGAAATGTCCGAAGCGATCCGCACGTACGGCGAGGCGACACGCGGCGCATCGATCGCCGTGATGGTATTGGGATTCTTTTATTACACGCTGTTCGAAGCATCGAAGTGGCAGGCCACGCCCGGCAAGCTGGCGTTGCGTTTGCGCGTTACCGATATGAACGGGCAGCGCCTGTCGATCGGCCGTAGCGCAGCGCGCAATGCGGTGCGCCTGTTCAATGTGCTTAGCGGGCTGATTCCCTTTATCTGCTACCTTCCGGTCGCCTGGACGCAGCGCAAGCAGGGGTTACATGACATGGTTTCCAGCGCACTGGTGCTCAACGGTCGCGCCGCCGAGCAGCGCAGCACCGTGTCGCCCGTGCAACGCGAAAAGCCCGGTGGCGGTTCGTTCGACGCCTGAGTTCGTAGCTACGTTATTGAAAAACGCGCCGCTGATTACGGCGCGTTTTTTTCATCCCGCCAACGTCACACGCCGTCGCTCGCATGCAGCGTCAGCTCGGCCTTGTCTCCAGCTCCATCGGATCTCACTTTTTCATATAGTCCACGCGCCTGGATTCGATGTCTCGCTTATGCGCATTCGGCGCTGAGGCCGTTGCGGATCGGGATCAGCGAGAAGCGCGTTTTCCATACGCCATGCGCGGGCGTACCCAGACATAGAACGTTTTGCCCGGATCGAGCGCGGCATTCATATCGAAGGTCCGATGCCGCACTGCAAGGCCACCATGGCGGGCGACCTTGTATGATGTCCGCCCCGACCTGAAAACCTCGCGTTCTCACGTCGGTGCAGCCCCTAAAGGAACGTTTACAGACTCATGCTCAGCATCGAACAACGCATTGCCCAGGACATCGCCGCCAAGCCCGAACAAGTGCAGGCCGCTGTGGATTTGCTCGACGGTGGTGCCACCGTGCCCTTCATCGCGCGCTATCGCAAGGAAGCCACCGGTGGGCTGGACGATACGCAGCTGCGTCTGCTTGAAGAACGCTTGCGCTACCTGCGTGAACTGGAAGACCGCCGCAGCGCGATCCTGGCCAGCGTCGAAGAACAAGGCAAGCTGAGCGATGCATTGAAAAAGGACATCCTCGACGCGGACACCAAGGCGCGCCTGGAAGACCTGTACCTTCCCTACAAGCCCAAGCGCCGCACCAAGGCGCAGATTGCGCGCGAAGCGGGCCTCGAGCCGCTGGCGACAACGCTGCGCGAAGACCCCACGCAATCGCCCGAGGCGCTGGCCGAAGGCTACGTGGATGCGGACAAGGGCGTGGCCGACGTGCGTGCCGCGCTCGATGGGGCTCGCGCCATCCTGATGGAGTCGATCGCCGAAGACGCACACCTGGTCGGCGAGCTGCGCGACTGGTTGTGGGACAAGGGCCAGATCCGCGCGAAAGTGGTCGAAGGCAAGGAGAACGAAGGCGCGAAGTTCCGCGACTATTTCGACCATGTCGAACCGATCGGCAAGATTCCATCGCACCGCCTGCTCGCGCTGATGCGTGCACGTAACGAAGGCGTCATCGAGCTGGAACTCGCTCCCGCGCTCGAGTCCGAACAGGGGCATGCCGAAGGCGAGAGCCGCGTTGCCGCGCATGCGGGCATTTTCGATCGCGGCCGCCCCGCCGATGCGTGGCTGCGCGAAACCGTGCGCCTGACCTGGCGCGTCAAGTTGCATCTGCACCTCACGCTCGACCTGTTCGGCCGCGTGCGCGAAGGCGCCGAGGATGAAGCTATTCGGGTGTTCGGCGAGAACCTGAAAGACCTGCTGCTGGCCGCGCCGGCTGGCGCCAGGACCGTGATGGGACTGGACCCGGGTATCCGCACCGGCGTGAAGGTGGCGATCGTCGACGCCACCGGCAAGGTGTTGGCTACCGACACCATTTATCCGCATGAACCACGCCGGCAGTGGGATCAGTCGATCGCGCGCCTGGCCGTGCTCAGCAAGCAGCATGGCGTCAACCTGATCGCCATCGGCAACGGTACCGCCTCGCGCGAAACCGACAAGCTCGCCGGCGAACTGATGAAAAAGCACGCCGACCTGAAGTTGGCCAAGATCGTGGTGAGCGAAGCCGGCGCCTCGGTGTATTCGGCGTCGGAGATGGCTGCCAAGGAATTTCCGGAACTCGACGTAAGCCTGCGTGGCGCAGTATCGATTGCGCGTCGACTGCAGGATCCACTGGCCGAGCTGGTAAAGATCGAGCCCAAGGCGATCGGTGTCGGCCAGTACCAGCACGATGTGAACCAGGTGAAGCTCGCGCGCACGCTCGATGCCAGCGTCGAGGATTGCGTGAACGCAGTCGGCGTCGATGCCAACACCGCCTCGGCGGCGTTGCTTTCGCGCGTTGCCGGCCTCTCGGCGTCGGTAGCGGAAAACGTGGTGAAGTATCGCGATGCGAACGGCCCGTTCGCCAACCGCCAGGCGCTGCTTAAAGTGCCGCGCCTGGGCGACAAGGCCTATGAACAATGCGCCGGCTTTCTTCGAGTGGCCCATGGCGACAATCCGCTTGATGCCAGCGCGGTGCACCCGGAAGCCTATCCGGTAGTCGAACGCATCATCGCGCAGTGCGGCCGCGAAGTACGCAACATCATCGGCGACGCCAGCTTCCTGCGCGGCCTCAAGCCCGAACAGTTCACCGATGAGCGTTTCGGCGTGCCGACCGTGCGCGACATCCTCAAGGAGCTTGAGAAGCCCGGTCGCGATCCACGTCCGGAGTTTGTCGCGCCGAGCTTCGCCGAAGGTGTCGAGGATCTCAAGGACCTGCGCCCCGGCATGATTCTCGAAGGCCGCGTCACCAACGTCGCCGCCTTCGGCGCATTCGTCGATATCGGCGTGCACCAGGACGGCCTTGTGCATGTCTCGGCGCTGTCGCACACCTTCGTCAAGGATCCACGCGATGCGGTGAAGGCCGGTGACATCGTCAAGGTGAAGGTGATGGAGGTCGACCTGCCACGCCAGCGCATCGGCCTCTCGATGCGCCTGGACGATGAGCCGGGTCAGGCGCGCGGCGGCAAGCCGGCGGCTAACAACGACAATGCGCGTGGCGGCCAACGCGACCAACGCGGTGGCGGCCGTCCGGGTGGCGGCGGTGGCGGCTCGAAGCCGGCAGCGGCACCCGCACCGGCCAATAGCGCCTTCGCCGACGCCCTGTCACGCGCGATGAAGCGCTAAACGGTAGTTTTAAATCGGCCATTTGCGCCGAGGCGACGACCGGATAACGCACTATTATCCGGTCGTCGTGGGGAAATCCGCTTCAATCAACGATTTGCAGGCCCGTGCTTACGCCGCAGCGCAGCATGCGCGTCAGTACGGATATGCATTACCGTAACAAACCTATAACAAAGCCCTAGCAAGGAGCGTTGCACATGCCTCGTACTCGTTATCTGGCCGGCGCCATTA
>Ga0207695_10000102_pt1 | contig 257838 bp, 224 predicted proteins | sample KBSC54metaG_FD_184354 | JGI IMG/M metagenome (GOLD analysis project Ga0207695, IMG submission 184354) | Corn rhizosphere microbial communities from Kellogg Biological Station, Michigan, USA - KBS C5-4 metaG (SPAdes) (version 2) | ecosystem: Host-associated > Plants > Roots > Rhizosphere >...
CTTTGGGATAATACTTCTGTGTAAGAAAATAGCAGAAGGCATGACCGGCAAGTCTGGGTTCATAGCTGAGTATTTGTTGCCATGAATGAAAATTTTGTTGTTCAAAGCTGTTCCTCAGGTTATCTTCTGCCTCCACAGTCCACCCATGAGCGAAATAACGGATAGCTCCTTCTTTGAACCAGAAAGGGATATCTACTTTCTTTGATGAAGTTTTAGAGTTGGTTGTTGTTCCTTTTACTTGGTCTTCCAGCCCCCCTTCCTGTAGTTGTGATTCCCATAATGATCTTGCAAGCGCCTCATACAACTGCTTTTTTATATCAGTATAACTACCATTAAATGCAAGTATGATTCTGGTACCCTTGGCTACAAATGTGGGCAGTGTAAATTGCGTTGTCTCATACCCCCCGATATTAGACTCATACAACTGATCTGTTGATGGATACAGGATGATGTTGATATCCTTGGGCAGTTCTTTGATAGTTGCCTTTTTTATGTATGCTATTGCTTCAGGTGTTTCTTTAGCGATAAACCGATATAAACTATCTGCTGCATCTGCAGGAAAGTAAATATTGAACTCCTTGGAATAAACTGCTCTCCAATGAAATTTATGATACTGAAATCGATTGTGCCTTGGATCATCCTGAGCATGTGAAACAGTGGCAAACAGAAAAAAAGAAAGGGAAAATAAACAGCCAATTTTGTTGAAAAAGACTTTGGCCATTCGCTCGACTAATAACATTCAGGATAAGGTTCTTGTAAATGATCTATTATCAACAAAAGTGTACATTTTTATCCAATTATTTACTACTTTGATGCTATTTTTATAACCTATGCGACTATCCTTATCAAAATATCTTTTCTCCCTGTTTTTATGCCTATTGTTGTTACCCTCTTTTAATGCCCATTCCCAGGATAATACTACATGGGGCTCTACAAAATCTCTTAAAAAATCTGCTGCCGACAAAGCTTCTAAAGCAAAGCATAAAGCAAAAGACCTCAAAGATCATCTTAAAAAGTGGGGACTGGATAGCAACTATAATCACGCTCTTTTAATAGGTGGCAAACTAAACACCGACGGATGGAGTGGCAACATTTACTACGCAAAGAAAAAGAACTATAAGACAAGTAACTTCTGGCAGCTTAGCTTTTCAGAAATAAAGCATGAAAAACAAACAAAGCAACAAGGCTCTAATACGGAATATCCTTACTTAGGCAATCCTACTTCCTTCGTATTTGGTAAGATCAACAACCTGTATACTTTGCAAATAGGTTTTGGTAAAGAAAAATTGTTATTGCCTGCAGTACTGGAAGGTAATCTGTCTGTGAGTTTTAGATACAGCGGCGGTTTTAGCCTTGCAATGCTTAAGCCTTATTATTTAAAACTCATTTACCTCAATGGAAATGACTCAGCACAGATACAAGACGAAAAATACAGCACTGCTAACAGCTCCAAATTCCTGAATAGTAATTTCATACTCGGTGCCTCTAAATGGAGCAAAGGGCTAAACCAGATATATTATATGCCCGGAGCTTATTTTGAAAGTGCTATTGCTATAATACCAGGCAAAAACAAAACCTTCATACAAGTAATTACGCTTGGTATTAATGCTGCCGTGTATGCTAAATCACTGCCTATTATGGCCGACCAAAATTCCTATCCCTGGCAAGTATCTCTATTTGCAGGGATAGGAATTGGGAAGAGATGGAAGTAATTTAATGGTAAAACAAATTAATCATCCTTGAAACACGGAACACTTCACAATTTATTCATTTACTTACACATGACGATACAATAAAAATATTGTTGTCTAAGAGGACTATTTCAAACCAAAAATCTTCAATAAAGTTTCGGAGTTAAAATTTAAAAAATCGTTCCTAAAAAAAACAATAAAATATATTTCATTATGCTTTTTCAAAAATATAATCGAAACAGGAATGGAAGTTTTACTTTTAAGAATTACATCAAATGTATCTGAACTATTATACCCCATGTAGAAGTCTCCAAGGTTTGCTAAAAATAACTCTACAGAATCATTTTGAATGATTTTTTTTATATCATTGGCATAAATATCTATGCTATTAATTGATTTTGTTGATGGCGTATCTACATAAGCATATGTAAAATTTTCAGCTACAAATAGATATTCTCTTTTAGATCTATGAAGTGGGCGCGTATTTACAAATATCGATTTATCGAATTGTAACGTTGTATTTGAAAGCTTATAAATCACCAAACAATAGGTAAATCTATCGTAGTACAAACATGAAATCGGGCTTCTATAAACACTTTGGTACGAAATGCTTTGTGTTATGTCACCTACAATATCTTTTCGAAAAAGATCCATATATTGTTTGGGGACAGGAACAAATGTTTTTTGATTAGGACGATCATCATTTCTTAATTGAAGAAAAGTAAACAACCCTAATAACAAAAGAACAATAACAATTACTATTATTTTTTTTTTGTTTTTCATATATCTAATATCCAAGTACACCAAATTCCGGGCTTTCAACTACTTGTCTAGCACCTTCTTCAATAAAATCTCGTGTTCCCTCTAATATAGTTCGTTCCAGTGGTCCAAATTTCCAATCTATACCTGAGCCAACATTAGTCCCGCCACCTTGATCACTATTTAAGTAAAAATTAATACCTGCCGCAGAAATTGACGTAGACAAGTTAATCTTAGACCCAAAATAATTATTAATTATAAGTGCTTTGTCAATCGTATTATACCCAATAGAGTTTTTGGCAATTTTCATATAATATTCATTGCCTTTATTTACCTCTCCAGTAGATCTGTTCGTCTGTACAACTTTTATATTATTAAAAACTCCCTCAGGACCCACTAAAGACGAACCCTGTGTATACCCTGTAAAGTTCCCTGTTGTCCCATTCGATAAAGTAAACATATCGTCTCTCGTATCTGTTCTCACACTAATCCCAGCATCTGGAAGAGATTTATCAGTCTTAAACCCAACAACAGGCTCAGGCAAAATATAACTTCCGTCTGCACCTTGAGTTATACTGCCTGTTCCAGGAATAAAAAACGCACTCCCACTCATAGTTGTTCCCCCGAAGATGTCGTATGAAGAACCGATATTAACCGCATAATCAGTTCCACCATTACCTTGTATTGCTACTACATCACCTAAGCTAACATACGTTAAATTATCAGTGCCGCTATAGTAGAATCCATTTTTAGGTGCAGAATCCCACCAGTCACCTAACGGCCTTATTGCACCTTGTTTTAAGAAAAGACTTGGACTAGAGTTATACTCTGTCTCGCCACCATGCGTTATACTCGACCACAAACCACTCGGATCTACATGATTAGCCGGGTCGTTACCCATACCTGTATAGCCACAAGGGAATTGGTTCATTGGGTCCAACCCCCAGAACCTGCCTATCTGCTGGTCGTAGTTTCTTGCAGTAAAGTCATACAACCCTTCTCCAAGGTCTTCCTGAAGTTCCTGGCCCTGGTATTTATACCTGTTATGCAGTGTTGTTGGGCTCTCTCCTGTGTTTATAGCAAGCCCATGCGGATAGTAATGCTGTTCCTGCAGCACCGTACCACTGTAATGGGTCACTTTTAATTATTAGTTGAATTGATATTATTATTCTTTGAATTTCGCCTTACATAATGAGTAGTAGAATGTCCTAAGTACATGCCTACTATAATACCTATAAGTGAGAAATACATGCAATAATATGATATTGGAAAATTTTTTTGACCGTTTTTATATAAATATATAAGATATGTAGAAAAAATTACATAAATATAGAAGAAAATTCTAACTAAATAAAATATAATAAAAAATTTTACTTTTTTCATCTGCGTCTATTTAAATAAAAAGATACACAAAATAACACTATAAATATAGCAAAACTTACATTTACAATACTATTTATTGTATGATGATAGCTTTTGTCTATGTTTTCACTAAACAACGTTCTTATAGTAAAAATAGCAAATAATTCAATAACGATTAAAACCTGAAGTATTTTTAATGTTTTTTTCATAATAAAATTTAATATGGAATGCCCCATTTCCAATTATAAGGATTGTTTGATGTAGGTGCTGTATATGGCGCAGGTGCATTAGACATTTCTATATCGGGATGTGAATCTTTATACGCTTCTTCTGATGCATGTGCCGCATTTAGTAAGTATGCCGCAAATGCGCCTACTCCAATTGCTCCTGGACCATAATATTGATTCCCATCGTCATTAGGATCATTAGGTGGTGGTGTGGGAAAGTTGGGAGCAAATTGTGTCGATGTGTGATATTTTGACCAATCTGTTTTACCTGTCTGCGGATCAATCTCCAAGTACCTATTATCTAAACTACCATGGTAAGATTCATAAATATAACGACCAGTAATTGCAATACCACCAGCAACCCCAATAACAACTGGACCGATACCAGTTTCGGCTGTGCCTACCATAGAGAGTCCAACTGCTGATGCTAATTGCACGGATCCAGAATGATCAACACTTTCATCATTGCTACTATAAAATGTTTTATTATGTATAGTAAAGTCATATTGCCCTGCTCCATTACTTGTTACCCATGTTTTAGAAATTGGATCATCAAAAACGTATGAGGTAAACCCATCACCCTGAACTGCTACACCTTCAGTTAAACCAATACCTACCTTCCTGATAGCACCAGTTGCGGGATCAACTGCATAATCATCATAAAATAAATTTTTAGGAGCGGAATCCCACCAGTCACCTAATGGCCTTACTGCACCTTGTTTTAAGAAAAGGCTTGAGTTAGAGCCATATTCTGTCTCACCACCGTGCGTTATACTCGACCACAAACCACTCGGATCTACATGATTAGCCGGGTCGTTACCCATTCCTGTATAACCACTCGGAAACTGGCTCATTGGGTCAAGCCCCCAGAACCGGCCTATCTGCTGGTCATAGTTTCTTGCTGTAAAGTCCATCAGTCCTACACCCAGATCTTCCTGTAATTCTTTACCCTGGTATTTATACCTATTGTGCAGCGTTGTAAGGCTCTCTCCTGTGTTTATAGCAAGCCCATGCGGATAGTAATGCTGTTCCTGCAGCACCGTACCACTGTAATGGGTCACTTTTAATTTATCAAAGTACACTGTTAGGGCCTCCTCATCGCTAAGGTAAGCAAATATATAACCACTTTGCTGCATGGTAAGCGGTGCAGGAGTGCCTATTGCTATCCATGTATTTGGTGTGGCGCTGGCCTGTATCGCTCCACTTTGCTCGGGTATCAGGTTCATATTATCGTCAAACACAAGATAGTTGGCGAATGCGCGCGGCGCATTTGTATTTGCAAGGTTATTAAGCATAGCCTCGTATGCATTATATGTGCCGGACATATTGTTCTGGTTAATGTTTACGGCTGCATCTCCCCCGGGGCTGCTTACACCGCCAGTAAGTGTGCTGAGTATAGCACCGAGCATAGGGCTGGTAATTATTGCATGACCATTATTATCAGCGTTGTAGTAGCTTTCGGCGCTCAGATCTATCTGGTCGCCGGGCATCACATGCAGCAGTATAGCAGTGCCCAACCGCGTAGAGTCGGCTCCATTAAGCCTTGCTGCCATCATGTCGGTTTGGTCGCTAGTAGCTGGTTTGGGATAACGCACTCTGTTGAGGTTGGCAAAAAAACGACCTTCGGATACTGCATCCTTCAGCTCATGCCCTGCCTCATATTCATTCGGCACTACAGTTGGCGACACATACAGGTTAGTCTGGTTACCTGTTACTACCGTGCGCACATTGCCCAAGTGGTCTTTCACAAAATAATCGTAGGTAAAGCCTTTCGTTGTGGCATCATACCTGGCCCTGCCCTCAGCGTGCAGCGCATATTGCAGTACATTATCCTCAAATACAAACGGGCCTGCGTAGCGGTATACATGCGTAGTGCCGGCAACAACGTCGTTCACTGTTTTGGTAAGGAGTGTGCCCCTTGCATCATATATATTGTTTATGCGGCTACCATTGACAAAGTCCACTTCCATAGGTTTATCCATCTCATTATAAGCTATGGCAGTTATCGCTTTGTTCTTATCAGCTTTAAGATTGCCATCCGCATCATAGCTATAGTCGGCACAAATAGTCGTCGTGCTCTCTGTCAGACCACTAGCCCCTGCATCTATAACAGAAGTAGTACCGCAGTCGGCGGCCACATCCTGGAAGTCACCCAGACCATAGTTTGTACTAATATTGTCGGTGACATGGTGCAATGAATTGGAGTATCCATTATAGACATAATGAAGATCATCCATATTCACAGGGCCTGTAGGTGTCGAACCACGTTGCTGCATAGTGCCTATGTTGCCATTTACGTCATAGGTAATGTTCGATACTGTATAGTCTGAAGCAGACTTGTTCCACGTAGGGTAGGACACCGGAGATATCCCGCTGCATGGTGTCAGAAACTTAATAGTAGGATCTATGAACTGTCTGAACTCAGCATTGGTCATTCTACCTGCAACGTCGTATTGATATCCGTATGAGCGCATAGGTGAGGTGTGCGCCGCGCCGCGCCATATAATACCTGATATGCCGCCATCGTAATATCGGTTAGTAAAACCATAGTCATAACTGAGCGTTATGCCAAAGCTGGCATGTGCTCCTTCTGCCCCACATGGGTTAGTTACATAATCCCTGTTGATCCCCGTAAGCTGATTTCGGATATTATAATCATAATTTTGTATCTCCACACCACCTAATGACTTAGTGAGCACCCTGCCCATATCATCGTATGTATATGAGGTTATCAGGTCCTGTATGCCGTCGTCTATCCGCTGGTTCACGCTTAGTGCTCTGCCGCCGTTATTTAAATCGTAGTCATAAAGGTTCACTATCTTGGTAGTAGGCTTTGCCGACCCCGCTACATCATTGTAGAGCAATATTTCTCTGAGCTTTAAGCCCGCAAAACTGTATTGATTGGTGAGTACATCCCATGCTGATGTTGTCGCGCCCGTCATGCCAACACTGTACGTTGTGGCGTGTGATGCATTGAGCGACTGTACCTGCAATAACCTCCCCTTCAGATCATAAAAATAAACTGCAGTTTCCCACAAATCGCTTGTGGTACGGAATGTGGAAGCAGAAGCACCATCGCGGACACGGGTAAGCGATGCTGTAAGCATACCCTGCGCCATAAGATACGGCGTAGGTGTTTCAGGCGATATAATACCGCCTACAGCGTAGCTCGCCGAAAAACTGCTATTGAATGTGCGTGGTATCTTATAAGTATCATAATAATTGACCTGATCTATCTCGCAGTTCGGTATGGATGTAGGATAGCTGCCTGTTATCCCTGATGTATATAAGTACATTAAACTGGTGGGGAAGAAGAATGCTGCACTACCGGGATAGGTAGAAAGATTTGAAGCGTTAAACCTTGCCTGCCATTCCTTGTAAGAATTTGCATCTGAAAAAAGCCCGCTTATAATGACTCTGTCACGGTCATCATAGAGATTAAACTTATACATGCCTTGCGTTTGCAATAGTGGTGTTTGCATCAGCACGGGCCTGTTTTTTTTGTCATAAACAACGTAGCTATCGCCACCCTGGTCAGGCTTATGGCTTATTACCGGGCTGCCATCAGCATTATAGGTATAGGCATACTCAAGGTTGCGCGCATTGGGGTTACCCGCCAGAAAAAGAGGTACTCCTTTGGGTGTAACGACAAAGCTCAGCTGCCCCTTGTCATCATATACATAATAGGTTGTCAGCAACCCGGAAGCGCCTGCGTTTACCTGCTTGCATACTTCCCTGTTATCCTTATCCATATATTCTATTATCTGCGCTCCATCTGCTGTTGTGGTTGTTTTTATGGTTAGCTCATACGGGGCATACAAGCCTGTTACTCCTGGCACTGTATTTCCACTCCCGTCAACAGTTACATTTGTCATAGAAATATGCGCGCTACCGTCATCAATGGTCGTTGTTACCGTTGTGCCTTTTGCATTACCTACTAAAGAGCTACCCGGCGAATAGCTCTGCACTGTAGGTATCTTTGACGGGTAAGAAACTATGTTTTGAGCATAAGAGGTATGACCTTCTGCGGGATAAGCAGTACTATAATAGGCCTGCTGACCAGTAAAAGGATTACTCTGGAAAGTGCTGCCGGGTGATAAAGAATAGGGAAGTAAAGAATTTGTTGTGAGCGATGGTCTGTTATCGTAAGGCAATAATATATCCTTAGTAAGAGAAGTACCTACGCCACATCCGCGAGATATTGCCTGAATAGTATTCCCCAAGCCATTCACATAAGAAGTGGTTACTTTAGCCATGTATGCAACACCTGATGTAGGGTTCAATGTGAATGTAATGTCGCTGTTGCTTGTAATCGGGCGTAGTGGAATAAAAGTACGACTGAAATTAAGCGCCCCGGCAACTGGGGTGAACGGCGCCGGCAAGGTTATAGGAGAGACCGTTGCTGGTAAGGGCGACGCGCCACTCACCGGTATATTCTGTGCATGAGATACAAAGAAATTACAGATAGCTAATAGAAAAAAACAGAACTTTTTCATCAGAAAATGATTTATAGGGTTTAGTTATCGTTGCCTTGTACAACTGTCTTTGTTAAAGAAATAATGTTGCCATTAATATCGCGAGTGATCGTTGGTCTGCCCATTGCATCGTACTCATAGTACACAATGTTATTGCGCTCATCGCACTGGCTGCCGGGGCCTAATAATGGCTCATAAGTAGTTGTCTGCATAGCAGCCGCAGCCGGCAATAAACGTAATTCGTCTATATCAGTTGCGCCGCTTACGCCACTATTTTTTACGATCTGAAGTCCTGAGCTGCCATTGCCATCAATATACGCAGTGTATAGCGTCCAGCCATTTACAGTTGCCTGTGCTGTAGGAGACATTAATGCACCACCATAAAGAACGCCGAAACTGCCTCTTGCCCAAAATGAAAGAAGGTACTTTTTGGCACCAAGTGTATTTACCGGAGCTATGTTATCCGAGCTACCAAACCTGTAAAAATACTTACCTGTCATACCCTTTCCTACCGGGTCACATACAATTTTTGAAGGGTCAAAATTCCAGTTACCTTTATTATAATCGGTAGTGCCCGGTGCTGCAAACTGGCCCTCAAAGCTGGTGTAAGCAATATCTCGATATGCTGCATTGGTTACTTCAGCTATCTTTTTTGCTATTCTGTTATCCCAAATGCAACTTCCTATCTTTTGTTCATTATTGTATTGTGTTTCCAGTACATTATTGTGGTCATCATACAAGGTAAACTTTTTCATTTCCTTCATGGGAAGAGATGAACTATAAGCCAATGGAACAGGACTAAAAAAAGAATTTACAGTCTGAAATTTAGGAGCACCAACACCTGATACTTCCACTCCCCAATTCCACCCTCCGCCTTCCCCGCTACCGGCATAAGTGACATTAGCAGGAACAGTAAATGGGTATGTGCTGATACCTAATTTTGTAGCGCTGACAATGTTCCCATTCACATAAGAAGTTGTAGCCATTAAATATCTGGTAGGCTGAACATATACAGGCTCAGAACCGGCACCAGTCCCGCCACAGCCTATAGGATTGAATCTTTCTGTATAGCCATAGATATCACTAGGGCTTAAAGCTGATGTTGTTAAATAATCATAAACTTCTTCTCTTGATATACCTTTGCTATCTGTCCATGTAACATACCTTGTATTTCCTAAGTCATCATAGCCGAATGCTTTATCTGTTTCAATCGTTTTTGAGCCTGCATTCATTATCTGCTTAGATGCTGATAAGGTCATTATCGAATTTGGAAACAAGTTATAACTTGCCCCAAGCTCAGAATAGGGGTCATAACAATCCCCTATTGTATACGAGTAGTACGCATCATTTTTTGACGAGCCTATAGAATCTGCAGATCTAATTTCGTTATAAGTATTACTATTGCTTGAAATAGGATTATGACCTATATCATAGCTTGTAGAACTTTTCATCAACCCCAGGTATTGCTTTTCAAAAAACTTCCTGTCAAAGGGCTCTGTACCAATCCCAAAAGGCACTTTTAATCGTGACGTATTTAATGGTAATTGGGTGCCATTGCTTTGTTCATTATCCTGTACCAATATGTTTGTAAAAGTATATTCGTTATCAGAGATCATTCCAGATGGCCCATATACCGTTACAGCAGCATTAGAATAACCATGGTTAAATCCATTGACATAGTCGATGGGGTTAACAAATGTATTTTGGTATACTCCTCTGTTTGCAGTAACTGTACTACTTGAGTAAATACGGCCACTAACTTCCGTTGGTGTAAAAAAATACCCTCCAACAAAAAACCTGTATCCGTTATTAAAATTAAAAGAAGTGGTCGTTGACGCATTAGGGTCTGTGGCATCTCCTGAAACTATGTTATCTATACAGACTCCATCGTTTGCAAATTGATATAACCTGTTTGCTTCACCGGGATAAGTATTTAGTGGTGAAATATCAAAATAGCCTGTATTTACAGAGGGCGTATTGAAATCAGGTGGGTTTGTTAATATATGATCTTTATAAGTAAAAGATTTATACCCGCCCAAACCGTTAGTAACTTTTGTCAGTATATCAGCTTGTGTATATACGACAGATGGCTGCAATGATCTGCCGTAATTTGCAGTAATAGTAGCATGGCCATCATTAAAAGTGAACACATGCCAGGAAATATTTAGATTTGACAACTGCGTAGCAATAGTTGCATATGCAGAATTATAGTCTCCACCGGAAATACTACCGGCGCTTGCAGTAAGACCATTGTAATAGCCATAGCAATCTTGATACATAGAAGTCCGGGGTGGTAATTGTAAATCATTATACCCAAAAACATAGTAAGGCTCTATTGTAGTATTATCAGTGCCTACTTTGTCTATCCCTTTTAATTTGAGTCTTAGAAATTTCTCATTAAAATGTGGAATCATTGACGCAATAACAGGAAGGGAAGGCGACGGGAAAGCTAATTCCGCTGTGCCACCTGCCAAAGAATTAAAATATGCATAGTTAAACCTATATTTTAGCGTATTTGATACCGTGCCATCATATCCGTTATGTATACTGATAGTTGATAAAGCAGAATTACCTAAATCTGCACGACCTGTTGAATAAGAAAAGGAAACAACATCACCATTAGGATAATCGATTTCAGTTGGTAAAGTCTGAATAACATCAGTTTCTACCGGTTTATCTATTATTGCAATATTGCCCGGACTAATAACATGGTGCCCATCACAATCACTCAAATTATCCACCTTACTATTTTCCTGTACACGTTGATCCTCGAAAGCTGTATACGACCCATTAAAGTCGTTGGTATAAGAATACTTTATTACTGCATTATTGTGCGTAATAACTTTTTTTAACACCCAGTTTCTAGCGACCCAATAATCATTGCCTATTGCCGAGGTTGTACTGCAAAATGAAGTATAGCTAAATTCTCTATTCTCGAAGTCACCTCTTACAAAGAAGAATTGGTTCCCGTTTTCATCGGTTATTTTAAATCCAAGTTGATCGAAATAGTAAGTGGCACCCACGTTGTCCGGAGCAACATTATAAAGTGTACCATTATCAATATAATTAGATTGCAAGGCAGTATCGCTAAAAAAAACATCTACCTGGATGGCACTTTTTGGAACTGTATAAGCTTTAAAGTGTCCTGAACAAGTCCCACTACCAGGAGTATAATCTGAAATTGCGAACTTAAAAGATTTCCCTCCAATAGTTGCATCAAATTCATCTGGCTGCTGTTCTGTATTATAGTTTGTTGCATCCGTCCATAGACCCTTTACTTTCGGTGAAACTGCATCATGTAATAATGTTGTACTATTGATGGTGTCGACTTCGTCTTCAGTAAGTTCATCTTCTATGCCATGCACGACTCTTGTTATACTACCTCCAATGTTTAGATTCCATCCAAGCCCGACGTCGGAAGCAATTTGATCTACTTTAATACCTCCAGTATTATACCCAACCGATATACCTAAATCTAATCCATCAACTGAATAGCTATAAATTGGGATGTTTACATTTACCGTACCTGTGAATAAATCAGGCGATATAACATCTCCACCGGATGTAGGAACATTACCCGTCCCTACACCTGTTGCATTGCCCGATGCAAGGCTTGGCTGTGCATACATTTCCCCACGACAGCAGATAAATACGGTCAGACTTAATAGGATTTTTTTCATCATTTAGTTTATTTTGTAATTGTTGCAAATCTTAGAACCATTGGGCTGCTCAATCCTTTTTGTTGCCACCATACATCATAGAGAATTTGTAGCTGCCCATTATATTTACTGTTCAATTTATAACTCTTGGTAAGCCCGATCAATACACTCTCGGTATAGTCGGTAGTATTATGTGGTGATGGTATAGCATCAGAAGTAGAGGATTGGTTATTATCAGTAAAGACCACCTGCTTATACATTCGCTCGTATCCCGTATAGAAACCTATTCCATATTGCCACTGCCATGTTACAAAACTTCTAAGCCCTATTCCCTGAAATGAAAAATGAAGGTTTGTCCATGATTGCCCTAATCCGAAAGCAGTTACTAGTCCTAATCCATAAGTGAGCTTAAGGGTCTGTTTAAAACCTGCCATAGCAGATATATTCAGCATTGCTGGCTGAGTGCCGCCTTCGGTAGCCCTTGTAGTCTGAAAGTTATATTGTTTTTCAACACGTTTCCAAAATGGCAATTCCCGCATTGGGTTAACCTTAAAAGAAGGCTTATCGATCCCTTTTAGTTGACTTAAAGATTGTTTTGACTGGCTGGCATCATTTAGCCCATTCTTATAGTTATTGAGACCACTATTAAGTTGTTTTGCTACCCCGCCAAGATTCTCTCCAAATGTTTTACTCATACTACTTTGTACTAGGCCTTTGGTTTGGTATCCCATTTTTGCCATTTCCGCATCACTAGCATCGTTTCCTAATGATTGGCCGGCTGTGCTGCCTCCACTATTCATTGATTTATCAAATCCAGCCGTCCCTTGTAAATACTCCATCGCCTTATCTTCTGCAATGGTTGGATCATCCTCCATTTCCTTAAATACCTTCATCTTCGCCTTTGCATAAAAGACTTGCTTTTCTATGCCGGTAAATCCTGGAATATTAGAATTGGTAGTCGCAAGGTTTTTGAGATCTGCAGTTCGCTTTGTTATGAGGTCATTTATATAAGCCTTGTAATTTAGCTTTCCTTGCATTTGATTTAAGTCAGCACCCGTATTGGGTGTTTCAGAACCACTAGTTGACAATCCTGACTTATTTTGAACAAAGGAAGCAATACGTTTTAAACTATCTACAGCACTATTTTTTCTCTTAGCAATTTTTTTAGCATTTGCTCCGGTGTCATCTTTAGATAATTTACTTATCGAGTCAAATGAAATTGTAGCGTCCTTTTGATAGGCAGCATACGCTACAGAGTCAGTATTTTTTAATTTATCAGCAAAATGCTTCTCTTTTCTCTTGAGTTTATTCAGTAAATGCTCTTGCTGATGTTTTAGGCGGGAATCATATTTGTCAAGTGCTTTGACTTTAATATCTATGTACCTGGTACCTTCTTTAACTACCATTACATTCTCTTCCTGAGCAAAGCTGCTCAGTGAAAGGCATAAGGCTATCATGGATAGAATAGGAAGATAGAGTTTCAAGGTTAAACGATTTAACGTTTCAGCGGCGAAAGTAGAACCGTTTTTTTATTGTTGCAAGTTTTATGAAATAATTTTTAAAAGATTTTATAAATCATTTTTTTACAATACTAAATGACAATAAGATATCTACTCTAGATGACATTAAAGCAAATGTCAACTCATAACAATATTTAAAAAAATAAATAAAATTTTGTCTTTCCGTGTACAAGCTAACTACTTCGTATTTCTTCTACCCTCTCCGGCCTTAAGTTCTATGTGTTTGAGTAATAGCAAGGGAACCTAGCAATCCCTCTGCCTTTATATACTTCCGGGCATATCCCCCGGCCTCAGGAAAGCACATGCAGATTATTTGACCTCGCTTCACATGGTACATTTGCTTGTAAAGGCCTTTTCTGCACCAAAAGTAAGATGCTCTCATGGTGCAGTGGTTATTGTGGTCTTAACAGGTCAGCATTGTGGCCGTTCGGTGTATCTTAAAACGATACGTAAGGTTTCCACTTTTAGAAAGATGAGACTTTTAAAAATGCCGCTGTTAAGTCCCATCTTTCTAAAAGTGGTGTTCTTTCCCTTCCGCTTACACAATCTCATTATAAAGCATTGCAGTTAGTACCTGAGACAAGTAAGCTCGAGCCTGGCCTATGGCATTGGTAGCTTCTACATGGGTACAAAGCAGTAGCGGGTTATATTGTAATTTGTTTCCCATGCAGCAGAACACAGTAGTTTAGTGCACATTGACTACTGTATTAGCATGGGTTTCTTTGGAGACGGACACACCCGCTTTAATTTTAAAGCCCCCTTAAACGAAATCTATTTTTCATCTCTCAGTTTAATGTAATCATCAAGTATTTCACCACCAAAGAGGCATTTGATAGTCCACACAGGTGACCAACAGGCATAATTTGGTAGTCCAAAACAACGTAAATAATCATGAAACGACTTAAATTCAATACCGGCAATGGTTTCGGTTGGTTCCAGCGCACCTGGTTTGGGACCAGGGGGTCGCAGGTTCGAATCCTGTCTCCCCGACTTAAGAACGAAAAGCCTCACAGCAATGTGGGGCTTTTTTGTTGCTTATAATGCTTATCCTGCATACATTATAAGCATTTACAGGCTCATTATTACTCTGTGGGCGTTCTGTTCTAAAAAATAGATGTTTAACTCTTTCTGGTGTCCAGAACGGCGACCACATTTCCAACCCCATTCTTCACAGCCACATATACAAGATGAATGCATAATGCCATTAAGAAAAGCCTTAGTCTAACTGTAAACTGTAGAATACAGTATCAAGTACATTATGAGAATAATCAAGCGGTAACTCATTAATTTGTACCCGGCTATAACCATGCTTCTCATAAAACCGTTGAGCCGCTTTAAATTGCTCCATAGTACCAAGGTATATATGCATACAGTTCATTTGCTTTGCCTTATCAATCGCCGATCGCATAAGTCTGTCTGCTACCAGCCATCCATTGCCGCGAAATTTCTTATTTACAAATAAGCTTTTTAAAACAGCGTATCCATTAATAGTTATGATACCGACAGAGCCTATAACAATCCCGTCTGCAAGAGCCACCCAGTAAGAACGTTCAGGCAAAAAGTATACTTCTTCCATTTTTTTCGCATGTTGATGAAAGAAAGATTCTGCATATTCATTTGAGATAGCATCAAGCATTTTGTCAACACCGGTTTGATATTGTGGGGCAAAAGGTTCTATTTTTATTGTAATTGAGTTCATTATCGCTTGTATTATAAGACTACAAAAAATAGATAATCAATGGTGTAAACTTCCAAGTCCATATACTTTGATCGAGTCCGTACCATCACTAATAAGGGAGGTTTAATATAGCAATTTAGGGCTTTTATTGTGAGTAGCTGAACCCTGTAACTTTATTACATGTCCCAACCGTAAAGAATGGCATTAGTTCAACAGACGCATGTTTGGGACATTAACTTTGAAATGCTGGATTATGAGGGAAACTGCATTTATAATTAACCCAGCTTTTGAGCGCAGTGATATGCCTGATATACACACGCGCAAAAGCAAGTCCAAACCTGGCTTATATTTTCAGTGTTCCCGGACCTTATTCCTGTTACCACTTACCCGACAATGTGCCTGTTACTCTTTATAAAATATTTAAACTACTTTCGCCATGCTTAATGCTTAATAATCAATTCATTTATGAAAAAATCGCTACTTATCATTTGCGCCGCATTATCTGTTGGCCTATACTTTCAATCCTGCAAAAAATCGAAATCAAACACTACTCCGACTACTGTCACCGTTAGTGGTTTATTTTCACTTACAGGCAACTGGTCTACTTTGGGTGTTAATTCCAAGGCTGCTTTACAGTTTGCAGCAGATGATATTAATGCGTACCTGCAAAGCAAAAATGCGAATTTCCGCATGGCTGTTACCATTTATGATACCAAGCTTGATGCAGGAGCTGCCAAAGCAGATTTCTTAACTGCGGCAGGTGGTGGCAGCCATTTTATCATTGGCCCGCAATCGAGTGCTGAGCTTGCTGCCATAATACCTTCTGCTGATGCAGCACAAACAATAGTAATCAGCCAGGGCAGTACTGCTGGGAGCCTTGCCATTGCCGGCGATCCGGTTTTTCGTTTTTGCCCTCCTGACAAAGTGGAGGGTGAAGCTATAGCCAATACCATTTTCCAAAACCATATCCAGGGACTAATCACGGTCGCGCGCAACGATGCCGGTAATACAGGCCTGCAATCGGCCGTTGGCACTTCCTTCATATCTAAAGGAGGAGTCATTAACGACATTAGCCCGTACAGCGATACCACCACTGATTTTACATCACTCATCGCTTCGATTAAAGCAAAAGTGACTACGTTATCTGCTACCTATGGCATAGAGCACACCGGCATCTATTTAGCGTCGTTTGATGAAGGGGCCATGCTGTTTGCACAGGCAGCCAGCGATTCACAGCTCAGCCAGGTAAAATGGTATGGCGGAGACGGGATAGTTCTAAGCTCGGTATTGCTCACTAATACTACCGCAAGCAAGTTTGCAGCCAGAACCGGGTTCTTTGCGCCTTCCTTTGGCCTGCCGGAAGCATTGCAAAGCAAATGGCAGCCAGTTGCCGACCGTATAAAAGCAAGCACAGGTATAGACGCTGACGCTTTCGCGTTGTCTGCTTATGATGCTATGTGGGTTATCGCTTATACTTTAGAGAGTACAAAAGGCAGCACCTCTGACTTCACACAGCTTAAAACGACATTTGAGCAACAAAGCAATTCGTACACTGGTATCACCGGCCCAACAGCACTCGACAGTTTCGGAGACAGAGGCTCCGGGTCATTCGATTATTTCGGCATCATCAAAGTGGATACCGGCTATAAATGGACACTTGTTGGCAGGTCTGAATAAAATCTATGTCGGTTTAATTTTATTCCATGATCAAAATTTATGGTATCAAGAATTGTGACACCATGCAAAAAGCTTTTAAGTGGCTGGATGCAAACGGACTACAGTATGAATTTCATAATTATAAAGAATCAGGTATTGACAAAGCAACGTTAGAACTTTGGCTGCAACATTTCCCGACAGACAAACTGATCAATACCAGGGGTACTACCTATCGCGCACTTACTGATAGCGAAAAGGCAAGCATCACTAATGAAGCAAAAGCTATTCAGCTGATGATGAACAACATCTCCCTCATCAAGCGGCCGGTATGGAGCTTTGGCAATGGAGCTTTCTTCTTAGGCGGGGACGAAAAGGAGTTGGGCAAACTGGTAAAGAAGTAAGGAATTCTATTCGTTACGTGGTGAACAAATAGGAATGATTGAGTACAACCAGCATTGTTGGGCCTGATCATTCCTATTTTTACTTGATCCGGTAATGAGTTCTTTAGTATGCTCAGATACTCACATTTACTGGCTCAGCTTTTGATAGCAATAGTGTCTTCCAGATAAGGGAAATTGCCACGCTTTTTGACCAGTTACTGTCCTCTAATTGTTATCTTTGCGCCACATTATACTACCATCTTTTAGTGCTTAAATTATCTCCTGAATAAGTTATGCCATCTGCAATATTGCCTATCATTATCATAAGCTTTATTGCAACTATTGTCCGGTCAACTTTTGGCTTTGGCGAGTCACTGGTAGCAGTTCCTCTTTTTGCGCTATTTATTCCACTCAATGTTGCGGTTCCGCTATCTGTATTGATGTCGGTAGTCGTAGCATTGGTAGTAGTAGTGCAAGATCATAAAGTAATACATTTTGCAAGCGCTAAATGGTTGATATTATATGCGCTGCTTGGTATACCAATCGGCCTTCTGATACTTAAATATGGGAATGATTATTGGGTGAAGATAGGGCTGGGCATACTCATCATCGGCTATAGCACATATACCATGCTTGCAAAAAAAGCATTGCATCTGGAACAGGATAATCGCCTATGGTTATTTGTTTGCGGTTTTTTGTCGGGCGTACTTGGTGGAGCATACGGGGTTAACGGCCCGCCACTGGTTGTATATGGCAATATGAGAAAATGGAGTGCCCAGCACTTCAGGGCTACACTGCAAGCGTATTTCTTACCGGCAAGTTTTATTGGGATATTAGGGTATCTGATACAGGGGTTGCTTGGCTGGGTAGTGTTCAGATATTTTCTTATCTGTCTCCCTGCAATTGTACCTGCCATTTTTATAGGCAGGTACTTTAATCATAAACTCAAAGGTTCTTCATTCTTTCGTTACGTCTATTGGGGACTTGTATTTATAGGGGCATTACTGATATTTTTTACTGTAGCCGGCCTGAAAGGTTAGGCACTCTCTGACTTAACCTAAAGCCTCTTCAAGGGAAAGGCCTCACATATTACGGAACATCCGTTGTGCCAGATTTCCTAATAATAGAAGCGGTGTTGTTTTATTATTTACCGCGCTAAACACACCTACCAGCCATAGTATAAGTAATGCAATAGCAAGGATCGTAACGATAATACCTGGGAATAGATGCCATAAAGCAAGGAAGGCCAATACATTGAGTACAAAAGCAATAATGTGCAATAATAATGTTTGCCGCAAATGGAAAGCTGAAAAGTCGTTCTTGTTGTTTTTGTATAAAGCAAAGTAGGCGATCAACCAGCCTATAAGCGTGATATAACACACAATACCAGCCGTTTTAGGATTGTCAGGTGAACCGAGGAATGTTTGGTCTTCTGTACTCATAGAGTGCTTTCAAAAGATGATAAATTTATTGTGCCACGGCATCAACTACACGATATAATAGTTATAAAAAATGCAGCAACAGAAACGTATTTCTTGGTATATCAACTTCACATCCCTTATCTTCATATCGGGTAATAGAAGTTGTGTTGGCAAACTTAAAAGCCTAGTGACATAGCATGGAAGAAAATACAAAAAAGGTAGAACCTGACAATACCGCGGTACGTACTGCTCTATGGAGAGCACTGCATGTTCAGATAGATCCACTACCTCATATAATTGAAGATGAGATCGGGTTTAAGCTTATAGCCCCAAATGATGAATGGCGGCAACGCCCGGATATGACACCTGATTTTACAAAACGTCTTCGGGCGTCTATTGTAGCACGTGCTCGTTTTATCGAAGACTTAGTAGTAGAGCAGCAGGAACAGGGCATCAAACAATATGTTATTCTTGGTGCCGGGCTTGACACTTTTGCCCAACGCAGGCCGGACATTGCTGCTAAACTCCAGGTATATGAGATCGACCAGCCCGATACACAAACATGGAAACAACAACGATTGATTGAACTTGGATTTGGCATCCCAAACTGGCTGCATTTCGTTTCTGTTAATTTTGAAACTTCTTCGTGGTGGGACCAATTAGTAAATGCAGGTTTTGATACCGGCAAACCTGCTGTTGTAGTTTGCACAGGCGTTAGCTTATATCTTACAAAAGATGCGATCCTTGATACCTTACGCCGGATGGCAACGCTTGCACCTGGCTCAAAACTTGCCATGACATTTTATTTACCGTCGTCCCTTATCGATGATGAAGATAAGTTTTTACAACAGATAGCCGAGAATGGCGCTAAAGCTGCCGGTACACCTTTCATTAGCTTTTTCGCTCCGGAAGAAACGCTAGCATTGGCACGCGAGGCAGGATTTAAAGAGATGGAGATCATATCATCGGGCGATCTTACCAAACGCTATTTCTCTGACAGAACGGACAATTTTAGTCCGGCAAGTGGAGAAGATTTTTTAATAGCTACTGTATAAGGTGTTAAAGTGGCCTATCTAACAGATCTAGTTCACCGCAGTATAATAATCCCATATCTCCTTAGAAATAGCGGCGATTATATGGCTGCCTCGTTGCAAAGGCCCTTTGTAATCTGATACGAACACTACAATAGCAAGGTGCTTACCATTGGGCAATGTTACAATACCTACATCGTTAGTAGCCGCTAACATGCCTTGTGCGTTTACACCCGATGAGCCTGTCTTATGTATCAGTTCTGTTTCCGGGGGTAATAGTCCTGTGATCCTTTTATCCCATCCCGGTAGTTCACTCATTATCTTCAACAGAAAATCATTGTTTGGTTTCGATAGTATTTTCTGATCGTACGTGAGCTGAAGTAGTTGCAACATCGCGGCGGGTTTACACCAGTCTTTGTATTGCCGTGGCCATGCCTTTGCCATTTCCCCTTCTGTATAAACGATGGAAATGTCTTTTACGCCCAAACTATGGATATAAGTATTAACCACACCCGGGCCACCTGCTACTGCATACAAAAAGTCGCAGGCATTGTTGTCGCTCTTTGATACAGCGTATGTTAGTAGTTCGCCAAGGCTCATATTTATATCCTGATCAGGAAAATCCTTTAGCATGGGGCTCCATGTATGTGTGTTCAACTTCTCTTTGGGTATATGAAATTTCTGGCCCAGGGTCAGTTTACCTTTATCTACCTCATGCAATATTGCGAGCCCAAGTGGAAATTTAAAAACGCTCTGCATAGGGTATTTGCTATTCCCATTTATTACAAAACCACCTTTGAAATCAACCCCGGCAATACCCACCCCTATCTTCCCACCCGAGGTGTCTATAATATACCTGATCCGCTTTTCTAAAGCAGTCTGTGGAGATTGTGCTACTAATATATTTGGCAAAAATAGTAATGCAACAACAACACTTTTGAACATCTTATTTCTCAGCATATCGCAAAATTAGGATGTCTTTGATTACATTGCTCACTTCTAGTGGCATGGATTTACCTGTATTTGTTTAAAACATATCATGCCCCTCAGGTCAGTTATCCTTTTATGCGCTATGCCGCTGCTATTACTAAGTTGCGGAGAACAACAAACTACCACAGACAATACGGATAAGGTAAAGGACACCACTATTACCATTCACTCCAAAACGCAGGAACGCCCCACATTGACATATCATGCAATATCTGTAAAGGATAGTGCGTTCGCACAGCTCAAGGCCACACTCGATAGCAACCAGATGCAAATTATCTATGCTATTAACCGCGTCGATAAAAAACACATCTCAAAGCTCGATACCATCATTGTCCCTGATAAAATGGCGGAGCTAATGCAATATTCGCCCTACCCCACATCACTACCCTTCTTAAAAGATGTGAACAAGATCATCTTTTTCTCATACCCTGCGGAGGCATTCGGCGCTTACGAGCATGGCAACCTGGTATTATGGGGACCAACAAACATGGGGCGTAAAAAAGACCCTACCCCTACCGGCCTCACTTATGCCAATTGGAAGAAAGAAGTAGATACAAGCTCGGTAAAAGATGAATGGATATTAAAGTGGAATGTAAACGTACTCAACAAAGATGGCGTAGGCTTTCATGAGTACGACCTCCCTGGTTATCCCGCTTCCCATTCCTGCCTTAGGCTGCAGGACAGCGATGCGCATTTTCTCTATAAATGGACTGACCAATGGATACTCATGGGTGCAGATAGTATCGTAGCCCACGGCACACCTATAATGATATTCGGTGTCTACCCGTTTGGCAGCCGCAGGCCATGGCGGGCATTGCTGCAAAACCCCAAGGCGATGGATATAACACCCGAAACCCTGGAACAACTTATACAGCCAGTCCTGCAAACCATCATTACCGAGCAGCAGAAGCTGAGTAATTCGTTAGCGACAAAGCAGACTGCAAAAAAATAACCCTACTATAATACGATTCTTTAAAAGCTTGCAATAAAATGCAAGCTTTTTTATATAACACCTTTTGCTATTACAAAAGTGTAGTATATTTACAATAACACACCCTATTGATCATGAGAAAAAATATACTTTTCATTCTTCTGCTATCCAGCGTATTTACGCATAATTGCGAGCTGTTCGCTCAAACTTTGCCATCCACTACAGAAGATAATTTCCTGCAAGGTCGTTTTTTAGAAATAGGCATACAAAGTAATGGCGCTTTTGGCGCTCATACATCGCCAGCAGGTTATCATCCACATACCGCCGCTACCGGATCAGGTACAGAGTTAGCAGAAGTGTATGATATAGGCCATGACGGATGGACAGTAGGAACACCTGCATTAACGGGAGATTATACATATCCAGGAGACCCTTTTGAAGGCTGGGAAATACAAGTAGGTACGGGCAGGGGGCAGGCGTTTTGCAGCGGAATCAGCACTGGTACTTATACAAATACTTCGGCATTTGGTTTGTATGGACACAATTATAGCTATGGAAGCATTACCGGCTCAGAGAGGTCTGAATGGATAGGTGGAGCTATGGATAGCGCGTTACGGATAAACATGGAAACACGGGTTGATACAAACGCATCATGGGTAGTGATGACAGTACGGTTGCATAACACAACAGACACAACAATCCATAATATTTATTATCTGAGAACTTGTGATCCTGATAACGACGAAACGCACTCAATCGATTTTGATACTGACAATAGCATAGTTTATCAAAATGATTCAGCACATAGAGTTTTAGTGTCATCTAAAGGGCAGCACCTGCACAATCACTTCGATCTTGGAACAAAAGATGCAAGAGCTAAAGGGTTTATTTATGAAGAAAATCCCATTTCTTTTTCGGCCAATCTGGGTAATGTCTATTCAGAAACTGCCGGCGGATTAGGATCAACACAGTATGCATTGGGCGGTGAACTTAATGGAGATTATGCCATTGGCCTCATCTTCAAAATTGACTCGATCGCACCCGGTGACAGTACTACCTTTTCTTATGCCTATATCTTTAACGACACATCAGGCATCGACAGTGCATTTATATCTCCATGCACAGGCGTACCGGTTACCGGCATATTCAATAGCTCTACACCTATGGCCTGTGCTACCACGCCGGTAATGCTCACAGATACAGGTGCTACATATGGGGCATCTTATCAGTGGCAGTCATCAGCTGACAGTGTTACGTGGAGTAACATTCCAGGGGCTACATCGTCTGTGGATAATTTTACGGGTATTGTAGCTACAACCTATTATCGCTGTATAGTTAGCTGCACGGTAGATAGTACAGCGTCGGCTGCTTCTAATGTGGTAAGGATAGATTATACTCCTTTATGTCCTTGCGTTATGGTAAGTGCCGGAATGCCTGTTGCCGCTACATATCTTGCATGCGCAATGGATTCAGTTATCATCAGCGACACTACTTCAGCTACGGCAGAATTATCCTTACAATGGCAGTCGTCACCTGACAGTGCTATATGGACGAACATTACAGGTGCTACATCTAATACGTTTACTAATACCGGCATGACCGCTACAACCTATTTCAGGCTGAAATTTAACTGTACGATATACTCCGACTCTATTATCTCACCTGCCATCAAGATAGTCTACAACGCTGCCTGCATTTGCTATGGCACACCGGCAGCCGGTGATGCTACAGCAAGTACAACTTATTGCGATGGCTGCACGCTTGCATTAGGCCTCGAAGGATCTACAACATCTGACAGCATTAGCTATCAATGGATGCGGTCTTTAGATGACATCACTTTTGAGTACATAGCTGGTACATCATCTACAGATACCATAACACCAGATGGCGCTTACTATTACCGATGTGCAGTTCAGTGTTTGACTTCTTACATCACATCTTACTCCACGCCGGTTTATGTGGGCTATGCCTATCACATTATAGCAGACAGTGTGGTGCTCGACCCTGATTCTTTATGCACAGACCCTGAATTTTATATAGAAGTAAACGGACGGTCTGACCTCCAGGTACAAACATGGTATGGTGACGGCACAAGCGATATAAACCCACTTGAATCAGACATGAGTACGTCTTATGCCTACATATCACATTACTATTCAAGCCCCGGCACATACACCATAAAGCAGGTAATTCTTAACGATTCTGCCGCACTGGATTCTGTAACTTATTCTTACGAATACCTGTATTGCAGAACGCTACCTGTAAAGCTCTATATGGACTTGAATAACGACTGCATACAGGAAGCAACAGAGCCATTTAACGGCATGCCTGTAAGTATCGCTATTGATTCTAACGGCATTGCTATTGATACAGTATCCGCAACCAGCGGGCTTTACTACAAAGCCTACGGTCTGCCCGGTACTGTTTATTCGTTTAGTGTCATTGATTCCGGCATGGCTGTTTCATGTCCCGCGTCAGGCATTATATATGACACCATTACTATACTTACAGACGATTATCCAGTTCAGTATTTCGGGCTCAGATGTGCCGATAGCGCTACATACGATCTCTCCGTTACCGATCTGATACCCGTCACCGGCACCCACGATCAGTGGGGTAACATCTATGCGTCAAACACCTCGTGCGAAGCTACAGATGCCGTTGTAACACTGCATTACAGCAGGCAATATAATGTGGACGAAGGTTCAGGCTACCTCGATGTATGGCCTACACCCGATGCTTATACCGATTCTACTATTACCTGGAATGTCCCTGATCTGTCTGCTACAACATCTCCTGTCGACCTATACTATGCTATATGGACAGACCCTATCAGTGGCACTTTAACACCCGGAGATACGATACTTACTTATGTCACTATCACGCCTACATCAGGCGATGTAGATACTACCAACAATCATGTAACTATCATCGACACGGTAAGAGCAAGTTGCGACCCTAACGAAATGTCTGTGTATCCCTCTGCTTGCTTACCTTCTACAGATACATTCACACAACTTCAGTACACTATCAACTTCGTGAACACGGGCAACGATACAGCGCACAATATCTATGTGATGGATACCCTCTCAAATAACATCGACCTGCGTAGCATTAAGCTTGTTACAGCATCAGCCGCTATGAACATCGCCGTATTTAATGATGGCACACACAACCTTGCCCGCTTCGACTTCCCGCACATTAATCTACTCGATAGTAGCCACCACAGCAAGTGCAGCGGTTCCGTTGTCTTCAACATAAATACCACAAATGCCCTACCCGATGGTGCTACTATATTCAACCATGCAGGCATATTCTTCGATGACAATGCAGTGGTAATGACCGATACGGTTAAGAACACAATTGGTTGCCCGGTGCTGAATGTTACAACGCTACATTCTAATGCACTAAGCATCTACCCTAACCCCGCCAGCACAGAGCTTACCATTACCAATACTGAGAAGATAATTAATGTTTCTATCACGGACCTTACGGGCAGAGAAGTGTACACACGCAACTATAACACCAATAAAGTCAACGTGAACATTGCCGGCATAGCCGCTGGTATATACTTTGTAAAAGTGAACAATAATGCTGTTAGGAAGTTTGTGAAAGAATAATACTGCGTCTTATAAAAAGTAGCCCTATCCTAAAAGATGGGGTTTACAATAAATGGCGCATCGCTATTCCTAATTCCTTATCTTTGTTTTAACTCAATAACTATATAACTATGTCATTACTTTCAGGCAGCAATAAAGCAGGTAAAAAAGCTACCACAAAGGGCGGCGCAAAAGGCGCAAAACCTGCGGCACAGGGCGCAAAATTCACCGCCAAGCCAGCTAACGTAGCTAAGAAAATGGTGAAGACAGGTGGCGCACGCGGCAGCTGATATACAAACGAAATTTTAACAAATAAAAAGCTCAGCAAGTTGCTGAGCTTTTTATTTGAATGGAGGTTACTATTTAATAGATGTAACCCACCTTTATCCCAAACTGCAGCAATAGATCTGTACCTAAATTATCGTTCCCGATCTTGTTGATACAGGTCATTCCTATACCTAGTTCCGAACCGATATATAAGTGTCCTGCAGTGCGTATGTTTATCGAGTTATTTACCAATACTCCGGCCTCTGTCTTCGTTCTGAATTTTTGTTGTGCATCAACGCCTTCTGTGGCACCCATGTAACAATTACAATTGCTCTCACCTCTCCCGGCTAACAGCGACGGGCCTATGGCGTAAGTAAGTTTATGCCCCGTGCCCGCCGGATAATATTTTATACCAGGGTATGCATAAACCATGCGCGTCCTCACAGTGGCATCACAAGGATCGCTTTTACCAAATGAATATGCCACAGGTATATAAAGGCTGAATTTGCTCTGCGCGCCCAGCAGATGTTCATATTGCAATCCAAAACCGGTAGCGGTATTTTCGGACGCCTGGATAGGCGATACGGAAATAATGTTTCGAAGATTACCTGTGGTTTGCGCACCTGCGGCAAAGCCAAAAAGGATAAGTAAGACAGACAGTGTTTGCTTCATAGAATTGTTTGGAGCTATAACGTAAAAGTGATAAACAATATTATTCATGTCAATTATCCGACCTCAAATAAGGCACGAATCTCCTTGCTTATTTCACTTGAATATTAAAATGTACGTATCACTTTGCTATTACCAATTCCATATTGTATGCCACAAAAAAACCCGCTCTATGAGCGGGTTTTCAAATTATATTGTATAGTGACTATATTTCTTTCCCTTGTTCGTGGCGATATTGGTTCCAGCCTTTATCGTCATAGCTTGTAAATGTTACGCAGATATGGCCCAATAATCCCAGTCCCCATCCTGCTGTTATCCAGGCCGGCCATGGGTATGCCCATCCTCTTACACCTTTATCATAAGTCATCCACATTATGGTCACGCCTATAGCGAAGATAACCATGTGCAATGCTAATATAGATTTTTGGCGTCCGGTTGGTTTTATTTTTGTAGGCATTGACTGCTTGTTTTTTAATTTCAGGCAAATATAATGCGAGTTGCGGGAAAATAAAAGTGTTAATAAATTCCTTCTTTTCTTATCTCAGGAATGGTTCTTTAAACCTTCTCTCCAAAATAACATCAAATACCCAAATATATTATTATGAAAATCGCAAAAAAAATATTTATAGCATTAATGATCACCGCAAGCTTTGCTTCCTGCATTGTAGTGGCACCACATCACCGTCATCATCACTGGCACCACTATTGAATCATTGCCGTTGTAGCACCTGATATCTTACCATTTACCTCATTTTGAGTGTAGGCTATTATACTGCACTCTTTAGCAGTAATATCACCGGGAAGGATAAGGTCTACAGTGCCACCGGCAACCAATTTCACGGTCTTGAAATCCCTGACCACATTTACATGTTGTAAGGTGCGGCCTTCATTTTCGCCGCGCTTTACACTTGTTTGTGCATTTTTCTGTACCAGTGCTATCTGCAACACTTCATCCTTTTTACCGGAGCTGGCACCATACACCACCGTTATTATATTACCTGTAGCGCTTGCGTTTACACTTACGGTTTGTGTTGCCGGCATTGCCCTCCCTGCAGATACTGCATCATATAGCTTGTCTTTTTGTGAGCCTATCATTTCCATGTTTCCATTAACTATTGCCTGTGGCGTATAAGTACTGTTAAGGCGCATCCTGGCAGCATAATCCTGTTGCCTTTTTGTATAATCCTTACTGCTATACATATCCTTCCACCCCAGATAGTTCCAGTAATCCACATGAAATTCCAGCACATATACATTTGCCTTATGATCGTTATTCAGTTCCTCAAGCACTTTTTCAGCAGCCGGACAACTACTACAACCCTCTGATGTAAATAGCTCCACAACCGCTATCCCGGTTGCATTTTGGAGCTTTTTAGGATCGGGCTTTTTGCTGTAACATGCGGTGGCCAATATCAGGCAACACAACATACCGGTATAAACTATCTTACTGTTCATTATTGTTGGTTTGTTATATATACGGGTACATAAGATATTCAGTTGCGTAAGCTCTATTAAATTAAGCTATTAGTACTATATTTACCCCTTAATTTATATCCTTTAACGTTACCTTACCACAATTCGGAACCACTTTTGGATATAGTATAGTATTCATTTAATTTAAACTGTTCAATATGTACAGGTTTTATAAACAGGCGTTAAGCACAGTAGCGTGCAGCCTGTTGTTAGTTGCAGCAACTCCTTATCAGCAGGCACAGGCGCAATCGCAAGTAGAGCAGGCACAGGTGCCGATGCAGCCGCAACCGCAGGGCGCTGATGATGCGTATGTATCTTACCAGGATTTTTATCAGGACCTTGCGCCTTATGGCCAGTGGGTAGATGATCCTCAATATGGTTATGTATGGACGCCAAATGTAAATAGCGACTTCCGCCCGTATTACACAAACGGTCATTGGGTAATGACACAGTATGGTAATACATGGGCTTCAGACTTTGCATGGGGTTGGGCGCCGTTTCACTATGGTCGCTGGACATACGACGACTATTATGGCTGGGTATGGATACCCGGCAGCGAATGGGGGCCTGCATGGGTTAGCTGGCGCTATGGCGAGGGCAACTATGGCTGGGCACCGCTTGGTCCGGGTTATGCATTCAATTCTGTATATGGCGATTATAGCTGCCCTGCAGACTGGTGGGTTTTTATACCGCAGCAATATATATATACCGGTAACTACTACCACTACTGGTATGGCCCGCGTAACAACCAGACCATTATTAATAACACTACGGTCATCAATAATACCTACGAAAATAATCATATAACGTATGTTGCAGGCCCGCGTGCTAATCAAATTGAAGCTGTTACACATCAACCGGTAAAGGTGTATCACCTTGCCAACAGCAGCTCAAACACAAACACCCGTGTGCATAACGATGTAGTAAAGATGTATCGCCCTATGGAGGTGAAAGCAGTAGCAGACAATGGTCCTAAACCTACGCCGCCTAACGTGATCCGCGCTCCGCAGCCTATACGCACGCCGACAGAGATATCATCTCATTCGGGAGCTGCGCCTACATTTAAATCAGATGCTCCGCGTAATAATACTCCCCCTGCAACCGCACCAGGCACTACACATTATAATAACGAACCAGCAAAGACCACACCGACAGAAAATGGGAACCGTCCTTATCAGTGGGATGTAAACAGGCCACAGCCACAGCATACCCAACCTGTACAGCAGGAGCAGCCACGCCAGCAACCAGCACCACAGCGCGCACCACAACCGGTACGCCAGCAGGCAGCGCCACAGCCGATGCGCTCAGCGCCCGCACCGCAACCAATGCGTTCTGCACCTGCGCCGCAGCCAATGCGCTCAGCGCCTGCACCCGCTCCTCGCCAAGCAGGCGGTGGCGGCAGAAGATAAAAAGCCAATCAATAATACTATTAAAATACAAACGCCTCATTTCTGAGGCGTTTGTATTTTGTATCAATGTCTGAATGAGAAAGTTCTTTAGAATTTCGGAGGATCAGAGGCCTATTGCGTAGCTACATTAAAGCTGCCAGCTGTAACCGTTATGCTGTCTGCAATAAAGTTGTAGGTGCCTATAATAGCATAAGGAGTATCGCTCACAACCACTATCTGCCCTGATGAGGCAAAATGGCGGTTGGTTTTATTATAATAGGCGGCTGTATTGATCGGTGGGTCAATATTATAGGTATTAGGCCCCGTAAAGTTGCTGATATAGAGCAGGATGGTCGATGTATCGCCCCCACTCTTGCGAGTTGCGGTTATCATCAGGTTTACCACACCGCTGTCATTGGTAGAGGTTTGTACAGTATAACCCAAGGCGGAATCCGTTTGCCATGCGCCGCCATTTACAGTAGCAGCCATAGATACCAGGCTATCATTAGAGACAGGTTGTACGCTATGGGTAGCAGGATAACCGCTTTTTTTACCGCACGCAGCCATAAGCATATACAACGACAAACCAATAAATACAGGAAAACGTTTCATGAATCTGTTTTACTCCATGAAGTTAACGGATAAGGAGGGTTACTTATTATAAACCACCGTTAAAACCGAGAACGAAGACTACGGTATCGAAACATTAAACGCGCCGGAAGTCATTTTTAATGAATCCTGCGTATCATAAGTGAATGAACCGATAATACTGTTAGATGTAATGCTGGTGATGGTGATGACACCACCTATAGCGTTGCTGGTAAAACCGTTGTGGATATATTGCGCCTGCGCCTCATTTTTCACAACAGAGAAGATACCTGTCTGCCCCTTATATTTAAGAATGCTAAGTATCATTTTCTCTCCGGTAGATGGTAAGTAACCTGATATATCGAGTTTGGTAGCTGTATCTGTTACTTGGCCTTTTGTAGTAGAAGGCGTAACGATAGCGGCGCTGAAATGGCTGCTATCTATAAGCACGGTCATAGAATGCTGCGTATTTACTACAGATGATTTGTTACATGCTGTAAAAAGGGCATAGCAGCCTAAAACAGTAACTATGGATAGAAGCGCTTTTTTCATAAACGATATTTGCGCTAAGATAATAAATTTTACGATCAAATCAACTGCAGTTTTACCTCATTCGCATCAGCATCTTTAACCTTATCTTATGCTTAGTAATATATTAATAGCGTTTTTACCCTTTAAAAAGCTTACCTTCGCAGCTAATTATATAAAAGTTCTTAATAGATGAATTCTTTTTCTGACTTCTCCATGAGGGAAGAATTGACCCGTGCGATATCTGACATGGGATTTGAAACACCTACACCTATCCAAGCCAAAGTAATACCTCAACTCTTAGCAGACCCGATAGATATCATAGGCCTGGCACAGACAGGAACCGGCAAAACTGCCGCCTACGGGCTTCCTTTGCTCAACCATGTGGATCTTACCAAAAAGCACGTACAGTGCCTGGTACTGAGCCCTACCCGTGAGCTGTGCATGCAGATACAGGAGGAAATGACCAAGTATGGCCAGCATATGCGTGGCCTGCGCGTTACCGCCGTATACGGTGGTGTACCCATCAGCGGCCAGATACGTGATGTACGTTCTAACCCACAGGTAATAGTTGCCACCCCCGGCCGTCTTATAGATTTGCTGGAGCGTAAAGCACTGTTTCTCGACGAACTGAAGTTCGTTGTACTCGATGAGGCCGATGAGATGCTGAACATGGGATTCCGTGAGGATATCGACTTTATCCTGAAAAGTACCCCAGCCCGCGAGCACACATGGCTTTTTTCTGCAACCATGAGCAACGATGTACGTAACATCGCTAAGCGCTTTATGAAAGACTGGAAAGAGTTTTCTGTGGCTACCGCAAATGCAACCAACGAAAACATCGATCACCAATATTACGTGGCTAACCACCACAACCGCTTTGAAACACTACGCCGCCTGCTCGATTTTACACCCGGTATATATGGTATCATATTTACCCGTACCAAGCAGGATGCACAGGACGTATCTGAAAAACTAATGAAGATGGGCTACCCGACCAGCCCGCTGCATGGCGATATGGACCAGAAAATGCGTACCAAAGTGCTGGAACGCTTCAAGGCAAAACAACTGCAGTGCATTGTAGCTACAGATGTGGCTGCGCGTGGTATAGATGTGAACGACATTACCCACGTTATCAACTACGAGTTGCCCGATGACCCTGAAGTATATACCCACCGTAGCGGACGTACTGCCCGCGCAGGTAAGTCAGGTATCTGTATGTCTATCGTTTCTCCTAAGCAGATATCTAATATCCGCCAGATAGAGCGCCTGGTAAAACAAAAGTTCCACAAGAGCGATATACCTGATGGTGCTGAAGTAGTGCGTAAGCGCCTGTTCTTCTACATGGAGCAGATAGCTACCGCACAGCCTGCTGCTGATTTTGCAAAGCTGTATCACGAATCCATGCATGAGCAGTTTGCTGATGTAGATAAGGACGAACTGATACGCAAGCTGATATGGCTGCAACTGAAAGACACTATGGACGCTTACCAGAACGCCGACGACCTGAATGCAGGCTTCGAAAGCCGTGGTAGTGACCGTGGCGACAGAAGCGAACGTACAGGTAAGGGTGGTGATAGGTTTGTACGCTTATTCATCAACCTGGGTGAAAAGGACGGACTAAACACGCAAAAACTGATACAGTTCCTCACAGAATCTACCGATGTAGAACACAACATGATAGAAAGGGTGACCGTAAGGGAGCTTAGCAGCTTCTTTAACGTACCATCTGATGCGGCCGAGTACATTATGGAGCACGTATCTGCCAAGAAATACAAGACCCGCAAGATAAAGATGGAGATCGCAGAACAGCGCGACCGTCCGGGAGGCGGAGGCGGTGGATCAAGGCAGTCGGGCGGTGGCAGATTTTCGAGAGAAGAAGCACCGGGCGGCCGTGGACGCGGGGGTTCACAGAAGTTTAACAAGAGATATTAATATTTTATGTTACCCGTTCCTTGGTTTTTCGAGGCGGGTAACATATATTTGTAATAAATCAACATGAGTATGAGGAGAGCAATAGTTACTTTACTGATATTATTTATGGGGTTAGGTGCTTATGCGCAAAGTGCGGATAAGGCTGTTACGGTTAAGGACAAGAAGGGCGTTGCCAGTTATTATGGCAAGAAATTCGAAGGCCGAAAAACCGCTACCGGCGAGACATTCACTAACAAAAAGTATACTGCAGCATCTAACAAGCTAAGCCTTGGCACTTACGTAAAGGTTACGAACCTGGAGAATGGCAATGTGGTTTATGTGCGCATCAACGATCGTATGGCCATGAGTAACAAACGCCTCATAGACCTGGCATCTGTAGCCGCTGAAAAGCTAGACTTTAAGGATGACGGTGTAGCAAAGGTAAAGGTGGAAAAAGTTTCGGAAGCAGAAGGTGCTACAGCCATCTTTGCTCAAAAAGAATTGATACCACAACCTGCTAAGAACGAATTGTAATACTTATTACATAATTTATTTAGATCCGCAGATAGCCTCTGCGGATTTTTTGTGTTGTATATAACCATGCGCGCCATCTTTTCGAGGAACGGAGTAATCATAAAGTGGTTATACCGGCAGTGGGTCTTTTTAGTGCTTGCTTATGGTATCTTTTTTACCAAAAGCCGCTCGCATACGGTCTGGCTTAATACTTCTGCATTCCTTTTCCCATAGCTTACGGTCATTGATCGATCAAAAGGTTCAATAGACTTTATTTTCATTTTAGTGCCCAGTTTCATCTCGCGGGCGTTCAGGAATTTTAAAAACTCAGTTGATGTATTAATGACCGCTGAAAGTTTTACGGTTTCACCCGCAATGGATGTTGAAAGCTTATTGTAGTTTATCCATGTAATTTTCCCGTTCTTGTCGGGGATAGGAGACCCATGCGGATCAACAGTAGGGAAGTCGAGCAATTGATCCATTTTTTCAAAAAAATCCACCGACTGAATGTGCTCTAACTGCTCTGCTATCTCGTGTACATTCTCCCAACCAAAGCCCATTTTTTCCACCAGGAACATCTCCGTAAGCCGGTGCTTCCTGATGATGAGCCCCGCCTCTTTTTTCCCTTTCTCTGTAAGCCTCAGTGGTTTATAGCGCTCATAAAATACCAGTTTCTTTTCCGCCAGCTTTTTCATCATGCTCGTAACCGTAGGCATTTTTATATCCAGACGCTTAGAAAGATCGTTCACATTCACATCCCCTGTTTCGCCCGAAAGGCTGAATAACGCCTTTAAATAATTTTCCTCGGTCAGTGAAATCATAAGAAAAGTGTCATTAGTCCTCAAATTTAATCAAAATATTCTCAAAATAAATTTGTTAGACTAGTCTAACTTAATAGTTTTGCAATGCAAATAAACGAATTAACCATGATACAAAAATATTTCCTCATAATAATAACGCTACTTACATACTTAGATACTACACACGCTCAAACGCACATGGTAAGCGGTAGGGTAAGCTGCGAGAACAAGCCATTACCTAATGCTACGGTAATAGTGCGTGGTACTACACTGGGTGCCACAACATCCGACGCGGGTAGTTATATGATCAACGGTATTAACTCCGATACTTGCGAATTGATCGTATTTGCCATTGGGTTTGCTCCAACGTCACTATTCATAACATTTACCAACAGCAACGCTATAGCAAACATAGCCATAGAGCAAAAATCATCAGAACTGGAGCAGGTAGTAGTAACTGGCGTTTCAAAAGCAACAGGGGTACGGGAAAATCCATTAGCTATGGAGCTAATATCGTTGAAACAAATAGAACATTCATCAGAGCCAAATGTAATAGATGCAATAGCGATGAATGCGCCAGGCTTTACAGCAGTAAAAACCGGCCCTAATGTTTCGAAACCATTTATAAACGGACTTGGCTACAACCGCGTGCTTACCCTCTACGATGGCATGCGGGTGGAAACACAGCAGTGGGGCGATGAACACGGCGTGCCGCTGGATGACTACCTGATAGAAAGGGCTGAAGTGATAAAGGGCCCCGCAAGCCTCATGTACGGATCAGATGCTATAGCCGGTGTGCTGAGCCTGTTCCCCGCGCACCCACACGATACCGATAGGCTGATACATGGAAAACTTACGTCGGAATACCAGACAAATAACGGACTTATTGGGAATGCATTGCAGCTATCATATGCAAATGCTCACTGGGCATGGGCATTGCATGGCTCAGAGCGACTTGCCAGAAATTATACGGATAAGATAGATGAGCGTGTATATAATACCGGGTTCAAAACAGCTAATGCTTCGGGTTTTATGGGCTATCAATGTGATAAAGGGTATACACATCTTAGCTTTACGCTGTATGATAACCGACAAGGGATACCGGATGGTAGCCGTGACTCGCTAACAAGAAAATTTACCTATCAGCAATATGAGATTGCCGGAGAAAATACGCTACAGCCCGCGGTAGATGATATAAAAAACAGGCCCCAGGTATCAAATGCTATTCTAAACGCTTATTCCTTAAGCCCGCTGTCGCAACGCATACAGGATTACAGGCTATATACCGATAACAATTACACGCTGGGGCAAGGCACTGTTAACGCGTCGGCAGGCATTGAGCAAAATATACGCAGAGAGTATGACCATCCCACTGACCCAGGGCAGGCAGGTGAATACATAATATTAAACACACTGAACTATGGCCTTAGATATAACGCTCCCACGTTTCTGAATGTAGAGCCATCTGTGGGCATAAATGGCATGTACCAGCAAAATACTAACGGGGCTGCTACAGACTTCCCCATACCTACATATCACCTCTTTGACATAGGCGGGTATGTATATGGAAAATGGAAAAAGAAAAGATGGGTCATAGCCGGGGGTATACGCTATGACCGCCGCACCGAAGAAGGTGATGGCTTGTATATAAGTGCTAACCCTGTCACTGGCTTTTTTAGAGCGGTAATAGGTAACGATACCGTGGGTGCTGTAAGACAGTTCACGCCTTTTAAATTAGATTTTGAGGGGGTTACCGGTAGCATTGGCCTCACATACAAAATAAATAATCAGCTAAGTATAAAAGGAAACATAGGCAGAGGATACCGTGCGCCAAATATCACCGAAATAGCATCGAACGGACTGGATCCCGGCGCACATATCGTTTACCAGGGCAATCTTGATTTTAAACCTGAATTTAGCCTCCAGGAAGATATAGGAATCAGTGGTTCCTATCCTGATATTTCTTTAGGTATGATCGCCTTCAATAACTACATACAAAATTATATTTATGAAGATCAGAAGGTAGATGCGCAAGGCAACCCCGTGGTAATAGTGCCGGGCAATAAAACTTTCCAATACCAACAGACCAATGCTATATTATATGGAATGGATATTACATTAAATATTCATCCGCAGATATTGGACGGTTTTTATTTCAACAATGCGGCATCGTTTGTTTATGGTTATAATCTGAACCCCAAATACAGAGGCACAGGTGTGGGCGGCGAATATTTGCCGTTCACCCCACCGCCAAGGTTACTTAGCAGTATATGTTACGATATACCTTTAGAACAGGGCAGCGTGCGGCTCATTGGCATAAAAGCAGGCAGCGACCTTAACCTGGCACAAAACAGGTATTTGGGTTTGTATAAAACAGAAACACCTACACCCGCCTATATTGTATGCGATGCATCTGTTAATACTGAAATTAAATATTTTGTGAACAAAACGCTGAAGCTACAGGTAGCTGTTAATAATGTGCTAAACACGGCATATCAGTCGCATCTAAGCAGGCTACAGTACTTTGAATATTATACCTCATCGCCAAACGGCCATTACGGCATCTACAATATGGGGCGAAATATTGTTTTCAAATTGATCGTTCCATTCTAAGATATCTCCGCTACGCTGCAATATGACGGGTTTGATGAGACTGAGTGGTGGTGAGGTGAACGTTGCGATGTATTGTCGGGTATCTGTTCTTCAGCAAATACCCGACAAAGAGATAATTACTCACCAATGTTAATGGCCCAATTGCTGCCTGTATAGATACAAACGATTTCGCCAATCCAATCTATTCCACTAACTAAATTAGTTCCACTAGCATATGTTGAAGTTGAAAGTGCGCTTGTTGTAAATCCCGCTGCTGAAAGATGTACCGTACAACTACTTATACTTAAGCTGGATAATAATATTGTGATAGTTGACCCTGCTGCAAGACTAGTTGTTGAAGGCAGGTTAACAGTAATGCTGTTTGCATTTATTATATAGGCCTTACTCGCTACAGCACTTACGGGGCCACTTGTAATAACAGAGTAGCTGATTGACGTAGGTATATTTAAAGTGCCGCTGCTAAACGTAGCTGCGCCTGCACCCGTTGTAGTTAATGCTATCGGTGCCTGGTAATCTGTGCCTGCTACTCCTTGTGATACATTACCACTTCCATCTGCCTTTAACAATCCAGTTACAGAGCCTGCGCCACCTCTCCCTGAAGCCAATGTGCCGCTCGATATGTTCGAGGCATTTAAAGAAGTTAATGCTGCACCGTTACCTGATGCTATTGTACCTAAAGCGGGTGATAACAAAGTTGGAGAAGAAGCTAAAACCACACTACCACTTCCGGTTTTACTTGCGGCAGACCCAATAGCTGCAACAATATCATTACCTGATGTAGTACTATTAGCAATAGAAGCTACACCAGATGATGTCAAAGAAATATCGCCGGATACAGACTGGTAAGCCGGAGAAAACGGTGATGAACCGGTGAGCAAAATCTGTCCTGCTGCGGATCCGTTAGGTAGTCCAGATGCAGAAGCCCAGGTGCCGTCGCCCCTCCAGAAAGTAGATGATGACGCGCTTGTGCCGCTATTTAAATTATTTACGGACAGGTTACCTGTAATATTGGCTGCAGGTATGTTTGTTAAGTTACTGGCATTTCCAGATGCAATTGTACCTAAATTTGGCGTAACTAAAGTTGGGGACGTAGATAATACTATGTTACCGCTCCCCGTAGTACTATTTCCCTGTGTGGTGACATTAGATAATGCATTCAGCGATATCCAGGCATGGCTGGTAGGCGTGCCGCTGTTATAATAAAATCCTGCTGTTCCATCGGTCTGGAATACCAGCAATCCTGTAGCCGGAGAACTGATACTTATACGTTGTGCTGCCGTCATACGTGGCACGAGCATGCCCTGTGTAGTAGAGGCTATATCGAGCATCGCTGAGCTATCGGCAGGGCTGCCGGATGTGTTGACAGATAAACCTTGTGCACCTGCAAGAATTGGGCTGCAAAAGATAGCAGTGGCCATTAATGCTATGTATATTTTTTTCATAATTAATTATTTAATGCTTTTGTAAATGTATGGTGAAAAATATGCTTTTTTTAAAAATTCTGATTATCTGGCTACTTTTTATTAGCATTAATCAGCAAAATTTTTGGAAATGGTGTGAGTAATATCCTTTCAGGATGACAAGCAGCAGATGTCTAAGCTTCACAGTAATATGGCTGTTGATCGATGTATAAGTATTACTTTAGTAGTTGCGATATAACCATTGATAGCATTGGATTTGCTATTGACATTTATCGCAGCATATAATTACCATAATGTACCAGGGCATATACATAGCTGACATAAATAATAAAGGACGAGGTGTTTTTACACGCAAGGCGATAAATGCTGATACAGTATTAGAAACATCACCTGTGATAGTGATGAGCGATGCAGACAGACAGCTACTTGATAAAACCCTGCTACACGACTACATCTTTGAATGGCAACCTGAAGGAGAGAAAATGTGCTGCATGGCGCTGGGGTGGGTGCCTATTTACAACCACTCGTACCGCAGCAACTGCGAATACTTTATGAACTACGACGAGCAGACGATGTTCATTAAAACGGTGCGCGATATAAAGGCAGGTGAAGAACTGACAATAAATTATAACGGCACATGGAACGATAAAGCAAAAGTGTGGTTTGACGTAGTATAACGCCACCTAACGACTCTTGAAATACCCCCTGGTGTCCCTGATCTTTTTCAGGGGCATTTTTATTTGAAAATGAGCAGTAGTGTACCGCCAATAATGAGCGCTGCGCCAGCGCCCTCCTGCCAGGTAAGCTTTTCGTGTAGGAAGATAACAGAGATGATGATGGCGATGGCAACGCTGAGCTTATCGATAGGCGCTACTTTAGATACTTCACCCGCCTGCAATGCACGAAAGTAAAAAAGCCACGATAACCCGGTAGCCACACCCGATAGTATAAGGAATATCCAGTTAGTGCGTGTGAGGTTGTTAATGCCATTGAGCTTACCTCTTGCCAATACAATACCCCATGCAAGCACTATAATGACTATAGTGCGTATGGCGGTAGCAAGATCGGAATCGACACCCTTAATGCCTATTTTGGCCAGCACAGCGACAAGCGCTGCAAAGAATGCTGATAACAATGCGTACATCCACCACATAGTAAAATTGTTTTTTGCTATACAAATGTTACGTAAATTTTGTGATATTGGTTAACACCACCATTCTTATAACATAATATCTTTGTAACTAAACACCACTAATGAATACCCCTTTTAGCCACGAGCACGCAGCGGAAATCTGCGAAGATTTTGAAGACCTGATAGATACGGAATATAAGATGGGTACTAATACCTACGATATAGATGCGGTGGTTATTTCTCCTTTTTCAGAAACGGATAAAATAATGTTTATAGAACGTTTTCTAAGTTATAAGAATCACGAGCAGGCTATAAAAGTATTTAATGTAGAACGGTTTGATGTGCTGGTAATAGCCCACGATATAGAAACAGGTGCGCATACAGCTACCGATATACGCACCTACGCAAAAGAGAACGGTATCATCTATTCATTTGATGAGATGAAAGATCATTAAAGACGTCCGCTACTTGGCAACGGCTATCTTTACTTTTTTACCCTTTATCTTCTCGTTCTCTACAAGGTGCAGCGCATGATGCGCGCGCGATTTGCGTATGGCAACAAAAGAAAAGAAGTCTTTCACATCTATGATGCCTATGTCTTCCTTCTTCAGTTCTCCCTTCTTTGCAAGAAAACCTACAATATCTATTTTATTTACTTTATCCTTTTTACCAGCGGCTATAAAGAGCGTTATCCACTTTGGCGCGTCTGGTATATGTGCTTCTTCTGGCAGTGTTATTTCTTCCGGCTCATCTGTAATATATTCCGGTAGTTTCTCCTCAGGCGATAAGATAAGTATCGCTGTGCCGCTGTTATCCATACGCGCGGTACGGCCATTGCGGTGTGTAAATGAATCTTCGGTTAGTGGCAGATGATAATGGATTATATACCTGATGTTGCGGATATCAAGGCCACGCGCTGCAAGGTCTGTAGTTACCAGCACATCTACACTGCCGTTCTTGAACTTACAAAGCGCTGTATCGCGCTGCTGCTGCTCCATACCACCGTGGTAGAAAGTGTTAATAATGCCTTTCTGCATAAGTATATTGCTGGTACGCTCTACAGATTCACGATGATTGCAGAATACGATGCTTGAGCGGCTACCCAGATAGCAGATGAGCCGGAACAGCGTCTCGCCCTTATCGTTCTCATCTGAATGAACTACCTGTATGGCCAGTTTTGTTTCATCTACTTCACCACCAAGGAAATTTAATCTGGCCGGCTCGCTAAGTCCCACAAATTCCGGTATCTCTACCGCTTCAGTTGCAGACGTAAGCATGCGCCTGTTGATAGCGGGTAGCGACTTTACGATAAACGATACCTCCTCTTCAAAACCGAGCTCTAATGATTTATCGAACTCATCGAGTACTAAAGAAGTGATGGTAGCGCAGTTGATATTGTTTCTGCGGATATGGTCGGCAAGGCGGCCGGGCGTACCAACGATGACAGCAGGCGCCTCTATAAGATTGTTCTCTTCTGTTTCTCGCAAATGGCCACCATAGCAGCAGGTGATCTTTATTCCCGTACCCATGGAGCGAAAAACACCTTCTATTTGTAAAGCAAGCTCACGCGATGGTACTATTATCAGCGCCTGTGTTTCTCTTTTCGTTGCATCTATGCGCTGTACAAGCGGCAACAGAAAGGCAAGTGTTTTACCCGTACCCGTAGCAGATAAGAGTATTACATCGTCATGCTCACGGCCGGCTGTAATGGCTGCCTCCTGCATTTCGTTGAGGGCGGCTATATTTAAGTTGGAAAGTATTGTCTCGGTAGAATATGTCTGTTGCATTGCCGCAAAAGTACGCTTTTTGTAAGGGAGGCGTTTTATGGCTGTATTTGCTTGTCTTCCTGCTGTGTATAACGCTTGTATAATACAATTATGTACCATGCCACAAATGCGCTGAGCATCATACCCAGCGCTATACACAAAGGCTTTACACCCTCGGGAGTGTGCATGACCACATGTATAAGTGCAGCGAGAAATACCGCTGTGGGCAGTAGTAAAATAAGACATAGCCCTACTGTGCCCAGGGGTATACGAAATGGCCTATCCATCTGCGGGTGTTTTATCCTCAGTACGATGAGGCTCACAAATTCGAGGAACAAGCCACTGAAATAGATAGATATATCTATAATTAGCAATTCGCCAAAAGTGAGCCATGTAAGGCAGCTAACGACCACAGCACAAAGAATAATAGAGAAATGCGGTGTATTGAACTTAGGGTGTAGTTTGATAAGAACAGAAGGCAACAGCTTATCATCGGCCATGGCCTTTGGTATGCGCGATACTGACAGCAGCACTGCTGTAAACAATCCCAGCGAGCTGATCATGCCACCTACGGCTATCGTTACACCCAGCCAACTGCCACCTACCAGTGTGCCTAGTGCAGGAAAACCACTATCGCGCAATACGGCAGGCGCTATACCCGACCTGTTTGCCATATACATAGTACCGAAGTAGAGCGCCACGATGCACACAAAAGCCAGGCAGATGGCCTTTATATATGATTTACCGGGTTTATTTACTTCATTGGCATAAGTGGTCACATTATCCCACCCTATAAAATTCCACATGATGATAAATAGCGCCATACCGAAATATGGCGGATGTGTAGCTGCCGGGATCACTACTGCAGGGGCGTGGCCAAAAGCATGCGTAAACAATATGAGAAACGGTACCAATACAATTCCAGTAAGTATTACTGAGACCCTGCCTATTGGCACGATACCCAATATATTGAGTAATGCCCCACCCCAGATGATACACAAGCTTATGATAAGCTTATAAGCGACTATCTGTGGAAAGAATATGGCAGTGTATGTAATAAATAACTGCGGATATATACCGAGGTCTACAAAAGTGTAAAGCCATGTCCACCACCCTTCAAAGAAAGCCCATTTAAGTCCAATCGCTTTTTTTACCCATTGGTAATAGCCTCCTGTTTCAGGCATCATACTATTGAGCTCCATAACGGTAAGGATAGTGGGTATATCCCACAATACGGGTGTTACCAGCAGCATAATAAGCCCGTATTTGCCACCTACATAGTCGAGCAACGGCTCAAGCCCGTATGGCCCACCCGAAACCGTAAGGAATATCACCGCGGCAAGCGATAAAACCTTTAGCTTTTTTGATGTGACGGGTACGCTCATAAGCTGTAAAAATAACAGGTTAGCTTTACAATCAACACGATAAACTTATTTTATAATGGCACTATTCTTTTGCAGACAGTAAAAACAAAACTACCATGGAAGAAAAACATAACAATGCCACCCATAACAGACCTGAAGGTGCACGCGCAATAGACGCAGCATCTATGCAGATAGACCTTCCAACATTTATAAAGGAGATAAAGCATGAGGACTCGTGGAAAAAGAACGACCGCAATGCCATTACGGTATTAAAGACGGGCCATATAACCCTTGTACTTGGCGGCATGCATAAAGGTGCACGCATAGACAAGCAGCATACAGATGGCCTGATAACAATACAGATATTAGAAGGCTGCTTAGACATTTACACATCCTCCTTAATCACCTTTACAAAAGGGCAAATAGCTGTGATACATGAGGGGCAGGGCTACGATATAGTCGCGAAGGAAGAAACCATATACCTGCTTACCACGCATCATCTAAAAGGTTAACATCCGCAACAATAAATAACAACGCCATTGCAACTGATGCAATGGCGTTGTTCTATTATAAAATGTTTACTATTCAGTCTTTGCAAACACGCCTACTAGCTCGCCGGTGCCTACAATATGGCCTTCCATAGCGTGTTCCAGCGCCGCTTTGTCTGTTGATGCAGGCAATGTGAGCCTTGTATCTAATGCATATACTGTAAAATGATAATGATGATCACCGGAACCCACGGGAGGGCATGCAGCCGCAAAACCAACATGGCCTGCGCCATTAGTACCCTGATCGCCGCCTGTCATGCCTTCTTGTATAACACCATCCGTACTCAGATTCCATGCTACCCAGTGTGTGAAGCCACCTGCTACAGGCGCATCAGGATCTTGTGCTATAACAGCGAGCGACCTTGCTGCTGCAGGAATATCTGTAACTAGAAGCGGTGGGTTAATTCCTGCACCATCGCATGAATATTTTGCTGACAAATTACCGTTGGGAATACCATTGCTGGATATTGTAAGATGACTGCCCGATGTAAACGCACTGGCAACGGTAATAACTGTAGCTGATAATAGTAGGTTTAGATAACGCATAAAAATGATTTTTTTAAAATTACGAAAAAAACATGCCTGATGATACTAAAATATGAAATGTTTGGCAAAAGCATTCCTTTTTGCAAGGTAAAAAGAGCCTGACACAAAGAAAAGATTAACCGCGCCAAACCTTTTCTATCAATTTTATGTCTGTTAATTAAAACAAGCCTTCATGAAAATTTTTTTTAGGGTCATTATCTTTCTACTCTTATCTAATGTTACGGCAAAGGCGCAGCAATGGTCTTTTGCAACCGGCGACAGCGCTGACACAAGTAGTACACGCCCGCAAAATGTGGTAGCTGCGAGCAGGGATGCCGTAATGTGGGGCAATTTTGTGAACCCAAAAATGCCATGGGCGCCCGGTTTTGTAGGTGATTACAAGATGACCGAGTATGATACTGCAGGTGTAACGGGCAACAGCATCAATATAACCGGTAAGGTGTACCTCTTTAATGCACAGTGCGATGATGCAGGTAATTATTATGTAACCGGCTATTATTACGATACTATAAAATTCCCCGGCGGCTTTCAAGAAACGCGTCTTAGCGGAGGTGATTCACCTGAATATTTTGTTTTCCGGCTTGATAAGGGTACGCTTGCGCTCAACTGGTTTAAGTTCGTTGGTATTGATTTTTCCACAACCGCCAACAACTTCACTATAAAAAACGGTGGGCTATACATATTCGTTGATTCAGGCGGGCTCGCAAACAATTTGTACCGATACGACCTGGCTACAGGCGATCGTAACCTGGTACTTACACAATCTGCAGATGGACATGTTACCTCCGTGCAACTGGATGACAATAACAATATCTATGTAGCAGGCAGCCCAACAAATACCGGCGCTGTCAATTTCAATGGCCACACGGTCTATGTTGATGCAGCTTTATCATACCCTACTTACGTAACACGCTATAAGGCTGATGGTACTTACGACTGGTCGTTATTCACACATGGCGTAACGGTTGAAGACCGTAAGCTTACCATAGCGGATAATAACGAAATATACTATAGTGGCCCCGTCAATGATTCTTTTTCGCTCGGCAGCTATACAATAAACCATGGCGCGTGGGTATATGCCTACTTTGTATCCATGATTGATAGTACCGGCGCGGTGCAGTGGGTAAGCCAGTTACCGGATACACTAGCGGGTGATGCAAGCGTTAGCTCCTGCCATACGACGATAGGCCCCGATAGTTCATTAAATGTTATCAGCAGTGTACGCGACTATATAAACTGGGGCCACGGCGTTATTAGCAGTTGTAACAATAACGGCACTGCTACTGTCGTCAACTATTCCACATCTGGTGTGGTAAGATGGGCATTGTCAGCAAATGCAACATACTCTGATGCCGAGCGCATAGCCACTGACGGCAAAAATCTATGGGTAGCAGGTATTGGCTACGACAGCACGGCAATGAAGTTTGGTTCTTTTAGCATACCATCTGTTTTGTATCACAACAAGCCATACCTCGCTAAAATAAATCCCATTGCCATAGTCACAGAAGAGGTTAAGCCGGTACATTTTAGTTATGTGGGCATTCACCCGGATCCTGCTACAACTGTAATACACGTGGACGGTGATATAGCTAATGACAATGTAGAGACTTTGCGCCTAATAAGTATGACGGGAAAAGTATTGTATAGCAAACGACTGATTGCGAGTATTAAAGACGATATCGATGTATCCACTTACCCTCGCGGTGTCTATATTTTAGAGATAGAAAGCAATGGGTTGAAAAGCCAGTACAAAATAATATTGCAATAAGCAGCGCTAATAAGGAGTGTCCCTGAAATCTCTTCGTCGCATGAGCTTCAAGTCTTGCAGTACAGATGCTTTTACGTTAAGCGTAAAACTGTAGCTTTTGCGCGGGCCAAAAGGTATTGCCTGCAAGTGCATCGCCCAGCAATGCAGGTCGCGGTACACATCTATAGATGTAAGGGTTAACTGTTTGTAGGTAAAGTCATAACCACTGTTCACAGATACCTTCCATCGCTCGGTAATCTTCAACTCGCCCTGAAATACTACGTTCTGCGACAGTATTAGTGTATCCCTGCGCGATATGCCGTTATATTGATTGTTAGCAGACGCCGAGTAACTAAGGTTAAAGCTCCATGGTATATTAAAGTCTACATAATCGTTATAACCCGCATTGCGCATTACCCTACCATACTCTTCACTGTTGGTGGGATTTGTCTTCGACGCATCGATTGGCTTGGAATGAAAATTGGTACCCAGCGATACGGTTGCATTAGTAAACCGTGCAAGTCCGTAACCGAGATCTTCCATGGTCTGCGGCAGTCGCCTGCCGGTATTATAATCCTCCGCGTATGGGTCGAAGTTTGCGGTAGAGCTGATGTTTATTTTATCAAGTACATTGGTGCGGAAGTTCATGCTTATGTCGCTCCACTTAAAAGAATCTGCGGCGGCGTTATAACTCGCATTGATACCAAAGGCGTCTATCAGCGTCACATTCTTAAAGCCCGTCACTGTATCTTTCGTTGACCGCACTTTTATCTGCAGGTTGTTGTTTATACCAAAATTTATTGCGCCAGCCTTGCCTATCGGCGGTAGCCCTACGATAGACCTTGCATACGGCGACAAGTAAGAGTAGTTAACTGAGTCGATACGTGTACGGTAATAATAGTTGAACGGCGAGGCGCCAAAATCCGGATGATAGGTAAGGCCTACAGATGGCGTAAGCACGTGGCGGATACCCGCCAGCTTGCCTGTTTTAAATCGCTTCAATCCATAGATACGTGTCGAGAAACTAAGTCCTGCGCTAAAGTCGCGCGATGTAAAGAAACCGTGTTTATCGGTACTGTCTAATTTAGCCTCCGCATCATTGTATGTCTGGTACAGTTTATCCGTTATCCAGTATTCGTCATAGTTAACACTGAATGACATATTAATATAGCGCAGTATGGTATAAGATGCGCTAATAGGTATAGAGTGATGAATACCTGTCTGGAAGGTGCTTAAAGAAATATTAGACAGGTTGAAGGTACTGTCATAAAATGTTGCTTTATTTAACGCATCGAGGGTATAGCTGAGTGTTATCTTGTCCCACCAGTGTGTGCCTATCGCGTTCTTATTCTGGAACGGATTAAGCTGCGTTATGTGGAAGTTGATGTCCGGCAGCGTTACATCTATCTCCTTAGTCTGTGTATTCTGGCTATGCAACCCACTGATCGTAAGCCCAAACGGTGTACCCTGCCACGTTTTTGAGTAACTGATATTAGATTGATATTGGTTCTGCAATATCTGGTTGGGGTCGTAACTGTTGTTAGCGTAATAAGATGATGTACCTAACAGAACCGATGCATTGAATGACTGGCCCGGAATAGATTTAGGATCGGACTGATGGCGCCAGTTGAATATAAAATCCTTCTGTGTAGTAGCACCAGGCTCAAAATCCTCACCGGTTTTATTATAGGCATACGACAGGCTCACCGCGCCCTGGTAATGATATTTATCGCTGTAATCGCTTACGCCGCTCAGCGCATAGCTGCCCTTCGTATAAAGGTTTGTCTGTGTAAGCAGATCCACATGGTCGTTGAGATAAAAATAATACCCCCCATTCAATAAGCCTAACCCCCTTGCCTGCTCTACCGTATAAGTAGGCAATATAAACCCTGATTTCTGTTTCTGCGAAATGGGAAACAGCGCGAACGGCAGATATAGGGGCGTTGGCACGCCTTCTATTACAATGTTCGCCGGCCCGCTTATTATCAGCTTGCCGGGTATTATTTTAAATCGCTTTGCCACTATACCATAGTGTGGCGTATCAAGCGCACAGGTAGTATATATACTGTGCAGCCCGAAGATAGATTGATCGGGATTCCGTTTCACCTGTTCGCTATACACAAAGCCTTCTCCATATTGCGAGTGTACATTACGTACGATAGCGCGCTTGCTTTTAAAATTATACTGCAAAGAGTCGTAGGTGAATTTCTCTTTACCCTGCGTAAACGTAGGTACATCAGCACCAGTATCCTTTACATCCGACATAGGCGATGCAGTAATAATATTATTCGTTTGCTGATAAGAAACTTTTCCCGCCGATAAAGTAAGATCTTCATAACTCACCTTGGCACGGCCATAGAGATTAAAGACATTGTATTGCATATCCAATATCGCGGAATCCTCAGCTTCAGCCGTAACCTTTGATGGCAAGGCGTCTTTAGATATTTTTATACCAAGCGAGTCTTCCACTTTGTGCCTGTGCGATGTATCGCCAACGGCAAGTGAATCTTTTTTTAAAGTGTCTTTTATTACTAAGGAAGTATCTTTTGTTATCGAAGAGTCAGTGATAATATTGGTTCTTATACTGCGCCCTCCACCCGTTTGTACCGTATCGGCATGTTGTCGAATAGTTTGCGCGTATCCCTTATTTGTTATAAAGAATATAAAAATGATTGCCATATACGGTCTCAGGCAATACAAGGATGCGAATTTTAGAATAATTTTACCGCGCAGGCTCATGAACGAACAAAAATAGCTATTTGCTAACTACGTTTCAGAAGTTTGTTTATCTTAAACTTTTGTGAAACACAATATGCGTACTAAACTAATACTCTTTATAGCATTTATAAGCATTGTTCCCTATACGGTTTTTGCAAAGGGAAAGAAAATAACAAAAATAGTAATAGATGCAGGGCATGGTGGTAAAGATATAGGTGCACAGGGCTCTTTCTCAAAAGAAAAGGATGTTACCCTGGCGGTAACTTTGAAATTGGGTAAAATACTCAACGACAGTATGAAGAGCGTACAAGTCATCTATACCCGCACTACAGATGATTATCCGTCACTCGTAGACAGGCATGAGATAGCTAATCAGGCCAATGCTGACCTTTTTATTGCCATACACGCCAACTCTACCCCCTTCACCTATACCCACGTACAGGAAGGGTATAAGACCGTAACAAAGAAGCACCATAAAAAAGTAAAAGTACCCATATACCGTACTATTAAACACCATGAAACGAGCCGCAATGGTGTGGAGACTTACGTATTAGGGCTACATCGTAATTCTCAGAAGGGAGATGCAATAGGCGAATATGGAGAAAATCTTTCTGATGAGCCGGGCTTACTTAACGAGAACGATCCGCAGACTGCTATAATAGTGGCCCAATATACACAGGCGTTCCTTAGCCGTAGCGTAACACTGGGCACTAAGATACAGGAACAGTTTGCAGAACAGGGCCGGGCCGACCTTGGCGTAAAACAAAAAGGGCTTGAAGTACTGGCTGGCAGTGCTATGCCGGGCGTACTGGTAGAGGTGGGCTTCATCAATAATCCTGAAGAAGAAACTTATCTTAACTCCGATAAAGGACAAAGGGAAGTTGCCATGGCTATTTACAAGGGTATTAAGGCATACAAGACTGACCTTGAGAAATAGTATAAATAAATATTTCTCTGTAAATTATAAAAAACCGGAGCAATAGAATATATTTAACCTCAATAAACGTATGCACTAACCAACAATTATTAGTTATTGCAAAAATTTATATTGAATTGCATTTTAGAATACTTTCGTTTATCTTTAAGCTTCGTTAAATATTTTTTTGCTAATGAGAGCCCGTTTAAAAACTATACTAATATCTTCACTGGGTACACTGGCAGTCTTTTTCGCCGTTACTTACATTTCATGTAACAAAGATAAATGCAAGACAATTGTATGCGCTTACGGTGGTACATGTAACGATGGTGTATGCAAATGCCCTACCGGTTATGAAGGCACTCAATGTGAAAGCATATCGAGGGAAAAATTCCTTGGCGTCTGGAGTGTGTTTGAAAAAGGAACAACTACAAATGCGTCGCAATACACCATTAGTATAGAGAAAGATAGCCTTATTGACCATGTCGTAATAAACAACCTGTTCAACTATTTTACAAATCCACCTGTCAGCGCGTATGTAATACATGACTCTATAATTATACCAAGCCAACAGATAAGTGGTAAAGTGATAACAGGGGTTGGGTATATACTGGATACAGCAGTTAAGTACCATCAGTATGCCGAGATCATTATGAGCTACAAAGTTGTTGATAGCGCTACAGGCCAGATCGATGATTTTGGCTTCGATGGTGCAGTAGATAAGAGCTCTCCATCTGTCTGGAACAAATAAGACTTTAGACCTTTTTATATCAAACCCCTCGGCATGCCGAGGGGTTTATTTTTGGGTCGTCCTCAGCCATCGCCGGCTAATTAAGATGAGCCAAGCCAATAAGTGGCAAATAAACTGTCGATATCACGAGTATCCTATGGAACGCAGTTCCGGTTTCCTATTTTTCTACCAGCCATACATCCTGGTTGGATGCCATTCGTAACAATATATCATTACGATATCAGGCACAAAAGGTAAGAGGTAAAAATAAACAATACGCGAGCGCAGGTTAGCGGATGTCCTAAGGATTTGCCATCTTCTTCTTGCTATCCTTTGTGAGCAGATTACCGAGGCTGATAAAGAAACCGATGACCATGATGATAACACCTAGCCACAACACATTAATGTATGGGAACATCAGCGCTTTTAATACAATGTAGTCATCTTTAGGGTCTGTTTGCTTCACCATAAACTCCACCGATACTGAGTCTTTAGATGGCACGGAAAGTTTGGAGAAACGCACATACGTATCCATCGACTTCACCGTATCCTCTATCATAGTCACATATTGCTGATCGCGGATGATATAGATAGGTGCGATGTCTTGTACAGGGCCATTAACGTCATACACAGTAAATTTTGCTTTTACAGGCAGGTCGCCTGCTACGGGTTCGTAGCGTTTATCGTCGCTCACATCTTTGCTAAAGCCATTGAACACCATATAGCCGCTGTTCACGAATATAGTATCACCGGTATGGTGTACAATGTGTGTTTTATATGTACTGGTATCGGACTTGCTTTTATCTGTTGCCTCGTTGATAAAAGTAAAAATGTCTTTGTTCCAGTAATGCTTGGTCGATGGGTTTGCACTGAGTCCTTCCTGCCCTTTTGGGTTTATAAAGGCATCAGGATATAGCATGAAGGACTCCTCTACTTTGTGCGTAGCAGAGTCTACTTTATTAAAGCGTACTTTATAATATACACGCAAATCCTTGCCCGGCACCGTAGAATCACCTAAGTAAGTTACCTGGTAGTCGCCCATGGCAACCGTCGTATTGTGGAATAGTAATTGATTCTCTCTGCTTTCTTTTACATTTTCCGCCTCGGTCTTTTTGATGTTAAAGACCACACCCAGTGTATTGTAAGAGATAGCGTGCTTATTGAACGAAGAGATAAGTATACCGAGCAAAACCGTAGCAAAACCAAGATGTGCGATAGAAGGTCCCAGCTTTTTGAACTTTGCCTTCTGTACCACAAGCGCATAATAAATATTGGCAACTATGCCATAGCATGCGGCAAATAACATCAGGTCATACTGCCAGGCGTTTATCTTTTGTGCGAAACCTATAAGCAGCGCCATTACCAGCGCTATCAATGCAGTGATACCCAGACGTTTGCCGAGCGTCTTTTTATCGCTCTGCTTAAATTTCATGTACAGCACGGTAGCCGATAATATACCCACGATCACTGCTACCCATACCTGTATATTGTTATAGTGCGCCATAGGGTCTGTAGGCGGCGCCACATCCTTGCCCGATATCCACTTTACCAGTGGTGACCATACAGGTATAGACGTAGTAATGCTTATCTGTATCGCAGATAAAAGGAGGATAAAAGAACCTATGAACATCCAGAACTCACGCGATAAAGTTGCTTCTTCTGTTTTAACACGCGGTATAGATTTCCAGCGCCATATAAGCATACCTACAGTTATTGCCAATAGCAAACCGATAACCACCACAAGGTGGTATGTAAGCGCCTTACCATCGCCGGTAAAGGCATGTACCGATGTTTTACCCAATATACCCGTACGGGTAAGGAAGGTAGAATACCATACCAGCAGGTGTGTAAGCGTAAGCAGTATAAGCGTAATGACCAATGAGCGCTTTGTGCTTTTATAAACAAGCAGTGTATGCAGCCCCGCTACAAGCGTGAGCCACGGCACCAGCGATGCATTCTCCACAGGATCCCATGCCCAATAGCCGCCAAAGTTGAGCGACTCATAAGCCCACGCACCACCCATCATTATACCTGTACCCAGTATGGCACCGTTAAATAACGACCATGCAATGGTTGGTTTTATAAAGGCCTGGTAATCTCCCTTCCACATTGCAGCGATGCAATATGCGAATGGTATAAGAGTAGTAGCGAAACCGAGAAATAACACCGGTGGATGAATTACCATCCAGTAGTTTTGCAGTAATACATTAAGCCCGCTGCCATCCTTTACAAAATCCATGTAGTTGTTCATGGAGAAGATAGGCGCTCCTTGCATGGCGTACTTCAGCAGCAGGAAGGGTTCACTGCCTACCTTTATATGCGGACCGAAATACATACCCAGCAACATAGTAGCAAGGCATACCTGCACTACCGCTATAATGGACATAACGCGGGTCTCCAGCATTTTGGAGGTGCGCATTACAATAAGCCCCAGTACGCAATGCCAAAAGGTCCACAACATAAAACTACCCTCCTGCCCTTCCCAGAAGCAGGACAGCAGGTATTTCATGGGCATATCGCGCGAGGAGTGCTCCCATGCGTAGTGATATTCAAAAAGGTGATGGGTGATAATATAATATAACGTACTAAAAATAGCCACGACCGACAGCACGTGAAACATAAAGCCCCAACGCCCCAGTAATTGCCAGACACGGCTACTATTAGTATCCGTAAGCTCATTGCGCACCGAGCGGAAATAACTGAACGCGCTGAACAGTACCGCTACGAAAGATGTAATAACAAAAAATTGGCCCAGTTGCCCGGGCCTTAAATGTTCTCCTACAGACTGTATATCCAAAATAAGAAAATTAAAAGCGCTCTATGAAACTAACTGTTACTGCCTACCGCTACCATGTCCTTCTTGTATTTAGAAGGGCACTTCATCTGGATCTTGGAGCAATGAAATGTACCATTGTCTTCATACCCCGTCATTACTATCTGTTCAGATTTTTCAATATCACGTGGCTTTTCACCATTAAATATTACTTTGTTCAGATTGCCTGCTTTATCGGTAGCGTAAAAAGTAAAGTGGTTGGCATCTTTCAGTGGGTCATATTCCATGCCCTTGTCTTTTTGCAGCATACCTATCACGTAGTAGGTCTTGCCGGGCTGCTTTGATGCTGAAGCAAATGTTTCGTAAGTGCTGAAATCGAGGAACATTGTTACCACTACACAGATCGTAGCCACCACCAGCAACAGTAAAACAATATGAGATCTTTTCATAACCTTTTGTGTACTATATTATATGCGCATGCAAAGGTAAGGCAGATTGAGGTATATACACTCGCCTCAAACAAAGTTCGATTCTTTATATTAACAAATTCATATTCTTAATGTTATTAACCAACCAATGTACCAATCGATTAAATTTGCGGTATGCCTGATATTTCAAATTTCGACCCTAATTCAGCGGGATTAAAAGCTAATAACATATTCGGACTGCCTTTTAACCAACATGAGGCTGAACTGATACTGCTCCCTGTGCCATGGGAGGTTACAGTATCTTATCGTGGGGGCACCTCAAGAGGCCCTGAGAAGATATTTGACGCATCTATGCAAATAGATCTTTTTGACCCTGATGTAAAAGACGGATGGAAGAAAGGCTTCCACATGCTGCCCATAGATAAGAACATCCTTAAAAAGAGCGACTACCTGCGCCAGTGCGCGGAGCTCATCATAGCCAGCCTCACAGAGGGCGATGATATTGCAGATAACGAACAACTGAGCCAGAAGCTTAAGGAGATCAATGAAGGCGCAGAGCACATGATAAACTGGGTGCATGAAATGACGCTGAACCTGCTGAAGAGTGGCAAGAAGGTAGGCCTGATAGGCGGCGACCACAGCACACCGCTCGGTTTTATAAAGGCACTCTCAGAGATCCACCCTGACTTTGCCATATTACAGATAGATGCGCATGCCGACCTACGTATAGCTTATGAAGGTTTTACCTACTCGCATGCATCCATAATGTATAACACATTACAGGAAGTGCCACAGGTAAAGAAACTGGTACAAGTGGGCATCAGGGATTATTGCGATGAGGAGCTGGATATTATCAATGGTAGTGAAGGCCGCATTGTTACCTTCTTTGACAAGAATATAAAAGAACGCCAATATGAGGGGGAAACATGGAAAAAGGTTTGTGAAGATATTATCGCCACGCTACCACAGAAAGTGTACATCAGCTTTGATATAGACGGCCTCGACCCAAAGCTGTCGCCGAATACAGGGACACCTGTACCGGGCGGGTTTGAGATGGAACAGATATTTTACCTGTTTAAAATGCTGCATGCATCAGGCAAAGAAATAATAGGATTTGATGTGAACGAAGTATCGTGCGGCAACTACAAATCAGATGGTATTGACGCTATCGTAGGTGCGAGGGTACTATTCAAGCTTTGTAACTGGATGGTAGCGGGGAAATAGTTGATCGGTTGAATAGTTGATAAGTCGTGGCTGAGGATCTTCAGCTCTATTGTAAAATAACCCGTTTCAAAAAACGAACAATTATTATGGACGTAACAACAAGCAACACACCTACCATCACATCTACCAAGTCCATACACCGGGCGTGGGCGATGTACGACTGGGCTAACTCGGCTTATAACCTTGTTATTACCTCTACTATTTTTCCTGTTTATTATTTAGCAATGACCACAGGAAAAGATGGCAATGATAAGGTGCAATTCTTTGGGCATGCTTTTAAGAATAGCTCCTTATTTGATTATTCCATCGGCATCGCCTATCTCGTGATCGCATTGATATCCCCTATCCTTTCTTCTATTGCAGATTATAAGGGGAATAAGAAAAGGTTTATGCAACTGTTCTGCTACATAGGCTCGGCTGCGTGCGCCGGCCTATATTATTTTGATGCGAGTACATTAGAACTGGGTATCATTTTGTCCGCTTTTGCGGCGCTCGGTTATTGTGGTAGCCTGGTGTTCTACAACGCATACCTACCGGAGATCGCCTACGAAAACGAACGGGACAATGTAAGCGCAAAAGGATTTGCTTATGGTTATGTAGGCAGTGTATTGCTACAGATAATCTGCTTTGTATTTGTGCTGAAACCTGAGTGGTTCGGCATCAAAGACGCAACGTTTGCACCAAGGTTATCGTTCCTGTTAGTAGGTATATGGTGGTTCGCATTTGCACAAATCACTTTTTTTAAGCTGCCCAAAGGCATAGCACTGGCTAAGAAGCCGGAACATAGTGTACTTACGAATGGCTTCTTAGAGCTCACCAAAGTGATAAAGCAACTAAAGAAAATGCCGGTATTGAAAACATACCTTGGCGCATTCTTCTTTTATAGTATGGGTGTGCAAACGGTAATGCTTGTGGCTGCTTCGTTTGGTGGTAAGGAATTAAAACTTGATACGCAACAACTTATAGCTGTAATATTAGTGATACAGCTTGTGGCCATAGCCGGTGCATATATTATGTCAAAGCTATCAGAGCGCTTTGGTAATTTACAGGTACTGTTATTTGTAGTGTTTATATGGATAGGGGTTTGCATAGGTGCTTATTTCGTACAAACCGCCATACAGTTTTATATAGTAGCCGCAGTGGTGGGGCTGGTAATGGGTGGTATACAATCACTTAGCCGCTCTACCTATTCAAAGCTTATGCCGCCTACGCACGATACCGCATCATTCTTTAGCTTCTACGATGTAACGGAAAAAGTGGCTATTGTTATTGGCATGATATCTTTTGGATTTATAGATAGTAAAATGAATATGCGCTCAGCCATCATTGCACTTATATCTTTCTTTATTGTGGGGGCTGTAATTTTGTACATTGCCATATTAAAAAACCGTAAAGCAGGAGAGCTGCAAAGGGCGATGGTACAATTAGAGACAATTTAATTAATTACTACATCACTTTTATTATGAGAGTTTTTTCAATAAACGCGGGATATTTTAAGCTGGACGGCGGCGCTATGTTTGGCGTAGTACCAAAAACGATGTGGAATAAGGCTAACCCAGCTGACGACAATAACATGTGTACATGGGCCATGCGCTGCCTGCTGATAGAGCACGGTAATTACAAAATACTTGTAGACAATGGCATGGGTAACAAGCAGGATGAAAAATTCTTCAGCCACTATTACCCGCATGGTGAAGACAGTATAGAAAAAGGACTTGCTACACATGGCTTTACAATGAACGATATTACTGATGTATTTCTTACACATCTGCATTTCGACCACTGTGGCGGCTCAATAGTGCGGGAAAACGGCAAGCTGGTACCTGCGTTTAAAAAGGCGCAATACTGGACAAACCACAAACACTGGCAGTCTGCCCTCGACCCTAATGAAAGGGAGAAAGCCTCGTTTCTTAAAGAAAATATTTTACCAATAGAGGAGAGCGGACAACTGCGCTTCTTAGAAACAATAGACGGAGAGGAGTGGCTGCAGGATATACGTATACGCTATGTAAATGGCCATACCGACTGCATGATGTTGCCACAGATAAAATACAACGATACCACCATTCTTTTCTGTGCCGACCTATTCCCCAGTACAGCCCATATATCATTGCCATGGGTAATGGCCTACGATATGCGCCCACTAGATACGCTTCGTGAAAAGTACAAAATGCTTACAGAAGCGGTAGCCAATGACTGGGTGTTATTCTTTGAGCACGACCCGAAGAATGAATGCTGCACTTTACAACAAACAGATAAGGGAATACGCATCAAAGAGATATTTAAGCTTAGCGAGATAGACGCGAAAACTAAAAAAGCTGAATAGCACTACCAATAAGAAAGAGATGGCCTCATGTGCAGGCCACCCCTTCTTTTCTACAACATGTACTTATATATGAATAACAAAGGCTTTCATGCTTTTGTTATGGCAGGTAAGGGTTACGAAGTACATACCTGCATGTACTTTTGATATATCTATCGCATTTGCTTCCGGGCTTACTTTCATCTGTTTTACAAAGTCGCCGTCGTTGGTGGTGATGATGGCCTTTACCTTATCCATACCTGCAGGCAGATTGGCAAGCGTGACCATGTTGTTACTAACAGATATAGTTGTGTTCCAGAATGGATCGTCTTTTTTAGGCGCTTCGCTTTCATCTGTCGACTTCATTGTTTCTGAAGAAGCGACAGGAGCATCTTGATTTGTTTGTGCTTTTACTGTGCTGAAGCCCGCTACGAGCATGCAGATAATAATGATCTTTTTCATAAATATTGATTTTGGTACGTGGTTAAATGGTTACTTGTATATGACTACACAAATGTATCTGTGGTTACACGCCCACCTATAACGCCAAAAGGGTTATTTGCACTTTCTTAACGCCAATAACGGGGGAGAAATGAGGGGGTTTTAAATGTAAAATTCAAAAGGCAAAAGCGAGACGCTATAAAGTACCCTACATAATATCAAAGCAGTTGTGTACGCACAACTGCTTTGATATGTGACATCTTATATTAGAGACTCTTTAGCACATCAGGTGTTTCAATATGTTCCGGGCGCACACCCATACCTACGAACTTTGCAGGAAAACGACGCAGAAAGGGGAATGCCTTTATCAACCTGAATACAAATGGCATAGAGGTCTTCTTATTTTCTCCACGCCTCACAACAATGCCCTTCTGTATTATCACCTGAAACTTCTGTATCACCCTTACAGCAAACTCTCTACGCTTTTGTATAAGGCTTAACTGATTTTCTGTGATGACGCCATTACTTTTTAGTGATTTATATAAAAGATTAGCAGTGGCTACTGCATCCTGTACCGCAAGGTTTATACCTACACCGCCCACCGGCGACATGGCATGTGCGGCATCGCCAATGCACAACAATCCGTTGGTGTACCATTTTTCAAGATGATCTATTGTAACGCTGAGCAACTTTATATCATCCCAACTTTTTATCTCATCAACACGATCATGGAGGTAGGGAATGGCATCAAGGAGTGATTTTTTGAACGTATCTAAGCCATTTGCTTTCACCTGTTCATAGCCATCTTTTTCGATGATATAGGCGCACTGCCAGTAATCTTGCCGATCTATCATTACGATAATGCGCCCATGGTCGAAACGGCCGAATATTTGATCTGGATCACTACTGATGCGGGATAGGCCGAACCATAACACATCAATAGGCGCTCCGGTGGATATAACATTCATCTTTGCCTTTTCGCGAATAATAGAGCTTCGGCCATCTGTGGCTATCACCAGATCTGCCTTTATAGTGATGTTGCCGGTGGATGTTTTTACAATCACACCTGTCACTCTATCCTTCTCTTTGATAATGTCGGTAGCCTCTGCTTCCATTATCAGTTTAAATGCCGGATATTTAGCAGCCTGCTTTGAGATAAAGTTAAGAAAGTCCCACTGCGGCATGATGCCTATAACAGGGCGAACAATAGGCAGCTTTGAAAAATCGGCCAAAATGAACCGGTCCTCATTGTATTGTATAGATAGGTCTTTATACTCCTGGTGTGGTACCTTTTCAAACTCATCAAGTATACCCAGTTCATACATAAGTTGTATGGTAGAAGGATGAATAGTATCGCCGCGAAAATCACGAAAGAAGTCTTTGTGCTTTTCGAGTACTATTACTTCCACACCAGCACGGGCTAGAAGGAAACCGGTCATGATGCCGGCAGGGCCACCGCCTACTATGCAGCAGCGTGTATGTATCGTACTATTCGTTGTTTCTGGCATAAGGAATGGTTTTATATGGTTAGGCTTTTATAGCGTTTAGTATAAAGGAGGCAACTTGTTCTTTACGGTCGGCAGTGAACTGTTTGTATTCTTTGTCATTGACACCCAGCATGGACTGTATCATGGGCCGGCCTACCAAGGGGAATACACAAAGCGATATAATATTCACCAGCAAATGCAGTGGCTTTACCGGCTTTATCTTACCTGCAGTTACCTCGTCTGTTATCATTTGCAAGAAGCGTTTGGGGTCAGGTTTTTCTTTTAGCTGCTTTACCATCTGTGGTATTTTGTCTGCATGCTGTGTAAGCTCGTGTATCATGAATGCGGGCAAGTATGGGTGCTCATTGAGGAAATCGATATAGAAGTCTACAAACCGTGTGATGATATCCTTTAAATTCTTGCCTTCTACAAATAGCTTATTAATCACAGGGGCAAACATCTCGAAAGAACTAACAAGAATGGTCTGGAACAACTGCTCCTTGCTGCGATAGTAATAATGTAACAGCGCCTTGTTGATACCCGCATGATCTGCAATCTCCTGCATACGCGCACCTGCATAGCCCTTCTTAATAAATATTTCTCTTGCTGATGTAAGTATCAGTTGCTCTGTTTGTGAATCTGTTGCCATTATTTATTATTAACCATTTGGTTAAACCTTACGGTAAAAGTAAGGAATTATTTCATCCAACCTAATATAATAACACAGAATTGCTGTTAACTTTATTGTTCTCATTAAATTTTGGCACACTTTTAGACTCATTTACAGTATGACCTACAGAAAAACCATAACCGCCGTTATCTTGTTTGTTATTGCACTATGCGCCTTCCCATCTTTCAGCTTCGCACAATCGTCTGATAACTATAAGGAAATGAAAGCAGACATACTGCGACTTGTAAATAAGCACCGTACCGACATGGGATTGGGTGCGCTGCAGATGAATGATGATATTTCCACAGGGGCCTTGCAGCATAGTGTAGAAATGGCAAGTAAAAAAGTAGCCTTTGGCCATGACGGGTTTGATGAGCGCATAGCCACCATAATGCTGAAAGTAAAACCAGCAAACGCCGCCGCAGAGAATGTAGCAGAAGGCGCTAAAGATGCAGATGATGTAGTGGCACTATGGTTGCACAGCAAAGGTCACCGCGAGAATATAGAAGGCAACTATAACACAACAGGCATAGGTATCGCCAAGGCCAATGATGGTACATTGTATTTTACGCAGATATTTATTCATAAGAAATAAGGAAAGCTAAAACTAGATGTGCCACACCTTGAGGTGTGGCACATCTAAATCAGATCTAAATCAGTATCCATATTTATCCTTCCAGCAATTTCGCAAATATTCGCGTATACGTTGTTCTGAGGCATTATCGCCCGGATCGTAGAGGGTAGACCCCGCTATTGCATCCGGCAGAAATTCATGAGGCACAAAATTACCAGGATGATCGTGGGCGTATTTGTAGCCCTTGCCGTAATCCAGTTTTTTCATCAGGCTAGTTGGTGCGTTGCGGATGGTAAGTGGCACTGGAAGGTCGCCTGTCTTACGCACCAGCGACATAGCATTGTTGATAGCCATGTAAGCTGCATTACTCTTGGGCGATGAGGCCAGATAGGTAACAGTCTGTGAGAGTATGATACGACACTCCGGATAACCAATAAGCTCAACAGCCTGGAAACAGCTTGTAGCCAATAGGAGCGCATTGGGGTTGGCATTGCCGATATCCTCACTTGCCAGTATTAGCATACGGCGGGCTATGAACTTGGGGTCTTCCCCACCCTCTATCATACGTGCCAGCCAATACACAGCGGCATTCGGGTCGCTGCCACGCATAGATTTTATAAAGGCCGAGATAATATCATAATGCTGCTCACCTGCCTTATCGTAAAGCGCCATTTTGCGCTGCACGATGTCCTGCACTATATCGTTGGTCACGTTCTTATTATCGGCAGGCAATGATGATGCTATAAGCTCTGTAAGATTGAGCAGGCGGCGCGCATCGCCACCACTGAGTTGCAGCAACGCTTCCCACTCCACAATATGAATATGCTGTTGCTTTAGCCACTCATCTTTTTCCATTGCCTGCGCTACGAGGTCTTTCAGGTTCTGCTCCGTTAATGGCTGTAGTACATATACCTGGCTGCGGCTCAGTAACGCACTTATCACCTCGAATGATGGGTTTTCGGTAGTAGCGCCAATAAGTGTAATGATGCCTTTTTCTACGGCGCCCAACAAGCTATCCTGTTGCGCTTTATTGAAACGGTGTATCTCATCAATGAACAGGAGGGCATGGCCTGCCTTGCGTGCTTGTTCTATAACAGCCCGCACTTCTTTTACACCACTATCTATGGCGCTGAGTGTAAAAAAAGGTATATCAATAGAATGAGCGATGATTTGCGCAAGTGTGGTCTTGCCCACGCCCGGCGGACCCCAGAATATAATAGAATGTGCCTTGCGGCTGTGCACCATTTGCTCCAGCACTTTACCGGGGCCTACCAAATGTTCCTGACCTATAAAATCCTGCAGCGTTTTGGGCCTTACCCGCTCTGCAAGAGGTATATGTGATGCGGCAGTAGCCATAATTTATCTTTATATTTTCAACTTATTACTTAAATTGCCGCATGTTACGTTCACTTGTTCTATCGGCTTTATTACTATCGGGCGGCATTACTTTTGCTCAGAAAGGCGCTGTTAACCCACAACCCAAATCTACGCAAAAGCTGTTCGATACATCGATACATTATGATAAAGTTGGTGCCCCATTGCCCTATTTTCAGCTTGCTTCCATACCTAATAAAACGATGCCCGCTCCCATAGACCAAAAGAGTTCATCGAAAAAAGAGCATAAAAAACATAAAAAGCAGGCAACTATAGATGCAATGGTAGCAGGAGCGGCAAAAGACACAGCCCAATACGCCGTATATACCAATAAGGATTTTGATATGAAGGGTAACTTCTTTGTAATGATGTTCAACCCTACCTGTGGACACTGCGCGGATATGACGCAATTACTGGAAAAGAACATGCCGCTTTTTAAACATTCGAAGCTGATGCTTATGGCATCACCGGGCACAAAGGAGTACTTACCAAGTTTTATTAAGACACAAAAAACAGATGATTATCCTTATATAACTGTAGGCTACGATAGTGCTGATTTCATAAAGAAGGTATATCTATATCAGGCATTACCACAGATTGACATCTATAACAGCGACCATAAGCTAATACGAATCTTCACCGGCGAGGTGCCAATAGATTCCATAAAACAGTACATCCAATAGATATAAAATAATCTAACGATACCTGTAAATAAAACACGACGCTATTTGTCGTGTTTTATTCATTTATACACACTGAAATATAAAATATCAGGTAAATACAACCCCAACGAATAAAAATACCCTGCTTATCACATTATCAGGTTGCATAATCTGCCATTCAAAATTTACCTTTGCACGTGTAATTTATTATCTCTAATAACCAATCTTTACTACTTATGGATTTCCGTATTGAAAAAGACACGATGGGCGAGGTACAAGTGCCTGTTGATGCATACTATGGCGCACAAACGCAACGCTCCATCGAGAACTTTAAAATAGCGCAGGACATTAATAAAATGCCCAAGGAGATCATCCGCGCATTTGCCTACCTGAAAAAAGCAGCCGCAATAACTAATACACAATTGGGCGTGCTACCACAAGACAAATGCGATATGATAGGCAGGGTATGTGATGAGATACTTGACGGCAAGCTGGATAAAGAATTTCCGTTGGTGGTATGGCAAACTGGATCGGGCACCCAATCAAATATGAATGTGAACGAGGTAGTAGCATACCGTGGCCATGTACTGCATGGTGGTAAGCTTACCGACAAAGAAAAATTCATACACCCGAATGATGACGTGAATAAATCGCAATCGTCTAACGACACTTTCCCTACTGCGATGCACATTGCAGCATACAAAATGCTGGTAGATGTAACTATACCCGGCATAAAAAAACTGCGCGATACACTTGCAAAGAAGTCAAAGCAGTACATGCACGTAGTGAAAATAGGCCGTACCCATTTTATGGATGCAACTCCACTTACTGTTGGTCAGGAGCTTAGCGGCTATGTATCACAGTTGGACCATGGCCTGCGCGCCATCAATAATACACTGGCGCACCTTAGTGAACTGGCGCTTGGCGGCACCGCAGTAGGTACGGGCATCAATACACCAAAAGGCTATTCAGAAAAAGTGGCTGCGAATATCGCCTCACTTACAGGATTACCGTTTGTTACCGCTGAAAATAAATTTGAAAGTCTTGCAGCACATGACGCTATTGTTGAATGCCATGGCGCACTGAAAACAGTAGCCGTGAGCCTAATGAAGATAGCAAACGATATACGCATGCTGAGCTCAGGGCCGCGCGCGGGCATTGGTGAGCTGCACATACCTGATAACGAGCCGGGTTCTTCTATAATGCCTGGTAAGGTAAATCCTACACAGTGCGAAGCGCTTACTATGATAGCAGCACAGGTGATGGGTAACGATGTAGCAATAAGCATAGGTGGGGCTACAGGCCATTTCGAACTGAATGTGTTTAAGCCGGTAATGATATTTAACTTCCTGCACAGCGCTCGTCTTATAGGTGAGGGTTGTGTATCCTTCAACGATAAGTGTGCGGAAGGATTGGAGCCGATAGAAAAGAACATTAAGGAGCATGTGAATAACTCACTGATGCTTGTTACAGCCCTTAATACCAAGATAGGCTACTACAAGGCTGCGGAGATAGCACAGACAGCACATAAGCTTGGCAAGACGCTAAAACAAACAGCATTAGACCTGGGCTATATAACATCTGAAGAATTTGACGAATTGGTAAATCCGATAGATATGGTGGGTGAGCTACCTGCCTAATAAACATTCTATTGTAACGACCGAAAACAGGAACGCCCCGCAAATGCGGGGCGTTCCTGTTTTGTATGATATATAGTAAGTATTATCTTTCTATAGTTATCTTTTTTGTAAGCATACCGCTTGCAGTATGTAGCTGCACGAAATAGATACCTGCAACCAGTTCGTTCGTTGGTACGCTGATAAGCGTTTTAGTTGGTGTGATGTTCGCCACTTCGCGGCCAGCCATATCTACGATGCGTATGTTGCTCACCTTTGTAGCATTGAGGTTTATATACACAACATCATTTGCAGGATTAGGATATACACTTACATTCTGCGCAGCAACAACAGGAGTTACCGCGGTTGTTACCATGGTATCCGGCATGATGCCTATTATAGCACTTTGCCCGTCATTGAATGTATCAGCAGCAGGGTCTAATTTATTAACATAATAAAGGCCATTGAAATAGCCGCCCCAACCCCAGTTAAAATGGATACGGTCTAACGAGGCCATACCATCTGCAACGAAGCAGTGACCACCTTGCGGGCCAAAACCTGAATATATTACCGGTCTCTTAGCTGTTATTTCTGCCTGTATCGCATGTACCCAGTCGCTGTCGGTATAATCATAGCGGAATATGCTGTGAATAGTTGTAGCGTTGTAACTAAAGTATGTTTGTAAAGCGTACTCGGCGCAGTTTGTTATCGGGCTGCTGGCTATGTTTACAAAAGCGCTGCTTTCTTCTACCCCATAATCCATATTAACACTTACACCAGCCTGATAGTTAATGATAGCTATTTGTGTGTCCACTGCGGTTATAGCATATTTCATTGAATCCCATAAATAGGTGGTTTCGCCAAAATTTGCAGATTGGTAGCCAAAACTTGATGCATAGTAAGAATTACTACCGGTACCCTGAACAGGCCATTTCCAGTATCTCATCACCTGCGCCATAGCTGTGGCAACGCAGCCTGTAACTGCATTCAGTCCGCTCCCGGCATCGTAAGGGCAAAGTGCATTATATAATGGAGATTGATTCCATAATGAATGTAATAGAGGCGTAGATGTTGCTGTTGTTTTTGCTTCAGATCTATGTGTAGTACCGGTACCCAGGTCACTCCATTGTGCAACAATCGTTGCTGATGGCACTGTGTTATTCTGGATGCTAAAATTTATCTGCCTTGTATAGTTATTGAGCCAGTCAGCAACGTTAGAAGGTATGTTCGTACCAAGAAAAGATGATTCAGTAGAATATGCAAGTATTGGCGTTACATTATCATCGCCGGCCACCATTACAAAACCGGCAGGTGCTATGTTGAAAACATAGAAGTCGGTTACTGCCGCACCATTAACTACAGATGTAGCTTTGTATGTACTTGTAAGCGCATCTTCGTTCTGTACCGTACCAATGGTCTTGAAATAATTATACCCTATCGTTTTAGCCATATTTTCATCGACACCCTTACCAAAGGCTGCACCTGTAGAAATTGCCAAAAACGCTAAAGCCAATCCAAATTTCTTCATATAAAAAATTGATTGGCGAATATAAGGGATAATGCCCATATTTCAACGGAAATATGTCATAGATATGCTATTTAACACAACCTAAAATAGTCTATTTCAAAACCTTGCATTGCTTGCGTAGCTTCTTTTTGTCTATCAGCGCATTCAGCACCGCCGGGCTGTTCTTTGTAGAGTCTGCCACACCGCAATCGCATAGCTCTGTGATGGGATCTTTATCAAGTATCAAATTGTACAGATCATCTGTAGACGGGGCAAACCTAAGACCAGCATATTCCTCATACCTAAGCTTTAAAAAGGCAGTATTGAGCCCTACTCCACGCTTATCTAGCACATAACCCCTATGCAACTGTACCGGCCTGCCGGCATCTGTGATATCTGCAGGATCAGGATACGATACGATTGATTTTTTATCGGCCGATAACTGAACGGGTACATACCTTTTATAGTCTTTTCTTGTTTTGTAAATAAGCACATGTGGTCTTACACCTGCTAATCTTTGTGCATATACACATGGAGCAATACAAATGAGCAATACGGATACAGATAAGACACGTAGGTTTTTCATGAGTAGTTTTTGTATCATAAATCTAATCTTTCTCTTTGTAATATTATAATCACTCGCTTTTATGCAATAAAAAGCCGTTCAGGAATAACCCTGAACGGCTTGAAAATATACTAAGTATTAGTTGATCTTAACCAGCTTTATTGTCTGTACGTTACTGTTGTTAATAGAAAGATTAGCAAAGTAAGTACCGGTAGCTAAAGCACTGCTATTCCATTTTGCAACGTATTCACCCGCAGTTCTGCTGCCTTCGTTTATCAATTGCACTGTACGGCCGTTGATATCAGATATCTGGATCTTTACATTGCCATTGCCAGTCATTTTATACCTGAAAGATATCTGGCTTGCAAATGGATTAGGATATGCAACCATTACAAACTCAGGAGTTGTAAGATTGAGGTTGGTTACGGCAGTGGGCCCTACATAGCCTGCACCATTGAAGCCCTGCCATGGGTCCTGTACATACGGGAAGCAGCTCTTGAAAGTTGTATCGTTATGTGTTACTCCGGCATTGAACGACAACACGCTTACCAGTGTAGGGGTAACCGGAGAGCCGGTACCTGTGTAATCATCATACCACAAGCCTATAGCAGCTAACGCAACACCTGATACTGCCTGTAATTCAATAGTAGTTACATCATCCTCCAGACGACGACCGTTAGGGAAGCCATCCATGTTAGGAATACGCTGTATAGCCGTAGATGTGTTATATAATGTATCAGTAAGGCCTAAAGCTGCAGCACTTATAATACCCAGAGAGCTGAATTTAGGGTCAGTTCTTGAGGTAGGGGGCACGGCCATGTTAAGGCGCAGCATATCAGATATAGTAGGCAGGAAGTTATTGATGAAAGGCTTACCAGCCGATAACGGTCCACCGGTTTTACCTGTGGCTAACTGATAAGGTATGAGATTAGGCACACCTGTATAGAATATAGGCAGGATGTCTACCGCGCGCGGGCTTGTAGCATCGGGCAGCAGGAAATTGCCATAACCCAATACAGGGTCTAAAGCAGTACCCAATACAGCAGTGGTATATTTCAAAGAATACAAACCGGCAGCGCCATTCCTGAAATCGTATGAGCCGAGTGAGTTTGTCTGGATGTTCAATGCAGACAAGCCCGGTACAGCAGCGCCATACGTTTCGTTATTGAGATAAAGGCCAAGCTCCGGGTTAGAGAAATATTTCTCATAAGCAGCATCGCCTGTATAGGGGTTTGTGCCATTCCACCTGTCTTTTTCACCTATTGGTATTATTACCTCATTTGTAAGTGGCATACCCAGGCGCGATACCTGCACCCAACCACCCGAGCCTACCGGTGAACCACCTGTAGAATCTAAAGTAGTGATCTGCGGACGGCTTGCAGAAGCCCATACACCAATTACAAAATTCGGGTCAAGTATGTTTGTAGCGCTTGATACGCTCAACCCGCTTGCTTGTAATGAAGATATCGGTATCTCCATAACGATAGAGTGACAATTGAATTTAGCAACACCATCACGGCCAGAGGTACGGAAACCGCCTACATCGAATGCGCCACCAAGATCTACGAAGAACGGATCATCTATAGGGCCGCAGAATAATTTCTCGCCCGATGATGCAGTAGTTACAGCAGCCATCATAAGACTATCATACCCACCTGTGGCATTAAGGCCAACAGGGCTTGTTATGGAACGCGGGCCTATGTTTGGCGGAGGCACTACGCCACCTGTTTTAATTGTTGCCCAGGTAATACCACCATCCGTGCTCTTTTCGCATGTATACACAGCCTTTATATTTTGCTGGCCGAGGCGGATATTGAAGAACGTTGTAGGGTCCTGATTAGTATGGGTGAACGTAAAACGATAAGTAATATCATCTGTAGTCCCCGTACTTCTGTTCTTAATGTGTATCTCGTAGCGGATGTTCTCGCCAAAGTTGTACCAGTTAGGACCTCCCGCGGGGTGCTCAAAAGGTATGTAGTTAGCTATTATCACGATATTATTGGTATCGCAAGGGCTGCGGAATGCGTAAAGATCGGTGTTATCTGCAAGGGGATCCATCGATATCAATGGAGCCTCCCTGTGAGATGAGGCTATCGCCTGCATTTGTGGCAGCAGGAGTATTACCAGGGCTACCACTATTTTATTTATATACTGTTTCATAATTTTTCTATTTTTCTTTAGTGGTGAATTTTAGAACCTGGCTTGTAATGTATGGTCATAACCTCTCCATGGCTGCTGCTCGTAAGGGAATACTGCCTGGAACGTGGTATCATTATGCGTGATACCCGCATCGAACATAAGTACATTTGTGAGCCCTGTAGTAACAGGAGAAGGAGATGTACCCGGTGTATAATCGTCGTACCAGAGGCCGATAGCTGCAAGTGCAACACCCGACACTGCTTGTAATTCGATAGTAGTTACATCATCTTCAAGACGGCGGCCGTTAGGAAAACCATCCATATTAGGTATCCATTGCATTGCAAGGCTCGTATTGAAACGAGAATCAGTAAGACCTAATACAGCGGCCTGTACAATACCAAGGGAGCTAAAGTCAGGATCGCTGCGTGGGGTAACAGGTACCGCCATATTGAGGCGAAGCATATCGCCCAGTGTAGGCAGGAAGTTGTTAATGAACGGCTTACCGGCAGCTAATGGGTTGCCCGCAGGCTTGCCTGTAGCTAACTGGTATGGGGCAAGGTTAGGGACACCTGTATAGAATATAGGCAGGATGTCTACCGCGCGCGGGCTGCTTGAATCCGGCAACAGTACAGTGCCAAATGCTGCATCATCAAGTGCGGTACCGGCTACAGCAGATGAACCTTTTAATGACCATAGGCCTTTTTTACCATTACGGAAGTCGAAAGCACCTAATGATTTTGTTTGTATACGAAGCGCATTTAATGCAGGTACCGCACCACCATAAGCTGAGGCATCCATGTACAATGCCAGCTCAGGGTTTTTGAAGTAAGCAGCGAATTGCACATCATTGGCAGGATTGCTTGCATTCCATTTATCTTTCATCCCAACTGGTATGATCACTTCATTTGTAAGTGGCATGCCCAGGCGGGAAACCTGCACCCAATTGCCTGAATAGGCGGGAGTTTCTGTGCTAAGCGTCTTTATCTGCTGGCGGCTTGCAGAAGCCCATACACCAATAACGAAATTGGCATCGAGTATACTGGTAGCAGAAGAAACAGAAAGACCTGTTTTCTGCAACATGCTAATAGGTATCTTCAGCGCTATACTATGGCAATTAAAACGCGCAAGACCATCTTTAGGTAAATTAGTAGGATTAGATGCCGGGCGGAAGTTACCAAGATCGAATGCGCCTGCAAGATCCACAAAAAACGGATCGTCAACAGGGCCGCAATACACCTTCTCTCCGGTACCTGCCGTAGATATGGTGCTTTGCATTAACGCCTGGTAGCCGCTCGCTGCAACAGGAACGGTTGCGGCAACGCCCAATGTTGTATTCTCGATAGAACGCGGACCGATATTATTTGGCGGCACAGTACCATTTGCTACGATAGTAGCAAATGAAGAGCCGCCATCCGTACTTTTTTCAAGCTTGTAGTGCGTCAGCAGGTTTTGAGAACCCAGCCTTATATTAAAGAAGGTAGTAGTATCCTGATTTGTCTGCGTGAATGTGAAACGATAAGTGATATCATCACCGGTGGTTGTTGCGTTATTCTTTATATGGATCTCGTAACGAATGTTAGGACCAAAAGAATAATAATTCGGGCCTCCTTCAGGAGACTCAAACGGAATGTAGTTTGCGATGATCGTGATGGTATTGGTATCATCAGGGCTTCTGAACACATAAAGGTCCGTGTTATCTGCTTGCGGGTCATTTGAAATGAGCGGCGCTTCTCGGTGGCTGGAGGCGTAGGATGTGAACCCCAGTGCCATCAAACCCAGAAAAACCGGCAGCGCCCGCATTTTTCCGAATAAAAATCTACATTTTTTCATACGATTAATAGTTTTAACGTTATTAGAAATACGAGCGTGAAGCCTTTTCGGATTTCTTTAACTTAAAATTTCTACAAAGGACATAGCAGAATTTATTACCTCATATCCCTACAAGGGAAGTCTTGTTTATGTTAAACCATTTATAAAAATCCTATGGCAATATAATGAGGCGTACTTTTTGCACGTTTGTTATAAAACAGAACAACTTATGAAAACAAGGAAATACGCGGCGGGGCTATCCGCAGTATTAGCAGGTAGCTTGTTATTTACATCTTGCGTACAAAAAAATTATTATAATGCTAATCCGCATAATAATAACGGCACGACAAATGGCTACACCAACACTTTTGATGAAGAATTTAGTGGCAGCGATAGTTATGGATGGACGTTTACGGATGTTCCGGACTCAGCTTATGCCACCATCACAGGCGGCAACTACCAATATGTCGATTACAGTAGTACACTGTCTAACATGAGTACAGTAAACACAGGCGCTAATACAACAGGCAACTTTACTGTAAAGACAAACATTAAATCAAATAACCAGATGGGGCTGATATTTGGTGCATCATCAACGGACAATGGTTACGCATTCTATTTGGATTCTACTGGCAGCTATTCTTTATATAAAGAAGGTATCGGCACAACGGCGTCTACTGTTATTGTTGCCCCAACATCAGATAGTACGTACGCTATAAAGAAAGGATGGAATGTAATTGAATTAGACCAGGTGAATGGCGTGTGGACATTTTATATAAATGGCACACAGGCATTCCAGATGGCGGGACGCTCTATCAGAGGTAGCAATTTTGGGTTTAAAATATTACCGGGCACTACAGGTTATGCAGACTATTTGCAAGTACAAAGTAACTAAGTAGAAAACGGATATTACCGAGAACAGGGTAGCAATATCCTGTTCTTTTTATTTACAATACTAAAGAGCGGGAACATGTATGTGTCGCAGACTTTGCTGTGCATTAGCTATCATTTCATGTGCACTCAATAACGCATCAGCATAAGCAATGTTGAGTATTCTTTCACCAGGCATACCATTATTTAACTGTACATCCCACAAACCGGCATTATGCCAGTTATCCAGATTATCCCAATCAGGTCGGTCGATTATAGGGTAAAGGCATACTCCTAATAACGGTACCCGCTGTTCTATTACTTTAGCACACTCTTGTGCTATATAAGTTATCCATTGCGGGCGGTGCTCACCCGGGTGGCTTGTTTCTGCTATTAATACGGGCTTGCCATACCTGCTATACGCTCTTATTAAGAGCTCGCTAAAAGGCAACCAGCGAGGATCAGCAGGTAAATTCGCCCATGGTAGCAAAGTATTATACCCTATTTCCCACTGGTTATTGAAGTAAAAATTAAAACCGATCACATCTACATACTCGGGTTTTCCACCTAGCTCAGGGCAAATATTACCAACCAATATGTCTAATGCCTGAAACTGCTCATTATCCGCTTTCGCAGCTGCAACTATCTGTTCGTCTGTAGCGTTAAGAGGTGGCACTATTTGTACCAGTGGTTCTGTTGAAAGAATAATTATTGTCGGGTCAACTTCTTTCATAGCTGCTATCGCCTCTATATAGGCTTTCATTAAAGCATACTTCACCTCCCAGCCGTTATTAATACAATAAGGTGCAGTACCTCTTACATCGCCACCCAACCAGGATAAAAAACTTACTTCATTAATCGGCGTTACAATGAGGGGAGATACGCTGCCTTTTAGCCTGAAGAAATTTACAAAACTCCGGCACATGGCCGCAAATCTTTTTGCGAACATGGGATGAAGTGGCGTAAGATCGTCAGGAAATCCAAAGTGGCAAAGGTCCCATACCTGCTGAATATTATGTACAGCGGCAGCGTCTATCATGGCAGCCACTGTATTCCAGTCATATTTGTATGGAGTTTTCTCTACCTGGCTCCATCGTATGCCCTCCCTCACTGTACGTATTTTAAATGCATCAAGAAGTGCATAATCTTCTTTTATGAATTGTAAATGCCCTGTCGCGGATAAAATATCTACACGATTGCCGAATGCATTCAGTTTATCTGAGCATTCAAACCCGCCCATCCAGAATGAACTAAATGGATTTGCAAATAAAGTATGGCGCGTTTCATTCATTATGCAGCATTAATAGATTTCAGGTCTATCGTATTTGTAAACGGAACCGCTTTTGTTTTGTTATATGCGCTTCTAATTTCCTGCAGCATATTGGCTACCGTATTATCCCACGATATAGTAGAAAGAAAATCATCTACTTTATTGAGCCACCGCGCATCGGTAGCTTCGTTATACAATATGCAGTTTGCACCTTCTACAAATTCATCGACTGTATCTGCTATGTATACAAGGCCTTTATCTCCGTAAGGCGTTACCACGTCTCGTATAGATGTTGATATCACCGGCACTCCCGCCGCCAGGTATTCCGGTGTTTTGGTAGGGCTGATAAATTTTGTTGATTCATTCAATGCAAAAGGTATCGTTGCAATACTCCACCCTGCAACATAGTGCGGCAGTTCGTCATAAGATTTACCACCGAGGTAATGTATATTAGGCAATTGCGGCAAAGTCGACGGGTCAATCTTTACAACCGGGCCTATTATTACTAAATGCCAGTCTGGCCTACGCTCAGCAACACCTTTTATAAGCTCAATATCAAAACGCTCATCTATTACCCCAAAAAATCCAATACGTGGGAAAGGAATGTTTGCCTGGTCGGCAGGGGCAATAGAAATATTACGTGCCTGGCCGAAATGTTGTTTATCTATAGAACTTGGAAACGAATGAATGTTATTATGCCTGTGCTTCTTAGCGTTATAAAGAGAGTCGCCTCCCGTAAATACCACATCAGCTTTTAAAAGCAGTTCCTGCTCCATATCTTTTAGCTCTTGCGGTGCAAATTTGAAAGCGGATAATTCATCCATACAATCAAAGATCGTTAGTGCCGGCTCGAACTGGCGTGTAAACGATAATGCCATAGGGGTATAATACCAGAATGCTGTGTCTTTGATATCTATGTGCTCCATAAATTCATCAAGTAGTTGCTTCAACAAGTCGTTGGTATGGCCGCTACCACTTGTAGGCGGCAGATGCGGTATCATTACAGTGATGTTATCCTTGTCTTCCACCACACGAAATGTGTAATGAGGATCAATTGCGTCAAAGATCGGCTCTTCTATAAAATACACAAGAAACTGCTTTGCAAGCCTTGATAGAAGATGCTGTGGGCGCTGATAAACGAAATCCCACCTCAGGTGAGAAAAACAAATTAGATTATGAGGCAAAGGTTTGGTCGTTTTAGCTGCTATAGTATCTACCCCCGCTTTGAAGTCTGTTCTCATGTTATATAGTGTTTAGCTTTTCCCCATAATTAATAAAACATGTGCCATCTCCTTCGTTTATTACCTGTACTATATTAAAGACTGATATTTAATAACCTTTACATGAGAAAAAATATTCTCATTAAAACGAAATGAATCGATTCCCCATAGTTTGATTATTTGATAATTATCTTTACAATTCGCTATTTTCATATTTCATGACACATATTTCCGACAGTATAGATATAAAGACGATTAAGGGTTGGTGTGCAGGTACATGGCTCTCAGAGTACCACAATACCACTATTGAACAATTATCTATAGACAGCCGTAAAGTAGATGAGCCCGCGGTTTCTTTATTTATAGCGCTGAAGACAAACCTGCGCGACGGACATACTTTTTTGAAACAGGCTTATGAGAAAGGTGTACGGAGTTTTTTAGTATCAGAGACCGTAGATGTATCCGCATACCCCCAAGCGAACATCATACAGGTAAAGAATACACTTACCGCGCTGCAGCAAGTAGCGGCCAGCTACCGCAAACAATTTTCTATACCGGTAATAGGTATAACAGGCAGCAATGGCAAAACGATGGTAAAAGAGTGGCTGTATCAATTACTGAACACCACATACAATACACTACGTAGTCCTAAAAGCTATAATTCGCAGGTGGGAGTACCCTTATCGGTATGGCTGCTGAAACCCGAGCATCAGCTTGCTATATTTGAAGCAGGCATATCGCAGCCATCAGAGATGGAAAACCTGGAGCGCATTATACAGCCCACAATAGGCGTATTTACAAATATCGGGGAAGCACACAGTGAGGGCTTTTTGAATAACAGGCAGAAGATAAATGAAAAACTACTGCTCTTCAGGCATGCAAAACAACTGGTTTATTGTCGTGATTATCCTGAGCTTAATGAATGCATATCACAATACATACACCTTGTAAGAGGCTCTGAAGCAGATACCCCATTGCAGCTTTTTACATGGTCGCAAAAAAATGAGGCGGATCTGCGGATAAAGCAGGTAGATAAAGTAAATAATAAGACTACCATACATGCCCTCTATAAAAATGAGGAAGTGTCTATTACTATTCCTTTCTCAGACAATGCATCGGTAGAGAACGCCATACATTGCTGGTGTGTAATGATGTTGCTCGGCATAGTGCAGGATGATATTAAACAACAAATGCTGCATCTGCAGCCGGTGTCCATGCGATTGGAATTAAGGCAGGGCATTAATGACTGCACCATTATCAATGACTCTTACAACTCAGACCTTACCTCGCTGCAACTGGCACTGGAATACCTGGATCAGCAGAAGCAACACAACCATCATACAGTTATACTCTCTGATATGCTGCAGATAGGCAAGCTCGATGCTGTACTATATGAAGAGGTGGCGGCCATGATAAGCAGAAAGAACATACAACGTTTTATAGGCATAGGGCCGGCACTAAATAAACACAAAGCGGCTTTTAGAAAATATAAAAAACTACGCAGTATTTTCTTTAAATCGGCCGATGACTTTTTAAAGAATTTTCACCTGCTTACATTTGATAACGAAGCAATACTTTTAAAAGGTGCACGCGTATTTGCATTCGAGAAGATAGACCTGCTGCTGGAGCAGAAAGTACATCAGACGGTAATGTCTATCAACCTTGCCGCCATGACGCACAATCTGAATGTATTTAGGACCGAGTTATCGCCCGGGGTAAAGACAATGGCCATGGTTAAGGCATTTGCTTATGGCAGTGGTAGCTACGAGATTGCTAACTTATTACAATTCGCAGGTGTCGATTACCTCACAGTGGCATATACAGAGGAAGGCATATCATTAAGAAGGGCCGGCATCACCATGCCCATAATGGTAATGAGCCCTGATGCTATATCTTTCGACAGGATGATAGCATGGAAGCTGGAACCTGAGATATATAATTTCAGATCGCTCGATGCATTTACAAACATAGCGCAAACCCTGCAGGTAAAAAGTTATCCCGTACATATAAAACTGGATACAGGTATGCACCGGCTGGGCTTTAACTCCGAAGACATTGAAACACTCATAAAGAATATTGCAGAGAACCAGCACATACATATCGAAAGCATCTTCAGCCACCTAGCCGCAAGCGACGACCCGAATGAGGATGCCTTTACCATGCAGCAGGCAAAAGCGTTTGAAGAAATGAGTGGCAAGTTAATGGCCTCACTCAGCTATAAGCCTATGCGCCATTTATGCAACTCTGCGGCTATCGTTCGCCATCATAGTTTGCATTACGATATGGTACGGTTAGGCCTTGGGTTATACGGTATAGACAGTAGCCATGCGCTGAAAGATAAACTACGACAAATAAGCACCTTAAAAACAACCATAGCACAGGTAAGAAATGTACCTGCGGGTGATAGCATTGGTTATGGGCATAAAACAATAGCAGCAACCGATATGCGCATTGCTACGATATGCATAGGCTATGCTGATGGTTATCACAGAGCGCTTGGCAATGGCAGGGCACACGTACTGATACATGGCAAACCATCAACCATAACCGGCAGCGTATGTATGGATATGTGCATGACGGACATAACCCACATACCCGAAGCCAGGGAAGGCGACGAGGTAGTGGTTTTTAGTCCTGACCTGCCGGTTACCTTACTGGCCCAATGGGCCAATACGATTTCTTACGAGATTATGACGGGCATATCTCAGCGAGTGAAAAGGGTATACATAGATGAAGAGTGATGCAGCTCTGTTGTACATAGCAGCACGTTTCATTAAACCGTAGTAATAAAATGGAGTCATTGTGGGGTAAGTAAGAGGTTAAGTAAGTTGTGCATTATAATTTTAGGCTGTCGATGCCGGCTATTACTTCACTGATACGTTCCTTTGTAGCAGGTTCCAGTTTTATCTCTGGCTGCACCTTTAATGCAGACATAAATGAAGCATAGCCAAATAACAATTGTCCGCCATCTTCGTACAAGGCTAATGCATAGCACTTTTCGTTTTGGGGCAACGGTATTTTTCCGTCATCGGTAAAGAAGGCATACTCTTCGGTAGAGCCGTTAGCAGTGCCGCCATCTGCAAATATCTTTTCGTTAGGTATCACAAGAAATACATTCAGCAATTTCCTGTCCCTGTTGGTGATCTTTACGGTCAGTTTGCTTTTTTCGAAGCCGGGTATTTTTTCTATGAATACGGCGAGCGAAGCCCATCCAAATTCATCCATCTTAAATTCGCATCCCTTATTTATATCCTGAACGCTGCCCAGTGGTGAAGGGTCTATCCAGTTCACAACACCCTGCGGATCGGGCTTACCTCTGTATAGCTGCATACCTTCTTTTACACTACCTGCAGGTATGGTAATGCTGATCGGTTGTATGATCTTAGCCACACCATTGGCAGGCTCTATATCTATCACACCACCTGTACTCAAAGGCATACCATTACACTTTGTAATAAGCCCGCCGGTGATAATGTCATTGAGTGTATATGCTTCTTTTACTGCCAGCTTCACTGGTTTATTGCCCGATATGCTACCCTTCGCTATCTTTATTAATGCACCTTTCTCTGCATGCACTTCTGTATCTCTTGTTACATCTATAGTGTAGTAAGAAGGCTTAAGGTTTGATGTTACAAACTGCGTATTAACAGCAGTGATATTGGGATTGCAAGAGGCAAGCGTAACTAATGAAAGCAGAAAAAAAGCAAAAGTATATTTCTTCATCAATGTTGTGTATTGTACAAATGTAACTTTCCTGAGTGGGAATAGCTAACTGAAATTTAACACAAAGCCCCGCAATATTGCGGGGCTTTGTGTTAATATATGTAATTGCGATTTACACTGTAAATTTTATGCCCTGCGCCAGCGGCAACTGGTCGCTCCAATTGATTGTATTCGTCTGGCGGCGCATATATGCCCTCCAGCTATCAGAGCCACTTTCGCGTCCGCCACCTGTTTCTTTTTCTCCACCAAAAGCGCCGCCTATTTCCGCACCGCTGGTACCTATATTCACATTAGCTATACCACAGTCGCTGCCTATGTGAGATAAGTATTGTTCTGCCTCACGCATATTCACCGTCATGATAGCCGATGAAAGACCTTGCGGCACACCATTCTGCATCGCTATAGCTTCATCGAGCTTGCTATACTTCATAATGTAAAGTATAGGTGCGAATGTTTCATGCTGCACGATAGGCCATTCGTTCTTTACCTCAAATACGCATGGCTTTACATAGCAACCACTCTCGTAGCCCTTGCCACTCAATACACCGCCGGCTATTATTTCTTTACCGCCTGCTTTCTTCACTTCTGTAATAGCGTTTGCATAGGCAGCAACCGCATCCTGATCGATAAGCGGACCTACATGGCTGTTCTCATCAAGCGGATCGCCTATTACCAATTGCTTATATGCTGCTACCAGTTTTTTCTTGAATGCATCGTACACGCTTTCGTGTATGATAAGACGGCGTGTTGTTGTACAACGCTGCCCCGCAGTACCTACTGCTCCAAACACAGATGCGAGCAACGCTATTTTAAGGTCAGCATGTTCTGAGATAACGATGGCATTGTTACCACCAAGCTCTAACAGCGAACGGCCAAGTCTGCCTGCTACTGCTGCACCCACAGCCTTACCCATGCGGGTAGAGCCTGTCGCAGATACAAGTGGCACACGTGTATCATTGCTCATCCACTCTCCTACTTCACGATTGCCTACTATAAGCCCGCAAACACCTTCAGGTACATTGTTAGCCTTAAATACTTCTGATATTATATTCTGGCAAGCGATAGCCGATATAGGTGCTTTCTCAGACGGCTTCCATACGCAGGTGTTACCACATACAAATGCTATCATGCTGTTCCAGCTCCATACAGCTACCGGGAAGTTAAACGCACTGATGATACCTACTACACCCAGCGGATGCCATTGCTCATACATCCTGTGGCGCGGACGCTCACTGTGCATGGTAAGGCCATACAATTGGCGGCTCATACCTACTGCAAGGTCGCAGATGTCTATCATCTCCTGCACCTCGCCCAGGCCTTCCTGTAGGCTCTTACCCATCTCATAAGATACAAGACGACCCAGTGGGTCTTTATATTTCCTTAGTGCATCACCTACCTGGCGCACCACTTCACCACGCTTTGGTGCCGGCCACATCTTCCATTCAGGGAAAGCCGCCTGTGCCTGCTCTATAACTTTATCGTATGTTTTGCGGGTAACCGTTGTAACAGAAGCAATACGCTTACCATCAACAGGTGAATAAGAATCTAACTTTTCTCCGCCTGCTTTCAGCCACTTAGTGCCGGTAGCCGCGCCTTCATTTATCTTTTCAATGCCCAGTTTGGCAAGGACTTTATCCATTTTCATATCAGAATGTTTTAAAAGAAGTGCAAAGTTACAATTTCAAAAAAGAATGGATGTTATTTTATTTTTGTTGCATAAGATGCGATTAACATTTTAAGGTCTTTTTCTATTTGCCGATGGCATTCTTTGTAGCAAAAAGCTTATTAACAAGTCTGGGTCTTTCTTTATCTTCTTCTGAATGATCTTCAGGTGCTCCACCTTCGCACCAAAGAATGGCTCCTTAACACCATGCTTTAGTAGTATCTTTTTTATGCCTTCGTTGCCATAAGATTGGAGTTCGGACATTACTTTCTTTAACGTCATAACGGGGATATTGAATTAATAAGAAAACACATGGCTCAAGTGTCTATACTTGAGCCATGTAAACTAATATTATATACTATAGCTTCGTGAACTTCTTTATTTCTGCTTCATCTACTTTTATGATGTAAACACCATTTGGCAGACGGTTAATATTTATTGTATTATTGCCGGCTTCTAAAATACCTTGCTGCATCGTCGTACCAATTATATTAGTTACGGAATAAACAGTACTGGCTTTCACTCCATTCACATGAAGCTCTGTTGATACAGGATTAGGGTATATTATCAGGCTATTTGCAATTACCTGATGAACATTTGTCGGCAACGTACCAATGATGTTTTCAACGGTATCAGTAGTAACAACAGGGTTATAATCGAAGAATACGCCTGCATGATTAAAGATGGTTGTACCATCCGGTAAGCCGGCCTTAGCATTTATAGTAAAGGTCAGCCCTCTACTGCAGTTTTTCGGGTAGTCTACGCTATCTAAAAGGTTAATACCTGGAAAATCAAATTTCATAATGCTATGCCCACCACTTTTTAGCTTGGCAACATTCATTTTAGCTGAAGCCATCACAAGCCGGAAGGAACTTGCATCTACATTATCAGACAAAGTGTCCATAACGTACACATTGTAGGTTGTATCATTTCCTGTATTTGTAAAGCTAATGGTATATTGCAATTTAGTACCGGCAGATATATACCCCGATGGGCTAACTGCCATTTCGTTAGGGTCGCAACCACCGCGTACAGTATCTACTGTTACCTGGTTATTATTAGATGTGTCTACATCACCTGTTGTTGGGTTCACAGTAATATAAGAATGTGCAGGATAGCCGACTACGAGCCCGGAATCAGGATTAACCCAAATAGCATAATACAAGTCTACCGGGGTTGCTGCGCTTGCGTCAAGTCCGCTTATATTCCATGTAATTGTCGAATCGGAATAAGAAGTGGGCGTAGGGTATACATCCAGTGAGCCACCACCCATATCTACATTATAATGTTTACTGTAATGAAGTGTAACCGTTGCATCTACAGGTGCACAATAAGCGTTGCTGACATATATGTCGCCCCACTGGTCGTGAACTCCGGTTACAGGTATTACTGTATTTATCGCAAGGTCATAGCCTGTAGACGTGTCGCATTGAAAAGCTATGCTCTGCTGATTTGTATTGTAGGTTACTGTTTGTATCGTATCGGTAATAATACCTGTTGCAGGGCAGGTAGGGTGCATGCTACCAGGATTAGAAATAATCCTAAAAGAATAGACATCGCCTGGCGCTCCGTAAGCTGTATAATATATCCCTCCTGTAGAAGATATAGTATCGATGGTAATACCATTTGAATCTATTTCTGTAAGTACCGGTAATGCAATTGGGCTATCACCAGTATCGGAAACACAGTCGCCATTAGCATCGTAATAATATTGCGTAGCGAGGGTATTGCAAAGCTTGTATTCGTAAGCGTATGAAATAGAGTCAAAGGCAGTGGCACCGTTTATCAGCACCAATTTTATAGTGTAGGTGCCGGGAAGTGAATAAGTGTGGGTAAAGGAGACCACTCCAGAGCCAAGGTAGCTTCCTGTTATAGCTGATGAGTCAGTAGTGCCGTCGCCATAATAGCATTTTACAGAATATGCAGCACTGTACGAATGTGTAACAATACTAAGCTGAGCCCCACTGCATAATTCATTTATAAATACACCAAAGCTGTCGGCAACGTGTGTTGCCGATAAGTATGAACTGGATAGTTTTCTGATGCAGTTGTTGTGGCAATCCGCGATATAAATATTTCCGAAAGGGTCTAAAGCAGCATCTGATACTGCATTCATGCCTGCAGTGTCTGCAAGCCCTCCGTCACCAGTGTAGCTTATTGTATAATTTCCGGCTATAGTATTTAATACCCCTGTTGAGTTTACCTGTGCAAGTACACAATTCTGCCATTCTGCGATGTAAAGATTCCCTGCACCGTCAGTAGTTAAGCCCTGAGGATAGTAGATATTTGCTGCTGTTGCTGGCCCTCCAACGCCACTTGAACCTGCTAAGCCATTGCCTGCGATCGTAGTTATAATGCCAGAAGTATTTACTTTGCGCACACGATAATTAATCCCATCACTTATATATAGATTCCCTGACAGGTCTGTAACTATTCCCCAAATATTAGAATCGCCTTCTGTATAGTTATCTAACTGTGCTGCAGTTGCCGCCCCTCCATCACCGCTAAAACCCTCAGTGCCATTACCAGCAATAGTAGATATTATCCCTGACGTATTTATTTTGCGAATTACATAGTGGCTTCCATCTGCTATATAGATGTTGCCAAGTGCGTCTACACATATAGTGGTACAATTGATTCGGGCAGATGTCGCTAATCCTCCATCTCCTGTATACCCACTCCCTAAAACATGATTTCCTGCAACTGTGGATATAATACCTGATGTGCTAATTTTTCTAATAACACCATATCCGTGATCTGCTACATACATATTACCGGAGTTATCGAAGACTACATTGTATGCATCACTTAATTGCGCTGATGTTGCCAGCCCACCATCTCCATAACTTGAGCCTCCACCTGCTACACTAATTTCTGTACCGCCAGAATCTATACGATAGATACGGCTGCCAGAAGCTGTGTATACTTTTCCTGCGTTATCAACGGCTATATTACAAGCGCTAACATGAGCAAATGTTGAGATTATACCTACCTGCCCAAAAGCAAAATTTGTGCATAATAATAAAGTAGACAATATAGAAAATAGGGTAATATTTTTTTTCATGACGTTTAATTGAATGGGGTAAAGAATTTATTTACAATCAATAGTTGCAATATACTAAAATTATATAAAGTAACATCAAATCAGGTAATAGAAGTGAAAAGAAAACCTTTGTAATTTGCAATGAGATGGACATGGTTAAAGGCACAAAGAAATATTTTACAGAAAAGTTAGTAGAGTGGCATAGGGATGTGAATGAGCGGAGCCTGCCGTGGAAGAAGGAGAAAAACCCTTACAGAATATGGCTGTCGGAGGTGATATTGCAGCAGACGAGAGCTGCACAGGGACTGCCTTATTATATGCGGTTCACAGAGGCATACCCGGGCATAAAAGATATGGCTGCGGCAGTTGATGAGGATGTGTTCAGGATATGGCAGGGGCTGGGTTATTACAACCGCTGCCGTAATATGCTGGCAACAGCCCGTTATGTAGCAGACGAGCGCAAAGGAAAGTTCCCCGATACTTACGAAGATCTGATAGCGCTCAAGGGTGTGGGGCCGTATACAGCCGCGGCGATAGCTTCGTTTGCCTACGGGTTGCCACATGCGGTGGTGGATGGTAATGTATACAGGGTACTTGCGAGGTACTTCGGGATAGATACTCCCTTTGATACTACTGACGGCAAGAAAGAGTTCGCCGATCTGGCATCAGAGCTACTGGACACAAGCGACAGTGCCGGGTATAATCAGGCCATTATGGACCTCGGGGCGACGGTCTGCACGCCCGCATTACCAAAGTGTACAGAATGCCCACTTGAAAAGAATTGCATAGCACGGCAACAAGGGCTAATAGACATACTGCCTGTACGTAGCAAGAAGCAGATAGTAAAGAAGCGGTACTTTCATTATGTGTTGTTCCTGTGGAAAGATAATATGTGGATACGCCAGCGTACAGCAAAAGACATCTGGCAGGGCCTGCACGAGCCATATATGATAGAAGCCCCGGCCGCAATGGACACCAAAGAGCTGCTGGCAACAAACGAATTGAAACAATTAAAACTTACAAAAGACGATATTGCCTATGAAGGCCATTTGACACAACGACTTACGCATCAACTGATAGAAAGTAGGTTTTTCGTAGTAAGGCTGAAAAAGAAGATAGAAATACCCACTAGGGATGGTGAATGGCTGCCGGTAGAACAGCTAAAAAAGATAGCATTCCCCAAGACGCTTGTTTCTTTTTTAGAAAAAAAATTATACTTTTAAGATTCAATAGGTTATGATTTTTATTAAATCGAAAATTTAACATCGCATGAGAGGAGTTAACAGAGTAATGCTGATCGGAAATTTGGGTAAAGACCCTGACCTACAACACCTTGAAGGAAATATAGCGGTAGCCAAGTTCCCGCTGGCAACCACGGAAACGTATAAAGATAAAAACGGTACGTTGATTTCTCAGACCGAATGGCATACCGTGGTACTATGGCGTGGCCTCGCCGAGCTGGCGCAGAAATATCTGCACAAAGGCAGCCTTGTATTTATAGAAGGCAGGCTGCGCACCCGCAACTGGGAAGATAAAGACAAGAACCGCCGCTTCAGCACGGAGATCGTAGCCGATAACCTGGTAATGCTGGACAAGCGTAAGGATAATGATGTACCTTCATCCGATAACGGTATATCAGAGGGCGGCTTTGACGCAAACTTTGATGCCGGTGCAGGCAGCATTACAAAAGATGATCTGCCGTTTTAATGTTTGAAATTTAATTTTAATTGAAGGGTTGGCGTAGTTTTTTTCTTTCCCTTTCTTTAATTTTGAAATACGTTCACCAAACTGACCGAAGTTGACACCCGAAGGAGAGACGAGCTTTACAGGATTATTATTAGCTGCATCAAACGGAGCATTTTCCGCTTCATACGTTACCATACTTATTATTATCATACTGCTGCTACTGCTCATGACCGCTATTACCGCGGGTGCAGAGACAGCCTATTTTTCGCTTACCGCGAAGGATGTAGCCTATATAAAGACAAGAGAAAAAATAAATGCGCGACAAGCGGTGCAGTTATTAGAACACCCCAAAATGTTGCTGGCTACTATTCTTGTTGCCAATAATTTTATCAATATTGCCATTATCATCACCACTAATATGCTGGTGGGGTCGTTTATCCCCGAAGGGATGAGCCCCGTCATATCGTTCATCATACAAGTGGTATGTGTTACATTCTTATTAGTACTGTTTGGCGAGGTACTGCCAAAGGTTTATGCCACGCAGAATAACCTGCGAATGGCGCTTTTCTCAGCACCTATCATACGTGTACTGCTGGGTATTTTCCGCCCAGTAAGCCGGATGCTGGTAACATCGACCCGCTTTATAGAGGGTAAGATGGGCACCAAGACAGGTAATAACATCAGCAATGAAGATTTTGAGCATGCCATAGAGCTCACCGTGGGGCATACCGCCACACGCGAGGAGGTAAATATCTTTAAAGGCATCCTGAAATTCGGGAATATAACTGCACGGCAGGTAATGCGCACCCGCCTCGATGTAAGCGCGATAGATGAAGAAATGACCTTTGCCGAAGTGCGTGCATACTGCATAGAGGTAGGTTACAGTCGCTTGCCTGTTTATAAAGAAAGTCTTGACAAGATAGTAGGTGTGATACACACCAAGGATTTTTTACCACACACCGAGGATGATAATTTTGCATGGCACGAGCTGATACGCGCGGCATATTTTGTGCATGAAGGCAAACTGATAGAAGACCTTCTAAAGGAGTTTCAACAGAAGCGTATACACTTCGCTATAGTGGTAGATGAGTTTGGCGGCACTTCGGGTATTATAACACTCGAGGATATAATGGAAGAAATTATAGGCGATATCCGCGACGAGTTCGACGAGGAAGACCTTAATTATAAAAAAATAGACGACCAGAACTACATCTTTGAGGGCAAAATGCTCATCAACGATATATGCCGTATAATAGGCGAAAACCCCGAGACCTTCGAGAAGATACGCGGCGAGAGTGATTCGCTCGGCGGTTTGATACTGGAGATATCTGGTAAGTTTCCTCTGGTAAATGAAACGGTATCCTTTGCGCAATACGAGTTTACCGTGTTGGGCATTGAAAAGATGCGCATACAGCGTGTAAAACTCACGATCAATGAGATCGTAGAAGACGACGATTAGTAATTTGGTCTTTGTGTCCAATGGCCGCAACGCCTTTGTGTCTTCTTCGTGTCCTTTGTGGTTAAACCCTTTTACACAAATAGACGTACTTCTTTATTCGATCCTAAACACCGGATACCGCATATACCCTGGCTCCAAATATCTTGAGTGTTTATAAACAAAATCAAGTTGTGCTGAGGCATTTTTAGCAAAGTCAGGGTCTTGTTTGCGTTTATCATCCAGCATGGCTTTTAGTGCAGGGTTTTTCTTTAAAAGGTCTGCTGCCATATCTTCAAATACATAGTCGCTGTAGTATTCTTTTTCCTGTAGTATACCATCAAAGAAGTTCCATGCAAAGAATGCATCGGGGGCGGTGGGTTCCAGTGTTTCTACAATGTAGCGTTTGGCAGGTTGTTCCGTAGCTATCATGTAGCTGCCGCGCAGGAATATTATGGAGTCCCGTGTAGTGGTCACCTGCACATTTTTGTGGAGGTAATGCTTTTCATAAGGCTTTGGTACGGTCTCGTAGTTAGCAATATGATATGTGGTAACGTAGATGGTGGTGTCATTGGGTAGCTGGCTTATTTCCACTCCACTGTTACGCATACGGTCAGCAACGGCATGCCATGCCTGCGGCATCACGTATGCAGTAGGCGCAATAGCGGTTTTTGTAGCAATAAAGTAGTCATAAAAAGGCACTTCCCTTGTAAATGGCTTGCTCCTATCGTAATACAGGCGTGGCAAACCTGACACCTCGCTTGTTTTATAACCCGATTCATACCCCATAAGTGTCACCATATCATGCTGTGTTGTAGCTGTTTGCCAGTCGAGCGGAAACTCTTTCTGGTTGATAAGTGCTATGCGCTGACGCCTGCGGGCATCCTTTATTTCACTTGCCCTTGCCGATGTTATTTCTATAAAGCTCTCCATAAGCGCATAAGTGGCATTAACGCGGTCTTTAAATAGCTTCAGCATATGTGTTTCCGGCACATATGCAAACGTCTGGAACAAAGCCGCGTAGCCGCTTGAAAAGCGGGGCGACTCCATAAACTCGGTCCAGCCCACATCAGGTGTTTTGTCGAAGTCGTTTACATACGGTACCAGGTCATACCCACGCTGCTTCATGTCTTTAAAGAGCGCCGGGGTATATACCCTGTACATATAATCACCCATAATGCCGCCCAGTTTGTCGTGTTCCGTAGGCAGTAGTGTCACTATATGCTGGTAATCGGCGCCATCGCTCACATGGTTGTCTATAAAAACATCAGGATCTAATTTATGAAACAGCTTTTCGAGCGCCATTGTTTCGAGTGCGTCACATTTAATAAAGTCGCGGTTCAGGTCCAGGTTCTGCGCGCTGCCACGAAAGCCATAGCTCTCAGGGCCGTTCTGGTTGGCTCGGGTAGTGCTGTTCCGGTTCAGTACTCCACCTATATTGTACACAGGTATCACAGCCAGCGTTATATTCGCAGGCACGTCTACCTTACCCTCCGCTGCATCTCGCAGCAGCAGCATACAGGCATCAATGCCATCCGGCTCTCCGGGATGTATGCCATTATTGATGAGTATGGTGATATTATTATCTTTTAATGAAGTGTTGAGCTTATTGAAATTCCCTTCTTTATTATAATATACCACATGCAGCGGGTACCCGGCATCTGTGGCATCCAGTGTCTCCATGTGTATGGTACTAAACGACTGCAGGTCTTTATAATACTGTATCACCTCAAAGTAGGTAGCGGTCTGCATGCCATTCGAGCGTTCGAAAGGAGTAATGAAGCGTTTATCTTTTTGCTGCGCATTGCAGGGCACAGCAAAAACAAACAGCACAGCCAGTAACAACAAATATTTTTGCATGACGATAAAATTATAATTTGTCGCGGACAAAAGTTAAATAGTAACTTTAATGTCCTAAAATATTCAGGTTATGGCATGGGTTGAAAAAGACGATTCGCTTTATCGCAGTTTTACATTCAAGGATTTTGGTGAGGCATTTTCGTTCATGACCCATGTGGCATTGCTTGCCGAGCGGCAAAACCATCATCCTACATGGACAAATACGTGGAACAAAGTAGAAATATGGCTGTCTACTCACGATAAAGGCAATAAAATAACTGCTGCAGATAAGAAACTAGCAGAAAGCATCGATAAGATCACCAGCTAAGATGATTTTACCTTAATTGGTTACCGCATATGCCTTATCAGCAGGAAGATAAGAATAAGTGCTATGGGTACAATTATGAGTGCGAGATAGTTAATATTTCGTGTATTTTCATTAGTGTTCATGGTACTGCAAAGGTCGTGTATTGTCGTTATATCTGCTCCTGATAGTACAACTATTGCAATGTTTTAACACTTACAAACTAACACTTATGTTATTTTCTATAGGAGCATTGAAACATAGTCTTTTCAATTGCTTAAATTTGTTATCCCGGAAAAATTATGGCAGAGAAGAAAAAGGTGGCATCTAAAAAAGGTGCGGCGGCAGATAAGCAAGGCAAAAAAACTGTAGCGGAAAAGAAAAGTGTTGTAACGGCAGTTGCAGAAAAATCTGTAAAAGAAAAAATAAGCAGCAACAGAAAAACTGCAACGGGTATTTCCATGCCCGAAGTGGAGCACAATACAGAAACATACCAACCCGACATTCATAACGAGGACAGCATTTTTATAAAGGGTGCACGCATGCACAATCTTAAAAATGTGGATGTAAGCATACCGCGCAATAAGCTTGTAGTAGTAACGGGTGTAAGTGGTAGTGGCAAAAGCTCGCTGACCATGGACACACTATTTGCAGAAGGGCAACGCAGATATGCGGAAAGCCTTAGTGCCTACGCACGCCAGTTCCTGATGCGTATGGATAAGCCTGATGTAGATTACATACGTGGTATATGCCCCGCTATTGCCATTGAACAGAAAGTTACTACCCGCACGCCCCGCAGCACCGTGGGCAGCATGACGGAGATATACGACTACCTGCGTTTGTTGTTCGCAAGAGTAGGTAAAACGTATTCACCCATCAGTGGCAAAGAAGTAAAGAAAGACACCATTACCGATGTAGTAGAGTTTGTAAAAACGTTACCGATAGGCGCAAGGGTGCAATTTATAGTACCCCTTGTTACCCGCTACCAGCGTACTGTACAGGAAGAGTTGGATATACTGATGCAGAAAGGCTTTAGCCGTATATACCTGCGTGGCGCTATTGATAATAAGCCTATAAGAATAGAAGATGTACTGGCAGGCACCGATAAAACAATAAACGTAAAGACGACCAAAATAAACAACATATACCTGCTCATAGATCGTATCGTTGTCAAAGATAAGTTTGATGAAGATGATATACATCGCATAGCGGACAGTATACAAACGGGATTCTATGAAAGCGAAGGTGAATGTCTTGTAGAAGTGGATGGTAAGGATATTCATACATTCAATAATCGTTTTGAAGCCGATGGAATGGTGTTTGAAGAACCTACACCAAATTTATTTTCTTTCAATAATCCATATGGCGCATGCCCTGTATGTGAGGGTTTCGGGCAGGTACTAGGCGTCGATGACGACCTTGTGATCCCTGATAAGCGCCTGAGTGTATATGAGAATGCCGTGGCATGCTGGCGTGGCGAGAAAATGAGCGAGTGGCAAAAGGATTTTATATGCTCTGCTACAAAATTTGATTTCCCCATACACAAACCAATTGTAGACCTCAGCAAGAAAGAATACGCCCTGCTGTGGGATGGCAATGGCAAGGTAAGTGGCATCCGCGATTTCTTTAAGATGGTAGAGCAGAACCTGTACAAGGTGCAATACCGCGTAATGCAGGCACGATACAGAGGACGTACTGTATGCCCTAACTGCAATGGCTCCAGGCTGCGGCCCGAGGCTATGTATGTAAAGGTAGCAGGCAAGACCATCGCAGACCTTATGTTCCTCCCATGCGATGAGCTATATGCATGGTTTGTGAACATGAAGCTGAACAGAACAGATGAAGAGATAGCAAAACGCATAATGCTGGAAATATACCAGCGCATGCGCACACTGCTTGATGTGGGATTGGGCTACCTTACGCTAAGCCGCCTGGCAAATACACTGAGCGGAGGCGAGAGTCAGCGTATCCAGCTTACAAAATTCTTAGGCAGCAATCTCACCGACTCCCTGTACATACTCGATGAGCCCAGCATAGGCCTGCATAGCAGGGATACCGAAAGGCTGATAGGTGTACTTAAAAACCTGCGCGACCTTGGTAACACCGTTGTTGTAGTAGAGCACGATGAGATGATGATGCGCGAGGCCGACTACATTATAGATATGGGTCCGCTAGCCAGCCATTTAGGGGGTGAGGTAGTAGCGGTGGGTGCCTATAACGAACTGATAAAAAATAAAGCGAGCCTTACAGGTAAGTACTTGTCGGGGGAAATGAAGATAGTGCCGCCGGCTATTAAGAGAAAACCTAACGGTAGTATACGCATAGACGGATGCAGGCAAAATAACCTGAAAGATGTAGCAGTCGATTTTCCGCTCAATGTGCTGTGTGTGGTGACTGGTGTGAGCGGTAGTGGCAAGACCACACTAGTAAAGCAGACACTCTACCCTGCTCTGCAGAAGCACTATGGAGAAGGAACAGACCGGCCGGGCATACACCGCTCACTTACCGGCGATCTCGACCGTATAGGGCATGTAGAAATGGTCGACCAGAACCCGATAGGCAAATCATCGCGCAGTAATCCTGTCACCTATATAAAGGCGTACGACGAGATACGCAAGCTATTTACAAAGCAGCCACTGGCCAAAATGCGTGGCTTTGAAGAAAAACATTTTTCATTCAATACAGATGGTGGCCGCTGCGATACCTGCAAAGGTGAGGGCGAAGTGGTTGTAGAGATGCAATTCCTCGCCGACGTACACTTACTGTGCGAGGTATGCAAGGGCAAGCGTTTTAAGGACGAAGTACTCGAAGTAACCTACCGCGGCAAGAGCGTGTACGATGTACTGGAAATGAGTGTAGATGAGTCGGTAGTGTTCTTTGAAGATGAGAAGAAACTTGCTGCTGCATTACAACCACTTAGCGATGTAGGCCTTGGTTATATTAAGCTTGGCCAAAGCAGCGATACATTAAGTGGTGGCGAAGCACAGCGTGTGAAGCTGGCATCATTCCTTGGCAAGAGCAAACTAAAGGAAAAAGTAATGTTCATCTTCGATGAGCCCACTACAGGTCTGCACATGCACGATATAAAAAAGCTCCTCGGCTCATTCGACGCATTGATAGAACAGGGGCATACCATACTTGTTATAGAGCACAACACAGATGTTATCAAGTCCGCCGATTGGATCATAGACTTGGGGCCTGAAGGTGGTGTAGGTGGTGGTTACCTCCTCTATGAAGGTGAGCCGGAAGGTATAAGCAAAGTGAAAGAGAGTTTTACAGGGCAGTATTTATAATTGCTTCAACTTCTGCTTTAAGAATTGGTAGGTGATTGATAACAATGCTCCATATCATTTCATCTGAGATATTGTCGTAATCGTGGATAATGCGGTTTCTCGTGCCTATTATTTTTCTTGAATTAGAGATTGCGATCGTATTGTCTGCCTTCATTAGTCGTGAAATAGCTTCACCGATTATTTCCAGATCCCGCTCTACGGCACGTTTTGTTTTCAGGTCTGCCTGAAATGAAGAAAATACTTTTGGTTGATTGTTAAAGAAGCTATCGATCTCTAATATCGAATTGTATATGTCATAGAGCCATGCTCTTTGCTCAATATCCATACACTAATTGTTTGTGGGATTCTATCGATTGTCTGACAAACGGGTTTCTGACAGCTTTCTCCTCAAGCAAGTCAACCTCTCTATTAAAAAGATCTTCCAGAGAAAATTTTAAATCAAAATAATTATCAGCATATTCTGCACTATCTATCGATTCAAAATCTACAAGAAGGTCTACATCGCTGCCGCTATTGAATTTATCCGTTATTGCAGAACCAAAGATATACAGGCTTTTTACCCTGTACTGTTTACAGAGTTGATTTACCTGTGCTATATTTTTTCTAAAATTTATCATGTAATCCTTATGCAAATATAAGCAAGTTGTTCAGAACAATGTCCCCTGCTCAGGTTCCGGCGCTTGCCTATCCGAATGTGCTATACTGGTATCTTTATCAGTGATATGCAACACGGCCCATCCCTTGCCTTTCAGGTTATCAGATATCCATGAGCGATGGCATTCGTACCATTTTGCTTCCGCACACATATAGGCTACCTTTTCGTTCGCTGCCATCTCTTCTAATTGCGTTATAGCTTTTACAAACTGTGCTGTATCCATATAAGCAGGGTATTTCAGCGCCTGCCTGCCACCCAGGTCGGGCATGTGTTTATATGATATACCTGCTACATTAAGGGATTTGCTAAAAGCCGCACTGTTGAACTGAGGCTGCCACCGCGATCCCGGCTTGCTGCGTATATCTGCTAACGTATTGATGCCGAAAGACCGCAGTATTTCTATAAATTCTTCGATAGGATGTACCGAATGGCCTATGGTATAAATGGTATTCAAAACGTGGCAAATTAAAATATTCTCTTAAATATTAAACATATTCGTTCGCAATCCTTTATTACTTCAGTAGTTCTGTTATTTTTGTTGCACATTACATTTAAACTATAACCTGAATGAAGGTAGTAATTTTTGCAGGCGGCAGGGGCACACGCATATCAGAAGAGTCATCTCTTCGCCCCAAGCCAATGATAGAAATAGGCGGCAAACCTATTTTATGGCACATTATGAAGATATATGCAGCTTATGGGCATACAGAGTTCATTATATGCCTCGGTTACAAAGGCTGGATGATAAAGGAATATTTCGCCAATTATTTTTTGCACAATGCGGATATAACGGTAGACCTCGCAACAAACTCGCTGCAGGTACACAACAACTTCGCAGAGCCTTTTAAGATATCGCTTATAGACACCGGTCTCGATACCATGACGGCTGGCCGCCTGAAACGTGTATTGCCGTATGTGGGCAATGAGCGTTTTATGCTTACCTATGGCGATGGTGTATCCGATGTAGACCTCAATAAGCTTACAAAGTTTCACGAAGAGAGTGGCAAGATATGCACCATGACCGCGATACAGGCTAATAGCCGTTTTGGGGTTATAAAGATGGATGAAGATGGTACTATTGACAGCTTTGAAGAAAAGCCGGAAGACTCAGGTACTTGGATAAATGGCGGCTTCTTTATCATAGAACCGGAAATAGCAAAATACCTGCACGATGATGCCGACGATATAATGTGGGAAAGGCAACCAATGAACGATCTTGCTGCCGATAAACAGATAAGCGCGTACAAGCACCACAAATTCTGGAAGTGCATGGACACGATAAGAGATAAAGAAGAATTAGAACACATCTGGCAAACAGAACCCGTATGGAAAAAGTGGTAAGTGCATCATACCTGCGCTCGGTATATAACGGCAAGCGTGTTTTCTTAACAGGCCATACCGGCTTTAAAGGTGCCTGGCTGGTGCAGATACTGCAATGGCTGGGTGCTAATGTAAAAGGCTATTCACTGGCCCCTGAAAAAAGCAACGATCTTTATAACCAGATAGACGGCGATACACTCTGCTATTCTTCTGTTATAAGTGATATCCGCAATCTGCAATCATTGCAGCGCGAAATGGCATTATTTGAGCCTCATTTTGTCTTTCACTTAGCTGCTCAACCCCTTGTGCGCCGCAGCTACGATATGCCTGCCGATACCTTTATGGTAAATGTGCAGGGTACAGCCCATGTACTCGATTCGCTACGCAGCATTTATCAGCCATGTGTGGCGTTAATGATCACTACCGATAAGGTTTATGAAAACCCGGAACGTGGTACACCATTCAAAGAAGACGATAAATTAGGTGGCTACGACCCATACTCTGCAAGCAAGGCTGCGGCCGAGATAGTTGTTGAATCATACCGCAGATCATTCTTCAACCCTGCCGATTATTCTAATCATGAGAAGTCAGTATCATCCGTACGGGCAGGCAATGTGATAGGTGGCGGCGATTATTCTGATGACCGCATAGTGCCGGATATTATTCGTGCCTTGGCATTTGATGAAACGGTAGGCTTGCGCAACCCTAATTCTATTCGCCCGTGGCAGCATGTATTAGAGCCGTTAGGCGCATACCTGATGCTGGGTGCAAAGATGTGGGAACACCCTGCAAAATTCTGTGGTGCATACAATGTAGGCCCTGCCCCCGACGATATGTTTACAGTGGAAGATCTGACTAAAGTTTTCCTCGAAAGTTTTGGCACAGGTAACTACAAAAGCTTTACAGAAGAAGGTGCTCCACACGAAGCAAAATTACTACTGCTCGATAGCAGTAAGGCGTATGAACACCTTGGCTGGAAACCACAGATGGATGCCCGCACCTCTATAAAATGGACGGCAGACTGGTATGCGGATAAAGAACACAATGCACATGATAAGTGCATGAAGCAGATAAAAGCATATTTCGGGGAATAATGAAAGACATACAAGCCATACCATTGGCAGGCGCTTACCTGCTTACGTTGCCTTCCTCGCAAGACAACAGGGGCTCGTTTGTCAAGACCTTTCACAATACCTCATTACAGGCAGCAGGGATAGACTTCGCGTTGAAGGAAAGCTACTTCTCCCTTTCTAAAAAAGATGTGATACGCGGCATGCATTTTCAGTTGCCACCGCACCATCACAGCAAAATAGTTTTTTGTCCTCAGGGTGCTATACTCGATGTAATAGTAGACCTGCGCAAAAATTCGCCTACCTACAGGCAGCATTTCGCCCACGAATTATCAGCAGGTAATCATAAAGCATACTTTATCCCCGAAGGCTTTGCCCATGGCTTCAAAGCCCTTACAGACGATGCTATGACCTATTACCTCGTATCATCAGAATACGATCAGCCCAGCGACACGGGTATCCGTTATGATAGCATCGGATTTTATTGGGATGTGAGAAACCCCATCATATCGGCAAGGGATATGTCGTTTATAGGAATGAAGGAATTTGAGAGCGTGTTTTGATCGTTATATTTTACACAACCGCCCTGTTCGCTTTACTTTCTTAAATACTTTTATACCCTTATAAAAACCACGAAAACAAATGACACAGACAATTCAAAATACGGCCCTCCTCGTAATGGATATGCAGGATGGTATACTTGGCAACTTTCCTAAGGCTGCTCCACTAATAGCCAATGTAGCAAAAGCTATAGCACATGCCCGCAAAGAAAACATACCTGTTATATACGTAGTAGTAGGTTTTAGGAAAGGTGCACCCGAGGTAAGCACGAATAACAAAAGTTTCGGCAGTGCAAAAGAAAGATTTGCCGGCACGGATATGACGCAATTCATGAAAGTACATTCCGACCTGAGCCCACAAGCAGAAGACCTGATCGTTACCAAACGCCGCGTCAGTGCCTTTACGGGCAGCGACCTCGAAGTTATCCTTAGGGCGATGAACATACAGCACCTTGTACTCACCGGCATAGCCACCGGCGGTGTAGTATTGGCTACACTCGTTGAGGCTGCCGATAAAGACTATAGCATGACTGTATTAGAAGATTGCTGCGCAGATGGCGACGAAGACACCCATCGTGTACTTACCACAAAAATATTCACCAAGCGCGCCGATGTAATAAAGTTGCAAGAGTGGTGTAAGTAAAAACTCATACCTATTGATAAAACTATTTCTTTCCGGACTAAAAGACATCCAGAAATCATCCTACTACCTTCTATCTAAAATCCTGGTTCAGACAAAATCACATTCATAATTAATTTCATAAGATCGTTTAATCAGTGGCCTTTCACTAAAAAAAATTCTGTTCAGAATTTTCACCCCAAATCATCCTCTAATCTGCGCCAGTCCTCAATACTTTTCTGCATCATGCCTGTTTAAGGCGGCATCATGCCCGTTTAGAACCGCATCATGCGGATTCCTTTTGGCAAAAATGAATACCCGATACACCTTTGTGCCGTGAAAGAAAGGATCATTAGGTACCATGTGAGGTTTGTCGCACTGCCTTAGAATCATCGGTGAATTCCTCTTTCAAAGTCTGGCTGTTCGTAGGGAGCGCATCGGTCAGTTCAGGCGATAAAATCAATCCGTTGTCAGTTGCGCAACTACAACTTTTTTAATACCATTGTTGGTCACCGACCAATAATAACTAATAAGTGTTCATACGGCCTTGGCCACATGATTACCTATTACTCTGTTGTTGGTCGCCGACCAACAGCACCCAATGGTCATAAAGCCGTATGGACATTTTTTAAACATTAAATCAAAACAATAAATAGGAACAAGATCACTGCATACTACTATAAATAGATACCATTATTATATCGATTCTCTGCAAATCATTATTTTGCAGGAGCATCGTTATGTATAACAATAACCAATTTTGCCACATCAACACATTATCAAATTACCAATTATCACATTGTACAATTGCCGAATTATCAAATTGCCAAATTCATTAAAATCGCTACTTTTGCGCCACAATTACCAGCCCGATGGATACGAATAAACTACAGGAAATAGCTACACAGGTACGCAGAGATATAGTACGCATGGTACATGCCGTACAGAGTGGCCATCCAGGCGGCTCACTCGGTTGCACCGACTTTATGGTAGCCTTGTATTTCGAGATAATGAAGCGTAAAGATGGCTTTGATATGAACGGTACAGGCGAGGATATTTTCTTCTTGTCAAACGGGCATATATCTCCTGTATTTTATAGTGTACTGGCGCGCTCAGGGTATTTCCCGGTAAGCGAGCTGGCTACATTCCGTAAGCTCAATTCGCGCCTGCAGGGTCACCCTGCCACGCATGAGCATCTGCCCGGCGTACGTATTGCCAGCGGGTCACTGGGCCAGGGTCTTAGTGTAGCTTCAGGTGCTGCACTTGCTAAGAAAATGAACAACGATACTAACACAGTTTTCTCACTGCACGGCGATGGCGAGTTGCAGGAGGGTCAGAACTGGGAAGCTATCATGTTCGCGGCCCATCATAAAATAGATAACCTCATTGCTACTATCGACTATAACCGTCAGCAGATCGATGGACCTACGAAAGATGTAATGGATCTCGGTTCGTTAAAAGATAAGTTCCTTGCGTTTGGTTGGGATGTTATGGAGATGAAGGGTAATGACATGGCCGAAGTCGTAAAAACACTCAACGAAGCTAGGACGCACCTGGGTAAGGGTAAGCCTGTATGCATTCTTATGCACACAGAAATGGGCATGGGTGTCGACTTTATGGTTGGCACGCACGAATGGCACGGTTCGGCGCCAAACGATGCCCAGCTCGAAAGTGCACTGAAGCAATTGCCTGTTACATCACTGGGTGATTACTAAGCCTTTAGCCACTTATTGAAACAAGCTTAATTATCAGTAGATTTGCTATACTATATGGCACAGTTTCTGTGCATGTTGTATTATGAACCTTCGGTCACTTATATATTGCACTATTGTTAGCTCCGCTGTTTTTATCTGCGCCTGCAGAAAGGGTTCTGTCGATGACAGCCCTACCGGTCGCACGGAAGGCAAATGGCAGTTGACACAAGTAGCTACTGATGATAATGGCAACGGCATACTCGATGCCAGTGAATGGGCAAATGTACCCGTTAACGATACCGACATTATCATATACAATAAAGATTTCTCTGGTATAGAGTATCTTAATATCGATACATCGGCTACTACTTATACTTTCACTTGGTCTATTATTGCAGACACTTTACAACGCAACCTTGAAGGCCATTTTACAGATAATGGCTATATCAAAGAACTCACATCTTCAACAATGGTATTGCAGTATAACAGCACGATTCCCGTCATTAGTGGTAAAACGTTTCAGAAGAAATAAAGACCACGTTGATTTATTGTTATAACTGAACTATAAAAGTGTATGGAATTAGGCAAAAGAAAAGGGACAGATTACTCTGCCCCTCAAATATTATCAAACTAATTAATCAATTTTCCTTTAACCCTTACCTAAGTATTTCTCTGGAGATAACGAGCTTCTGAATTTCAGATGTACCCTCGCCTATCGTACATAGCTTGCTGTCACGATAGTACTTCTCTACAGGAAAATCTTTAGTATAGCCGTAGCCGCCGAATATCTGCACTGCTTCTGTAGACACACGCACTGCCACTTCCGATGCATAGTACTTAGCCATCGCAGATTCTTTGCTCATTTTTTCACCACGGTTCTTCAGGTCAGATGCCTGGTAGATAAGCAGCTCAGATGCTTCTATCTGTGTAGCCATATCCGCCAGCTTAAAGCTGACAGCCTGGAAGTTACTGATCGGCTGATCGAACTGGTGGCGTTCTTTAGCATACTTCAAAGATGCTTCATAAGCGCCCTTTGCAATACCCAGTGATAATGCTGCAATAGATATACGGCCACCATCAAGCACCTTCATAGCCTGATGAAAACCATCACCCACAGGGCCCATACGTTGCGCGTCTGATATGCGGCAGTTGTCAAATACCATTTCTGCGGTCTCGCTGGCGCGCATACCCAGTTTGTTTTCTTTTTTACCTGCTGCAAACCCCGGTGTGCCACGCTCCACGATAAATGCGGTGCTATTATTCTTAGCACGCGGTTCACCCGTACGCGCCAGTACTACTGCCACATTACCGCTGATGCCGTGTGTTATCCAGTTCTTTGTACCGTTGAGTATCCAGCCGTCGCCATCCTTTACAGCGGTGCAGCGCATATTGCCGGCATCACTTCCTGTATTGGCTTCTGTAAGGCCCCATGCACCTATCCATTCGCCGGTAGCCAGCTTGGGCAAGTATTTTTTCTTCTGCTCCTCTGTACCAAAGTACATTATATGGCCGGTGCATAAAGAGTTGTGCGCTGCTACAGAAAGGCCTATAGAACCACAAACTTTCGCTATCTCGCTCACCACGGTCACGTATTCAAAGTAGGTAAGGCCCGATCCGCCATATTCTGTTGGCACCAGTACGCCCATCAAGCCCAGCTCTCCCATTTGCTTAAACAACTCTACGGGAAACTTCTGCGATTCATCCCATTCCATCATTTTAGGACGGATATGCTTGTTCGCAAAATCACGTATCATCTCAGCGATTGACAATTGCGTATCAGTATAGTTAAAATCCATGTTTAGGTATACGAAGTAATGAACGGCAATTTTACGACATTTTTTTTGTTTTTGATATGCGTAGTGCTACTGATATATTTTGATTTATCTACGTTCAGGGCTGCACACGCAGATGTCGCTTCATTATAGCGAACGTAGCATCGGGGAAATGGCGTATTTCCAGCAGTTGATCAACATCTGTAAATTTCTTTTTACTACGCTGTTCTATTATTGCGTGCGCAGTAGCGGGGCCTATGCCTTTCAGCCTTATAAGCATCGACGAATCAGCTGTATTCAGATCCATGACTGCCGGCATAGGTTGCCCATTATCATCATAAGCGTCCTTATAGTCAGTGGCTGTGGTAGTATCTGCAGTGGGAGCAGCTTCATGCGCATTGCGCTTAAATGTTTCCCACGCGGCCTGTAGCTTCTGTTCTTTTACAATATCCTTTTGCGGTTTCACCCACAGGTACATTGTAGCTCTTACAACTATTAACATCAACAGTAAAGCTGATAAGCATACCAGTCCCAGTCGTTCGGTACGGGTAAAGCTTAAGTATGACTTTACGGTCTTATTCATTAGCCATGCAGATTTTTAAAAATCTGCGTTCTTAGGTGTGCGTGGGAATGGTATCACGTCGCGTATGTTGGTCATGCCGGTTACGAACTGTACGATACGCTCAAAGCCAAGCCCAAAGCCCGCATGTGGTACTGTGCCAAAGCGACGTGTATCAAGATACCAGTACATTTCTTCTGCAGGTATGTGCATCTCTTTCATACGCTTTTCCAGCATATCCAGTCGCTCTTCACGTTGCGAGCCGCCTACTATTTCTCCAATACCCGGGGCAAGGATATCCATTGCGGCCACGGTCTTGCCATCATCGTTCATACGCATGTAGAACGACTTGATATCCTTAGGATAGTTGGTTACAATAACCGGCTTTTTGAAATGCTTTTCTACAAGGTAGCGTTCGTGCTCGCTCTGCATATCTATACCCCACGATACATCGTACTGGAATTTCTTCTTTTTATACGCCGGCGATTGCAGTAGTATGTCTATCGCTTCCGTATAAGTGATGCGCTCAAATTTATTATTGAGTACAAATTCCAGTTTCTCCACAAGACCCATCTCGCTGCGCTCGTTCATTGGCTTCTGCTTCTCTTCGTCAGCCAACCTTTGTGCCAGGAAATCAAGGTCTTCGCGGTTATGCTCCATAGCATAGCCTATGATATACCTGATGAAGTCTTCCGCAAGATCCATGTTGTCATTAAGATCATTGAAGGCCACTTCCGGCTCTATCATCCAGAACTCAGCAAGGTGGCGGGTAGTGTTGGAATTTTCCGCACGGAATGTAGGCCCGAAGGTGTATACCTCACTGAATGCCATTGCACCAAGCTCTGCTTCAAGCTGGCCGCTTACAGTAAGATTAGTACTGCGCCCGAAAAAATCTTCTTTATAGTCTATACTATTATTCTCATTGCGCGGAGGATTGTCAAATGGCAAAGTCGTTACACGAAACATCTCCCCTGCCCCCTCTGCATCCGATGCAGTGATGACTGGTGTATGCAGGTACACAAAGCCACGATCGTTGTAGAATTTATGTATGGCGTATGCCAGCGTATGGCGCACACGGAATATAGCTCCGAATGTATTCGTACGAAAACGCAGATGTGCTATCTCGCGTAGATATTCAAGACTTGGTTTATTCTTTATCTGTAGCGGAAATTTCTCTGTATCGCAGTCTCCGAGAATATTGATGGTATTGGCTTTTACCTCTACTTTCTGTCCCTTGCCCTGTGATGCCACTACTGTACCATCCACACTGATAGAAGCGCCTGTGGTGATGCGCTTTACTATAGCTTCATCTGTATCAAGGCTAATGACAATCTGCAGATTATTGATAGTAGAACCATCTGTGAGCGCTATAAATTGATTGTTACGAAATGAGCGCACCCAGCCCTTTACGTTTACTGTATAATCACTTTTCTCGCTAAGTAAGATGTCTTTTATCTTAGTACGTGCCATAGTATGTATTTTCAATTCGCGGCAATAGCCACTGTATAGTTATTGTTTTAGATTGTTTCGTACCTCGCAATGACATGTATGAAGTGCTTCATACCCGCAATGATAAAGAGATCCGAATAATGGTTGATCTTTACTTTTTATCCAGAAAAAGATATTTGATCGCCAAAATAAGTAAAAAGACGCCGAATATCTTCTTTAAAACACTATCGGGCAGATTAATTGCAAACTTACTGCCGAAATAGCTGCCTATAATAAAGGATATACACAGTATACCTGCTACTTTAAAATCGACATAGCCTGCCTTCCAGTAGTTAATGACCGCCAGCACGCCAATGGGAGGCAACATAATAGCCAGCGATGTGCCCTGTGCCATTTTCTGGCTCATAGCCAACAGTATTACCAACCCGGGCACTATTACGGTACCGCCACCTATACCCACAAGACTACTCAAAGCCCCTGCCAGCAAGCCTATCAGCAGCAGTATCACTATAGTATTCGTGCTCATGTTCATAGTAGCTGTATTAAGCTATTTGCCAAATTTCAACTTGTAATCGTTGATGCTATGCATCAGTATCTTTTTTGCCAACCGTGCGCCCTGAAACTCTTCAATTTTTACGTGCTTATTCTCCAGCTTTTTGTACTCTTCAAAAAAGTGCCTCAGCTCATCTATAAAGTGGGGAGGCAGCTCGCTTATATCGTTCACGTGCGTTATGCTCATATCATTTGCGCATACAGCTATTAGCTTATCATCAGCCTCGCCCTGATCCAGCATACGCATTACGCCTATTATCTTGGCCTCTACAATGCACATAGGCTGTATATCTATTTGCGACAGTACCAGTATATCCAGCGGATCATTATCATCGCAGTAAGTCTGCGGCACAAAGCCATAGTTTGCAGGGTAGTACACAGACGAGTACAGAACTCTATCCAGTTTCAGCATGCCGGTTTCCTTATCCAGCTCATATTTTGCCCTTGAATTTTTAGGGATTTCGATGATCGCGTTTACCTTATCAGGAACATTGTCTCCATAACTTACCGAGTGCCACGGGTTAAAACTCATATACCAATATTATTATTTGGCGGCAAAGATAACCTCATTATAGTTTCAGCCCGATAGTTAAGGCTATCATTTCTTTATTGGTATGAAATTACTACATAAAATATCTTTGTCACAACTGCGTTAATTTACAATAGCGGCCTTAAAAACAGGAAAGTATTAACATTAGCTGTTTGATAAACTATTATATTTGGCAAAGATTTTTTACACGGAATTGTTTTTTTACCCTGTACTTATATCTTTGCAAGCACACGAAATTTCACTTTAACCAAATAAAAAGCAACACAAAAACTAAATTCAGCATTATGGCAGATGTAAAAACGACCGCACCTAGGCCTTCCGCACCACAAGGAAACCGTGCAGGTAAACCAAAAAACACAAACAACTTTTTGACTAACCTATTGGTTGTTGTCGCTTGTATCGTTGTGGGTTGGGTAGTATGGAAATTTGTATTAGGCAGTACATCTAACTTTGCTGACGGCGAAACAAGAATGAAAGCAAAAAATGGCATGGGTACCATGTACCAGGGTGGTTTTGTCGTACCTATATTAATGGCGACATTATTAACGCTATTATCATTCATCATTGAGCGCGCGCTTACCGTGTTCAAAGCAAAGGGTAAAATGGACGCAGGCGAATTTGTACGTAAAGTACAGTATCACCTTGCCAACAAGAACGTTGAAGCTGCGTTGTCTGAGTGCGACAAGCAAAGCGGTTCTGTAGGTAATGTAATGCGTGCCGGCCTTGTTAAGTATCGCGATATGATGAATAACAGTGAACTGGATACAGAACAGAAAGTATTGAGCATACAGAAAGAAATAGAAGAAGCCACAGCGCTGGAACTGCCAATGCTCGAAAAGAACCTCGTATTCCTTTCTACTATTGCGTCTTGCGCTACCTTGTTAGGTCTGTTCGGTACGGTAATGGGTATGATTCGTTCATTCGCTGCGATGGGTCAGGCTGGCGCTCCGGATGCTTCTGCTCTTGCGAGCGGTATCTCTGAGGCCCTTATCAATACGGCATTAGGTATCAGTACGTCATTCCTTGCTATCGTATTCTATAACTTCTTTACTACTATCATCGATGGTATTACGTTTGGTATAGACGAAAGCGGCTTTACACTGACACAGAGCTTCGCTGCGAACTATAAATAATAGTCATCTCGCTAAAAAAATGTGACAGAGAGTTGTGGAAAATGATGAAAAATGAATCTTATAGTTTAACAGTAGAAGAAATAAACAATGCCTCACGCAAAACTACCTAGGAAAAGCACCAACATCGACATGACTGCGATGTGTGACGTGGCGTTCCTGCTGCTGACGTTCTTTATGCTTGCGACCAAGTTCAAACCTGATGAGCCGGTGGTGGTAAAAACACCAGCCTCCATATCAGAGGTGATCTTGCCTGAAAAGGACATTATGCTCATTACTGTTGACTCATCGGGCCGTGTATTCTTTGCAATAGACAATAAAAATACCCGTAAGTCGCTGATAGAGAATATGGACCAGTATAAGGACCTGAAACTTACAGACCAGGAAAAAAACACTTTTGCGATAGGATCCTCGATCGGCGTTCCTTTCAGCCAGATCAAATCATTCCTTGATAATCCATCGGCAGATGAAAAGACAATGCCTCAAACCGGCATACCCGTTGATACATCTGTAGATAACGTCAATAATGAACTGGCAGCATGGATCCGGAGTGCAAGGAATACCAACCCGCAACTGCGTATATGTATCAAGGCCGATGCTGATGCATCTTATACCAGCATACAGAAGGTGATAAAAACACTGGAAGGGTATAAGATATTCAAATTCAACCTGATAACGAATTTAAAGTCAATACCTGCCGGCACTGCTGCTTATAACTTAGCGCATGGTGGCAAGGCGAGCTAATAATATTATTTTAACTAAATAAAACTTTGTTCCATGGCGGAAATGGATACCTCGAGTAGCGGGGGGCATAAGAAAGGCCCCGGGGTCAAAAAGGGAAAGAAACTTTCCACACGTATAGACCTCACGCCCATGGTGGACTTAGGCTTTTTGTTGATAACATTCTTTATGTACACAACAACGCTGGCCCAGCCCAAAACTATGGAAATAAACCTTCCTTATAAAGATGATAAGATGAAGGAAGAGGATAAGAATAAAGTAAAGGAGAGTACCGCTTTTACCATATTACTGAGCAAGAACCACCGTATCTATTATTACGAAGGTATAGGCAGCGACCCTAATAACCCACCTAAGCTGGAAGTAACTTACTTCAGGGCTAAGGACGGTATCAGGGACGCCATCATAGCAAAACAGCAAAAAGTGGCTGCGCTCAAAGCATCAGGCGCTTTAAATGCCAAGGATGATATGACCGTGCTGATAAAACCGGATGATAACAGTAAGTATGATGACCTGGTAAGCATACTCGATGAAATGGCTATAGATAATGTAACAACTTATGCTATCGTAGACATATCGGGCCAGGACCAGGAATTTATACACCTGACGGAAGGCGGTTCACCCACAGCACCACCACCTGCCGCAGGAGCCGGCCAGTAAGGGCTGTGGAAATTTGATATTAATGCGTCTTAATAATTAAAGACAATCTAAAAATGGATATTAATAAAATATTAAAAAGCGATTATCTCGATATCCTGTTCGAAGGCCGTAATAAACAATACGGTGGCTATGAGCTGCGCAGGAAGTATCAGAAGCGCATGATAATAGGTACCTCTATTTGTATAGGGCTGGTGTTACTGCTGGCCGTAGGCGATATAGTGGCTAAAATGGCGAATAAGGGCGAGGTTAAAAAGACTATCGTAATGAATACGCCGGTAGTACTTACAGAGCCACCGCCAATAGACCCTAAGAAGCCACCACCACCACCGCCACCATCAGAACCACCACCACCGGTAAAACCGACGGTAAAATTCACCCCTCCGGTAATTAAGAAGGATGAAGAGGTAAAAGAAGATGAAAAGCCACCTAAGCAGGAAGAACTGAAGCCTGTGGCATCGGGAGCTACTACTGCGAAGGGTGATGTGAATGGTATAGATCCGGGTATTGTAGACAAGCCGGGTACAGGGACTGGCGTGGTAGATGCGCCTAAGCCGCCTGAAATATTCAAGTACGTAGAGCAGATGCCTACAGCTGGATATGATATGAATGCATACCTCGATAAGAACCTGCACTACCCTGAAGCTGCGCGCGAGAACAACATACAGGGCCGCGTAACAGTGAAATTTGTAGTGAATGAAGATGGCCACATAAGCGGCGTAGAAGTAGTACGCGGCATAGGCGGCGGATGCGATGAAGAAGCAAAAAGAGTAGTATCGGCAATGCCACCATGGAAGCCGGGAAAATCTAACGGACAGGCTGTAAAGGTTTACTTCAACCTGCCTATTGCTTTCAAACTTGAGTAATAGTAAACAGATAATTTTTACAAAGGCTGCCGGTTGGCAGCCTTTGTTTTTTTAGGGTAAGTTTTTGCTGCCTGTTTGTATAGGCAGCCATCACTTACGGGCTAACAAAGTATGGCGCACTTTATAACAACTTTATGAAACCGACTATGCGTAAAATAGCTATTTAGATATTACTTTTGATTCAAAATAAATCAACACACAACGATGAAAAACCTTTCTGCTATTTTCGGTACGGCTGCCCTGGTGGGTTCTATGGCATTTTTTGCCGCTTGTAACGGTAATAAGGGTACTTCTACTGCAACCAACAATACAGCTACCCCAAGTGCGGGCGGTGAAAAAATAGCATACGTAAATATCGACTCTCTGGAAGCACACTATGAGCTGCTGAAGACAAAGAAAGATGAGTTCAAAAAGAAGCAGGATAACATGGAAGGTGAGCTGCAGAAGTCTTACCAGCAAATGCAGAATGATGCCGATGAGGTGCAGAAGAAGATACAGGCAGGCACCATACAGCAGCCGGAGTATGATGCAGCACAGAAGCGCCTGATGCAGATGCAGCAGAGCCTGGAAACAAGAAAGCAAGCGCTTACAGAGCAGTTAATGAAGGAGCAGGAAGATTTCAATAAAGATCTGAAAAGCCGCCTCGACGCATTCATCGCTGATTATAACAAGAGCAAGGGTTATGATTTTATATTGTCTTACTCAAACTCAGGCTCGTCTTCTATACTGTATGCCAACAAGCAGTATGATATTACCAAGGATGTAATAGACGGCATGAATGCAGCATCCAAGACAGACGCAGAACAGAAGAAGTAGTGGCAGGTTGTTGGTCAGCCGACCAACAACGGCAACAGACTGAATGCAAAAAGTAATGCGGATAAGAAAAATAAATAGTATTTTTCTGAAAATCATCTCATTTGGAAAATAAGGCAGGTTTTCACCGTTCACTAAGTTTGCTCGACGGAACGCTATTGGTAATAGGTTCCATGATAGGGTCGGGTATATTCATTGTAAGTGCGGATATAGCGCAGGGCGTAGGCAGCGCAGGCTGGCTGATAGCTGTATGGCTCATCTCAGGCCTTATAACACTGGCAGCAGCGCTGAGCTACGGCGAATTAAGCGGTATGTATCCGCAGGCGGGTGGGCAGTATGTGTACCTCCGCGAATCTTTCGGTAAACTTTACGGATTTCTTTACGGCTGGGCATTCTTCGCCGTGATACAGACTGGCACCATAGCCGCAGTGGGCGTGGGTTTTGGTAAATTCCTGGGGTATCTTGTTCCTGCACTGGGCGATGAGCATATACTGGTAGGCACACCCGATGGCTATCATATAAGTGCTGCGCAGCTAGTAGGTATAGGCATCATTGTATTGCTAACACTGGTAAACACCGGCGGCATAAAAAGCGGTAAGTGGATACAGTTCTTCTTTACATTCGCCAAGATAGCCGCCATGGCAGGGCTTATCATTTTCGGCTTCACCATGTTCAAAGACCATAGCATCTGGCAGAATAACTGGACCGATGCATGGTCGGCTAAAACAATATCGTTAAGCACTACATCCATAACCCACGAGAGCCTTACTAACATGGCTTTGGTATCCGGGCTTTGTGTGGTGATGGTGGGCGCACTCTTTAGCAGTGACGCATGGAACAACGTAACCTTTATAGCAGGAGAAATAAAACGCCCTGAACGGAACATAGGCCTGGCGCTATTCATAGGTACACTGGTGGTAACGCTCATCTACATATCGATGAACCTTATGTACCTCAATGTGATGAGCGTAAGCGAAATAGCTGCAGTGCCACAACGCAGGGTAGCAACCGCGGCAGCACTAAAAATATTTGGCGGCGACGGTGCAAAGATCATAGCGGTACTCATCATGATAGCAACATTCGGATGTAATAACGGTTTGATACTTTCCGGTGCGCGTGTGTATTATACGATGGCGAAGGATGGACTGTTCCTGGCACCAGCGGGCAAGCTGAATGCAAAGGGCGTACCGGCGAAAGCTTTGTGGATGCAGTGTATCTGGGCATCGGGCCTGTGTCTTAGCGGACAGTATGGCAACTTGCTCGACTATATCATCTTTACCGTATTAGTATTCTACATACTCACTATCGCGGGTCTGTTTAAGTTGCGTAAAACACAACCCGATATGCCACGCCCTTACAAAGCATTTGGCTACCCTGTCATACCCGCATTGTATATACTGCTGGCATCGTTCATCTGCATTATGCTGCTTATCTACAAGCCTATATACACATGGCCCGGGCTGATCATAATATTGATAGGGATACCGATATATTTTATGTCACAAAAAGGAAATAAGGCAAGTAATGAATAGAGTGGAGCTGCAAAAGATGTTTGGCAGAATGGATGAACTGCATGTGGTGGTAGTGGGTGATGTAATGCTGGATAATTATTGGTGGGGCGAGGTGGAAAGAATATCGCCCGAGGCACCTGTACCCGTGGTGGCATTAAAAAAGCGTGAAGGCAGGCTGGGCGGCGCGGCCAATGTGGCGCTGAACTGCAGGGCGCTGGGCGCAAAGGTGACGCTTGCAAGCGTACTGGGTGATGATGCTGATGGTAAAACACTGGCGCGAATTGCAGAGGAGCATGGTATAGATACGCACCTGCTACAATATAGTAAGCAACGACCTACTACTACAAAGGTGCGCGTGATAAGCCGCAACCAGCAGATGATGCGCCTGGATGAAGAGATAACAGACGATCTTTTTACAGAAGAGGAGCATCCTTTCATAGACATGGTGTTGCGCTTTCTGCAACGGGTAAAACCCGATGTGCTGATATTTGAAGACTATAATAAAGGTGTGCTGAAAGAGAATGTGATAGCGCGCATCATAGCACACTGCAGGGAAATAGGTATAGTAACAACCGTAGACCCGAAGAAGAAAAACTTTCTTACCTATAAAGGTGTTACCATCTTTAAGCCCAACCTGAAAGAGGTGCGCGAAGGGCTGCACATGGCATTAGAAAATGTACAGGAAACAACACTGCACACCGTACACGAAAAGCTTACGGACGCACTAAATAACGATGTAACATTTATAACACTTTCTGAGAAGGGTGTGTTTTATAACGATGCAGACGCATCGGGCATAATACCTACGCACATACGCAGCATAGCAGATGTAAGCGGCGCAGGCGATACAGTAATAGCAACTGCATCGATGGTGTATGCGCTTACAAAGGATGCCCGGCTGATGGCTGAGATATCGAATATTGCCGGAGGATTAGTATGTGAGGATGTGGGTGTGGTGCCTGTGAAGAAGGATGTGTTGTGGGCGGAGTGTGAAAGACTGTTGACATCTCCGGGCCTCTCCGAAGGAGCGGTGTAATAACCAGGCAGAAATTATTAATCGAGCTGATATTCCATTCTTACGATAACGTTTGCGGTCTTGTTCTTGCTGGAAGTATTGAATGTGCCACTGTAGGTGAAGTTCTCATTGCTGTATTGCCCCGTTATCTGGAACACGCCCATGTTGGCTTTTCTGAGCTTGCCCAGTTTGCCATGTGCTTTTTCAGCTATTGTGCTTGCCCGGTTGTATGCATCTGCAGAGGCCTTTGCTAATAGATCTACCTTTAAGTCGGCCAGCTTTGTATAGTAGTATAACGGTTCTTCAGAGCTAAGCTCTATACCTGCCTGTAGTAATTCTGTTATCTCTCTAGATATCTTTTCTACATTGTCTATTTTCTTCGACTCCACCTTTACCGATTGTGTGAGCTTGTACCCTTTGAATACGTTACCTGTAGTTTTGCCTTCATCGTTGTAAGTGGTTTCGAACTGCTTGCTGCTGTTTATGGAGGAGAATACGATTTCGTTCGCGCTGATGCCGTGCGCTGTGAGGTATGCTTCTATTTGCTTTTCGTCGGCTTTCAGTGTAGTATAGGCGTCTTTAATATCGAGCGATGTGCGTTCGAAAGCGCCGGACCAAACAATGAGGTCTGCACTGAAATCGTAATAAGCGCTACCAGCCACACTAACGGTATTCTGACGGCGGAACTTGTACATGTATGAGTTGCCTACCAAGCCAAAACAAACAATGAAACAAATGCCTAAAATAAATGCGGCAACATACCTACGCATATATTATCTAATTTATGTGAAGATACAAACAATGGCGTTGCGGGGTCATTATATTTCGCTAAGAATATTATTTGTGGAACTAAAGAATCGGATTTGCAAGCGGGATGCATAGACCAGTGAAAGCGTAATTGTACGTGTGGCCGTTAGATTGCTTCTCCCGCAGCTACGCACGCAGAATCGCAATGACGATATATTTGATTTTGCGGCAGCGGTCTGCTTAGGCCAGTAGGAGATTTTAGTTCGGCAGGATCTCTATTTAGCTGGGCGCGTGTCTCAGTAGATATCTTCGCTGTGCTGCGAAATAACATGAACTCTATTAAATTATATGTAATTTCATGCTTTTCATACACTAATTACCCCCATTGATATGCTCAGGTCTTTAAAATGCTTATTACTGATAGCTGCTATCTGCTACAACCACGCAGCTACAGCACAGGGCGTAGCCGTAAATACTACCGGTATTAAGGCCGATAGCAGCGCTATATTAGATATATCCTCAACTACAAAAGGCGTACTGGTGCCACGTATGGATTCCGTTAGTATGGCAGCTATTGCTACGCCCGCTACCGGCCTGCTGGTTTACCGGACAGATACCCAGGCAAGGGGGTTCTACAGCTACAATGGCAGCAGTTGGCAAAAGGTAGGCGCCAGCGTGCAGCCACATGTAATGGCCTATACAACGCCGGGGAGCTACACATTTACCACTTCGTCCAATATCACCGCGGTAACATCGTTTAAGATAACTGTTGTGGGCGGCGGTGGGGGCGGCGGCGGGGGGCATCCCTTCTTCGGCGCCAGCCCCGGTGGCGGTGCAGGTGCCGTTTCCATCTACTGGGCCTCCGGGCTTACCGCCGGTACCGGCTATACTGTTATCGTAGGCGAGGGGGGGGTCGGCAGGCTTGGTGGCGTCACCATTCCTGGAGCTATAGGCGAACCAAGTTCCATTACATTAGGCTCTTTTACCGTTAGCTGCTCCGGTGGTGGAGGCAGTCTCTATGATCATGGCGGCGGCATTATTATCGGCGAAGGCGGCGGCGCTACAGGTGGCACAATAAATATTAATGGAACACCGGGCTTACCAATATCGGGTGATAACGGGGGCAACGGAGCATCATCATCATACGGTATAGGCAGTATAGGCGGCATAGGCGGTACAGGCAGTACAAGCTACCCATCTCCCATTTCAATTTCAGGTAACCCCGGTAGTGGTTTTGGCAGCGGCGGTGGTGGTGGCGGCGGCGGCGGTTTCTCTTACGGAGGCAATGGCGCACCCGGCGCGGTGATCATAGAGTGGAGCGAATAGCTTGCATACTTCAAGATTGTTTATCAATTCAAACCCCAATATAATTATGTTACGAGCCCTAGATTTTTACTATTTATCGCTACTATATTTTATGCGCAGGTAGTACTAGCGCAAGGTGTAGCCATTAACAGCACAGGCGCTGTTGCCGATACGAATGCCATGCTGGATGTATCATCCGGCTCGAAAGGCGTGCTTATATCGCGCATGGATTCTGCGCATCGTATGGCTATTGTTTCGCCATCAAATGGCTTACTTGTTTTCCAGACAGACGGGCTTACCCCGGGTTTCTACACATACGTGAATAGTGCCTGGCAAAAGGTAGGCGCTACTGTACAACCTCATATAATGATTTATAATACACCTGGCAACTATACATTTACCACTTCGTCTAATATTACCACGGCAACATTGTTTAAGATAACTGTTGTAGGTGGCGGCGGCAGTGGCGGTGGCGGTGGCGGTGCCGGCGGCGGTGGCGGTGCCGGCGCTGTTTCTATCTACTGGGGTCCGGGGCTTACTGCCAGTACCGACTATGCTGTTAACGTAGGTGGCGGTGGTGTTAGCAGCAGTAGCACCGGAACTGCCGGTCAAGCAAGTTTTATTCTATTCGGGTCGTTTACCCTTATCAGCACGGGTGGTGGTGGTGGATCAGTCAACGCAGGGGCAGGCGGTACCGCTGCGAACGGCGCAATAAACATTGGTGGAGGGCCGGGTTCACCCGCATCGGGCTCTTCTGGTGGCAACGGAGGGTCAACACAATACGGCAACGGCGGCACTGGCGGTCTTCTCTCTGGTTCCGGAGGCAATGGTAGTGGCTTTGGCGGCGGCGGCGGTAGCGGTACCACTCGCCCCTTGGGCGGCAGTGGCGCCGGGGGTGCGGTGATCATAGAGTGGAGCGAATAGCACAAACGAGCTTAAAATAATACTTAGACCGGCTGCTATCATCAGCCGGTTTTTTTATGCATGGCATTGATGGCCGTTTTATCCGCCATTTTGTCCCAAAAAAGAGAATGGCAAAATAATTGCCAATTATAGTGCAGCATGATCTTTAAAAAAAAGAAACATATGAACGATAAAGCAACGGACAATAAAGACGAAATATTGGATAATTCCGACAACCTGTCACAAGCGGAAGGCGTACAGGATGAAAGTGTGTCAAATGAGGTGCCCGTAGAAATAGTTGATGAAAAAGATAAATTACAAAGCGAACTTGACGAGGCGAAGGACAGATATCTGCGCCTGCAGGCTGAATTTGATAATTTCAGGAAAAGGAACGCCAAAGAGCGTAATGAACTGATGCAGACAGCCGGTAAAGATGTTGTGACATCGCTACTGGTAGTACTGGACGATATGGACAGGGCAGCAAAACAAATGGAACAGAACGCCGATATTACTGCCGTAAAAGAAGGTATATCATTGGTTTTTAATAAATTGCGCAGCATTTTGCAGCAAAAGGGCCTCAAAAAGATGGAAACAACTAATGAGCCTTTTAACGCGGATCTGCACGAAGCAATTACTGAAATACCGGCACCCACAGAGGCTATGAAGGGAAAGATAATAGACGTAACAGAGCCTGGCTATTACCTGAACGATAAGCTGATAAGGCATGCGAAGGTGGTAGTGGGGAATTAGGTTGAATGGTTGATTTAGTCGGTTAAAGAGAGAAGTTTGTTGACTGGTTTAACCACAAAGGGCACGAGGAAGGCACAAAGGTGTAGCGGTCATTGGGGTACGTAGAAAACCTCACCCCGACCCTCTTCGAAGGAGATGAGGACAGACGACTAACTCGTGTTGATGAACGGCTAATTACTGGCCTCACCCCACCCTCTCCATGGGAGAGGGTGTCAGACGACTAATTCGTTTGATAAAAATAGGCTTAAACAGTACGGTGTGGTTCGACAAACTCACCAGAACAAAGGATTTAAAAAGTTTATAAAGTGGCAGGGTGACCTGCTTGAAATTATACAGGTAAAATGGCTAAGAGAGATTATTACGAAGTGCTGGGTGTGTCGAAAGGCTCAACTGCAGATGAGATAAAGAAGTCGTATCGTAAGATAGCGATGCAGCATCATCCTGACAGAAACCCGGGCGATAAGGCTTCGGAGGAGAAATTTAAAGAGGCCGCGGAGGCTTATGATACCCTAAGCAACCCGGATAAGCGTGCACAGTACGACCGTTTCGGCCATGCAGCTACAGGTGGCGGCGGACAAGGTGGCTATGGCGGTGGCCCCGGTGGTATGCGCATGGAGGATATCTTTCAGAATTTCGGTGATATTTTTGGCGATGAAGGCTTTGGCAGCTTCTTTGGTGGCGGTCGTCAGGGTGGCGGTGGCCGCAGGCAGGGATCGCGTGGCGCAAACCTGCGTGTGAAGCTAAAAATGGATTTCACCGAAATAGCTCACGGTGCCAATAAGAAGATAAAAGTAAAAAAATACATTCCGTGCCAGCCATGTGGCGGCAGCGGAGCAAAAGATAAAGCCAGCATACAGAACTGTGCTACATGTGGCGGATCGGGACAGGTAAGAAGGGTGACAAACACCTTTTTAGGACAAATGCAAACCGTTACCACCTGCCCTACCTGTAATGGTGAAGGCAGCCAGATAACAGCGAAATGTACCAGTTGCAAGGGCGAAGGCCGCGTATATGGCGAAGAAACACTGAGCCTGGATATACCTGCAGGTGTAGTAGATGGCATGCAGCTAAGCATGAGCGGCCGTGGCAACGCGGGCGAGCGTGGCGGACCTGCAGGCGACCTGCTGATGGTGATAGAGGAAGAAGCACACCAGGAACTGCAACGCCGTGATCTGGACGTAGTATATCACCTTCATGTATCATTCCCTGAGGCTGTGCTGGGTATGCAGGTAGAAGTACCGACCATAGACGGCAAGGCCAAGATAAAAGTACCATCGGGCACGCAAAGCGGCAAGGTGTTCAGACTAAAGGGTAAGGGTTTCCCTACCTTCGGGCAGAACTACGAAAAGGGAGACCAGCTTGTAGAGGTTAATGTGTGGTCACCACAAACGCTGACGCATGAGGAAAAAGAGATGGTAGAGAAGCTGAAAAACTCGCCTAATTTTAAACCGGGACCTGAAACAAAGCACGATAAAGGCTTTTTTGACAAACTGAAAGATGCCTTTGTAGGATAAGATAAAATCATAAAGAACGCCATACTAACGCCTCCGATTAAACGGGGGCGTTATTTATTTGTCAAAGTATGACGCTGTGCCTATGGATGTATGCAGCACACGCCAAGATTCGTTAACTTTATAGAGATGAAAATACGTGTTTCAATTTTGTTTCTACTGTTGTCTTTTATGGACATACGGGCTGATGCGCAATTTAAAGATGTGCTTATAGGCATCAGTGGGCTTACATGCTCGCAATGCTCGCGCAGCGTGGAGATGAGCCTGCGGAAACTGGACTTTGTACAAAATGTGGAAATGGGCCTGCAAAAAGCAGAAGCTACTGTAACCTTTAAGCCCGGCAGAAAAGTAGACGTAGAAAAGATAGCAAAAGCAGTGAAAGATGCGGGTTTTTCCGTGCGGCTACTGGATGCCACCTTCAATTTTGATAATGTGACCACCACACCGGGCAGTTGCTTTGTGTATAAGGGCGATGCCTACCAGTTCCGCTCCGTGAATAAAGAAGTGCTTAACGGGGCACATACGATCCGTTTTATAGGCGATAAATACCTGGATAAAAAGATATCGAAAAAGATGCAGCTTGCGACTACAAAAGACTGTACGGCGGCAAGCGGCAAGGTATATGCAATAGCGGTAGGCCCATTCAGTAACGACCAAGCAAAATAACCTATGCTAAAGCGTGCGGCCTTATTGCTCATGTTTTCGATCAGCTATATTTATGGCAACGCACAGGAATTGTTTCCCATAGCAGAGCCTGCCAGCAATGTGCCCAAAGGGGCCTTAGGATTAAGGGCGTATGATGAGACCTATAATGAAGTAAACAGGATAAGAAATCTTTTTGCGCTACGGGCAATGTATGGGTTGCTGCCGAATCTTACGATCATGGCGACCGCCAACGTATCTAACCACCACGACAAACAATTACCACCTGAATTTCCGGTACACAATACGCCGCAGATAGGCGTTACACATCCATACATTTTTAATGGAGTTGACTTTTATGCTAAGTACCGCTTCCTATCCATCGACGGACAGAACAGCCATTTCAGAGCGGCAGCGTATGCAGAATATGGACTACTGAAAGTAGCGCATGACGAAGCAGAACCAAACCTGCTTGATGATACAAAGGGCTTTGGTGGCGGGCTTATAGCCACTTACCTAAAAGGGCATTTTGCTGTGTCTGCTACAGGTGGATTTATACTACCGTCGAAATACAAGGGCTACGTGCCTGATGAAATACCTGCACTGCCGGGGCAGCCTGCTACGGTAACCTACGGCAACGGCTATAACTACAGCTTATCATTCGGTTACCTGCTATTACCCCATACTTATACCAGCTACAACCAAACGAACTGGAACCTGTATGTAGAGTTCATGGGCAAGGATTATACCGCTGCAAAAATGCAGGTGGGTAACATCAGCTATTCGGCACCACAGTATTCTATCAGCACAAAAAGCAATAAGGCTTTACAAGGCAGGAACTATATAGATGTATATCCCGGCCTGCAAAGTATTATCCGCTCTAATCTGAGGGCTGATTTTTCGGTGGGCTTTCCTTTTATTAATAAGTCTTACGTGCATTTCTACCCTGTGTATCATATAGGCGTGCAGCGTTATTTTTATTTTCACAAACACAAGCACAGCAGATAATTCCGCGCTTACATCATTATGAAAAAACAGTTTCTTACTTTATTACTTTCTATTCTGTGCGTCTATAGCTATGCGCAAGAAACAGGAACACCTTCCACACTGCTAACCAACACAAGTGAGTTAGCTACTTATGCAGGCAATGCAAAAATGATCGTTGTAACGAATGATGCAACAGGTGGTACGTTCTACTATTCCAAAGAAAAGAAAACCGTAGACAACGGTATTGTTTTCCCCGCAGCACATGATGGCTACTGGGTGCGGGTGTATAACAAAACAGATGGCGTAGATGTGGCCTGGTTTGGTGCGAAGATGGATGGGGAAACGAGTGATGATGCCATGCTGAAAAATGCACTAAAATACAATGACGTAAAAATAAGCGACAACCTGGCGCTAAGCAGCAATTTGAATATACCCGCAGGTAAAACAATAACGTTCACTGGCGATGGTGCGTTTACAATTGCAGATGGAGCAGTCGTAACATTTGACGCGTTTATAAAGGCTAACGACTATCAATATATTTTTAAGGGGAGTGGGAAAGTGATACTTGGCACCGAATCTGCACCGTATGCATCTGCATGTTGGTTTGGGGCTGTGGCAGATTGCAGGGGACTGGCACAAGGTGGCGGAAAGGATAATACTAACGCCATACAGAATGCTATTATAGCCGCACAAAATGTATCTGACCTGTACCTGCCACCATCACCCGCTAACTGTTCTTACCGCATCACATCGACATTGAGAATAGGTAAGGATCTGCATTTTTCATCGTTCAATTTTCATGGTGGTGGTACTACCATTACGGCAAACAAAGGCGACAAAGCGACTACCATCTTCGCAGATTTCAAAAGCGGTGCCGCAATAAATATACAAAGCAGCAGGCGCAGCTATATCAGTGATATGATATTATATGGATGCAATAAGGCATCGAGTGAAATATGGGGCAAGAAAGAATTAGGTACTGCTGTAGTAGATGATCCCGCGTCATTTACAACACCAGGCGTACAGAGTGATTATGCCGCAATAATAACGGATGGCGAACAAGACAACAAAGTATGGAGCGCGGATATAGTATTTGAGCGATTGCTGATACAGGGTTTTTATTTAGGTATTGGCATATCGCAGGCAGGGCATTTGCAAGGTGACAGGATGCGTGTTGATGGTACACAAATAAATAGCTGTGTATACGGAGTATCCATAGGCAATGCGCAGGCCAGGGCATGCCAGTTTATGAACCTTGACATGAATCATATATGGTGCGCATTCACCAACAATACTTTTGGTAACCACACGGGTTCTGAATTTCAAATAACCGGCGGGCAGTGGTGTAATGTGTACAAGCTCTTTCATATACAGCCCTACAATACAGGCCAATGTGTGGTAAGTGGTTTGTATACAGAAGCTATTGGACAGATAGGCGAGATAGGTGATGGTAGCGCTAACAACAGCTCGTTCCTTTTTACAGGTTGCAACTTTATGCTTCAGGATGGAGGTATGATGAAGGGCGGCAGGATGTACTCTAAATTTTATACGCTTACTTCGTTTGGCAACATCAATTTCACCAGTTGCAATTTCTGGACAGCAAAGCCATACATAGCCATGATGGCAGGCTACTTGAACGGATTTAACGCATCTAACATAACGCTAACCGGCTGCTCGTTCTTAAAGCCAACCCACCTGCACCTATGGGGCAATACGACCGTAGAAAACTCTTACCTGCTGCCCAATTCTACCAGCATTGACTATAATCGCACCGTGCATGGTGCTACTGATGGTACAGCAAAGTATAACACCAGTTATAATGCTACCAATCTTGTATCCATGCTGGATGGCGAATATGAGCAAAGCAGAAAGGCGCCATTCTCAAAGAACATTGTACGAACCATACCGCGCTTTTATGTGATAGCCGATGGTAAGGAAAATATCTCGGGTATACAGATGCATGGAGATACAGTGCGGTTTACTTATAGTGAGGCACTGGGCAAAAAATTGTTCCGCTATGTGTTGCCAGGCGATGTGCTGGGCACAACAATAAAGGGCACACAAACCTCGTGGGACAACCCAACCCTGAAGATACTGAATGTGGATGCGGGCAACAGAACGGTTGATGCTGTAATGTATACAGACTTGCTAACGTTTGACAAACTGGCTTTATACACCAATTGTTTTATAACCCCGGTTACCATATCAGGCGTACTGACACAAGGGTCAGCAATGATCAACCACATAAATTATCCCCAGTTATTGAATGTGGGAGATTTTATCACATTCGCACAATCAACAAAAGCATATAGGATAAAAAGTCAAAACACGAATGACAGCACAGTGGAATTAATGGATGCCGTTACAGAGAATGTACATGGACCTGTTGTTTTTTATAATCAGCAACTAACGGATGGTTTAGGTAATCAATCCACCGAAAAAACTACCACCGAGCCTTCAAAAAATTAAGCAACACACATAAGTATTTAAGGCGAAAAGGCGTTAAAAAAGGGCTACATAAACCTTTTACCTTATTTTTGATTGAAACAATATTAGTATGAAGCGTATATTCATTCTTCTTGCAGCGCTTGCCGCCACTGCACCTACATTTGCCCAGATAACTATAACATCAGCAGAAATGCCAGTTGCGGAAGATACGCTGCGCTACAGTATAGCAAATGCTTTTACAACAACTATAGACCTTAATGATACAGGAACGGGAAAGGTGTGGGACTTTAGCGCGCTGGCCGCATTGTCGCAATCAATTGACACTTATAAAACACCATTGGAAATAAATCCACTTTACCTGTTCTCTATATCGTCATCCGCTGTTGGTGAAAGATTTGGCAACCTACCTATACCTGCCGGTACATTACCGGTAACCGTAACAGACATTTATACTTTTTTTAAGACATCATCATCTGCATACAATGCAACAGATTTCGCGGCGAGCATATCAGGATTTCCGACGCCTGTACCTTATACTACGCCCGACAGATGGTTCTCTTTTCCGCTTACATACATGACCAACGACAGCGCTAACTACTACCTGAATTTTTCGATACCATCCTTGGGTGGTATACAACAAATAGGGTATCGTAAATCGAGAGTGGACGCATGGGGCACCATCGTTACACCATTTTATACTACGCCCACAGCCTGCATACGCGACAGGTCTGAGATAAATGAGATAGACTCTGTAACGTTCTCCGGCACCACCATCGGGCTGCCACGTAATATGGTTGAATACAAGTGGATGGTAAATGGCAGCCACTACCCTGCCCTGTGGGTAACAACTACTATAATAGCTGGCACTGAGATCGTGAGCAATATTAAGTACAAAGATGTGGCGCGCGAAATGAGCACGGGCGTAATAAATACAAAGCCCGCTATCTATGCCTTTAATGCGTACCCTAACCCGGCAGTAAACGGAACGGTGACGCTGGATATACCTGCAAACTGGACTAATTTTTACACAGAGGTGTATGATATGCAGTCGCGCTTAGTGCTGGCGTCTGATAACACCCGTGTGTTGAATATCACTGCATTGCCTAAGGGTAACTATGCAGCACGCGTAACATCGGGCAACAAAACAGCTTATATACACATCACTAAGTAATATTTCTTAAGACACAACATGACAACCTACGATCTGCCCGCTATAGCCATGCGCTGGTTTGAAGCTTTTAATGAGCACGACCTCGAAAAATTACTAGGCCTGTATAGCGATACCGCACAACATTACAGTCCGAAATTAAAGATACACCGCCCCGAAACAAATGGATTGGTAAGTGGTAAGGATGCACTGCGCGAGTGGTGGCAGGATGCATTCGAGCGGCTACCTACGCTGCATTATGCGCCTACATCGTTCACTGCCAATGAAGACAGGATATTTATGGAGTATGTGCGGATGGTGGATGGTGAAGAAGATATGCTGATAGGCGAGGTACTAGAGGTAAAGAACGGGGTTATCGTAGCTTCGAGGGTGTATCATGGATAGTGTCGCGCGTTAGTTTCGGCTAAAGCAAAGTATACCTTTACTTTTAAAATACGTACTATGTCTACCCGTCAGAAATTATTTTGTACACTTTCCATCCTGCTGTCTTTAGGAGTACTCACTCTGGCATTGCACTATTTTAAAGCATATTCTTCATTTTTTATTATTGCCATGCTTGTCATTATCCGGTTAAATATTTTCATTTTTACACCGAGAAAACGAAATAGCAGCTTGTAGTCATTCGCTGAATTAACAGCGTACAATATTTATTCGGTTATTTTTGCAACTGAAGCATATCAGTAGTTCGTGCTCTTACTGTTTCTGTAAGTGCCGCATCATTCGCAAGCGACTTGCCATAAGACGGTATCATCTCTTTTAATTTTTCCTGCCATCCCGGTGTCGCTATTTTTTGCTTGAAGCATTTCTCCAATAAGCCCAGCATTATAGATACTGATGTAGATGCACCCGGCGATGCGCCTAAGAGTGCAGCCAGTGAACCATCGACAGCGCTTACTACTTCCGTACCAAATTCCAGTACGCCTATCTCCTTTGCGTCTTTCTTTATTACCTGTACGCGCTGACCGGCTTCGCGCAGTTCCCAGTCTTCCATCTTTGCGTCAGGAATAAATTCGCGCAGGGCGTTGAGCCTGTCTTGTGGCGATTGTATCACTTGTTTTACCAGATACCTTATTAGTGGTATGTTATGCGCACCGGTTGCCAGCATAGGCGCTATATTGCTTGCGCGGATAGATAATGGCAGGTCCATCAATGAACCCTGCTTTAAAAACTTAGTAGAGAATCCGGCAAAAGGGCCAAACAATAATTCGTGCTTATTATCTATAACACGCGTATCAAGGTGAGGAACGGACATAGGAGGTGTACCTACTGATGCCTTGCCGTATACTTTTGCATGATGCTGCTCTATAACATTCCTATCCTTGCAGGTAAGCCATTGCCCGCTTACGGGAAAACCACCAAAACCCTTTGCCTCGGGGATACCGGCCTTCTCTAATAGCAATAATGCACCACCGCCCGCGCCTATAAATACGAACTTTGCTTTTAACTCCTTATGACGATAAACATGTTTCTCTTTCACCCTGATATGCCATTGGCCATCGTCCTCTTTTTTAATGTGATCTACTTCATGATTGAGGTGCATTGTCACTCCGGGTAATTTCGCGAGATGCTCAAATAGGCTGCGTGTGAGGTTGCCAAAATTTACATCGGTACCGATATCGATCTTTGTTGCTGCGATTTTTTGGGTATCCGCTCTATCGTGCATCATCAGGGGTATCCAGTTTTTAAGCTGTTCCTTATCTTCCGAGTATTGCATCTTGCTGTAGAAGTGATGCGCCTTCATTGCTTCAAATCTTTTTTGCAGATAATTCACATTCTCATCACCCCATACGCAGCTCATGTGTGGTATGCTGTTGATGAACGAGCGTGGTGAAGTAATAACATTATTCGTAACAAGGTAAGACCAGAATTGCTTTGATACCTCGAATGATTCTGTGATGTGTAATGCCTTGGATATATCTATGGACCCATCGGGCATTTGCGGCGTATAATTCAACTCGCAAAGGGCGGAGTGGCCTGTGCCGGCATTGTTCCAGGCATCAGAGCTTTCTGCTGCCACAACATCGAGCCGCTCAAATATTTCTATTGTAAGCGAAGGATCTAATTCTTTTAATAAGATGCCCAATGTGGCGCTCATAATGCCCGCGCCTACTAATATCACATCAGGGTTTGCTACCTCGTGGCTTCTCATAGTTATGATTTACAGGGCGCAAAGTTATAGTGAATAGACCACTCGCAAACTTAAATCTATGTAATAAAAAACGGGCTGCTGTTTGCACAGCAGCCCGTAGGTAAGCTTATTATATGATTATTGTAATACTGTGATCTTAGCCGTGTTATACTTAACCTGTGCATCGCCCATGGTAACCATCATCATTGCATGCTGGCCTACGCTTGGCATATTCACTGTTACATTATTATAACCCTTTGTAGCGTGTATTGTCTGCTTGTACACTTCCTTGCCGGATATATCAGCCACTACTACCTGAAGGTCGCGATCCTGATCGCAAGTAAACTTGCACTGGAACGCACCTTGTACCGGGTTAGGGAATATTGATAACGCCTTTGAAGAAAGCTCTTTGGTTGTCATTACACTATCGTGAGAGAAAGACTGCTTGCTTAAGAAGAAGTCAAGATCAGTAGACAGACCATTAAACTCGAATGTGTATACGATAGCTGTAACATCAGATGCGTCGAAGGCAACACCAGGCTTAGCTGATGATGTAAAGTCCTGCATGCTTATTATTTGCTGCTCTGCATCCGGTGTTAATGTTATAGTTGTCTTGTACTGATCATTCCAGTTAGTTATAGAGCTTTTCAGCAGCCTTACTGTAGCCTGGCCTGCACCTGAACCTGTAAATTTAAGCGCACTGTACGAAGAAAGATCAACCGGCTCATCGCCTGATGTGATGTACTTGTAAACAGATATATAATCCGTGCTTGACGCCTTAACTGTTACATCCCTGTACAATGGATATTCGTTATCAGCGTATACCCTTGCCGGATCGTTGTTTGGCTTGTAAGCAGATACTGAAGTATAGGTATGGTCGTAATCGAGGCTATAGCTACCATCTGCCATATACACTTCATCTGTCAGTGTATCATTCAGGAACAAGTGACCTTCATATTCATAGCCATCCTTGATAGGAATGCTAAAGTTATTGTCGGTACCCGGTGTAAGTGTAAGCGGTATTGTAAGCTCATCTGTATTGGCAAGCTCATTAACGCGCTCATCGAATACCAGAGTAGCGTTTGTGGTAGTTGTGATATTTGTTACAGCTATGTTCAAATTACCCTTATCCCTCTTACCATAAGAAATGTAAGCAGGTGGTAAAGAGAAGTTAGCATCGATCTGCTGTAATGGCCTTATCGCTTTCAGATTATTAAGGATGTCATTAACCAGCTTTATATCATTACCCGGTGTAGCAGCCCACGCCTGGAAGTTAAATACAGAATCATCGGCTGTATATTCAGAGATAAGCCATTTGTTCTGCAGATTGAATTTAGTGCTGCCAGCTGATTTACCCGCGGCGAACGCAATACAATATTCAACCTCGCCGTTTGACTGACGCATCTGGAATTGGATAAATTCAAAGCCCTGGATATTAACCGTGCTCGTGTTCAACAAAACAGCACCACGGAACCTGTCGCATATAGACTTAGTGTGGCTGTATGGTTTTGCAAGTGTAGTGATACCCAGTACAACGCCCTTTGCGTTATTGCTGTTTATGTAGTCAACAGAGAATACATCAACTGCTGCTGTGAGCGTAGTGATATCTGCAGGTGTAGTTATCACCGCAGTAGTGCTTGAATCGAGCGTAGCAGGAATTAAACGTTGTAATTCGCTGGTTGCAGAAGTCTTAGCACTTGTACCAGCATTGTGGTGCGGAACAAATAACTGAGCCCTGCTGTAGTCCATCTTTGTATTTACACTGTTCTTAGCATTGTTGAAATCTCTTTGTGCAACACGGCCACCAAGGCTCTGGCTTTCGAGGCCACCACCTGTACCGCCGCCCACGCCATCAGACGCCACAACAATATATCCGTAAGCGGTATCTATGCAACCACCAGCACTTGTAACTATCTGGCGAATTGTGTAAGAGCATGCCGCAGAATAAGACTTAGTAGGATTTACCGCTGTAGAGGTAGTGCCATCGCCAAAGCTCCATGCATAAGTATTGCCAGTAGTAGGTGTGGTACTTGTGAATGTAAAGCTATTGCCGGTAAGGCTCATTACAGTATCGCTTGAAGTAAAGCCGTAAGAAGGCGAGGTTGATACAGTAACAGTATGGGTTGTAGAATCTTTACCACCCGCACCTGTAACGACTTCTTTAACTGTATATGTACCAGCCGCAGTATATGATTTTACAGGGCTTTTAGCAGTAGATGTAGTACCATCGCCAAAACTCCATGCATACGTGAATGGAGCAGTACCCGTAGAAGAGTCTGTGAATGTAAATGAGTTAGCGCTGACACACTGATTCGCACTACTCATTCCAAATATCGCTTTTGTAGCAAGGGTATCGCCGCAGCCTGTGATAGACGGAGTGAATACATAATAGTGATTCTCGCCACCACCATGATAATAAGACTGCGCAATAACCTGGCCTTCTATATTAGACATGTTGGTTGTTTTAGTGATATCCGCATAAGGCGCGAACACGGTACCTTCTATAGCACCACCACTAGCTATATTAAGCGTAGTAGTATTGTAGAAGTTATATATGATGTACGGACATTGTGAGCCACCGATACCTGCAGAGTTGTAAACACTCCATGTAAAAGATGCACCGGCGTTAACATTGATAAGCAATACGTGCGAAGCATCAGGACTTGTATTGTAAGTGAAGTCCGTTACATGGTTCATATCTGTACCGGTAAGGTTCAATACATTAAGACCCGTATGCAAGGTCACCTTTACTTGTGTAGGAAGACTTGTATGCGCAATGATCGTACCGCCCGGGTTCGTAAGCGTTGTATTATCTGTAAGGCCACTCATACATGTGGACTTAGCCTTCATGGTCGTAAACGCTGCCGCGAAGTCTACTAGACTACCTTGAAATATAGGATTAACGGAAGCACTAACGCCGATGTCGGTAGAATGTACCTGCATATTGATACGCGGAGAGCCATTATAATCGCTACCCGGGGTAATACGCATAGGCGAAGCTGCTCCGCTCATGTCCAGATACCATGCATGAGAGCCGGTGCTGTCACCGATCTTTACATAACCATTCTGGTCTACTGTAAGACTACCAGTTGAATAGATAACTTTACCGCCAACAAGGAGGGTAACATGTACCCCACCTACTGTATAAGGGCCGGTATAATTAGTGGATACCTGGTACCCACCATCAACAGTAAGGTTTCCTCCCATAGCAACAGGGCCTTCTGTTTCATTATTATGGAGCCTTGCACCATTCTGTACAAACACGTTAAAGCCTAAAGCCGGTGTTGTAGGGCTTTGAGCTTCTGCTTGTGTTGCGCCTCCTAAAAGCGACAATAAAACTGCGCTTCTGATAAGTAAATTTCTAACCATAAATTTGTGAATGTCTGATTAATTTAATTTCAATCTTTGTGTATTATAACACATTGCAAATGTAAATTGTTTAGTCGGGACCAATATATAACCTAACGTTATTGAATTCATGTTAACTTGTTAAACGGACAAGTTTTATTTATTAAAAATAACTTACTTGCGACGTATATAAATAGAGAAAGGGCCGCATATCAGCAGCCCTTTCAGAAAATAGTTGATATGCTAGTATTACTTGATACCCAACTTTGCCTTTACCAATGGGAGTACATCATCGCCATCGTAATATAGAACTGCACCCTGGGTTACATCAAAAATGTAGTTATATCCATGATCCTTACCCACTGCACTGATTGCTTTATTCAGCTTATCGAGGATCGGGCCATATAATTCAGACTTTTTAGTTTGTAGTTTTTCCTGCGCTGACTGCTGGAAACCTTCTATACGGCTTTGCAGGTCCTGTATTTCTTTCGCTTTTACTTCTTTAACCGCATCGGTCATAGTCTTTTCGCCTGATTGAAAAGCCTGTCCCTTGGTCTGGTATTCCTTTACCATCTCCTCATACTGATCCTGGAATGACTTCTGGTATTTTGATAAAGCTGAATCAGCCTTTACTCTTTCAGGTATAGCAGCCAGCAGATCGTTAGAGTTAAGATAACCAAACTTTGTACCAGTGTTAGTACCAGTGCCATGTGTAGTTTCTTCCTTCGTTTTGCCCTGGGCAAAAACTATATTGCCTATCAACAGACCGCAGGCAAGAAATAATACGAACTTTTTCATTATGGTTTTTGTATTTATGTATTTTTAGATGAGCAAAGTAAATGCCATTATTTGTTTATTCCAAGAATTTTTAAAACATCATCGCTACGATCCAGCTTGGGGTCTACGTAGAATAATGTGATGCCTCCCGCCTTATCCAGCACCATATCGTAGCCTTTTGAAGAAGCCAGTTTCTGCACCGCGTTAAACACACGGTCTTGCACCGGCTTTACAAACTCCTGGCGCTTCTTAAAAAGGTCGCCTTCGTAACCAAAACGCTGTTTTTGCAGGTCTTTTGCAGCCTTTTCCTTCGCCACAATTTCATCTTCACGCTTTTTTCTTATTTCGTCCGATAGCATAGGGCGTTCTGCCTGGTATGCCTTGTACATCTTGTCCACTTCGGCCATGTTCTTATCTATCTCATCCTGCCATGATTTGGAGAGATTATCGAGCTTGGTCTGGGCGTCTTTATAGTCGCTCATTTTCTCGAGTATGTACTTTGAATCTATCATGCAGTAATGCTGTGCGTTAGCAATACCTGCAAAAGCCATGATAAACAATACACTTAAAATTACCTTTTTCATGATCGTATCTTTTTAGTGACAGTAAAACAATTATTCCGGCTCAAACCCTAACATGAACGTGAACTTGCCAATATCCTTAAGGCCCGTAGTACCCGCCGCAGGATTATAACGGTCAAAACCTATGCCATAGTCTAATCCTAACAGACCAAACATTGGTAAGAATATCCTAATACCAAAACCGGCATCCCTATTCAACTGAAATGGATTGAACTGCTGGAAGTTATTCCATGCGTTAGCCGCATCCACAAAAGCGAGACCATATATGGTAGCTGTAGGGCTAAGGGAGAACGGATATCGGAGTTCTGCAGTATACTTGTTAAATATTGTGGCATCATCAGCATATACTTCATAACCACGCTGTGAGATGATATCCTTACCTACGAAGTACGAGTAACCAGACAAACCGTCACCACCAAGCTGGAAACGCTCGAACGGAGAGTAGCCAATACCCTGGTTATAGTAACCGAGGAAGCCATACTTAGTGGCCAGCCTTAATACAAGGTTGCCGGTAATACGTTGATACCAGTCGGCAGAGAATTTATATTTATGATATTCTATCCACTTGTATTTCTGATCAGATGTTTCATTTGTATAGTCGCGACCTGTAAACGAACTGTATGGTGGCGTGAACTGGAATGTGAAACTGATATTAGAACCACTTCTCGGATACAACGGCACATCTATAGAGTTGCGCGACAACACTAACTTAACGTGAAGGTCATTACTGTAACCATCGGTAAAGTCTGGTGTAAGTGCATAATCCTTCAGCTTGTAGTTGTTATAGAACAGGCCATAAGTGAGTATAAAGAAGTCATCGGGCCACCTGAGGCGCTTGCTCATTGCCAGACCACCACCTATCATACGCAGGTAAGAAAGGTTAGGGTCAGAGCCTACAGCCGCCGCTGAATATTTACTATATACAAAGTTTGCGGTAAGCGCGTTTGGCTTGTGGCCGCCCAGCCATGGCTCTGTAAAGGCCGTAGACAGAGAATTGTAATACGCACCGTTAGATGAATAGTTGACAGAGAATTTCTGGCCATCACCAACCGGTAACGGATCCCAGAATTTTGGTTTGAAGATATTGCGGATGGAGAAGTTATTGAATGCTATACCTATGTTACCATAGAAATTAACACCACCACCAAAACCGGCAGACAACTGTAGCTGATCGCTTGATTTTTCCACAACCGTATAGTCTATATCCACAGTACCATCTTCCGGATGTGGCTTAGGCAATATACCTATTTTTTCCGCGTCGAAGAAACCCAGGGAACCTATTTGCCTCTGTGAGCGTATCAATAATGTACGGCTGAATTTATCGCCCGGCAACGTACGTATTTCCCTGCGTATCACATGCTCGTTAGTGCGCTCATTACCTGCAATGTTCACATCCTTTATTACCGCTTGCGAGCCTTCTGAAATGCGCATCTCGAAATTAATTGTATCGCCTACTACAGAAGTTTCGGTCGGGTCTATATTAAAGAAGAGGTAACCATCATCCATGTAAAGGCTGCTCACATCTTCACCACCGCCATCGGGGGTGGCGAGCTGGCGGCCAATACGTGTTTCAAGTAATTGCTGATCATACACATCACCTTTTTTTATACCGAGTGATTTTGTAAGCAACTCATTTGAATACTTTGTATTACCCTTCCAGGTAATATCGCCAAAGTAATATTTGTGGCCTTCGCTCACTTTAATATCCACATTGATATTACCGTTAGCTACGGGGTGAATAGTATCTGCAACAACGGCGGCATCGCGGTAACCTAATGTGTTGTAGTATGCTACCAGTGCGGCCTTGTCATCTTCAAATTTCTGCTGATTGAATTTTGAAGATGCAAATATCTTGAACCTGAAATAAGGGTCTAAAGCCTCCAGGGTTCTTGTAGGAGAGAGAAATCCGAACTCTCTGAAATATCTTGATGCAGGGTGTTTCTGGCCGGGATACACACTTTCATCATTTGAAGGATGTATCGTGAAACGCGACATTTCTTTTGTTGATTTCAGTGTACGTTTCAAACGTGCTTCGGTAGCATTCTCCTCACCGACAATATTTATCTGGTTGATGTGCGTTTTGTTGCCCTTATTAATAATAAAAGTAAGGTTCACTTTATTGATAGCTCCGGTATCTGTTTTTTCTATCGCAGAAACCTTAACACGGCCAAAACCCTTATCCACATAGAATTTGCGGATACGTACTATCGCTTCCTTCTTAGTAGCTTCTGTTACCACTTTGTCCTTTACCAACGACAATTTTTCTTTCAGTTCTTTTGCCTCAGATGGCTTTATTCCTTTAAAGTTATAACGGCCCAGATGTGGGCGCTCTTCTACAATTATTGTAAGGAATATTTTGTCGCCTAAATATTTTGAGATAACGATGTTCACGTTAGAGAATAATTCCTGCTTCCATAAAGTACGTACAGCCTTTGCAATGCCGTCGTCATTCGGTAAGTGTACTTTTTGACCCAGGGTAAGATTAGTAACCGCTATAAGCAGATCCTTGTCCAGATATTTAAGCCCCTGCACATCAATACCACCTATTTCATATTCTTTAGGTTTTGATGGCTCGGTAGAAGGCTGGGTATCCTGCCTCATTTTATTAAGACCATTGCCGCCACCACCCGGGCCAATCTGCGCCCTTAGCTGGCTAGCGCTTAGCGCGCATATCAATATCAGGCAATAGCGGAGGGTACTTTTATACATGCTGGGAAGTGTTCGTTTGTATTTGTTCACTGGTTTTTCCAAATCGGCGTTCGCGCTGCTGATAATTCAGCAAGGCCTCATACAGGTTGTTCTTCCTGAAATCCGGCCAGTGCACATTCGTAAAATACAGCTCGGCATACGCCAGCTGGTAAAGTAAAAAATTACTGATCCTGTACTCCCCGCTTGTTCTTATCATCAATTCAGGATCAGGGAATGGCGCAGTATTCAAATACTTATGAAATACCGCATCATTAATATCATTCGGATCGAGCTTGCCGTTTTTCGCATCTTCAGCTATTTTCCTGGCTGCGTCCGTTATCTCCCATCGCGAGCTATAGCTCAGTGCCAGTATCAGATTCAGCCCGGTATTCATGCTGGTTATTTCTATCGCCTCATTCAGTTCGCGCTGACATATAGCAGGCAGGCTTTCGAAATCGCCAATAACATGCATCTTTACATTGTTCTTCTTCAGTTCCTCTACTTCTTTGCGGATAGTATTCACCAGCAGTTCCATCAGCGCATCCACCTCTTGCTTAGGCCGGTTCCAGTTCTCTGCAGAAAAAGCATATAATGTCAAATAGCCGATACCCACCTCCGCACTCGCGTTCACAATTTCCCGCACACTCAGCACACCTTCGTGATGACCGTACACTCTGTCCTCGCCGCGCTCCTTAGCCCAACGCCCATTGCCATCCATAATTATGGCTATATGCTGCGGCAGCTTAGTGCGGTCTATTGAAGACAAAAGGTCCATCTCGAGTATCCCTGAAAATAAAAGGTGTGCAAAGGTACAAAAATAGGTCGTTGCTATTCGTAACAAAATAAGCTAATACAGTTTAACTCGAATTTAACTGTCATAGATAAATATTAAATATATAATGTCTAGCTTTTAAATATTCAACAAAAGAAAAGCGGGTGACTTTGGTCACCCGCTTTTAATGAAATATAATTAAATTTATTCTTTGACCAGTCTCTGTGTGGTTTTGTTATTGCCAGATATAAGTTCCACCATATAAACACCGGCAGGCAGATTACCAAGTGGCATATGTACACTGCCAGAAATTTGCTTGCCGAGATCGGTAGCAGTAATGGTAATACCTGTTGTATTTATGAGTTTTATAGTCGTATTATCTTTACCGGAAGTATGGAAGCTAACGGCCACATCGCTTGTAGCAGGGTTTGGCGTTACGTTCATACCGAATGATGTACCGGCAATAGTATTGTTACCATCAGGAATAGCACCAAGCCCTATCTCGAAACGTGCATCACCCTGAGATTTAACATCGCTGCTTATGGTGAACGGATATTCCGTACCCTGTGTAAGCGGTGTATAAGTAGCCAGGTATTTATCGTGCAGGTATAACTGAGCACCTACAGGTGCAGCCATATCCGTTGCACGGATAATGAAACTCTGCTGATGGTTTGTAGTAAGACCCAGCGGTATCACTTTACCATCGGTATAAGGACGGGAATCGATACTCATATGATCACCGGCCGGTGACATAGTATAGAAGTTAAGATCAGGATTGATTGGTTTACCCGCATCATTATTATCCTTTGCATCAGTTTCCTGGGCATCGAACTTTATTTTGAGGTCATCCCAAACAGTGTTGTTTGCATCAACAACTTCAATGCCTACGTATTGATTAGCAGCACGCAGTAATTCTGTATCAGCAGCACTTACTTTATCTGTTTCATGAAAAGTAAGCACACTACTTGCTGTAGCTGCTTCTACCTGGAATGATGTGTTGCCTTGTATCTTATAAGCGCTACCTATTGGCACCGTAACAAAAGCACCGCCTGTAGCCCTGTAGGGACTCCACAGTATTGAGTGCGACATACACGTTAGCAGCAGTTGGGTCTCCGTCACCCCATGCCACATCCAGTTTTCCATCCCCATCAAAATCCGCGACTGTGACGCATAATTCTGAAACACCCATGGTTGCCTTTGTAATAGTGCTGGTGTTTATTGTAGGGCTGCCATGCACTATAGTCGTATTTGGTACAACATACGTGTGCGAGATTCCCGATATGTCAATGGCTGACGCCACTACATCCGGCCTGCCATCCTTATCCATATCCGCCAGTACCAACCAATTGATACCAAGTTGTATGCTGCCATCAAAGGTATTTCCATCCATGAGCAGCGTCTTCGTAAAATTTGATGCTGTCATTGTACCACTGGTGTAATTATTGGTAAAAGCATATACTTGATTATTTTCATAATCAGCGGATATGATATCAGGTTTGCCGTCGCCATCAAAATCACCAATAGCTACAGAAAACGCTTCAGCACCCACGGCAAGTCTAAGGTCTACCTCGCTTGCAAAAGAAAAATTACCCGGACCCGTACTCTGATTAATAAATATTGCAACAACTTCTTGTCCGCTCGCAACTACCATATCCGGTTTGCCATCACGGTTCAGATCACCAAAAAACACATTGCTATATGCATTTGTAAAAGCAGTTGTGCTGACAGATGCAAAGGAAGGAGTTCCACCAATAGTGGTGGTTGTATTTTTATAGATATTTACATGCCCGTTCTGGTCGGTGACGATCAGATCGTTCTTACCATCACCATCGAGGTCGGCAAACTGAACTCCATTTAGGCTTCCACTACTGACCGTAATACTGCTTCCCACATAGGATGGTGTAGCAGTTGAGCCGGCAAATGTGGGCATATAAAACGCTTTAGACGCGCATGCAAGTCCTGTACCGGTGTTTACAACTGTAATAGCGGCGAGACTTGCCGCATCGGGCGCTGTCACTGTTAGTGATGTAGCACTAGCCGAGGTAACACTACCCTTTGCATTTCCAAAATAAACAGCATTATTAGCTGCTGTCGTATTAAAGTTAGTACCTGTGATGGTTACCGATGTAGCACTACTACCGCTTGTGGGCGTGAACGAAGTAATTGTAGGTACCTGTGCTGCAGCACTTATAGTACACAATAGCGCTACAGGTAATAACAATTGGCTTATTTTGCACCGGAACCTGCGTGCATTGGTCTTTTGTAGTTTTGATATCATAAAGAAGAGTATATATTTCCATAAAATTACTATATATTGTTAATCCATTAAGATTATTAAATAAATATTTTTATTTAGTCCACATGCCTGATGATTTAGTACCAATTTTAGAGCTCCCAAAGTATCCGCCTGCCGGGTAGATATATTTTAAACAAAAAACTATCTTCGTATCAAATGCTTACAAATCTTAGCGACACAAACAGTATCCTATCAGAATGGGTACAGGAGATACGGGATACAGACATACAAGCCGACCGTATGCGTTTCCGTAAGAATATAGAACGGATAGGGAGTGCTGCTGCTTACGAAATAAGCAAAATGCTGCCTTATAAAACAATAACGGTGCAAACACCTATGGGAGAAGCCGACTGTAATGTATTGGAAGCGCAGCCGGTGGTAGCGACCATACTTCGTGCGGGGTTACCCCTACACCAGGGAGTGCTAAATTTCTTCGACAAGGCCGATAGCGCATTCATCGCCGCATACCGTAAACATAAACGCGATGGCTCTTTCAGCATATTGCAGGAATATATGACTAGCCCCGGACTTGCCGGCAGGCCGCTGATAATTGCCGACCCCATGCTGGCAACAGGTGCTTCGATGATACAAGCCATAACATCGCTGGTGGAATACGACCAACCTTCCCAGATACATGTGGTGACCGCTATTGCATGTACCGTGGGCATTGAGCAACTACTACGGCATTTCCCCGATGTACATATATGGACAGCTGCAATAGATGACGAGCTTACCGCAAAAGGCTACATTGTGCCCGGGCTGGGCGATGCCGGTGACCTTGCATTTGGCAGCAAACGACAAGCATAGAGGGAATTAGCTGATGTGATGATTAGCTGATCAGCTAATGCTGTTTCAGGTACCTTTTGATGGGTAATGCTTCAATTGATCAGTGTGTAGAAATGCCATCACATTGCCATATTTTATCACGTTATCGTGCCAATTATTACCCTTTGGTTTATTACCCTTATGAACCCAACCAAAATAATATTTCTCACTGTCTTGCATAAGAAAGGAATTTATCCTAATTTGCTTTCAGAATATTTTCTTAAAAAATAATAAAAGACTCAATCAGATGAAGAAATTGTTACTAAGCGTGAGTGTTGCCATGGCTTTAGTCGGCTCTGCGATAGCTCAGGATGTGCACTTTACGCAATATTTCACATCGCCCCTCACACTGAACCCTGCGCTTACCGGCCTTACGCCTGAAGACCTTCGTTTTTCGGCCAACTTCCGTACGCAGTGGGCTACTGTATCTTCAAACCCATATGTTACAGGTACATTATCTTATGATATGGGCATAATGAAGAGCAAGCTGCCTGAAGGCGATGCGATAGGCATCGGCCTTATAGGTTTGTATGATAAATCGGGTACCGGTGGTTTGCAAAACACAACAGTAGGCCTTTCTTTAGCTTACCATAAAGCCTTTGGTAAAAACAAACAACATCATATATCACTTGGCGTTCAGGGTTGTTTAGTTCAAAAAAGTATTGATTTTCAAAAGCTGACATTTGAAGATCAATTCGATGCGGCATCTGGTGGAACTCCTTATCAAACAGGCGAGCATTTCTCAAATGCAGACCTTAGCTATCCTGACTTTAACGCAGGTATCATGTACTCAGGCAAAGTTTCAGAGCATGCTACCGCTTATGTAGGCTATTCTTATTATCACCTTACGCAACCGGTTGAAACTTTCATAGGAGGTCCTTCTGCTCACCAGATACATTCACGCCAGACAGGCTACCTTGGTGGCTCGTTCGATATGAATGAAAATACAGTACTTTATATGAGCGCATTATATCAGACACAGGCATCTGCTACAGAAGTAATGATAGGTGGCGCTGTAGGATTTATCCTTAATCCGGGCCATGATCAAGAATATGCAAAGAACACTATCTTTTACCTGGGTGGCTGGTACCGCTACGGCGACGCTATAGCTCCTTATGTAGGTATAGAGTGGGCTAAGATGACCATTGGTATCAGCTACGATGTTAACGTATCGAGCTTTACACCTGCTACAAACGGTACCGGCGCTTATGAAATATCTCTTTCTTACAACGGCCGTATCAACAAGCACGATAAAGCACCACAATACAACTGGAGCTGCCCTAAGTTCTAATTACTACACCTCTTTTATATAAAAATAAAGACCGGCGATACTGCCGGTCTTTATTTTTATAGCCCCTTGCCCTTACTTACGTAAGGGTTATCTTTCAGATAGAAGCGATAAGGCAGCATGGCATCATCGGCAGCATAAGCGACACCTACACGTGTAGCATGTATTATATCTTTGCTTTTTATTTTTACGCCTCTGTCTTCAATTGTTATTTCAGGCCCTTGCAAAGAAAGCCCTGTGTGGCTGGTACGTATGCCCATAGCCATACTCATGGCGCCCGGCCCAGCAGTTAGTGCAGGTTGTAGCTTTTCTTTACCCCTTCGTTCCAGCATGGCATCAATACCTTCCATCGGCTCCAGGGCACGTATCAGTACTGCATGTGGTGTGTCGCGTATATTGGTGACAACATTAAACAAGTGATGAATGCCATAGCATAGGTACACATACGCTACTCCGCCATGGCCATACATAACCTCGGTACGGTTAGTGCGCCTGTTACCATAAGCGTGCGATGCCTTATCAATAGCACCAGCGTAAGCTTCGGTTTCTACTATCATGCCTGCAGTATGTATCCCATTTATATTGGTCACCAATACTTTGCCTAATAGCTGTTTTGCGATCTTCACTACATCCCTGCCCGTATAGAATGATTCAGGTAATATCATACAGTGAAAATACGAAGGGTTAAGAAAATAATATCCTTACCTTCATTTTACTATTTTCATACCATGGCACAGGAAGCGAGCAAAGGAACATTATATCTTATACCCATACCCATAGCCGACGGCGCTTTGCAGACCTTATCGCACGAGGTTGCAACGCATACGGCGCATATAAGGCATTATTTTGTTGAGAACGTACGCACAGCACGGCGTTTTCTGCGCTCGCTGCACGCTACATTGGTAATCGATGAACTGCAGTTTTCTGAAATAGACAAACACACCGGCCCTGACACAAAATTGCTAAGTACGTGGCTGAAACAAGGATTGAATGTGGGTGTAATGAGCGAAGCTGGCTGCCCCGGCATAGCAGACCCGGGTGCCGATCTTGTAGCTGTAGCGCATAAAGCAGGAGCAAATGTGGTACCTGTTACCGGTCCTAACTCGCTTATATTAGCCCTTATGGCCTCGGGGCTTAATGGGCAGAGCTTTTGCTTTACAGGCTATTTGCCGGTAAAAGACCCGATGCGTGGCCAGCGAATAAAAGAGCTTGAAGCTATCTCTATAAAAGAAAAACAAACACAGCTATTTATTGAGACCCCATACCGCAACGATGCTATACTTGCCGACCTGCTGAAACACTGCAATAATAATACGCGGCTATGCATCGCAGAAAATATAACAGCACCAAACGCCTTTATAAAAACAAAGACTGTAGCTGACTGGAAAAGCGAAGTGCCCGTATTGGGTAAAAACCCTGCGGTGTTTTTGTTATTGGGATAGGATCATTTCACTCGCCTGCCTTTCCATTGGTACACGCCCACAAAGCCCAGGAAGCCAGCAAGTATTATATAGGCGATATGCAATGGCTGCAGGAAAGGGAAATACCTGAGCATTCTTGTGCGCCTGAAGAAAGTAGCAACAGGAATTAAAAATATCAGCTCCACAATAACCTTTACAAGGAACATCGCCGCAGCCACACAAAATAATAGCGGCTTAAAAAATCCGCCGATACACAATACGAGAAAAGAAAAATTAAACAGATACACCAACAATAATATCCCGGTCAGCTTGCTATCATTATACTTACCCGACTTTGATGCCCACCGAATACGTTGCTGTAAAAAACTGCTCCAGGTAGGTTGCGGCGCGGTAGTTACAATTGCATTTTCAGAACGGAGATAAGCTATACGGTTGGGGTACTCCTTATTTAGCTTCATCGTCAGCAGGTAGTCGTCGCCCGATGCCAGGTTGTCGATACCTTCATAACCATTTACACTCTCGTAGGCAGATCTGCTAAAAGCAAGATTAGCGCCATTGCTCATATTGCCCAGCTTTAACTGTTGTGCAGCAGCAGTAATTCCCTGCATACTCATAAAGTCTATCGACTGAAACATATTCAAGGCACTGCCACCTCTTGAAAACACCACAGGCGCTACTATCATTACAGGATGCTCCTGCTCATACTTTGCTGCTATATGCAGCAGCCATGCATTTGGGGCAGTACAGTCGGCATCTGTGGTAATAATAAGCTCGCCTTTGGCTTGCGCTATGGCTATCGATAACGCCCGCTTTTTATAAGCGGTTATTTTTTCGTTTGCCTCTATATAGTCTACGAGCTTTATACAACGCACATTCCTGTCTGCATATTCTTCAACAATAGCCGCGGTACTATCAGTCGAGTGGTCATCAATAACAATTACTTCAAAAAAATGCGCGGGATATTTCTGCGCCAGTATCGATTCTATGCACGCGCCTATATTCGCATCCTCATTGCGCGCGGGTATTATTATACTCACCATAGTATGCGGCTCATAACCCACAGGTATTACAAATGCCGGCTGCTTCGCCCATCCCGTGCCATATATAAACATGAGCACAGTATAGCCCAGCGTAAGTATGATACAGGTAATGATGAGGATGTGCATAAACTATAAAAGGTATTGAGCTATTTGTTTTGCATTGTCGTGGTCAAATACACGATGACCTTTATTCAGGATATGCAGGTGTACAGTATCCAGCCCGTCTTTGAATTTCTGTGCCTTGGCAGGGGCTATCACTTTATCAAAAGCGCCTACAAAAATGGTTATTTGTACCCGGTATTTCTTTATTAGTTTTTTTAAGCGTTTACGTTCAGGTACCAGTTCCTTTAAGCATGTCCATCGTTGTACGAGGTGATTACGACTTTCCTTAGATTCCAGGTATTGCATGGCAAATCTGTGTGTCGATGCCTTTACCCATTTTTTGGCACGCATCCAGTCCATCATCCTGATCACTTTTTGCGGCTGCTCTACTACATTCTTAAAGAATCCCCTGCTTATAGGGTTTACCACCGTAAAATGATAAATAGGTGTGAACGCCAGGCCATCCGGTGCTATCAGCAACACTTTTTCTATTACCGTCGGCATCATCTCTATAATGGTAAGGCTTATGCGGCCACCTATACTGTATCCCAGTAAAGAGAACTTATCCGCTTTGTAGTCATGCTTCAATTTATCGATGATCGCAACCATGTACTCCCGCTTAAAAATATGGTCGTTCGTCCACTTACTCTTGCCATGATGTGGCAGATCGAATGAAACGATGGTATACTCATTTTCCAGGTATGGCACAAAAACACTGAATATATCCGCATCATTGCCATAGCCATGAAAAGCTATAAGCAGCTTTTTACCTTTGCCCCATTTCAGATAATGCAATTTCTCTCCACCTACCGGTATATATCCTGACTGATCACTCATCGATGCCCTAAAGTTCTTTAATTCCGCTTTATATTTTCTTAATAATTTTTATCGCGCTGTTATTGCATAAGAAAATGGCCTAACTTTCTGTAAAATACATACCATGCCCAATAACAATATGCTGACAACAGGCACCAAAGCGCCCGATTTTGAGCTTAACTCCACACCAGACCAGAAACTAAAGCTGAGTGATCTTAAGGGCAAAAAAGTAATACTCGCATTCTACCCCGCCGACTGGAGCCCCGTATGCGGGGATCAGATGGCCCTGTATAATGAGACACTCAAATATTTCCATAAGCATAATGCAGAGTTGATAGGCATATCCGTAGACAGCAAATGGTGCCATATGGCATTTGCGCAAGACCGTAAGCTGCACTTTCCTTTGCTGGCTGATTTTGAGCCCAAGGGGTCTGTTGCAAAAAGCTATGGTGTATATGATGAGCACGAAGGGCAAACTCAGCGCGCCTTATTTGTAATAGACGAGGAGGGCATTATACAATGGAGCTATCTATCGCCGGTAGGTATGAACCCCGGCGCCGATGGTATTCTCGATGCGCTCGAAAATTTAGATAACGCTAAAAAATAACACTATGTCTTTAAAACCAGCGGTAAACGAAAATGATCATGCTACAGGCAATGCAAAGTCTCCGGTAGTATTGGTGGAATATGGCGACTATCAATGTCCACATTGCGGTCACGCCCATCCTATTTTAAAAAGTATATTAAAAGAGATTGGCGCTGATATAAAGTTTGTGTTCCGCAATTTCCCATTGCAGGAGGCACACCCCAACGCTGTACCCGCTGCTGTATCTGCGGAAGCAGCCGGGCTGCAGGATAAATTCTGGGAGATGCACGATACATTGTTTGAACACCAAGAGCACCTGGGTGCAAATCACTTATTCGACTATGCCGAAAAAACGGGTCTTGATATTCATCAGTTCTCTGCGGACATTCAAAAAGACGAGTTGCTCACAAGGGTGCAGGACGATTTTGAGAGCGGTATAAGGAGCGGAGTGAACGGCACACCAACTTTCTTTATCAATGGTGCAAAGTATAACGGCAGTTGGGAGAAGGATGAGTTTCTTGCCCACCTGAAGAGTTTGATAAAGTAAAAGGTGAGACTAAGTTTACTCTATACCCCTATTAAAAATTATAGTTTGAATTGCCTCTATTACTTCGTAATTTAACTATCGTTAATCTTATTCAGCACCATAGCTTAAAACATTTTCATTATGGATACACAAACGCTTTCATCAGTTTACGGCGGTAGCTTTCTCATACAGCCTTCAGAGCCTGCGCAAACCTTCATTCCCGAAGATTTCAACGAAGAGCAACACATGATCATACAGATGTGTAATGAGTTTCTTGAGAAAGAAGTGCTGCCATTTCTTGTAGAAATAGATGCGCAAAAAGAAGGCCTTATGCCATCACTGCTCGATAAGGCAGGAGCGCTGGGCCTGCTGGGCGCTGCATTCCCCGAGCAATATGGCGGACTGGGTAAAGATTTCGTGACCGCTACGCTGGTAAACGAGTGTCTGGGTGGTGGTCATTCATTTGCCGTGGCTATGGCTGCACACAATGGCATAGGCTCGTTACCTATTTTATACTTCGGTACAGAAGAGCAGAAACAGAAGTATATTCCTAAATTAGCTACAGGTGAAATGAAGGGTGCTTATGCACTAACGGAACCCAACTCAGGCTCTGATGCGCTTGGCGCAAAAACCACAGCCACGCTCAGTGCTGATGGTAAGACCTACGCACTCAACGGCCAGAAAATATGGATAACCAATGCAGGCTTTGCAGATGTATTTACTGTCTTCGCGAAAATAGATGGCGATAAATTCAGCGCATTTATTGTAGACAAGGGCACACCCGGCCTCACTTATGGCGAGGAGGAGCACAAGATGGGCATTAAAGGATCCAGCACCCGCCAATTATTTTTCGAGAACTGCGTTATACCAAAAGAAAATCTACTGGGCGAGATAGGCAAGGGCCACATCATTGCATTCAACATTCTGAATATTGGCAGGCTAAAACTTTGCGCAGCCACATCGGGCGCGGCTAAGCTGGCTTTAAAAACAACAATACAATACGCAAAGACCCGCGAACAATTCAAAACGGCGATCTCAAACTTTGGCGCGATAAAACATAAACTTGCAGAGTCGGCAATAAAGATATTCGCCGCTGAAACTGCCCTGTTCCGCACCGCACAATGGATAGATGATAAAGAACACGAGTTGGCGGCAGATGGCAAACACGACAATGCCCTTCTCGGTGCTGCTGAAGAATTTGCCATAGAGTGCGCCATGCTAAAAGTGCTGGGCTCTGAATGCCTCGATTATGTAGTAGACGAGGGTGTACAGATACACGGCGGCAATGGCTTCTCTGATGAATATAATATATCCCGCGCTTACCGCGATAGCCGCATCAACCGCATATTCGAAGGCACGAACGAAATAAACCGCTTGCTGACGCTAGATATGTATCTGAAACGCGCCATGAAAGGCCGCATCAATATTTTAGGCCCTGCTATGGCCGTGCAAAAAGAACTAATGAGCGTACCTGATTTTGGTACTGATGACGCACCATTTGCTGCAGAACAGAAAGTTATCGCCAACTTCAAAAAAGCGATACTGATGTGTGCCGGTGGTGCCGCTCAAAAACTAATGGCAAAACTGGAGACCGAACAAGAGATACTCATGGACATTGCCGATATGGCTATCGATACCTTTCAGGCAGAAGGCATGCTGCTGCGTGCTATGAAAATGCAGGGCATGAACCATGAGAACGCTGAGCTGGCGCTCGATGCCACCCGTACATTCATCTACGATGCCGCCGACCGCATCAACCATTCTGGCAAGGCAGCTATTAACGCTTTTGCGGAAGGCGATGAACAACGTATGATGCTGATGGGACTAAAAAGATTTACAAAAGCTGACAACTATAACACCAAGGAAGCCCGCAGAAGGATATCAGACAAACTGGTAGAAACCGGGCAGTATTTTTGGTAAAAGAAACGAATAGCAGGAGGCGTAAGTCTTCACAATAATAAAAAAGTGTCATGGCGAGATTGTCGAACCATGACACTTTTTGCTTGGTAAGTTAGTCACCTAAATAGAAACTACTTCCCCGTCCGTTTTCCCCGCCACTCATTTAGTGACAGTAAAGAACCCGAAACAGTATCTAAGAATTGAATAGAATCATTATCGGGGCTTACATAAAAATTAAGTATCGGTGCAAACCTGTCTTTTGTTAGGCCACCAACCTGTATCCAGTAATATTTGAATTTCTCCGCAGGTTTTTGCTTTACGATCATAGAAACATGCCAATATACACTCGTATCATGCAGCATCATATTATGTACTTCCGGCAAAGCGCCTACCGCATCCAGTACACCTTCATCGCCCTTAGCTATTTTCATGCTCTGCGCATGAGCCCCAAGGCCACACATCACAGACAATAAAAGCAGGATTAAAATTTTATTCATCAAAAATTATATTAATTATCAATCACTAAGACAACTTCTACTGAATTTTCGTTGGGTATTTCTATTAATTAGCTGATGTGATTATTAGCTGATTAGCTAATAATGTAGCTTCATAACGACCCATTTATAATATTACGTTTATCAGAATCACACAATTTCAACTAAATCAGCTTATCAACACAATTATTGCCTCTCCAGGTATCAGCTAATCATCCAAACTAATCTTCCCTCCACTCTTTACCTGTCATATTCAGAAACACATCCTCCAGGTTAGCTGCCTTTACTTCTTTCTCGCGTTTAAATCCACTTGCCAACAGCTTGTCTATAAGCTCATTTGGTGTGCTCAGTGCTACTATTTCACCACTGTCTATGATGGCTACACGCTCGCACAATTCTTCTGCCTCATCCATATAGTGTGTTGTCAACACCACAGTAGCCCCACGCTCACGCAATTGCTTTATCAGGTCCCACAGATTACGGCGGGCCTGAGGGTCGAGACCCGTGGTAGGCTCATCGAGGAATATGATCTTCGGTTCGTTGATAAGCGTAGTAGCTATTGAAAAACGCTGTTTCTGCCCACCGGATAATTCTTTGAATTTATTTTTAGCTTTCTCCCGGAGGTTCACCGTATCAAGTAGCGCCATGGCATCCACCTGCCGGTTATACAATCCCGAGAAAAGATCTATTATCTGTTTCAGGTTCAGGTTAGGGTAATAACCCGCCGCCTGTAACTGCACACCTATTATGTTTTTTATCTCTTGCGGATGCTTATCAAGATCCTTACCATCCACCGTCACTGTGCCCGATGTTTTATCCCGGAGTGTTTCTATGATCTCCAGCGTAGTGGTTTTACCTGCCCCATTTGGCCCTAACAACCCGAATATCTCCCCCTCCATCACCTCAAAACTGATACCCTTCACTGCTGTAAAGTCACCATATTTCTTCACCAGGTTATCCACTTTTATGATCGCATTCGCCATACAGCTATGTTATTCTGTTTAAAAGGTAAAATTAAAGATTATAAAGGTAAAACCGAGGTAAAGCACAAATCCATCCTTCAACTTATTATTCAGTTAACTTATCAACCTACTTCCCTATCAGGTAACAGCTCCTGTGCAGCTTTCCCTGAAAATCGAAAGGAGTTGTAGCGGCCGTAATATCCTTTACCGTCACAGCGGGTATGCTATCCCGCTCCAGTACAAAATTGCGGTAGTTATTGCTGAAATATATCTTGCCGTTATCCTTACAGCCCTTCAACAGTTTCTTCAATAGTTGTACGTGGTCACGCTGCACGTCAAAGTTATCATCCATGCGCTTACTATTAGAAAATGTCGGCGGGTCGCAGACAATAATGTCATAGGTATCTGCCGGCATATAATCCAGCCACTCCATTACATCGCCATGTATAAAATCGTGCTGCTCGTCCTTATACAGTTTGTTATACTGCATATTGCGCTTCGCCCAGTTAAGGTATGTCTTCGACAGATCTACAGATGTTACGCTCTTAGCTCCGCCATCTGCCGCATATACACTGAAAGACCCTGTATAGCAAAACAGATTGAGGACATGCGCTCCCTTTGCCTCTTCCCGTACCATGCCCCTCGTTATCCGGTGGTCGAGAAATAATCCTGTATCTAAGTAGTCTGTAAGATTGATGATGAACTTCAAGCCATCTTCACTAACGATGCGCTCTGTTTTTTGCTCATCAAATTTTTCATATTGCCCTTTCCTGCCCGCTTTTCGCTGGCGCTCCTTCATAAAGATTCCTTCTTCGGGTATCTCCACGATCGTAGCAAGTAATGCCCTGCAAGCCTGCAGCCATTGGTCATGCTCTTCATCCTCCATACCATGTTTGCGCTTATACTCCGCAGCATGTATTACTCCATCATACCACTCTATCGCAAACGGAAACTCCGGCAGGTCGTGGTCGTAAAAACGAAAACACGCCACGCCTTGCCTGCGTGCCAGCTTGCTGTAGTGTTTCCACACCTTACGCAGCCTATTCTCAAACATTTCCAGTTTATCCGTCACAATATCAATATTATCTCAAAAGTACTTAAATGAATAATGAAGCAAGAATTACTTCGGAAGCAATGATGTCAATTTACAAAAAAATAGGGGCTAACGCCCCTATTCAATTATATCTACAACCTTGCTTATGCCAAGCTCGCCTCCATAGTTATTTCGCAGTTAAATAGCTTTGATATAGGGCAATTTGCCTTTGCATCATCCGCTGCTGCTTTAAATTGTTCCGCGCTCATGCCCGGCACCTTTGCAGTTACATGCAATTCGCTTTTGGTGATCGCACCATTATCAAGTGTCACGTCACATTTAGTGATCAGTTCATCCGGGGTAAAGCCGGCAGCGCCTATCGAGAATGACAGTTTCATGGTAAAGCAACCTGCATGTGCTGCTGCCACCAGTTCTTCAGGATTAGTGCCTACGCCTTCTTCAAAGCGGCTGCTGAAAGAATACTGTGTCTTATTTAGTGTAGTGCTCTGTGTAGTCAGGTTACCTTTTCCTTCCTTACCTGAGCCATTCCATACGGCAGTAGCGTTGCGTCTCATAATAGTATGTTTTTATTTAGTGGATAACAAAGGTAACAGTAACAAGGTTGCCCGCAAATCGCTTTAAGTTATCCCTCCAATAAGAGATAATACGTCAGCACACTTACTATCAAACTAATGTCATGGTGAGCTTGTCGAACCATGACCATCAGCTAATCAGCAGATACCATCTTCACCTTGTTCTTACTCAGGTAACTCTCCCAATTTTTTAATTGATCACCCTTCAGCACACGGGGGAATTTATTCATTGCCCCTTCCTTACCGCACGAGCGCATATAATCATAAAAAGTACTATCCGGCAATATCTCTACAAATACTTCTTTCAGCGCCGATGTACGCTCCACCTCATAATCGTCATTCAGCTTGCACAAAGTAGTGTCAAGTATCTCGCGCACCTTTGCCGCATCCACATTATTATCATCGCAACCTATATACCATCTGTGAGCAAAACGGTTCTCGTATTTAAGTCCTGATACCGCAAACTCTTTAATATTTATTTTCAGCTTCTTGGCTACAGTATCTATGGCCTTATTCATATTATCTACCGACATGTGCTCTCCGCACAGGCTCAGAAACTGTTTTGTCCTACCCACTATGGCTATCTCATATTCCTTAGCATCGGTAAAACGTACCACATCGCCTATCAGGTAGCGCCATGCGCCGCTACAGGTGCTCAGCACCACAGCATATTCGGTTTCCTCATCTACCTCATTCACCATATAGGTGCTGGGGTTGTCTTTTAGTTCGCCGTTCTCTGTAAAGTTGTGGCGTGTAAATGGCACGAACTCAAAGAAGATACCCGCGTTCAGCACCAGCTTTATACCCGTATCAGGCTTTGACTGAAACCCGAACGAACCTTCTGATGCCATATACGTTTCTATGTAAGTTACAGGGTGTTTGCCCCATAATTTTTTAAGACTCTCTCTGTATGGCTCTATCGATACACCTCCATGTATATACACACTCAGGTTAGGCCATATCTCGTGTATATTCTTTACGCCATAGTGCTTCACCACGCGCTCTAACACGATCTGCACCCAAGCTGGCACGCCGCAAATCGTACCCACATCCCACTTCTCCGCATTCTCTACTATGAGCTTTATCCGCTCTTCCCACTTTGGTGTGCGCGATATTTTTTGTCCCGGCTTATATAGTAGCGATGACATCCAGCGCGGCATATTTTTGGCACTGATACCGCTCATATCACCTTCGTAATACTCTCCCTTTTCAAATAAAGAAGTAGTACCACCCAGCATCAATATCCCTTTTTCAAAGGCTACCGGTGGTATATCAAAGTTGGCCATGCTATATAGCTGCTTGAACCCTACCTTCTTTATAGATTTTATCATATCCTGTGTTACAGGTATATGCTTGCTTGCCGCTTCAGATGTGCCTGAGCTTAGCGCGAAATACTTCACCTTGCCCGGCCAGCTTACGTTCTCCTTGCCCTCCTGGCACAGGTGCCACCACTCATCGTGCATCTTATCATACGTGTGTATGGGTACACTATTCCTGAATGCGGTCATAAAATCAACCTCTTCACTGAGTATATCCCCAAATCCATAATGCTTTCCGAAAGATGTGTATTGTCCGCGCTCTAATAATTGACGCAGCGCGTGGCGTTGGTATGTATACGGTGTTGCTACCGGTAATTTGAAATTTTTCCGTACTTGTAATGAACGTGCTATTAGGTTTCCTAACAATGCCATTGATACTCCTCTATGCTGATTTTATAAAATTCAAATGCAAACCTATGCAAAATTAAAGAACCAGTCCGCTATTTATATACGTTGCTATTACATTTCCCGACTTAAATAACAAGCTAATATTATTTTGTAGATATCTTTTTTGGTCTTCCTCTACACCATCCTTACCTCTATTATGCTACATATAGCCAAAATCACATTTGTATATCGATATAAATCAGAGCCACTGGAAATTATTTTTTTGGATACAAGCACCATTTATACTTAATAATAAATTTGTATAATAACACCGATTTTAAGGTACCGGTTGATAACCATAAGGCCATACATAAAATCATAACCAACTGATTATCAAAATAAAACAAAACCATATTACGTTCAGAATCAAAAACCGAAGGTTGGCATTATTACAGAAAAACCAAGAAAAGGTGGGCAAACCTGAGAGGTGACATCACCATTCTGCAACACCCACGATTAATAAAAGAATAAAGGACCAGCTAAGAATAGCCGGTCCTGTTTTCCTAAACGTTAATGTGATATGCCAGGAATGGCAACACGTTCAACAAAAATTACCATGAAGCAATTTTGACTAACTCCTTTTACAAAAGTTTAACGCTTATTTATATTTTTATAAATAAATATATTGATACAATTCACATTATTATATGGAATGATTTTAAAGCCACTAAATATTTTCGCCCTTGCTGCTTACCTTTGCGCCCACGTTTATGATAGTACAAATAATTAATAATTCTCCCCACGAACTGCCCGCATACCAAACGGTGGGCTCTGCCGGTATGGATCTCCGCGCATGGCTTAAAGAGCCTATAGCGTTACAACCTATGGAGCGTAAACTGGTGCCTACCGGTCTGTTCATGGCATTACCGGCAGGCCTCGAGGCGCAGATACGCCCCCGCAGCGGATTGGCTATAAAAAGAGGACTCACACTCATCAACACACCCGGCACTATCGATAGCGACTATCGTGGAGAAATAATGATACCTATGATAAACCTTTCAGGTGAATTGCAGGTTATTAATGATGGCGAACGTGTAGCACAGATGGTCATTAGCAAATACGAGCAGGTGGAGTGGAGCAGCGTTGAGGTACTTGAAGAAACAACACGCGGCGCCGGCGGCTTTGGACATTCCGGCACGCATTAATTTATTACAGACACTTAAAATAACTACTGATATATGAACATTATTATTCCGATGGCAGGCATGGGCAAGCGTATGCGCCCGCACACACTCACTACCCCAAAACCATTGATACCTATTGCAGGCAAGCCTATTGTGCAGCGTCTCGTAGAGGATATCATAGCTACCAGCAATGAAAAGGTCGAAGAGATAGCCTTTATTATAGGGCCTTCTTTCGGTAAGGAAGTAGAGACACACCTGCTTAAGGTTGCAGCCGACATGGGTGCCCAGGGAAAAATATGTTACCAGGATCAGCCACAGGGCACGGCGCATGCAATACTATGCGCTTCAGAATGTCTTAAGGGAAATGTATTCATTGCGTTTGCAGATACTCTGTTCAAAGCTACATTCAGCATTGATAAAAATAAAGACGCTATCATCTGGACACAGAAAGTAGCAGACCCATCCGCCTTCGGTGTGGTAAAGCTTAATGCCAATAACGAAATCGAAGCCTTTGTTGAAAAGCCAAAGCACTTCGTGTCGGACCTTGCTATTATAGGTGTGTATTATTTTAAGGATGGCGAAGGATTGAAGAAACAATTACAGCGCCTCATAGATGAGGACATAAAGCTGAAAGGCGAATATCAAATAACGGACGCGATGGAGCATATGCTGAAAAACGGCATAAAGTTCTATACTGATCAGGTAGAAGAATGGCTCGACTGTGGTAATAAAGATGCAACCATTTATACAAACCAGCGTATACTCGAGAACAAGAAAGGCACAGAACAACTGGTAGCAAAATCTGCCCGTATGGAAAACTCCACTATCATTGCGCCTTGTTTCATTGGCGAGAACGTGGTGATAAAGAATTCAGTAGTCGGCCCGCATGTGTCTTTGGAGTCGGGCACTACTATAGAAGATAGCCGGATTCAGAACAGCATTATACAGTCTGATAGTGTTGTTAAAAATGCTAACCTTACTACGTCTATGCTTGGCAAAAGTGTAACTTACAATGAAAAGGCCGAGGAAGTTAGCCTCGGTGATTTCTCTACCATATCATGATATTAAGCGCCTCTATGCCCCGCCTTCGCACCACTATACTTTCATTAGCCTTTTTGGCATGCACACAGATCGTGCATGCACAGGAAAAAGAAATTGGCATGTCGTACGAAGATAATTCCGATAATGAAGCAAGGGGCATGGGCAAAACACGCCTGCTGGCCGACAGCCTGTATTTTGGCGCGGTAAAGGCAAAAATGATGGAGGACGACAATCAGGCGATGACTATGTTTGAGCAATTTGCAAAGCTCAAGCCAGAAGTGGCCGCTACTTATTATGAGTTAGCAAAGCTATATCGTAAAGAGGGAAAGAATGATAAAGCCAAAGAAGATGTAGAAAAAGCGATATCACTGGATAGTAATAATAAGTGGTACAAAGAAGAATACGCATCGATACTGGCAGAGGCCGGAGAATTTGAGGATGCAGCCAAGGTGGTGAGTAGCCTTGCAGATAAGGAGGAAGACAACAGCGAATATCTGCTGATGTCTGCAGATTATTACCTCCGCGCTAAAAACTACAAAGAAGCCCTCGCCTACCTCGATAAGATAATAGCCAGAACAGGCGAGGATGAAGACGTGATGCTACAAAAGGTACAGATATACCTCAGCATGAACGATCTTACCAAGGCATCGGGCGTGATACAGCAACTGATAACACAAAACCCGAACGAGGGAAAATACTATAAGCTGCTTGGCGAGATGTATGATAACAATAAGCAGCCAGACAAAGCAAAAGAAGTATACGATAAGGCTATAACCATATTGCCAAATGATGCTACTATACAGTTAGGGCTTGCCGAGCATTTCTTAAAAAATAATGATACTGCATCCTACCTTATCTATGCGCGCAAAGCCGTTGTAAATAAAGACCTTGATGCCGAAACGCAGGTGGGCCTGCTGGAATCTTATTTGCAGGATGCAGGGAGTGAAGTGTCTATAAAAACAGATGGCCTGGACCTTATAAAACAAATAGTTGCACAGCACCCTGCCAATGCAGAAGCTTTGGCGCTTTATGGCAGCGTATTAGCACTGGCAAACATGCACGTAGAAGCAGTGGAGGAGTTTAAAAAGTCTTTAGCTATCGACCCTTCAAAATTCAATGTATGGGAGCGTTTCTTAGGCAACTATACCGACCGGGCCGATGCAGACTCCTTGATAAAGTATAGCGAAAAGGCAATACGCCTTTTTCCTAACCAGGCACTGGTACATTACTTTAATGGTGTTGGCTATTTTAATAAGAAGAATTATTCATCAGCTATAAAATCTATTAATCGTGCGGTAGACCTGCAACCCGATAGCAACCCGCAACTACTGGCAGAGATGTATGCTACTCTCGGCGATATCTACAACATAGCTAAGGAGTATACAAAGTCTGATGAGAGCTACGAACATTCTTTAAGGCTCGACCCGGATAATGCCACTGTGCTCAATAACTATAGCTACTATTTATCAGAGCGCGGTATCAAGCTCGATGAGGCGGAGCGGATGTCGAACAGATCATTAGCATTGCAGCCATCACAAGCTACTTTCTTAGACACATACGGCTGGATACTATACAAAAGAGGTAACTACGAAAAGGCCAGGGAATATATACAAAAGGCGATAGACGCTAATCCGCAAAATGCGGATGGCACGTTATTTAACCATTTAGGTAATGTGTACTTCAAATTGAATGACAAGAGCAAGGCGGTAGAGAACTGGAAGAAGGCAAAAGAAAAAGGTGACGATGATCCGCAATTAGATAAAAAAATAAGTGAAGAGAAATTGTATGAATAGGTTTTTGGCTGGTGTAGTAGTATTAATAGTTGTTTCAGGGGTGCAGTCTTGTGCTGTGTATAATACGTTGCGTGGTAAAAAGAGTACTCCTGTTACTCCCGAAAATAAGCGGGCAGATGCCGGAGCTTTTCACCAAACAGACTCTGGCGTGCATCATGTAGCCATACTCCCCGCCCCCGATACAACAAGTTACGTCTCCGATCAGTCTACTACTCACTTCGTCAACAGCCTGATAGATACACTGACACCGTTGTGGCACACACGCCTATCTTACACAACCTTTTCCGGCAAGGCTAAGATGAAGTACCAAGGCCCCAGCGATAAAGAGGATTTCACCGCAAATTTCAGGATCAAGAAAGATAGTGTAATATGGATAGCCATAACGGCGGTAGGCGGCATGGTGCAGGTAGCTCGCATCTACGTTACACCCGATAGCTTTTTCATGGTAAACTATCTGCAGAAAGAAGCATTTCGTATGCCACTATCACAAGCAGCGAAAGTATTACCCGTAGCGATAGATTTTTCTACATTACAAAATCTTATTGTAGGTGAGCCATTGGTAGATAAGGGAAAGATAACTGATGCTACAAGCTTTGGCGGCGCATGGTCTATCGAAGTTACGGACGTCAATTATGTGCAACGCATTGCTTATAACAAAGAAGACAGCACTATGCGTACTGGCCAGCTACGTACTGCTGACGCCAATGGCCCACAGGCAATGATACAGTATGGCAACTATGAAACCAATGAAGGCAAAAAAACATCAACAGGCCGTGTGGTAAATATTCAAAATGGAGCAGACCAATACTCCCTCGACATGAACTTTACAAGGATAGATTTCGACCAGCGGCTCGAGTATCCATTCTCCATACCTGATAAGTATACTGTAAAGTAATTGCACAAACAAATCCTCAAAGGGCCTTTTACTTGATACACGATGAGATAATTAAGAAATACCCTTAGGCATTGCGTCTATCAATTTCCTGGTATACACATTCTTAGGATGCTTTAATACTTCATCAGCCGTTCCTCTTTCTACGATCTTCCCGGCCTGCATTACCATTACCCTGTCGCTTATATAATGAACTACTGACAGGTCGTGCGATATAAAGAGGTACGTTAGATTAAACTCCCGCTGCAGGTCTTTAAGTAGATTCAGTATCTGGGCTTGTATGCTCACATCCAGTGCTGACACACTTTCATCACATATCAATAATTTAGGTTTCAAAGCAAGTGCACGAGCGATGCCTATACGCTGTCTTTGTCCACCGGAGAATTGATGCGGATAACGGCCAAGTGAGTCAGCAGGCAGTTGCACAAGATCAAGCAAGCGTAGCACCTCTTTTTCAGCCTGCGATTTGGTTACAATATTATGAAATAGCATAGGCTCAATGATAGCGTCGCCAACCGTCATACGGGGGTTAAGAGATGAGTACGGGTCCTGAAATATCATCTGCACTTGCCTGCGGATACGAGTCCATTCCTTTACGGGTAAGTCTGCTATCTGCTCATCATTAAGTATAATACTGCCATCATGCACCGGTAATAGGCCAACTAGCGCTCGGCTTAATGTACTCTTGCCACAGCCACTTTCGCCAACAAGCCCCAGCACCTCGCCTTTATTTATGGTAAATGAAACATCATCGACCGCTTTAAAATAGCTGGTTGGTGTACCCAGCATATTCCTGTTCTCAGGAAACCAAACACGCACATGCTCAGCAAAAAGTAATTGTGTACCTATTTGTATGACAGGAGATAAAGTTCGCTTATTGACAATTTTGGTTGTATTGTTACCCATAAAATCTGCGACTGTTGGCAGGCGTTCACCTTTGTCCTGCACAGATGGCTTACAAGCCAGCAATGCCTGAGTATAAGCGTGTTGTGGCGTACGTAATACTTGCTCTGCAATACCATACTCTACTACCTTGCCCTGGTACATTACCAATACCTCATCGGCAATGGTAGCCGCAAGTGCAAGATCGTGAGTTATGAATACCATAGCTGTGTTATGCTCCTGTTGCAAGTAGGCCATGAGTCTTATGATCTCCTGCTGTACGGTCACATCAAGTGCTGTGGTAGGCTCGTCAGCTATCAGCAGTACGGGGTGATTGCACATCGCCATCGCTATCATCACACGTTGCTTTTGCCCGCCGGAAAGTTGATGTGGAAAACGGTCATATAGTTTTTCAGGCATTGGCAGCTGTACTTTATTCAGCCAATCTATCGCCACCAGCTTTGCCTCGCTCTTTGAAATATTCTGGTGTGTAATAATGGTTTCCGCAAGTTGCTTGCCAATGCTCATGATAGGGTTGAGTGAGCTCATTGGCTCCTGAAACACCATACCTATCTCCTTGCCACGCAATGTCTGCCATTTCTTACTGCCTATATTATTTAGCGAAAAACTTTTATTACGTGCAGATAGCATCAGATCTCCGTTCATAGATGCCGCAGCAGGTAAAAGCCCCATCAGTGATAGTGCGGTCAGCGACTTGCCAGACCCACTCTCGCCAACTATGGCTAAGGTTTTGCCCTTATGCACATCGAAGAAAACACTGTCAACAGCGGTAAATGGCCTGTCGCCCGGAAAGGAGATGTGCAGATTATGTACAGATATGACTGGCTGATCCTCCTGCATTAAAACCTGAGATGTTTTACAGTAAGCCCATCATTAATTAGTTGCATCAGCGAATCTATTCCTATCCGCAAATGTTTATCTACATAAGATTTTGTAACAGCAATATCTCCCTGCGCTGTCTTTACACCTTCGGGCACCATAGGCTGATCTGAGACGAGGAGCAGTGCGCCTGTTGGTATCTTATTAAAGAAGCCAGTAGTAAAGATGGTCGCTGTCTCCATGTCTATAGCCATAGCACGTATCTTTCTCAAGTAGGCTTTAAAGTCATCATCGTGCTCCCATACCCTGCGGTTGGTAGTATATACAGTACCCGTCCAATAGTCGCACTTATAATCCCGGATGGTGGTGGAGATTGCTTTCTGTAAGGCAAATGATGGCAGAGCCGGTACTTCCGGCGGGTAGTAGTCATTGCTGGTACCCTCGCCGCGAATAGCGGCTATTGGCAGTATAAGATCGCCAACCTTATTTTTCTTTTTAAGCCCACCACACTTGCCTAAGAACAAAACAGCTTTAGGGCTTATTGCAGACAAGAGATCCATCATAGTAGCGGCACCGGGACTGCCCATCCCAAAGTTAATAATAGTGATGCCTTTCGCTGTAGCGCATTGCATCGGCTTATCAAGACCTATTACCGGCACGCTATGCATATCAGCAAAGAGCTTTATATAGTTACTGAAATTACATAGGATGATGTACTTGCCAAAGTCCTTAAGGTCTTGCCCTGTGTAGCGGGGCAGCCAGTTCTGTACTATCTCTTGTTTCGTCTTCATCAGATAAATTCCTGTTTGCGATATAAAGTTAATAATATTGGGCCTGTAAACATGCAGTTCAATATATGGTGACACTCGACCTTTCCGGTATTGAGTTAAAGCTCCGGCAGGAAAATGATAAAACCAGTGTGTTCGATATTATTCGTAAACTATGGGTGGTACTTACACCAGAAGAGCATGTGCGACAATATATCATTCATTACCTTGCCGAAGTGATGCATTACCCTACAGGCTTAATGGCTGTGGAAAAAACAATAACGGTAGGGGCAATGAAGAAGCGATTTGACATTGTGGTATATGACCGCGAGCATCAGCCATGGCTATTGGTAGAATGTAAGGCGCCCGAGGTACTAATAACGGATAAGACACTGCAACAACTACTAAATTACCAACGCACCATACAATGCGACCACTGGATGCTGACAAACGGGCACCAGAATTTTTGCGCCGATGCGAGTAACATCAATGATATACGCTGGGTAGATGTGTTACCTGTTTATGAGATCTAGATAATTGTCGCTGTGCAGTATCTTCAGCGCTTTATTTACCACTTCATCATCCTTTATACTAATGGCATAATAACCATTATCGCGAAACAGGAAGCGCGCCAATTGTGCCTTCACTTCGCGCCTGAAGTATTCGAGATTAGCAGGCTTATTTAAAATACTGTTCGCCACTGTATGCTCTGCAGGTGTGAGCAATCTTACATACGATGCAATTATCTGGTCTTCGGAATTAAACTGTCGATCAAATGAGGGGATATCCTTGTAAGCGAATGAGTGGCGGTTGTGCATGTAGTATTCCCATATCGCCGACTTAACTCCATCGCTAAAGATAATACCCACAAGCGTTGTAGATATACGCGATGTATCATACGGTACGTACACATCCGGCTTAATGCCGCCCCCACCATAAACCACACGATGATTGGCCGTGTAATATTTTTGCGTGTCTGTTATAGCAGTAGTATCGTTGCCTGTTAGTGTGCCGTTGGTAAACCTGCTTTCATAGTCTTCTTCATAGGCTTCCTTACCCTTTGCAAAAGATCTCTGTATGCAACGGCCTGAAGGAGTATAGTATTTTGCAACGGTAAGCCTGAGTGCAGAACCATCATCCATATCATATTGCTCCTGAACGAGACCTTTGCCATAGGTACGCCTGCCTATCAATACTCCCCGATCCCAGTCTTGTACTGCTCCGGCGAGTATCTCGCTTGCAGAGGCGGAGCTTTCATCGATCAACACTACAAGCCTACCCTTCTGGGAAGGATCTTTATCCTCAGTTCTATATTCCGTTTTGGGGGAGTGAGCTCCCTTGGTGTACAACAGTAGTTTATTGTTACCAAGAAACTCATCAATGATAGAGGTAGCGGCATCGAGATAGCCACCTGGATTATCGCGCACATCGAGCACAAAGTGGCGGGCACCCTGCTTTATGAGCTTATTCAAGGCATCACTAAATTCATCGTAAGTGGTTGCGGCAAAGCGGTCTATCTTTATAAAACCCGTTACACTATCCAGCATAATGCTGGCATCTACACTGTAGATAGGTATTATATCGCGGGTTATAGGAAAATGCTTTATAACACCATCAGAGCGTTTCATAGTAACATTCACCAGGCTGTTTTGTTTTCCTTTTAACAAGTGTACGATACGCTCTGAAGTAATGTTTACACCTGCAACAATTGAATCGCCCACCATTAGCAGCTGATCGCCAATTTCTACCCCTGCGTGGTCTGCAGGGCCATTCTCGACAACGGAAGTTACTTCTATTGTATCACGGAAGATAGAGAATTCTACACCAATGCCTGAGAATCCACCTTCCAGTGGCTCATTCACACTTTGCAGGTCCTCTGCAGGAATATATACTGTATGGGGATCAAGGTGCTTTAAGATACCTGCAACAGCATCTTTATAGAGGACATTGCCATCTACAGTGTCAACATACTTTTCATTGATAAGGTCAATGATCTCTTCGAGGCGGTCGTTACGATCAACCAACGTGCTTATGTCACGTTTTGAGCGCAGGGTATCGCGCAGGTTAAAACCCAGTACCATGCCGCCTATCAATACCAGTGAGAAGAACAGTGGTATCCAAACCTTCTGCCTGCCTCTTCTATTTTCGTCCATTTTTATATTCTATTGCAAATGTACTGCAAGAAATTGAGCACTATTAATGAGCAATGTATAAACTGATTAGGAATTTCATTTTTCGTTGTGCAAATTTGTAGTGTCAAATCATATACCATGGCATCTTACCTGATAGCAGATAGCGGATCAACAAAAACAGACTGGTGTTTAGTGACCGGTAAAAAAGCCATTCACTTCAAAACGCAAGGCATTAACCCTTACATACAGGGCAAGGAGCACATAACGGCTATGCTGCAGAAGGAACTGCCATGGGATAACATAAAACACAAAGCAGACGCCATATATTACTATGGTGCAGGTGCTGCAAAAAAAGATAAACAGGAATTATTAAAAGCTGTCTTTAAACAACACTTCGGGATAAAGAAGACGGAAGTAAACGGGGATCTGCTGGCAGCAGCACGTGCCCTATGCGGCGACAAGAAGGGTATAGCATGTATATTAGGTACAGGCAGTGCATCGTGCTACTACAACGGTAAAATTATTAAAGAACGGCAGCCATCACTGGGATATATAGCAGGAGATGAAGGTAGCGGCAATTACCTGGGCAAGCGCATACTACAATACTATGCCTATGGCACCTTTGATACAGAGCTTAAAATGGGTTTTGAAATGCGCTTTGGTAACGATATAGATGTAATCATTGATAAACTATATCGTGAGCCCTTCCCCAACCGCTACCTGGCAAACTTTGTAAGCCTGCTCGCTGAGAATAGAGGCCACTACATGGTGGAAAATATTGTAGAGGACTGTCTGAATGATTTCTTTCATCACAACATACTCAAGTATCGCCAGAGCTGGAAACAGCCATTGCATTTTACAGGGTCGGTGGCATACGCATTCAAGGATGTAATACATAACCTGTGCGGCCAGTATGAACTTGAATATGGCGCGATAGAACAAAGTCCTCTGGATGGGTTATTAAAGTATCATAAACGCCATACTTTGTAAGACTATTCCTAGCGTTTTATAAGCTGCATTTATACGTTATCACCAATACACCATGCATTCTTATGGAATGCCTCCAACTTCCTTTCTTAAAAGCCACCTACCAGGTGCACATAAGGATATGTATAAGCGCAATTAGTAGCGTTGCCAATTACGAACATATTACATACGGTCTTCTTGAACTCTTTTATTCCTTTAAAAGCCATCGATCAGCTGCTTCTATGTGAATACATAATACAGCAGCTCCTGTACTACAGGGTCCAATCTGTTCGCAAGTTTATTTACTGCATACCTCTATAAGTAAAAGGAACGTCCCGCGAGTTGCGGGACGTTCCTTTTATTGAAAGTTATTGTTGTTATTATTTGTTCTTCAGGTTAGGGAATGGAGGAGGTACATTTTGAGGACCTTCTTCACCACCCTTAGCACCGCGATACATAACTGTGTTAGAATCACCGTCCTGACCGTATTGGAATATGAAACGGTCACGGCTAATACTGTGCTTTTCGCTCAGGTATTCGATGATCGCGTTAACATGTTCCCATGAGCGCTGTTGTTCAACCTTGCTCTTGTTACCTGCGCCTATTATTACAACGTGGCAAGTAGGAGAGTTCATCATTTGACCAGCTAATACTGCTAACTGCGCCTGCATTGCAGCAGATATTTTTGAATGACTACCTGTGAATACCAAAGTACCCATAGATATGTTAGTGCTGCAATCACCTGCTGCTACCTTAGCACCGCAACCATCAGGGCAAGGGCATTTACCAACACCGTCTGCATCAACTGGTTGACATTCTGTAGGAGTTATCAGCTGCTTGTCTTTATAATCCGGAACACCATCACCATCTGTATCCATTGGGCAACCATGTGCATCAACAGCAACACCAGCAGGAGTGTTAGGACATTTGTCGAATTGATCAGTGATACCATCACCATCAGCATCAGGCAATACCGGATCAGGTAATACCATGTGACGTGGGTAAGAAAGCTCATTCATTACGTTATCCAAAGGATTCATCCAGTACAGCGGTTCAACACTCTTCTTTTTGTTACCAATGTTGAAATTGATACCAAGAGAAAGATAGTTGATCGCATCATTGCTTTTGCCATAAGAAGGTTTGTTACCAAGCGGAGAACCATAAGGCGTACCATCAAGATAATCATCACCAACGAAAGTATATCGGTCTTCCAATTGCAGATTAATGCGTTTGCTCAGTTTAAACTGAACGCCAGCACCTACGCTTGGAGCGAAATCCAATGTTTTGTTACCTATAGTAGCACCTTTCTTAGTTGCTGCATCGGTTTCGAAATTACCGTCCATTGCGCCAGCTAAGTAATTCTGAGTAGCTTTCTTATTGCCATAACCATGGTTTGCAGGAGCGCCACCGAATACAGTACCAGGCGTATTGTAATCGCCGTATGTTGTATAACCGGCTCTGCTATCAAGTGCATCCAGACGAGTTTTGTAAGCCAGAGCACCTACGCCTCCAAAAGCATAGAAAGAAACTGAGTTACGAGCGCGATGGAAATTGATATTTGCAAGATTGAACATGAAATCAAGGTTCAATTGGCTAGCTTCCATTCTGTATGAACGGAATATCAGAGCATTCGAACTAGCAGGGAGTGCTGAGTTATAACCTCCGTAGGGATTAGCGTATCCAGCAGCTGCATTGAAGCTAGAATATGGAGCACCATAGCTACTGGTAGGCTGCCAATCAAGACCCTTAGCTATACCATAATTAAATTGTAAACGAGTAGAGAAAACATATCCCCAAGACTTACGTACGTTAACATTTAATCCGTATCCGCCTTTAGAACCATCCTGTTTCTGGAAAACGGTCTGAGTAGGCACATCAGTCATGGCATTAAACATACCAAGGCCAAAACCTACTTCCCACATGCTGCGAGGCTTTGCAGGAAAGGCATATTGATGGTTTAAGAATTTGCGGTGCTGACCCATACGTGATTTAGGTATGTAGGATGAATCGAGCACATCATATCCTTTTCCACGATATGTCATATCACGACTTGACCATTGCGCCCCAGAAGTGGTTGAATTCGGCTGACTCTCTTGTGCGAACAGCGGTTGCGCTGCCATCACTGAGCATAATCCAGCAAGTAATAGGTACTTTTTGTTGACCATAGTAGATAAATTTATCTTGTACATTTTGGTGTATATTCTTGAAATACGGTGACAAAGTTATAAATGTGTTTCCAAAAAACAAACATTCCTCAGAAATAAATTAAAAAAAACTCTGTCTTGACACCAACAATGATTGTGCCACAAATAGTTACAATAAATAAAACCGTTCTGCCGATTTTTACGTTTTTTGCACCTGAAAGCATCCAATGGAACTTGTAAATAAGATAATAGGCACGGAATTATCCATTTTTGAAAAGAAATTTTCAGAGAGCGTAAAAGGAACAAATCCCTTACTGGACCGCATTATGCGATTTATTATCCGCAGAAAAGGGAAGCAGATGCGGCCGATGTTTGTGCTTTTATCCGCTAAAATAGCAGGATCGATAAATGAGGTGACTTACAGAGCAGCATCCTTGATAGAATTGCTACATACTGCTACTTTGGTACATGATGACGTTGTGGACAATGCGATGGTTCGTAGAAATTTTTTCTCAATAAACGCATTATGGAAAAATAAAATTGCAGTACTTGTTGGGGATTATTTGCTTTCAAAGGGGTTATTGCTGGCTTTAGACAACGAAGATCACAGTATTCTACAGATCACATCCCGGGCAGTGAAGGAGATGAGTGAAGGCGAATTGATGCAAATGGAGAAGGCCCGCAAACTAGACATACAAGAAGATGTCTACTTTGAAATAATACGGGCAAAGACCGCATCCTTATTATCTGCTGCATGCGCTGCCGGCGCTTACTCTGCAAATGGAGATAAGGGTGTTGCCGATCATTTCAGGCTATTCGGGGAAAAAATAGGCATCGCGTTCCAGATAAAGGATGACCTGTTTGATTACGGAACAGATAATATAGGCAAACCAACCGGCATTGATATTAAAGAAAAAAAGATGACACTGCCTCTTATATATACACTACAACAAGCAGATAGAGCAACTCGCAGAAAAATCATTTACATAGTAAAGAACCACAGTACAGAACGTGAAAAAGTAAATGAGGTGATAGGTTATGTAAAAGCACATGGCGGCATAGCTTATGCGCAGCAGAAAATGGAAGAATACAGAGCCGCGGGTATAGCACTACTGCACAACTACCCGGAAACACCGGAACGCCAGGCAATGGAAGAGTTGGTGAACTATGTAATAGACCGCAAATACTAAATAGTGCCAAGTGATATGTAACAGTACTATGTTGTAATAACCACAAACTATCTACACATAACAGCATTGTGGCCACCGTTCATTAAATTGCACATAGGAAATATGGAAACAAAGGAAAGAGCAATATCCAAGAATGGCAATATTGAAGTGCTGGGGGCAAAGGTGCATAACCTAAAGAACATAGACGTAAGCATACCTAAAAATAAGCTGGTAGTTATTACCGGCATCAGCGGCAGCGGTAAATCGTCGCTGGCATTTGACACGATTTTCGCAGAGGGACAAAGGCGATACATGGAAAGCTTCGCAGCATATGCACGGCAATTCATGGGTGACCTTGACCGGCCGGATGTAGATAAAATAACAGGCTTGTCACCGGTAATATCTATAGAACAAAAAACAACTAACCGTAACCCACGATCTACCGTAGGAACTGTAACCGAGGTTTATGATTTTATGCGCCTGCTATATGCGCGCGTAGCCGAAGCATTCTCTTACAATACAGGTAAGAAAATGACCAAGTTCAGCGAGGAAGAAATTGTGGCGCATGTACGCGAAAATTTCTCCGGGAAGAAAGTAGCTATACTGGCCCCGATTGTGCGTGGACGTAAAGGGCACTACCGTGAACTCTTTGAACAACTGCGTAAACAAGGGTACCTGAAAGTGAGAGTGGATGGTGAAGTGACGGACCTGAAAGAGCGCATGCAGGTAGACCGATATAAGATACACGATATAGAACTTGTGGTAGATCGCCTATTGGTACAGCAAGACGCGCAGGCAAGACTAAGTCAGAGTATACAAAAGGCGTTGCAGATGGGTAAGGACCTATTGTTTGTACTGGATACGGACAAGAATATTTTATCGCAATACAGTAAGCAACTAATGTGTGCCGATACCGGCATATCGTATGAGGAACCATCGCCTAATACTTTTTCATTCAACTCGCCCTATGGAGCTTGCCCCAAATGTAAAGGGCTAGGTAATGTATATCAGGTGAACATGGCAGAGGTACTTCCCGACCCTAATAAAAGTATCAATGACGGAGGTATAGCACCACTAGGTGAAGAACGTGACTCATGGACCTATCAAATGGCAACAGTGCTTGCTAAGAAAAATAAAATACCTCTGAACGTACCTGTAAAAGACATACCCCCGAAGCAGATGAATATACTACTGTACGGAAATGAGGAAGGTGTGCTCACTTATACCAACGAAGAAGCGGAAGTATATCATGAACAGGTAGCGCAACATAATTATGAAGGTATAATCAACATGGTGCTACGCTGGTTCAACGAGACAACATCCGAACCTATACGTGCCTGGGCAGAAGGGTTTATGCAACTTAACCCATGCCCGGTATGTGGTGGGGCAAGACTGAGAAAAGAAAGCCTGTGGTTTAAGATAGACGGACAGAACATAGCGGACATTTCGCAGAAGTCGTTACAGCAATTAATGGACTGGTTCATAGGCATAGAAAAAAGGCTGAACAACAAACAAAACCAGATAGCTAAAGATATACTAAAGGAAATACGAGACAGGCTACATTTTTTGCTTGATGTGGGATTACATTATCTGACACTCGACAGGCCAACGCGTACGCTTAGCGGTGGTGAATCACAACGTATAAGGCTTGCTACACAAATAGGTTCGCAATTAACAGGCATTACATATATACTGGATGAGCCAAGCATAGGCCTGCACCAACGGGACAATCAACGCCTGATAAACGCACTAAAGAGCCTGCGCGACAGCGGCAACTCTGTGCTGGTAGTAGAACATGATAAAGACATAATGCTGGCAGCAGACCACCTGATAGATATAGGCCCCGCGGCAGGCATACATGGCGGCAGAATAGTAAGCCAGGGCAGCCCGGCAGAAATATTAAAACAGAACACAACCACAGCTGCATACTTAAATCATTCTTTAAAAATAGCCGTACCTGAAGAAAGAAGAAAAGGACTTGGCAAGACGTTAGCCCTTACCGGTGCTACAGGAAATAATTTAAAGAATGTAAGTATTAAGCTACCATTAGGCACATTTATTTGTATAAGTGGTGTATCCGGCAGCGGTAAGAGCACGCTGATAAATGAAACGCTGTACCCGATACTAGGTAAGCACTGCTATCATAACTTTAAGCAAATGCCCATGCCTTACAAAAAAGTAAGCGGACTGGAGCATATAGATAAAGTAATAGAGATAGACCAAAGTCCCATAGGCAGAACGCCACGCAGCAACCCTGCGACCTACTGCGGCTTCTTTAATGAGATACGTCAGTTGTTCTCGCAAGTGCCTGAAGCTAAAATAAGGGGATATAAGCCTGGCAGGTTTTCTTTTAATGTGAAGGGGGGAAGATGTGAAGAATGCCAGGGCGGTGGCATGAAGGTGATAGAAATGAATTTTTTGCCGGATGTATATGTACCATGTGGCAAGTGCAATGGCAGGCGATATAACAGGGAGACACTAGAAATACGCTACAAGGGCAGGTCTATAGCAGATGTGCTGGATATGACGGTAGATGAGGCTGTGGAATTTTTCATCAACGTACCCTATCTGCACCGTAAAGTAAAAACATTACAAGATGTAGGGCTGGGATATGTGACGCTAGGGCAGAGTGCTGTGACGCTGAGTGGAGGTGAAGCGCAACGCGTAAAACTGGCTACAGAATTATCGAAACGAGATACAGGACAAACGATATACATACTGGACGAACCAACAACCGGACTGCACTTTGAGGATATAAAACATCTACTTTCTGTACTGGACCGGCTTGTAGAACGCGGCAATACCGTACTGGTAATAGAGCATAATATGGACGTAATAAAAGTAGCCGACTATGTGGTGGATATGGGACCGGAAGGTGGCGCAGGCGGTGGTGTAGTAGTAGGAGAAGGGACACCTGAAGACATCGCTAAAATAAAAGCAAGCCATACCGGGCGATACTTAAAAATGGAATTAGCATAATAGAAAAAGCGCCGATAAAGGCGCTTTTTCTATATCATTTAATGAGTATTATATTACTCAACTACAAATTTCTTTACAATGTGCTGATTGCTCTTATTGATCAGCTTTATGTAATAGATTCCTTTGGCCCATAGAGCAACAGGAATGCTGAGTGAGCCATCTACAGAGCCTCTCCATATACACTGACCAATTGCATTGTAAATAGCGGAATGCAGGAAACCACTATTGAGCGCGCTGATGTATAAAGTACCCGTGGCCGGAACCGGATAAATCTTTACATCGTCAGCCAAAGTAGTAGCCTGTGGTAATGTAGAATCGTAGGTAACTGTGAAATCGCTTGCGTTTATATTAAAGAAAACATTGTCAGCACCCTTAACTTTAAAACGGCAAGCTATCTTATTGGAGGTAGGATTTGAGATAGTGACCATAGCAGACCCATTGTTAGGAAAAGTACCTAGCGACGCCCATGTGTTACCACCATCTTCTGACATATAAATATTAACACTTGCCGCAGAAACAGGGGCTGTATTAGTACCAACTACATTCCAAGTAACAGATTGAGCACTACCACCTACATAAGATATACCGGTTGTATTTTGACTGGTAACCTTAAAGCCCTGATAATTACCCGCAGCACCTGTGCTAACAACATCGAGATGCAAGGTATCGGCAGTAAGATTAATAGCACCAAGCCCATTGATAATATTACGAACTGTAAGCTTGAAGGTAAGAAAGCGTGCAGTATCAGGCGCTTTTTCGCCCTGGGCTCCCTCAACACCCACATCACTAAGTGTACCCGATAATACAAGACTTAGCCGTGGGAAAATGCGGGTAGGTGTATATACCGGCTGATAAGAACGAAATATAGGCCCGGCTTTAAATGTTTGTCGTAGCTCTTTCCCAAAGTCGCCAAGATTGAACTGCTCCCAACAATATAAGATGGCTGTATCAGCAACAGAATCGACAGCTGTTGGGGCTGTGAGCTCAAAAGGCGTCTTGTAAGGAATAGTATAAGATGCGTTGAATGTTGGCAAAGCCGTAAACTTATTGCCAGCAGGCACTTTCACTGCGCATACATCCCCGCTGCTGGTAATATAAGTAATGATCTCGTATAAGCTGATACCATGGAAATATGCCTGGCTATGATAAGCAAGATCATCCGGATAGCAAATACCTGCGTAAGCCATTATTGTCGTGCCGCTGCCAGGTTCATAAGCCCTATCGCTTACAGCATTTGTAGCACAACTACCATCAATATTATTATTGAACGTATGATTTGCACCATGCTCGTGACCCATTTCGTGCGCTACATAATCAATATCAAAACCATCCCCAACCGGCGATGACCCACCTGTTTCGCTGGCTGCTTTCTGGCCGCTTGCGCAAATGCAACCAAGTGATGAAAGACCACCGCCACCTGTAGTAAACACATGGCCTATATCATAATTCGCATCCCCAATTATAGAATCACACACTCTTTGATTATCATCTAATAAATTGTTAGGATTGTCATTATCAGCACTATAAGGATCCCCGGCTGCGGTAGTAAATATCAGCGAATCTTCCTTTGTTACAAAGTTCATGGTTTCTGAAAACTCGCGTTCATAAACACCATTGATACGATTCATACTAGTGGTCATGCAACTAAATGCCTGCGCCACAGTAGGAGTAGCAACGCCGGTAGCTGCAATAGCATACTGATGATCGCAAGCAAGTGCTAGGCGATAAGTACGGTGCTGATAAGCATTAGATATATTTCGCGCTTCCAGCTTTGGCAAACCTTTAGTAGCTACACCCATACTTTCGCCTGCGGGACCATCTTCATCGCGTCCTTTTACCAGGCACTTCATCCTGTCTGAAAATGCCTTTACCTCATCTTTTTTATAATGAACCATGTAGAAACCATCATTATAACGATCGAAAGGGTCGATGAATGAGGTATTGTCTCCATCAAATATCATTGCGTGAAAACCATAAACCGTAAAATCTAACTTTGCAGTTATTCTCGGGTCATTTACAGCTGTGGCTGTAAATGTTTTAATCTCTGGGTAGTGTGCAGCAAGCACATCGGGCATCATTGGAGTTTGCCATACTTTAAAATCTTCAGAAGTACCGTTGGGCAATGGCAACGTTATTACTATTCCACCTGCCGGGTCGTTGGACAGATTGAACATTTGCAGTTTCAATAAAGCTTCGTTGACCGTATAAACAAGAAAACTTGAAGGATGCATTACCTGCAAATTTGCCGGGGCCTGTGTAGTGGGTATTGGGTTCCATAAATTTCCTGCGAATGCAGAAAAAGATATAAGCATACAAGCTCCAATCAATACTTTTGTAAATAGTTTGCTCATTACTTCTTAAAATGAATTGGCCATATATGATCTAAATAAACGTTGCTAACATGAGCTCAACTGCAATTTAAGGAATAAAAAAACATTAACATACAACTACATTTATAACATCTTCATGACTAATGAACTTTTAGTTAAATTCAAATATGGCCTGAAAGAAATAGATACCTGTGTAAAAAAGCTATGGGCGGCGACGAAAGGTTATCAAATATTTGCTTTCAGCGGAGAAATGGGTGCAGGAAAGACGACCTTTATCCATCACCTATGCGAGCACCTAAACGTAGAAGATGCTGTAAGCAGCCCTACTTTTGCGCTGATAAATGAATATCACTTTAAAGACGAGGGGCAAAACGACCGCACCATATACCACATGGACTGGTATCGTATTAAAGATAATGCAGAAGCTATTAATGCAGGCATTGAAGACATAATGCAACAGGCAGAAAAAGAAAAAACCTACTGTTTTATAGAGTGGCCGGAGAAAGCACAAGCGCTGCTACCCCACCCGCATCTATGGATAACGATAACACAAGACAATGAAGCTATACCTGAAGAAAATAAAAGGATAATCATGTGCACTTTATGCAATGCGTAATACACATTGGCATAACTTTTATCCGAATCATCTGTCGTTATAACTTATTATCTTGCCGCCGTGCATATACACCTTATAGATGCTGTTGTTAAAGGAATACTAGTAGGGCTGTTTATGGCCATATCGGTAGGGCCTACGCTATTCGCTGTAATAAAATACAGCCTGAACCATAGTTACAAGGCCGGTATCGCATTCGTGTTGGGGGTATCGCTAAGCGATATTATGTATGTAACACTTGCCAATGTAGCCGCCTCGTGGCTGGAGGTACTGGAAAGTTACAAGATGTACATTGCTTATGGTGCATCCATCATTCTGATAGCGCTGGGCTTACTGGGGACTATAAGGAAACAAAAGCCTAAAAGGCCATCTACTACACAGGTAACTATAAGCGGCGGACACTATTTCAGGATATGGGGTAGCGGTTTTCTTATAAATACAGTAAACCCCGGTGTCATATTCAGTTGGCTAACTGCGGTAACCGCTACGGCCAATACCAGCGGCACATACCGTTTCATACTTTTCGGTACATGTCTGACATTAATACTTAGCATAGATTTTCTTAAAGTGTTTCTGGCAGATAAAATAAGACGTTCTCTAACGGCAAGGCGCGTGATCTATCTGCAAAAATTCTCCGCTTTTATCATACTGGCGATAGGTATCGTATTATTGGTGAGCACCGCTTTCAATATACAATTCAAGAAACATGATAAAAATCAATCTGCCTATTATCATTTTCAATCGGGAAGCAAGCAAAACTTAGTACCTTTGCACCCTCATGTCTGACGCGATACAGCACGAATGTGGTTTAGCATACATTCGTTTGCTAAAACCACTCTCTCATTACCACCGCACATACGGAACCGCCTTTTATGGCCTTAACAAAATGTACCTGCTCATGGAAAAGCAGCATAACCGGGGCCAGGATGGCGCAGGTATTGCTACTGTGAAGCTGAACGTAGAGCCGGGACACCAGTATATGCACCGCCTGCGTATAGCAGGACCACAAGCCATAGCCCAAATCTTCCAGAATATAAATCAGGAAGTGCAGGAAATGGAAACCATGTACCCAGATATACTGCAACACCCCGGGCTGATGAAGGGCTATATGCGCTTTATAGGCGAGGTGATGCTGGGGCATCTGCGATATGGTACGCAGGGGAAGAACAATATTGAATTCTGCCACCCTTTCATAAAGGCGCACATCAACCCCACTCGCAACCTGACAATGGCAGGCAACTTCAACCTGGTAAATACGGATGAGTTGTTTGCAATGCTGGCACAGAAACCTACGGGCACACTACGCGAAAGCGATCTGGGGGCCATGATAGAAACCATTCACTACTACCTATGCATGGCAGATGAAACCAATCCTGCTGCATTGAACATAGAAGGTGTGCTGAAACAGGCCACAACTCATTTTGACGGAGGATATGTTTTCAGTGGGCTGATAGGTAACGGCGATAGCTTTGTAATGCGCGACCCGAATGGTATACGCCCTTGCTATTATTATAAGAATGACGAAGTAGTAGTAGCAGCATCTGAGCGTGCAGCCATTATGACCACATTTAATGTAAAGCAGGAAGATGTATACAAACTAAAACCAGGACATGCTATTATAGTAATTGCAGATGGTGATTTTAAGGAAGTAGAAATATTGCCAGAAAGGGAACATACAGCGTGTAGCTTTGAGCGTATTTATTTCAGTCGAGGTAGTGACCCGGATATATACAGGGAGCGTATGCAACTAGGTCGCAACTTGGCAGGCAGAGTACTGGAGGCACTTAATAATGATCTGAAACATACAATAGTATCTTTTATCCCCAATACTGCTGAAATAGCTTTTTACGGATTGATAAAAGGACTTGAAGATTACCTGAACGAAATAAAGCTGCATAAGATAACCGCTAACGGTGATAAGATGACCGAGGAGGAAATGCTGGAGCTTATAGCACGCAGGGTAAGAATAGAAAAGATAGCAATAAAGGATGTAAAGATGCGTACGTTCATAACGGAAGACGCATCGCGCAACGAAATGGTGCAGCACGTATATGACATCACTTATGGTACTGTACAGAAGGGCGATACGCTTGTTATTATTGACGACTCAATAGTACGTGGAACAACGCTTAAGGAAAGCATCATAAAAATGCTGAACCGCCTTGGCCCTAAGCGTATCATAGTTGTATCATCGGCACCGCAGATACGCTACCCTGATTGTTATGGCATAGACATGAGCCGTATGGGCGACTTTATAGCCTTCCAGGCAGCAGTGAACCTATTAAAAGACCGAGGCCAAGAGAACAGGCTACACGAGATATACCAACAATGTAAAGCGGCACAGGATAAAGGGCTACTGCACGAAGAGAATTATGTAAAGGGTGTATACAGCCAGTTCACTGCTGAAGAGATAAGTACTAAAATAGCACAGATGCTACGCCATGAAGAGGTAGACGCAGAGGTAGATGTTATTTATCAATCGATAGAGGGCTTGTACGATGCCTGCCCGCACAATAAAGGCGACTGGTATTTTACCGGCAACTACCCAACACCGGGTGGCAACCGGGTGGCCAATAGGGCGTTTATGAACTATATGGAACAGAAGGAAGGAAGAGGATATTAATAGGATCCTTTGAACATATCAATAGGAAATGCCCCGATGGTCGGGGCATTTCCTATTATGCGATGATATGGGATGTATCAAAACGCCCTATTCACCCCTATTACATACCTGAATGCTAAGTAATCTGTGTTGTTATATGGCGTGCGATTAAGAAAGAACGGAAAATCGATGCGCAACGTGAGTGGCTTTGCTTTCTCGAATACTCCCCAGTTCTTTATGGTAAATGCGAAGCCGGCACCGGCATCTACATGCAAGCTGCTCCATGTGTTTGTGGGTGTAGCAACGGTAAAATTGGGCAAGGCATAGCTGCTCAACTCCATTGCGCCTGCATCGCCAAAGAGATATACATCAGCATGTAGCCAGGTCTTCAGCTTAGCAGGATGCCATGGAAAATAGTTTGTAAGGCCAAGCTCAAGATTTGCGGAGGCACCACTGCGGCCTTTATAACCTTCAAGGATTGTACCATTGCGTTCTTCAGGAGCAAAGTAGCCCGCATAACCACGGAGGTTCAGACCACCACCCATTTGAAAATGGTTTACATCGTAACGGGAAACTCCTTCCCAGTCTGTAGGTACGAATCCGATGCTGCGGGTATATTTATCTTCCATCATCTCCTCAGGATTTGCTCCACCCATGAACAATGCACTTTCATTTGGTATCTTGCTGCCGGCACCATATCTACCGAACAGACGTGTACGAACCTCGAGCTTGCCGAGATAGTTATAGTTAACAGATTCTAACTGCGCATAAGAATAATCGAATGGCTGGCTGCCGCCAAGGAATGGGGCGCGCAGGCTTAGCGTGTAGCGACCGTTACCATTAAGATAATTGTAACGGTGTGCCCATGCTGCATTTACAGAGGAATTAGGATGTGCCGACATGCTACTCCACTCTTCAGGATAAATAAGATAATTAAGCGCGTTTTTATCTGTGCGCCACATAGTTTGTGCATAGAGCTTTACTATGTCGTTATCGCCAGCAAGCCAATTAAGGCCACCACGATTATACCACATACCATCGAGATAGCGGCTGTTAACTTGTACCTGTAACTTAGGAATGTTAGGAGAAAGTGGTGAAGAAAAGTTAAGCGTATAATTTATGGGAGAGTAAATATTAAAATACCCTTGTCCCTGCTGTACCTTGTATTGGTCTTCCTGTAGCAAATGGGTGTTGAGCCATATTGTACCATCTATCTTGCAAAGAGTATATAAATAGTCACCTTCGGCATGCAAGCCGGCCTTTATACCATCAATAGGATTCCACCAAAGATCGGGACGCAGGTATAGGCGATAATGCCTACGGTCGGGCTGCTCATTAAGACCTCCGTCGAATTTTACCTTCACTGCCTCAGGCGCCATTGCATGCCAACCGTGTTTATAATTGTCGAGCATATCTTTATCTGCAAGACGATAGGTAGTATCTATCTGAACATATTTTATCCCTGAAGGCACATTTACCTCGGCAGTATAATCGGGCTCTAATTTCCCCCAGCCATACCACTTTGGCAGCTTTATAGCATCTGTCTTTTTCTCGAACCATGTGTTGGGTATATAATAGCTATACTGTTTACCATCCTTAGCAGTAACTGTGAAGTCTATGGGCATCTGCATTTGCCCCCGGCGGCGGAAATTGATGCGGAAATTATCTCTACCCGGGTTTTTATGGATGCTACCTATTGCATAGTCGAGCGTTTTTGTTGTTTCAAACCACTCATCAAAAAACCATGACAGGTCGACATGTGTGTACTGAATAACAGACGCCCTAAAATCTTCGAAGTAAGGGTGGGCAAATTTCCATTGCTCAAAATAATTATGCATGGCAGCTTTGAAGAGTGTATCGCCAAGTACATACTGCAAATTATATAGCATGGTGGCTGTTTTAAAATAAACTTCACGATATCCTCCACCATGATCCAATGCGTTGTGGAAATCATCGGAATGGGTATTAAGTGTCAATTCTGTACCATTTAGCGCGTCCGTGGTATAAGTATTTTCTACATTACGGTCGAGCACGTTGAGCGGCTCTGCAAATCGTCTGCGATATTTTGACCGAGGCACACCTGTAACCATATTATCACCATCAATTTTTGTAAGGCCATAAGATGTGAGAAATTGTGTGAAGCCCTCGTCCATAGCAGCTCGATATGTTTCGTTGCTACCCACCATGCCGTAAAACCAATTATGCCCTATCTCATGCGTAAGCAGGCTCCTGTAGCCGGGTTCCGCACCACCATCGAGTGTTATCATCGGGTACTCCATGCCATCCTGTGCATCGGCAGCAACTATCTTTGGATAACGATACATACCTATATCCTCAGAGAATGTTTTAATGATCTTTGTTTCGTAATCAGCTGCATTCTGCCAGCGGGCAGCATGGGGCTCCTGTACAATAGCTACACATTCTACTCCATTCCAGTACGCTGTCCCTATACGATAAGAAGGATCTGCGGTGAAAGCAAAATCATGTACATTATTCCCTACGAAATGCCACACTTTACGCTGACCTTTTACATAAGGTATGATTGTAGAAGGTTTTTCATCCCACTTTTTATTTGCGAAATTCTTTATGTCGAGTTGTGCACGTAGCGCATCAGATAATGCTTCTTTACGGTTTTGGAGAACACCGGTTGCCTCTACTATATAGTTTGACGGAAAATCTAGGCGCACATCGTACAGACCAAAGTCGCCATAAAATTCTTTGTTGAGGTGCTGGTATGTATCCCATCCATGCATACGATCGTACACACATATCTTAGGGAACCACTGGCAACCGTTGTAATGCATAAAGCCCCACGCATCATACATCTTCATACGCCGGCGGGTACTGGTGGCATCATAATAGGTATTAAAATTCATTTTCAGTACTGCCTTTTCGCCGGGGTATAATGGGGTCGCGAGGTACACCTTCATGATCGTATTGTCGAGCTCGGTAACTGCGGGCTTGCCATTTACGGTAATGCCGTCTACCACTATACCCAAGCCGGCTGCATGCTTTTTGCCAATAACTGGTTTTACATTATTTGCCAGTTCAAGATCGTGGAGGTAAGAGCCCTTTATAAACGCATTTTGAAACAGATGAAAGTATACATAGTAAAGTGTATCGGGTGAGTTATTCCAATAGTTCAGTTCTTCGGATGCTTCTATTTTATTTTCGTCCTCATTCATCTTAGCATCTATCTTATACTGCACGTCCTGCTGCCAGTATGCTTTATCGGGCATACGGTTTTGCCAGTACATGGGGTTGTTAGTGTTCCTGTATTCATTATCACTCAACTGGCTAAAAGAAGAAATGGTATACAACAAAAGGAATGCAGTATAAAATAAACGTAAACGCATTTTTAAGATTTTGGCGATAAAAATAATCTTTAACAGGCTACTTTGACAACAATCACTTAGAAAATCACCCTATTTATTACAGGTCGTAAGAATAAGTAGGCAGGAAAACATTTTGTGAGTCTTCGGTAGAAATAGTAACTGGTAGCCCACCCTTTACATAAGGCGGCACGTAGGGATAATGATAGCCCCGCCCATATAAATAATACAACCCTTTTGTAAGTCCCTTGAATATTGCCACAGGGGTGGTATCATTCAGCACACAAACGGATGAGTCATCGTAAATACCATCTGCAGGTGCATCGTTGGTCCCATACTTTATAAAGATGGTACAGCTATCTACAAACAACCCATGATGCTCGGGTGATACGGTAAGAATTGCATTCCCCCCGAAGCCCCCACCTGATATGTTGCTTTTATTTTTTTTGCATGAATAGAAAAGCAAAACAGGCATCATTATTAAACACACTATGGGAAGCCTCCGTTTCATCTTACAATTTATCCTTTTTCAAGCGAACCATCAATTTTTGTGTGCTTGTGTTTGTTAAAAAAGAAATAGCGCTGCACACCAATAAAGTAAAGCGGGTATAAATGAGTGTAAGACTCGCCAATAAACTGAAATGTTGCTGAGAGATCTATCCGGTAAGTTGAATTGATGAGACATTGTATGCCAGGATTTATATCTAAATAGCTGCCTGCCTTTAGTATAGGTGTGGTAATAGGTATGTCATATACAATTGCCCCAGCAAACGGCCCATCCTGCTCATAGACCTTTGCTGCGCCATAGCTCTTACCTGTAAACTCGCAATATATGCTCCAGTTTGTTTGTTTATAGCTGGTGTAATTCTTAGGGAATAGTAAGTAGCCAAATGATAAAGAATAATTGACTGCCTTACCATATTGAATCGTAGTTGGGTAAACACCGCCGTACTTATCGTAAGTATTGCCTTTATACTCTGATGGAATAATAAAACCACCCGTTAATGATGCTGCAAAATGATGCTGCAAATATGTGGCGATAAGTCCACCTCCATAACCTGACGTATGCACTAACAGGTCGGGTTCTGCTTCATGCGATGGAACCGCGGCATAAGAGCCCTCGCCATAAGCTGCCATGCGAAAATGGGTGTTTTGCCCGTCGATGGTAAGGAAACGATATTTTGCATACAGGTCTATGCTATTAAACACATAAGGATATGGCACACCCTGCTGTGGCGTATTGGTACCACCTATCAAGGTACTGCCTGAATGATTATGCGTAATAAAATCGAACGGCAGTGTTTTCTCGTGGTAATCGGACACAGTACCAGTTGCGTAGATGGACAGTTTTGGTGTAACACCATACAATACACGTAATGCGATCACATTGCGAAAAAGATCCGCCTCTTTGTATCCCTCATCAAAAACTTTTACGCCTAGTGCACCCTTTGGTACATTGCTCGCAGGTTCGGCTATAGGAAAAAGCTCCTGCGCACCTGAGATAAATGCAGAAAAAACAAAAAGTAATAAGGTGCAAAAAAATCTCATGTCTTTACCCGATAAGTAAATGTAGTAAATATACTGCAGCCTGAGATTTCAATACTATTTACTACTAACTTTGTACTGCTGAAAAAGATAGTTGCCATATTATCCCTCGTATGTATCTTCTTACAGACCTTTAGCCAGGCTGTAATTGTAGCGGAGTATTATGCCAACAAAGATTACATAGCCAAGAACCTATGCGAGAACAGGGACAAACCCATGCTGCATTGTAATGGTAAATGCTGCCTTAAAAAGAAACTGGCACAGGATAGCAAGGAACAAGCACCGGCATCGCGCCTGCAAAAAAGTGAACAGGTAGTTCTATTCTATAGCAGTACAAATTTCCGGGTAAGCACTTTTTCTCATACTACACCTGCCGCGAAGTACTTTACTTACGATGAGCTGCAGACAGCTTCTTTTCATCATTTCGTTTTCCATCCACCAAGCGCTTGTTAATTAAATAAATCAGATCACGATAGTACAGTTACGTTTGGTAATTGGCTATGCGTGTTAATATCTATTTAAGACACTTTTTAACAAGCAATCTTTTTAAACATGAAACGTATTATCAGTTCAATAGCTTTGCTATTGGCGGTAAGCATTCCATCGTACGCATGCGAGATGTGCGGATGCTCTGCCAACAGCCAATACCTGGGCATACTGCCCCAGTTCTACAAAGAATTTGTAGGTTTTCAATATCAATATACAAGCTTTACCGCCGCACAGCCATCGCTGATAGACAGAAGCGATTATGAGCGCGCGCATGAATTTAATAACACACTGCAGTTGTGGGGCAGGTATTATGTAAGCAAGCGCGTGCAGCTATTTGCCTTTGTGCCTTATCATATAAATACAGGAGCAGATGCTGATACCCGTATTGACACAAAGGGTATTGGTGATATATCCATACTTGCTAACGCGGTAATTATAAAAGACGATAAAGGAAATAAACCCTGGCAGCAAACATTACTTGCCGGCGGCGGTATAAAACTACCTACGGGTAAATACACCGGTGTTACTACGCTTGACGCGGAGGGGCTGCCCAATGTACAAGCAGGCACTGGTTCGTACGATTTTATTGCAAATACCAACTATACCATACGACACAAAAGAACAGGCATTAATGTAGATGCAGCTTATACAATGACCACAGCTAATAGTAATCATTATAAATATGGTAACCACTTCAACTCGGGATTGGTAGGGTTTTACTGGTTGCAAAAAGGGAAGTTTACGCTACTGCCACAGATAGGCGCGCGCTATGAATACACTCTACATGACTACGACAACTATGAGCGTAAATGGCTGAATGAGGTAAGTGGCGGTTCGCTGGTGTTTGGTACCATAGGCATACAATCGTATTACAAGCAGTATGGCGTAAGGATCAATTACAGTGTACCACTTGAACAAAATTATGGCGGCGGCTATGTAACGACCAACTCCAGATTAGAAACCAGCATTTTCTTCCTCTTCTAAAAACTGCACATGAAACCGTTTATAAAATACTCCTTTTTATTTTTAGGTATATCTCTATTTGCCGCCTGTCAGAAAAAAGATAATACAACCCCTGATCCATCGAAAGTGACGATAAATGTCACATCACCGATGACAGGTATTATTTTTCATACTGGCGATACGATCAATGTCAGTGCGGACTTTAGCTACATTAGTGAGATGCATGGAGTCGCCGTAACTATAACAGACAGCGCAACAGGAGAAGAGCTTTTTGAAGCCGATCAAGATCTGCACACCGATCATTTTCCGTGGGCACAGTCGTGGGTAGACACGTGCACACAGCCCACAACGCTGATCATAAAATATATTGCATTTATTACAGACACAGGAGAGGAGGGTAATAAGACGATAACCGTTTATAGCAAGCCGTAAACGCAAACAATCTCAAAGATGCCTGCCTCACGGCAGGCATCTTTATTTAAAATCCATAGTCGCGCTCTACCTTGCAGATACGCACCTTATAACTTGCATACCACATCTTCTTACCGATGCTTTGCGCTACCTGATGATGGATATTTTCTTTCCATTTCTTTATTGCTTCAGGAGAGTCCCAGTAAGAAATCGTAATACCAAGCTCATTGCGTGCATTTTCTATACCGAGGTAGCCTGGCTGTTCTTTTGCGAGCGCTTCCATTTTATCGGCCATGACAGAATACCCATTGTCGCCTTCAGAACGAAGGGAGGTAAAGATGACCGCATAATAAGGCGGAGTCGGTGTTTTTGCTATCATAAAGTTTCTTTTAAAACTATTAACGATACAATCTAATCAACTATTCAACCTACCACCCACTCCGCTAATTTTATCACTTCCATCGCTTCCTTTACATCGTGTACCCGCAATATATTTGCTCCTTTTTGCAAGGCTACCATGTGCAGGGCCGTAGTGCCATTCAGCGCATGCTCAGGATTTACTTTTAGTGGCTTGCACACAATAGACTTTCGCGACAAGCCCGCAAGTACAGGCCTACCTAATATTCTGAACGTATCGAGGCTACGTAAAAGCTTAAAGTTATGTTCTGTTGTTTTTCCAAAGCCAAAACCGGGATCAACTATTATATCTGAGATACCATGTTCACTACACTCATCACATACATTGCGGAGGTAATTACGCACTTCTATTACTGCATCGGTATATTGCGGATCTACCTGCATAGTGGCGGGTGTACCCTGCATGTGCATAGCTATGTATGGTACTTTTAGCTCCGCGACTGTTTGTATCATATTATTATCTACCCTGCCACTACTCACATCATTTACAATTGCTGCACCCGCCTCTACCGCTGCCTTTGCTACGGTAGCATTATAGGTATCTATCGATAACCATGCATCAGGGTAACGGTGGTGAATGGCAGTAATGACCGGCAGTATACGTTCCAGTTCATCATCAGCACTCATTAACTGCTGCCCCGGCTTTGTACTAGCGCCACCTATATCTAATATTACGGCTCCTTCATGCAACATTTTCTCCGCGTTGCGCAGCAGATCATCGATACTGCTATCACGGCCTTTATTAAAAAAACTATCAGGTGTGGCATTGAGAATACCCATTACTACCGGCTTTGACAGGTCCAATAGCCTTCCCTTACTTTGCAGCATGGTTTGTATGGGTAAAAGTGTATTTTTGAGCATATTAAAGCATTGCTGTACAAATCTATAATAATAAATGCCTGATACAATATCTCAATATCGCCATGTAGTGGCTCAGTGCAAAGACCTGTATGTAAAAAAAGCCCGCGACTATGGCACTTCATGGCGCGTACTCCGCCCCATATCCATTGTAGACCAGATATACATTAAAGCATGGCGTATTCGCCAGATACAGGAAAACGGTGATCAGAAGATAGCGGACAGCATAGAAAGTGAGTTCGTGGGTATCGTGAACTATGGCATTATTGCTTTAATACAATTCAGTATACCTGCCAACTCGCCTACAGAGCTTAGCGCAGATGAAGCCAGGGACTGGTACGAAACGAAAATGAAAGAGGTGGAAACCCTGATGTTGCAAAAGAACCACGACTATGGCGAAGCGTGGAGGGATATGTCGCAGCAATCTTTTACTGACCTGATACTCGTGAAACTACTGCGTATAAAGCAGATACTGGCTAACGACGGACAGACCATCGTATCAGAAGGGATGGATGCGAACTTCACAGACATTGTGAATTACGCCATTTTTGCACTGATAAAAATGCATGAATAAATCCTTATTTTTACTTCATAACTCATAAATGACACTTTTTCTATGAAATACTTTCTTTGGTTATTAAGGATAGTAGTTGGCGTGCTCTTCATATTTTCAGGACTTGTAAAGGCCAATGACCCGATGGGACTGGTCTATAAAATAAATGAGTTTTTTGACGCGCTGCATATGTCGTTCATGATGCCGTGGTCTTTCTGGTTCTCTGTTATTATGATATCGTTCGAGATAACCTGCGGTGTAGCAGTACTTATCGGTTACTCATTCCGTTTGTTTGCCACCTTATTATTATTGCTTAATCTATTCTTTACCTTCCTCACCGGCTATGCGTTGGCAACAGGTAAGGTAAAAGAGTGTGGCTGCTTTGGTACCTGCATTAAAATATCCAGCCAGGCAACCTTTTATAAAGACTTGATATTACTTGCATTATCATTAATATTATTCTTTTTCCGTTATCGCGTGTTTGGCTTGTTCAGTAAATATGTAAACTCCGCTATAATGATACTGACAGTTATATTCTGTGCCGGTATTCAGTGGTACGCACTGGAACATCTGCCAATAGTAGACTGCATGCCATACAAAGTAGGCAATAACCTGCTGATGCAGATGAAGCCTGCCGCAAATGCTACTCCTGATGTGATACAGTCAGTGTTTATTTACGAGAAAGATGGTGTAAAAAAAGAATTTACTACTGAAAACTACCCTTGGCAAGACAGTACATGGAAATTTGTAGACCGCAAGGATAAAGTTATTAGTGAAGGTACAGGACAACCCGCCATACACGACTTCGTATTTACTGACTCTGATGGCAACGACCCTACACAAGCAATACTTAGCGCTAAGGGTTATACGTTCTTCTGGTTTGTGCGTGAGCCCGAAAAAATGCGCACAGATAATATGGACAGGATCCATACACTTATCGATAAGTCTGCAGCAGCGCATATACCTTTCATGGTATTGTGGTCGGCGGATAAGGATAGCGTAGCTGCTTACCAAAAGAGGTGGAACATGGCCAATGTGCCATTTATGACACTCGATGGTACTGCGAGCGAAACAGGGATGCGTACCAACCCCGGCCTGATGCTGATAAAGGACGGCACAGTAGATCATAAATGGAGTTATCGCGACTACCCTAAAGACATGTCTTTAGACAATGATAAACTGAACTTTAAATAGTGCTGCGATTCCTGGCACGGCGTATCCGTTATAGCCTGCTGGTATTATGGGGCGTGGTGACGCTGGTGTTCTTTTTATTTAATGTGCTACCCGGCGACCCTGCAAGATTAGTGATGGGCCAGCGAGGCGATGCTGCCACACTTAAAAACGTGCAGCGAGATATGAACCTTGACAAGCCACTCACCACACGCTACTTCTTATACCTGAATGACCTGTTGCCCTTAAGTATTAATGCACACGACAGCGCCACACAACAGAAATATCATTATCTACGTTTGTTTCCGGTATCAGCAAATAACTGTGTGGTACTTAAAGCACCCTACCTGGGCCGCTCTTATAACACGAAGAAAGAAGTAAGTGCATCTCTGGGGGAGGCATTACCGGGCACCATAGTATTAGCACTTACAGCTATGGCCTTCGCTACATTTTTCGGTATACTGCTGGGTGTATTGGCTGCCTTAAAAAAAGGTACGTGGATAGATACCTCTGCAATAGCCGCCAGTGTAGCGGGAATCTCGATGCCATCATTTTTTGCAGCACTGCTCATCTCTTATGTGTTTGGCTTTTTACTGCATAAGTATACAGGGCTCAACATGACCGGAAGCCTTTATGAATACGACCCGTTCACCGGCAGGCATCTTGCACTTCGTAACCTTATATTGCCGCTCTTCGCGCTGGGTATACGCCCATTGGCCATTATCACGCAGCTTACGCGTAGCTCGTTGCTTGATACGCTATCGCAGGATTATATAAGAACAGCATATTCAAAAGGTCTATCCCGTACCAAGGTTGTTTTCAGGCATGCCTTGCCCAATGCCTTAAACCCCGTTATTACGGCGGTATCAGGGTGGCTGGCAGAGTTATTGGCCGGCGCATTCTTTGTAGAGTACATCGTGGGATGGAAGGGTGTAGGTAAGATAACAGTCGATGCGCTGGACAAACTTGATTTCCCACTAGTGATGGGGTCTGTTCTATTAACAGCATTTATATTTATCATCATTAACCTCGTTACAGACTTCATATATGGCTGGCTCGACCCAAGAGTAAGATTGTATTAAACAGCCATACACATCACATCATCAATACTTTACATTACAAGCCGGCTGTGGTATGAAATTCCAATGTTAAGAAATTATTAAGCCTGTATTAAGACTTTTATAGCCCGAGATGCGGACCTACTTTTGCCATGTTAACTTAATATTAAATAATTGTTATGTCGTTTGGCTCAGTATTAAAGTTTTTCCTGCCTAAAGATCGTGTATTCTATAGCTTGTTTGAAGAGGTATCCCAAACGCTGATACAAATGGGCGACCTGTTTAAAAAAGCACTACAGGAAAAAGATCTTACTAAAAGGGATGCTATGCTTAAGAGCCTTGAAGACCTGGAGCATAAGAACGATGAAACAACACATCGCATTTTTATAGAACTTGGCCGCAACTTCATTACGCCGTTCGACAGGGAAGATATACATTATCTTACCACATCGCTCGATGACATTGCCGACTATACCTGGGGCGCCGCCAAGCGTATCGTAAACTACCAGATACATGACGCCGACGGCCCCCTACTTGCATTCGCAGAGATCATATCAAAATCGATAAACGCGCTTAATACAAGTGTACATGCACTGCGTGACATGAAGGACTTACGTGCCATAACAGACGCATGTGTACTTGTGAATAGCCTGGAGAATGACGCTGATGACCTGCTGGATACTATGATGATGAAGCTTTTCTCATCAGACATCTCTCCTGTAGAGCTTATCAAGCAAAAAGATATATTCCAGATGCTGGAAACAGTTACCGACAAATGCGAGGATGCCGCGAATGTTGTAGAATCTATCATTATTAAATATGCCTAACAGCAACCTATGTCGGTTCTACTCATTGTAATTATATCCCTGGCACTTGTATTTGACTACATCAATGGTTTTCATGATGCGGCCAATTCCATTGCTACTATTGTTTCTACCAAGGTACTTACACCCTTCCAGGCTGTGGTATGGGCAGCCATGTTCAACTTTGTAGCCTTCTTCATATTCAAGGATCATGGCGTAGCCAATACGATCGCGAAGACAGTAAAGGAGGAGTTTATTACACTGCCCGTTATCATGGCCGGTCTTATCTCCGCCATTATGTGGAACCTGCTTACGTGGTGGTTCGGTATACCATCCAGTTCATCCCACACCCTTATTGGTGGTTTTGCGGGTGCAGCTATAGCACATGCGGGCTTTCATTCTGTCAACTCAGATGTAATACTTAAGACCGTTAGTTTTATCGTTCTGGCTCCTCTTATAGGTATGATCATAGCTTTTATTATATCACTATGGTTTATATATTCCTTCCGCAAAAGCATAAAGCCCAAACTGATATCATTAGTAGTCATTCTCTTTGTAGGGATAATGTTATCGCAATTGCTGGAATTTGATCCGAAACATTTAAAGGGTCACATGAGCTCTTATTACCTGAATGTAATATTTGAATCTCAAAATTTTAAATGGATTTTACTGGCTACTATACTTGTAGCTATCAGCGTATTCACCATGTTTCTCGGCTCACTTAATGCTGCCCGCTCCACATTGTATCTGAAGCGCTTCCAGCTTGTATCATCAGCGGCCCTGAGTATAGGTCATGGTGGTAACGATGCGCAAAAGGTGATGGGTATCATTACCGTAGCATTGATCGCTACAAAAACCATCCATTCGTTCTCAGAAATGCCTACGTGGGTGCCCTTAGCGTGCTATTCGGCTATATCGCTCGGTACGCTTAGCGGTGGCTGGAAGATCATTAAAACGATGGGGACACGTATCACCAAAGTAACCCCTTTTGAGGGTGTAGCTGCAGAAACTGCCGGTGCAATTACTTTGTTTCTTACCGAAAACCTAAAAATACCCGTGAGTACCACACACACCATTACCGGCTCCATAATAGGTGTAGGCGCTACGAAACGCCTTTCGGCAGTACGTTGGGGTGTTACTATCAGCCTGCTGTGGGCATGGGTACTTACCATACCTGTGAGTGGGTTATTGGCTTGTATCATGTATTATATCATCAGCCTTTTTATTAAGTAATATCGTCGCGTTGCATTTTAAATATCTACAGTTAAATATCGTTTAACAGATATTTAAACGTTGGTGACACTTTATGCCCCGCTTTTTCGGTACTTTTGGAGATTGCCTTTTTTAGACCGCAGGATTCAATAAATGTCATTACCACCAGTACTAAGATTTGTATACAATCATGGCACCGAGGAAGTTATACGCCGAGGTAAAAAAATTTTCTACACCGCAGGAGTGCAAATGATGGACGTAGACCACCTGATAGAACAGGTGCGGTTTCGCGTCCGTAATGACCTCTACCAGAATTATTACACCGTAACGGTTAATAAATTCCTGCAGCCGAAGGAAATATCCGTGCGTTGCCAGTGCCCGTATAACCTGGGTGAGATATGCCGCCATGAAGTGGCCGCGCTTTTCCAGCTCAATGATATTGTACAGAGTGGCTTCTTTGAGAATACAGCCATCTCTTACAACCAGAAACATACGGTAGTGCGTATGCGGCAGATAAGCTCGCAGATGCTGCGCATATTTATCGATTCAGACGCGCTTGACAGAGCAGAGCAACTGGCTTTCGGTAGCAAGGCGATCATACTATCTAATAAACACGATACAATAGAAGCAGAGGTGCCGGATGGCGATGAGACCTATCGTGTAGTAATAAAGCAGAACGAAGAAAGGTATTTTGATACATCGTGCGGATGTGATGAAACAAAGCACCCGCTATGCGTGCATAAGGCGACCGTGTTCTTACAAATGCTGAAGACACACGGGCCGCAGTTCTTCTTGTCTATGCAGAATTTTGATGTACAGAAGAATAAGTTGCTGCAACAATATGGTTACAGCCTCGCCGACGATCTTAAAAATAAATTCGAATTCACCTACGAGCATGGCAAGCCTTTTTTGCGTGTGCTCGATACAAGTATTAAAAAAGTATCTGCTGTAGAAAAGCCCACTTTGCAAATAGCCGCATCCGCTACTGCTACAATGGTAGAGGCTGCCGTGGTACAGGAAGATAAACATATCGGCATTGTTATAGACCCGCACTCGGAATCATTCCCTTTTGTGAATGTGATACTTGTTGCAGGTACCGCTGATGATGATGGTAAAAAATTTATAGGCGGCATAGAGAAGTTGGAATTACATCAGTATGTAAATGCTATGCGCTTTCGTGAAGATGAACGCGAACTGTTGCCCACTGTAAGGAAATTCTTGCCCGATGAGCTATTGAAATTCCTGAAAAAGAATTTACCGTTCGGCGATTTCCTGCACGATTACGATAGCCTGCTAAAAGAAATACCCGAAACAGAAGTACAGGAGCAGGTATGGGAATATCTGTTGCCAAAGTATCATAAGCTGCTCGATAGATATTCTTCCTACCATTTTTGCTATGTAAAACCGCAAGGCAAGCCGCTTTCATCGGCAGCGCTGAAGCAGGTGGAGTTTGCCAGCAGGCCGGCACACCCCCAGCTCATAGTAGAGAAGGTAAAAAAGAATTATAAAATATCGCTCAACTGGACGATAGAAAACAAAGCTATACCCCATGCAAAAATAAAAATGCTCAACGCAGCTTTGCTGATGCATGAGTATACTATATATAGCATAGACAATATAAATGAACTGCATCTTGCCGAACAGTTCATGCCAAACGGCGACATTACCATCTCTGCCAAAGAGTGGCCCGCATTTCTTGAGAAGACCCTGATACAATGGAGCCAGCAGGTGCATGTACACTTCTCAGAAGAGATAATAGAACATGTGGATGAGGCAAAGCCACAGAATATCTTGTATCTGCAAGAGCGCGACCAGGTGCTTGTAATGGAGCCGGCATTCGGCTATGATGGCATAGAAATAAAGTGGGGGTTCTTTGGCGATGTGATGCAGCCGCGCAACGGCGTGGTGAAGATCGTGCGCCGTAACGAAAATGAAGAGAAAGAATTCCTACAACTACTGCGAACGCTGCATACAGATATACAGGTAAATGCGAAGGATCATTTTTATTATTTGCCCGGCACATCCGTGTTGGCCAATAATTGGTTTTTCCATTTTACGGAATTGATGCGCGAGAACAATGTGACGGTAATGGGCTTTGACCAATTGAAAAGCCTGCGCGTAAATACACACAAACCCACTACACATGTACAGGTAAGCAGCGGCATCGATTGGTTTGACGCTACTGTAGAGATAGCCTTTGGCGACCAGACCATATCTATAATAGAAGTAAAGAAGGCGCTGGCACAAAAGCAGAACTTCGTAAAACTTGGTGATGGTTCTGTAGGTCTGCTACCGGAAGAATGGCTGAAAAAATACAGCCTATTGCTGAAGGTGGGTGAAACAAAGGGTAACAAAGTACGCCTGAAAAAACTACACTTTAGCGTGCTCGATGAATTGCTTTCTGAAGTAGATGAAGATGAAGTACTCGACGAGCTGGAGCAAAAGAAAGATAAACTGACCAACATACTTACAAATGACTATGCACTGATAGAACCACCGGAGCATTTGACTGCTACCCTACGTCCATATCAATTGGCTGGTTTCCAGTGGCTGGTATTTTTGCATGAGTCGGGATGGGGTGGTATACTGGCCGATGACATGGGTCTTGGTAAAACGGTACAGACGCTTACGTTCTTCCAATATTATAAAAATCTGCATCCTGAAGCGAAATTCATGGTGGTATGCCCTACTACCCTGATGTATAACTGGGAAAATGAAATAAAGAAGTTTACGCCTAATCTTACCCACATAATACATCATGGTCCTAAACGCGGCGCCAACCACGCTACGTTCGACCAGTTTGATATTATCATCACTACGTATGGCACCATGCGCAGCGATATTAAATTCTTTAAAGAGATTCCATTTGATTATGTAGTGCTCGATGAGTCGCAGTCTATAAAGAATCCACAGTCGCAGGTGGCTAAGGCTTCTCTATTGCTTAGCGCTAAAAACAGGCTGGCACTCAGCGGTACGCCGGTACAGAATAACACCTTCGATCTGTATGCGCAGATGAACTTCCTGAATCCAGGCATGCTGGGCAGCAGAGAGTTTTTCATGAATGAGTTTGCTACCCCTATCGATAAATTCAGGGAAGATGAAGTAAAGCAACAGCTTAAAAAGCTCACTTATCCATTCATGCTTCGCCGCACGAAGGAGCAGGTGGCAAAGGATCTGCCTGAAAAGACAGAAACAATATTGTATTGCGAGATGGGAGCAGAGCAGCGTAAGATCTACGATGCTTACCGCAATATGTACCGTTCGCAAATATTGGGCATGATAGATGAACGCGGTATGGAGCGTTCGCAGATGCATATATTGCAAGGGCTTACCAAGCTGCGCCAGATATGCGATTCCCCTGCTATACTCAATGAAGAAGAGAAATTCCATAATTATTCTATAAAACTCGATGAGCTATCGCGCGAGATAATAGAAAACGTAGGCGATCACAAAGTGTTAGTCTTTTCTCAGTTCCTCGGCATGCTGGGATTGATACGTAAGAAGCTTGAAGAGGAAGGTATCAGCTACGTGTACTTTGATGGTAGCACTACCTCTACGGAGCGTGAACGCGCCATACAGGAGTTCCAGAATAACCATGAGTGCCGCGTATTCTTAATATCGCTTAAAGCGGGTGGTATAGGCCTTAACCTTACCGCTGCAGATTATGTATATATTGTAGACCCGTGGTGGAATCCTGCTGTAGAGCAGCAAGCTATTGACCGTACACACCGTATCGGACAAACGAAGAATATCTTCGCGTACCGCCTTATCTGTAAAGAGACCATCGAAGAGAAGATGCTGCTGCTACAGGAACATAAGCGCACGCTTGCCACAGACCTTGTAGGCGACGACAGCGCCATGCTTAAGCGATTGACACAGGATGATATAGCATTCCTGTTTAGCTAAGATATTTTGCCTCACTCCATAAATAAGGCGGGCTCCGAATGGGAGCCCGCCTTATTTATGTTCAATATTATCCACAAGCTACTTGCTAGCGCTATCCGTGTTTTGCCAGTCCTTCATGTTACCACATTTCTGATACTCATTATCTATCTTCAGATAGAATGAAGGTAGTTTTGAAATTACCCATTGCTGCATTTTTGCATTCTTTTTTTGCTGCAATGCTACTTCCATCAACTTTGAGTAATCATCTTTTAAATTCGCTTTATGCGGATCTGTACGGCTGCGCAGGAACACAATACGGCAAGAGCGCTCATGCGCATCATTCACGTATATATGCGGTGCGGAGTAGCCCCCCACCTTCATACTGTCAAGCAACAATACCATACCCGGGTCCAGCTTGCTCATGTCTATATCTGTAGCACCTGTAGTAGGCTCTGCTATCATACCACCTGTACGTTGTGCAGCTTCATCTGTAGAAAACTTACCTACAGCCTCAGGGAACTTTATTTTACCTTCCACAAGTTGTGTACGGATGCTATCCAGCCTGTCAAGCGCTTTTTGATAATCACCTGTAGTTATCTCAGGATGTATCAATATATGGCGAAGATCTGCTTCATCCCCTTTGCGGTTTATCATTTGTATAATGTGATAACCGAATTTTGTTTTTATGATGGGAGATATTTCTCCGTTCTGTAATTTAAAGGCTGCTGCTACAAATTCAGGTGCCCAAGCACCAGTACGTGTTACACCATCATAACGGCCACCATTATCACGGCTACCCGGGTCATCGCTGTACAGGCCGGCCATTGTTTCGAAACTCTTGCCATCTGTTACTATCTGCTTGCGTATATCCGCTATCCTGTCGTGTGCGTAGTTCTGCATTTCCTGCGTCACAGGCGGGTCTATTACTATCTGCCCCACCTCTACCGATGCCGGGAAAACAGGTAAACTATCCACATTCATTTTGTTATAAAAAGCCTGTACTTCTGAAGGGGATATTTTTACAGGCTCAAGTATCTGTTGCTGCATCTTTTGTGCCGTAAGTTCATCTTTTATACCATCCCTGAATTCTTCCTTCATCTGGTATACCGTCTTGCCTGATATCTGTTCCAGCTTTTCTTTAGAACCATAGAGTTGTGTGAAGTAGCGGATACGGTTATCAAGCTGTCCGTCCACATCCTCGTCACTTACTATAACACTGTCGCGGTCGGCCTGCTCTATCAGCATCTTTTCCAGTACCATTTGCTGTAGTAACTGGCAGCGCATAGTATCACTAAGATTGGGGTTATCCTGTTTCTTCTGTGCAAATACTGTTTCCAGATCAGACTGTAAAATGATACGGTTACGACCCACTACCGCGAGTATTTTGTCTGCACTTTCCTGCGCAGACGCGGAAAGGCCACAAAGCAGCATTATAGCCAGCAAACCAATTTTATGAAGGCGGAGCGATACCGCGCTTTTATTAAACATCATGATATGAAAATGTGTAAGGGGACAAAAATAACTTATTTAGAAGCTATACACGAATAGCCAACAGATTTTAACGTTTATGTTAAGTTGGTTAGAAAACAAGGTCATTTTCTCTTTTTGGAGAAAAGACCGTCTACCTTTTTATCATTGTAAAAATCGGCAGCTACAGGCTGTAAAGCATGTCTGCTTTGCCATGCCTGGAACTGAGGAATAGCATTCTGATGAAATTTCGTCCAGGCTGTATATTCTTGGGGACTTTCGGCCTTGGCAAACAGCCACTCATTATATATGTCAAAAAATCCGTTTCGTAGAAGTTGATCCTGATAGGCAAACAATGAAAATGGATATTTATCCCCATAAGCTGAAAACCAATCCATAAGGAAGCGTGTGCGCACCATAGTAAGATTCTCCGTAGTGATACCGTCACTGATAACAGGCGTAAGCTTAGTATATACTCCATGCATAGCATCTGTAAAGGAGTTTATCATATCCGGTTTCTTTGTTTTGCCAAACTGCGGAATATCGTTCGTAGCTATGTTATCGAACATTACCTTATAGCCATCAAGCAACATTTTGCGCATTTCATTCGCCCTGGGCGTTTCATGTTCTATATTCAGAAATATTTCTCCATACAATAATCCCCATGTTACATTGTCTGTACCCATATAGGCTTTTGCAGCCTCGTAATAATTCATGTGGTAAGCAGGGTCATTCTTTATGCCATCCAGCCAGGCTTTCAATGCAGCTTCTTTATCATCCTCATCGGCATATAGTAGCCCCATATCATGAAACAAAAGTCCTGATGTCGGGAATTTATTCAATCCATGTTGCAGTGTAGACTTAGACTCCTTGATGTGTTTTTCTTCTCGTAAGCAGGTAGACATTATCTGGTAACTCTGCGCATCTACTTCTGAACTCTGCAATAAAGGCTGCAACGTTTTTTCGGCATTAGCATAATCACCACTCAGATAATATGCCTTACCCAGGTCTCGGTAGAGAACCATCTTATCCGGCGCCAGTAATATGGTCTGCTTGTAAGTGACTATAGCGTCTTTGAGATTACCCATGGTGAGGTAATCGTGCGCTTGCTTATATATCTGCTCTACCTCCGGCGAGGGCCATTGATCGAGCTGTCCATACGCTGTAGTAGCCGTAAGCGCTACTGCGCAAAAAAACATCATTTTCCTTATTGTATGCACCATAATATGTTACTGCAAAAGTAAGTATTTAACGGGTTTGCTAAGAAATGACATTTTAGGTTTAATTTATTATCTCTTATTTATCCTTAGGCTATATTAATACATATCCCTGGATCCGGTCTTTTATGCAGAAAAAATAATTGCGGCATTTTCCATAACAATTTATTGAAACGGGCAAACCAACATTTATGTAACTTACCATCGTAATATAAGAACAGATGCGCAACATAGGAATTTTAACATCGGGAGGAGACAGTCCCGGCATGAATGCCGCTATACGCGCAGCAGTACGCACGGGCATTTATCATGGAATGGAGGTTTACGGCATACGCAGAGGGTACCAGGGTATGATAGAGGGTGACATATATAGAATGCAAACCACTGATGTATCAAATATCATACAGCGTGGTGGTACTATCCTTAAAACTGCCCGCAGTAAAGACTTCATGACCACCGAAGGCATGGAGCATGCTTACAGACAGATACGCGAACATAATATAGAAGGTCTTGTACTCATAGGCGGTGATGGAACATTCAGGGGTGCCGTGGAATTCTTTAAGAACCACAACATACCTGCAGTAGGCATACCCGGCACCATTGATAAAGATTTAACCGGCACAGACGACACCATTGGTTATGATACTGCGGTAAATACTGCGGTATCGGCCATAGACAAAATAAGGGATACAGCAGAGGCGCACGACCGCCTTTTTGTAATAGAAGTAATGGGGCGCGATGCGGGCTATATAGCGCTCAATAGCGGCATTGCCTGTGGTGCAGAGGATATACTGATACCTGAGCAAGTGACCAATATAGAAGATGTACTGAACCGTATAGACCGTGATGAGCGCAGAAAAAAATCTGTACATATAATAGTGGTTGCCGAGGGTGATGACTTTGGCGGTGCAAAAGAGGTACAGGCCGGCATAACGGAGCGTTTTCCAATGCTCGACGTACGCACATGCGTACTGGGACATATACAGCGCGGTGGCTCGCCGTCGTTTGCAGACAGGGTACTTGCCAGCCGGCTTGGTTATGCGGCGGTCATGGCATTAAAAGAAGGTAAAACGCAGGTGATGGCGGGCATTGTAAACGGGAACGTCGCATACACGCCTCTTACAGATGTGGTAAAAGGCAGCGTGCCTATTAGCCGCGATCTTCTGGAAATGATACGCGTGCTAGCGGTTTAAAAAATAATTTTAAAAATATCATAGGGCTTGTCCGGTTTTGAAACAGTGCGGCGTCATTATAGAAACAATCATTTCTAACTTTTAACACAAAGCAACATGAAAGAGTATCTTTTAGTATTCAGGAATGGCCCGGTACGCGAAGTACCACGCACACAGCAGGAAATCGCCGAAAACATGGAACTATGGAAGAACTGGATAGGCGCCATAGCCCAGGAAGGCAAATTTGTAGGCGGCCATCCGCTGGTAAATACCGGCAAGGTGGTTTCTAATGATGGCAAGCACATTACGGATAGCCCGTTTGCAGAAGGTAAAGAAGTGCTGAATGGCTATGTGCTGGTAAAAGCAAATGACTACAACGATGCACTAAACCACGCCAAGACGTGCCCGATATTTGAAGACAAGGGCACCGTAGAAGTACGGGAAGTAGCCCAGATGGATATGTAATATATAACAGCCCGCACACGAAATGCGGGCTGTTTCTTTTAAAACATTAAATATACACAAATGATAATTGTAAGGGTACAGTACACTGCAAAGCAGGAGTATGTAGCAAAGAATAAAGAGAATATACAGCAAGTGATGCAAGACCTGCAGGCTATAGGTAATAACGATATCAGGTATAGCACTTACATACTCGAAGATGGCAAAACGTTCATGCACTTTGCTGTGTTTGGAAACGATGAAGCGCGCAACATCTTTAATACAGTTGCCTCATTTAAAAAATTCCAGACAGAGCTAAAAGAAAGTATGCCTGAAGTGCCGCCAAAGGTAGACCATCCGTCGCTTGTCGGCTCATCCTATCATATTTTCGGTTAGGTAACGTCTCTTGGAGCAAACAGCAAATATCATTGATAAACTTGCGCGTACAGAGTCCGGGCGACTGGTATCTGTGCTCACACGTATCTTCGGTACGCACAACCTGAGTATGGCCGAGGACGTGGTTCAGGATGTAATGATAAAGGCGCTGGAAAACTGGCAGACCAATGGTGTACCTGATAATCCATCTGCCTGGCTTTACCAGGCAGCCCGTAACAAAGCGATAGACAATATCCGGAGATACAAACGACAGCGGACCTTCGCGACAGATATTACTTTGCTTCTTGAATCTGAATATACCGCAGCTACAACAGTGGCAGATTGCTTTAAAGAAGAAGAGATACGTGACGACCTATTGCGCATGATGTTTGCCTGCTGCGACCCATCGATAAACAGAGAATCACAGATAGCGCTTATTATGAAAACGCTGTGTGGCTTTTCCGTACAGCAAATATCAAGAGCTTTCATTACATCAAAAGATACTGTCGAGAAAAGGTTATATCGCGCAAGACAAGCGTTTCGCGACAATAATATATCGTTATCCATCCCCAATGGGGTGGCGCTTGAAGACCGCCTGAATAACGTACTGGAAACAATATATCTTTTGTTTAATGAAGCACACAGTGCCTCGTATCACGACTCGCTTACCCGCAGAGATCTTGCCGACGAAACGATACGCCTCTGTACGGTATTGGCCACGTATGAAACTACAAGCCAGCCACGCACAAATGCCCTACTTGCCTTACTATACTTTCATAGTGCCCGTCTGTCAGCACGCGTCGACAAACACGGCGACCTGTTATTGATGAAAGATCAAGACCGGGATCTATGGGATAAGGAAATGATACAAAACGGCGTCTACTACCTTACACGCGCAGCCACAGGTAATAACATCAGCCGCTATCATATAGAAGCGGCCATAGCCTTTGAACATTGCAAGGCAAAAAAATATGCCGACACTGATTGGGAAACCATACTTGATCTATACAATGTGCTTGTACAAATAGTACCAACACCTGTTGTGCTGCTTAACAGGTCTATTGCGATAAAAGAACTGCAAGGGCCACAAGCCGCGTTACAATGTATCAGGGAAATACCCGGCATCGATTACCTCAACCAATATTATCTGCTACACGCTATATTAGGTGAGCTATATTCCGAGATGCAAAACAAAGAAACCGCACTTACTCATTTCGGAAAAGCCTTAACACTCTGTGTCTCCGAGCCTGAAAGAAGGCTAATAGCACAGAAAATAGCATCCATAAACAAGGCGGCTGTATAGCCGCCTTGTTTACTTTATTAAGCAGGAATAATTACTTAAAAAGAGGTATCATCTGCACTCGGCCCGTACATACCAGGTACCGGCACATCATTGAGACGCAGATATACACTAAGCTGCCCGCGATGATGTATCAGGTGGCTTACTGAAAACAGGCGTATCACTGAAGCCTTTGGCATCGAGAAATATACATGTTCACCCTTGCGCAAAGTCCACATCTTGCCAAAGTCTTCATCTTTAGCTTGTTCCAGTGCAGTTATCGCCTCACTCACTTTAGCGTCCAGGGTATCAAGTATTTCCTTTGTACTTTCTGAGCTTGCGGATTTATAGGCTCTTTTTTCAAAATCCAGTTCGTCTGTTTGCAGGGCCATTGTTACCCAACCTGGCAGATCTGCAATGTGGGCAGCTAACTTACCTAAGGGATAAGACTTCTCATGTGGCTTCCATCCAAGTAAATTGTCCGGCACACGCTCCAACATTTTACGCGTGCTTGCTGCTTCATTCTTCAATTCTGCTATCAGTGCTTGATTTTGTGCCATTTGAGGATGTATTTTTGTGAAAATAGATAAATTTTGCAAATCCACTATAGGCTTAGTAAAAATATACAATATGCGCACTCGTTACCTCTATTAATGCTATTAGCATATTGTATCCTTTTTGCAGGCTGTACACCAAAGCCAAATAACAAAGAAGTTGCCATAGCCTTTTACAACTGTGAAAATTTCTTCGATACAAACCATAATCCGGCCAAGGAGGATGAAGAATTCACTCCCGAAGGCAAGTATCATTATACACAACGCATCTATGAACAGAAGGTGCATAACATAGCTACTGTAATACAACAAATGGGCGTTGCTGAAACCGGAAATACACCTGCCATCATCGGGCTTGCAGAGGTAGAAAATAATACGGTACTCAATGACCTTATACATCAACCTGAGTTGGCCCGACAAAACTATAAATACGAATGGTACGATGGCCCCGACCCGCGTGGCATCAATGTGGCTTTGTTATATAACCCTGCATTTTTTACGGCGCTAAGATCGGAACCATTGCACGTAGACCTATCCTCAACAGGTGGTAAGTCCATAACACGTGATGTGCTGCATGTATCCGGCATTCTTAATGGCGATACGGTGGATGTGTTTGTGAACCACTGGCCATCGCGCCGTGGCGGTGAAGAAGCAAGCGAAGTAAAACGCTCTGTAGCTGCTGATGTCGACAAGAGGGCTATGGATAAGATAACGGTATCAAACCCTAATGCAAAGATCATCATTATGGGCGACCTCAATGATAATCCCACCGACTCCAGCATTGTGAATGTACTGCATGCTAAAGGAAATAAAAATGAGGTGGGAGAAGGTGATATGTACAACCCATGGACAGACTTTTATAATAGCGGCACAGGTACAGAGTCTTTCAGGCATAACTGGAACCTGTTTGACCAGGTGATCATTTCATCTTCTTTTTTAAAAAATAAGAATCACAAACTCACCTACAGCAAAGCAGAGATATTTAAACCATCATTTATTGTGGATACCTACAAAGGCCACGAGGGCGAGCCACATCGGTCGTTTGTGGGCACGCACTGGATAAATGGCTATAGCGATCACTTCCCTGTGATAATGTACCTTACCAGATAGAGTTGGCTATGAACGCGTGGAAAAAACGGGTTCATAACCGCTCTCGTCTTTTTATAGTAATTTCACAATTCCCAAAACGGGCGATATGAACGTGAATGAAGTGCCTCAGGATCCAAAAGATTTCAAAGAGGGCGACAAGGTAAAAAAACTGGTTTATGCAGTGGACAAAGACGGTAAGTATACCGGTGTTAATTCTGCGGGCTGGGAAGCGGAAAATTTTGCCATGAAACAGGCATGGGATGATGTGGACGAAACACTAGCGGATGTAACTGCAAAAGTACGTGCAGGTGAGCTAAGCCCCATAGCCTATTACATGCAAAAGAATCTTATGGACGTGGCACTTCTTGCAAAGTATATAGGCAAGTGGAAATGGAAAGTCAATAATCACATGAAGCCTGCCATATTTGATAAACTCGATGCCGAAACGCTAACCAAATACGCGCAGATATTCAATATCACTGTAGATGAATTAAAGAACTTCGGTAAAGACAAGAAAGCATAAATGGACGAACAGCAATTTTCACATCACCAGCACGCTCACTGCGAAAGCGGCGTTACATCAAATTTGCTGCGGCATGCAGGTATCGATATCAGTGAGCCTATGGCTTTTGGCATTGGCGCTGGTCTGTTTTTTGGTCATCTGCCTTTTTTAAAGGTGAGTGGTACACCGGGCACTACTTTCCGTACATGGCCCGGGGCTATATTTAAACGTGTTACACAGCGGCTCAATATAAAAGTACATACAGAGCGTTTCAGTAGTCCAGAAAAAGCAATGCAGGCACTCGATGATGCACTTGCCAAAGGGAAACCAGTGGGTATGCTGGGCAGCGTATTTTATCTTACTTACCTGCCTGAAGCATTCCGCTTTCATTTTAATGCACACAATTTTGTGGCTTATGGTAAGGAAAATGGCGAATACCTCATCAGCGACCCTGTGATGGAAGAGGTAACACGCATAGCTCCGGAAGACCTTATGAAGGCCCGCTTTGCCAAGGGCACTCCCGAGCCTAAGGGCTTTATGTACTATGTAGAAGACATCCCTAAAAAGCTCGACTTTCCCAAAGCCATACAGCAAGGCATAAAACAAACCGGTTGGTTCATGATGTCGCCACCAGTACCGTGGTTTGGCAATAAAGCCATTTTCCTGCTCGCCGATAAAATAAAGAATTACCCTAAAAAACTCACACCCCGCAAATCTGCACTCTACCTAGGCAATGTGATACGCATGCAGGAGGAGATAGGTACAGGCGGTGCAGGTTTTCGATATATATATGCCGCTTTCTTGCAAGAAGCCTCACAGGTATTGAAACGTGATGACCTGCAGGGGTTCTCACAAGAGCTTACCAAAATAGGTGACGATTGGCGAAATTTCGCATATAGCGCTGCCCGCCTTATGAAAGAGCGCAAATCGGGCATCATATCTCATGATGAACTAAGCGATATGTTGCGCTTGTGTGGTGAAAAAGAAAAGGATCTATTTAATAGAATGCGCAAAATGAAATGGTAAAATGGCACCACATTTGTATCTTCATTAATAATGTATATTTGCACGCAATTTTAAGCTTTGTTCGCCAAGTCCAGACATATCATCGTTGCCATTATAGACTTCTTTCACAGGCCATTCGCCCGTTTGATACCTATCCAAACGTTCCGGTACCTGGCTTGTGGCGGGTCCAATACAGTGTTGAATATATTCCTGTACTATGTGGCCTACAACTTTGTGTTACACAAGCATAATGTGCCTATTTATGGCAATATTAATATCACCAGTCCCATAGCTGCATATATTATTGCATTCTGCATCAGTTTCCCTATCGGCTTTATACTTTCAAGGCATATAGTATTCCCTGAATCTAATCTGCACGGTCGGGTACAGTTTTTCCGTTATGCCATCGTAACGGCCACATTTATCCTGTTCAATTACTTCTTTATAAAAGTATCTGTTGAGTGGACGGGTATGTTTGCGGAGCATACCACTATTGCTTACACTATTTCCAATATCACGATAGCCATAATGAGCTATATCTCACAACGTAAATTCACCTTTAAGACTCACCCGGGTGAAGAGGAAGAAGTTGTTGCAGAAGAGGCCGTTGTGGAGAATACGCCTTTATAATCCTTTTCTTAACCGGGCAACAGGTATATTCAGTTGCTCCCTGTATTTAGCAACCGTTCGGCGGGCTATGTTATAACCTTTTTCCTGTAGCATTTCCGTAAGGCGCTCGTCAGAATGTGGTTTGCGCTTATTTTCCGCGCTTATAATGCCATTCAATATGTTTTTTACTTCCCGTGTCGACACCTCTTCCCCACTATCTGTCTGTAAAGCCTCCGAGAAGAAATATTTTAACTTATATGTCCCAAACTCGGTTTGTACATACTTGCTATTGGCCACCCTCGATACGGTTGACACATCCAGGCTTGTCATCTGGGCTATATCTTTCAATATCATTGGTTTCAGCGATGTTTCATCGCCGGTTATAAAAAACTCATGCTGAAAATTGAGTATCGCCTGCATAGTATGCAGTAATGTATGCTGTCGCTGCTTTATAGCGTCAATGAACCATTTTGCCGAGTCCAGCTTCTGCTTTATGAATTGTACTGCTTCTTTTTGCTGTTTATTGTTCTTTTCACTACGATCATAGGCACGCATCATTTCCTGGTATCCCTGCGATACGCGCAATTCTGGCGCATTCTTTGCATTAAGAGATAGTTCCAGTATACCATTGTTATTCCCAACAAAAAAATCAGGAATAATGTAGCTTTCGGCCTTGTTCAGCACTGCAAACGCGGCTCCTGGTTTAGGATTCAGCTTTATGATAATGCCTATTACATTCTTGAAGTCATCTTCCTTCAGCCCAAGTTGCTTTTGTATCTTATCGTAGTGCTTCTTTATAAACTCATTAAAATATTTATCTATCACCTGCATCGCATCGCGGACAGGCTTTGTATCGGGAAATCTTTTTAATTGCAACAGCAGACATTCCTGCAGTGTCCATGCGCATACCCCCGGAGGATCAAACTGTTGTATATCCTGTATCAGGTTATTTACCTCTTCTACTGTGGTATCTATATTCTGCCCAAAGGCGAGATCGTCCACAATAGAGGTAACTTCCCTCCGCAGGTATCCACCCTCATCTATACTGCCTATTATCTGCTCTGCTATTTTATGGGTGCGCTCATCCAGTTCCAGCATGCCCAGTTGGTCCAACAGATGGTCATGAAAGCTGGTTTCCACTCTTGCCGGGGTTACACGTTGTTCGCCATCACTGTTACCATAATAATCATCTCCGCCGTCATACCCTCCTTCATCGTCCTCTCTTCTCAAAAAATCATCCAGATCTACCTTTTCGGCCGTATCGCTACTCAATTCCACGTCATCTTCAGAGCTGGTATCACCATCGCTACTATCATTATCCTGCAAATCGTAGGTATCCGGTTCACTATTGTCATTATCCAGTTCGTATTCCAGCGCCGGGTTATCTTCCAGCTCTTCTTTTATACGTTCTTCCAGGCTAGCTGTAGGCACCTGCAGCAGCTTCATGAGCTGTATCTGCTGGGGTGATAGCTTTTGTAATAATTTCTGCTGGTTGAACTGTCTTAACATACGTACTGCGTGTAGAACAAAAATAATCTTTAAACCTACAAATCAACATCATTAAAAATAAACTGTTCATTATTGTCACACATTTTAACAATCATTTTTTTGCACCAAAAGCTTCTTTTATAAAAAGTAATAGTGTATATTTCTTGAAAATTGCAGCAGTGGTAAAACCATGAGTAAAAAGCCTTTTATATCACCGTCTTTTTCTTACGTTCCGTTAGAAGAAGTTTTGCAGATAGCGCCTAAAAAGAAGCAACTCTTTATAGGCATACCTAAAGAAAATTCTTACCAGGAAAATCGTGTAGCACTCACACCGGAAGCAGTAACAGTGCTTGTGAACAACGGCCACGATGTAGCTGTAGAGCACAAAGCGGGTGAAGGCTCTTTTTATGATGATAGCGATTATAGCGAGGCCGGCGCGCATATTGTGTACAACAAGCCGGAACTGTTCAAGGCCAATATCATCATCAAATCCGCCCCTATATCAGACGAGGAAATAGGCCTGCTGCAAACTAACCAGATAGTTATTTCGCCTATCCACATGCCTATGCTAAAGGCAGAGGTGATAGAAGTACTAATGGCGAAAAAAATTATAGCTATAGCTTTTGAATCTATAAAAGACGATGCCGGCACCTACCCTATTGTGCGTTCTATGAGCGAGATAGCGGGCAGCCATGCCATACTTACCGCAGCTAAATACCTTAGCAATGGCCATAATGGCAAGGGGGTGTTGCTCGGCGGTATTTCCGGCGTTCCTCCCGCAAAGGTGCTTATTATAGGCGCAGGTATGGTAGGTGAGTATGCGGCCCGCGCTGCTGTGGGGCTAGGGGCTACGGTAAAAATATTCGACAACTCCATTTACCGCCTTATGCGGTTACAAAATAATATTGGCAGGCGTTGTTTTACATCTGTATTGGAGCCATTAGCTTTAGCCGAAGAACTTGAATCTACCGATGTGGCCATAGGCGCTTTAAAGCCTATCAACGGTATTACCCCTGTGGTAGTCAATGAACAGATGGTTAGCAACATGAAAGCCGGGTCCATAATTGTGGACGTAAGCATAGACCGGGGCGGCTGTTTCGAAACATCACACATGACATCACATCAAAGCCCTGTATTCAAGAAATACGATGTGATACACTATTGCGTACCAAATATACCATCGGCAGTATCGCGCACAGCATCGCGCGCCATCAGTAATGTACTGATGCCAATACTGCAACAATGTGCCGATATAGGCGGAGTGGAAGACATTATTCTTGCCAAAAGCGGTATCCGCAATGGTGTTTATATGTACAAAGGCTGTGTTACCAATGCACCTATAGCTAAGCGTTTTAATCTTAAATATACCGACCTCGATCTCTTACTCGCATCACAAAGCTAAATCAACCCGTAAATCGTATATACAAATATGCCAAACCATCGGATGAATAAAACCATAGCGGGATACCATCTGTTGATGATACTATCGGCGGTGGACTTCAGGGTGGGTCCCAGTGAGGATATGGTGATACGCCGTTACCTCAATACAGAGTTTCCATTCCATGTCAATCTGGATAAAGAAATGGAAATTATCAGCCGCCTGCTGCCCGAAGAGTGGGAAGCGCATTACATAAAGGTGATGGATGATTTTTATGATGATGCCACTGATGAAGAACGTAAAAATCTCATTCGCTTTGCTATACAACTTGCCAAGGCCGATAATGTAATTACCAAAGAAGAGAACTACTACCTTAACCTCCTTTTTGAAAACTGGGAAGCGGCCTGATTATCTGATTGAACGAACTTAGTTAGAAGATAGCTTTGACATGAAAGCAGGGTGACTCATACCTAATTCCTACTTTTTAACACCTGACGTATATCTTCTAACATTACCCCTTTAGCCTGCAGGCAAATCAGGTAGTGAAACAATAAATCGGCTGCTTCATTTTTAAACAGGTCGACGTCGTCATTTTTAGCTTCTATTACCAGTTCTACAGCCTCTTCCCCAACCTTCTGCGCTATTTTGTCCATCCCTTTTTTAAATAACCCGGAAACGTACGAACCGGATGATGGATTGTCTTTCCGGTCGGCAATAATACCCTCAAGAATAGCTAGAAAATCCTTGCTTTCGTTGACCTCATTAAAACAGGTATCCGCACCATTGTGGCACACGGGGCCTGCAGGCCTCACCTTGATAAGCAAGCAATCATTATCACAATCACTCAATATTGTTTCAACGTACAAATAGTTGGCAGAGGTTTCTCCTTTCAGCCACAACCGTTTCTTCGACCTGCTGTAAAAAACGACCTTACCTTCTTCCTTTGTTTTATTCAATGCTTCCTCATTCATATAGCCCTGCATCAGCACAACATTAGTGTAAGCATCCTGAACAATTACCGGAACCAGCCCATCTGCACTTTTACTAAAATCTATTTTCATATTCTTACGTTTACATTGTTTGTTTTTAAAAAGCTTTTTAGTGCAGCTATTTCTATTTCTTTATTATGAAATATACTCGCAGCTAATGCGCCATCCGCTTTACCGACGTTAAAGACATCTGTAAAGTGACTCATCTTTCCCGCACCACCGCTGGCGATTACAGGTATGCTTACGGCCTCTGAAACGGCCTTTGTGAGTTCAACGGCGAAACCATTGCGTGTGCCATCATGATCGATAGAGGTAAGTAATACCTCGCCGGCACCCATATCTGCCCCCATTTTTACCCAATCTATAACTGCCATATCTGTGGGTACACGCCCTCCATTGATACAGACGATCGTTTTGTCACCAATTACCTTGGCGTCAGTAGCTAATATAATACACTGGCTGCCAAATTCTTTTGCAAGCTCTCTTAATAGACCCGGCTGTTTAACAGCTGCTGTATTTACCGACACTTTATCTGCACCGGCATGTAACAGGCTGTACACGTCTGCAACAGAATTTATTCCGCCGCCGACGGTAAATGGTATATTTAAATCCTGCGCTATTTTTTTCACCAGCTCCAGAAAAGTCTTCCGTTGCTCCGTTGTAGCAGTAATATCAAGGAATAACAATTCATCAGCGCCATGCTCACTGTAATAGCGACCTAATGCAACAGGATCTCCGATGACCATGAGCTGCTCGAAATGAATACCTTTTACCGTTTGCCCGTCCTTTACATCCAGACAGGGGATGATCCTTTTAGTTAGTGCCATTAGCTATATAATCTTTAAGCGCTGTTAGTGTTATTCTTCCTTCATAAATGGCCTTGCCTATTATCACTCCACTACAGCCAATATCCTGCAGTGCCTGTATATCCTGCAACGCTGCCACACCACCGCTGGCAATAAAATGCATAGCCGGGAATGATGCAGTGATGCGGGCAAATAATTCAAGAGACGGGCCGGCCAACATACCATCATGCGCTACATCGGTACAGAAAAACTGGCTTATCCCTTTGTCACTGTTTTCCTGCAAAAAATCTAACAATTCAACACATGTTTCATCCAGCCAGCCATTAATAGCTATTCGCTCATTTTTCACATCAGCTCCTATCAATATCCTACCAGCACCATATGTCGCGATCCACTCCGTAATCACTTGCGGCTCCTTTACAGCAATACTACTTATATTGATCATTGCAGCGCCCGCATCCAGCACGGCGGCCACATCATTGCTTGTTCTTATACCACCGCCATAGTCTATAATCAATGAGGTTGCAACGGTGATGCGGCGGAGGGTATCTATATTCTTCAAACTGCCAGATCTTGCGCCATCGAGGTCTACAATATGAAGACGCTTTATGCCGATATCCTCGTACTTTTTTGCCATCTCCAATGGGTCTATATCATATATTTTCTGTCTCAGGAAATCACCCTGGCTTAGCCGTACGCATTTGCCGTTCATAATATCTATAGCAGGGATTATCTGGATCATAATTCTATGAAGTTTTGAAGTAACCGTTGCCCGGCAGCCCCGGATTTTTCGGGGTGGAACTGGACACCATAAAAATTGTTCTGCTGCAATGCAGCGCTATAGTCGATTCCATAGTCTGTAGTGGAAATAGTGCATGGAGACATTGCAGCATAATAGCTATGCACGAAATACATGTACTCCTGCTCATTGATGCCGTTAAACAAGGCTCCTTTCAAATCAAAAATATTATTCCATCCCACCTGTGGTACTTTTTCACCCCCCCTAAAGCGTGACACCTGTTGCTTGAAAATGCCCATGCATTTTGCATCATTCTCTTCTGAAGATGCACACATAAGTTGCATGCCAAGACAAATACCTAAAACGGGTTGCTGTAATGAAACAATAAGTTTATCAAGGCATTTGTCTTGCAGATAAGCCATAGCAGCACCCGCGGCACCTACACCGGGCAATATCACTTTGTCGGCACTGCCAATAATATCTGCATCGTCTGTTACTACAGCCTGTACATTTATTCTATGTAGCGAATTGAGTACAGAAGAAATATTACCGGCATTATACTTTACGATCACTATGTTCATAATATTCCTTTGGTTGTTGGTAACGCAGTATTACTATCTGCAACTTGTATTGCGCTTTTTATACTTTTTGCAAATGCTTTAAATATCGCCTCTATTTTATGATGTTCATTTATACCTGCTGCTTTTATATTCAGGTTGCACTGTGCTGCATCGCTAAAGGACTTAAAAAAGTGAAAGAACATTTCAGTGGGCATATCTCCTACTTTTTCCCTGGTAAAGACAGCATCCCATTCTATCCAGCTTCTGCCTCCAAAATCTATAGCTACCTGTGCCAAACAATCATCCATTGGCAGGCAAAAGCCATACCTATTTATATAGGCTTTTCCTCCAAGTGCTGTGCCGAAAACCTTGCCAAGGGTAATGGCCACATCTTCTATAGTGTGGTGCTCATCTATGTGCAGATCGCCAGATACTTTTATGTTCATATCAACACCGCTATGCTTTGCCAGTTGCTCTAACATGTGGTCAAAGAAACCAAGGCCGGTAGATATATTGTATCTCCCATCTCCATCCAGTTGCAGTTCTATGGATACATTTGTTTCATTAGTTGCCCTTATCCACTTTGCAGTCCTGTACTGTGTTCGCAGAAGTGAATAAATATTCTCCCACTGATCCGCTACAAATGATTTATGATTTCCCAAATCAACCATAGAGTTGTTGATCAAAATAGACTGACAGCCAAGATTTCCAGCCAATTGAACATCTGTAATGCGATCTCCAATTACAAACGAATTGGCCAGGTCGTAGCTGCCGTCCATGTACTTTGTGAGCATTGCGGTGCCTGGCTTTCGCGTTGGTTTGTTGTCCGCAGGAAAAGAGGTATCAATGTATATCGCATTGAAATATATCCCTTCGTTTGCAAAGACCTCCAGCATTTTTTGTTGCACGGTTTCGAAACAGCTTGCGGGATATTGTTCCGTCCCCAGTCCATCCTGATTTGTTACCATTACCAGTTCATAATTCATCTCCTTACTTATTTTGTAAAGATTACGGATAACGCCGGGCAGAAAGACCAATTGATCTAATGTATCCACCTGAAAAGTTATCGGAGGTTCCTGGATAAGCGTACCATCCCTGTCTATAAACAATACTTTTTTATTCATTGCTATATCGTTTGATCGCATTAATTAATAAGTCGTTTTCTGCCATATCACCGATCGTTATGCGCAAACAACCCGCACACATTGGGTCATTACCGCGATCACGGACAATTATCCCCTGCTTTTTAAGATGACTGTATAAAGCCTTGGCACCCGTGACCTTTACCAGCAGGAAGTTTGCAACAGAAGGAAAGACATTTATCACGCACGGCTCATTGACCAACACTGCCACCACCCGTTCCCTTTCTCCTGTTATTTGTTGCACCTTATCGCCAATAAAGTTCTGGGATGACAGTGCCTTTATAGCTATCGCTTGTGTTGCGGCATTGATATTGTACGGTGCCTTCACTTTATTCAATATGGCAATTATCTCCGGGTCAGCAAACGCCATTCCCAGTCTGAGGCCGGCGAGGCCCCATGCCTTTGAACATGTCTGGAGGATAACAAGATTTTTGTATGTGCTCAGCCTGCCAAGCAGGGAACTATCGACTGCAAAATCTATGTAAGCTTCATCCAACACAACGACACCCGGGAAACCCTCCAGCAATGCAACTATGGCTTCTTCGTTAATAAGATTGCCGGTAGGGTTGTTTGGCGAGCAAATAAATAACAATTTACTACGTTCATCGAATGTAGCGAGTACACGGTCCGTATCTACCTGAAAGCCGGGCGTTAACAATACTTCTTTCACAGCTATGTTATTTATCGCTGCACACACTGCATACATACCATAGGTTGGTGGCAATACAATAATATTATCTATCCCCGGTTCGCAAAAAGACCTGATAAGCAAGTCTATAGCTTCATCACTGCCATTACCGAGGAATATACGCTCCTTATCTATATCCTTTATTATAGCTATTATCGCCTTCAATTCTGACTGCATCGGATCGGGGTAGCGATTATAATTCTCTCCTGCCGCTGAACCAAAGCTATTCTCATTAGCATCAAGGTATATTACGTCTTTACCGGAATATTCAGCTCTGGCGGAAGAATAAGGCACCAGGTCGCGTATGTTCGGCCGCAGCAATTGTGTTATGTCCATTTTAGTCATTGTTTGTGCTTTTTAAGCGTATGGTTACTGATGCGGCATGGGCCTGCAACCCCTCAGCAGTGGCCATTGTTGTGATCGTATCTGCAAGATTTTGCAGCCCCTGACTAGATATTTTCTGAAATGTGATCTTCTTTATAAAACTATCTAAAGACACCCCGCTATATGCCCTTGCATGCCCTCCGGTCGGCAATGTATGATTGGTGCCTGATGCATAATCTCCTGCGCTTTCAGGTGTATAATGCCCCAGGAAAACAGACCCGGCATTGATCACACTACCCGCAAGTTCATCAGCATTATCTGTAGCAATGATCAAGTGCTCCGGTGCATAATCATTAATGATCGACATCCCCACCGATAAATTTTTCACAAGAATAAATTTGCTATTGTGAAGGGCACCCGCTGCCACGTCCTTCCGGGGGAGCAACAGTAACTGCGCCTCTACTTCATCACACACTTCCCTCAGTACATTTGGGCTATCTGTAATTAGCAGTACCTGCGAATCAGGACCGTGCTCCGCCTGCGCAAGAAGATCAGCAGCTACAAAAGCGGCAACACAACTATCATCAGCCAATATAGCAACCTCAGAAGGGCCTGCGGGAATATCTATTGCTGTTCCTGCTGCACCGACAATCATTTTTGCAGCGGTAACGTAACTATTTCCCGGACCGAATATCTTATACACCTTCGGCACCGTTTGTGTACCATATGCCATAGCAGCAATAGCCTGGGCGCCACCTATGCTGAATATCCTGTTCACGCCTGTCTTATATGCAGCATATAATATGGCAGGGTGTATATTTCCGTTTCTATCGGGCGGCGTACATACAATGACTTCCCCACATCCAGCTATTTTTGCGGGTACTGCAAGCATTAGTAGTGTAGAGAATAACGGTGCAGAGCCACCAGGTATATACAATCCTATTTTTTCTATGGCTACCGCCTTGCGCCAGCAGATAACACCTTCAGTTGTTTCAACGGGCTGCATTTCTTCCGCCTGCGCAACGTGAAATTTTTCGATATTATTTATCGCCAAGTCAATAGCCCGCTTCAGCTTTGTGTCCAGCATATTGCCAGCCGCTTTCCATTTTTCTTTCAACACTTCAAAGTTGCCAATAACGATGTTGTCGAATTTTTCGCAGCAGTCCTTTATAGCTGTATCTCCGTTTTTTTTCACATTATTAACGATATCAGATACACTGTTTTGCATAGCGGTATTATTAGCGGATGGCCGTTGTAATATTTCAGCCATTTGCGCGGCGGAAGGATATTTTATTGTTGTTATCATAAGATCATCTTTTCTATTGGGGATACTAAAATGCCTTGTGCACCCGCTGCTTTCAAACTTTCAATTATGTTCCAGAAATCATCTTCATGCACTACGGAGTGCAGCGAGCTCCAGCCTTTTGTAGCGAGTGGTAGTATAGTTGGGCTTTTCATGCCGGGAATAAGACTGCATATCAGTTCCAGGTTCTCATCAGGTGCATTCAGCAGTATATACTTATACCTTCTTGACCGTTTTACAGCTCTTATCCTGAACAATAGTTTATCCAGCAGTATTTGTTTTTCCTCATTTATTTTATCAGGTCCAATCATTACGGCTTCAGACCTCAATACCACTGCGACTTCTTTCAAGCCATTGAGAAATAACGTACTGCCGGAACTGACCAGATCGCAGATGCAATCTGAAATACCGATGCCCGGAGCTATCTCTACCGACCCGCTGATCTCATGTATCTCGGCCACAATATTATTTTGCTCCAGAAACCCTTGTAGAATTACAGGATAGCTTGTGGCTATTCTTTTTCCGTGTAACCATTCCAGATCAGTATAAGTATCTGCTTTAGGTATGGCTATAGACAGTCTGCATTTTGCAAAGTCAAGAGGCTCTATAACAGTTACCTGCTTGCATTTTTCCAGCATCACGTTTTCGCCTACAATGCCTATATCGGCTACCTCGTCTGCTACATACTGTGGTATATCATCATCCCTCAGAAAAAGCACTTCCAAGGGAAAGTTATAAGCTTCAGTTCTCAGTTTGTTTACACCGTTATTGAGCTGTATACCACAGTCTTTCAATAAATTGACGGAGCTGTCCAACAACCTCCCGGATTTTTGTATCGCTATTTTTAATCTCATAATTTGGCTAAAATGAAAAAGGGTTTACCGTGTGTACGGTAAACCCTTGAATCGTGTTAATTTTTATCAAAAACTACATAATACGATCACGGCCTACCCTTGGGGTAAGATGATGATGATGTATATGTAGCGTTGCAATCATTTGTGAAAGCAAAAGTAGACAGATATTCTGAACGAGCAAATTTTTTATTTATTGCTGTAAGCTGCGAATCATATTTTCCAAATCGGCTTTCTAATGGTAATGCTTAATTCAATAAAAAAACGGCCTATTTTGTAGGGATATATATATTGAACGTAGCTCCCTTATTTATTTCACCTGTAGCCGTTATTACTCCTTTATGGTTGTCGACAATTTTTTTTACAATGGCCAATCCTATACCGGTACCACTATACTCATCCTTGTTATGTACTTTCTGAAACATCTCAAAAATGCGTTCGCTGAAAATAGGGTCAAAACCAATACCGTTATCGCTTATTGTAATGTGGCAATATTTCTTTCGGGGAGATAATTTTTCACTAACTAAGATATTGCCTTCTACTATTTTGCTAGTTATTACAATTCGTGGCGCTATACCAGGATGCGAAAATTTCAGCGAATTACTTATCAGGTGATACATAAGCTGCTTGAACTGGGATGGTATAATATCTGCATCGCATATTTCAAAGCCCGCTACAATAGCATGCTTTTCTTCTATTTCGTCTTCAAGTTCACTCTTCACTTCTTCTATTACCGCTTGAATATCTGTCTTTTCAAATTTATGATCTGTGGTGCTGATATGCGAAAAAGCAAGGAGATCTTCTATTAATTGTTTCATCCTTGCGGCAGACGAGTTCATCCTTTGAAAATGGTGCCGCCCATTATCTGACAGGTTTTCTTTGTCAAGTATCATAGATGCGAAAACCTGTATTTTACGCAGGGGCTCCTGCATATCGTGGGTAAATATGTAGGTGAATGCCAGTAACTCTTTATTGGCTATTACCAGTTCTTCAGCTCTCTTTTCTTTCTCCTCATTTTGATATGCGAGCTCAGCGTTTGCAACGATCAATTCTTCAGCTCTTTTTTCTTTTTCTGCATTCTGATATGCTAATTCCTTGTTCGCGATGATCAGCTCTTCAGCTTTTTTTTCTTTCTCCTCATTTTGGAATAGCAGCTCCTTATTCGCTATTATTAATTCTTTGGCGCGCTTTTCTTTTTCATCATTTTGAAAGATAAGTTCGTTGTTAGCGATAAATAACTCAGCAGCACGCTTTTCTTTCTCAATATTCTGAAATTGTAATTCCTTGTTTGCGATAATTAATTCAGCTGCACGCTGCTCTTTCTCTTCCTGCCTTAGTGCAAGTTCCTTATTGGCCAATATCAATTTAGCAGCAATGTCTTTATCCATACAACTTAAAGAGTACTATTCTATCTTCCAGAGATATCCATTACTATAATTCATGGCAATATCTATTTTGAGCGTATGTAATGTTTGTGTTTTAAAAATATTTTTTGTTACATAGTTTTATAGAAAAGTTACACAATTCACACATTTACCATGTAATACTCATCCTTAAGATGAACGATAATTACACATCATTATGATTTTAGATCGCCTTAATAAAATAAAACTTAAATGGTAATGTCAACTGCTATACTAACAATTCAATTAAAATATCATATTGTATTCCATGTTAATTATACCTAAATAGTATTATCACAAGATTAATGAATTATGTCTTGAAGTAAATAATAAAAACTATCTAATTAACTATCTGACAATTAATATTATATTATTATACTTTGCTTTTCTTTATTTATAATAAAGCATTTCAATGATATTTTATTAATGCTTAGGTGTCACTATCGTAATGCTTCGTTAAAAAGTTGTTAATGCTGGGATTTGAATTTTATGTCTCACTAAAAAACAACATTTTTTATGAAACAGATCAACGTGGGAAGATCACAAAAACTTCCTGTGGCACTTAAAAATAGTGTCAGCACTCCAAACAGAAAGCGCGGTGCGAAGTCATCACGCTTTTCCAGATCAATTGCACTGGCAGGTGGTATTTTCATGCTGTCTTTACAATTGTTATCGGGCAAAGCAAATGCTCAGATTTACAAGGACGGATTTGAAGGAGTAGTTGTTTCAGGTTCTTCAGCAAATTCAGGCGGCGCTACAGGTGATGTAAACCTGGGCATCGCTGCATCAAGTTGGAGCAGCACCGGATCATTTACAACTTTTGCCGGTACAGCACCAACCACACCAACCGCTCTTTCATTATCAAACTCAACTCCGACCACACAAACCTTTACTTTATCAGTTCCTATAAATAGCTGTTATCAAGCTACTGTTACAGGTTTAACATTTGATTACCGCGCAACAAGTACATCTTATGCCAACTTAAACATTACTGTAAATGGCACACTTGTAGATGTAGTTACATTAACTACAAACTCTGCGTTCCATAACGTAAGCGTTCCTGCATTTTCTGTAGTAGCCAGCCCTACTGTTACTGTTGCATTTATATTCAGTGGCGGGACACATGGTTCAGGTGGAACTTTGAGGGTCGACAACGTAAATCTTCTTGGTTCTGTTGCAGCTACAGGTCCGGTTTGCAGCGGTATACCTGCATCTGGCACAGTATTGCCCGCAGCTACTACTGTTTGCGATGGCACAGGCAGTGATGTTGCACTTACATTGAGCGGTGCTACTGCGGCTTGCGGTATTGTTTACCAATGGCAGGATTCTACACGCGGTAGTGTATTCACTAACATCAGCGGTGCTACGAATTCAAACTTCACTACACCAGTTGTTAGTGCTACTACTACAACTACTGACACAACTTATTACCGTTGCATTACTACATGTACTAACTCATCAATGTCAGCTGCATCATCAGCAGCTATTCTGATAGCCAATCCATTACCTGTAGCTCCTGCATTTACAGTACCTACCCCATTAATAGTTGATTCAACCGATACATTACATATTGCGGCTACAGGGGGTTTCTGGAGCAGCAGTAATACAGGTGCAGCCACAATAGGTGGCACAACAGGTGCGTTAACAGGTGTTTCAGGCGGTACAACCCAAATATCATACAGTGTATTGAACCCAATAACTGGTTGTGCAAACGCAGCTACAGAAACTGTAAACGTAGTATGGCCTAATACTTTAGGATTATACGTTGGTACAGGCGGCAACAGCACAGGTGTAATAGGTATACCAGGCGAAACAGTTACTTCATTAGGTAACAATGGTTTCGGTACAACTACACCATGTACTACAGGCGGTCTTAGCGGTCTTACAGTTCCGGTAGCAGACTCTGTTTTCTCAGTGACGTTCCCTCACGTTTCTTATATTCTAAAACCAATACCTGGCAAGGCGCTTGTTGTAACAAGTATCTTCGCAAGAACAAGAGAATCAGCTACAGGCCCTAAAAAAGCAAGACTTGCTTACAGTCTTAATGGTGGTCTTACATGGACAGTAGATTCTGCTGTTACACAGGTAACTGGCGGTAGCTGCGGTTCGAACTCTAATTCATGGTTCTGGACACTTGGCGGCCCAACAATTGCTGGTATCACTGATAGCATCGTTGTAGCCTTATATGCTTATGATCCAGGTGCAAGTAGTGGTACTTTCCAGGTAAATCAACTTGAAGTTGAAGGAACAGTAACTGACACAACACGTTGCAGCGGTGTACCTGTTGCAGGTGTTACTATACCATCGCGTTCATCTCTTTGCGATAGTGGTTCACGTACACTTTCTTTCACCGGTTCTTTTGCTCCAGGCAGCAGCTACCAGTGGCAGTCATCTACTAACGGTGTTTCATTTACAAATATCAGCGGTGCTACTAACGTTACTTACACTACACCTGAGCTTCACGCGATCACTGTCGCAGACACTATGTACTATCAGGTAGTTACTACTTGTGGTTTCTCTGGCCTTACCAACACATCAAACATCGATACTATCACAGTAACACCTATTCCTTCTGGTTTTGCTATCACAGGCGCACCGGATTCTATTATCATAGGTACACCTGTAACATTAGGTAATACATATACAGGTACTGGTTCTATATTCTGGGGTAGCAACGATACAAGCGTAGCTTCAGTTGATAGCGTACTTGGGACTCTGAACGGAAATATACCTGGCATCGCAACTATTTCATTCTTCGTAACAGAAGCCGGATGTACAGGTGTTACAAGAGATACAATAAAAGTTATTGAGCCTAATACGATCTCTGTGTATCTTGGTAAAGGTGGTAACAGCACAGTTGTTACTCCGGTACAAAACGTTACTAATACAGCTTTAACATCTACAGGTTACGGTACAGTAACTCCATGTGGAGAAGGTGGTATCAGCGGCTTAACAAATAATGGTGTTACTTCTTATAGCTCTACCGGTGCTAATTCATCATTCACAATTACGCCTGCATCAGGAGAGTTCATCTATGTGGCAGGCTTTTATGTAACGCTGAGAAGTTCTGCATCAGGCATTCAGAACGTGCGCCTGGCATATAGCCAGGATGGCGGAACTACATGGGTAGATGAAGGAGCTGATCAGACAGTAGAATTTGATGATTGCGGCTTTAGCCATGCAGCGCTATATTGGGGTGGGGCAAATATCGCAGCACCTGTATTGCCATTTATAAATGGCCCTGTAATATTCCGCGTATATGGTTTTAACCCTGCAGGCGCTAATGGCACATTACAGATCAACACAATAGATATCACAGGTAAGGTCGCGCCATTGTGCCAGTCACAGGGAGATATGACCGGTCTTATACTTGATTCTACAGGCACTAATGCGGATGGCCAGACTTATTGCGACTTTAATGTTGGCAGGGACTACCTGTTTACTAACGCAACGCCGGGCGATATCAATTTCTGGAGCAGTGATAATGCTGCACAATTGGCATTTGATTCTGTGGGTACAGTATCAGGTGTAAGCCATATCTATCCTGTTACTGCTAATCCATTTGTGGATATCACCTATACTGGATGGTTTAATGCGGAAAGTGTTGATGGTTGTTTATCTACTACTACGGCACTTGTAACAATAGATAATTGTTCTTTTGCGCGAAAAGCTACGGTTGTAGCTACTGTTAATACAACAGATGACGTAAAGATATACCCTAACCCTGCCAGCACAATGCTGAATATCATTGCATCAGAAGATGTAAATATTTCTGTACTTAGTATGGATGGCAAAACACTCATCGACCAGAAAAACTGCAAAAGTGTTGATGTACGCAACCTTGCAAGTGGTATGTATATGATACAAGTATATGGTAAGGATAACTCACTTATCAAAACTGCTAAGTTCACAAAAGAATAAGCAGAAGTAAATTATAATGAACGGTGCCGTCTCTTTTGAGACGGCATTTTTTATAATAACTTCAAGGGTTATTTAATCCACTGCGTTTATCATCAAGTGATCCCAGATTAACATTAATGCGTAAATCAGGATTATAAGCAAGAAAGTAATGCCAATAGTTTTTATAATTTTTCTTGTCCGTGATTTATTTTTCAAAAATTCCATAGGACATCTATTATGCATTAGTACGTTATCATTATCGCTTCAGCTTATTCTGTAGTCCCGGATTGCTTATCAGCTATCTGTTTAAAAATAATTCGCAACATTGTTGGCAATACAATAAGCAGCAGTACAAGCGCTATTAAAAATCCACCAATAACCGCGATAGCAAGTGGCTGATGTAATTGAGCACCTGTGCCAATGCCCAACGCAAGCGGCATCAGGGCTATGATAGCACCGAGCGCTGTCATGAGTTTGGGTCGCAAGCGGGTGGATATGGAGTATATAATGGCATCATCGACCCCGGTGGTGAGCAGACACTCCCTAAATTGCAGGTAAGTAAAAATAGCATTCTCGCCTATAATGCCTACTATCATTATAAGGCCGGTATAGCTGCCCACATTGAGCGGCGTATGTGTGATGAATAGTGCAAGATAGCTTCCCGATATACCTAACACTGCAAGGAATACGATAAGCAATGCCACCCTTACATCACGAAACAAAAAAAGTATGACACCAAACACCAATAATGCTGACGAGATAAGGATAAACAGCAATTCTTTGAAAGATTGCTGCTGGTCGGCATACGATCCGCCATACTCTATATGATAACCTTGTGGCAATATCACCTTAGCACTGATTTGTTTTTTTATCTCGTTCATAGCACTGCCCAGGTCGCGGTTTTCAAGACGAGCAGTCACGGCGCCGATGCTTTGCAGATTTTCCCGTTGAATTTCGGCATCACCGGAATTAACAATAACGGTAGCCATCTCGGCGATTGGCTTAAGCTGGCCGTTCGGTAAGAATATCTGCATGTTGTTGATGTCGTTAGCTGTGAGTTTTCTATTGTCGGGGTACACGATACGGATATTAGATACCTGCTCCTTCTCTAAGATACTGCCCACTACATTGCCCTCGAGCGCTGTTTGTAACTGATACTGGAACGAGGCCGGGGTGATACCGAACTGGGCCAGTTTCTCATAATTTGGCACAACGCTGATAGAAGGGCCGGCCATCACTACTCCATTAAAAACATCGGCAGTACCCTTTACCTGCGAAACAATGTCAGCAACACTACCCGACAGTTGCCGTAGACGGCCCTGGTCATCGCCAAAAATCTTAATCTCTATGGGCTGTACGGATGTCATAAGGTCGCCCAGCATATCGCCTATCACTTGCCCAAAGTCGATACGAAGAGAAGGTTGTGTGGATTCTATCTTTTGCCTAAGTGATGCAATAACCTCATCAGTCGTTTTGGAGTGGTGCTTTTTTAGCTGTATAAGATAGTCGCCACGGTTTGGCTCCGTGATATAGAAGCCCATCTGCGTACCGGTGCGCCTGGAGTAGGCCTGCACATCAGGTTCCTTTACGATCATCTTTTCCACCGCCCTGAGTATGCGGTCGGTTTCCTCGAGCGAGGTGCCGGGCGGTGAGGAATAATCAAGTACGATACTTCCTTCGTCCATCTCTGGCAGGAAGTCTGTCTGCAAGTGAGGTACAATAAAACAAACAGACATTATTAGCGCTACTATAATGATAATGCTTATATAAGGACGATAGATGAAAAAGGATACCCACTTTTGCTGCTTAACGTTCCGGATACGCTCCTTTTTAACAACAGGCTTCTTTTTGGTAAGCAGCAGGTATACAGCAGGCAAGCCTATCCATGTAACAAAGAACGAGCAGACCAACGTTATGATCATGGTATTGGTAAGCACTTTGAAGTATGCGCCCGCTACGCCCGTCATCAGTGCAAAGGGAATAAAAATAACTATAGTGCTGATAGATGAGCCCACCATAGCAGGGAACAAATAGCGGATAGCTTTTTGTACCAATGTGCCGGAAGGTTCATCGGGGTGTTCCTCGTGGGTACGGTGTATCTGTTCTACCACTACTATGGCATCATCGATAATAAGACCTATCGCTGCTGCTATGGCGCCTAACGTCATAATATTGAGCGAGTAACCAATGCTGTACAATACAACAAGCGTAAGGCATAAGGTAACAGGTATCGTTAATAGTATAGTAGCGCTAGCCTTGAACGACCGTAAAAATATGACCGCTACAACGATAGCGAGCACCAAACCTATCCAGAGACTATCTGTAACGCTGCGTACAGAGTCATTCACAAAATCGGCCTGCACATAATAAGGGCTTACAGTCACATTTTTGGGCAGCATGTTCTTTAATGCAACCATACGCTTAGCTATCTCGTCAGATACGGTGAGCAGATTAGCATTAGGTTGTTTCAGCACAGCTATAAGTACGGCATCACTGCCATTGGCGTTTATACGGGTATATTCTGTTGCTTCCCTTATGACTACGGATGCAATGTCGCCAAGCAATACGATCCTTTTGCCATCGTTATGCACTACAATGTTCTTAAGCTCATCGATGGTGTGCACGGCAGCATCTGTAACAGTAAGGTACAGGTAGCGATAATCGGCAAGGTATCCGTTCGACCGTATGAAGTTCGTTTGCCCAAGTGTTGCAGTCAGGGCATCTGGCGTAATACCCAATGCGCCCATCTTTTGCTTATCGAGCGTTATCCAGTATTCTTTTTGTTTACCGCCGGTAATCCTTATCTCAGACACCCCATCGACCTGAGACAGAAAAGGTTTTATAGTATAAGTAGCCAGTTGCCGAAGTTCTATAGGTGATAAATCATGGCTTTCGAGCGTATATCCCATTACCGGCAAAATGGATGGATTCATTTTTTCCACTACCACCTGTGTTTCGGGTGGCAATGTGCTCCTTATTTCATTTATCTTCGATTCTATCCTTTGCTGACTTAGATCAATATCTGCTTTCCAATCCATGAAGGCAGATATCTCGCAACTGCCCCGGCTGGTGGTGCTTCTTACCGTATGTAGATCTGGCACCTGTTTGATGGCGTTCTCCAATGGCTTTGTAACAGTCACCATCATCTTATTTACAGGCTGCGAACCGGCATCTGCTATGATCTTTATCTTAGGAAAGGTTATCTCAGGGAACAAGGATGTCTGTAAACGGGTATAAGCAAAAGCTCCACCCATTAGGATGAATGCAAGAACGACAACGAGTGGACTCTTATATGATACAAAGAAATTTTTCATATTACTCTTTGGTAACCTTTACATTGGCAGTATCGGGTAGGCCGTAATTCCCTGTTACCAATACCCTGTCAGATGAAGAAAAGGCAGGCGACAAGACCTCAACCATATCTTTTGTCTCTATACCTTTTTGAATGTTAACCTTTACCGCGGTAACGCTATCTGTCATTTTCATCACCCAAAAATCACTTTGCGCATCGTTGGTAAGTATGGCTGCCTTAGGAAGCGACTGCACATTATCTTTCCTTGCCTTAATTATCCTCACTTTTGCTACCAGGTTCTCGGGGATAGAGGTACCGGCATTGATCTTTACAATATACCCCTGCGTTTGTGATAGTGAATCGACTGTAGGCATGGTGCCTGTTATAGTACCGCTTAGTTTTGTACTATCCGGCAGTATTACCTCTACACTCTTACTGCCATCGGCATAGCTATGCAGCTCGTATGGAAGGTTCAAAATAAATGCGAAGCTATTCTTGTCGCTGATAATGGCAAGCTGCTCTCCGTCCTGCACATAGTCCCCACTTTGATGGCTAAGTTGCGTTATATAGCCACCGGCACTGGCTACGATCTTATTGACACCAGAAAATTTGAACGAGGGATCGAGGTTGCTTATTGTATTGCCAATGCTTTGTGACTCCTTTGTCTTAATAGTAAACAAGAGCTGGCCAGCAGTTACATACTTGCCTATTTGTATGTTCATAGCCTGGATATATCCTGCTGCATTTGCCTTTATATAGTTCTTCTGTAAAAAAACCGAGGTTGCATTTAACTCGATGTATTCAGTTAGCGGTCCGTTCACTACTGACGTAACTGTAACTGGTGTTTGTGTTGACTTAACCTCATCTTCGCCTTTAGCTTCATTACCTCCTTTGCAGGAATGCAATACCAGGCAAAGGGTAAGTAATATAACAGCTCTTTTATAAATCAGTAGCATAGCCGGATTTTATCTGTTCCAATAATTTATCTGGTTAATGATCTGCAGTTTGCTGATCTTGTTTTGGGTTAAAAGGTTCTTAGCAGTGAGATAGTTATTGATCGCGATGATGAAATCTGGTATCTTGGCATCGCCGGTAGTCAACAGTTTACCATTCACATTAATCAGTGCTTCAGAATACTTTATCTGTTCATTAATATCATTGATCATAGACTCCGTGCTACGCAACTGCTGTCTTAGCTGTGCCAATTGCTGATTGTACTGCATGTTAAAAAAGTCGCGATAGCCCGATACCGTATTCTGCTCCAGCGCTATCTTCTTGCTTCTCTGTTTTCGGAGATGACCATCATATATCGGCATAGTGAGGTTCAGACCAATACCGGCACCAAAATTCTTATATGGCTGATAAAGCAACGATGAATAATATCCTGCATTAGCAAAGGCATTTACCTTAGGCCTGTAGCTGTAATTGAGCAGCGATACACTATTGCTCAACAGTAGGCTATCAACAAAATATTTATGATAGAATATAGATGTAACAGCATCTGTTGCATCGGATACTGTAATATCGGGTGTTGCAAGTGCTACACCGGTAGTATCATAAATACCACACAGGTAATTGAGTGTTGAAAGGTCGGTCTGAAATTGAATATGTAGTTGTTTTATCTGTAATTCTTGTTGCTGCAGCGTAACAAGAAAGGTCAGATAATCTGTTTGACGGTACACATTGTTCTCTGCAAGTTTTTTCAATATGGAATCTTCTTGCGTGATAAGGGCATGTACCTGTGTGTAATATAATAATTGCTGCAAATCGCCATAAGCTGTTATATACTGATTAGTGATGTTCCTTTTTAGATCCTGCTCTGTAAGCTTTTTTTCATTGCCTATAGAATCTACCTGCAACTTTACTGTTTCGTATTGTGTCTTTAAATTCCTTTTTCCCACAAATTGCTGATCAACATTTACAAGGGAACTATAAGAGCCAATATTTGTTATGGCGGCATCATAACCATAACCATTTATAACTGGCGCATAAAAATTATTACTGGTAAGTGATACTTGTGGTCGGTACAGCGATTTTAATTGTTGGCTATCCATTCGGGTAGATAATGCCTGGTTATTCAGATCATTGAGCAATGGATTGTTCGATATTCCCTTATCAATATAATATTGCAGCCCTCTTTCCTGACCGTAACCGATACAGCTGATCATTAAAGAGAAAAAAATAAGGCATACTCTTTTTGACATACTTACAGCATTACATATTACCACAAAGAAAAATGGCAAATCTGAATAAAAACGGAAGATATTAGGCCATTATATGAACGTGTGCTTTGAAGAAGCATAAGAATACTTTTACGAATGATCTGCTGCATCACGTATCTTCTTTACCAGCCTGTCATTAGGACCACTTGTCATAATTGAAGTTACTTCTTCCCTACAACTAATACCTCAAAAGTACCAGCTACTGATGATGGTCTTTTTTCATTCCCTATCTGCTTCAGATCTGCTGTAGGTAGGTAAAGTAGGTGCGTCTTCTCATCTATAGCAATGGTTCTTGCGCCTTTTTTAGTCGGTACGTTCTCCACTACTGTATAGTCGTTGGCAGTTTTTTCTTTTATCATGGTTATGGTACCCTCTCCATTAGCACTATATATCAACCCGAAAGCAGGATCAAAAACAACGCCATCACAGCCATCACCGATAGGCAGTTCTTTCACTACCTTACCATCTTTTGCATCTAATACTACTAACAATTTATTATCACAGCCTGCAAAAAGCCTTTTTGTCTTTACATCTATTGCCAGTCCTGACGGTTCTTTTCCTTTTCCTATTTTCCATCTGTTTGTTATCGTGTAGTCTTTAATATTCAGTTCTGCTATCTCGCTTTTATCTTCAATATTTATAAATATCTTACCTGCATCATCAGATACAGCCGTTTCAGGCTTGCCCCCAAGTGGTATTGTTTTTACAACCTTTTCTGTCGTAGCGTCAATGATGGTAAGATCCTTACTCCTACCATTACAAACAATGATCATTTTAGAATAAGCGTCATACATAATTGCATCAGGGTTCTCACCCGTATTTATCTGACCAGAGACAATATTGCTATTCATATCAAATACACTTACCGTATTCAACTTACCATTACTGATGAATCCCTTATTGAGCTTTGGTGCAAATGCAATACCATGTACACCTGTTGTATTTGGTATAACAGCTACTGCCTTTCCATCATTCTTGTTAACAACATTAACCTGCGTACCATGAGAAACATATAAGTTGTCGCTCGATGGGCTAACCGCCAGATAGTCCCACTTGCCATCACCTGTAACAGGGAAGGTCTTCAAAATAGCAAAGGTTGTTTTTTGCGCTTGCACACCATAACTCATGGTTAGTGATACAGCAATAAGTGTAGTGATAAAGATTGAGCGTTTCATTTTGGATTATTATGTTTGGTTTTGAAAATAATTTCGAATTTCTCTGCAATGTGGTTCATGATCCTGAAGACAATCTGAATTATTCGGCTGATTTAATTTTCTACTAACACCACACCAACATTTTGTCTCAACTTAGGCTAAGTCATTGATCGCATAACATTAGCGTAATATTTTCATAACGTTGCAGTAACATGCTTTAACTCATTTTGTTGAAAATTTATAAAAATGAAAAAGCACTCATTAAGTTTTCTATTAAGCCTACTTGTTATTCTTTTATCGTTTTCTGCGAATGCCCAATCTACATTGGTGCATTACTGGCATTTCAACAATTTTGCATCATCAGAATATACCGACACTATCCACGGTATTCCAGCAGACTATTCAAGAACTGCTAATCAAGCCGTATTGCTCTACGATACCGTAAGCGGCACGTCTCCAGTCTATAGTACATATATAGATACACTCACCGCCATCTCTACAGATTACGATACCGTGAACCTAAGAATGAGCGCAGTACCCGGCATCATGATAAGGGCAAGAAACCCGAGCGACAGCATGCAAATGTTGTTTTATATACCTACTACAAACTATAAGAATATAGTATTCACATACGGCACGGAATCATCGAGCGCATCTCATGGACAGTTGCATCAAAATTTCGACTATAGTACAGATAGCGGAACTACATGGAAGACAAGCGGCCTGTCTATGACCACTGATAGTGCGGCTTTATCATTCAACCGTATCAGCGTTAACTTCCTGGGTGATACACTCGCTAACAATAATAGCAAGCTCTTTTTCAGGATAAAGTTTCAGGGCAATACTACCGGTACAAGTGGCAATAACCGCTTCGACAATATATCGGTAGATGCAGATACGATTACTGCCGGCCCATCAGCAGTATTAAATGTTGTTGCCGCTCATACACAATACATTTTATATCCTAACCCTGTAACGAACAATATCAATGTTACATCCGGCTCAGAAGGCACAAAAACGATACTTATTACTAATACACTGGGGGAAACAGTTTATATGGGCATCAGGGACGGTAAAGCATTCTCATTGAGTGCTGCTAACCTTGCTGCAGGCAATTATTTTATGACTATCAGAGATAACAGCGGAATGCGAACGACTATGTTTGTTAAGCACTAAACAGCTACCCTGTATTTAACTGCTTTTGATAAAAGAATAAGCCAGCAAATTGCTGGCTTATTCTTTTATTGATTTCGGTAATTATTACGTTACTTTTTCTTGCCCAGGTCTATAGGTATGATCAGTTTGATACTCACATTTCTGCCCATGTTCAAAACACCTACACGGCCGTTTACATTATTATACGGGTAGTATTTAAAACGGTTCATATAGTCCATATAGTCTGTATTGAAAAGGTTGGTTCCATACAAATACACTTTACATATTGTACGTCCGTTGCTTTGTATATCACCGCCTATGCCGGCATTAAATAAAGTGTAACCAGCTGTCGCAGCTTGACTTGCTGCATATTGTTGTGGTGTTTGCGCTGTGCTAAGCCCACTTTCTACAGAGTCTTGCAAGTATACATGGTTTTGCTGAAACGCAGTGAGGATACCCACTTTAACGTACGCGTTCTTTACAATATTGCCCACTTTTTTGAAGTGAAATATAAGGTCTGCTGTTATCCTTGCAGGCGGTACAAAAGGTAGATATTTAGCAGAATCAGGCACATTTAGTAAGCCACCATCCACAATACTAAACGTGGTGTTAAGCTCTATCCATGGCAGCTTTGCCGGGTGTATGTCCAGTAATGCTTCACCACCATACAGTTGTGCAGCGCCCGATGTGTACATGAACACCGGTGCATTAGGAAATAAGGTACCACCTACGCTCAGTGTGTTGCTCAGCGAGTCGCCTCCAAATGCACTTTTCAATGCCTTTGAATAAATAAAATTGTTGAAAGAGTTATTGAAAATAGTTCCTTCAAAAGTTATGTTTTTTGAGTTGATGCCGAATGTAAGGTCCTCTTCAAGATTGGTCTCTGGTTTTATATTGTTGTCACCTATCTCGTAAATGATAGTACCGTCGTGCACACCATCTGCGGCGCACTCCGCCACATTTGGCGCCCTGTATCCACGTGCTATATTAGCTTTAATATATAAGGCTTTTGTAAGGCTGTAAGTTGCACCCAGGCTACCAGATATACCGCTAAAGTTCGACGTAAATTGATTGAACTCTTCAAATGAGCCAGGTGTATTTGGCGCTACAGGCGCTTGTGCTGCATTCGTCGTATCTATCCAGTGCGACTGGCCGGTGAAGCTTCTATTATCAAAACGGATACCACCACTTATCGCCAACCTGCCAACTTGATAATTACCAATTGCGAACGCGCCTATCTGAAAGAAATTATAATTAGGTATCAGCATCACAGTGCCGAGACTCTGCGATTCCTGGTAAGAACCATTAGCGCCAGCCGACATATTGAACCTGCCCCATTGCGGAGAGATATAACGGAGATCATAAGTGACCGCGTTCGATGAATAGTAAATATCAGGCGTATTGGGCATAGTAGGATCATTTGTTTCCTGCCGCTGATTTTTCTGGTAAGAGAACGTGCCGGTTATCCTCCCCTCTCCTACTGCAATGCTATTATCCCAAACTATCTTGGTATGGCGTATCCGTTGGTTGATCACTAAAGGCGTATAAGAGGTAAGTTCCTGCTTAGTAGGTATCTCATAAGTAGGGGCGCCGCCGTTAAGGTCTGGGTAGGATACCTGCCTTACCATTACACCGGTCGCTGAGTCTCTTGTACCATCCACGATACCTGTTGCCATATCAAAGTAGCTGGCGTGTATCTGGCTGAAACCCCATTTGCGGTGTATACCTATAGTTCCGTCCATGTTAAAGTTGCTGAACTGTGAGTTGAGCACATAACCATCTGCCTGGTCGTGGTATGCATGTGCCATGATGTTATCCACACGCGCACTCCACGAGATGCCATTTTTCGTACCGGCAAAGTGTATCATATTATTTATCAACCCGTTGTTGGTTTGGTAGTTGAATAGCACATCGCCTTTTACTTGTCCTTCAGGTAATGGGCCTTCAGGTATCAGGTTCACAACTCCTGCTACCGCATCAGATCCGTAGGCAAGTGATGCCGGACCTTTTAATATCTCCGCCCTGTTCACCGCATCAGGGTCTGCTTCTATACCAAACTCATCAAACCATGGCTGATCCATTTGTTCCACACCGTCGTTGATGGTCATTACCCTATTATAGCCAAGACCACGTATAAATGGTTTGGAAATACTTTGCCCATCCGTCATTGCAGACACGCCGGGTGTTAATGCCAGCGCGTCTATTACATTGGTAGCAGAGTGCTCGTTGAGGTATTCATTACTCACTTCAGTTATTGCCTGCGGGGTTGTTTGCCTGTTACGAGCTGCCGATGCCCCCGTTACCACCACTTCATTCTCTTCATATACAGAAACGTTAAGTAAAAAATCAACAGGCTCACTGCCGGTATTTGTTTTTATGCTGCGTACATCCGATGTATATCCCAGTGCATCAACCTCCACCAGATAAGCCCCCTTGGGCAGGTTGCTGAAACTATATACGCCATCGGCATTTGTTATGGCGGTTACTTTTAGGTCGGGGATCTGGAGCAATGCCCCACGTACGGGTGCCCTATTTGCTTTATCATATACGGTGCCCGTAAGCCGGTTTTGAGCAAAGGCATGGGCAGACAAAGCACACAGGAATACTAAAAAATAAAAGATCTTTTTCATTAAAAATGGTTGAATTGTTATAGACATACAATGCCTGCATTAAGTAATGAGGCTAATTGAATAAGGTCACTGCAGATCAAACCATTTTAGGTGGTGGGGCTGTAATATGCGTATAGCTGCTTGAATAGTAACAGGCATATTGCCCGTAAGTAAAATGATGATTTGTATTGACCTCAGGGGTAATACAATTATATGGGTCGGCTGGAATAAAGACCTGGCAGAGCATGATCATCAAATGAAAGACGACATTGCCGGAAGGGTCTTTTTCATTGCCAAGCTGTGCGTTTACAACAGCATCTATTTTTTGACAAATACAAGCCTCCGCAACGTCATCATAACACAGGTAGAGGTGCTTGCCGTTTTTAATTTCTTCCTTTGCAACGTCATACATCTTGCCCTTGTAAGAAAATTCGTCTTCATCTTCCCACTTCACGCTATTATCTTTTTGAATATCCTCAAAAACGACAAACTTTGCCGAGGCTTTGCGGATAGCCACCTCGGCAATTTTCTTTGCCCGGATCTGCAAGATCTTGTACACGGTAATTAGTCCGAAGGTATTCAGACAGAGCAACAGCAATAGCAGTAGTGTTATTTTTCTTTTCAATAAGTGTTTATATAAGTCGACAAAACCGGTTGTTCCTATAATATTATTATAGACTTAATAAAACTACACAATAAACTATAATTTAATTATACTTTTTGCAAAAACATAATGTGTACTGAAATAATGTTAATAAGTACTATACCTTTCATTTAATCCTAACTTAGCAAGTATACAATACTGTTTACTAATGAAAAACATTCTTTTAGCCTTCCTGATGCTTATTGCTGTCCCAAATGTAAGGGGGCAGGCTATTTCTTATACCGATAAGGATTATGCGCGCAAGCCTTTATGGATAGATATGATAAAGGATACAACAACGAATTTCTTCGCGGCGGAGCATGCATACAAGGTGTATTTTCAGCATCATGAAAAACCACTTGGGGAAGATGATGAGATAGGTGAACATGAAGCACGGCAAAAGAACCCATCGAAAAGGGAACGCAAGCAAATGCAGGCTGAACAGCATATGCGCATGGAGGTAAAGAAATACGAGCGATGGCATGACCGCATGCTACCATATGTGCAGAGCGACGGTACTATACTTACGCCGGCGCAAAGGCTGGAAATATGGAAGAACAATAAGGCTAAATAGTATCCTGCATTTAAAAATATCTTTATGAAGTTTCGTCTATTATATCTGTTACTGGTTGTTAATTGTTACCATGCCGGCGCGCAGGCTGTGGGCTCCTGGAGCAACACCGGGCCCATACTTTTTCCCGTAAATGTAAGCGGACAGGTAGATGGCATGGGGCGTGTATGTCAGTTAAAATTTCACCCGAGCAACCCTGCCAAGTTATATGCAGTAAGCGCATCTGGCGGATTATATATTACATCTGATACCGGGCATACATGGGCGCCTACGCCGGGTACGGAGCAGTTGCCCAACAGCCAATGCTCATCGGTATGCATCGACTATACCGATGACAACATCCTGTACCTCTCGACAGGGGACCCGAACTACTACTACGAAGACTATGGAATATACAAGAGCATAGATGGCGGCGCTACATTCACTCCCGCTAATACAGATATAGGCAACCGCATGGCAGTAGACATCATCATTAGCCCCACCGATCATAATGTGCTCGTGGCCGCAACCGATGATGGCATATGGCGCACTACAAATGGAGGCACAAGCTGGACAGAAACTTTTACAGGCAGCAGCTTTACGAGTATAAAACAGCGTCCCGGCAGCCCTAATGTATTGTACGCTGCAACGGCCACAAACTTCTACAGGAGTACTGATTTCGGTGTGTCTTGGACGAGCATAACATCCGGTATAACCGTGCCTGCTGGTAACCAAGGGATACGGATAGCAGTAAGCGCAGCGGACACGACAATTGTATATTTAGGCACCACAGATGGCTATGGAGAAATATTAAAATCAACAGATGGTGGCAGCACATTCATGCTCATCTACTCCAGTACCACTCAGTGTGTAGTATGCTATGATTCTACTATCACATCTGGCTCTCAAGGGTATTATAACTTTAACCTCACGGCAAACCCTGCTAATGCGGATGAGCTACTACTGGTATCGCATTGTGTATGGCGCAGCGCCGATGGCGGTAATACATGGAGCTGGCGCACGCAGTGGTATGACCAGGTGCATACCGACATGCATGATATAGCATTCGACCCTTACGATCTTAATAAACGCTTTAACTCGAACGATGGCGGTGTATGGTTATCGAAAGACACAATGGCTACAACCTGGCAGCCATTTAGCGATGGCCTGGCAGCTACGGAGATGTATCATGCAGCACAGAGCCCTTTGATACGGCAGATGGTAAGCATAGGCTCACAAGACAATGGAGAGATGTACTACGATGGTATATGGAAGTGCAATCGTGGTGGCGACTGGGGAGCCAGATGCGGATTTGACTATTTAGGCAATGCAACTGTATATTATGATAATGGTAATCGTCGCAATTTGTTGCCCTTAGGCGGTGATAACAGTTATAACGCACCATTTGCTACAACACCTGAGTTTCATATAGCTTTTACACCACTGGCAATGAACACCGCCTTTATTGCAACTGATAGCGTATGGCGCAGTATGGATATTAATGGCGCTACCCCGTCATGGACTCTGTTAAGCCTACCGGGTACAAATATCAAAGGAATAACATCTTGTGCAGCCGACAGTAACATTCTTTACTATGTAACGGATGATAAGCATTTGTACCGCAGTGATAACGCACTGGCAGCAACACCAACCTTCGTAACACTTACAATGCCTGCAGAGACCAATGTAATGGCGAGTATAGCCACCGACAAGTACAATGCAAACATAGTCTATGTTACCTGCAACAACAAAGTGTACCGCTCGGCAAATAAAGGTGTAGGCTGGACCAATATAACAGGCGCACTACCCGGACTGAACATACTGAAGATAATAGCCGACGACCACTCTACTAATGAGCGCATATTTGTAAGCGAAGGCAACTTTGTATATTATAAAGACAACAGCACCGCGTGGACGTTGATACCAGGCCTGCCTACCATCATGCAGCCTACAGACCTTATGATATATAACGATAGCACTGCGGCAAGTATACTGCGCCTGTCTACATACGGACGTGGAGTGTGGGAATGTAATATACATAACGACCTGCCACCTGCAGGCGATCTTGTAGTTAACAAGCAATACATCTGTCCAGGCGATACGGTACATTATAGCAAGACCGCGTATGGTAGCATCACTTCTTTTGTATGGAGCTTTCCCGGAGGCGTACCATCAAGCTCTACTGCTGATAGTCCAGTAGTCATCTATCCCGCACCCGGAATTTATAATGCCACACTTACAATATCTGGCACAGCAGGTAATGACACAGTAATAAAGACGGGATATATAAATGTAAGCAACGGGAGTACAGTGTCGCTTACAGAAGGATTTGAAGAAACTATTTTTCCTCCGGGGCCACAGTGGTCTTTAGTAACGAATAGTGGCACAGCATGGCAGCAAACAGCTGTGGCGGGTGGATATGGACTAAGTGCTCATAGCATGCTTTATGACAACTTCGACCATGATGCCGGCGGCAGTCACGACCGTATCATTTTACCAGCCACAGACCTATCGCTTGCTGATACAGCTTATATGACATTTGATGTAGCATATGCCTACTATCCGGGCTATCACGATAGTCTTGAAGTAGCCATCTCTACCGACTGTAGCAAAATCTTTACACCTCTGTACGAAAAAGACTCTGAAGTACTGGCAACAGCGCCCGATGCAACCGCAACGTTCGTACCTGATAGTACACAATGGCGCACAGACACGATATTACTTACGAGCTATTTAGGCAACGGCATAGAGATAGCATTTGATAACATAGGTCACTATGGGCAGAATATCTATATCGACAATATTAATGTGCATGTAATAAAGCACCCAACAAGCACTACTAATATAAACAATAGCGATGCAGTATCCGTATATCCTAATCCGACTAACGGATTGATAACAGTAAAAGCAACTAAATTAATCGGCAACAGCGTAAACATTACTTGCTATAATGAACTGGGTATAGCTGTTATAAGGAAGAGCGAACCTATAACTAATGGTATGCTAACAACGACGCTTAACCTTAGCCATTTACCGACAGGCGTGTACCAGGTAAAGGTTGAGAACACAGAGGGTCAGCGTTATATAAAGCAGGTGGTGAAGGAATAGAAGTATTATCAAAGAGCGCATAATGCGCAAACACACTAATCATGTTTTAGAGCATAATTGTAGAACTCTTACTAAATTTTATTTTCTTATGTGGATCAGATGGTTTTGTATTCCAAAGACATTCCCTTACAGTTAGCTTCTGCCTGTTGAAAGTGATCAACTCAAACGATAACAGCGTTTCATCTTTTGATGAATATTTTCCTTTCATAGGAGAGTCGACCCTGAAAACAGGTAAATAGACATCGTTATCGGGTCCTTTATATGTATAAAATTCTGTCCAGTTTTCATGACCATGAAAATAGGCTTTGATATTGGGATGTGCTTTTAAGAACGCGACAAAACCGCGCTGCTCTTTATCAGTAATACGATCCTCAGCATTGTCTGAACCATCTTTGTAGTTTTCTGCAACGAGATTTTGGAATTTAGCTGTTGAAGTTATTTCGTGAGGCGGCAACGGATTAGTAAAATGCCTGGCATCGCAAGAAGGCGGATCATGCGCTACGATAATTACCGGTGTAGTCGTGGCTACGGTGTCCAGATCTTTTTTCATCCATATACGCTCTACCGAATCGGGCCATATTGTGACAAAGACAAAATGCACTCCGTTTATGTATCTGCTGTAATTGATCTTATCTGTCTCGTAATCATAGTTATCTTGGGTTAATGGGGTTTGTGGCTTCATTTCCAGATTATACATATTGATCATGGCCGTAGGATCTGTTATGGGGTTTAGAGGTTTAGGGTACCCGATAGCATTAGAAGCATCGTGATTGCCGGGAATCAGGAGTAGCCGGGCGGGGCGCCCATCAAGTCCGGTAAGTTTAAGATCCTTGATAAAATCATTTTCGAATTGCGCCCACGAAGCAGTTGCAGTCTGAACCGGAGGCTCCATGCGATTACTAATATCGCCTCCCTCCATAAGATAATCTACAGTATTTATCTTATTACCTGCATTGATCCCACCATCATCGGGCAGTACAAGCGATGGTAGTGTGTTCATCTGAGCAACAAGAACAGCATTTACATCTTTAGCAGGAACATCTTTATGTCCTCTGAATTCCTTTCGGGTAATTCCATAATGCACATCGGCAGTAAACACTATGTTCACTGCTGATGTATCTATGGAAGTGATCTGGCAATAAGCACTTTGAGAAATTAATAGTAAGATCAAAAAACTAAAACGTATACCCGGCATGGTCCAAAATTAGTCGCATTCTATCATATTGCCATTAAGTAACTGTTAAGCAAACTGAAGAAGAGGGCTTAAAACCGGATGAGAAAAGTGTGCACACCTTCCATATAAGAGTATTCCAACTTATACCCAGCCGCATCACAAATCCTCTTTACTATTGCAAGTCCCAAGCCGTTACCGTCCTCTTTAATATGTGGGTCTCTGAAGAAACGCTTAAAAAGATTCTCCTGTTTGATTTGTTCCAGGTCAGAGGTATTTGAAATCGACAAATATTCCGGCTGCAGAGATATCCCGATCCATCCATTCTTTTTATTGTACCTCACTGCATTATTCAACAGGTTACCAATCACAATATCTGCTAGGTATGGGTGAAAAAACACAGCCACCGGCTCATATTTTATGAATTCGACATCCAGATGTTTTGACGAAATGGGGTCCACTACTTCATCTACCCTAAGCTCAATGATCTCATCCAGCTTCACCATGTCATTCACTGCAAATTGCCCATTCTCTATTTTGGTCAACAACAAAAGAGATTGATAAAGCCTGGAAAGCTTCCTTACTGCCCGTTCTATTTCCATTACATGGGCTGCACTATCCTGTAAAAATGCATCGTTCTGTACAAACATCTCCAGCTTGGCCCTGATGATCGCCAGAGGAGTCTGCATCTCATGGGCAGCATAGCCCGTAAACTCGCGCAGTCCCTGAAAATCAGCTTGTATGCGGTTGGTCATCTCGGCAATATTTTCATTAAGCAGGTCAAATTCGTCTATATCAGTTTTTACAAAAGTTCCTTGCATTTTTTCTTCGACATTGAATTTTTTTATAAATCCCATTGTCTGATAAAATGGCTGCCAGAGGCGGGTTAGCACTGCACGATTGATCAGGTAACCTGCCAGTAATATAAACGCTATCATTGCAATGGTTATCATAATCACTACCTGTAGCAGATCCTCACTCTCCTCAAGCGGCTTACTAACCACAACTGTATAATTTTTGCCCTGTATAGAAACACCAAAACTTATCTGCCGAGACCATTCCTGCGAATCGCTATACCGTACATATCCGTTTCGAAAAATGGAGGCTGCCGGAGACGGAGTACTAATATATTCAGTGTACTGATCATCCGTGTTAATGATCTCTGGCAGTTTGCCATATTTATTACTGGCAGATAAAACCTCTAATTTTTCATTGTCCAGCGTTTCATCTATCTGGTGGATAAAAATATAGTGTAGCAGAACGTAGAAAACGAAACTGCCGATCACGAAAATAGTGATCGTCACTGCAAGATTCAACCTGTTATATTTGGCAAACAACTTCATTTGAAACTAAATTTATACCCTATGCCGTACACACTATGCAAATAATCCCCACAGCCTGCCTGCTGCAATTTCCTTCGTAAGTTCTTAATATGGGCATACATAAAATCAAAATCTTCTGCAAGATCCATATTATCGCCCCATAAATACTCTGCAAGTGAACTCTTGGTCAGCACCCTGTTTTTATTGATGACAAAATACAACAGGAATTTGTATTCTGTTTTAGTTAGTGTTATCAATTGATTATTTATGCTTACCTCCGAGTTATCCATATCTATGGTAATCTCTTCGAATTTTATCAAATGGCTAACTAATGCATTTCTTCGTCTGATAATAGCGGATATACGCATGCTCAGCTCAGCCAGATGAAAAGGCTTGGTCAGATAATCATCAGCACCGCGTTTCAGGCCCAAGATCTTATCGTCCAGAGCATCTCTGGCAGAAATAATGATAACCCCATCAAGCTTACTATCGAGCCGGAGTTCTTCTAACAGATCGAGACCATTGCCACCCGGCAACATGATATCGAGTACAATACAGTCATAACTGAATGTCTCGATCTTCTCCCTGGCATCCCTATAGTTCATAACTGACTCGCAGAGATAACCCTGGGAGGACAAGTATTCTACCATTCCTGCATTCAACGAAAGTTCATCCTCTACAATTAGTATTTTCATCGACAGTTACGCAATAGATTGTTCTAAACTATATTCTTTGTCAATACTCATTTTGAAAACAGCACCAAATAGTACATAAATATAACCAATCTGCAATTTGAGTAACATAGGGATCGCTTTTGCTCTATCTATAGGTGGATACCTGCTTTAACTAAATTTATAACCAATTCCGTATACGTTGTGTAAGTAATTCATGCAACCTGAGTTTTGTAATTTCTTGCGCAGATTCTTTATGTGTGTATAAATAAAATCAAAATTATTGCACAATTCCATATCATCCCGCCAGATGTGCTCTGCCACATTGCTCATCGTTAGCACCTTGTTTCTGTTAATAATAAAATATAATAGCAACCTGTATTCGGTTTTCGTCAACGGTACAATTTGCCCGTTAACAGTTACCTCCCAATGACGACCAGTTTCTATTTTTATCTCACGGAACTTTATCTGATTGGTTGTAGTGGCATTCTTTCTGCGTACTGCAGCCGAAACGCGCATGCTCAATTCTGCCAGGTGAAAGGGTTTGATAAGATAATCATAGCCCCCATTTTTCAATCCAATCACTTTATCGTCAGGCATATCTTGCGCGGATACAACAATGACTCGCTCCGTTTTCTTTTCTACCTTTAACCGTTCGAGTAAATCCTGTGCGCTGCCATCCGGCATAATATTCAGCACTATACAATCAAAATCGGAGAGGTCGATGCTACTTGAAACGGCTGCATAATTGGATACTTCCTCGCAGATGTAACCTTGCGAAGAAAGATATTCCATCATGCTTTTATTCAAGGAAGGTTCGTGTTCTACGATAAGTATTTTCATTTCAGACCTTGACAATTCTTAATTCATTTTCTATGCTACCTACTGCAATACATAAGAACACCTGGTAATACCCCAGCCTTAGTAGTAAAATCAATATTATACGCTGAATCTGAACTAATTCTGAATTACCAGATAATACTGTATAACGCCAGGCTTCCATCAACTTAATAAATCTCTATAAAAAAACTCAGTATTCCTAAACTTTAGGTAACTGTACAGTAACGATGTCGTAATGACAATGATGGTGCTTTGCAAAAAACAAAAACAATGAAAAAAACAGTACTTACAACAGTATTATGCCTGATGATCATGGCAGCTTTTAACACGAATAGTAACGGACAGACAACGCTGATCCAATATTGGAATTTCAATAACTTTACTTCTGTAGTAACGTTACCTGAGATTGCAAGTATTGCGGCAGATTATTCCGTATTGGATACTGCAAAAGCAAGAATAGTATATCAGCCTGTTCCAGGCACATCATCTGCATACAGCACCTACATTGATAACAGCACAGGCGATACAACAAATGCACGTATGGGGGCTGTTGCAGGTAATAGCTTAAGACCTCGTAATCCTAACGACAGCATGGAGCTTTTATTTTATATACCATCTACCGGTTACAAAAACCTGGTTTTTAAATACGCCACTGAATCTTCAAGTTATACAAGCGGTGATTCTGCACAGGCATTTTCTTACAGTCTGGATAGCGGCGCAACATGGATATCAAGCGGAGCTGGCTTGTCTAAATGGGTAGACTCTGCTCAATTAACATTTACGCTTAAAACGGTTACTATCAATGATACTAACGCTAACAATAACCGTAAGCTGGTATTCCGTATCAGAACAGTAGGCCGTAATAGCACTGCAAGTGGTAATAATAGGTATGATAATGTCACTTTAGATGGAACTCCTATTAGCACAGCCGGCGTTGAAGAAGTAGTAACACCTAAATACGTTCTTTATCCAAATCCTGCGGGTAATAACATCAACGTTGTATCTGAATTTGGTGGAGCAAAATCAGTAACAATATTGAATGGCGCAGGTCAAAATGTATACACAATAGAAAAAGAAGGAACATTATTCTCTGTAAATACTAACAACCTGAGCAAAGGCAACTACTTCATCACAATACTTGATCGTAATAGCGGCAATGCAACCACTATGAGGTTTACTAAGTTGTAATTCATTCCAACTACAATTATCAAAAGAGGTGCTTAATAAGCACCTCTTTTTTTTTGGTCATATCAAATAGCATTTAATTGCAAAAAGCCGATAATAGCACCACAAATACGGGCATCCGTTCACTGCGATGACGCCATGCTCCTTTTATTCAAGAATTATCTGCAAGAGCACGAGCGTAACTCAATCCAATGAAAAGTGGCCTGCGGAATCAGAAATCTGACATACGCAACATTATAGCAATTGTAGAGAACCAACATTTTTGCATACTGTCGACATAATCATAACACGAGTATAATCAGGTACACCTATCAATAAATAAGGGCAGCTTCTTTGCGAAGCTGCCCTTATTTATTGTGTTATTTTCCTGATCAACTAATACTTTGCAAGTACAGACTGATTGAGAATATTAATGTCATCTGTGATATTAATATAATAAACTCCGGGTATGAACTTATATGGTATGTTTACTATTCCGTTATCAACAAGTATTGTTTTATCTATGAGTATTCTGCCAAGTGCATCTGCGCACTTCACAAATATTTCATGGCCTATTAGATTATCACTGACGTGCAAAATAATATCAGCATGTACAGGATTTACTACACTAACACTTTTCTTCGGTAGAGACTCCCCAACTATTGAAGTAGTCGGCCGCTCAGGATCAGGTAGACTCACACCTGTAGTATTGGGCGATACTGCCAGATCAACCATAACAGGGTACTTGTTCGACATCTGGAATAATGCTTCGATCACAGAATCGGGAGCGGCTGTATTTGTAGGCGCATCATTAATAGAGATACCTACCCTGCTTCCATCGTTCCCTATTACCCTAAATGAATTGGGGATATATTGTATGTAATTTGCATTACCTATTATCCATGGCGATAAAAAAATATGATCGAACCAATCCTTTCCGCCCCCACTCGTACCGCAGGAGTTGGGCACAGAACCCGATGCCCGCGTAGATGTAGTGAGGTATTTTGCATAAGCGCCGGGATTAGCATCCCAGTTCGCAGGATAAGTAAGGCTTGCATCGGGGTAAAATGGTGGGTCATAATAGCGGAAATTGGTATCGGCTGGCTGCGTTAGCGTTTGATAACAGGGCTCTGAGGTCGTTCTCAGGTTGAAATCGCCCATGTTGATCATGTTGGCCAGGTGACTAAAATGACCCTGTATTTGCGACATCTCTCCAGCTATTTGAGCACCTCTTAATGCACCACTGCTTGAGCCGGATATGTCATGGTTTACCGTTACATAGAGGTATGTTGTATCGTGTGTAGTTGCAAGATTAGGGTCTTTATAATACAGCTTGTAAGTATTAAAATCTTCGGTATTGGTATAGGTACAGGTTATCGCCACAAAGCCGAGTTTATTTTGATCGTAAAACAATAAACCTTCTGTTTGCGACGCAGCATAATTCGTAAACGGGCAACAAGCGTACCGGCCAGGGTATGCGGCATTGAGCGCGTATTTTAGAATAGAATCCTGAAAACCGATTGCAGCCGTATAATTATGATCTGAAGGCGATGTTTGTATGGAGCCCATTTTTTCAAGGCTTAGGACATCGGGGTCAGCAAAGCGTACTATGGTTTCAAGATATGCGTTATAAGCACTGTTAGGTCCCTGGCAAAGAGGGTATTCGCCGTAATTAAGCACGTTATATGCCATCACCCGCAAGGTATCTGTTTGCGCAAATAAAGTGGCGCTCATACATACAGATAGTATGCTTAAAAGGATATAACGGAGAATAAGAAATTTGATGCGCATACAAAAATAAAAAGCTGGACCGTTAAATTAATGAAGTACTAAAAATGTCCGCTGCTATACAGCAGCGGACATTTTTGTAATAATAAATGCTATTTATGTATTAATGCTGGTTACCTGTACCATCAGCCTGGTAAGCACCTATATCTTTACCCGGACCGGTAATTGTAGTAGGTCCAAATACAGGGTCAGTTGCAATACCGCTTGGTACAAATGGTGTCCAACCTGTATAACCTTTCCCGATTGCTGGAGAAGTAGATTGCAGATGAAAGTCAAAACCGCTTACATAGTTAATATTAATATCGGCTGTGCTACCCAATGTATAATTTACAAACTTAGGATCGTTTGCACCTACCAATGAATGCGCACTATATGTTTGACCTAAAACATAGCCTGCAGGGAGGAAGGTTGACGGAGCAGGTATATTGGTAGCTACAGGATCAGAGATATAACCTACTGGATAGAACTGATCAACAATAGAATCCGCGTCTCCGTAAGAGTAGTTGTATCCATAATGACAGTTTGTGGTATCTGCCATTGGGTTACCTACGATACGAAAACCAAATTTACAATCTACAATGAGGTTATTATATGATTGTCCGAATGCTCCCTGCTCATAATTGATATCACCACCACGACCAGTTTGTTGCTGACGATATCCGCCATTTACATACGTGTTATTATAGTAGTCGGTCTGCGCTGTTGCTGCTGATCCCGAACCTTTGTCTGATACTTTTGTACCATTGGTTGCGGTACCGATAAAAATATTGTAAGAAGCATTACCTACTCCACCATGTTTCGGATTAATACAATCACCTCCTATATAACCTTGTTTTTCGAATGTGCTACGTTGAATAACGAACTTACAGTTAGGGCGCATAGCATCATCTGTACTGCCATATAACCACGAATCTTCAAAAACAAATATCATGTTAGGATTGGCTGTATAGAAAGCCCACGCCTGGTTACCTGCTCCAAGTGTGGCAATAGGCGGTGTAGTACCAAAGGTACCACCTGCAAATTCCAGATGCGTCCATTTCATTACAACAAGCGTTGCACTAGTATCACACTGTATACCTAACCATAATTTTGAGCTTGTAAAGGCAGGATCAGTAGTGGGTGCGTCAGCAGCAGAAACATTATCCTGCTTAGCGATGCCGGGAACAGTGATCCAGTTTGGTGCAGCCTTGGTACCCAAGGAAATAAATGCTCCTTGCACAAGTATATAAGCCGCAGGGTTTACTACGTTGATGGTTACACCACTCTGCATTAAGACGGTATCTCCTTTATCGATGGTTACCGGACATGTGAGGGAATAGGTTTTCCCTGACACGAGGGTTCCCTTTATAGCTCCACACAACGTGTCGCCGGTGATTGCCTGTCCTATTTGTTTCTGAATTGTAGAAACAGAATTACTATTACTGGTCTTTTTGCATGATGCAAAAACAGTTATACCTGCTACTAAGGCCAAGGCATAAAATCTAATTGTTCTCATTTTTCGTTGTTTTATTGGTTGTTAATTTTTAGATAGTTTAATCAAGTTTGTATCGAATACCTACAAGATAGTTGCGCCCGTACGTACTGGTTTCTACCAGCGTTTTCCCGTCTTTTTGATTTTGATAAGGCAAGTAATAACTTGAATTGCTCGGGTTATTAAATGTGCTGTTTGATACGTTCTGTTCTATCACTGATTTAGTATTGAACAGGTTGTTGATCTTTATGTACAGAGAAAGGTGCTTTGCGAGTCTCTTTTCACCGGAAAAACTGGACACAATGAGACCTCTTTGCCAGTAATCAAGACCAACATAATTATATGCCAGGGCAATGTGCCTGCCAGTGTATTGCTCACCTAATTGAAGATCCAACCCTAGTTTAGGGTTTTTGTAAATGAGCGCAATGTTACCTACATGAGCGGCCTGCCCCTGTAATGGCCGTGTCTCGGATCTGGTATATGTATTTTGAACAGTTTTGCCACCGGTAGTTGAGTCACCTAAAAACAAGGCAGGTAATGTGACCGCAGAATGAGTATAAGTATAGTTAGCTGTTATTCCGAAATAATGGAAATACTTAGTGATTACAATTTCAGCTCCATAATTAGTTGCGGGGTTGGGCAAATTCACAGGCATCAAATCTGAGTTTGATGTACTTGGTCTCGTTAAGGTATATTCTATCGGGTCAGTTATATTTTTATAAAAAGCGCCAATTAATATCTGGTCAATTCCTTTAGGGAACCATTCATACCTCAGATCAAGATTTTGAGCGGTACTATGCAGCAAATAAGGATTTCCTTTTTCATCAAAATCTTCTCCCGGAAAAGTATAAGGCACTAACTCGAAATAAGATGGCCTGGAGATAGAGCTAAAGTAAGCCAGTCTTAGATTTTCAGTGTTGCTCAGTTTGCATTTTAAGCTTAAGCTTGGGAGAACATCATTATATTTGTCTGTAGCAAATACTCCGGTTACAATAGTAGGGTCAAGATTAGCACTGTCATGCAGATATGTACTTTCAACCCTCACACCTCCTAACGCTTCTAGTTTGTTATTGAAAAGATCGACCTTTGCCTCAGCGTAGTATGCCAAGATATTTTCCTGTACTTTATAATCCAGTCCGTATGCATTTGCAATTCCTGTAGGTGATGAAGACAGCCCAAAATTAGCTGAGGTAAGATCCTGAACAGATGTATAAGGTACGCCGCTTACCGGGCCATTTGGGGAGAGACCGTACTTGTTATAATAATTATCCCTTGTTTTTGCTCTATACATCCCCCCAACCTTAAACTCCACATCTTTACCGAAAATGGAAGGTGTATAGGTCACATTAAGGAATGCCTGAAGGTCCTGATCATTTGTTTTTTCCCAGCTTTTTGATGCCGATTTTAATATCCGTCCTTTTTGAGTGACTGCACCTGACGTGTCTTTTTGAAAATTGTTTTCTGTAACAAATTCCGTCATATCCGGCACATCCCTTGTAGCCTTCGAGTAGGCTCCCGTCCAATCAACTTTAAGTCGATCAGCTATTTGATGCTGGCCTTTTAGCTGCAGATTTTGAATGTTGTCTATACGTTGTGCAGTACGGTCCCTGTAGTCAACAGTTCCTAATCCCGGCCCTGGCCTGTTCACCGCGGTAATAACAGAGTCTATAATGTTACGTTCTTCAAATTGGTTCAGGTGTACAAACAGTGCACCTAACGTGATAATATTTTTATCATTAAACCGATAATCAATGTTTGCATGTAGGCCGATGCGGGTTTCCTGAGTAGAGTATTTTCGTATATCCAGATCATCAAATTCAGGCGCATTATTCAATGCAGGCTGCGACGCAGGCGCAAAAAACAGATTGTTTGTCTCTCTGAATGTATTTTGGTAACTACCCGAAACCAACACGCCAAGTTTTTTATTAAAAAACCGGTTGCCCAGGCTTACACTATACATATCGTTTATCGGGGCCTGAATGGGTTTAATGACAGAACTATTTAAAGGAAAATCGGATGACTTGGCGGCATAGTTGGGCCCATTTATTTGATAAGGATCTTTCGATTGTATCGCTCCTTTATCAAAGCTATTGTAGTGTTCATTAAAAAGGTTCTCATTATATCCCGTAGCCACGGATGCATATATTAGTAACTTGTCAGGCGCATTCTTCATTACCAGGTTTGTTACACCGCCTATCGCATCTCCTTCCATTTCAGGCGTGAGTGACTTGATTACTTCGATCCGGTCAAGTATTTCTGCGGGAAATATATCTAACGGTATAAACCGCGCCTTATCATCAGGGCTGGCTATCTTCACTCCATCTACCGTAGTATAGTTATACCTTTTGTCCATGCCGCGTATAGCTGCATATCTTGCTTCGCCATTAGCATCACGTTGCACCTGTATACCTGATACGCGCTGTAGTACATTAGCTACAGTAATATCCGGCAACAATTCGATCGTTCTCGCAGACATGACGTTTAAAACGACATCTGAATTCTTTTCGATATTCCGGGCCTGCTCATCGCTACCATTTTTGAACTTGCTTTTTACCTGCACCTCTTTCAATTCAGATACATTTGGCAATAGCTGTATATTGTTTGTCAGCGTTTGCGCATCGTCACCTACTACTATTTCATTCTGGTATTTGCCGAATGAGGTGTACATTATATCCAGCTCATATGTACCTACCGGTATATTCTTTATTGTATAGCTGCCGTCCAATCCGGTAGTCGTTCCATATTCAGTGCCCTTTAGCATTACAACTGCTCCTATAATTGGCTCACCGGTTTGTTTATCAAAAACAAAACCTTTTATAGTAGCTGCAAAACTGCTTGCAGAAAGAAGTAAAAACAAGAAAGAAAGTGCGTAGGTAAATGACCTCATTTTTTAGACTTTCCGCAAAAGTATCTTCCCTAAAATCATTGAGTTTTAATAAACAAAATTCGCAACGCAACCTTAACCTTTTGGATACAATATCTTAATATTAGATATTTTTTATAGCTATAAATGAATCTAACGAAAGTTATAATTTTACTTCAGCTGAGGAATATATTTTGTGCTACTAAGATTGAAATTGTGGGATTGATCCGGCATTAGCTCAGTTAGTTTGTGCATAAATTAAACCAATTATAGATCCACTTATAAACGCCATCGACAAAACAATAAGCATAGCAAATTTCATTGCAACTAAAACAGAAAGGGTTGCTTGTTAGGGCAACCTCTTGTAGTTCTGCGCTCCCTTCTGACTCGAACTTCAGTGTCCGGTTCAATTCCAAACTCTTCTCTTTATCTTTAACAGATAAACATCCATACATGAAAAGTAAATTTTTGGCATGCGCTATAATACTGGTCGGGGCAATAGTTGGCATCAGCTTTGTCTGGCTATCTGCGCTTTGGTTTCTGATGCTCGTTTTGCCGTTGGTGTTTGTAGGAATATACGACCTGTTCCAGCAAAAGCACAGTATATTAAGGAATTACCCCGTCATCGGGCATATGCGTTTTATCTTTGAGCGGATAAGGCCTGAAATGTATCAGTACTTTGTAGAAAGCGATACGGATGGCACACCATTTAATCGCATTGACCGCAGCCTCATCTACCGCAGGGCAAAAAAAATAGATGATACAACACCTTTTGGTACACAGCTAAATGTATATGCCCCTGGTTATGAATGGCTCAGCCACAGCATTAATGCGATAGACCACAGAGAGCTGAATAATAGCCCCAGGGTCACCGTCGGCGGCCCCGCCTGCAGGCAGCCTTATTCAGCAAGCATATTTAATATTTCAGCAATGAGCTTTGGCTCACTAAGTGAAAATGCGATACTGGCGCTCAACAACGGCGCTAAGTTGGGCAACTTCGCCCACAACACAGGAGAGGGCGGCCTGAGCGACCATCACCTGAAGCCCGGTGGGGATATTATTTGGCAGCTCGGAACAGGCTATTTCAGTTGCAGGAATACCGACGGTACATTTAACTATGATGCTTTCGCCGAGCGAGCCGTAAAGCCACAGGTCAAGATGATAGAAATAAAGCTGTCGCAGGGTGCTAAACCGGGCCACGGTGGCATTTTGCCTGCAGCAAAAGTCACAGAAGAGATCGCACGTATCAGGTTAGTTACTGTGGGTGCAGATGTTATTTCTCCACCCGGCCACACCGCATTTTCCACGCCTTTGGAGATGGTTGCATTTATTCAGAAGCTACGCGACTTATCAGGCGGCAAGCCGATAGGCTTTAAACTATGCATAGGCCATAAGAGCGAATTCGTGGCTATATGCAAGGCAATGGTGAAGACGGGTGTTTATGCAGATTTCATTACAGTAGATGGAGGAGAGGGTGGCACAGGGGCCGCTCCGCTGGAGTTCTCAGATTCCGTAGGCATGCCACTACGCGACGCACTTGCGTTTGTGTACGACATGCTTTCCGGCTTTGGATTGAAAAAGCATATACGCATCATAGCATCCGGCAAAGTAGTTACAGGCTTCGATTTGGTAAAGAATTTCGCACTGGGCGCAGATATGTGTAATAGCGCCCGTGGTATGATGATGGCGCTGGGCTGCATACAGGCATTGGAGTGCAACAGCAATACATGCCCCACTGGTGTCGCTACGCAAAATCCGGACTTGATGCGCGGCCTTGTAATAAGTGATAAAAAAGTACGCGTAGCCAACTTCCATAACGAAACTGTGGGCAGTGCAGTGCAGTTGATGGGCGCTGCCGGTGTAAAACACCCTGAAGATCTGCACCGTGCTCATATCCATAGAAGAATATCGCCCAACCTTATAGAAACCTATATGGACACATTTCCTTACATTAAAAATGGAAGTCTTTTAGCACCACCATATCCACCTGGTTATGAACACCTGATTGCAATGACTACGGCAGATTCTTTTGCTTTGAACTATAGTTTTGTGAAAGAAAAAGAGATAGGCTAAATTATTCAGCACCGTCATCAATATCTTACCGTATCCTTTGCTCTTCAACTTCTGATTTTCTCACAAGCCACTTCCTTTTTCATAAAGATGATGTAGCATTTAATTACGATTTAGGCCCTGACGGATTGAAGGATACTTCCGGAACAAGGAAGATGTATTTTAACGCTGAGATTATAGTTTTTCCAACATGCTTTTGATAGAAGCCCTATGTGTATGATCTTTATCAAAATGGACGTATAGAATATTACCTGACTTATCTATAAGATAAGTTGCAGGTACAGGTAAAATGTGGTCTTTATTGCCATTATTTTTTTCAAGATCAATGCCATATTTGTTCAGTTTGTTAAAGGTTGTATCATCAACTGTATACATCACATCGTACGCCTTCATTATCCTGTAACCATTGTCCTGTACTAAAGAAAAAGAAGCTTTTGTTTTGCTGACTGTTTTACTGATATTTTCTTCGGTTTCAGGTGTTACCCCAATGACGTATGCTCCTTTTTCTGTGAGTAATTGTAATGAGTCCTGTAGCCGCTGAATGTATTTATTGCAATAAGGGCACCACTGCCCGCGATAGAAAAACAGAACTACTGCTTTATGAGATTTGAGCAGTTCTTTCATGTCAATCGTTTTTCCGGAATTGTCTTTAGCCACAAATTCAGGCGCTTTTGTTCCTTCTTTAAGGCCAGCCTGTGCAAGCATTTGCATGGACAAGAATAGGGCCAATACTGCAAGTGCATATTTCTTCATTTTGATGTTTTTTAGTGATTTAAATAGTTTGAAATTATTTTTGCTTCAGAAAAAATTATTCAATTTTAAGACCTGCGTATCTTAATCTGGCAGACTCATCAACGCTTCCTTTACCTGTGAATATCGTGTCCATGGAATAAAATGATTAGCGCTATCCAAGCTAATCAGCTTTACTGACTTAGCATTTACGAGTTGCTTCTGTGCGTAAAATGCGTTCCCAGGTGGTACTAAGGGATCTATCATTCCCTGTAGAATTATTACAGGACAAGTAATACGGTTAAGATCAGCGGGCATGTTGAGCACATCTTTTTTAAATGACCATAACTCTATATTACTAGGCCTGAATGAACCGGGAAGTAAATAACAAAAAGGAAATGTTTTCAGTACAGGACGCCACAGCTCTTTCTTTTCTTCATTCGGGTCTACACTTGCAGCCAATAATACTATCCCTGATATATATTGCTGATACTGCGCCGCCAACATCACTGTTATGGGGCCGCCTAATGAGTGGCCCACAACATAAAAATTCTTTCCGTTTTGCAGTCGGCCTATTAATGGGCCTATAATACCGGCTTGCTTCGATATACTTATAGCATCTCCATAGTTACTGTAGCCAAATCCGGGTCTGTCAATACTAATTAGTCTGAAGTGCTGTCTAAGGTCTTTATCTTTAAGATAACTCTTAAAAGCGATCCAGCTACCGGGTGAGCCATGTATAAACATCAGGGTTGGTTTATCAGTAGATCCGGTTTGAGCATAATGAATTTTGTATCCGTTAATCGTTTCTGTTTTTAGTTGTAAGGCTATGGTGTCTTTGCCAAATTCAGTCATAGCCTGCTTGTCGCTCATCATGAATTTTGCAAAGCTTTGTGCAAAAACCAACCACAATGACAATATGCCAACAAATACAAAAGACGGCCACTTCCATACTCTTCCCATAAACTCCCCCCTTAGCTTCCCGCAAGACGCGATGATTTGCTACGCAGCAGGCCTAATACCTGCTCCCTGTATATCACAAGCAAAATAATGCAGCATACCCATACGGTAATTGCCATATAAAAAAGCTGTCCATGATCTCCCTGAACTTCTATACCTAACTTAGTAAGATGAAAAAATATAGCACCAGACATTGTTCCTATGGCTAATAAAGCTCCCCATGCTGTAGTACGAGGAATAAGTATAAGTACAGACGCAATAAGCTCTACGATACCCGACCCTATCCGGCCATAAGGCTCCATTCCAACCTTAGTAAAAATGTAAATGCTTTCGGGCAAACCTAAAAACTTAAACCGCAACGTCTGCAGCAAGATATAAGCAGCCACTAAGCGCAGTATCCAGAATACAATTATTTTGATCTTCATGAGCAAATAGATTGAATTACAAATCTAAGCGCATGAAAAAACAAAGTTTGTCGCTTAGCCGACTTTAGCCTCTTTTTGCAACAATTTAATATCGTGAATGATAATAGACCTACGGTCTACATCCAGCAAGCCACTTTCAGAAAATTTGTTGATAAGGGTCGTAACTGTCTGCCTGCTGGTAGCTGTGAGCCGAGCTATATCTTCGTGAGTAAGAAAATTTGTCAGCGTTACGGAATTTGTAGTAATGTTCTTTTGGTTTTGCAGCAGTGTCCAAAAAAAATAAAGAAGACGCGTACGAACATCTTTCTGCAACAGGTTGACCAGGCGGTTTTCTACATTTTTTAGCTTTTGCCCTATTTTTCTTGAGAAAACAATTGACAGGTCCGGCCTTACTCCAAGCAGCTTTTCGAAATCCGTTATTGTGAATGCACACAGCACCGTTTCGCATTTATGTGCCCGGGCAAACTCTCCCTGCATGTTATTGCGCTCCAGCATAAACTGGCCAAATACATCACCAGGCTGCAGTATCTCTTTGACAAGTTCTTCACCATCATCATCTATCTTCCCAATCCTTACAAAACCTTCTTTTAAAAAATATAGCTTATTCAGATACTGGGCATCAAAATAGATATATGCATCCTTGTCTGCAATAATATAGTTGTGCAGTATATTCAACTGCTCATAATCCGGTATCAGCAGTTTATCCAGAAAGTCATTCTTACGAATGATAAGCATTTGATCTTCTATACTCATAATTCGGGTTTGACTTTGTTACCATAATTTTATGAATTGAACAATTGCCATAAAAACAAACAAACAGCCGGTAAGCAAGTTCACTTTTTTTTGATTTCTCAGCATGAATGCCGAAAATTTTCTGCCGGTGAATATAAACAACAGTAATGCAGTGAAAGTACCTATTCCTGCGCTGAAAACAAATATCGTAAAAACAGCCGTCGAATTAACTAATAAAGATTGTGACAACAAGTACACAGCCCATCCTGCCCAAAATGGCACTTGCATCGGGTTTACAGCACTCATAGCAATACCTAAAACGGCTCCCCCGACCTTATTATTTAATACAATATTCTTATGCTCTTTATGCTTTACAGCCATAAAGCTGCCTGCAGCCATTATCAATAATAAAATGACAGATGCAGCCCTGAACAAAAAAAACACGCTATCACTGATTGTAAACCGACCCAACACACTTAATGTGAAGGCGAGATAGACCATCTCCACCACAACGACACCACCGGCAAACCACAGCGCCTTTTTTAATGTTCCTTTTATTGCAATTTGCATAGCTGCAATATTCAGGTTCCCAAGGGGCAATGAGCCTGAAAGGCTTATCAGCAAGCCGGCTACGAAACTCTGTAGGTATTGAATATACATATTGCCGTTTTTATTTGCTAAAAATATTATCAGATCACCATACCCGTGCTGCCAGCATACGGTCAATAGCCTTAAATGCCTCCCGTTCCTTATTCCCTTCTGCAAGGGTGATGTATGGAACGCCTTTTTTATTGTTCGCACTGCTTATTGTGTATAGTATATTCCAATGCCTGATGATCTCCCGCCATGCAAAAAAGATGGAGTGTGCAGGATCGTAAATATGCGTAGGCTCACTGCCACTGCCATTTACTTCAATTATGGAAAAGTCCTCACCTCGCTCCAGTGCTTCCCAGCTCTTAAAAAGTATGTCTAATCTACCATAGTAAAATTCAGGTATACGGCTACATATACGATCTATTGCAGTAGAAAGTTTTTCATTAGCCCTGTATGTTTGGTCTGTAAATTTTGAGCCTCTACAATGGTTCCCATAGGGGATCAATACTATTTTTTCATTGTACTCAGGTACAGCATCCAGTAAGCCAAGGTGCATAGCCTTTATTTGCTCCCATTGCAGCAGGTATCTATCATTGCGCTCTACGAGCATAGTAAGCGTAGATATCCCATCGCCAATTATAGTTACAGGCTCTTTATGCACAATTCCGGAAATGTACCCTTTTGCCATACCAGGCAGCTTACAGTAAAATATTCCCGCTTCAAGCTCATAAGGTATAAACCGTTGTATAAGAAAGGAGACGGGTATATGCTTTACATAAGCAGCCAGGTCACGCTCGTTATTTACCTTTTTTACTCCTAGTCCACGCTCGCCTATATCCGGCTTTGCAATAAGTGGAAATGTGATACCGGCATCTTTTATGGATTGTATAACTGCAGCGCATGAAGTACCGGGTGAAAATAATAGCGTTTCGGGATAAAAATCAACTGGCAGCAGATCATAAACTTCTCTTTTGCTTTCCATAATAAATCCGCCGTTTTTTATCAGTGGGTTCGCAGCCGTGAGGAAGTATAAAGATCGGGCTTTAATACTCAACCATAGCCAGTAAGGGTATAGAGGAGCATATATTATTTTACTATTCCAGTATTCCCAATTCGTCAGCTTGATGAGGAATGGGGAGCGCAGCCATTTTTTCATGAGTTTTGTAATAAGCCGGTGATATACCATTCATTAACAGATACAAGGCCTGCATTAATGTCTTTATAGTGCATTATTGCTTTATCAGGCATAATTTCTATTCCTGTTATACTTACGGTCTGTAGAATCCCATTGCGATTCATTCTTAAATTTGTATGTTCATTTCCATCCCCGCCAAATTCATGAAACAGTCGTATGCTCTCTGCTGTTTTATAAGTGGTTTCATTTTGCCATTTTGTAAACCACATTTTTCTGCGTGTAATAATTTCGTCATCATATAGGGTTACCGAAGACCAGATGCGAGGTGTATCCGGAGGTAGTGGTGTTACATATTTTCCATAACCATCCCAACGGGCATCCCATAGTGTTCCATGCTGCCATATTACAAGAGTAAAAGGCTCTATGTCGTCAAGACATATATTTTCAAAAGTAGCCTTTGGTTCTTCAGTGTCAAAAATATCCAGGAATATAAGTCCACGGCTCCTGCGGTATGGGGGATGTGGTATATGCTTTTTAAATGCGCCATTCAGCAGTATCATTACATTACCGTTATTATGTAGTGCTATCCATGTGCCTCTTGCCTTACCATCTTTCGGAAACAGTATTTTACCGCTACTGTATAAATATGTTTCCGGTAGTTCAGCAGGAGCACGCTGCGTTTGCTCATCCCTGTTAGATGTAAATAATACGCTGTTCTCAAGGGGCATAAATGTTACTGTACACATGCTGCACGGTGTTTTATAGTAGAAGGTGCAACACCAAATTTTTCAGGAACAACAATATCGGTCAGTTCATTAATACCCACCCTTATGAGGGCCATGTGATGGATAGCATGCTCCAGATTATAAGCAAGCTCACGATCAAAATTACTTTCTATGATGTAGACACCATCTTGCATTCCGAGCTCTGATTCCAATAGTATCTTTTTACCGGGCTTATTGATCGCGGCCAATATGTGGTGCATTATATGTATTGCTACAGCTATGTCTGTTTCTATCGCACTGTCTCTTTTCCTCTTGTCGTAATTTACCACACCGGTTTCATACCCGTTAACAAGAGACTGAAATAGCTCTATGGTATGCCGCACATGCTGTCCCACGGATGAATTGAGATGTCGGCTGCGCATACTGTACTGCTCACTACTTACCTGTAGCAATACTGCCTCCAGTTCTTCAAAGACGTCTTTAATGATATTTTGTAAGTACATATCAGTTCAGGTTTGCGCTTATCAATGATTTATCTTTTGCCAATTAACATCAGCTTTCGCCTTTAAAGGTCCTTCGTTTTTATTCCAGGTATTAAGCGTATTATTGAACAGGTGATTGTAGAACAAATACAGTTTGCCATTGATGATCTTATATGTTTCAGGATCTACTTCTACTTTTTGCCCGCTATTACCCATTGCATACGCACACCAACCACCGTACTGAGGCTCATAACCTGTAGGGTTTTGTTTGAACTTTGCAAGATCGGTAGCGTTGGCAAAATGATAAGTGATGCCTTCGTAAGCATAGCTATAGGTAACTGTTCCTTTTTGGGGCTTGCCATTAAAGTAGCTTACCGGGTCATATCCTTCAATAGCAATATTTTTATTGACATTAAAATTCTTCTGCCTGATTACAGATTGTGCATTAGCCTGAAAGCAGAATAATGTAAAGAAAAAAGCAATCAACATTTTTTGTTTCATAACAGTATCGATTTTATACAGCAAAAGTGATTTTTATTTTTTCCGCATGTTGTCAGCTATCTGACATTTAGTGGCTTATGCTTTTATTTAACAAATATGCAGAGACATAGTGAGAGGATGAGAATCTAAGTCATAGTGGAAATATAATTTAGTAATAGCTCGATTAAAAACAAGAAAGGGTTGCGTGTTAGCGCAACCCCTTTGTACTCTTCTGCTCTCCCTTCTGGACTTAAATCAGAGACCTTTTGATAAAAAGTAGCGTGCCTAAGTGGAGATAAAGAATGCTAAGGACGACCAGCCTATTCCCTAAACCATTGGTCGGGGATAAGCGTCATCACTTCCAAAGGATGGGGATGCGCAATTGATATACCTCCGCGCTACACATAACAGGCAAATCTAAGTTTGTAGAATATGACCTTTAAAATAGAACCTTGTCATCATTCATTAACTTTAGGTATCTAAAATTTACACTAAATCGCTGTTATGCATAAAGAAGGCCCAATAATCGTTATAGAAGATGATGTAGATGACCAGGAAATACTAGCTGAGATCTTTTTGAAACTAGGCCATTCAAACCAGGTACATTATTTTGCTGATGGTAATAAAGCGTTAGAGTTTATAAATCAAACAGATGTACATCCCTTCTTAATTCTTTCAGACATTAACATGCCAAGGATTAATGGCTTTGAAGTAAGAAACATGGTTTTCACAAATGAAGAGCTACACACAAAATGTATACCGTATCTCTTCTTTACAACAAGTGCTACCAAGAAATCTGTCATAGATGCATATGCTTTATCGGTACAAGGCTTTTTTGTCAAGGCTAATTCGATACAGGGTTTGGAGAGTACTATAAGAAAGATTATCGATTATTGGAAAGAGTGTGTAGCGCCTAATGAATTTGATTAAGCCTAAGGAAGAATTATTTGGAATTATCTGGAAGATGTACAATGATTTTTACTGCAAAGAAGGTGCTCACCCTATGCGATGACGGGATGAGCACCGACCTCCAAAGCATTGGCAGGGTATAATTCCGAAGTGGTAACGCTTTACACACACAGATAAGATATTGTATGGTAATACTAAATACAAAGGGTGTCGCTATAATCTGGCGACACCCTTTGACGATGATTAAGTAACTTATTTTATAGATAGCTTTTGTTGCTCATCTTGTTTTGTAAGCATGGCCTCTACCTTATCTTGTAATACTGCGAAGTTTTTGCTCTGCTGCGCAAGTAATTCCTTCAACTTTTCAGTTGTTCCATTCTGTTGCGTCAGCTTATCTTTTAATTCGTCAACTTCTTTCTTTAATTGCTCGTTCCTTTCTGCCAGTGCCTGTATGGCTATCATGTTCACGCCATCTATATCTACTGTGTTTATGGTCGTATCGCAGCCCACACCATCAAGGCCAAAGGCAGCATAGAAATCCTGCGCCATTGGGCCTACATGTTTTTGTGTAGTTGGCTGGCTTTTATAGTTCCATCGAGTAACAGGCATAGCACATACCTTCGTTAACATATCTTCTTTATCCAGCATGGTAAAGTTCTCTTTCTTACGTCTGTCGCTAATAGATGCCCACGAGCCACCACCTGCTGCCAAAGATACACCTGTGGTAGTTGCTGCATTACTATATAGCATATAACCTCCTGCAAAACGCATCATCATCTGGTTTAGGGCAGAGGTGTTCAAAACTATTCCTGTGGTATTAGGCGAGATATCACCAATAATAAATGAGCCATCATTAGTGCTTGTTGATACATAAGCTCCCAAAGCAGTAGAAATATAACCACTGGCAGTCGTTCCAAACCCTAAGGCTGTAGAACCATAACCACTGGCAGCTGCAACGCCTATAGCCGTGGAATTGTTGCCTGTGGCACGAGCGTTATATCCTATAGCTGTGGAATAATTGCCCGACGCCAACGTGTATGTACCTAAGGATATGGCTGTGTTACCACTCGCTATAGTACCATTTCCCATAGCTACCGAATAGCTACCTACATTTGTAATGTCCCATTCAGTACCAAAGGTCGCACCTGCTCTGAATGCTGCAAGTTTAGGATACCATATCATTTTCGTACCTGCACCTGATTCTGTAAGGTCGCTGCCACTGCCGAATGCTCCTTTTGCTACTATTTGTCCATTGTCATTTAGTTGAATGCCTGTAGTGCCATCGCCTGATAGCAAATAGCCATTAGTATAAAGGTTCTGTGTTAGTGTGTCATTAAATGCTGGTGTAGCAGGCGTACTCAATGTTGTCCATCCACCACTTGCGTAGTAATAAAAACCTGATACACCATCTGTCTGGTACACAAGCAATCCTACAGCAGGGGAGCTAATACCTGTACGATGCGCAGAGTCCATGCGTGGCACTAATACGCCCTGCGTATTAGAAGATATATCTAGCATAGCTGAGTTGTCTGCAGCAGAGCCTGTGGTATTAATTGCAACACCTTGTGCCATTGCAACTGTTCCTGATGAAAGTAAAAAAGAGGTTAGGAGTAAGACCTTAAGATGCATATTTTATAATTTGGCGCAATATACTTCAGGGACAACGAGCATCCTAATAGTAGAATTTGTACGTGGTGATAAGCAATGCTAAGGACTGACCAACTTATCCCTTAAACCGTTGACGGGGGTTAGCGACATTACGTCCGAAAGACGGGGGTGCGCAATAGATGTACCTTCAGGTTGCACATTCACAGATGGGAATTCGAACGAAAATGCGATCCGGCAAATAGTCAACGGACCAAAATTCATTTACTGTTACATTTGCGACTATGTCTGTGAAAATTCGAACCTGTATGAGACGATGCATTCGTTAACATAACCAGAAAAAATGAAAAAGTATCTAGTTCAACCAATGTTCAACTGGAATGACTGGTAATAACTTGTAAACTTGAACTTTGAAGGTCATTATAAGGCATAAAAAAGCCCCAAAGTCACTTTTTATAGCTATTTGAGGTCTTTTCTGCTCTCCCTTCTGGACTTGAACCAGAGACCCTCTGATTAACAGTCATAAACGTGCAATATTTGTATTTTGGTATTTATTAGTTACAATGTAGTATTATCAATACTTACAGCCGATTATGTTAGTATTTGATAAGCGCAATTTAGTGCGTTTTAGTAAATAAATCGTGCAAATATCGTGCAAATAAGTAATTTTGTCCACCATTAAATAGTATTCGATGTCTAAAGTACAAGTATCTATCTACCATGACACAAGGAAAGCTAAGATCAGCGGATTATTCCCGGTAAAACTTAGAGTTTATTACCGAGAAGACAAACGCTTATACCCTACTGACATAGACCTTAGCGTAAGTGATTTTGAAAGATCATATAGTGCGCAGAAACCACAGAAGGAATATAAGACCATTAAGTTCAATTTGGTCGAGCTGGAAAAGAAAGCTAACGATATAGTTGATGAATTGAAGGTGTTTACATTTGACAGCTTTGAGAAGCGTATGTTTCGTGCCACTGGTGATAACGATAATATCATTTATTATTACAATCAAAAGATAGCACAGCTAACCAAGGAAGAAAGATTTGGCACAGCAAGCAACTATGACCTAAGTCTAAAATCAATATTATTATTTGCAAAAGGAAATAGAACCAACGAATTAAAGCATCTTTCATTCGACATTATTACCCCTGATTTTTTGAACGAGTTTGAGCGCTGGATGTTAGGACGAGAACGTGGACTAACAACTGTAGGTATGTATTTAAGGCCACTAAGAGCCGTTTTTAATACAGGCAAGTTAGAGAAGGTGGTTACAGAAGAAAGCTATCCGTTTGGCAAAGGAAGGTATTTAATACCGGCAGGCAGAGGTGTAAAGAAGGCCTTAAATAGTGCCTCGCTACACAAGTTGTACACACATGAAACAGAACCAGGTGGTGAGCAGGAAAAGGCAAGAGACTACTGGTTCTTTTCTTTTCAATGCAATGGTATGAACTTCAAAGATATTTCTCACCTGAAGGTAGCTGATGTACAAGGTAGCAGCATCATATTTACCAGGGCAAAAACACGATTAACAAGTAAGTCGGATAGCAAAGCTATTATTGTACCTATTACTGAAACGGTACAAGCATTTATAGACAAATACAGTACTGGCAAGGTCAAGACTGATTATCTTTTCCCAATATTGAACAATAAAATGACTCCCTTAGAGAAGCACAAAAAGGTTCAGAATTTCATACGTTTTGTGAATCAGCACACGAAGAATATAGCCAAAGATGCAGGCTTAGCAGAACTGTCTACATACTGGGCTAGGCATTCATTTAGTGCTACTGTAATTAGAAATGGAGGTAGTAAAGAGTTTGTCCAGGAGAGCCTTGGCCATAAATCAATTTCGACCACAGATGCGTATTTTGAGGGGTTTGAAGATGAAACAAAGAAAGAGGTTGCCGAAAACCTAATGAACTTCTTAAAGCCAGCAAAATGATTGTACAGGATGAGATTGTAGCCTTTATCGGGAAACTTGATTATAGTTGGTTTGCCAGTATTAAGCGCATGTTCACCACCGATAAAGGTTACGACCCTGATAGTAAACGAATAATTAGAACCTTTCACAAAACGGGGCATGATGTCTCCACAGGTGAAAAATACAATAGAGACATTAATATTGACTGCAGCATAGTTGAATATGCATGGTATTATGATTTTGAAGATGATCGACATGAAGGTGACGGCCTGCCAGTACAAGGTAAATATGTTGCATTAGCTATTCAGAACATTATTAACGAATATGTTCGTGGCAGCTCTGATGTTATTGAACAGGATCGTTTTATTACTAATGCGCTTGCAGTAATTATCTCAAGATTAAATAACCTGAAGGCAATAAATAGTGACAAAGGCTATTCAACTGTGTTATCTTCTTTCTACAACTGGTTCAAGGCTGGTATTAGCCAGGAGTTTGGCCACATACGACATAGCGCACGCAGGAAGAAGGACTTCAAAGCGTTTGCCACCTCTGATATTGACGTTATTATTGCCGAGACTAATTACAGTATTGAAGAAAAAGTAGTACGAGAGATACTAAGGCCTATGAGCGGTATATGGCTGAAAGCAGAGATAATGAAAAAAGGAGATTTTGATATTTTAGTAAACAACACCCTCCAATTTATTGAAAATAAAGGAAGACCAATAAACGCTATGAGCAAACCGTTTAGCATAATCGGTATGCCTGAAGGTTTTATTAGGTATACTTTTTGCAAGCTATACCGGGATCCGATCAACGGTAAAATTAATCAGGGTAGGTGGGCTGATTTTTTAAAGAAATCCTTTGATGTCTTTTCTACAGTCGGTGCAGATACTATCAGGAAGAAGTTTGCTACAAAGCCTCCGAAGTACGATAGAGACTTACAAAATACCATCACTTACCAATAGTCACCAATGTCACCAAATGTCACCTGATTTTGTCGTGCTACCATTGCACCGTGAGCAATAAAACACTCACGAGTATATATGACATTAAGATTAGAAGATTTGCCAAGTGCTGTTTCGGAAATATTGCAAAAGGTAAATGGCATAGAGCTCCGTCTCAGGATGGCAAGTGAAGTTTCAGGCAAGTTAGAAAATGGACTACTTACAATTAGTGGTGCTTGTGTATTATTGAATCTTTCCAAAAATACCATCTACAAGTTAGCCCAGCACAGGGCCATACCCTACATTAAGAAAGGAGGGCGGCTTTACTTTATGAAAGATGAGTTGTTAGCCTGGGTTAAGGAGGGTAGCAAAGCTACAATAGCTGAAATTGCTACTACCACGGAATCCGATTTTATCCAAGCTAACAAAAGACGCATTCGGAAGTGATTGATTGGGCAAAATATTGGATAAGTAATGCCGCAATAGTCAATCGAGTACTATCAAATACCCAATTGGATTTTGAGGAGGGGCACAGCACTAGCACCGGGGAAATAAAAGCATACCCCAAAAAGACGAAGTGGAATAATTGGGAATTCGAAGTTAAAAGTCCTACTTGGTTAGAGATTCGTGGTAGTCTCCATAAATACTGGAACTCAGGCACAAATGAGAACGATTTTATTTTTAGAAATCTCTTTGATGCAGTTGTGGGTATTTGTGAGTTCTTGCAGGTCAAACCAGGTGATCTTACGGTACACAATTTAGAATTCGGGGTAAACATCCAGCCAGAAATCAATGCATCAAAAATCATTCGGGAAGCTATTTGTTTCAGAAACAGAGTCGCAATTAATCCCTATGACAATGAAACGGCGTACTTCACTGAGTACATGACTAACGAATATTACTTCAAAGTTTATGACAAAGGCTTGCAGGCTCGGAAACTGTGGAAAAAGGAAGCCGGTAATGTTCTAAGGATTGAGATCAAAGCCAGAAATAGCAGATTTCTGCAGTTTGCTGGCATTGTGACCATGGCTGACTTATTGAACCAAACAAACTTACTGCTGTTAGGACGAAAACTAAGCAATACACTTAATACTCTAGTATTTGACGATGACACTATTAATATCAATGACCTGAGCATACCAGATAGAAAGGTATATCAGCTTCTATCAAATCCGAGAGAGTGGGCCAAACATAGAAAAGGCAAAACAACAACCATACGAGCAAAGGAGAATAGGTTCAGAGCAATTGTAGCGAAGTATGGAAAGAATAAACATAGAGCATCATTAGGAAAACTATTACGCAGAAAGTGTATGGAGCTCACCTATTGCTCTTTGGGTTTAAAAAAGGAGATAAATAATTATCTCAAAAAAATCAATCATTAAATTTTGATGGTTTTCCGACTATACCTAGGTCGGGAAATCGACAAAAAACAACTAAAAACAAAAAAATGGCAAAGAACTCGTCCATAGAGTGGACAAAGCACACTGCAAACCTTTGGCACGGATGTACCAGGGTACATGAAGGATGTGATAACTGCTATGCAGCAGTATTATCAAAAAGATGGGGCAACGATATATGGGGCAACGACAGACCCAGGAAGCAGATAGTATCTGTATGGGCAGATTTATTAAAATTCCAAAAAGAAGCAAAGGCAGTTGGTGGGATACATAGGGTATTTGTTGGCTCAATGATGGACATATTTGAAAAGCCCATGCCTCTGATAGATCATAATGGTAATAGGTTGGAATACACTACTAGTAATTTAAGGCAGCGGTTTTTCGACAATATTAATAATGGTCTGTATTCTAACCTGATGTTCCTTTTGTTAACTAAGCGACCCAGCAATATTAATAAGTATATCCCAGAGGCATGGAAGCAATGCCCACCTGACAATGTAATGTTCGGAACGTCACCAGTTAACCAGGCCACAACCTACACTCTGATCCCCCAGTTGCTACAAGTCAATGGTAAGCGCTTTTTGTCTGTTGAACCACAACTTGATGAAATTACCTTGATGCCCTGGTTGAAATTAAAGCAGCTTTCATGGGTAATACAAGGAGGAGAATCAGGACACGGTAGGCGACCATTTAATACAGACTGGGGGCGAAAATTACTTACTGAATGTAAGGCTACGAACACTCCGTATTTTTTCAAACAGATTGATAAAGTTTTGCCTATACCGCAAGATTTATTAATCAGAGAATTTCATCCTTAAATCTGGCCTATAAAATATGTATATTTTAAGTAATTATGTGAAATGCGAATTAATAACGGGGCAAACGCTCCTTGACTTAGAACATAAGTGCATTATATTTGTGAAAAATAGATTGCTTATAGAAGAATAAAAATCAACATAGAGTTTCGCATTATACTCACTTGGCCGTCCGAACTACCACTTTTGCAGGCAAGAACAGAGTTAGTCATAGTGCACCCGTAAGGGTGTAGCTGTGCTTCTGTTTTTGAAGGCCGTGGTAGGCCTGGACGGCGGGAGATTTCGGTTACACCCGTTTTTATTTAATAACGTCCAAACTACCAAACATGAAACAATTACTATTATTACTCTGCGTGGCTTCAATGCCTACAACGCACGTTCAGGGGCAGGCCAGCAGCAGCCCACCCATTCACAAAAAGTCTTCAACAAAAGCTCACACCACTAAGTACGTGTATGTTGAAGTTACTACCATAGAACCAGAGGTAGTTACAGACAGAAACCTTCCGGACTTTGGAGAATATTCACCGTCAATGAAAATCTACGTTTCAGATATTGTAACCATTACCAATTATACAGAAGACGAAAAGTATAAATTAACTGACTTTATAACGGACAATAAAAAGAAAGAATTTACCACACGCAATACCGGTGTTGGACAGGAACGTGTGTGTTCTGTCTTATCATCATCCGCTCACGTCTACAGTACCTATAAAGAGGCAAGTATTGCAAGATCAAAAAATCGTTAGTCTATCAATTTAATTTCTACACTAACCATAATTTAAATAACCTCAATGAAACAATTAACCATCATTGCAGCAGGGCTGCTACTTACAATTTCCTCCTGCACTACTTCCGGTTCAGGGAGCGGAACAAGTGTAACACCTACTACCAGTAGCACATTTAACATCACCTATAACGGCAAGACCTATCATTTAGCCAGCACCGCTACTGTTCCTCTTACGATAGTGAATGCAACAACTTTCTCTTCCACCTCTCCATCAACAGGGATTATGACTTGGGATATAAATGCTGTAGCATCCAATAGCCATATACAATGCAACATAGGTGGTATCAAGTTTACAGACGTAAGTACTGCAGTAGGTACGTATAAGGCCGGCTGTGGAGGTGGCACAACATTATCGACCCTTAACCTTACCGATTACGATGATGGAGGTAAGATGTATCAAACTGATTGCACCGGTGCAGACACAACGAGCACCGTCACTGTCACTTCATCAACGAGTACAGAGTGTAAGGGCACATTTAATGTTATCCTTTCCTATAGTGGTCACTATTACCCGGCCACCGGTGACTTCGATTACCACCACTAAAAATATGGCACTAAATAACAGCCCTCACGATAAAAGTGGGGGCTTTATTGTTTTATAAATAAACTAAAAATGTAGTACTCCATCGCACCGAAAAACATTTGATGTAGAAGTGCGGCTATGTAAGCCAGGTTTACAATGCGCTAATAAGCCAATTATTTGAGCATTGCACAAAAATAGTTTGGAGAACGAAGCCCATACTATAGCTCATTTGCGACATAAACATTTTATGTAATAGCCTTAGCCTATTCAGCAATTGACGTGATTTGAGTAGAGGATGCTTACAATAAGATAGATATATTGAGCATCTCCAATTTCGACCTGCTGCAGAACGACTATAGAGGCGATACTTGCATGAAGGAAATGATCAATAACGTAGGCCGTAGCATAGGCATGGTTGGAAACTATGTGGTCTCAAAACGTTAGGACCAGCCAGAACGAGATAACGATCTTCGGTACGTTCCTTGACAAGGCCGGTGACTTCTTCGACACCACCCACTTTCCACCATCGCTGAGGACATATCCATTTAAGGGAGCCGGAGTTTACCTGATACTTGGGAAGGTGGTTGAAGAGTTCGGTTTCCCGAGCATTGAGGTAGAGAAGATGGCAAAGCTGTCTGTTAAGGCTGACCCACGAGCACAGTAGATGCAGTCACCTTCTCTGATATTTCGAAATAGCATACCTATAGATCGTCCTCATTTACTACCTTTATTCCAATTACAAATCAACTATAATATTTAATAAATAAATTCAAAACATAGGTATGGAACAAGAAATGTCAGGGATATTTAATAGGGCACTGTATTCATACGACAAACAGTATGCAATTGAATTGTATAACAAAGAGATTGAAAATAATCCTTCCAATTTTGCTGCCTGGAATAATAGAGGAGTAAGTAAAATAGAAGTTGCCGTGGAGAATAGTGATTACAACCTTGCTGTAGACGGTAAGAACGATATTCTTAAAGCAATAGCCATTCAAAACGACTATCCAATTGCAGTTAATAATATTAAATGGGCAGACAAGGCAATACAATCAATTCAACATCAGTAATTTTCATAGTTATATGCTTGAAAGCGAACAGTCAATATTAAAAAAACTTTACAAGGAAAATTGTTACCGGTTGGATCGCGAATATATAATTAAATTAAATAAAAGTGGTAAATATGGCGACCTAAATAACGTTGTTGTTGGAGTACAAAAGCACTGCTATTTAATGCGGGTTCCAGATGAAATTGACATTAAATTTGACTTCATTTACATAAGGCGAAAGAATGATGAATTAAGCGGTGATCTCATCCAGTTAAGAGATGATAATTATGCAGACCAATTGATTTTTGCTTTTGCATTAGATTTAAATAATTCCTATGATGATTTGAATCCGATAGATACATATAACACCTTTCAACTGCAAAAAAGAAATGCCTATGAAATGCTAGATTTTTTTACAATAAAACACGAGGAATTAAAACCTTATATTAAAAATAATTCCGTGGATGTGATGGTTAAGCAACGTGGTGTGAAGGTCATATATTTCATTGACAAGTATCAGTATTATGAAAATATCTTCAACAATATCCATCTATACAAAAAAGGGATGAACGGAGAATTTATTTACCTGATGCTTGACAAACAAAACAGTTCAATTAAAATCGGGAAAAGTATTAATCCACTTTTTCGAGAGAAAACACTTCAATCACAACTACCTAAAATTGAAGCAATAGCTATTTGGAGTGCTCCTCCCGAGATAGAAAAACACCTACATAAACAATTTGCAAACAAAAGATTACGAGGAGAATGGTTTAATCTAAGCCTTGAAGATTTGCATGTACTCAAAGACCAAATGGCTAATTATAACATTCAATAATTTCTCAAAAAACGGCATCAGTAGAGGAAAATATTATAGGGGACAAAAACATTACTTAAATGATACTACCTAAAAGAATAGCGCAGCATGTTACTGAAACAAGCTCATATAAAATATTCAGCAATAGCATTCCAGATCACTGGATTATTCGAGACGTAACCGAACGTGATTATGGCATTGATTGCTATATTGAATTAGTAAGTGCGGCAAATGAGGTGACAGGTGAATTAATTTCAATCCAATTAAAGGGTACTGAGGGTATAGACTGGAATAAGGATAACCTCTTTACATTTTCAGGTATAAATATTTCTACCACCAATTACTGGTATAAATTTCCTGTACCTGTTTTTATCTGCCTTGTCGACATAACTACAAAGGAAGTTTTTTATCTGCCTGTCAGATCGTCGGTCAGGAAGAATTTCATTGAATACAATAAGCAAGGTGCTTTCAGCTATAAGTTTAAAAAAGAGGATGCGATAACTATTGCTAACCTACCTTCCTTTTTGCGCGCTTATTTCATGGAAAAACAAAGTGATGAATTAGAAAGAAACATTACCACATTTGTATCACATCACGAACAATATCAAAATTTTATTTCAGAAAATGTTGGCAGAGACGTTTTTCTGGAAGTTGAACCAAACCGCATTTTGTACTTGAAACACTTTTACAATAACCTACGGTATTTATGTAGCTATTTTAACGTTGCCTGGAACATACCAACTATCAGCGAGTACCATAAGGTTAGTCTTGAAAGGTTTGGCGATGATAGTGAATTATATGAACAGCAAATGGATGAAGCGGCAACGGAACTTGAAAAGAAATTAATACCAGTTCTGTTAAAGATAAGAGAACATATTACTGAAACAGAAAAAAGCTATTGGATTGTAAAGGATTTAGCCATGTTCAATGTCATGATAAATGTTAAAGACGACGGGACAATCCCTTATTTTTAAGCTGGCCATGTGGGATATAGGTTCGTGGTATTAATTACTTTCAACCTCAAATGGATTGATTAACTTTTCCCGTTTCACTTCCAATTCTAAGGATACCTGCTGGACAATTGTAGAATCAATTTGAATGTCTTTTCGATGATTAAGCAAATATTTCAACGCACCAACTCTCCCACATTCTATAAGGAATGTCTTGTCATCCTCGGTTAAATCAAATTGAGTTGTCTTGATTGGATATGGATCAATGAGGACTACTCTATCGGGATATCTGTCAACAAGTTGTCTCTCATTTGCATCGGTGATGATATCTTCCAAGTCCTTTAAAACTGGGGCATTGGGAGTGATTTGGTTTTGAAGATAAAGTCCTAAAAATAGGTTTTCGGGATTATCATCAATAAAAGTTCGTAGAGGAAAATTATTTCCAATACCTCCATCATATACCTTGTACCCCTCATATTGTACCGGGGTAAAGAAACCCGGTATCGACATTGAACATCTTGCTGCAAATGAAACAATAGTTTCCCTTCGTTCCCCATTTGAGTCAAATCTCAATATGCCTTCGTTGCTTCTGCTGGCATATACAATGGCTCTATGTTGTAGATCCCGCATCTTTACTTCTAATAGTTGGTTAGGGATTTTTTGTTTTATAAGAGTGTTTATCCATTCACTAAAGTGATTGCCTTCATAGGCTCCCTTTTTCTTGAAAATATTTATTATGACTTGCCTCCAGTTAGCGTCTTTGAAGTCGTTGAAATCCTTGTTACTCATGATTTCTAATAGCTCCTGTGGACTGTACCCAGCGGCCAGTAAAACTGCTGAAATTGCTCCTGCAGAAGTCCCCGCGAATGTATCAAATGTATAGTAATCCTTAAGCTCCATCAAAGCTCCCATAAAGGCCAAGCCCTTGACACCGCCACCTTTCATTATCAAAGAAAGTGGAAATTGATCGCTGACAACCCTTAACATTAAAGGCACTGATTTGGCAATCTCCAGGTTGAAGCGAGTCTTTAATTGTGCAAGACACTCTGGACAGATATTGCCAGTAGAAAGTGATTTAAGTATGTCTGGCTTGTAGTTCTTAAAGTCAAACATGCAACCTCGTGTATCTTTATGCGATTTGACTTCAGGATTAATAAAGCTGAGACAGTACCTAACAAAATAATACCGGCAAAACCTTACAATGTCATAGAGAAATTGTTGATACTGTGGGTCAAATGAAACAGTAGTAAAGACGGCATACCCGTGTTGAGCTTCGTGACCGCCATACAGGGAAGTATATCCTGGCGCCAAGAGAGGTTTATCTACGACAAGAATTATGAAGGGTCTGATGCCTCCGGCAAACTCTCTATACTTATCCATCCAATCAAAAACATCATCTAAAACATACTTCTCCTGACTAAAAATGGATGCATAATCAAGCAGTCTGTCAGGAGCTTTATTGAATACAAATTCATTCTGTATCGTATTCAGTGGCTGGTAGGCCGGGACTATATACTTCAATAGCTCCCGGTTTGTTGTGACGATTTCAATTGGATATGGCATAGCGAAAATTAATAGACTATAATATATGGGTCTACATCATATAACCTTCTGCTGCCAGAGTGAATAGATACCCCATATTTGTATTCACCGGGTTTCTGAACAGTCCCGTTTGCAAGGACAATTTGACTATCGTTATCAGGATTATCTGGCACATCAACCGTAAGTCTTTGCTCAAAACCTGGCATGAAATCTTCAAAGTAAACAGTCACTCGAAGTTGGTCATACGGATTAGTCCTATGGTAATAACTGCTGTCATTAACTATAAAGGTCAATTTAGACCCGTTGGGTACCATAATCCTTTCGGGTACATCAATTTTTCCTGGGTCTATGTCTAAAGTGATGATAGTTTCATATGCCATAGTTCCAATAATTTTATCAAAAATAGCAAACTAAATATCATAATTGTAAGGATTAATGCCTGTATCTATCAGATACCCTTCCTTTATCTCATTATTTTTTAGATATTTACAGCCCTTAACAAAAATGAATGATTACAGGAGAGTTAAAGTCGAAGATAGATAAGGTATGGGAAGCCTTTTGGACAGGCGGGTTGTCCAGCTAAAGCAGCTAAATTCAATTATTCGATTATTTTGAAAATGCATCTATTGGAGAAAAATGAGCATTCTATAGCTCAAGCTTTACTAATGATAACACTTACTGCAAATTCAAGGAGAAATACCATACAGGCTGCTTACTGAAATTACCTGGCCATGCAACGTCTAATCGAAGAGGGTAACCCGCTAATGTTGTCCTTGCACTCAATCCGTAAGACATAAGCCAATTACTATTAGCTGTATTGCTGAATGTTTCCTTTGCTGTGGCTCCATCTGAGAAAATGCCTAACTGCAAATTATTAATAGGCGGTAAAGGTGTTTCAATCGGTATTAACGTCTGAAATATCGGGAAATATACATCAGCATTACAAAGTGTGAATTTGTTACCATGCATACTATTTTGGTAATAACCTCTGAACGGTGTTATAAGTGTTTGGAAAGCATAGGGAGCTGATTGTAAAAAATGGACATTGGTATCTACTCTTGGAGTAACATTGTTATCTTCTCCACCTAAGTTATAAAGTACCTTTTGATCACCTCCGCTATACCCTATATGTAGCTGTGCCACTACAGTTATGTATTTATATAGAGGCTGGTCATACCGTGCATTTATAGTGTTGCCAAATACAACAGGTGCTTGTTGATCGAAACCCTTAAATCCATCAAGGAAGGCTTCTATTTTAAAACCTTTATAGAGATTTGGTATAGTAGTATGAAGCTTGTTGAGTTTAAAAGACAAAGTAGTTATCGACCACAAACTTTGAATTGGAGGAAAATCGAGGCTATATTTATCTGTTGCCAGAAAGACTGTTTTATCTTGTCGTATACCCTCCTGAAATCCTAAAGAGCAATCGTAAGTAACAGGCTTATGTAGAAATAACTGATAATAGTGTGTTTTTACCTTTGCATTATTCGGGTATGGTAAACCATCCGGTGATATCCAGTTCCTGCTTGGGTCTGGTTGAAGTGTGGATACATCTCTATAATACGACAATCCCCAATCCGTGTTCCTTTCTGTATTCTCATAGCTTGCAAAGAACATGCTTCCTGCAGTTGCTGACGGTATCCTATATGCAATAGCAAAATGATGATTTTCCAAGAGGTCAGTAAAGCCTCCTTTAGCCATGCCACCTACCTCTGGAAACTTAAACTGTCCTTGATTGTTTAGGTATGGCTGATAGCGATCCATAAAATAATCGTTATTCACCTGTGCAGTAAAATATGCACTGTGCAACTGTAGTATATAGGGAACTGACTTATCCCATGAGGTTCGTTTTACTTTTGTAGAGTCTTTTGCTTGCTTGCTATCTTTTTTATCATTCTTAACCGAAAACACGTCATCAAGGACATAGTGGGTGGTATCGTGCCCTTTTCGCAATAAAGAGTCTTCTTTTGCCTGTAATGCGGCAATACGCCTGTGATCTATGAGCCATGGACTGCTAGTATCTTCTCTTTTCTGCTTATTCTGTCTTATCCATTCATTGAGTGGCTCCTGCCCAATATGAATACTGTCTTTATCTGTTGTGTAAAACGATACTTCATCCGTTTGCGGCAGATATTGAAACGGATGATGTGAGCCTAATTGGGACATGTGGCCGTTTATGTAGTTGAGCGTCACATCCTTTTCTGTACCCGACCTTGTATTTGTCAGTAAGACTTCATTATCGCCTATCAATACCGGCTTATCCCAATGTATATATTGGGCGCTATCTATAACTATTGGCTTCAGCTCATTGCCTTGAACAGTATACACGCCTTGCCAAAGAGTATCTTTTTTGTAACCAACACCAATCAAAAATATTCGTCGTTCCCTATATATTTTTGGCCTATCAGAGATAAACAGAATATTAGGGTCTTTACCGTTCTTAGTAATTATGGGATCTGCATCATCATATTCATCGTCGGTGTAAGGAACATACTTCTCTTTGTTGTCATTATAGGAAACAATGTCCGTTTGTCCTTTTCTAAATGCAGTGAGTAGAAACTCCCTGTCGGATAACGGCTGAATACTCTTGAGGCCGTCTATACCATATAGCACTGTACTTTCCTGCAATTCACCATCTGTTGTGTATCTTTTGATAGCTATTCTGCCCTTTACCGGCTTGGTTACGTATAATTGCCTGTCGTCTTTATCCCAACTAAGTAATGGGTATTGGTCTATACTATGGTCATCGATCCATGGTGGTAGTTGATAGCTAGTGATTTTTTTATTGATCTTATTTCTCACATCGTACACATACACCGTCCGTTTACCATCCCGCATTGTCACATAGGCTATAAAATCTTTTTTAGGGCTTATAAGTACATTCCATATAATCCCCTTTTTACGTGGAATACTTATACCATCGGGGATTTTTTGAACATTCGTGTCTTTTGAAAATCTTGCTCCATAGTAGTTAAAACACTGACTATAAAGTGTATCCAGGGTGTGCTTGGTAATAAGCCTGATTGCTCTCGACAGATTTTTTTTCTTCTGAAGTTGAAAAACTGTTTGGGCAACTGCTTTGGGATAATACTTCTGTGTAAGAAAATAGCAGAAGGCATGACCGGCAAGTCTGGGTTCATAGCTGAGTATTTGTTGCCAT